>BNJU01000616.1_pt1 | contig 481346 bp, 496 predicted proteins | sample 8539281 | NCBI WGS metagenome assembly BNJU01 (sample SAMD00202456, study PRJDB9452) | human saliva metagenome | isolation source: human saliva | place: Japan
TGAACATGCAGAACATGATGAAGCAAGCTCAAAAGCTTCAGAAACAAATGGAAAAAAGCCAAGCTGAGTTGGCTGCTACAACCTTCACTGGAAAATCAGCACAAGACTTGGTTGTTGCTGAATTGACTGGTGACAAAAAAGTGGTCAACATCACTTTTGCTGATGCTGTCGTGGATCCTGATGATGTGGAAACACTTCAAGATATGACTGTTCAAGCACTTAACGATGCTCTTGGACAAATTGACGAAGCGACTAAAAAATCAATGGGTGCCTTTGCCGGTAAATTGCCATTCTAAAAAATGAAAAGGAATCTCGCAGTTCCTTTTTTCTATTAACAATTCAGTCATAACATACAAAAGACTTGGACAAGAAATCCAAGTCTTTTTAAGATAGTCATATAAAAATTTTATTCTTCAACCAAAGCAAGACCTGACTGTGCGTCTTCTTCGTTGGCCAATTTATAGCGATTCTTTTGACCTAAGTAGATGCTCGCTGAATTTAATGAACTTTCTAAATTAGGGTAATTCACATCTTCATTCGCTGTTTGGATAGGTACCGGTCCTGAAATTAATAGCTCATCAGCATTCTTGACATAAATCTGGTATTCTCCAACTTCGCTAGTTTGAGCTAAAATCTCATTCAACAAGTCTGGGTTAAGCGTTTGAGCGACACCATCAACCACTTGATTAGCGTCCTGCTTATGCTCCGATGAGTCCACTACTTCAGTGATAACGATGTAGTCAGGAGTTTCCTCATCTGAAACTTTAGTTCCTTCAGTTTCTGGCTGTTTTTGTCCAGGTGTTTCTTGCTTCTTCGTCTCTTGAGCTTGTCCATCATGGGTCTTCAATTCCTCATCACTAACGGTTTGAACTTTAGTTTGATTAGCATCTAAATCAAGTTTTGGAGCTTCTTTGACATCAGCTGAAGCTCCACTGGTACCCATGAATAGAGCTAGAGTCCCCAAAGTAGCAATCAAGCTGATTACTGCTTTGCCGATAAAACCATTATCTTTGTTTTTAATCATAAATCCCTCACTATTTGTTTGGTTAGCTCTAACTGGCTAACAACGAGTCCAATTTGCTGCTGTAGGTGGTAAAAGGTTGGTTGAGCTGTTTGACCAACCCTTCACCCAGATAACAATCTTAGCATGCAAAAACCTTGATTTCAAGCATTTCTTTAATTTTTAAGCATTTTAAATAAATGACAACTTCATGTCTTAAAATTGATGACAATCTATTATCTGATTAGCTTTTTTACGCTATGCAAATGGTAATTTCTTTAAATGGTACTTAGGGAAATAATACTTGTTTTTTAGACAGATTCTTCAGAAACCACTTTTGCTGACTTACCTCCCAAAAAAATTTATCGGATAGCAAAATTCTGTCCAAACACTTTAAATGCAACTATAAAAAGAATTCTTGATTCAGGTAGTGGAGTTTTCAACATCCTAAAATACTATTAGAAACTAAAACCCCTCAATTAGACCAAAGAAAGCTACAACAAAAGTATTTATAAAACGCATCCCAATAAACAACTCATTCTAAAAATGCGCACCTCTCATTTAGATATCTAATTTTAAAGTATTTACAACTTCTTTAAAAATAACTAACACACAAAAAATGATTACGAAAAGGCCGCTATTTCCCCATGAATAAATTAACCCATATAGAAAATGTATCTTCCAAATGCAAAAAAATGGCGGTATTCTGGATATATCCATGCTCGAAACTATGAAAAAACTCTTTATCCATCATCAACTCTGACGCAAAAGTAGATTCCCTCTGACACCCCTATGGTGAAACATTTACCGACCTAAAGCCTCCGACAATGATGGAAATTTGGAAAAATGGGAAATCCACTCAGTAAAAGACTAAAAATAACCTAACTTTATAACTATTCCACCAAATTTTCACCTCACTCAAAGCTCATCTAGAATAGGTTTTTCTCATGTGTAAACGCTTCACTCAAATTTCTGTCACATGTAAGAAAATCTTATCGTCTTTTGAACCTTTTTTTGCTTCAAAAACCTAGATATTCCAAGGAAAATCCGTTACAATAGAGTACGGAAAGATAGGTAATTATCAGCATCATTATTTTCGTATGAAAGGGAAATTCATGGCTTATATTCAAATGAAGCATAGCTATAAACGCTATAAAACCGGTGATCTGGAAATTATCGCAAACAACGACGTAAGCTTTGATATTGAAAAAGGGGAGCTTGTCGTTATTCTCGGTGCCTCTGGTGCCGGGAAATCAACCGTTCTTAACATCTTGGGTGGTATGGACACCAATGACGAAGGCCGCGTCATTATTGATGGTAAGGATATCTCTGAATACACAGCTAAAGAACTGACAACCTATCGTCGTGAGGACGTTGGCTTTGTGTTCCAATTTTACAACTTAGTTTCAAACCTTACGGCCAGGGAAAACGTCGAACTAGCATCCGAAATCGTTCCAAACGCTAAAGATGCTACTCAAACACTCGTCGAAGTCGGTTTGGGAGACCGCTTTAGACAACTTCCCATCACAACTATCTGGTGGGGAGCAACAGCGTGTTGCCATTGCACGCGCCGTTGCCAAAAAAATCCAAAGATCCTTCTTTGTGATGAACCAACAGGGGCTCTGGATTATCAAACAGGGAAACAAATCCTGACCCTCCTTCAAGAAATGGCTCGCAAACAGGAAACAACTGTTATTATCGTGACCCATAATGCTTCTCTAGCTCCAATCGCCGATCGTGTCATTCGAATGCACGATGCCAAGATTAAGAGTGTGGAACTTAATCCTAATCCACAAAAAATCGAGGACTTGGAATACTAGAAAGGAGCACCGTCATGAAAAAAACAACTTATTGGAAAGATGTTTGGCGAACCTTTGTAGCTTCTAAAGGGCGTATGCTCTCTATTGCCTTGCTTATGGCACTGGGATCCTTTGCCTTGATTGGTCTTAAAGTAACTTCTCCTAATATGAAAAAAACTGGGGAACACTTCTTCAAGACGCATCAAACAGCTGACTTGACCTTAATCAGTACTTACAGTATCAACCAAACCGATCAGGACCTTCTCAATACGATTAAAAAGAAGAATGTAGATATCGAGTATGGTTATTTCAAAGATGCTGTCATCAAGGGGAAGAATACGGCATTTCGTATTTTCTCTAAACCTAATAAAATCTCTACTTACGACCTTATTGAGGGGAAACTTCCTACTAAGGACGGGGAAATCGCTCTTTCCTCAACTTATAAAGAAGAATATAGCGTCGGAGATAAGATTAACTTTTCTGAGCCAGTAGATAGCTCAGGGCAAAAACAGTTAAAGGAACAAACATATACCATTACTGGTTTTGTTAATTCCTCTGAACTTCTCTCTAGGAACCGCCTTGGTAATGCCAGCGCTGGTACGGGGAAACTGGATGGCTATGCCATTGTTCCAGAGACGGACTTCACCTCTAATGATTATATGATTGCCCGCATCCGCTACAAGGATTTGGAAAATGTTAGTCCTTTTAGCAAGGAATACGCAAATAAGATTTCTGAACGAAAGGCTGAACTCAAAGAACTCTTTAAAGACGAACCTGAGAAACGCCTCGCTGAAATCAAGTCACAGTCTCAAGCTCAAATTACTCAAGCTAAACAAGAACTTGAAACAGCACTCGCACAGACCCAGCAAATGGCTACAAGCAACCCTGCTGAAGCTGCTAGCGTCAAAGAAGCTACTGCCAAGATTGAAGCCAAACAAAAAGAACTCGAAGAAAGTCAAGCAATGGTTGATAATTTACCAGCGCCTAGCTATCAATTCTACTCTCGTCGAGAGATTCCGGGTTCTGAGGGATATGTTGCTTATGAAAGTAATATTAACATCATTCACGATGTGAGTAACATCTTCCCTGTCGCTCTCTACTTTATGGCAGCTTTGGTTACCTTTGTAACCATGGGACGCTTTGTTGAAGAGGAACGTGGTAAGGCTGGTATTTTCAACGCCCTAGGCTACAGTAGTCCGAGAATTATCCATAAATTCGTCATTTATGGTTTGATTACGAGTATTACTGGTACAACCGCAGGTGTTATTACCGGTCATACACTACTTCCGATTCTCATTCACAATACTTATAAGAGCGATTTGCAGCTTCCTGCTTTCGAATTGCACTTCTACCTAGGACTTACTCTTGTGGCCTTCCTTTTAGGTCTCTTATCTGCTGTGCTACCTGCCTTTGCGGTTGCCAAGAAAGAGCTCTGGGAAAAACCTTCCCAACTCCTCCTTCCAAAACCACCTCGTGCAGGAGCTAAGATTGTCCTAGAACGCATCACACCTCTTTGGAAACGTCTCAGCTTTACGGAAAAAGTTACCATGCGTAATATTTTCCGCTATAAGCAACGGATGTTTATGACCCTCTTTGGTGTCGCAGGTTCTATTGCACTGCTCTTCGCAGGTTTAGGCATTCGATCTTCTGTATCTAACCTTAACCAGCAACAGTTTGAAGACATCATTCACTATGATATGATTGTTGCCAAGCAACCAAATACGTCAAGTGCTTTGGATGAGGAACTCACTAAACTCCTCGATAGTAAAGACGTTAAAGAATACTTGAATGTCCATTTTGAAACCTTGCAAAAAATTGCCGGTAGCAACAAGGACACTCAGGAAATCTCAACCCTTGTCTTTAACGACCGTGACGATAAACTCGTTGATAGTTACGTTAGCTTGCATGACCGAGACCGTAATAAGACTCTCAAGCTATCTAATGACGGAGCTATTATCTCTGAAAAAATGGCCAAACTCCTAAACCTCAAGGTTGGAGATACCATTACTGTGCAAAACAGTCAGGATGAATCTGTCAAGATTAAGATAGCTGGTATCACTGAAATGTACATGGGGCATTTCCTCTTTATGAATGCTAGCTACTACCAAAAAGCTTTTGGAACACCTTCAGTGAATAATGCCAACCTTGTTACTCTCGCTGAACCAACTAAGCAAAATGTTGAAAATATGGCAGCCAAATTCATCAACTTACCAAATGTTTATGGTGTTGTTCAAAACAACAACCTTAAACTGCAGATTAGCACTATGGTCAATTCATTGACACAGGTTATTGGTATCTTGATTACGGTTTCCATTCTCCTTGCTGTGGTTGTTCTCCATAATCTCACTAACATCAACGTTTCAGAACGTATCCACGAACTTTCAACCGTTAAGGTTCTTGGTTTCTACAATAACGAAGTATCCCTCTACATCTATCGTGAAACCATTTACCTTTCAATCATCGGTATCTTCGTAGGGTTCGGTCTTGGACAGGCACTTCACCATTATATGGTAAGCATCATTCCGCCAGATCGTATCATGTTTGATCCATCTCTCGGATTGGCTACCTACCTTTTACCAGCTGTCCTTATCGGCATAATCCTTATTATCCTTGGCTTCGTCGTCAACAAACGTCTTGCCAAACTAAATATGCTTGAAGCTCTAAGCTCAGTTGAATAAGCTAAAAACGCCTGAGAAGTAATTCTCAAGCGTTTTTTATGTTCGATAACCTATTTTGTTTTAGTCTTAGCCAACTCTAGACAGTAGGTCTTCACATGACAATGAGGACAAGTCAGTTTACGAGTCCTAGGTGTATGTCCAGAAATGGCAAACTCTTTAAAACTAGGATCAAAGGTCCTATGACAATTAGGACAGAGGTATTCGACCTGCTTTCTATAATGATATACCAATAGATTTATGGCTATTAAAAATGTCGGACAGACAACAAACAAACCTCTGGGATCCTTAAAATAATAAAAGACAACCAGTAGGCCCATCAGATAAAGAAGGGGTCGTTTGCTTCGGGAGCAAGCGGTGGAGATGTTCGAGAGGGGATGTGGCTACGGTTTGGCAACCTGTTAGAGGCCGATGAGCACAAGCACGATGACGAGAGCCAGTATTACTAAGACTTACACAAGATCTATTGTGTACAGAGTCATTCCGTGGTATAATAGAAACATATATGCGCGATTTATGTCTGGCGGTTCCGATGAAAGATGGTAATAAGAAAGAGAAGCGCGTGTCTGTGTCCATATCGCTCACGGACAGCGAGTGTGATGAGCTTGGGGGCTGTGCCGAGAGGTACGGCCTCTCTCTGTCTGCGTTCCTGTACCTTGCGGCGAAGGAGTATGTAGATAATCACAACTCGATTCAAGAAGGAGAATAGCAAATGTCAACAATCTATACCGCGAACGAGTAGAAGGGCTATGGCAAGCAAAATTACTACTGGAATGAGCACAGACTCGACGGGAGCACAGTCACAAGTCTTGGTCTGTAGACGACCCGAACATGCCTGAATGGCTACATCAGTACATCAACGATTAGGGAAATATTTAAGGAGGACTTTTTTATGAGTAGATATGCAATGTGTCCTGAATGCGGGCATAGGATGAGACGTGTGCTTGATTCTTGGGGTAACTGGGACGGAGAAACGTACCAGTGCGATTACTGTTCTTCAGGGTATGCGGATGATGAGGAAGATAGCGAAAGTCTGAGCGTATATGATGCCGCGCTGATTTGGGCTTCAAACGGTAAGGACGAGGATTACACGTTCGGGTATTCAGAAGATGAGCTAGAGGATGCGCTGTAGGCGATAGCAACTGAACGATGAGCAAACAATTCAAGCAAAACGACAATGACCTCGCCATAGCCTGCTAACGCTTCTCGTCGCATAGTCAGAACGAGGCGTCGATAGACCAGCAGCGGGAGCAGGCGCAGGCGTTCGCCAAGGCTCACGGATACAACATCGTGAAGGAGTACGAGGACGCCGCCATGTCGGGCACGACGAGCGACCGTCCGCAGTACCAGCTCATGCTCTCCGAGGTGGGCACGATAAGACCGGCAGCCGTCATCCTGTGGAAGACGGACAGGCTGGGGTGTGACCGATTCGAGCTTGCGGACGCGAAACGGCGGATTCGCGACGCCGGGTGCCGCATCTGTCTTATCGCGGAGCCCACGCCGGATGACTCGCCGGAGTCGGTGCTCATGGAGACGATGATGGAGGGCGTGGCCGAGTTCTACTCAAGGCAACTGTCCGTCAACATCAGACGAGGCATGGCCTACAACGCCGAGCACGCCCTCTATAATGGGCACAAGGTATGGGGCTATGGTGTGGACGGGGATAAGCACTACGTCGTGGATGATGCGGTAGCTCCGTTCGTGGTAGCGATGTTCACGCGCTACGCGGACGGCGAAGCGATGCTGTCCATCTGCGACGACTTCAACGCCAAGGGGCTTCGGACGACGCGGGGGGTGCGCTCTTTGGCGTCAAGACCGTGGACAAGCTGCTCAAGAACAGGGCGTATATCGGCGAGTACCGCCACGGCGGCGTCACCGTCGAGGGCGGGATTCCTCAGATTGTGGATGAGGAGCTGTTCGACAGGGCGCAGAGGAGGCTCGCCGAGAACAAGCGCAATGGCTCAAGGAGAAAGGCGAGCGTACAGGCGCAGGATGCGCCGCGCTACTGGCTGACGGACAAGCTCTACTGCGGCGAGTGCGGAGGTTCCATGCAGGGTGTCTCGGGCACGAGCAAGACGGGAGCCAAGCACTATTACTACTACTGCAAGGAGCAGAGGGCGAAGAGGTGCGCGAAGAGGCCCGTGCGCAAGGAGTGGATAGAGGACGCCGTCACGGGCGTTCTCAAGGGGCTTCTGGACGACAGCGAGAACCTCGCGTCCATCGCCGTTGACGAGGCAAAGTATTATGAGGACAATTACAAGAGCATCGAGTACCTCTCCAGCCTTGAGCAGCAGCGCAGAGACGTCGAGAAGGGGCTTGCCAACTTCGTCAACGCGATAGAAGTGGGCATATTCAACGAGACCACGCAGAGGCCCATGGCAGAGCTTCAGGAGCGCAAGGACACCCTGAACGACGCCATAGAGACTGAGACGGTCAGTCAGCCGCTCTTCGAGGACGAGCACTCGATAAGGGCGTACTTCGACAGGTTCCTCCATGCAGACTTCGACAATCCAGAGGTGAGAGACTCCGTTCTGGAATACTTTGTCGACAAAATCTATCTGCATGAGGACAGGCTCGTGGTGACGTCGTGGTACTCGGAGGACAACCGCGAGGTGCCGATGGAGGTGCTGAACGGGGAGGCGGAAGACCTTTTTGCTGAAGGGGAAGCCGTCAAGTTCGATTGCTTCCCCTTTGGCTCCACCCACCTTAAACCCCGGGTTTCCGTTGGAAGCCCGGGGTTTGTTTGCGTTTCGGGCGTTCCGCTTTGGCGTGAAGTGAGCCTAGGCGCCTGAGAGCCCTTCGCGCAGTTCTGCTAGTTCTTCGTCGAAGAATCCCGCCACTTCTTCGTTGATCGCTGCGAGCCGCTCAACCCAGGCGACCGTGACCGCGCCGTATTTGACGAGCGACGAGACTGCGCCGTCAACGTCGGGGCCGTCGCACTCGAGCATCATACGCAGGTATTCAACTTCCTCGAGCGCGTTGCGCTGCTCGAGATCTTCGATGGCGTCTTCAACAAACGCCGTCACTGTGTCGTGGTCCATGCGTCGACACTAGCTGGTGTGCTGTTGTGCCGCCTGGTGGCGCACGCGCGTCTTGCGCGAAACATTTGATACTCTCGCGAATGGAGCGAGGATTCCCCCTGGGCTAGTTTGGGCAAGTGTGCTGACCTCTATTGAGTTGAGATGCCCCCGGGGGTATGGTCGGAGCAGTCGAAGAAGACCGTCCCTCGAGCCAGAAAGTGAGCCGCACATGCGAGTAGTAGTCGTCGGAGGAGTCGCCGGTGGCATGAGCGCGGCGGCGCGCCTGCGCAGGCGCGACGAGGGCGCCGAGATCATCGTGCTGGAGCGCAGCAAGTACGTGTCCTTCGCGAACTGCGGGCTCCCGTACTACGTCGGCGGCGAGATCGAAGACCCCGCCAAGCTCCTCCTCCACACCCCGCAATCGCTCAAGGCGGCGCTCAACCTCGACGTGCGCATCAACTCCGAGGTCACCGCGATCGACCCGGGCGCACACAGCGTCCAGGTCAGCGACACGGAGACCGGCGAGGCCTACACGCTCACCTACGACCACCTGATCCTCTCCCCGGGCGGCCTCGCCAGCCGGCCCCCGATCGACGGCCTCGACTCCCCGCGCGTACACACCCTGCGCACGGTCGACGATGCCCCGCCCCTGCGCGAGGCCTCGGGCAAGCGAGCCGTCATCCTCGGCGCCGGGTTCATCGGCATCGAGGCCGTCGAGGCCCTCGCGCATCGAGGCTTCGAAACCCACCTCGTCGAGTACGCCGAACACGTCCTGCCGCCCCTCGAGGTCGAGATGGCCACGCTGGTCACCCGCGAGCTGCGCGCCCTCGGCGTGCACGTCCATGCAGGGCGTCGCCGCCCAGTCCATCATCCACGGCGACGATCACGACTCCGTGACGCTGTCCGACGGCACCGTCCTAACCGCCGACGTCATCGTCCTGTCGACCGGCATCCGCCCTGACACGGCTTTCGTCGAAGCCGCAGGCATTGAGACTGACCGCGGCTACATCCTCGTTGATGAGCATGGACGCACCAGTGCCGACGACGTCTACGCGGTCGGTGATGGCACGGTCGGCCGCGACCACGACCGCCCCGTCGCCCTGGCCGGACCCGCGAACCGCGGGGGACGCCTCGTCGCCGACGCGATCGCTGACGCGCAGCACGGCGAGGCCGCCGCGCGCCCCATCCCGCGCCCCCAGGGCACGGCGGTAGTCCGGATCGGGAGCCTCACTGCCGCCATGACCGGAGCTAACCGCGCGACCCTCGATGCCTCGGGCACGCAGTACTTCACGGTGCACACGCACGCCAACCAGCACGCGGGCTATTTCCCCGGCGCCAAGCCCGTGCACATCCTCATGCACGTCGGCACCGACGGACAGATTCTCGGCGCGCAAGCTGTGGGCGCCGACGGCGTGGACCGCCGCATCGACGTCATCTCGACCGCCATGCGAGCCGGCCTGAAGGCGACGGACTCATCGACCTGGACCTCGCCTACGCGCCGCCCTACGGCCAGGCGAAGGATCCCGTCAACCAGACCGGCCTGGTCGCCCACAACGTGTTGACCGGCCAGCTCGTCCTCACCGGCCCGGACGCCCTCACCGAGGACATGCCCGTCCTGGACGTGCGCACGGTAGGGGAGTACGCGGCCGGGCACATGCCGAACTCCCTCAACATCCCCCACACCCAGCTGCGCGACCGCCTCGATGAGGTTCAGGCTTGGGTCGACGAGAGCGTCGGCGACCAGCCCTTCGTCGTCATGTGCGCCGCAGGCGTGCGCTCCTGGATCGGCTACCGCATCGTGCGCCACGCGGGCTTCAACGTCACCATGCTGTCGGGCGGTATACAGACGCTGCGGGCGTGGCTCGGAGAGAAGGCCGAGGCCGTGCTGGTGAAGGGAGAGGGCTAAGCATGAGGATTCCTGCCTCGCAAACGACCCCGCGTCGGAGAATGAAGCAGTAGAATCTCTAGTCACAACCGGGAGCGTCCCGATCAACAAACCCGAGCACTCGGTCCTCCGACTGGCCTCATGCGATGGCGCAACCAGCCCGAGAGCGGATGCTCGCAACACCATGCAGCGGGTCCAACGAGGGGCTCGAGGCGCGACAACGAAGGAGGCAATCATGTGTCGACCCACCACCTGCGAGGTATGCGGAAAGACTACCTGGAAGGGTTGCGGCAAGCACATCGACTCAGTGAAGGAACAGGTTCCCCCGGATCAGTGGTGCGATAAGAACCATACCGACGAGGAGTACGCCGCCGCCGAAAAGAAGCGTGGTTTCTTCGGCAGCTTCTGCAAGTAGGCGTCACCCCTCAGGTAGCGTCGCGCGCGCCGCGACGCTGGTTCATGTACGCCCATTTCGCGGCCCGCACAGTGGACGTGTCAAAGAGCTTTTTTATTCATGCGACGCGGCTATCATTGAGTCATGAGGTGGGCGACAAAATCAACGTGGATTCGTATCGCCGGGCTGTTCGGCATCTACCTGCTGGTACCGGCGGCGTGGTTTGGTGTCTCGAGCGTCTCGGACTCGATGGAGATCGTGAAGAGCCTCGTGTTCCTGATCCTGCTCGCGATCCTGCCGATCCTTGCAATGGGGTTCGGCGCATGGGATGGCGTGAAGGAGGGCTTTAGCCTCCTGTGGCTGCTTGCACCCTTCGTGTGTTTCCTGGCACCGATGTTCCTGTTCCTCAACGACAGCGCTCTCATCTACGGGGCAGGCTACAGCCTGCTCGGCTTCGCCGCCCACGGCGTCGGTGCCGTCATCCACGCGCGCCGTGTGCGGCGGGCATAATCGCGTGTAACGAGCTGATCCGCGCGCTGCACGCGACTACGCGGATAGGTTACGAACATGCGGATAGGTTATGACGATGCGGATAGCTTATTAACCTATCCGCATGCGAATAACCTATCCGTATCCGCATAACCCTATCCGCATGTGCCCCCGCGGATATGTCCCCGTGCACAGAACCCTGTTTCGCCCCGGTGCCGCCTTCTCGGGCGTAGCATTTCCTGTATCGTGACGGCTCAAGGCCCGCGCAACGCACAAGCACACGGAGGTGCTGGCATGATTTGGGATCGAGTTGCCCCGCTCTACGACTTCTTCGAAAACACGTTCAACCGAGCTGTTTATGACGGCACGGGCGAGGCGGTCGCACGCATGATCCGCCCCGACGACCGTGTCCTCGAATGTGCGTGCGGCACCGGCGCGATCAGCGTCGCTATTGCCCCGGTCTGCGCCCGCCTGGTCGCCACGGACTACTCCGAGGGCATGCTCTCGCAAGCCCGTAAGAAGCTCGCGACGCACTCGAACGTCACCGTCGAGCAAGCCGACATTACGGCCCTACGCTACGCCACCGATTCCTTCGATGTGGCCGTCGCGGGCAATGTCATCCACCTGTTGCCTGACCCTGCGCAAGCCTTACGAGAACTTGCTCGAGTCGTGAAGCCGTGCGGCACGATCATTGTCCCCACCTACGTGAGCCTCACGGATGGCGCGAACAGCCCCATTCCGCGGCTGTTGTCGCGCCTGGGGGTGCGCTTTCAGGAGCACTTCACCCCGGCCTCGTACCAGGCGTTCGTCGAGGGGATGGGCTTACGACGAGGCCCGCTTCCGCCTCGTCCGAGGGCGCATCCCCTGCGCAATCGCCGTCTTTCCCAACCGGAAGCAGGAGGACTAACGCCCCTCCGCGACGAGCTCGCGCAGCATCGCCCCGTAGTCGACCGAGTCGCGGCTCATGTGCTCGCAGTGGCCCGAGCCCGGCCAGACGCGTAGCTCGGCCTCCGGGTAGAGTCGCGGGATCACGCGGCGCGCGAGCCGCAGGTCGGAGTCCTTCTCCCCATAGGCGAAGGTGCAGCGCCGCTGAATGTCAGGGGAGAGTGGCGGCAGGCTGACATGCGAGCAGTCTCGCACGATCGCGCGGATACTCTCCTCGCTCATCGCGGCAAAACTAGCGACCATCGCGCGTGCTCTCTGCTCGCAGTAGAGGTGCGCAAGCTTACGTGCCCCGGCCTCGGGGTCACGAGCAGCCTCCGGTGCTTCGCGACCATCACGCGGCTGAGAATGGCCCCGCCGACTCGGGCCACGGGGCCGCCCGAGTAGAAGCTCACGCCCTCGATGAACAATTGATCGAATGAGAGGTCCGGGAACCGCAGTAGCTCGAACAGGATGACACCGCCGAGCGACGCCCCAAAACCCAGGGACAGACGAGACAAGCCGCGGGAGGTCAGCCACTCGTGGATCGACGCCGCCTCCTCCTCCGCCGACACGTAGGGGGCCGAGGCCTCGTCCCCGTGGGCCGACAGGTCCGGCACGAGGAAACGCAGTCCGGGCCCCATGTGGTCGCAGAGTGCGGCCCTCATGCTCGAGGCCGAGGACAGCATCGGGTGAATGATGAGGACGGCAGGGGAGTCTTCCCCGCCGGACTCGTAGACGTGCATCTTCATGTTGGAATTCCGTGAAAATAAGACATAAAAGTTGAGAGTTGGTGAAATGCCTGCGCAGACCGTAGGAACGATGACAAACTGTGCTCATGGAACAGATTGACCTTGATTTTGGAGACAGTATCACTGGTCTCCTTGTGGATTATGAAGATGATACCCCCTATGTGGGAGCGACATTGAGGCTTACGCCAGATGAAGGGATTGTAGTTGAGGTGCCATATGTGTTACATCGTACCTCTCAGCAGTTTGCGCATGTGCGTTCCTGGTTTGAGAATGAGGAATTGCCAGCAAGCTTGGTATTGCTTACGTCAGATGGTGCGATTGGCCTATTTGAAAATAGATGGCGATCCTGTAGAGAAGTATTCGGATATGGCTTTGCGTCCATTGGGAGATTTTGTCCATCTGTCACTACTTTGGGGGTGGCGTCAAAGGAAAAGGCTGCTCCCCTCGCGGTGCGTGAAGTGGATAGTTGGATTGATGGACTCGCAGTATGGTCTCCGATGACGGCGGTGAAGAAAGCGTCAGTTGTTGATGGGCAAGGTTGTGCCGAAGCGCTCGAAATCAACGCGGAGTCAAATAGTATTTTGGTCTGGAATCAGGGAGATGCGAGGTTAGAGCTGCGGACTACTTGGGAGGGGGGATCGACACAGGATGGTTATAAGCAACGTATCTTTGTGGATGGCAATGTTTCTATTGCTAGTAAATTTGAATCTGGTGCGAAGGGGATTCGTGATCATCTGAGTGAGCATCAGAAATTTAAAGATCTAATGACTTTTATATTCGGCTGTCAACTATCTTTTCGTCGTCACTGTCTGCATGATGAGCGCTTTGATATGCGTTTTGTTAATGGGGATTCTACGGGGCATATTCCACTTGTTGAATTTGTTAGCCTTGATACAGTTGAGGAGCGAGAGCGAGAAGTTCCGGGAAATACGAAACTTGGGGAAACCAATTGCTGAGCTTGCGGAGATTGGGGTAGATGGATTGCAGGCTTGGGCTGAAAAATATGATGAATGGGAGCGGTTCATTTTGCCGAGTGTCAATGTTCTGGGGCGGCGATGTGGGTCTATTGAAGATTCTGTAATTTCAACCTGTATGAGTATCGAGGCTGCTGCCTTCAAAATGGAAGCTGTTAAAGGGGAGGAGTGTGTTGGGGGAGCTCGAGGACGGAGAAATCTTCCGATCGCCGCCTGTGTTTATAGGTGTTTAAAAACTGTTGACATTCAATGGCCGGATCGAATTTCGTCGATCGAAGGGTTAGCAAAGGCAATTGCTAATGTGTATAACTCGATTAAACATGCTGATCGTGGAGGGTTTCCAGATGTTGTCAAAGTTCGTGTAATTTGCAAGGTGAATGAAATAATTGTGCGAATGTTGGCGGTGTATGTTGCAGGAGCTGGGGAGCGGGTTTTTCCTCGTTATAGAGATTCGGTGGAAGTTGAATCTGTAGTATCCATTTTGTCTAGGTATGACTGCCGAATTAAAGAGGATGGGTCCTGGGATATTGGGTATCAGTGATTTTTGAAGGTGGGGTTGTTAGTTCTGTAGTTCTCTGGCAGACTTTCGTAGGTTAGGGTATTGCAGTGTCTGTTGAGGTGCTGGATCCTATAAAATGCTTGTATTGGTCGTGGGCCTACTAGCCACCGCGCGGAATCGCGGGTAGTGTTGATCCGTTACCCCCGCATGAAGGAGTGAATGATGCTCGTGTTGTGACGACCCCGACCGTTGAGGGTGCACCGATTAAGCGCTACATCGGCATGGTGTCGGGCGAGACCATCGCCGGTGTGAACGTGTTCAAGGACTTCGGAGCGAGCCTGTCCAACATGTTCGGTGGCCGAGCCTCCCAGTACGAGGAAGAGATTGGTAATGCCGCCGCGACCGCCGTCAACGAGATGTGCGCACGCGCGCAGTCCATGGGTGCGAACGCGGTCGTCGGCGTCAAGGTCGACTACTTCACCGCCGGCACCGACAATGGCATGCTTGCCGCTATCGCGACGGGCACCGCCGTCATCCTCTGACCCGCGTCCGCGTGCCACGACGCGCGCGACTGACAACCCGCCAGGAGGCAGTACGGACACCGTGTCCGCGCCCTCCTCGGCGGGTTTGTCGTTTGTGCTGCAACCGGTGTCATTTAAGAGTAGCTATTACAAGTTAGGTGATACTAAGAGAAACAGTTTACGGCGGATAAATGTCCACGTAAAGCCCTTGACGGATGCTGAGAAGAAAGCCGGGTGGGGCTTGTCAGTAAGGATAGGTAACCCTACCCTAAACGCTGGGTTATGCCGTATCCGCGGTCATGCCCTGACCCAGTTGTCAACCAAGTGAGCCCTAGATGTCCCATCGCACAACCTCGGCATTGGTGCTGCTAACCGCGGGCACCCTTGCCGCTGACCGCCGTGACCACCCCTGGCGGCTTTCGCGGCCAACAGCCCCGAGGAAAGCCAGTCGGGCACCCCTGCCCCGCCTCGTCCGTCGACGCCCAGTCCGGCGCCCCGCAGTCGGGGACAGACGACGAGGTCGGGGCCCCTGAACCCGACCACCACCCCGAGACCTTCCCCACCGACGACACCCCGACGACGATCATCGTCCAGCTCGAGGATGGCTCGGTCGGCATCCCGTGGTATCAGCGGGTCTTTGGCCTGTCGTCCTCGACCAAGCATGAGACGGTCAAGGATCGCATCGAAAACCTCGGTCGAGGCAGTGGTCCCCGGTGCGGACATCACCGACGTGCGCGACTACACGCACGCGCTGGACGGTTTCGCGATCCAGGCCCCGGCTTCGTCCCTGGACGCGATCAAGGCGACCGAGGGCGTCAAGGCTGCGTTCATCGAGCGCCACCACAAGCCCATGGTCGTCGAAGGCGACACGGGCGCGCTGGGCTCCGAGGCCGTGGATCCCGCCCTGCAAAACGCCTCCTCCCTGGAGATGACGCGCGCGAACCAGACCACCCAGAAGGGTGATCGTCAGGTCGTCGAGGTCATCGACACGGGCATTGAGGCCACCCACCAGGCGTTCTCCGGCTCCATGGATGGCGTCGACGTGCGCCTGAGCCAGTCCGATGTCGAGGCTCTCGTCGGCAAGCTGCCGCACGGAAAGACCGGCGCCTACCTCAACAATAAGATCCCCTTTGTCTTCGACTACGCGGACAACGACGCGGACGTACTGCCCAAGTCCAGCAAGGACCTGTCGCACGGCACCCACGTCGCCGCGATCGCCGCCGCCAACGCCGCCGACCTGCAGGGCACCGCGCCCCACGCGCAGATCATCGTCGCCAAGGTCGCCTCCGACAAGGATGGATCGATCCCCGACAACACTGTCCTGGCGGCCCTCGACGACGCGGTCGTCATTAAGCCCGACTCGATCAACCTCTCCCTCGGCGAGGACGCGGGCATGGGCACCGAGGCCGGAACCATGTACGCGGAGGTCTACAAGAACCTCGCCGTCGCCGGCGTGACGGTCAACGCCGCCGCGGGTAACTCCTACTCGAGCGCGTACTCCAACTACAGCGGCAAGAACAAGCCGTTCGCGACCGACCCCGACGCCGGCACGGTTTCCGAGCCCGGGTCCTACAGCTCGACCCCTGGCCGTCGCTTCGGTCAACAACCAGGACGCCCTGCCCTACCTGACGGTGGGGGACCGCCAGGTCGTCTACCAGAAGTCGCGCGGCCTCAAGGACGCCGTCGTGCCGAGCCTCCTCGACATCCCCGAGGGGACCTACACCCTCGTCTACGCGGGTATCGGTGACGCGGCAGCCCTCAGCAAGCTCGTCGCCGAGCACCCCGGCGACCTGTCGAAGGTCATCGTCCTCGAAGACCGTGGCGGCTCCGACAGTGCGACGGGCGCTGACATGACCCACGAGGCCAAGGTCAAGGGACTCACCCAGCTGACCTCCAAGCCCGCCGCCCTCATCATCGGTGACTCCGAGACGGTCGAAAACCCGTACGTGGCGACGATCGAGGCCACCCACACGATGCCGACCGTGACCATCACGAAGAAGGAGAAGGACGCGCTTATCGAGGCCATCAAGGCCAGCGAGTCCGGCTCCATCACCATCTCCAACCCGCACGCGGGCCTTAAGCTCGCCTCGACCAACCCGTCGGTCTCCGACTTCACCTCGTGGGGCGTCACGCCTGATCTCAAGCTCAAGCCCGAAATCGCGGCCCCCGGTGGCAACATCGTTGCCGCCGTCCTGGGCAACACCTACCGGTCCATGTCTGGCACGTCCATGGCGACCCCGCAGGTCGCGGGCATTGCCACGCTCGTGCGCCAGCGCGTGAACGACGACCCGGCATTCGCGGGCCTGTCGGAGGCGGACAAGGCCGCGATCGTCACCACCCTCATGATGGGCACCGCCCACCCGCTGCTCGACATCGACCAGAACGACGGCACCTACTACTCGCCGCGCCGCGTGGGTGCGGGCCAGGTGGACGCGCTCGCCGCTACGACCACGACCGTGTACCCGAGCGTCGCGGGCGCGGAAAACCCGTGGCGCCCAAGGCTGACCTCGGTGAGGGCACGAACGGGTGGACCTTCCAGGTCACCCTGACGAACGTCTCCGACGCCGACCACACGTACACTCTGGGCGGCCAGGCGCTCTCAGAGATCGTCGAGGGTGGCCTGTTCACCGAGCACTCCAAGAACTGGGCGGGGCAGGGCATCGACCTGACCTACTCCGCCGACTCGGTGACCGTGCCCGCCAAGGGCACCGCGACCGTGACCGTCACCGTGACCCCGCAGGGCGCCTTCGCCTCGTACGCGAATGAGAACGCTCCCAAGGGCACGTTCATCGACGGCGCCGTCACCTTCACCAGCGCCGACGGTCAGCCCGACCTCACCGTCCCCTACATGGGCTTCTACGGCTCCTGGGGCGCGCCTGCCATCTTCGACGGCAAGTGGTATGACGGCACGACGAGCACCGTTCACGCCTGCTCCTCGACGCTCATGAACCCCTCGACCGAGGTGCCCCTGGGTGCCCTGAATCCCCTCGTTGGACAGGAAATCGACGACGTGCGCGCGGTCGACCCCGCGTACTTCATCATGTCCCGCTCCGCGCTGCCCGAGGCTCCCTCGCGCATCCTGCCGCGCACCTGCCTGCTGCGTAACTCCCCGAAGGTGACCTACACCTATACGAACGAGGCCGGCGAGGTCGTGCGAGTACACCTTCGAGCGCGCCCGCAAGTCCCTGTTCAACTACCACGCTAGCAAGGTCGAGCCCATCGAAAGCCAGGAGGGCAACAACCCGGTCTTCGACGGCTTCGACAAGGATGGCAAGGAGCTGCCCGCGGGCCGCTACAAGCTGACGATCGACGCGGCCTCGGTCGCGCCCTCGAGCGTTGCTTCGCAGCTGACCTGGGACTTCACCCTGGACACCCAGGCGCCCGTCATCTCCAACCTGGCCGTGACCGGCGAGGGTGATGAGCGCGTCGTGTCCTTCGACGTCACCGACAACTCGCCGCTGGCCGGCATTGCCTTCTCCGAGTCCCCGACCTCGCGTCGCTACTACGACGAGAAGGAGGCCGTGGGCGCGAACCGTCAGGCCGACGGCACCTACGCCAAGCACTACGAGATCAAGTGGGCCGACCTCATCGACCGCGCGGACTCCTCCGACCCGGCGACCGCCTACCTGTTCGCCTGGGACTGGGGCAAGAACCAGGCCCGCCAGGTGATCCGCTTTAGCACGATCCCGATGACCTCCCTGGCCCTCACCCCGCAGGACTCCGAGGTCGTCGCGGGCGAGACGGTCACGCTGAGTCCCTCTTACGAGCCGGCGAACGCGAACGTCACCGACCTCGTATGGACGTCCTCGAACGAGGCCGTGGCCACCGTGAATGAAAACGGTGAGGTCCGCACCCTGGCCGCCGGCGAGGCGACGATCACCGCGACCGATGCGTCCCAGCCGACCCTGTCGGCTAGCGCCCAGATCTGCGTGCGCACCATCTCCGAGGACGTGGGCATCGAGCTCGCCGACACCCAGGTGACGCTCAAGGTCGGCGAGACCGCCCCCGTGAAGGCATACCTGGCACCCTCGCTGAAGGACCGCGCGGTGACGTGGAGCGTGGAGCCGGCCGACCTGGCCACGGTCGCCGCCGACACCGACACGCGCAAGGCGACGCTGACCGCAGGCGATCACGCGGGTTCGGGCACGCTGACCGCCACCGTCACCACCGAGGCCGGCGCGGTCAAGACCGCGTCCATCCCGCTGACGGTGCGCGCCGCCGACGCCGACGACTTCGAGATCAACGAGGATGGCGTCCTCGTGAAGTACAAGGGCTCGGCCACCGAGGTCACCCTGCCCGACACCGTGACCTCCATCGGCGAGCGCGCCTTCGCGAGCTCCACCGTGGAACACGTGACGATCCCGGCTTCGGTGCGTTCGATCGGCATGGAGGCCTTCATCTACAGCTCGCTGAAGAAGATCACCTTCGTTGACGACGAGGCCCACCCGGCCCAGCTGACCACGATCGCGGACCGTGCGTTCGCGAACACGAGCCTCGAGGCCATCGAGCTGCCGCGTTCCGTGGTGACGATCGGCGCGGAGGTCTTCGACTACAACTCGGCGCTCACCACGATCAAGCTGGGCCCCAACGTCGCCGCTGACTCGGTGACCTCGGGCTACGCCGAGACCGCCGCGCTGACCAGCGTCGAGGTCGATCCGGCGAACCCGAACTTTGAGAGCGTTGACGGTGTCCTGTACTCCAAGGATCACTCGACGCTGATCATCTACCCGGCCGCCAAGAACACGGGAGGCGCGTACACGGTCCTGGACGGCGTCGCGACGATCGCTCCTAAGGCCTTCCAGAAGGCGGGCGTCACCTCCGTGACACTGCCCGACAGCCTGCGCACGATCAAAGGACGAGGCCTTCCGCCTCTCCGCGCTCACCGCCGTGACCCTGCCCGAAAAGTTCGAGACGGTCGGCACCTGCGCCTTCTGCTCCGCCGACAAGCTCGCGCGCATCGACCTGGGCGGCACGATCTCCCTGGGCGGCAGCGCCTTCGAGTCGACGAGTGCCAAGGAAGGGGTCAACTTCCGGCCCGAGCTGAAGCGCCTGACCACGATCGGCGACTTCGCGTTCAGCCGGACGGCGCAGTCGTCTGTGACACTGCCGGACTCTGTGACCACGGTCGGCGAGCAGGCCTTCTCGGAGAGCACGGCCCTGACCTCGTTCCACATCGGCGCGGGCGTCACCTCCTTCGCCGAGACCGCCCTGTACAACGACCGCAAGATCGCGACGCTGACCGTGTCCGCCGACAACCCGGTGTACTCGGCCGAGCACAACGTCCTGTACCGCAAGGCTGAGGATGGCCTGCACCTGATGCTGTCCCCGGCCGCCAACACGCTCACCGACTACACGGTGCGCGCGGGCACGGTCGAGATCGGCGCGACGGCATTCGCCAACAACAAGACGCTCACCCGCGTCGTCCTGCCCGAGGGCCTCACCGTCATCGGCGATGACGCGTTCGCGGGCGCGACGGCCCTCACCGAGCTCGTCATCCCCGAGTCGGTCGAGCGCTCGAGCGGCGTCGTCGGCAACTCCCTGGAGCTCGTCGAGTACGGCTCCAAGGTGACCTCGATCCGCATGGAAGGCAGCTGGGTTCCCATGCCTCGTCGCATCGTCGTGCGCGGCGGCGTGGACGGTTCCTTCGTGTACGACGGACGCCCGACGAACGGACGCCGCCAGAGCGCCTACTTCGGCGAGGGCATGACCCGCGTGTCCTTCGGCGTGGACGTCCCGCGCGTCCTCGTCCTGCCCTCCACACTCACCCGCCTCGACCTCGAGCCGGAGCTGAGCGACGAGAAGAAGGATGACACCCACATCTACGTTGCCGCGGCCGAAGGGGCGCCGGCGTGGAACGTCGCCAAGGAGGCACTCGAGGCGGCCGGCATCGACGCCTCGCACCTGCACACGTTCACGGCTGCGTCGATGACCCTGTCCGGGGCTGGCATTGCCGAGGCCGGGGGAGCGTACACGTACACGGGCGAAGCCGGGGCGTCGGTCGACGTGAACGCGACGGTCGCCGGTGGCATCGCCGGCGCGCAGCAGGTGCGCGCCGTGCAGATCGGCGCGGACGGCACCGAGACTCTCGTGCGCGACTGGACGACGGTGAGCGACAACGGAGACCGCGCCGCGGCCGCTTCCGTGACCTTCCCATGGACCCCGTCCGCCGCGGATGTGAGCCTGCGCGTCCAGGTGCGCGACGCCTCGTACCCTGACGAGCACCCTCATGATCAAGCTCCCGGGTACCCCGGAGCCTGCGCCGACTCCGGCGCCCGAGCCGACACCGGATCCGACGCCTGCTCCTGATCCCACTCCGGCTCCGGATCCGACTCCTGCTCCGACTCCGGATCCGACGCCTGCTCCCGAGCCGACGCCTGAGCCCGATCCGGCTCCCACCCCGCAGGGAGGATCGTGGATCAGCGACTCTGTCGGTTGGTGGTACCGCTACGCCGATGGCACCTACCCGGTGAGCCAGACGGTGCAGATCGGCAGCTCGATCTACCGTTTCGGTGCGGATGGGTACATGCGCACTGGATGGGTGAGTGAGAGCGGTGCGTGGTTCTATCACGATGCTTCGGGTGCTCAGGCGAGTGGCTGGGTGAAGGATGGCTCGTCCTGGTATTACCTGACGCCCAGTGGTGCGATGGCGACCGGTTGGGTCAAGGATGGCTCTACCTGGTATTACCTGAGGTCTAGCGGTGCGATGGCGACCGGTTGGGTCAACGATGGTTCTGCCTGGTATTACCTGTCCCCTGGCAGTGGCGCGATGGTCAAGGGCTGGGTGCAGGTCGGTAGCTCGTGGTACTACATGAACCCCGATACGGGAGCGATGATGGTCGGCTGGGTCAAGGATGGCTCGACGTGGTATTACCTGATGTCTAGCGGTGCGATGGCGACCGGTTGGGTCAAGGATGGCTCGACGTGGTATTACCTGATGTCTAGCGGTGCGATGGCCACGGGTTGGCTGAAGGACGGCGGCTCCTGGTACTACCTGGATCCCTCCAATGGGGCCATGGCAACCGGGTGGCTCCAGATCTCGGGAACGTGGTACCACTTCTCGACGAGTGGCCAGCTGATCGGCTAGCCCGACGACAAACACGACGCCATCAATCCCTGCGCCCCTGGAAGAAACTTCGGGGGCGCAGGTCTGTCTTGGCGCGTCAGTACCGCCCAGCGCGGTGTTGGCTCCGGGCGATTGTGGGGGAGCGTGGGCTGGGAATGAGAGAAAGACGCGATTCCTCATACGTGAGGTGACAATGCTAGACATTGCTCCACATGTCCTGAAAATGCGGGAAGCACCTGTTTGACAGATGGTGCGAAACATTCGTAAAAACTACTGTGACCCTCCCCCGATAGGGTTACTCTTGTCAGTGGAGCTGCACGTATGTGCACGCCGATTTGTCACTCGTTAAGAAAGTGGGCACAGATGTTCCATCGAAGACTGTCAGCGGTGGCGTTGGTTGCCGTCGGCGCTCTCGCCGTGACGACCATGAGCGCGCCGTCCTCCGTCGCGGCGGACACGGAGCGCGCCGAGGCCTCGTCGATGAACCGAGACTCGGGCGAACGCTGAGCCACGGTCATCGTCCAGCTTGAGGAGGGTGGCGGCGATCATGCCTCCCGCTACGCCGACGTCAAGAAGCGCATCGGTGAGGCTGTGGCGCAGGCGAGTCCCGGCGCGACCATTGAGAACGTACGCGACTATCACCACGTGTTCGAGGGCTTCGCGATCAAGGTACCTGCCGCTACGATGGCGGCCATCAAGGGCGTGCAGGGAGTCAAGGGGGCTTTCTTCGAGGGGCGTCACGAGCCGGTCACAGACCCCGACTTCTGGGACATGCGCGACCACTCCACCGACAGCTCCCCCGATCTGGGCACAGCCTCACGCATGACGGGCGCCGCGGCGGCCTCCCAGAGGGGTCAGGGGCAGGTCATCGAGGTCATCGACGTCGGAGTCGACACCTCGCACGAGGCTTTCGCCGGCTCCCTCGATGCTGCTTCGGCGCGCCTCACGCACCAGGTCATGGCCTCCCTGACGCCCAGCCTCGGCGCAGGCAAGGATGGCGCGTGGGTTAGTGACAAGATCCCCTTCGCGTACGACTACGGGGACGGGGATACGGACGCGACGACAGGTAACGCGAGCAGCCGAGCGTCGGAGCAGGGCACACACGTCGCGTCCCTTGCGACCGCGAACGGCACCTCCTTCACGGGGGCCGCGCCGGGAGCTCAGCTCGTCGTCGCGAAGGTCACCAGCGACGGCACGTACACGGCCTACGACACTGCGCTCCTGGCGGCCCTCGACGACGCGGCGGTCATCAAGCCCGATGCCCTCACCGTCTCCTTCTCGACGCTCGAGGGGATGAGTAGCGACTCCGTGGCCCTGTACTCGCAGGTGTACCAGCGCCTGACCGAGGCCGGGGTCGTGGTGAACGCGCCCGCCGGCAACGATGGCAATTCCAGCTATGGTACCGACCCGGATACGGGCCTCCTCGGCTTCCCGGCGTTCTACTCCTCGACTCTGGCCGTCGCCTCCGTGAATGAACAGGATGCAGCGGACCTTGGCACGGGGGCGATCACCGTCTCCGATTTCTCCAGCACGGGTGCGACCTACGACCTGCGCCTCAAGCCAGAGGTCGCCGCACCCGGCGGCGAGGTGATGGCGGCCAGCCCCGGCAACTACTACGGTCGCCAGTCGGGCACGGCCGAGGCCTCGGCTCAGGTTGCCGGCATCTCCGCCCTCGTGCGCGAGCGGATCGCGACCGACCCGGCCTTCGCAGCCTTGGGCACCGCCGAGAAGAACGCACTCGTCGGTAACTTCGTGATGGGCACGGCTCGCCCGATCGCAGACGTGACCCGCAATGACGGCGCGTACTACTCGCCGCGTCGCGTCGGCGCCGGCATGGTGGACGCGGTGGCGGCCACGACCTCGTCCGTGTACCCGACCGTCGTGGGTGCCCCGGATCCCTCGCGCCCCAAGGCCGACCTGGGCGACGGCACGAACGGGTGGACCTTCCAGGTGCGCCTGACCAACGTCTCCGACGCCGCCCACACCTACACGCTCGGCGGCCAAGCCCTGTCCGAAGACGTCGAGAGCATGCTCTTCACCGGCCACTCGACCAACTGGGCGGGAGCGGGCATTGACCTGTCCTTTTCCGCCGACTCGGTGACCGTTCCCGCCGCCTCCAGCGCCACCGTGACCGTCACCGTGACCCCGCAGGCCGCCTTCGCCTCGTACGTGAGCGACAAGACTCCCAACGGAACGTTCGTCGACGGTGCCGTGACCTTCACGAGCGCTGACGGGCAGCCGAACCTGACGGTTCCCTACATGGGCTTCTACGGCTCCTGGGGACAGGCCAATGTGTTCGATCAGCAGGCCCCGAACAACCACGAGGTCGGCTACGGGTCGACGCTCATGAGCGGCAACCTGCCTTTCGGACAGTTCAACCCCTACGAGATGGAAGACGAGCGCGCGCTGGACGGCTTCCACCCCGATCGTTTCGTCATCACGCGCAACGGCTCTCGCACAAGCGTCACTCCGGGCACGATCCTGCTGCGCGCCGTCCCCGCGCTGACCTACACGGTCACGAACGAGGCCGGGGCAACCGTGCGCACCTACACCTGCGATCGTGCGGATAAGGCCTTCTACGACGACCACTGGCGCGGCGTGCATAACGCCGAGTTCATGTCCCCCGGATGCGCCCCGAGCTTCGATAGCTACGACGCGGACGGCAACGAGCTGCCCGACGGCCGATACACGGTCACGATCGAGGCCGCCACGTACGGTCCCTCGTCGGCGACCCAGCGCACCAGCTACAGCTTCGCGGTGGACACGGTCTCGCCCGTCGTCTCGAACGTCACCGTTTCCGGTGAGGGGGAGGAGCGCATGCTCTCCTTCGATGTGACCGATGCCTCGCCGATCGCCGGCTACGGATTTAAGACAGATCCGGACGGAGCGCTGACCCTGTGGCGCGTCAACAGTGATCCGAGCTCCCGCTCGGACGACGGGCTCTACCACGAGCACTTCGACGCCAAGCTCCCGAGCGTCCTGAGCAAGCTCGGCGGTGACCCCGCGACCATCCAGCTGGTGGTGTGGGACTGGGTTGATAACACGGCGACATCGTCGGTTTCCCTCAAGGCCGAGGACACGCCCGCGCCCGCTCCTACGCCGAAGGCTGGCGTGTGGAAGTGGGATGGTCGTGGCTGGTGGTACCGCTACGAGGATGGTTCGTATCCGGCTGATGCGGCTGTGGTGATTGATGGTCCCACGTATCGTTTTGATGCGTCGGGGTACATGCGCACGGGGTGGGTGAAGGATCAGGGTGCCTGGTATTACCACTCCTCATCGGGTGCTCAGACGACGGGTTGGGTGTTTTCTGGTGCGCGTTGGTACTACCTGAGTCCTGACAGCGGCGTGATGGTGACGGGGTGGGTGCAGGTGGGGTCCACCTGGTACTCACCTGAATCCCTCTGATGGGGCCATGGTCACCGGGTGGCTGAAGGAGGGTGGTTACTGGTACTACCTGCAGCCCGCTAGTGGTGCGATGGTCACTGGGTGGCTGAAGATTTGGGGTACCTGGTACCACTTCGCTGATAACGGCCAGTTGATCAGCTAGGCGCCTGGCTCCAGGCTCAGGGCCTCGACTTCATCGGCCCGCGCCCCCGGTCAGTTTCCCCGGGGGCGCGGGCCTGTGTCTGTGGACAATATGCGTGAGGTGTCTGCGCTCACACCGAGCAGAATGGTAACCCTGTCAAACACCTGAATAATCGCATCAATGTATGCCTGAAGCGTCGGTCGAGTGTGTGTAGGTGTCCACCTGTAACGAAAATAAGCGGAAGATACGTGCGTAGGGGTTTGGAGCCTGTCAATTTTTTTCTGTGTATGGGGGTTAGAGGTAGGGGTGATTCGGTCAGGGGTAGGCGGTGGTGAGTTGGGCGAGGGCTTGTTTCCAGTTGGTGGTGGTGTGTCCTTGGATGAGGCGTGTGGGGGCTGTTCGTTTGTTGGCGGGTTTGCCGGCGTCTGTGAGGCGCTGGGCGGCTCGTTTGTCTTCGATGTTGCAGATGGCGAGCCATAAGAGTTTGACGGCGGCTTCTTCGCTGGGGAAATGCCCGCGGTTCTTGGTGATTTTACGCAGCTGGTAGTTCAACGATTCGATAGCGTTGGTGGTGTACACGACGCGGCGCAGCATGGGAGGGAACGCCAAGAACGGCGTGAAGCGCTGCGAGCGCGCTGCCAGGTCAGGGCCGTTTGGGGGTAGCGCGCTGCCAGGTCGCTGGCCGCAAACTCTTCGAGCGCCTCTCGGGCGGTTTCCTCATTGGGCGCGCTGTAGATCCGCTTGAGAGCGGCGGCGACGTTCTTGCGGTCCTTGTAGGACACGAAACGCATGGAGGCGCGGATTAAGTGAACGACGCAGGTTTGGACCATGGATCAGCCAGGTCGCTTCGATGGCTTCGGGCAGGCCAGTAAGTCCGTCGCAGCACACGATCAGGACATCGCGTAGGCCTCGGTTGGCTAGCTCGGCGCATACGTGGGCCCAAAAAGCCGCGCCTTCATCGGCTTGGACCCAGATGCCCAGCACATGCTTGATGCCCTCCATGTCCACTCCGACCGCCAGGTGAGCGGCCCGGTTCTCCACCGTGTGATCGCGTCGGATTTTGATGCGGATCGCGTCCAGGTAGATCACCGGGTAGAACGCTTCTAGGGGGCGGTGCTGCCATTCCAAGACGGCCTCGCACACCGCGTCAGTGATCGTGGAAATCGTTGCGGCGCTGACCTCCACGCCCAGGGTGGAGGCCAGGTGATGGCGGATATCGCGTACCGTCATTCCCCCGGCATACAAGCTGATAATCATCGAATCCAAGCCATCGAGGCGCCGCTGTCCTTTGCGTACCAGGCGCGGGGTGAATGAGCCTGCCCGGTCCCGGGGGACCTCGATCTCGAAGGCTCCCACCTCCGATATCACGGTCTTCTTCGTCGTGCCCCTCCTCGTGTTCGAGCGCGCCTGGGTGCTGGTTTGGCCCTTCTCATACCCCAGGTGCTGGGTCAGCTCCGCGGCCAACCCGCGCTCCAAGGCCTCCTTGAGCAACGCGGGCAACAAGCCCTGGCTGCCCGTCATCTCGACCTCGCCGGCATCAAGGCGCTCAAACAACGCATCCAACGCCCCCGAGCGACGCAGCTCCTCCACCGTCTCACGCCCACTAGCGCGAGCCACAACAACATCATCATCATTCATCATGCATCAATCCTTTCAAACAAAAGACGGATACACAGACAATTGAACACGCCCGGGGTTTGCGTGCCCCGAGTGAGAACTGGTAGAGAAAACGCGAGAAAAATCAGCAAAACGTTACGGGATAACCTCTGGAGGGGTATCGTTGAGAGGTAGCCGCGGAGTTGCGGCTCACACTGATCCCTTACCCACGTGCAACGCAAGGGGAGACAATGAAATCCCAACGAATAATCAAAGCGCTGGCGCTCTCTCTAGCCAGCGCCCTGGCTCTGACCATCGTCGGCGTGCAGTCAGCGTACGCGGCTCAACCAACTGCCCTGGACTCCCTCGCTAGTCTCCAGTCAGCACATGTGACTGAAGACGTGCCTTATCCCACCAGGGTGTGGCCTAGCAGCACAACGATGGCGCCAGGGCAGAGCCTCCCTTTCTACGCGGCTGCGGGCCCGTATGTTTTCGAGGATGGCATGGCTTACTGGACGAGTTCCAACCAATCAGTGGCAACCGTCGACGACAACGGTCGTGTGACGGCTGTGGGCATTGGTGAGGCGGAGATCACCGCCTCTCACATGGATGACAACACTGCTTCCGTCACCGCCCACGTCCACGTTCGTTCTGTGTCTGAGGAGGTCGGCATCGACCTCTCCGAGACATCGGTGTCGCTTGCAGCTGGACGCAATGCCCTCGTGAACGCTCTTCTCGCCCCGTCGTTGCAGGTAGGCTCCGTCACATGGTCGGTCGAACCTTCGTCTCTAGGGAGCTCGTTACCGTCGACAATGGTCCCGCAGTGACGTTGCATGCAGCGAATGGAGGCGGAACTGGGAAACTGACGGCTCGCGTTGCGACGGGTGCTGGACAAACAAAAGAAGTGTCTATCCCGGTGGTGGTGAATCAGGCCAGTGCAGCAGACTTCGTTGTCGATGAGAAGGGTGTGCTGACCGCCTATAACGGTGAGGCGGTGGACTTTGCAATCCCTGATGGTGTCACCGAGATCGCTCCGAGCGTGTTCTCTGGAATGGAAGTGGAGAACGTCTGGGTTCCCACGAGCGTTCGAACTATAGGCGAGAAGGCCTTTTTCAAGTCTGGGCTGAAGGCGATCACTTTTCAGGATGATGAGGCCTCCCCTTCGCAGCTAACGACTCTTGGGCCCTCGGCATTTGGCTACACGAAACTGGAGAGAATCGAGCTACCTCGATCAGTTGTGTTGCTCGGCCAGGAGTTGTTTGACGGCGCGCCGATGAAAACTGCCTCATTTGGCTCCAACATTGCGGCTGGGCAGTTGGAGGGGGCGAGTGTCAATGCTTGGACGCTGACCCATATTGACGTCGATCCAGCCAACGTCAATTACGAGAGTGTCGACGGCGTTTTGTATTCACGGAATCCCAGGCGTCTGGTCCTGTTCCCGCAGGCAAAGGAGTATGCCGGCACGTACGAGGTGTTGGAGGGGACCGAGTCCATCGGTGCGGGGGCCTTTGCGGGCGCGCAGATTACCTCAGTCGCTTTTCCAAGTTCGCTTCGTACGGTCGGCAGCCGTGCATTCGAGCAAAGCGGGCTGACATCTGTGAGCCTCCCCTGACGGATGTGAGAGCGTAGGCGAGTCATCATTCGCATATATGGGTTATCTTCAGACTGTTGATCTAGGAGGCACTCGGAGTATCGACAAGAACGCGTTCACGTTCAATCGTAATCTTACTGAGGTTAATTTCCGTCAGGATCTCAACAGGCTCACTGAGATTGGTGAGGGCGCATTCGAAGCCGTTGGTCTGTCCTCAGTGATGCTACCGGATTCGGTGGAGACCATCGGTCGGGATGCGTTCGCGTACAACACAACATTGGCGTCTATTCACCTCGGGGCAGCCCTTGTTTCTGTTGAGCGTTCTGCCTTTGAGTGGGATCCGCAGCTTGCTTCGGTTACTCTCAGCCCAGGTAGCTCCCACTACTTCATCGATGGTGGCGGCCTTTACAAAAAGGGAGAGGCTGGGCAATCGTTGGTCATCGTGCCTCCAGCGAGTTCCGTGACAGAGTTTGTGGTTCCTGCAGGGACCAATGAGATCGGTCCACAAGCATTCGAAGATGTTGCGACGCTGACTCGAGTCGTCCTTCCCGACGGCCTGACGACTATTGGTGCGAACGCGTTCAAGGGATGTACGCACCTGGTCGACCTCGTCATCCCCGATTCTGTAGAAGTTGTTGACACAGCTGCCGGCTCGGGGCCCGTCTCCATCGAGTACGGTTCGCAGGTGCGAGAATTTCGACTCTCAAATACGTGGGCTAGCATGCCGGCTCACGTCATCGTGCGTGGAGGCGTAAACGCAACTTTTGACTTCGATAGTAATCGGAATTCTGAGTACGGGGAGAGTATTTTCTTTGGGGAAGGAGTGGCGAGCGTCTCTTTCCGTGGTTCGGTGCCGCGCGTCGTGGTCCTGCCTTCGAGCGTCACACACTTCCAGATTGTTCGCCCTCTTTACTTCCGGTCGGAGACAGATACCGAGGTCTATCTTGCAGCTCCTGAAGGATCGGAGTTGTGGGCGAGCGTCAGTGAGGCAATGTGGGGGGGAGGAATTGCTCGCGAGAACCTGCATCCCTACACGTCTCCGGCGGTATCGCTGTCCGGCGTTGGCGTCGTCGCAGTGCATGACGGATTCAAGGTGGACGCGCAGGCGGGGATACCCGCCACCGTGTCTGTTTCTGTATCGGGAGGCGTACCGAAGGGACGCCAGGTGCGTGTTGTGCAGATCAACGCAGAGGGCCGGGAGTCTGTCCTGCAGGACTGGAGTGACATGCCGGAGAGTGACGGGGTGGACACCGCATCGATGAACGTGACTGTGGCTCCTGCCAGTGTGGGCGTTCGCCTGCGCGTCGACGCGCGTGATGCTTCGTACCGGGTCAGTTCCGCCGTTCTGCTGTTCGGGGAAACCCACGAACCGGACCCCACGCCGGACCCGACACCGGACCCCACGCCGGACCCGACACCGGACCCGACACCGGACCCGACACCGGACCCGACACCGGACCCGACACCGGAGCCCACACCGGACCCCACACCGGACCCCGTGCCCGATCCGAGCCCAGAGCCTACCCCGCAGGTGGGGCAGTGGATAAGCGACGCTCACGGTTGGTGGTACCGCAACGCGGATGGATCCTACCCTGCGAACGAGGCGCGCGTCATCGGTGGTTCCACCTACCGTTTCGGTGCGGATGGGTACATGCGTACTGGATGGGTGAGTGAGAGCGGTGCGTGGTTCTATCACGATGCTTCGGGTGCTCAGGCGAGTGGCTGGGTGCAGGATGGTGGCTCCTGGTATTACCTGATGCCCGGTAGTGGTGCGATGGCGACCGGTTGGGTCAAGGATGGCTCTACCTGGTATTACCTGAGGTCTAGTGGTGCGATGGCGACCGGTTGGGTCAACGATGGTTCTGCCTGGTATTACCTGTCACCTGGCAGTGGCGCGATGGTCAAGGGCTGGGTGCAGGTCGGTAGCTCGTGGTACTACATGAACCCCGATACGGGAGCGATGATGGTCGGCTGGGTCAAGGATGGCTCGACGTGGTATTACCTGAGACCCGGTAGTGGCGCGATGGCCACGGGTTGGCTGATGGATGGTGGTTCCTGGTATTACCTGAGCACCGACTCGGGCGCGATGTATACCGGCGGTCACTGGATTGGCTGGACGTGGTACAACTTCGCCGATTCGGGACGCCTCATGAGCTGACGCCTCACGCGAGAGGCTGAGCTGGGAAACCATGTGCCCGCGCCCCCGGAGAATCTCCGGGGGCGCGGGCCTTTGTTCGACCACTAGGTCGGGACAGTCGTGATGTGGCTTCGCGCGCGCTCGCTTGTAGGGGTGTAAGCAGCGTATATTCTGGATTTCGGTTGATTTGTCAGATTCAGTGGAAAGATGTTATGCAACCCTAGAAAAATGGGTGAAAAACGGCCGCATCGGGCGTGTTTAATTGTCTGTGTATCCGTCTTTTTGTTTGAAAGGATTGATGCATGATGAATGATGATGTTGTTGTGTCTGGCGCTAGTGGGCGTGAGACGGTGGAGGACCTGCGTCGCTCGGGGGCGTTGGAGTGCGGCCTGGCTGCTGAGCTTTCTGAGCATTTGGGGTATGAGAAGGGCCAGACCAGCGCGCAGGCGCGCTCGAACACGAGGAACGGCACGACGAAGAAGACCGTGATGTTGCAGGTGGGAGCCTTCGAGATCGAGGTCCCCCGGGAGGAGGTGTTCAGCATTGTTCTGGGATCGAGTTGCCCCGCTCTACGACCTCGTCGTCAACACGCTCAACAGGAGGGTGTACGACGGGACTGGCGGTGCCGTTGCCCGGTTGATTCGCCCCGGTGACACCGTGCTCGAATGTGCGTGCGGAACGGGCGCGATTAGCGCCGCCATCGCCCCCACATGCGCGCGTGTGGTCGCGACCGACTATTCCGAGGGGATGCTCAAGCAGGCACGCAAGAAGCTCGCGACACACTCGAACGTCACCGTCGAGCAAGCCGACATCACGGCCCTACGCTACGCCGCCGATTCCTTCGATGTGGCCGTCGCGGGCAACGTCATCCACTTGCTGCCTGAACCGGGCGACGCGCTCAAGGAGCTCAAGCGGGTCGTGCGCCCGGGTGGCACGATCATCGTGCCCACCTACGTGAGCCTCACAGATGGTGCGAACAACCCCATTCCGCGACTGTTGTCGCGCCTGGGGGTGCGCTTTCAGGAGCACTTCACCCCGGCCTCGTACCGGGCGTTCTTTGAGCGTATGGGCTGTATGGACGTCACCTACCGCGTCGTGCGAGGTCGAATTCCCTGCGTGATCGCCTCCTTCACGAACGATCAGTAGATGCCGAGCCCAGGGCGATGTTCCGCAGCATCGCCCCGTAGTCGACCGAGTCGCGGCTCATGTGCTCGCAGTGCCCCGAGCCCGGCCAGATGCGCAGCTCGGCCTCCGGGTAGAGTCGCGGGATCACGCGGCGCGCGAGCCGCAGGTCGGAGTCCTTCTCCCCATAGGCGAAGGTGCAGCGCCGCTGAATGTCAGGGGAGAGTGGCGGCAGGCTGACATGCGAGCAGTCTCGCACGATCGCGCGGATACTCTCCTCGCTCATCGCGGCAAAACTAGCGACCATCGCGCGTGCTCTCTGCTCGCCGTAGAGGTGCGCAAGCTTACGTGCCCCGGCCTCGGGGTCACGAGCAGCCTTCCGGTGCTTCGCGACCATCACGCGGCTGAGAATGGCCCCGCCGACTCGGGCCACGGGGCCGCCCGAGTAGAAGCTCACGCCCTCGATGAACAATTGATCGAATGAGAGGTCCGGGAACCGCAGTAGCTCGAACAGGATGACACCGCCGAGCGACGCCCCAAAACCCAGGGACAGACGAGACAAGCCGCGGGAGGTCAGCCACTCGTGGATCGACGCCGCCTCCTCCTCCGCCGACACGTAGGGGGCCGAGGCCTCGTCCCCGTGGGCCGACAGGTCCGGCACGAGGAAACGCAGTCCGGGCCCCATGTGGTCGCAGAGTGCGGCCCTCATGCTCGAGGCCGAGGACAGCATCGGGTGAATGATGAGGACGGCAGGGGAGTCTTCCCCGCCGGACTCGTAGACGTGCATTTTCATGTCAGCGCTCCGAATGAGCTGCGGGGCGCGCCGTTGCACCCCTGAACTTGGACGACACTCGGATGCTAGCACCGCCGTGTCTGTGACCGATTGGGTTTCAGGTCCCGATACGAGCGAGGCATCAGGCGCCCCGGGTTCGTGAGCACGAACGGACCTACTAGCCTCCGCGCGGGATGGCGGGTAGTGTTGATCCGTTACCCCCGCATGAAGGAGTGAATGATGCTTGTTGTGACGACCCCGACCGTTGAGGGTGCACCGATTAAGCGCTACATCGGCATGGTGTCGGGCGAGACCATCGCCGGTGTGAACGTGTTCAAGGACTTCGGAGCGAGCCTGTCCAACATGTTCGGTGGCCGAGCCTCCCAGTACGAGGAAGAGATTGGTAATGCCGCCGCGACCGCCGTCAACGAGATGTGCGCACGCGCGCAGTCCATGGGTGCGAACGCGGTCGTCGGCGTCAAGGTCGACTACTTCACCGCCGGCACCGACAATGGCATGCTTGCCGCCATCGCGACGGGTACCGCCGTCATCCTCTGACGCTCGTCTGCGCGCCGCGTCGCTCGCGCGGAACAGCCCGCCAGGGTAGGCCCACGCAAGGCCTCCGTGGCGGGTTGTTGCTATGTCCAGCCGCCGCGGGCGGGATGGGCAGCGTCGGTACAGTGCACAGGCCTCGGATGGTCAGTGATACAGCTTTCCGATACTCCGATACGCTCTATTTGTACATGGGGTCAAACTTGCGGTAAGTCCTTGACAGTGGCCCGATGGGGTGGCCGGGCACGCAGCTGTCATTTCGGCGTTGGGCGCAACGATGTGATGTGGTATGCGGCAAATGCGCGTGAGGACTTGTTGGTCGATGATGTGAGAAATTCGTGACAACTATCCTGCAATGGGTGATCAGGGCTTACTCTAAAAGCAGGAGAGCTGCGCCTATGCGCTCCCCATTGAACCAGCTGTTAAGGAAGTGAGTTGCAGATGTGTCATCGGCGTTTGTCGGCGCTGGCGTTAGTCGCCACTGGTGCCCTCGCTATCACGGCCATGAGCGTGGCGCCCTCGTTTGCGGCCGATACGGACAGTACCGAGGCTGCGGCGCCCGGTGCGACCGCGGCGGATGGGACGTCCACCGTCATCGTCCAGCTTGCGCCGGGCGTTGTCGGCGACGACCGAGCCGGCGCGTACAGGGACGTCAAGCAGCGTATCGCGCGCTCCGTCAGCCAGGTGTCCCCGGGCAGCACTATCGGGGACGTGCGTGATTACCACCATGCCCTTGACGGCTTCGCGATCTCCGCTCCCGCGTCTGCACTCGGGGCCATCAAGAGTGTGCAGGGGGTCAAGGACGCGTTCGTCGACGGGGAGCGTGAGCCGGTCTTCTATCCCGAAATGTGGGGGGACGGCGGCGTGGCAGTTGCCGATCCGGCGAAGGAAACTCGCTCCGATCAGGTAGCTGGTCGGGGACGCGGGCGCGTCATCGAAGTCATTGACGCGAGTTTCGATACCTCGCACGAGGCCTTCGCCGGGATGATGGACACCGCCGCGCTGCGCCTCCCGCAGGCCGAGATGGAGTCCCTCACGTCCCAGCTGGATGCCGGTCAGGGCGGCGCATGGGTCAGTGACAAGATTCCTTTCGTCTACGACTATGCGGACCGTGACACGAACCCATCCATCGGCTATGGCTATGGTCCGCAAGACTTTACCGTGCACGCTCATGGCACTCGCATGGCGGCGCTCGCGGCAGCCAACGGAGCGACCTATCAGGGGAGTGCGCCCGATGCGCAGCTCATCCTCGCCAAGGTCCTCTCTAATAGCACTTGGACCGTGCGTGACAGTGACCTGTTGGCGGCCCTCGATGATGCGATGGTCTTAAAGCCCGACACGGTCTGTGTGTCCTTCATGGCGAATCGTGATCTCGACGGTGAAGCGTCGGCACTGTACGACGACGTCTTTGCCCGGCTGTCCGGCGCGGGTATCACGGTTGACGCGCCAGCGGGAGACAGCGGGCGAGCCGAGTGGCGCACGGGCGTGCGTGACCTGGGTGCAATCGGTGCACCCGCTTCCTACTCCTCTGTACTCGCCGTGGCTGCCGTCGGCGGCTCCACGATGCAGGGGACAGACGGCCTCGCGCCGTGAGTTCCTCCTCGTGGGGTCCAGGCCCTGACATGAGGCTCAAGCCGGAGATCGCCGCGCCCGGCGGCAACGTCAACGCTGCCATCCCCGGCAATGACTATCGACGGATGCCGGGCACTGGCGAGGCGTCGGCTCAAGTTGCCGGTGTCGCCGCCCTCGTGCGTCAGCGCATGGCGACTGACCCGATGTTCGCGGGGCTGAGCGACGAAGATAAGTCCGCGTTGGTTCCCAGCTTCCTGATGGGCACTGCCCACCCGATCGTCGATCCGTCTGCAGCGGATGGCACCTTCTGGTCCCCGCGCTGGGTTGGCGCAGGAATGGTGGATGCACAGGCAGCCACGACCTCGTCGGTGTACCCGAGCGTTGTGGGCACCTCGGACCCGTCGCGACCGAAGGCTGAGCTGGGCGAGAGCACCAGCGGCTGGACCTTCCAGGTGCAGTTGACCAATCTGTCCGACACCGCCCACACATACACGCTGGGCGGACAGGCGCTGTCCGAAAACGTCAACGGTCTGCTCTATACGAAGCACTCGACGAACTGGGCCGGCAAGGGGATCGACCTGACCTACTCTGCAGACACGCTCACCGTGCCGGCGTCATCGAGCGCGACCGTGACCGTCAGCGTGAACCCGACGCCGCAGTTCGCCTCGTACGCCTCTGAGAAGACGCCCAAAGGGCACGTTCATTGACGGCGCGGTGACGTTGACGAGTGCGGATGGGCAACCCGACCTGACGGTCCCGTACCTCGGTTTCTATGGGTCGGCGGATGAGACCCCGATCTTCGACAGCCCCGTGTACGGCGAGGGAACGATCGGCACGTCCACGATGACTTTCCACGGGCTGACACTCGGGCAGCTGAACCCGTTTGACGTGGAAGAGGCCGCGGCGATTAGCACGAATGACCGTCATCTCTACATCATCTCGCGGTCGACGGAAGAAAACGCCCGGACGTACGCGACGCCGGCGACGGTCCTGCTGCGCGACGTCATGTCGTTGACCTACACCTACCGCAACGAGGCCGGCGACGTCGTGCGCTCATACACCTACGGGGGAGCGCCCAAGAGTCGGACTGTCTTCAATGGACGCTACTCCGAGGTGAGCACCGCGGAAGCTACGTTCGGTAGTCAACCGATCTTTGATGGATACGACGAGCAAGGGCGTGCGCTGGCCGACGGACGCTATACGCTCACGATCGAAGGCACGACCGGCGGTGCCTCGCCTCGTACCGAGCGCCTCACCCACGTGGTAACGCTGGACACGGCACCTCCCGTCATCTCCAACGTGGCGATATCGGGCGAGGGAGATGACCGTAAGCTCTCCTTCGACGCCATCGATTCCTCACCTATTGCCGCGTACGGATTCTCGTGGAGCGCGGATGGCGAGCCTTTCATGCGCGAGAAGTTCTACGGTTCGGATGAACGCGGGGACGATGGTCGGCACTACGGCCACTTCGAGGTGCCGCTGTCTCAGATCGCCGAGCGTTCGGGCGGTGATCCCTCGACGGTGTACTGCAGGTCTGGGACTGGCCGGTGAACAAGGGGACGGTGAAGGTGGATCTGAAGGCCGTTCCCATGACGTCGCTTGCGCTCTCCCAGACTGACGCGACGCTGTCCGTAGGGGATAGCGTGACGCTGAATGCCACCCACGAACCCGCGGATGCGAGCGTGACCGATGTGGCGTGGTCTTCGTCGAACGAGGCCGTGGCCACGGTCAGTCAGGACGGCACGGTGACGGCGGTGGGCGCGGGGGACGCGACGGTGACCGTCTATGACCCGACGCAGCCCTCGCTCGTATCGGCGAGCGCCACGATCCACGTCAGCGCCCCGACCCCTGCGCACAAGGCGGGCACCTGGAAGCGCAATGGTCGAGGCTGGTGGTACCGATATGAGGACGGCTCCTACCCCTCGGGAGAGGCCGTCGTCATCGACGGGAACGTGTACCGTTTCGATGCGTCGGGCTACATGCGTACCGGCTGGGTGCTCGACGGCGGGCAGTGGTATTACCACGCGGCCTCCGGGGCGCAGGCCAGCGGCTGGCTGCTCTCCGGTGTGCACTGGTATTACTTGAGCCCGCAAAGCGGCGTCATGGCCACTGGGTGGGTGAAAGTTGGTGCCACCTGGTACTACCTGTCGCCCGCCAACGGCGCGATGGCGACGGGATGGCTCAAGGATGGCGGACACTGGTACTACCTGAATCGCCCCTCCGGAGCGATGGCAACGGGCTGGCTGCGCATCTGGGGTACCTGGTATCACTTCGATGATGATGGACACCTACTCGGCTAGTGAGCGGCCGGAGGTTCTTGATTCTGCCACGCGCCCACCGGGGGGACTCCCGGTGGGCGCGTGGCAGCATGAAAGACAACGCGCAAAAACCTTACGAAATAACCTTTATGTGCCTATTGTTGGAAGGTAGTCGCATAGTCGCGGCTCACACCTATCCTTGACCCACGTGTAGCACAAGGGGAGACAACGATGTCCCAACGAACATTGAAGGCGCTGGCGCTCGCCGCGGCCGGTGCTCTAGCTTTCACCATTGTCGGTGTCCCAGCAGCCAATGGTGCCGCTACTGAAGACATCGATCCGGTCGGTTACCGCTCAGCGGAATGCAAGATCTCACGCGATCCGGCCCCCTATCCGTTTTGGCAACTACAGCCACACAGCACGGCTCTGGCCCCGGGGCAGAGCATCGCCGTCGAGCCTGTCGATTTTTGAGAATTCGCATCCGGATTCCGCACCTGTCACCTGGAAGTCCTCGGACGAGTCCGTCGCGACCGTGGATGCGAACGGTGTCGTTACCGCCCTTACCCCGGGCGATGCGCAGGTGAGCGCGACCTATGGGGACATGGAAGTTATAACGGATACTGTTCGAATCCAGGTTCGTTCCGTATCCGAGGAGACTGGGATCGAGCTGCCGGAATCCGCGTTGACGGTCGCAGGTGGACGGCAACTGCTCGTCAACGCGCTTTTAGCCCTTCACTTCAAAGGGAGTCAGGTGTCTTGGGCACTTGACTCTTCCTCGGTGGGGACGCTGACTACCGATTCGGATCGGCCGACCGCCACGGTGCATGCCACGCGTGGGCCAGCGAGTGCGACGCTGACGGCTACCGTGACGACTCCAGCGGGTGAGGTCAAAGTCGCCTCGGCCGTGGTTGACGTGCGTCCCCCTTCGACAGATGACTATGTGATTTCGGACGGCGTCCTCACTAAGTACACGGGTGAGGCGACGGATATTGCGATCCCTGATGGGGTGACCGTGATCGGCGAAGAGGCCTTCGAGAGAACGTACGTTGAACATGTCTGGGTTCCCGCTAGCGTTCAGGAGTTGAAATACAGTGCATTCAGCGGTTCCAGACTGAGGACGATCACGTTCCAGGATGACGATCAACATCCGTCCCAGCTGAAGCGCATCGAGGGCATAGCGTTCGATTATACGAGGGTTGAGGCCCTCGTTCTGCCGCGCTCGGTCGAGCAGCTTGAAGAGGGCGCGTTTAGCGGCATGGGGTTGCTGAAGTCCCTTCATGTTGGGCCCAAAGTTGAAATGGGTTCGCTGAGTGCTGATCCTTTAGCATTCAGGTGCCTGTCCCACGTGGAGGTGGATGCGGATAATCCGAACTACGAGACTGTCAACGGTGTCCTCTACACGAAGGACCACACGCACTTAGTTCTTTTCCCGAGACGCATGGATATCGGTGGCTCCTATGCGGTTGTGGAGGGAACCCAGGTAATAGACGATTACGCCCTTTTGGACACGAATCTCTCCTCTATCACTCTGCCTTCCACACTGCTTTCCATCGGTAAGCGGGGCATGGCAGGAAACGCGTTTCTGACGAGCATCGATTTGCCCGATGGGTTGACAACCATTGAAGACGGAGCGTTTGCGGGCTGCACCAAGTTGAATAACATTGTCATTCCCGACTCTCTGCAGGTCGCCAACGGCTTTGGTGATCTGGAGATGGAAACCCTTGTGTTTGGGACGCAGATCAAGGAAATGAAGACATACGATTCGCCTGTGCGACAAACTCCTCACCTCGTCGTACGAGGCGGTGTCAATGGCTCGTTTATGCACACCGGGACTGCAGATGACAAGCGCGGAGAGAGCGCTTTCTTCGGTGAGGGAATGACGAGTATTTCCTATAGGGGTATCGCCCCGCGCTTCATCATCCTCCCGTCGACCCTTACGACTTTTTACCTCGGTGGCTACAACAACTGGGAATTCCCAGGAGATACGCACGTCTATGTGGCGGGAACCGAAGGATCTCACGCGTGGTCGGTTGCGAAGGCCGCAATGGTAGCTGGGGGCTACGACGTGTCGCAGTTGCACTCCTATTCTTCGGCATCACTGACGCTGTCTGGTTCAGGCATCGCCGAGGCGGGGGCAGACTACGCCATGAAGCCACCGTCGGGCGCGCCTGCGACCGTGACAGCTACCGTGGCGGGCGGTGTTCCGAGTGGACGACAGGTGCGCGTCGTGCAGATCGGTACGGACGGCGCTGAATCTGTCCTTCAGGACTGGACCGACATGCCGGATAGTGAGGCGGATACAGCCTCAATGGATGTGACGGTGACGCCAGCCGTGACAGATGTTCACCTGCGCATTGATGCGCGTGACGCCTCGTACCTGGTGGCTTCGGCGAACCTGACGATGGCCGCGGCTCCGACTCCTGCGCCTGAGCCCACTGTGGACCCGACGCCTGCGCCTGAGCCCACTGTGGACCCGACTCCGGTGCCCGACCCGACTGTGGACCCGGTTCCGACTCCTGCGCCCGAGCCGACTGTGGACCCGGTTCCGACTCCTGCGCCTGAGCCGACTCCGGCGCCCACGCCTGCTCCGACTCCGGATCCGACGCCTGCGCCCACGCCTGCTCCGACTCCGGATCCGACGCCTGCGCCCACGCCGCAGGGTGGGGCGTGGATCAGTGATTCTATCGGTTGGTGGTATCGCTACGCGGATGGTTCGTACCCGGCTGGTGTGTCGGTGCGGATTGGCGACTCGGTCTATCGTTTTGACGCTCGCGGGTATATGCGTACTGGTTGGGTGAGTGAGGACGGTGCGTGGTTCTACCATCATGCGTCGGGTGCTCAGGCGAGTGGCTGGGTCAAGGATGGTGGTTCTTGGTACTACCTGGACCCTGCGTCGGGCCGGATGGCCACGGGTTGGTTGCTCGATGGTTCGACGTGGTATTACCTGACGTCTAGTGGGGCGATGGTGACCGGCTGGGTCAAGGATGGTTCGACGTGGTATTACCTGATGCCTAGTGGGGCGATGGCCACGGGTTGGTTGCTCGATGGTTCGTCGTGGTATTACCTGATGCCCAGTGGGGCGATGGCAACCGGCTGGGTCAAAGACGGCTCTACCTGGTACTACCTGAGGTCCAGTGGTGCGATGGCGACCGGTTGGCTGATGGATGGTGGTTCCTGGTATTACCTGAGCACTGATTCGGGAGCGATGTACACGGGTGGTCACTGGATTGGCTGGACGTGGTACAACTTCGCCGATTCGGGACGCCTCATGAGCTGACGCCTCACGCGAGAGGCTGAGTTGGGAAACCATGTGCCCGCGCCCCCGGAGAATCTCCGGGGGCGCGGGCCTTTTCTCGCCCATACACCAAGCCATCTGGTCGATGGATGTCAGGGGAGTCTACGCGAGGAAGAGTGAGGTTGGAAAAGAGACTCGTTCATTGCCACTTCGACCATTAGGTCGATTCATCGACAAGGGGGACACGTGTTTGCGGCTAATTGTTGGGTCCTGTCACCATAATCTGCGCGCTCGGTCGATTTGTCAGATGCGTTGGAAAGATGCTGTGAAACCCTAGATAAATTGGGCGCAATCATGCCCGTGCCCGATCCCTGCGTGCTCTCCGATCGTGTGGGTTGACGCAGGGTACCCCATGCAAAGAAGCGATACACTCACCGACACATGGTGAGAAGGTGAGTCTCAGGGGGTATCTGAAAACCCTTCGAAGGGATATGTTTGACATCGGGTATCGCGTTGCTAACACGGATCCCACCCTTACCAGCTGTCAATAGAAGGGGTTTCATATGTCCCATCGCAACTCAATTGTGCTGGCGTTTGCGCTCGCCGGCGCCCTGTCCTGACCGGGGTAGGTGTCCCTGCCGCGCTCGCGGCCGACACGGGCGCATTCGGTCAGGTCAATGCTGCCGCCCCGCTGCGCGCCGATGCCGATGGGTTCACCATCGACGACGGCGTCCTCGTGTCGTACACGGGTAGCGCAACACAGGTGCGCATCCCCGAGGGGGTGACCGAGATCAGCACGAACGCCTTCAGTGGTGCGCAGGTGACCAGCGTGTGGATCCCCGCGAGTGTTCGCGCAATCGACGACTCTGCTTTCGCCGGCCAGCCGCTCACCCAAGTCACCTTCCAGGATGAGGACGCGCACCCCTCGCAGCTGGAGACGATCGGAGAGCGCGCCTTCGCCTACACCCCTCTTGAGAGCGTCACCCTGCCTCGATCTCTTAAGACGGCAGGCCTCGAGACCTTCAGCGATATGGACAAGCTGCGCTCCGTCCACGTCGGCCCGAACGTCCAGGCCGACGGCCTGTTCGCAGCATTTGCGCGCACCCCGCTCCTGGAGAGCATCGAGGTTGACGCGGCGAACCAGAACTACCAGAGCCTCGACGGTGTCCTGTACACGAAGGATCTGACGCACCTGGCGACATACCCGCAGGCGAAGAACTCGGGCGGCTCGTACACCGTTGCCGAGGAAACCGCATTCATCGACGAGGGTGCTTTCGCCTCTGCGCAGATCACCTCCGTGACCCTGCCCTCGCATCTGCGTAACGTTGGCAAGGGTGCGTTCGTGGGGGCGCGGATCACGTCCCTGACCTGCCTGACGCCTTCGAGTCCATGGACGACACGGCTTTCTGGTACATGCCCAAGCTGGAGCGCGTTGACCTGGGTGGTGCCACGATGCTGCCGGATAGTGCCTTCCGCTACGACAAGTCCCTCGCCGAGGTGAATTTCCGTCCCGACCTGAATCGCCTGGCCGAGGTCGGCGACAACGCCTTCGATACCACCGCGCTCACCTCCGCCACACTCCCCGACTCGGTGACCTCGATCGGTAAGGGTGCCTTCTCCAACGACACCGCGCTGACCTCTGTCCACCTGGGCTCGGGCATTGCCACCATCGGAGAATCCGCATTCGTGGACGCGAACAACCTCGCCTCGCTGACCGTGGACCCCGCCAACACGGTGTACTCCGTGGAAGACGGTGCCCTGTACGGCAAGGGCGACGCTGGCCGCACCCTGGTCCTGTACCTGCCCACGAAGACGGACACAGACGTGACGGTTCCCGACGGCACGGTTGCTATCGCTGACACAGCCTTCGCGCACAACACGTCCCTGCGTCGTGTCGTCCTGCCCGAGGGCCTCACGACCATCGGCTACGGTGCTTTCGACGGCGATGCGAACCTCACTGACCTCGTCATCCCCGATTCGGTGACGGTCGCCCGCGGCCTGGTCAACAACGGCCTGGACACGATCGAGCTGGGCTCGCAGGTCACGGAACTGTGGATGACCCCGCGCGCGACCACCACCCCGCGCCACATCATCGTGCACGGCGGTAACGACGGCGAGTTCTACTACGAGGGCAAGGCCTCCAACGGCCGCCCGGACAGCGCCTACTTCGGCGAGGGGGATGACCCGATTCACCTTCTGGTTCGACACGCCCCGTGTCCTGGTGCTGCCCTCGACCGTCGAGGAGATCAAGCTCGCCGCTGATATGGCCGACGACCTCAAGGCGGGCACCGAGATTTACGTCGCCGCCCCCAAGGGCTCGAAGGCGTGGACGCTCACCGAGACGGCCATGAAGAACGCCGGCTACAACACGGCCAACCTCTTCGAGTACGCGAAGCCCCAGGTCACGGTGTCGGGCACCGGCATCAACGAGGCCGGGGCCGGGTACACGCTCACCAGCGCGGTGGGCACGCCGACGACCGTCAACGTCTCCGCGCAGGGTGGCACCCTGGGCGGACGCCAGATGCGCGTTGTGCAGATCGGCGGCGACGGCATAGAGACGGTCCTGCAGGACTGGGAGTCGATGCAGGGCAGCTCGGACGAGAGTGCGTCCACCGCCTCCTACACCTGGACCCCGACCAGCGCTGATGTCTCCCTGCGCGTCGACGTGCGTCAGGACCCCCACGCCGTCACCTCGACGACCGTGACCCTCAAGGCCTCGTCTGATACGACGCCCGCCGAGGGTGCATGGGCCTGGGGCGCTCGCGGCTGGTGGTACCGCTACTCGGATGGCACCTATCCGGCCAACACGAGTAAGACCATCGACGGCCAGGTGTACCGCTTCGACGCGGATGGCTACATGCGTACCGGCTGGGTCTTTGACGAGGGCAACTGGTACTACCACACCCTCTCGGGCGCGCAGGCCAGCGGCTGGGTCCTCGATGGCGTCTCCTGGTACTACATGGATCCCGCCACGGGCACCATGGTCACGGGATGGGTCAAGGATGGCGCGCACTGGTACTACCTGAACCCCGCCAACGGCAAGATGCTGACTGGCTGGGTGAAGGACGGCGACGCCTGGTACTACCTGAAGCCCGGAAGCGGCCAGATGGTGACGGGCCGCGTCTGGATCGGATGGAGGTACTACCGCTTCTCCGACTCGGGCCAGTGGATCCACTAAGCGCCTGACGGCACATGCATACCCACGCGTCGCGCCCGCCCTCCCTGGACTTGTCCCTGGGGAGCGGGCGCGCCCGCGAGGGGAACACGTGAGGCGCAACCTCCGCTGCGCCCGCCACATCGTGCGTCCACGCGGATGTGCCGCGCGATCACTCACCCTCATGCAGCTCAACACTTTAGGGTGTGAAGAAAGCGAGCCGATAATGTTCCACTACCGACGCGTAGCGCTCACGCTGATAGCGGCCGGTGCCTCGCATTCACGACGACCGGCGTACCCGCGGCCTTCGCTGCCGACGCCGACGCAACCCAGGCCTCGTCGTCCCAGCAGGCCGGCGATGACTCGCCCAGCACGATCATCGTCCAACTCGATGCGCGTGATGACGGAGTCGACCGCGCCGCGTACTACGCGCAGATGAAGACGCGCATCGGCGAGGCCGTGGCTGCGGCCAGTCCGGGCGTCACCATTTCCGATGTGCGCGATTACCTCCACGCCTTCGATGGATTTGCCATCCAGGCACCTGCCTCGACTCTCGGTGCGATCCGGGCGACGGCTGGCGTCAAGGGCGCTTTCCTCGATGGAGACAACTCCTTCGTCACCGACGAGGAGATCAACGGACAGTACCGCGCCGCTGCCGGCGGTGGGGACTCCGGCATCACGCCCGGGGCGGCGGCGCGGATGATGCGGGCCAACGCGGCCTCCCAGAAGGGGCAGGGCCAGGTCATCGAGCTCATCGACAGTGGTATCGATACCTCGCACGAGGCCTTTGCCGGTGACATGGATGCCGCGTCACTGCGCCTCACGCAGGATGCGGCAGCTTCCCTGACCTCCCAGCTGGGCGCGGGCAAGGCGGGAGTCTGGGTCAGCCCCAAGATTCCTTTCGCCTACGACTACGGTGACGGGGACACGGACGTGCTCGCCACGGACGAAGGAGACGATCATGCGCGCGCTGCGAACACCCAGGGCACGCGCGTCGCCGCCCTCGCGGCCGCCAATGGGGGACAGTTCTCCGGGGCGGCACCCCAGGCGCAGCTCATCGTCGCGAAGGTAACGAAGGATCCGGGCAATCACGCCAGCGATGTCGACCTGCTGGCGGCGCTCGACGACGCGATGATCCTGCGCCCCGACGTCATCTCCGTGTCTTTCTCCAAGACCGAAGGAATGAGCGACGCCGCCGCGTCCCTCTATTCCCAGGTCTACGAAACCCTCGGTGCGCAGGGCACGACCGTCTACGCGCCCGCCGGGGACGTTGAGCGCTATGGGCGCGCGGACGACCCGGACAATGGCGCGCTCGGTTTCCCGGCCGCCTTCTCCTCGACCCTCGCGGTGGCCTCGGTCAACGAGCAGGAGATCATGGGAGCCATCACCTTCGGCGATCACCTGATCGGATATCGTCCCGTGACCCGCATGGGCAAGGGCGACGGACCGGGCTTTGACTCTCTCGCCGAGGGAACCTACCGCGTCGTCTACGCCGGAAACGGCTCGAGCGAAGACCTGACGAAGTACCTGGGCGCGGACTATGGGGACCTGTCCCACACGATCCTCCTCGAAGAGCTGGGAGGCACCGACTCGCGGGGCAAGGACGTGGAGGTCAAGCACAAGATCAAGGCCCTGAAGTCCCTGACGAGCAAGCCCGCCGGCGTTCTGCTCGGCCACTGGTACGACACCGAAACCCCCGTGAAGTGGTCGGTCGACCGCTGGTTTAGTATTCCGATGGGGACCATCACGACCTCGGATCGCAACCGCCTCTACGACGCGATCAAGGCCTCTGGCACTGGATCGATCGAGGTTGGCGTCTCTGCCTCCACGACCCTCACCGTGCCCGAGGGCCTGTCCGCGTCGGATTTCTCCTCCACCGGTGCCACCCCTGACCTGCGGCTCAAGCCCGAGGTCGCAGCACCCGGCGGCAGGGTCGCGTCCGCCACGCCCGGAAACGACTACGATAACGAGTCCGGCACGGCCGAGGCCTCGGGTCAGGCCGCCGCGGTCGCTACCCTCGTGCGTCAGCGCGTGGCATCCGACCCCGCCTTCGCGGGTCTGTCGGACGCCGAGAAGAACGCCGTGGTCACAAAGCTCCTGATGGGCACCGCCCGCCCGATCGCGGATGCGCAGCAGGATGACGGTACCTTCTACTCGCCTCGCCGAGTGGGTGCCGGCCTGGTCGACGCTGCGGGGGCCACGACCTCGTTCGTGTACCCGAGCGTCGTTGGCGCGGCCAACCCGTCACGTCCCAAGGCTGACCTGGGTGAGGGAACCTCCGGCTGGAGCTTCCAGGTCACCCTCACGAACGTCTCCGACAGTGCGCGCACCTATACCCTCGGCGGCCAGGCGCTGTCCGAAAAGGTCGAGAGCATGCTGTTGTCGCACCACTCGACCAACTGGGCGGGGAAGGGGATCGACCTGACGTTCTCCGCGGACTCGGTGACCGTGCCCGCCAAGGGGGAGGCGACCGTGACCGTCACCGTGACCCCGCGCGAGGCCTTCGCCTCGTACGCGGCTGCGAACACCCCCAGGGAACGTTCATCGACGGCGCCGTCACCTTCACGAGTACCGACGGAGCTCCGAACCTCACCGTCCCCTACATGGGCTTCTACGGCTCCTGGGGCGCGCCCGCCATCTTCGACCAGGTCACCCCGAACAACCACATCAGCGGCTACGGGTCGACCTTCATGGATGGAAACCTCCCGTTCGGACAGCAGAGCCCCTTCGACGTCGAGGACGAGCGGATGATCAACGGGGTCGATCCCGACCTCTTCATCATCACCCGTTCGACGGATGAGAACGCGCGCAGGGGCGTGCGCCCGGGTACCGTGCTGCTGCGCTCCGTGTCTTCCCTGACCTACACCTTCGCCAACGAGGCAGGCCAAACCATCCGCACCTTCACGTGTGGGCGCGCGGATCGGTCCATCTACGACGTGCAGGAGCGCTCGCCGCGTACCGTCGAGGACTCTGTGTCCGGATGCGCCCCCCTGGTTCTCCGGCTACGCGCCCGATGGAAGCGAGCTGCCGGACGGACGGTACACGCTGACGATCGAGGGCACGACCGAGGGGCCCTCGCCCTCAACCCAGCAGATCAGCTACGGCCTCACGCTGGACACCAAGGCCCCCCGTCATCTCGAACGTGACGGTCAGTGGCGATGGTAATGAGCGAACGCTCTCCTTCGACGTCGCCGACTCCTCGCCCATATCGGCCGTCGGCTTCTCGGCCACCGCCGATGGCCCCATCGTCGAGCGCGGCGCCGAGGTCTACCCGACCGAACGCGGGGAGGATGGGCTGGTTCACCGCCACTTCGACATTGCGCTGAAGGATACTCTGGCCAGCATCGGTGGGGACCCGTCGTCCATCTACCTGCACGTGTGGGACTGGCCCGCCAACAAGGGAACGGCTCCGGTCGCCCTCAAGGTGATCCCCATGACGTCGCTGGCTCTCTCCCAGACGTCCGCGACGCTGAGGGTCGGTGAGACGCTGACGCTGAGCGCCACCCACGAACCCGCGGACGCCAACGTGACGGCACTTACCTGGTCCTCCTCGGACGAGGCCGTGGCAACCGTCAGTGCCACCGGCGAAGTCAGCGCGGTGGGCGCGGGCGACGCGACCATCACCGTGACCGACCCGACGCAGCCCAGCGTGACTGCCAGCGCCACCATTCACGTGAGTGCTCCCGCGCCCGAGGCGAAGAACGGAACGTGGAAGCGGGACGGCCGCGGCTGGTGGTACCGCTACGAGGACGGGACCTACCCGGCCGACACGACCCTCGCCATCGACGGGGCCACCTACCGCTTCGACGCGCGCGGCTACATGCGTACCGGCTGGGTCAAGGAGCAGGGCTCCTGGTACTACCACAAGGCATCGGGCGCGCAGGCGAGCGGATGGGTCCTCGACGGTATCTCCTGGTACTACCTGGATCCGGCCACGGGTGCCATGGCGACCGGCTGGGTCAAGGACGGTGAGACCTGGTACTACCTCAATCCCACCACCGGCAAGATGATGACGGGGTGGCTCAAAGACGGCGGTGCCTGGTACTACCTGAAGACCGGGAGCGGCGCGATGGCCACGGGCCGCCTGCGCATCTTCTGGACCTGGTACACCTTCTCGGAGACGGGACAGCTGATCAGCTAGAACGCCACTGAGGTGGCTCCAGGCCCGCGGCCCCAGCATCGTGCTGGGTCCGCGGGCCTGCGCATCTGTCAAGGAGATCAGCGCCAAAAATTCCCAGGGTTTTTTTCAGGTTGTCTTGTCGTTGTCGCAAGGTTCGTCCGTTACACTCAATGTCATCACAAGGGAATACGGCACGGACCACGAGGGTCCGGGACATGCCGACGAAACTTTTTCGAGGAGCTTTCTGGGAAGACTTGCACTGTGTTGATGGGATAAGCCGAGGGGCCGACCGCCAGGTCGGCCCCTCGGCTTGCGCTGCCGTGCACAAAATGTCAATGGGTGGACGCTGCTGCTCTCTATCGGACATGCATACTGCACAACTGGGAGAACTTGCGCATAATGGGACGGCGCGCCACGCGGGCGCGCAACTCATCGTCACGTCGTCGATACGTAAGTGAGCCATTGATGTCCCATCACTCCACCCCGGCACTCGCCCTCGCCGCCGCCCTCGCCCTGACCGGCGTGAGCGTTCCGGCGCTCGCGGTGAGCCCCCAGCCGGGCGGTGTCCTCCCCGCCAACCCTGCCCAGGCCTCGTCCCCCGAGGCGCGCACGGGCACGCGCGTCGAGGACCCCCTCTCTCCATCCGTCAGGCCGAGGCCGGGGAGTGACCCTGCCCGACGCCGCCTCTACGCAGGAGGCGGCCGACGACACCCCGACGACGATCATCGTCCAGCTCGAGGAAGCCGCGGTCGGCGGTTCTGCACCGGCCACGCGCGACGAGGTCAAGGCCCGCATTGCCTCGGCGGTTCAGGCGGCCGTGCCTGGCGCGCAGGCTACCACCGTGCGCGACTACACGAACGCGCTCGACGGCTTCGCTATCGAGGCGCCGGGTTCCGCACTCTCCGCCATCCAGAAGGTCCAGGGCGTGAAGGTCGCGTTCATCGAGGGGGTGCACAAGCCGCTGGAAACCAGCGCGGATGGAGCGGGTACACCGTCCTCAAGAACGCCTCCTCCCTGGCAATGACGCGCGCGGCCGAGGCTACCCAGAAGGGCGACCGTCAGGTCATCGAGGTCATCGACTCCGGACTGCAGACCGACCACGACGCCTTCGCCGGCTCGATGGACGGCGTCGACGTGCGCCTGAGCCAGGCCGACGTTCAGGCCTTCGCGAGCAAGCTGCCGCACGGGTCGTCCGGAACCTACGTCAACAGCAAGATCCCCTTCGCCTACGACTACGCCGACAACGACGCTGACGTTGTTCCCCACTCCGAGAAGGACCTGTCCCACGGCACGCACGTCACCGCGATCGCGGCCGCCAACGCCGACGTCCTGCAGGGCACCGCGCCCCACGCACAGATCGTCGTCGCCAAGGTGGCCTCCGACGCGGATGGGTCGATGCCCGATAGTGCCCTCCTGGCCGCCCTCGACGACGCGCTCGTCATCAAGCCCGACGTCATCAACCTCTCCCTAGGCGACGACGCTGGCATGAGCAGCGACGCCGGCAGTGTCTTCGCGGGAGTGTACGAGGCCCTGACCGACGCCGGAATCACCGTCAACGCTGCCTCCGGCAATGCATTCTCCAACGCGTACGGGAACAACAGCGGCCAGAACAAGCCGTTCGCGACCGACCCCGACACGGGCACGCTCGGCGAACCTGCCTCCTACAAGTCCACCCTGGCCGTCGCCTCAGTCGACAACCAGGAGGCCCTGTCCTACGTGACCCTGGGGGACCGTAAGATCGCCTACCGCACCGCGCTCGACGGCCAGGGCGAGGCCGTGCGCGGCCTGCGCGACATCCCCGAAAAGAGCTACCGCGTCGTCGATGCCGGCGCTGGCGGCGGCGACGAGCTCGACAAGTACGCGGGCACCAACCGGTTGAGCCTCGCTGACGCGATTGTTCTCGAAGACAAAGGCGGTACCGATACCCGGACCGGTACGGCGATGACTGACGATCTCAAAGCCTCGTACCTGACGGGCTTCCCGTCAACGCCTGCGGCCCTCATGATCGCCGACACCGACGAATCGACCACGCCCTACCAGTCGATCCTGGGGACCACGACCTCGATGCCGACGGTGACCATCACCAAGAAGGACGGCGAGGCGATCCGTGAGGCCCTGGCCGCTGCCAATGGCGCGGACGTGTACCTGACCGTGACGCACTCGGGCATCGTGCTGGCCTCGAACAACCCGACGGCCTCTGAGTTCTCCGCGTGGGGCGTGGCCCCCGACCTGACGCTCAAGCCTGAGATCGCGGCCCCCGGCGGCGACATCATGTCCGCGTACCTCGGCAACGAGTACCAGCGCCTGTCGGGCACCTCGATGGCCTCCCCGCAGGTCGCCGGCATCAGCGCACTCGTGCGCCAGCGCATCGCGGGCGACCCCGCCTTCTCCGGTATGGGCGCCAAGGAGAAGAACGCCGTCGTCACCAACCTCCTCATGGGCACCGCCCACCCGCTCATCGACGTCGAGCTGGGGGACGGCACCTACTACTCGCCGCGCAAGGTCGGTGCGGGTGCCGTTGACGCGGTTGCCGCCACCACCGCGACCGTCTACCCGACCGTCGTCGGAGCCGCCGATACCTCCCGACCCAAGGCCGACCTCGGCGACGGAACGAACGGCTGGACCTTCCAGGTGCGCCTGACCAACCTCTCCGACGCCGCCCACACCTACACGCTCGGCGGACAGGCCCTGTCCGAGATGGTCGAGGAAGGCCTCTTCCTCGAGCACTCGCAGAACTGGGCGGGCGCGGGCATCTCGCTGTCCTTCTCCGGTGATGGCCTCGCCGAGGCCGGGGGCACCCAGCAGGTCACGGTCCCCGCTGCATCGACCGCGACCGTGAGCGTCACGGTGACCCCAGAGGCTGAGTTCGCGGCCTTCGCCTCGGCGAACACGCCCAAGGGAACCTTCATCGACGGCGCCGTGACCTTCACGAGCGAGGACGGAACGCCGAGCCTGACCGTCCCCTACCTGGGCTTCTATGGTTCCTGGGGTGCCCCGAACGTCTTCGACGGCAAGTGGTCGGATGACGAGACGACGCCCGTGCACGTCTACCGTTCCGCGCTGGTCAACGCCCACTCGTCCATCCCGCTGGGCGCGCTGAACCCGCTGTCGGACAAGCAGGACTCGAACCTGGTGACCACGATCAACACGCAGCGCCTCATCACCTCGCGCGCCGGGTGGGCTGGTGCCCCCGACAAGATCGCGCCGTTGACCGGCACGCTGCGCTCCGTTCCGTCGATGACGCTCACCTACCGCAACTCTGCGGGTCAGGCCGTGCGCTCCTACACGATCAACCGCGTGCGCAAGTCCCTCTACGACCTCGAGACCGGCTGGACGAAGCCGGGCGAGTTTTCCGGTGAGGAACCCTTCTTCGATGGTTACGACCAGTCCGGAAACGCGCTGCCCGACGGACGCTACACGCTGACGATCGAGGCTGCGCCGGACGGACCGTCCTCGCAGACCCAACAGATGAGCTACGAGTTCACGCTGGACACGAGCGCACCCGTCATCTCCAACCTGACGGTGAGCGGTGAGGGCGATGCCCGCACCGTGTCCTTCGACGTCACCGACTCCTCGCCCGTGGCTGGCATCGACTTCCACGAGGACGCCGACGGCGCGTGGTACTACCGCAAGCTCGTCGAGGACGATGGTGAGATCCTGGCCGACGGCTCGCACCGCTACCACTTCGACGTGCCCGTCTCCGAGCTCACGAGCGCGTGGGTGAAGCAGGGGCGCACCGACGAGGCCCCGGTGACCCCCTACCTGTACGCCTGGGACTGGGGCGTCAACCCCGTGAAGCAGGAGGTTCGCCTCCAGGGCGACCCCGCGCCTGTGCCTTCTGCGGACCCGACACCCGCTCCCGCTCCTCAGGATGGGGCGTGGATCAGTGATTCTGTTGGTTGGTGGTATCGCTACGCGGATGGGACTTTCCCGGCTGGCCGGGCGGTTCAGATCGGCAATTCGACGTATCGCTTTGATGCGCGTGGTTACATGCGTACCGGCTGGGTGAGTGAGGACGGTGCGTGGTTCTACCATCATGCGTCGGGTGCTCAGGCGAGTGGCTGGGTCAAGGATGGTTCGTCCTGGTATTACCTGGATCCGGCGTCGGGTCGGATGGCCACGGGTTGGCTGCTCGATGGTCCGACCTGGTACTACCTGATGCCCGGTAGTGGTGCGATGGCGATTGGCTGGGTCAAGGATGGTTCCTCCTGGTATTTCATGGCTCCCAGTGGGGCACTCACCACCGGTTGGGTGCTGGATCGTGGTTCCTGGTATTACCTGAGCACGGACTCTGGCGCGATGTATACCGGCGGTCACTGGATTGGCTGGAAGTGGTACTACTTCGCCGACAATGGCCAGTGGAACGGCTGACGCCTGACGCGAGGCATTGAGCTCGCGTGAGGTCGTGTGCGCCCCCGGGAGACCGGGGGCGCACACTCGTTGTGCTCCCAATTGTCTGCGGGGTCAAAATCCCAGGGATTTCTCAGCTGCCCTTGCCGTTGCCGCAAGGTTGGGCTCCTACAGTAGGTGTCATCACAAGGGAATACGGCACGAGCCACTCGGGCTCGAGCGACGCCGACGAGAGACATGTTGAGGAGCTTATTGGGACTACTTGCACTGTGTTGATGGGATACGCCGAGGGGCCGACCGCCAGGTCGGCCCCTCGGCGTATCTGCATCCAGGACGATCAGTGATGCAACCGTGTGCGAGTGTTCCATGTCGTTGGCGTGCTGGCCTTCGGGTCTGCACTACTGAGTTTGTGCGGCGGAGTGTGGTGAGCACTCTGCGCTACTGAGTTTGTGTGGCGGTGCCTGCACTGTGGATTTTCTGTGGCGGAGCGCGTGTGGCGGAGTGCGTGTGGCGGAGTGCGTGTGGTGGGGCCTGTGGTACTGAGTGTGGTGAGGGGTCTGCTCTGTAGGACCGCCTCTGTTTTGGATGTGTTTCTCAGCGCCCACCAATTTCGCATGCAATTCCCTCCAAAAATCATATTAGTCTGTTTCAGTTCGCATTCGTGTGTCACTTGTGTTTTGGAATTGCATGCGATTTTATGGAGCCATGCCCGGCAGTGATGCATCTTTGCGTTCGCCTGCTGAGCCTCGCCTGTTCTGGATAGGAAGTTGTCTTCTGGATAGGAACGGAAGATCTGGATAGGTTATTTTCCTATCCAGAAGCCGATAACCTATTCAGATCGTCGTTTCCTATCCCGTTCGTTGGCGCCCGGCGGCTTCGGTGGCCTCCGCGCTGGTCGCCGTTGGGGGTTTTGCGCCATGCGAAGCCCACTGACGGCGTGTCGTCGGCGTGTCACCGCCCTGCGTGGCGCAATTTCCCCATCGAGGCTCTCCTCCAGCAATTTCGCATGCAATTCCCTCCAAAAATCATATTAGTCTGTTTCAGTTCGCATTTGTGTGTCACTTGTGTTTTGGAATTGCATGCGACTTTGGGTAGTGAGGCTCGCATGTGCTGCGGGCTGTGCTGCAGGCCAATGCAGCGGGCTGTGCTGGGCATGAAAAACCGGGGCGCGCCAGGCATATCGCCCGACGCGCCCCGGCCTCGTCACTGAATGACGCTGAGGTTTACTCAGAGGCGCTCAAAACCAGCGTCCCACGCGGCGCGCATGGGGTTCGCGTCGGCGACCAGCTGATCGAAGCGCAGGTCGGCGATGTCGATGACCTCGCCGAGCGCGAAGCGAGCCTCGCGGGCGGGGGAGTGCTCGACGCGGCGCCAGCCCGAGGACAGCAGGTGCTTGCGGTCCACCACGTTGTCCACGCAGATGACCAGCGGGCGGCCAAACTTCTCTCGGTACGCGGCGGCCAGGGCGCGCATCTCCTCGGCCTCTTCGGAGGACACCTCACCCACGGACAGTGACGAGGTATCCGAGCTGGCCTGCTCGTCGCCCGCGCCGTCGAGGACCAGGGAAACGACGTCCGTGTAGGAGGCGATGAGCTCCTCGGCCTCTTCGGGGGAAGCCGACAGGACCGCGTCCTCGAAGGAGGAACGCAGCTCGGACACGGAAGCGAAGGGACGGGACTCCCAGGCGCGCTCGACCGGCCACGTGTGCGAGGAGAACATCGACGAGAAAGTCGCGACGAACTGGTCGCGATCCATCGCGTTGACGTCGTCCAGGTTGATCTTCCTGCCGTCCACCACGGCCACGTCCGGCGAGGCGGGGCGTCCGATGTGGAAGAACAGGAGGTTCAAGATGATGGCCGTCAGTGAGCCAATGGTCACGCCGGAACCGAAGATGATCTGCAGCCAGGAGGGCATGACCGTGACGATGCCGGGCTTCAGCGTCACGAGGAGGGCGAGGCCGATTGACGTGGAGACGATGACCGCGTTGCGGTTGTCTCGCAGGTCGACCTTCGACAGGGTCTGGATGCCAACAACCGCGACGTTTGCGAACATCGCCAGGGAGGCACCGCCGATGACGGGCTGCGGGATCGCCGCGACGATGGCCGCTGCCTTGGGCAGCAGGCCGAGGATGATCATGAAGACACCTGCTGCGGTGACGACCCAGCGCGACTTCACGCGGGTCAGGCGCACCAGGCCGACGTTCTGTGCGAAGCAGGTGTAGGGGAAGGAGTTGAGGATACCGCCCAGCAGGGTGGACAGGCCGTCGGCGCGCAGGGCGTTGGCGATGTCGCGCGGGGCGATGCGCTTGCCCACGACCTCGCCGGTGGCGAAGACGTCGCCCGTGGTCTCCACGGCGGTGACCGCCATGACGATGATCATGGCGATGATTGCTGTCAGCGAGAACTTCGGGGTGCCGAAGTAGAAGGGCGTGGTAATAGCCACCCAGTGGGCCTCATCGACGCCGGAGAAGTCGGTCTTGCCCATGGCGAAGGCAATGGCCGTCATGATCAGCAGCGCGAGGAGGACGGAGAGCGTTCCCATGAAGCCCTTGAAGAGGCGCTGAATGATGATGATGATGGCGATGGTGCCAAACGCGAGGCCGAGAGCCTCGTACGTCGAGGCCGTCTTCGCTGCATCATCAGTCGCCTTATCTGCCCAGGCGACGATGTCTCCGGCGGAGACGGACAGGAGTGTCGTGCCCATGACCGTCAGCAGGGTGCCCGTGACGATCGGTGGGAAGAATCGCAGGAGCTTGGCGAAGAACGGGGCGACGAGGAAGACGATGAGGCCGACGGCGATGATGGAGCCGTACATGGTGGCCAGACCGGTCCTCGGGTCGGCACCGGCGGGCGTAGCAGCCGCACCGATCGCGATGAGGGGGAGACAGCGGTGAAGGTGACGCCCTGGATGAGGGGGAGCTTCACGCCGATGAAGCGACCGATGCCGGCCGACTGGATGATGGTGGCGATGCCACAGGTGAGCAGATCCGCGTTGATGAGGTGGACCAGCGTCTGATTATCGAGATTGAGTCCGGAAGCGATAACGAGGGGGACGACCACGGCGCCTGCGTAAAACGCGAGGACGTGCTGAATACCCAGAATGGTGAGTTTCCCGAAGGGGGGAACTTGATCGACGGGATGGGGAGCGGACGAGGGGCTTGATGCCATCTGTGTCTCCTGGACCTTTATCCAAGTGTTGAAGGGACTCATCCATTCTCTGTGATCAGGGGGCAGATTTTATGAGTTATTTAAAAAGTGTGGCGAGTTATATCTTGTTTCTCCTTGTCGTGGGAGGTGTGACGTGGGCGAGTTGTTGGAGGTCGGGGTTGAAATGTCGCGTTTTGTCCCTCCGTTGATGGTTGTGAGGTGGTGGACTTAGTCGTCGCCTGTCGTTGGTTTCCGTCTCGCTTCGTGAACGATGGGGTGTGAGCGGGGGACGTGCGGACGTCCTCGGGGAGCGATTGGCTATCGATGTTTGTCAGGTGTTATGAGAGGGGTCTGCCCTCGGTTGTGGGAGGCATTCCTGTTACTGGGAAACGTGCCGGTGGCACCGCATTTGAAGGTGGTGAAATAACAACCACTCGGCAAGTTTGAGTGATCTGAGACACAGAATTAATGGTTTTTGGGCAAAAAAACGAGAATTTTTCGTGAAATCCGCGAAATCATGCCCTAAAGTCGGCGAAATCGTCAAAGATTTCGTAGTGTGTCATTCGTGGCCACGAAAGTGGTAACCAAGAACGAACAGGAATGAGGTTTCTCAATGTCCGTGAACCGTACCGAGCTTGTCGCTCAGATTGCCGAACGTGCCGACCTGACCAAGGCGAAGGCCGACGAGGCCCTGGCTGCCTTCCAGGCCGTCCTCGTTGAGTCCCTGGCTAAGGGCGAGGCCGTCAAGGTCACCGGCCTGCTCTCGGTCGAGCGTGTTGAGCGCGCCGCCCGCACCGGCCGCAACCCCCGCACCGGCGAAGAGATCAAGATCCCCGCTGGCTACGGCGTCAAGCTCTCCGCTGGCTCCACCCTGAAGAAGGCCGTCTCCAAGTGACGCGCTGACGACAGCGAAGCGTGTGGGGTGCGGCCGCGTGGTCGCGCCCCACACGTGTCTCTATGGTCGCGATCCGCCTCGGTAGAGCAGCGTGCTCCAATTCCGCGCTAGGATCCGCAGGCGACGGATGGTGTCGGTTCCGCGCATGACGGTGCCCCCGGCCTGATGACTCAGGCCGGGGGCACCGCTTTGGAGTTCGCATGAACGTATGTGTCAGGCGTCCACCTTTTCCTTCACGCTCAACTGCAGGAGCGGGTGGTGGCAGGCCACGCGGTGCGTCTCATCCGTGAGCATGGGCTGCACCTTGCACTCTTCGCCCGCAAACGGGCAGCGCGGGCGGAAGCGGCAACCCTCGGGCGGGTTGACGGCGCTCGGCGGCTCGCCGGTGAGCTTGATGGCGTTCTCGTCGTGCTTGAACTCCGGGTCGGGCACGGGGATCGAGTCGATGAGCGCCTTCGTGTAGGGGTGCTTCGGGTTCTTGACGACCTCGTGAGCGGGGCCCTCCTCGACGATGCGGCCCAGGTACATGACGCCGATGCGGTCCGCCATGTACTGGACGACCGCGAGGTCGTGGCTGATGAACAGGTAGGACAGGCCCAGTTCCTGCTGCAGGTCCTTCATGAGGTTGAGGACCTGTGCCTGGACGGAGACGTCAAGCGCGGAAACGGGCTCGTCCGCCACGATGAGGTCGGGCGCCAGGGTCAGCGAACGGGCGAAGCCGATGCGCTGGAGCTGTCCGCCCGAGAACTCGTGCGGGTAGCGGTCCAGGATCTCTTCGGTCAGGCCGACCTGCTCGAGGATCTCCAGGATGCGCTCGGCGATCTGACGAGCGTTGCCGGTCTTCTGGATGCTCATGGGCTCGGCCAGGATCTGGTCGATGCGCATGCGCGGGTCCATCGCCGCGTAGGAGTCCTGGAACATCATCTGCACGTCGCGGTGGATGCGCACCGCGTCGCGTCCCTTGAGCGTGGCCAGGTCGCGTCCATCGAGCTCGATGGCACCACCCGAGGGCGGCTCAAGGCCTGCGATGAGACGGCCCACCGTGGACTTACCACAGCCAGATTCGCCGACAAGGCCGTAGGTCTCGCCCTTCTTGACCGTGATCGAGACGCGGTCGACGGCGGAGACGACGCCCTTTTCGCGCTTGAAGAAGCCCGATCCGGCCGACTCGTACTCGCGCGAAGCCTCCTTGACGTCGAGCAGCGTTTCGTGGGAGATCTGCGGGACGTCCGCGGCCGCACCGTCGGTCTTGTTGGAATCCAGCTTGCCCTGGAGGACCGCGGGAGACTCGTCGCCTTCCTGAACCGGGTGGAAGCAGGAGAAGGTGTGGGTCTCGTCGCCGCTCAGGTCCGGGTAGCCCGCGCGGCACTCGTCAGTGGCCCACAGGCAGCGGGCCGCGAAGCGGCAGCCCACCGGCAGGTTGGTCAGCGACGGGGGAGCACCGGGGATGGAGAAGAGCTTGGTGCCGGCCGCGAGGGCGCGCTCAGGCAGGGCCGCCATGAGCGAGCTCGTGTAGCGGTGCTTCGGCTCGGTGAACAGCGTCTTCGTCGGGGCGGTCTCAACGATGCGTCCGGCGTACATGACGGCAACGCGGTCGGTGTGACCGGCCACAACACCCAGGTCGTGGGTGATGAGGATGACGCCCATCTTGTATTCGTCGCGCAGCTCGTCGATGAGGTCGAGGATCTGCATCTGCGTCGTCACGTCCAGGGCCGTCGTGGGTTCGTCCGCGATGAGGATGCGCGGCTTGCACACGAGGGCCATGGCGATCATGACGCGCTGACGCATACCGCCCGAGAGCTGGTGCGGGTAGTTGTTGATGACCACCTCGGGACGAGGCATACCGACGCGCTTGAGGATCTCGACGGCGCGTTCGAGGGCTTCCCTCTTCGACAGGCCCTCGTGCACGCGCAGCGGCTCGCACACTTGAAGGCCGATTTTCATGGTCGGGTTCAGGGAGGTGAGCGGATCCTGGAAGATCATGCCGACCTTGGTGCCGCGCAGCTTGCGCTTCTCCTTGAGCGGCAGCTGGGTGAGGTCCTGTCCGTCGAGGATGATCGACCCGGAGGAGACCTTGCCGCCCTGGGGGAGAAGCCCCATGAGAGACAGGGCGGTCATGGTCTTGCCAGAGCCGGACTCGCCCACGATGCCGAGGGTTTCGCCGGGGTTCACGTGCAGGTCGACGCCCGAGAGGGCACGGACCACGCCGGAACGGATCTCAATGTCGGTGTGCAGATCTTTGATCTGGAGGAGTGGAGTATTCATAGTTCAGTGCTCACCTCTTGCGCAGTCGAACTTCGAAGGCGTCACGCAGGCCGTCGCCGATGAAGTTGAACGACAGGACCAGGAGGATGATGAGGACGCCCGGCGGGTAGAGCAGCCACCAATTGCCCGAGTAGACGTGCGACTGGCTGTTGGAGAGCATGGCTCCCCAGTCAGTGGCGGGAGGCTGCGCGCCCAGGCCGAGGAACGACAGGTAGGCGACGTAGAGGACGGCGTCGGCGACCTGGAAGGTCGCGTTGACGATGACGGTGCCGATAGTGTTGCGCACGATGTGCGTGCGAATGGCTCGGGGCATCGATCCGCCCATACCGCGCATCGCGACGACGTACTCGCGCGTGCGCAGGGAGAGGGCCTCGCCTCGAATCAATCGGGATGTGCCCAGCCAGGACAGTGCCGACATGATGATGATGAGGACCGGGACGGTCGGGGGGATCATCGTGGCGATCAGCATGAAGAGGAACAGGACGGGCACGGACATGAGTGCGTCAACGATGCGCATCATGACCGCATCGATCCAGCCGCCCACGAAGCCGGCGATCGCACCGTAGAGGGTGCCGATCGTTGTCGCGAAGATGCCGGCGAAGAGACCGACGATAATCGAGGTCTGGCCACCCTTCATGAGGCGTCCGAGCTGGTCGTAACCGACCATATCGGTGCCGAGCGGATGCTCCGCGGAGGGGGCCAGCGCCGAGTTCGCCAGGTCGGTGTGGACCTGGTCGGTCACATAGAACATGGGGCCGATGAACGAGAAGGCCATCAGGATGAGGATCAGGCACACGCCGAAGACGGCGAGCTTGTTTTCCATGAAGACCTGCAGGCCCTGAAGCTTCGTCGACTTCCGGGTGGTGCGCGCCTTCGCTGGTGCGCTCACGGGTGCGGTTGCTGTGGTCATTTGGCACGTCCTGCCAGTCGGATGCGGGGATCAGCGAGGGCGTAGAGGAAGTCTGCCAGGAGCGCGCCGATGACGGTCGCGAAGGAGACGATCAGGGCGACGCCGAGGAGGATTGGGTAGTCGCGCCTGCCGGTCGCCTGGTAGTACAGGTAGCCCATGCCGTTGAAGTTGAAGAGCGTCTCGATGACCAGGGCACCACAGAACATCGCGGGGATGTACAGGCCGATCATCGTGATGACGGGGAACATGGCGTTGCGCAGGTGTGGACGAAGACAACGCGGAACTCCGACAGGCCCTTCGCACGGGCGGTGCGCACGTACTGCTCGTTGAGGTTGTCCACCATGGAGGAGCGCACGTAGCGCGCGTAGGCGGCGATCGTTCCAATCGAGAGGGCGCACACGGGCAGAATCAAGTGATCCCACTGCTCCCACATGACCGCGAGATCCTCGCCTTGCGGCGCATCGTTGGGCAGGATGGGCCACACCTGGGAGAAGAGGACGATCAGCAGAAGGCCCGCGAAGAAGATGGGGGTCGAGTAGGCGAGCAGACACGCGATCGTGACCACGTAGTCAGGCGCTTTATTTCTTTTCACTGCTTGCCACACGCCGAGGGGAATCGCGACGATGAGGGCGAGGATGGTGGACAGGAGGGACAGGAAGATGGTGCGCGGCAGGCGGGCGGCCAGCAGGTCGTTCACGGACTGGTTGTGCTGGTAGGAGTATCCGAAGTCGCCGTGCGCAATTTTGTTCAGGTAGTTGACGTACTGCTCGGGGATCGGGCGATCGTATCCGTTCTCGTGGTCGAAGGCCGCGAGCTGTTCTTTGGTCGCATCCTTACCGAGGGCCGCTCGGGCTGCGCCGCCCGGCTGGGATTGGAGAAGGATGAAGGTGATGATGGTGACCAGGAAGACGACGATGACTGCCTGGCCGAGGCGTTTGAGGATGAATTGGATCATTGCGAACTCCACAGTAGAGGGCAGGCGCCCGCATGTGCGGGTGCGGGCGCCTGCCCCATGAGGCGTCAAGGCGAAGGGTTACTTACCTTCGGTCGACCACGACCAATCCTCGGGCCAGGTGTCGCCGGTGGCGTCGATGTCGCCCAGGTTGAGCGTCTTCTTCACCGCGGTGATCTGGTAGTACGGGTTGGGCATCCACAGAACGGGGAGGTCCTCCGCGAGGTAGTCGTTGTATGCCTTGAGAGCGTCGGGCTCGGAGGAGCGGGTCGACTCTTCGATCAGCTTGTCGGCCTCGGGGTTGGAGTACTGGCCGAGGTTGACGGGAGCGTCAGTGGCGAAGAGGCGCTCGCCGGAGGCGTAGATCGGGAAGCCCCACGAGGTCTGGGAGCCGAAGAAGGACATGTCCCACGTGCAGGGGGTCTCGTCGTCGCATGCCTGCGAGGCGCCGACCGAGTCGGGAACCTCGTTCATGTCGATCTTGATGCCGACCTTACCGAACTGGGAAATGATCTCTTCGAACATCTGGTGCGTGGAGACGAAGCCCGACTGGGAGATGAGCTTGAAGTTCAGCGCGTCGCCGGCTGCGATGCCCTCACCGCACTGGCCCTCGCCGGTGCCGGGGTTCTCGCAGGTGCTGGCACCGTCGGGGTTGATCTTCCAGCCGTGGTCCTCGAGGAGCTTCTTGGCGTTGTCGGGATCGAACTTGTAGACGCAGCCCTCGGTGGTGCCGACCTTGTCAGCAGGCATGGGGACGGGGCCACAGGTCGGGGAAGCGGTGCCGGACCAGATCTTCTCAGACAGGGTCGGCTGGTCGATGAGCTCCTGCATGGCCTGGCGGATGTACTTCTGCTTGATGAACTTCGAGCCGGGGGCCTTGTCGTAGAAGTTCAGTGCCAGGTAGGTGATGGAGTTGCCGGGCCACAGGAAGACCTGGTAGCCCTTGTCCTCAACGGCCTTGCGCTGGTTGTACTGAGCGGCCGGGATGTAGCCGAAGTCGATGGCACCCGAGCGCACGGAGTTGAACTCCGCGTCGTCACCCGTGAAGGCCTTGTAGATCAGCTTGTCGATCTTGGGCTTGTCCTCGCCCCAGTAGTTCTCGTTGGGAACGAGCTCGAGGCCCTGGTCGGGGGTGAAGGAGGAGAGCTTCCAGGGGCCGTTCACCGTCTGCCACAGCGGGTTGGTGGCGTAGGAGGAGAGGTTCTTGGCCTCGCCCTGCAGGTAAGAGAAGACCTTCTGGGCGCCCTCGGGGGTGCGGTCGAGGTCGGAGACGGCCTCGTCGGCGCTGGACTTGTCCCAGGCGTGCTGGGGGAGGAGGGCAACCTTGTTGATCTGGTTGTCAATGAACCAGGCCGGCGCGAACTTATCCTCGGTGGTGATAGAGAAGGTGTGCTCGTCGACGATCTTCAGCTCGGCACCGTCGGGGAAGAAGCCCTTCTTGTAGGAGGCCCACTCGTCCTTGTTGTTGGTGACGAGGTTCCACCAGAACTCAACGTCGCGGGTGGTGACGGGGGTGCCGTCGGACCACTTGGCGTCGTCGCGCAGCTTGATGGTGAAGGTCTTACCGTCCTCGGAGACCTCGGGGACCGTGCCCAGGGACTTGGGCAGGTTGATCTTGTAGGGGGTGTCGGAGGTGGACTTGTAGGCGAAGAGGGGGGCGGTACATCGCCTGGATGAACTGTCCGTTTTCGCCCTGGGTGTAGCCCTTGGCGGAGACCGGGAAGATCCAGTTCGGGGTGCGCGAGGCCATCGTGACCTCGTTCTTTCCGGTTTCCGAGGTGGCCGCGCGGTTGCTGCCACCACAGGCGGACAGGCCCAGAGTGGCGACCATTGCGAGCGCCGCTCCGGTGGCGATCCACCGCTTCTTACTGAGATTCATGACTGCTCCAAATCAACGTTGATCGGGGGACACTGACGGGAGTGGGCCCTGCCAGATGGCATACATCATATGACAGTTTGTCGGCCAATGTTGCTGCTATGACCAAAATTCGGAATGTTGCGAAAAAATAACGAAGAATTTTAGCGAAAGAAGTGCCACACTTTCTTCGATGGGGCATAATTGGGGTGTTCTCGACGATGAGCGCTGTGTAACGTTGAAGTTACCGCATATCTATGTGAAGGAGGTGTCATGGCCACGCATGACGTCGATGAGACCGTCCTGACGCTGATCGGATCCGGTCAGGCGGATACGCGTCCCGCAATTGTCAAGCAAACCGGCCTTGCACCGTCAACGATTTCGGCGGCCGTCTCCCGCCTCGTTGAGGCGGGCAAAGTCGCAGAAGCGGACGAGTCTGTTTCGACCGGCGGGCGCAGGGCGCGCCGACTCGTTACTTCTGACGGAGTCGGCGCTCTTGCCTCGTGGAACTGGGAGCGCACCACGGCCTCGTCGCCCTGACGGACTCCGCGCGCGGAGTCGGCGTGGCGAGCAGTCTCCTTATCGACATCGCGGAAGGTCCCCAGGCGGTACTGGACGCTGTCATGGAGGAAGTGTTCCGCCAGGAAGAAGCTGCCGGCGTGCGGGTCGGCGGCATTGCCCTAGCGGTTCCCGGTCCCGTGGACGCGGATCGCTCGCGCGTCATCCGTCCCGCCCGAATGCCCGGATGGGACGGAATCAACGTCGCCGAGGCCGTGACGGAGCAGTGCGGTCTGCCCGCCCTCATCGAAAACGACGCCCGCGCGGGAGCCGTCGGCGAATCCGTCTACCGGCGTCGGCTGGAGGGCGTTGCCCCCATCGACACGCTCATCTATATCAAGGCAGGCTCCGCTATCGGTGGTGCCTACCTCGTGGAGGGCGTGCCCCAGGTGGGCCAGGGTGGGCTGGCCGGGGATATCTCGCACATCCCCGTTGAGGCCGCCTCTGGTCGCCCCTGCAAGTGCGGTAACGTCGGCTGCCTCGAAACAATCGCGTCCGCCGACTCGATCCGCGCGGACCTGGCCGCCGCAGGCCTCGTCTATGAGAACAACGCACAGCTTCTCGCCGCCGCACGCGACGGTATTCCCGAAGTTGCGACGGCCATCCGCCAGGCGGGAACCCTTCTGGGCCACAGCGTCGCCCACCTCGTGTCCTTCCTGGCACCTCAGGGAGTCATCGTCGGAGGGGCCCTCTCCGCCGTCGACGCCTTCACCGCGGGAGTGCGCGCCGCACTCCACCAATCCTGCCTCCCCTCGATCATGGAACACCTCGTGATCGAATCGTCCCGATCAGGGCGCGAAGCCGCGCTCTGGGGGCTCTCCACACTTACCCCCTCGAAGATCTCAAAGGAGAATCGCTCATGACCAAGCCCCGCATCGCGGTTGCCGGCATTCACATCGAATCCTCGACGTTCACCCCCTACATCTCGACTGCCGACGACTTCATCGTCACGCGTGGCGAGGAACTGATGGACCGCTTCTACTGGCGCGATGAGGACTGGGCCACCCAGATCGAGTGGATCCCCGTCCTGCACTCGCGCGCCCCTGCCCGGCGGCGTCGTCGAGCGCGGCGCCTACGACGCCTGGAAGGCCGAAATCCTCGAAGGGCTCGCCGCTGCCGGTCCCCTCGACGGCCTCTTCTTCGACATCCACGGTGCCATGAGTGTCCAGGGCATGGACGATGCGGAAGGGGACCTCATTAACGCCATCCGCGGCGTCATCGGCCCGGAGCCCATGGTCAGCGCCTCGATGGACCTGCACGGAAACGTCTCTCAGGACCTCTTCGACGGCTGCGACCTGCTCACCTGCTACCGCCTCGCACCCCACGAGGACGCTCTCGAGTCGCGTCGTCGCGCCGCCTACAACCTGGGCATGCGCCTCCTGAACGGGCAGCCCAAGCCCGTCAAGGCCCTCGTGCATGTCCCCGTCCTGCTGCCGGGTGAGAAGACCTCGACCCGCATCGAGCCCGCCAAGTCCCTGTACAAGATGATCGACCCCATCGAAGCGATGGACGGCATCCTGGATGCCGCGATCTGGATCGGCTTCGCGTGGGCGGACCAGCCGCGTTGCAAGGGCGCGGTCGTCGTGACCGGCGACGATGCGGAACTCGTCAAGGAGCAGGCCGAGCGTATTGGCCAGTACTTCTGGGATGTCCACGACCGCTTCGAGTTCGTCGCCCCCGTCGCCTCGATGGAAGAGTGCCTGGCCGCTGCCGAGGTGGGACCCAAGCCCTTCTTCATCTCTGACTCCGGCGACAACCCGGGTGCCGGCGGCGCCGACGACGTGACGGTTGCGCTCGCGGCCCTCCTCGCGTGGAAGCCCGTCCAGGAAGCGACGCTCGACGTCATCTACGCCTCGATCATCGACCCCGCCGCGGCCGCGGTCGCATGGGAGGCCGGCGTGGGTGCCGAGGTGGATCTCGAGGTCGGCGGACACATTGACACCCGCGAGCCCGGAACCCTGAGCGTGCACGCGACTGTCGAGGCCCTCGCCGACGACCCGATGGGCGGCCACACCGCGCTGCTGCGCACGGGTGGCCTGCGCTTCATCGTCACCACGAACCGCAACCAGTACACGATGTTCTGTCAGTTTGAGCTGCTCGGCGTGGACATCACGGCCGCCGACGTCGTCGTTGTCAAGATCGGTTACCTGGAGCCCGACTTGTACGAGACCCAGAAGGGCTGGCTCATGGCGCTGACTCCGGGTGGTGTCGATCAGGATCTCATCCGCCTCGGGCACCACAAGATCGACCGCCCGATGTTCCCCTTCGATCCCGACATGGCAGATCCTGATCTGCATGCACAGGTCGTCGAACCATGAGTGCCGTGAAGGATTCCCAGGGTCCGGTATTCGCCGGCATTGACATCGGCGGTACGTCCATCAAATGGATGATCGTCGACGAGGCGGGATCGATCCTCACGCAGGGCAACGAGCCCACCGATCGCGAGGCCGTGGCCGAGCAGGTGGGGCGCATCGGTGCTCGGCTTGCCAGCGACTACCCGGGACTGGTCGGCTTCGGCCTGATCTGCCCCGGCCTCGTCGACGAGGAGAGTGGGACCGTCGTGTATGCGGCCAACCTGGAGCTGCGCGGCGTCCAGTTGGCCCGCGCGGTCGAGGAAGCCACGGGAGTGCCCGCCGCGCTCATGCACGACGGGCGCGCCGCCGGCCTGGCCGAGGGGCTTCTCGGCGCGGGCCGTGGGGCCTCCTCCTTCCTGATGATGCCCATCGGCACCGGTATCTCCGTGGCCCTCATGCTGGGCGATAGCCTGTGGAGTGGCGCGACGTTCAGCGCCGGAGAAGTCGGGCACGCCCCCGTCTTCCCGGGCGGTGAGTCCTGCCGCTGCGGTTCGCGCGGGTGCCTGGAGGTCTACGCCTCGGCGAAGGGTATTGCCCGACGCTATGAGCAGGCGACCGGCGAGGATATCGGCGCGAAGGCTGTCGAGGCCGGCATCGGCACCGACCCGGTCGCGACCGAGGTATGGAACACCGCCGTGCGCGCCCTCGCCCTCTCGCTGACCCACATGACGCTCACCGTCGACGTTGAGCGCATCATCATCGGCGGCGGCCTGTCGCACGCGGGTGAGCACCTGCTGGCGCCGCTGCGCGAGGAATTTGCCTCGATGCTGACATTCCGTGATGCCCCCGAGATTGTCCGTGCTTCCCTTGGGGGAGCGGGTGGCCGTTGGGGTGCGGCGATCCTGGCCGCCCGCGTGGGTGGCTCGACGTGCTACGAAAGGTGGCAGCCGTGACCGTTGTTGAGATTTGCGTGGAAGATGCGCTCGGCGTGCGCCGTGCGCGCGACGGGGAGCGGATCGTATCGAGATCTGCACCGACCTGTCGTGCGGTGGCCTGACCCCCGCATTCGACGAGGTCGCGGCCGCCCTTGAGGTGGCTCCGGCCGGAGGCGTGCAGGTGCTCGTGCGCCCGCGCCCCGGGGACTTCGTGCACACGCGTGAAGAGGTGGACCGAATCGCCTCGGACATCGTGACCCTGGCGTCGATCGGTCGGGGAGCGTCGGTGCCCCTCGGCTTCGTCGTCGGCGTCATCACGCGCGATGGGCAGATCGACGTGGATGCGGCCGCGCGCCTGCGCGATGTGGCCGAGGACGCGCCGCTGACCTTCCACCGTGGCTTCGACCAGGTCGTGGACCAGGATCGCGGCCTCGACTCCCTCATGGAGCTCGGCTATGACCGAGTGCTGACGACGGGCGGGGATCCGGCGGTCGCGCAGCCGGGGGCTCTCGCTCGGCTCGTTGAGCGCGGGGAGACGACATCATCATCTTGGTGTCGGGTGGCCTGCGTGCTCACAACGTCGCCGAGGTCGTGGCAGCCTCGGGCGCTCGGGAGGTCCATATGCGTGCGCCCGGGACCTCCGGTACCGATCAGGCGGAGGTCGAGCGAATCGTCGCTGCCCTGCACGGATAACCCAGCTCACACATTTGTGGAAAATCATCGTCGATTCGTCTGACAAATCGACGTCAGCAGTGTAAGGTTAAACACATGAGAATTGGAATTTTCAACGACGAAGATCAGATCGCATCGCTCGCAGCGGACCGCATCCTCGAGGTCTACCGCGCTAAGCCGAACTTTGTGCTCGGCCTGGCCACCGGTTCCTCGCCGCTGAAGCTCTACGCAGAGCTCGTGCGCCGCTACGAGGCCGGTCAGATCTCCTTTGCCCAGGTTCGCTCCTACAACCTCGACGAGTACGTGGGCCTGCCCTGCGACCACTACGAGGGCTACGCGAACTTCATCCACCGCAACCTCGTCGACCTGGTCGACATGCCCGAGGGTGCGGCACACGGCCCCGACGGCTGGTGCGATGACCTCGATGCTGGCGCTGCCGCCTACGATGAGGCCATCAAGGCCGACGGTGGCATCGATATCCAGGTCCTCGGCATCGGAAGCGATGGCCACATCGGCTTCAACGAGCCCGGCGGCACCCTCGCCTCGCGCACCCACGTGGGTGTCCTGACCGAGCAGACCCGCCGCGACAACGCCCGCTTCTTCGATGGCGACATCGACCAGGTCCCCACGCACTGCGTGACCCAGGGCCTGGGCACGATCATGGACTCGCGCGCCCACATCTTCATCGCCACCGGCGAGGGCAAGGCCGACGCGGTCAAGGCCATGATCGAGGGCGGCGTGACCCAGCGCTGGCCCGCGTCCATCCTCCAGCACCACCCCGACGTCACCGTGCTCCTCGACGAGGCCGCCGCCTCCAAGCTCGAGCTCGCAGACTTCTACAAGGAGGTCTGGGAGAAGGAACACCTGTGAGATAGGTTCCCCATCCGACCGTGCCCCGGCCTCGTGAATGCGAGGTCGGGGCCTTATTGTGAGCGTCGCTTCTTCGCTCCCGGCGCACGCGTGCCACCCGTTGGAAGCATCCCCGGGCACGTACAATGGGCACCATGCGTAATGCCCTCGACGAACCTACCGGGCCCCTCCGCGCCCTCCGGTCCCTCCACCGCGTCCTCGACCGGTCTGCTGGAGCGTACCGAGACCCGCAAGGAGCGCACGGACGGGGACGGCGATCGTTTCGCCCACTTCGTGCGCAAGGACAAGGCGAACTCCTCCATGGTGACGGGCCAGCCCGTCGTCGCCCTGTGTGGCAAGGTGTGGATCCCCACCCGTGACGCCTCGCAGTACCCGGTGTGCCCTACCTGCAGGGAGCTGCGTGACTCGATGGGCAAGAACGGGCGTCACTGGCCCTTCTCGGACGGCGGAAAGGGCTCCGACAAGTGAGCGAGACAACCCGGCGCGCACCCGTTGGCAGGCTGCGCGCCTGGCAGGCCGCTGCCTTGGACCGCTACATGGCCTCGTCCCCGCGCGATTTCCTGGCGGTGGCGACCCCGGGCGCAGGTAAGACGACCTTCGCCCTGACCCTTGCGACCGAGCTGATTGCGCGCGGCGTCGTCGACAAGCTGACCGTCGTGTGCCCCACCGAGCACCTCAAGGGGCAGTGGGCCTCGAGCGCGGCGCGCTTTGGCATCCACATCGACCCCGACTTCACGAACTCTCAGGGCGTGGCCGGCTCGCACTTCGACGGCGTGGCCGTCACCTACGCGCAGATCGGCTCCAACCCGGCCGTCCACGCGGCGCGCACCCGCGCCTACCGCACCCTCGTCATCCTCGACGAGATCCACCACGCCGGCGACTCTCTGTCCTGGGGCGACGGCGTGCGCGAGGCCTTCACGGACGCGACGCGCCGCCTGGCCCTAACAGGTACGCCCTTCCGATCCGACACCTCTCCGATCCCCTTCGTCACCTACGAGGAAGACGAGGAGGGCATCCGTCGCTCGCGCGCGGACTACACCTACGGCTACGGTGACGCCCTCAAGGATGGCGTCGTGCGCCCGGTTCTATTCATGTCCTACTCGGGACAGATGGCCTGGCGTACCAACGCCGGCGACGAGGTGAGCGCCCGCCTGGGCGAGCCCCTCACCAAGGACGTGATGAAGCAGGCCTGGCGCACCGCGCTGGACCCCAAGGGCGAGTGGATCCCCGCTGTCCTTCGCGCCGCCGACCTGCGCCTCGAGGAGGTGCGCCGAGCCGTACCCGACGCGGGCGGCCTCGTCATCGCCTCGAACCAGGAGCACGCGCGCGCCTACGCCCGCCACCTGCGCCTCATCACCGGCAAGGCCCCAACGATCGTCCTGTCCGACGACGCGGACGCCTCCGACCGCATTTCCGAGTTTGCGGACTCCACCGACAAGTGGATGGTCGCCGTGCGCATGGTGTCCGAGGGCGTTGACGTTCCGCGCTTGGCTGTCGGCGTCTACGCTACGAATGCATCCACGCCCCTGTTTTTCGCCCAGGCGATCGGTCGCTACGTGCGAGCGCGCCGCCGCGGCGAGACGGCCACCGTCTTCATTCCATCCGTCGTGCCCCTGTTGACCCTCGCCGGTGGCATGGAGATCGAGCGCGACCATGCGCTGGATCGCCCCAAGCGCGAGGAAGCCAGCGAAGACGACATGTGGAACCCCGAGGATGCCCTCGTCGCTGCCGCGAACCGCGAGGACAAGGCGTCCTCCGACCTGCTCTCCCAGTTCGAGGTCCTGGGCGCGGATGCCGAGTTCGACGGTGTCCTCTTCGACGGTGCCGCATGGGGCGCTGGTGCCGAGGTTGGATCCGAGGAAGAGCAGGAATACCTGGGTATTCCCGGCCTGCTGGACGCCGACCAGGTGACGACCCTGCTGCGCGCTCGCCAGGCCGACCAGGTTGCCGCCCAGAAGAAGAACCGCGCCGCCCAGAAAATGCGCGAGGAGAACGCCGGCATCCCGGCTCACAAGCTGCGTGCCGCCAAGCGCAAGGAACTCCAGCACCTGGTCTCCACGTGGTCGCGTCGATCCGGTGAGACCCACGCGACCATCCACTCGCGCCTGCGCTCGCGCTGCGGCGGCCCCTGAGGTCGCCCAGGCCACGACCGAGCAGATTGAGGCGCGTATCGCCCTGCTGCGCGAGTGGTTCGTCGGCCGCCACTGAGGCGTGGCCGCGTCGCACTCGGCGAACACTGACGTATCACGAGGCCCCGGCCTCGTCCCTCGCAGCGAAGGACGAGGCCGGGGCCTGGCCGCAGTGTGTGAAGCGGTCAGTCGACCTTCTCGTAGCGCGTGGGGATCGCAGCCTCGCCCCTCGGAGGCGCCACGCCTGGTAGGGCAGCTCGTTGCGGGCGCGCAGGTGGTGCTCCTGGGCACGGGACAGCGCCTCGGAACCCCATGCGGCGGCGTCGATCTGGCCGCCGCGAACCAGCTGGACCTGCAGCGGGCGGGCGCCACGCTCGGCGAGGAGGGCCTGGCCCTCTTCGAAGGAGGTGCCGACGAGCAGGAGCTCCTCGGTCGCGTAGCCGTCCTCGCCCAGGACGCGGCCGGCGACCTTGCGCCCGCCGACCGTGGACTTCGACTCGGCCTTCTTGGCGACGAGAACGGTCTCGCCGTTGGAATCCTCGCGCTGGACGACCTTGTAGACCAGGGCAGCCGTCGGCACACCCGAGCCCGTCACCAGCTTGGTACCCACGCCGTAGGAGTCCACGGGGGCCGCGCCCAGGGCGGCGATCGCGTACTCGTCCAGGTCGGAGGTCACCGTGATCTTCGTGGTCGTCGCGCCCATCGCGTCGAGCTGACCGCGCACCTTGAACGCCTGGGCGACCAGGTCGCCCGAGTCCAGACGCACCGCGCCCAGCTCGCCGCCCGCAGCGCGCGCGGCCTCGACGGCGTTAATGACACCCCTGCGTGATGTCATAGGTGTCCACGAGCAAAGTCGTGCCCGCGCCCAGCTTGGCGACCTGGGAATCGAAGGCATCGCGCTCGGTGTCGTGCAGGAGCGTGAAAGCGTGGGCGGCCGTGCCGATGCAGCGGATCCCGTAGCGCTTCGCAGCCTCGAGGTCGGAAGTGCCCTGGAAACCACCGATGATGGCGGCGCGAGCGGCGGAGACCGCAGCGCGCTCGTGGGCGCGGCGCGCACCCATGTCCATGCAGGGGCGGCCGTGGGCCGCGATTGTCATACGCGAGGCAGCCGAGGCAACCGCGCAGTCGTGGTTGAGGACCGACAGGAGCAGCGTCTCCAGGAGGGTGCAGTCCGCGAAGGTGCCCTCGACGGTGAGCAGAGGAGAACCAGAGAAGTAGCACTCGCCCTCGGCGTAGCCCCAGATGTCGCCCGTGAAACGCCACGAGGACAGGAACTGCGCGGCTTCCTCGGAGATGATCCCCTGGTCGCGCAGCCAATCGATCTGCTCAGCGTCAAACTCGAAGCGTTCCAGGGCCTCGAGAATGCGACCGGTCCCGGCCACGACGCCGAAGCGACGCGTTGCCGGAAGGCGGCGGCCAAACAGCTCAAACGTGCAGCGACGATGCGCGGTGCCATCCTTGAGGGCGGCGTCGAGCATCGTGAGCTCGTACATATCAGTCAGCAATGAAGTGGATGTCGATGCAGGCATACTGTGAGCCTACCCTGAGAAGCGTGTCACCGGGGTGCGATTTCGCTTCCCAGACACATCCTTTCACCGTACTGTTGGCATATGACAACGATCCTCCAGCCAGCGTCCCGCGCGCAGGAAGCACCCACTGCGGTGCCGCGCTGGCGTGCCGTCGTGTGGGACGATCCCGTCAATCTCATGAGCTACGTGAGCGCCGTTTTTCGGCAATATTTTCGGCTATTCCGCACTTCGCGCGGAGGAATTGATGATGGCCGTCCATACGCGCGGACGCGCCACCGTCTCCACGGGAGTGCGCGAACGTATCGAGGCCGACGTCATGGCGATGCACTCCTATGGGCTGCGCGCCACCATTGAAGAGGACAGAGACTAAAAGATGGAAGGTTTCGCTCCTCGAGACGGCGGCTTCGCTTCGTCGATGAGTAGCGGCGAAGCGCTTCTCCTGCGCCAGCTGGCCACCGAGGTCCTCGTCGTCCTCGACGACCCGGGCGACTTCGGTGTGACCTCGTCGATGCTCAGCGCATTCACGGAAACCGAACAGCGCCGGGAGGCTCCGCGCGAGCGCACGCTGCGCATGCTGCTCCCCTCCATGAGTGAGGACGGGGACGATGCTGCCCGGATGCGTGCCCTCACCGAGGACCTCCTGCGCAGCGAGAAGTCGGTCCGGCTGCGCTCAATCGTTAGCGATCTTGACCACATCGTTCACGGGGAGACGAACACCCTCGTTGTGCGGCCCGGCGACGTGTGGTCGTGGCTGGGTGCCCTCAACGACATTCGGCTCGGCTTGGCGGGTGAACTGGACCTATCCGATGAAAGCGACGCGCAGCGGATCGAAGAACTGGCGATGCGCGAGCCGACGGGGGAGCGCTCACAGACTGTTGCTGCGATCTATATGCTCGTCACATGGTGGCAGGACTCACTTCTTGAAGCCGTCAATAATTCCCAGTAACGCATAAAGTCGGATACATGAATAACGCCCCGATCGGAATTTTCGACTCGGGCCTAGGTGGGCTGACGGTGGCGCGCGCAGTCATCGATAAACTGCCCGACGAAGAGATCATCTACCTGGGCGACACCGAGCACACGCCCTACGGCCCTCGCGCTATCGCGCAGGTGCGCTCGCTGACGCTCTCCGCTCTCGACGAGCTGGCCTCGCGCGGCGTGAAGGCCCTTGTCATTGCCTGCAACACTGCGACAGCGGCAGCGCTCGCGGACGCTCGCGAACGCTACTGGATCGACGCTGGCATCCCCGTCATTGAGGTCATTACTCCGGCCGCCCGACAGAGCGTCATCGCGACGCGCAACCACCATGTCGGTGTCATCGGAACGAAGGCGACCATCCAGTCCGAGGCCTACCTGCGTGCGCTCGCGGCGGTCCCCGGGCTGACGGTGAGTCAGCAGGCGTGCCCCGCTTTCGTCGACTTCGTCGAGGCCGGGGTGACCACGGGCGAAGAAATCGAGTCCGTGGCGCGCGAGTACCTCACCCCGCTGAAGGAGGCGGGCGTGGATACGCTGATCCTCGGCTGCACGCACTACCCGCTTCTCACCGGAGTGATCGGACGCGTCATGGGTGAGGGCGTCACCCTGGTCACCTCCTCGGAGGCGACTGCGAACGTGACCTACAACGAGCTGGTGGACCGGGGCCTTTTGCATGACCCGTGGCCCGCTGGGCAGGGGCCGCAGCATCAGTTCCTGGCCACGGGCGCGTCCGACGCCTTCCCGCGCCTGGCCAGGCGCTTCCTCGGGCCCGAGGTGGGGTCCGTCGTTCGCGTGAGCACCGGCGGTGGTATCGCGTGAAGCTGACCGTCATTGGTGCGACAGGCTCGATGTCGGGGCCCGAGTCCCCCGCATCCTCCTACCTCATTCAAGCGCGCGGCATCGACCCCCAATCGGGCGGGGAACGCGTGTTTTCGCTCGTGTGCGACCTTGGCCCCGGTTCCTTCGGGGCGCTGTGGACGCACGTGTGCCCGTGCGAGCTTGACGCCCTGGTACTGTCTCACTGCCACGCCGACCACATGGGTGACATCATCTCGCTGCAGGTCTACCGCAAGTGGGGTCCCGGCTCCTGCGCCCTCCGGCCAGTGTCGCTGTTTGGTCCCGAGGAGACGATTCGTCGCGTCCGTCAGATCGAGGGTGCGGCCGATGATGAGAGCTATGAGGCTGAGTTCGCCTTCACCCACATGCAGCTGGGTGAATCGTATGCTGTGGGGCCCATGACGATTCGTCCGTTCCGTGCCCTGCATCCGGTCGAGGCTTTCGGCCTGCGCATCGAGGGGCCTGCCGAGGACGATCCGTCCCGCCGTGTGTCCCTGTTCTACACGGGTGATACCGACCTGTGCGACACGATCATCGAGGGGGCGCGCGGTGTCGACGTGCTCCTCAGTGAGGTTGGCTTTACGAGCGACGAAACTGAGCCGGACATGCACATGGATGGTCTGCGCGCGGGAACTCTCGCGACGAGGGCTGCGGTGGAGCGCATGATCGCCACCCATATTCAGCCGTGGACGCCTCGTGAGCGGGTTGCATCGGAGATTCGCCAGGCATGGCAGGGGCCCCTCGAATTCGCGACGTCCGGCATGGAGGTCAGCCTCTGAGCAGTCCTTCGCCCCGTCGATCGGCGGGGCGCGGACTCCGGAGGCATCAGTCCGAGGGCTTTGAGTGGGTGGCGTTGTGGCGCTTCCACTCAGCAAGGTAGGCGGCGACGCGTGCGGGGCCGCCGGCCGTGGACCAGCCGTGATTCTTGTGCCGCAGCAGGATCTTGCGTGTGCCCAGCGACGGAAGAGGCGTGATGCGCATCCCCTCCGTGTGTGCCCCCGCCAGCGCCATCGCGGGAAGGATTGTCGAGCCTGTGCGTGCCCGCACGAGGGAGCGTGCGGCCTCGTACGTCGTGTACAGGTGCGGTGCCCAGCGTGTATCCGGGAATGCCTTGGTGATACGGCGCATGACGTGATCGCCGCTGGTCCCGGGATTGACGCGTAGCCATGTCAGGTCGGCCAGGTCTTCGATTGAACCAATCGGGGGGAGCGGAGTCGGGGGTGACGAGCACCCAGGGTTCGTCGAGGAATGGGATGTCTGTGTATCCGCGCGGGGGTAGGCCCGGGTCCTCGTCTCGTTCGATGACGAGGATGTCGTAGTGGCCGGTGCGTAGCGCCGCCATGCCGGGGGTCTCTTCGGTTTCCTCAATGCGCAGGTCGACGCCTGGGAGGGCCTCGACGAGGTCGGGGAGTGCGGGAATCAGGGTGGAGCGGCAGATCGTCAGGAAAGCGCCGATAGTGACCGTTCCTGTGACCTGTCCCGTCAGGGGGGCGCAGGGCCTTGAGGGCCTCAGCGATGTCTGCGTTGATGCGTTCCCCGGCCTCGGCGACGATGGTGCCGGCGGGGGTGAGGATGGCTCCCGAGGTGGTGCGCTCAACGAGCTTGAGGCCGACTTCTTCCTCGAGTTTTTGGATCTGCTGGGATACTGCTGAGGGCGAGACCATGAGGATGTCTGCGGCGGCAACGATGCCGCCCTCACGTGCGACGGACAGCAGGAAAGGCAGGCGGCGAGGGTCGATGTCCACGCGAACTCCTTTGTTAAGCGAAACTGTAAGATAACTATAGAACCATTCAATTGTGCTTGACTAGCGGAAGGTGCATCATATGAGTCATGACGATCTTCTCTCTCGCAATCACGATCCTCGGATGGGTTGGCGCGGCCGCCTCCATCGCCGCCTACTACCTGGTCTCCTCCAAGCGCTTCGCACCTGATTCGCTGCGCTACCACTCCCTGAATGTCTCCAGCTGCATCCTGCTGGCGATCGCCTGCGCCTCGACCGGCGCATGGCCGTCCTTCCTGACGAACGCCATCTTCATCGGCGTTGGCTGCACCATGATCTGGCGCGTGCGCGACCGTCTCGCGCGCCGCATTATGCAGGTTGTTCGCTTCTTCGACGTGCGCCGCTACCTGCCGCGCCGTGTGCGACTGGCGCGCGCCCGCTGACTCGACGTTGAATTGGGGGTAGTGAGGGGGTAGGCCCAGGGCCTGCCCCCTCACTGTGTCTATTGTTATGGGCCTGTATCCACCGTCGGATTAATTAAGACAATCAGCGTTTCATAGTCAAGACTTTATCAAGTGGTTTCAAGGAAAAGTCTGTAAGTTGCACTTCATAGAAAAATTAGAAAATATCGATGGAAAATGTGCGATTTTAGGCGCACCATAAAAGTACGACGCGGTGACAGATCCATCGCACGGTACTCAAAGAGGAGCACACCATGTCTCGTTTTGTCGCAGATATCCTTCGTCGCTTCGCCCATCACTTCAGGGTGCGTCAAGAGACCAATCCCCTGCAGTTCTCGATGGACCGCCCCATCTTCGGTAACCTCGTCGCCCGTTGATGGCGCGCCTGCGGGCGCATCACACAAGTGCCGGACACCCTCGGGTGCCCGGCACGATTGTGTCTGCGCTACGTATCAGCCGCGCAGATACTCCACGATGCGGGGCATGAGCGCGCGGAAGGCGATGCCACGGTGGCTGATCGCGTTCTTCTGCTCGGCGCTCATCTGCGCGGTCGTGACCACGAAGCCCTCGGGGACGAAGATCGGGTCGTAGCCGAATCCACCCTCGCCGCGGGGGGAACGCGTCAGAGTGCCGCGTACTTCGCCGCGCTTGACGAACTCGCGCCCGTCGGGGGTGACCAGGACGGCGGCCGATACGAAGGCTGCGCCGCGGTGGCGGTCGGGCACATCGGAGAGCTGATCGAGGAGCAGATGAAGGTTCGCCTCGTCATCCCCGTGGGAGCCGGACCAGCGCGCCGAGAAGATGCCGGGCGCCCCACCGAGCACGTCCACCGTGATGCCGGAGTCGTCGGCGATGGCCGCCAGGCCGGTGGCGCGAGCCAGCGCGCGGGCCTTGATGAGGGAGTTTTCCTCGAAGGTCACCCCGTCCTCGACCGGGGAGGCCACGTCAAAGTCGCTCATGCGTGCCACGCAGCCCGCCTCGAAGCCTTCCCATGCGGGGGCCAGGATGGCCTCGAGCTCGCTGACCTTGTGGGCGTTGGAGGTCGCGAAGACCAGGCGCGCGCTCACGGGCGCACCTCGACGCGCTCCATGAGGGGTGCTTCGAGTGCGAGCTTTTGTGCGCGGGCGAGCTCGGCGTTGCCCAGCGTCGCCAGGTCGAGGAGCTCACCCAGCTCATCACGGTTGAAGGGCGCGTGCTCGGCGGTGCCCTGCACCTCGATGAAGCGGCCGTCGCCGGTCTGCACGACGTTCATGTCGGTCTGCGCCCGCACGTCCTCGACGTAGGGCAGGTCCAGCATCGGGGTGCCGTCGATGACACCCACGGAGATCGCGGAGATCGAATCGGTGAGGACCTTCGCGGAGGGCTTGAGGATGCCCTGGTCCTTCGCCCAGGACACCGCGTCGGCCAGGGCCACGTAGGCACCCGTGATGGCCGCGGTACGGGTGCCGCCGTCGGCGCGCAGGACGTCGCAGTCCAGGACGATGGTGTTCTCGCCGAGGGCGGCCACGTCCACGATGCCGCGCAGAGAACGCCCGATGAGGCGAGAGATCTCCTGGGTGCGACCCCCCCACCTTGCCCTTGACGGATTCGCGGGAGGAACGCTGCTCGGTCGCGCGCGGGAGCATCGAGTACTCGCCGGTCACCCAGCCCTCGCCGGAGTCACGCTTCCAACGCGGCACACCCTCAGTGAAAGAGGCGACACACAGGACGCGGGTGTTGCCAAACTCGATGAGGGCGGACCCTTCGCCGGTACCCGACCAGCCGCGGGTAATGGAGACGGGACGGAGCTGGGACGGGGGTGCGCCCATCGGCGCGCAGGGGAGTATTTGTCATAGTGCCTAGGGTAGCCCACCGCGTTACCGTGGAGTTATGAGTCTTGATCTACCTCTCGTTCGCGGTCACGTCGATCCGGCTGTCGCGCTGCGCGATTCCGTGGCTCCCGCTGCCCTCGTGCGCGCCGGTGAGGCCGATGTCATCGTCGTTGACGTTGCCGGTTTCGTCCTCCTCGACGAGGCCGGGTCGCAGCGTGCGGGTACGCCGACCCTGCGGCACCTGAGTGGGGATGAAGCCGCGCGCCGCCTCGAGGGAACCACGGCCTCGTTCATCGGGGTGGCGGGTGGACGCAGCGTCGTCGCGATCGAGACCAGCCGGGACGAGGCCTGGGGGCGCTGGGAGCACTTGCGCGCGGTTGGCTGGCAGCTTGACGGCGACGATGCGGCCCTGGCGCTGACCGCGCTCGCTCTGGCGCTCTGGCATGCGAATTACCGCTACTGCTCGCGCTGCGGGGCACCGGTGCAGCTGGTGTCCGGCGGGTGGGCCGCGCGATGCGATGCATGTGACCGCCTCGAATATCCGCGCCAGGATCCGGCGATCATCGTCCTGGTCCAGGACCACGATGGACGCGTGCTCCTCGCGCATAACGCGCTGTGGCAGCCAGGTTTCGTCTCGATCATCGCCGGGTACGTCGAGGCCGGAGAATCCCCGGACGTCACGGTTGCCCGCGAGGTCGCCGAGGAAGTTGGCGTCGACATCGAGGCACCCACGTACGTCGCGACGCAGCCGTGGCCTTTCGGGCGCTCGCAGATGATGGGATACCGCGCGCGAACTCGCGAGGCGCACCCGATGCCGCAGGCGGACGGCATCGAGATTGAGTGGGCACGCTTTTACAGCCGCGAGGAGCTGACGCACGCGCTCGAATCCGGTGAGATCAGCGCGCCCGGTCGCGCCTCGATTGCTTACGCGCTCCTTCGGGAATGGTATGGTGCCGACCTGCCGAGCGGGCCCGAGGATGCGGGACGCAACTGAGCATGGGCGATGGAAGAATGGCAGGCATGAAGCCCGAGGAATTGCTCGATGCCCTGGATCCCGATCAGCGCGCCGTCGCGACGCAGGTGGCCGGACCGCTCGCCGTTCTGGCCGGTGCGGGCACGGGTAAGACCCGCGCGATTACGTACCGCATCGCCTACGGCGCGGCCGTCGGGGCCTTCGATCCATCGAACGTCTTGGCCGTGACCTTCACGCAACGCGCTGCCTTCGAAATGCGCCACCGCCTGGCGCAGTTGGGGGTGCCAAAGGCTCAGGCGCGCACCTTCCACTCCGCGGCGCTGCGTCAGCTGCGCCACTTCTGGCCCACCGTCGTGGGCGGGCCGCTGCCCGACGTCATCCCGCATAAGGCATCCCTCGTTGCGGCTTCAGCCGCGCGCCTGGGGATCACGATCGACCGCACGAACGTGCGCGACATCGCGGCCGAGGTCGAATGGGCGAAGGTGTCGATGGTCGACGCCGCGCACTATGCGTCGCGCGTGGCGCGCCTGCGCCGCGACGTGCCTGCCGGTCTGGACGCGGGGGACATGGCGCGCCTCCTCGACGTGTACGAGGACGCGAAAAACGAACGCGGCGTCATCGATTTCGAGGACATTCTCATCTACCTGTGCGGCATGCTGCAGGAACGCGCCGATGTTGCCTCGATCGTGCGTAAGCAATACCGCTCCTTCGTGGTCGATGAGTTCCAGGACGTTAACCTCCTCCAGGCCCGTCTGCTCGACCTGTGGCTGGGCGGGCGCCACGATGTATGCGTCGTCGGCGACGTTGCGCAGACCATTTATTCCTTCACGGGTGCGTCCCCGGATTACCTGACGGGTTTTGGGCGCAAGCATCCGGGTGCTCGCATCGTGGAGCTGACTCGCGACTACCGCTCGACCCCGCAGATTGTCAGCCTGGCGAATGATGTCCTGGCTCGTTCATCCCAGCGCGAGGGCACGGTGCGCCTGTCCAGTCAGCGTGACGGCGGAGCGCACGTCGGCTACTGCACCTACGACGATGATCATGCTGAGGCCGAGGGCGTTGCAGCTCAGATTGCGGACCTCATCGCTGGCGGCGTCCAACCCCACGACATCGCTGTCCTCATGCGCACCAACGGCCAGTCGCAGGCCTTTGAGGAAGCCCTGGGCGCGCGCGGTATCCCCGTAGCTGTCGCGGGCGGCAAGCCCTTCTTCGCCCGTGATGACGTGCGCACCGCCATCTCGCGCCTGCGAGCCGCGGCAGCAGCCGCCACCGACGACGGGAGCGTGGGCGAGATCGTACGCGACGTCCTGTCGGGCGTCGGCTGGGCTCCCGAGGCCCCCTCCGGTCAGGCGGGTTCTGAGCGCTGGTCGAACATGAACGCGATCGTCGGCTGGGCGGATGACAGTCAGGCGCAGACGCTGTCGGCCTTCGTCGCCGAACTCGACGAGCGCGTCGCCTATCAGGTCGAGCCGGATAAGGCCGGTGTCGAGCTCGCGACCATCCACGCGGCCAAGGGCCTCGAATGGGACGCCGTCTTCCTCGTTGGCGTCGCCGAGGGCCTGCTGCCAATCTCGTACGCAAAAACTGCCGCGGCGCGCGAGGAGGAACGCCGCCTGCTGTACGTGGCCGTCACGCGTGCGCGCGACCTGCTCACCCTGTCGTGGGCGCGCTCGCGGGGGGCCGATGGACGCGGCAAGCGCAAGCGCAGTCGCCTGCTCGACGGCATCTGGCCCGAGGAGGCGCGCGTGGGCGCCCCCAAGAAGAGGGCCCGTGCCTCACGCGTGCCCTCAATCAGGCCTTCGAAGAGGAGGCCTCACCGCAGGCGATCGAGCTGTTTGGGCGCCTGAAGGCCTGGCGCCTCGAGGTGTCACGCCAGGCGGGGGTGCCTCCCTTCGCGGTCTTCACGGATCAGACGCTGCGCGACATCGCGCAGGCCATGCCAAAGAACACGACTCAGCTGCGCGTCATCCGCGGCATCGGAGACGTGAAGGTGCAGCGCTTCGCCGCTCCCGTTCTCGCGCTTGTGCGCGGCGAAGAGGTCATCGTCGACGAAGGCGCGTGAGCGAGGACGCGAGCCCGTTGATGCCACACACGCAGTCGGTTGCGGGCTCCACCTCTTCGACGCGCACCGACCCGTCCTCGCCGATCGTGGCTACCTGCGCGCACTGCGATTGAGTGAGCGCCCCTGAGACGAAGTCCATGACCAGCTGACCCACGCGTTGAGCGGCCGCAAAGTGAGCGAGCAAAGCCAGTGGTGCGAGCGGCCAGCTTTCCAGCTCGCGCAGGTGTGCCAGATGGAACGGGTCCGCTGCAGCGCGTGCGTGCTGCGAGCACTGGTAGCAGGGGGTGACGCCCGGGATGACGAACGGGCCCACTTCGTAGGAGTGCTCACCGCGCGTGACGATGAGGTGCGCAGCATCGTGCGCGGTCAGTTCGAAGGGGATTCCCGGGTCGACGACCCTGTCCGCGGAAACAATCGAAAGCTCGGGTGCGCCCTGTGCGTAGAGCTGCGAGAGTGGGATGAGATCGCGCAGGGTGCGGCGCACTGCCCGATGGCGCGGTGTACCCGTGTAGTGGCCTCCGAACACGCGGTCCCAATCCTCGTCGACGAGGGTGTGGGTCTCGATCGATAGCGACAGTGAGAATGTGTCGACGAGGCTGTGGAGGGCGAGGAGGGTTGCGGGCACTGCCCCAACGATGCCGAGTGCCAGGTGGGGGAGTGCCTCGCTTCGATCCGTCAGGCGCGCCTCGGCCAGGGCTGCGAAGCTCCGGCGAGGCCTGGGTTTCCTCACGCTCGCGGGCGGGGTGCGCCTGGTTGCTGAGCCAGATCTGGTCGCCCGCGTGCAGGTTGTCGAGCAGGATGTGTCGGCTGCGGTCGCCACCGATCTGCACGCTGCCCGGTCCGCGCCAGAGGATCGCCGTATTGTGTGCCAGGTTCATATCAGTCTCCTTCGGTTTGTACCTGATGGAGTCATGATGAACCTATAGAGCGCTCGCGCGAGGGCGTTTAGAAAATCTGTGGAAAACTTGTCAGATCTCTTGAGAACGTTTCAGTTCGTTTCGCCTGGCTCGTCCGCTTCCCCGGTGTCCGAGGACGACTCGTCCGAGCCGGCCGAGGCCTCGTCCCCGGGCTGCAGTCCGTCCGCCCAACCGAGCGTCCCGTCGAGAAGAGAGGTCAGTGCAGCGTCGATATCCGCGTCCTCCTCCGCAGCCGCACGGCGCAGGGTGAGGAACGTGTCGGGCGTGGCCAGCTCTGTCTCGGAGGGCACCATGTCCGGATGTGACCACAGGGCTTCGCGCGCCTCGCGACCGCCGTCGGCCTCCACCAAGGTGAAGATGGACGCTGCGCCGCGAGCCTGACGCGGGCGCATCTTCAGTCCCATGAGAGTTCCCAGGATCTCTTCGGCGGGACCGCCGGAGGCGCGCCGACGGCGCATCATCTCGCGCAGCGCATCCGCGTGGGGCAGATAGGGCAGTGTGGCCTGGGCCGAAACGACCTCGACCCAGCCCTCGATGAGGGCGAGCATCGTCTCCAGGCGCGTGAGGGCGCGGCGCTGGTCCGGCGTCGTGGACAGCGCGAACACGCCGCCGCTGAGCGCCGATTCCACAGACTGCGGATCCGAGGGGTCAACAGAACGGGCGGCCTCGGTAATTGCCTCCGTGTCGATCGCGATCTGAGAGGCGTAGCGCTCGACAGCACGCACGAGGTCGCCCTCCAGCCACGGAACGGACGCGAAGAGGCGCCGGTGCGCGGCCTCGCGCACGGCGAGGAACTGACGCACCTCGTCGAAAGGGACGTCGAGCCCCTCGGAGAACTGGGCGATGTTGTGGGGGAGGAGAGCCGCGTGCGAGGTATCCGACAGGGGGATGCCCGTGTCAAAAGTGCCGAAAGATTCGCCCGCCAGGGCAGCCAGTACGCGGGAAATCTGAGCGGAGAACATCATCGCCGACAGGCGAGGCATCATCTCCTGGGTCTTGCCGAGCATCGCTGCCATGCCGTCGGGAAGCGATGCGGAATCGTCGAGGCCGCCCTGCCCGAACTGCTCAGACAGCGCCGCAGACAGTGCGCGCGACACGTTCAGGGCAATCGGCTCACAGATGCGCTTCCACGTGGGGATCGTGTTCTCGACCCACGACACCCTGCTCCACACGCCCCGATCCACCGGGCCCGACGCGAAATCCGTGACCGCGTCGAGCCACAGGTCCGCGACCGTCATCGCCTGACGTGCAGCCTCTGCCTCGGTGGCCGTGGGTGCAGGGTCGCCGCTGGCGTACGCGGCCTGCTTCGCGCCGTCCTCCACCAGGCGCCAATTGACCGGGCCGGCCGTCGTGTTCATGAGGAACTGGAACTGGCCCATCGCGGCGCGCATGCGCGCAGGATCGGAAAACTCTGCGGGCAGGTTCGCGGGGTCAAAGCCCTGAGCCTGTAGCGCGCGAGCGGCCTCGGCCGCGGCCTCGTCGCCCAACACGGAGCGCAGGAAATCCTCAAAGGGGGTGCCGGACTCGTTCTCGTTCATGAGCTCAGCCTAGCGAGCGCTCGTGCGACTCAGCTGGCAAATCCCTGCGAAAACGCTGAGAGCTGAACGCGCTGGGCCCGGCGGGCGTGCAACCGCGCGCTGCGTGGGACACAATGACACGGTGAGTGACACACGCATGACCTCGTCAGTCGACAATCTCCTGCCCTTCGAGCAGACTCCGACGAAACGTACACCGATCATCAGCTGGCGTATCCTCACAGCCATCCTGGCTGCCCTCGCGATGGTCGTGATCCTTTTTGTGATCCCCGTTCCCTTCGTGGTCAATAGCCCCGGCCCGACGTTCAACGTGTTGGGGTCGGACAAAGGTGTCCCGGTCCTCGAGATCGACGGGACGGACCCGACGACGGGGGAACCCATTCAACAGGATGAACCCGAGTCCGCTTCGTATCTCGATCCCGCGAAGCCCGGGCAGGGGCAGCTGCGCATGGTGACGGTCTCCGAGTCGGGCAGTCCGGACTCCCGTCTGAATTTCGCTCAGCTCATCGCCGCGTACTTCGACCCTCACAGCAAGATCATGGACTACGAGTCGGTGTATCCCGAAGGAACCACGCGCCAGCAGGTGAGCGACGCTCAGCTGTCCATGATGCGTAACTCGCAGACGACGTCCCAGGTCGCGGCCCTCGAGTACCTGGGATGGGACGTTCCCGCGACCGTGACCATCGAGGGGGCGGTTGAGGGATCGAACGCTGAGGGGATCGTCGAGCAGGGCGATATCTTGCGCGCCATCACCACGCCCGACGGGACCCGCCACGAGGTCGCGGACGCAGTGACGCCCTTTTCGCTCATGCGCACGGTCCCCGCGGGATCGACGATGACGCTGACGGTCGAGAGGAATGGTGAGACCCAGGAGCTCTCCTTCGACTCCGTGGCAGCCTCGGCGACGGAAAGCGGCTCCAAGCTGGGAATCTACCTCTCCGTCGAGCCAACCTGCCTGTCACCATCAGCGTCAACATCGAGGGCGTGGGAGGCCCGAGCGCCGGCATGATGTTCTCGCTGGGCATCATCGATCGCCTCACCCCCGGAGATATGACCGGCGGCAATTCGATCGCGGGCACCGGAACCATGTCCTATGACGGCCAGGTCGGTGCCATCGGAGGCATCCAGCAGAAGCTGTGGGGCGCACACCGCGATGGGGCCCAGTGGTTCCTCGCCCCTTCCACCAACTGCGACGAGGTCGTCGGGCACGTCCCCGACGGCATGCGCGTCGTCTCGGTGTCCACCCTCGACGAGGCCGTCTCCGCCGTTCACTCGATCGCCGATGGCACCGGGGATAGCCTGCCGACCTGCCAGTAGCGCTCGTTAGCCCGCCCACCGCCTTCGGTCAGGTGGATGCGAGAGGGCCCCGGCCTCGTCCTTGTGTGAACTGTGGTCCGGGACGAGGCCGGGGCCTCCTCTTCTTCTCAGGCTTGCTCGTCCGTCACCGGCTCGAGGGACGCGCGCAGGGCGTCAACCAGGGCGGGAACGAGGTTCGAGCCCTGCCCGACCTTGTCATCGGAGTCGAAGGCGCGGGTGCGCAGCGCACACCAGGACTCACCGGTGCGCATGACGCCCACCGCCAGGCGCACATCGGTGCGCAGCGGGTGGTTGGCTACGAATGCGAGGGCCTCCTCGGGGTCCTCGGGGGCCTCGTCCTCGACCTCCGGGGGGGACGACGATGCGCTCGACCGTGATCGCCGCACCGGGCACCGTCTCGGGCCATGCGAGGTGCGCCAGGACCTGCTCGATGTCGTCGTCGGCCAGATCCTCCTGGATGATGGCGCTCAGGTGATCATCGCTGCCATCCCAGCCAGCGCGCAGCTGTGCGGCGATGTCGGCGGGCAGATTCAGGGTCGGCCAACAGCGTCGCCGTGGGAACCAGCGCATAGATGGAAGGCGCGTGATCCCAGCCCACCCGGGCAGCGCCCTTCTCGATATCGACAACCACGTTGGCCAGCGCGATCTCGCGCGCACTCGGCATCATCTCAACAGTCATGCCTCCCATAATCTCACGGAGAGCGAATTAGACCGAGGCGAAGTTAGACCTGTGCGCCGCTACACTGGATTGAAGCTATCGGTTTGACAGAGAGGAATGCCGTGAGCTTCGATTTTTCAGTCTTTCCGCCGGGCGGAGCGCGCGCTCCGCGAGACCCTGATCGTGCGCCCAGGCAGCTGACCATCCGCAAGCCGGGTCCCGCCGGCATCACAATCGTGGCACTGGCGATCATCGGAGCCATCATCTACGCGGCATCCATCGTGTGGACCGAGATCCTGTGGTTCCGTCAGATGAGCGCCACACGCGTCATCCTCACGCAGTGGGGAGCGCACATCGGCCTATTTGTCGTCGGCTTCGTCGTGGCGACGGCCCTTATCTTCTTCTCGATGTCCTTCGCCTACCGGCATCGTGCGTCCTCGACCCGCGGCGAGGCCTCGGCTGCCCTGCGCGGCTACCAGGAGGCGCTCGAACCTATGCGTCGCCTTGCGTTCTGGGGAGTGGCCCTCTTCTTTGGCTTCTCCAACGGCGCGCGCCTGGCCACCGAATGGCGCACGCTCCTGCAGTTCCTCAACCGTTCCTCCTTCGGGCAGGTTGACCCCCAGTTCGGGCTGGACATCTCCTTTTTCGTGTTCGTCCTGCCCGCACTCAAGGTGCTCGTTTCCTTCCTCATGACAGTCACCGCCATCGGCCTGGTTGCGGCAATCATCGTGTCCTACCTGTACGGGACGATTCGCCTCACCCCGCGTCCTCACGCCTCCAAGCAGGCGCGCTTGCAGACCGGCATGATGGCCGCCTGCCTGTCCCTGTTTATCGGCGTGAACTACTGGCTGGGCCGCTACGAGCTGCTCACCTCGGATTCCGGCTCCATTCACGGTGCCATGTACTCCGATATCAACGCGACGCTGCCGGCGCACTCGATTCTGGCGGTCATCTCCGGTCTCGTCGCGGTCCTCTTCGTCGTCGCGGCCTTCAAGGGCACGTGGCGCCTGCCGGTCACCGGCGTGGCGGTCACCGTCGTCGCCGCCCTCGTTCTGGCTGGTGCCTACCCGGCCCTCGTCGAGCAATTCCGCGTGCGCCCCAACCAGCGCACCCTTGAGTCGCCCTACATTCAGCGAAACATTGATGCGACGCTGGCCGCATACGGGCTCGATAACGTCGACTACCAGACCAACTACGACGCGGCGACGACGGCCTCTGCCGGTCAGTTCGACAACGACGCACTGACCTCCCAGGTGCGTCTCCTGGACCCCAAGGTCATCACGAAGACCGTCCAGCAGCTCCAGCAATCGCGCCCTCTACTACGGCTTCAACTCCGGGATGAAGGTCGATCGCTACAACGTGGGTGGGGAACGGCGCGACACGGTGATCTCCGTGCGCGAACTCAACCTCTCGGGCCTGTCCGCCGAGCAGCAGACCTGGGTCAACCAGCACACCGTCTACACGCACGGCTACGGCGCGGTCGCCGCCTACGGCAACCAGCTGACCAGTGACGGCCTGCCGTCCTACTGGGAGCAGTCCGTGCCCTCTGTCGGTGAAATGGGTGACTACGAGGAGCGCGTCTACTTCAGCCCCGGTTCGCCCGACTACTCCATCGTCGGAGCCCCCGACGGCGCCGACCCGCAGGAGCTCGACTACCCCGATGACACCGCGGTGGGTGGCCAGGTCTCCACGACGTTCACCGGCAACGGTGGCCCGTCCGTGGGCAACGTGTGGAACAAGCTCCTGTACGCGATCAAGTTCGGTTCCACGGACCTCTTCTTCTCCTCTCAGACGAACGAGGCCTCGCAAATCCTGTATGACCGCGACCCGCTGCTGCGCGTGTCCAAGGTCGCGCCCTACCTGACGCTCGAGCAGTCCGCCTACCCGGCGGTCGTCGACATGGACGGGGACGCCTCGACTCCCAAGCGCCTCGTGTGGGTCGTCGATGCGTACACGACCACGAACAACTATCCCTACGCCCAGCACGAGTCGCTCTCGGACGCCACGGTCGACTCGCAGTCCACGCAGATGGGCCAGTACGTGCAGGCGAACAAGATCAACTACATGCGCAACTCCGTCAAGGCCGTCGTTGACGCCTACGACGGATCCGTGCGCCTGTTCCGCTGGGACGATCAGGATCCGATCCTGCGCACGTGGGAAAAAGATCTACGCAGGCAGCGTCGAGCCCATGTCCGCGATCTCCGGCGACCTCATGAGCCACCTGCGCTACCCCGAGGACATGTTCAAGGTGCAGCGCAACCTGCTGGCCACCTACCACGTGACCGACGCGGCCGGCTTCTACTCCGGTGGTGACCGCTGGCGTCTGGCCGAGGAGACCTCCACCTACGGCGCGGCTTCGTCCGCCGACTCGAGCCCGCGCACGGACGCGGCGGGCAACCCGCTGCCCGCACCGACCGCCCTGCAGCCCCCGTACTACCTGACTATGCAGATGCCGGGTCAGGATAGCGCCGAGTTCTCACTGACCTCCGTCTTCGTCCCCGGTGGCGGCGGCGAGGGACGTCGCGAGGCCATGGCGGGCTTCCTTGCGGTGGACTCGGAGACGGGCAACACGCCGGGCCAGGTGCGCGAGGGATACGGCAAGCTCCGCTTGCTCGCTCTGCCCTCATCGACGACCGTGCCCGGCCCCGGCCAGGTCCAAAACAAGTACGACTCGGACGAGAAGATCGCCACCCAGCTCAACCTGCTCAACCAGGCCGATTCGACGGTCATCCGAGGCAACCTCCTGACCCTGCCGGTCGGCGGCGGTCTGCTCTACGTGCAACCCGTCTACGTGCAGGGCACCGGATCGGCGTCCTACCCCGTGCTTCGTTCGGTGCTCACCGCCTTCGGTGACAAGGTCGGTTTCGCGCCCACCCTCGAGGAGTCGCTGCGCCAGCTCGTGTCGGACGATGGAAGCTCGTCAACTTCTCCCGGTGCGACGACTCCGCCATCGGGGGATCCCACGCAGTCGGGTGCGAACTCTTCCGATGCGAGTGCCCAGCTGTCCCAGGCCGTCAGCGATGCCGCGCAGGCGATGCGCGACGCGGATGCGGCGATGAGCAAGGGCGACTGGACCGCGTACGGCGAGGCCCAGACGCGTCTGCATGACGCACTGACTCGTGCGGAGGCCGCGCAGGCGGCGCTCGGTACGTCCTCGTCGGCGACCCCGAACTCAGGTACGCCGACGCCCACTCCGAGCCCGAGCGCATCCGCCACGAGCGGAGCACAAAGCGGCTCATAGGCGCTCTCTGTGCGATGCGCGCCCGGCCCTGCCGATCACGTTGTGAGGTGGGCCGGGCGCGTCCCATGTGCGGTGGTGTTTGTGCACGGTCGGGAAAGCCCCTCCGTGTGTTTCGTCATGTCGGTAGTGCGCTGCCGATATGATGAAGATCATGCGTGCTCACGCGCCACCAACACACGTGGAAGGAACCTGACAGTGAGCAATTCTCAAATCCCGAATCCCCTGCCCAACCCTCCCGGCGGTGCACGTGGGGTTTTCACTGCTCCCGGTCAATTCTCCGGTGCTGCTCAGGGGGGCCCGTACCAGGGTGGCGCTCAACCGATGCCCGCACCGCAAGCCTGGGGACAGCCGGGCCCCTACGCGGCTGCGCCGAGTCCGAAGCGTCCACCGCTCTCCACGCGCGTGCGGGTCTGCCTGAGGCTTGTGCTAATCCTTTCGGTAATTGCGCTCGTTAACCAATTCATTCCCTATTTCTTCGACGACTTGAGCATCTTCTTCGAGCGTTTTACGAGCGTCTGGTTCTATGAGTCAGTCATTATGTACATCGTGGCGATCGTGCTGTCCGCTGTCGCGCTCCAAAAACGAAGCAACGCAGTGCGCTACGCTCTGGTCGGCGTCGTTCTCGTGTCCTTCCTGCTCATTGACCCGGTGCTCGCCGTCCTGGAAGGCGGGCGCTGGTACTGGCTATTTATGCCTCCGACGCTCCATCCGTCGGTCTTTGGTGATGTTTGGTATGCCTCCTTGCTCGTTGTGCGTATGGTTCTGATCTGGCTGATCGTGCGCTCGATTGTCATCATTGCCATTGTCCTTGCTGTGCCCGACCGGCGTCCCTCTGCTTCCACCCCCGTCGGTGCCCCCTTCGGTGCTCCGGTCGGCTACTACCCTCACGGGACGGCTCCTGCTCAGCCCGCGCCCCCCACAGGGAGCTTCGATGCAGGTGTCGGCAACCCCGCCCGCGCCCCCGCAGGGAGCTTCGATGCAGGGTGTCGGCAACCCCTGCCCGCGCCCCGCAGGGAGCTCCGGTGCGCGTGTCGGCAACCCCGCCCGCACCCCTCAGGGAGCTCCGGTGCCGGTGTCGCCAACCCCGCCCGCACCCCTCAGGGAGCTCCGGATCCGACGCCCGCACCTCCCAGCGGTGCGCCCGTCGTGCCCGGGACTCCGGATGATTCCGCGCAGGCCCCGCAGTAGAGCTTCGGTTCGACTGCTCCTGACAGCGCCCTGTAGCTAGGACGTACATCACCGCGCTCGGTTTGTGTCCTCCCGGTCAATGCTCTAAAGTATCTAGAGCCGACGCGGGGTGGAGCAGTTCGGTAGCTCGCCGGGCTCATAACCCGGAGGTCGCAGGTTCAAATCCTGTCCCCGCTACCACCACAGACCCGGTCCCGTAAGGGGCCGGGTCTTTTGTTGTCGCTGATGCGTCAGGGCAGTTGTAGGACAGGGTTAAAGGACAAAAAGAGTTGGTCTGAGCCCGACCTTTCGGCTTTGCGGTGCGAGAAAGTCTGGTTCAAAGTTGTTGGGGGCCAACTTTGAGGGTGGACAAATGTGTTGGTTTTGTAGAGACTTTTCAGCATGTGTGGGCTGGGTTGCTTGCTGTGTCCGTGGGTGGCGGCCCGCTTCTTGGTCGGGGCGTGGGGTATGCTGAGCAATTTCGCACGTAATTCCCCTTTGTCTCGTTCAAATATTGAACTTGCATCGTTGGAATTGCAACGTTTTTGGCGCATCTTAAAAAGTGACCGAGATAAATTACGTGCGAAATTTGTGTGGTGATGGCCCTGGTGCCTCTCGTCCGCCGTGCCTGGTGTGCGGGTATGTTGTTGGTCGTTCCCTAATTCCGCATGCAATTCCCCTCCGATAGGGTGTCTGTTCATGTCAGTCCGCGGTGTTACGTCACTTGTGTTTTTGAATTGCATGCGACTTGTACCTAGCTCTGGTCCTGGCGGTGTCCACTGGTAGTGTGGCAGGCCCCGCCACCTCGCGGCCAAGCCCCCTTGTCCGGCTTCGCGGAGTTGATGGGTGTCGTTAGGCTTGCGTGACCTTCACATCGGCGCGGTCTGGTCGTTGAATGGTGACTGGTGTTTGTGGGTACGACACAGTTCGCTCTGCGTGAATGTTTCATTGCGCCGACCTGCACCTTGGCTTGGTTGTCTGGTCTTTGTGTTGCCCATCGGCGCTGTGGTCGTGCCCTTCGGATCTCCATGACGCCTCCACATCGGGCGGGGCTGGATGGTGATGTGGATGGGCTTGTTCCTTCGTGGATAGGTTATGAGCATCCGGATAGGTTAATAAGCTATCCGGATGTGCCCTACCCTATCCGGATGTGCCTTACCTATCCGGATATGCGTGCGTGCGGCTGTGGAGGAGCTGCGTCGCTCGGGGCGTTGGATGCGCTGTTTCAGCGTCTTGATGCTGGCAAGGTCGAAATGACGGCGTGAGGGGTTGGTGCCCGCGCTGCTGAAGGAGGCATTGGAGCGAGGGGTGGTCGCTGAACTCTCCGAGCATCAGGGGAAGGAGAAACAGCAGATCAGCACTCAGGCATGCTCGAACGCGAGGGTCGGGCGCCACGGGACAGTGCCGGTGCGACGCTTGAGACAGTGGACGGTTGGGCGGCGAGGTGCCGACACCGGGGGACAGTGGCATGACCTGAAAGCAATAGCCGGGGCGCAGTGCGCGCGCCGAATGGATTGGCAGGATACGCCACGATGTGACATTCATCCGGACAATGCGTTAGCACGACCGTCCGATCATCCTCAAAGGACAAGCGCCTTGACTATTTTGCGTTTGGACGCGATAGTATTGGATGTTCGCCATCAGGAACTGCGCCTTCGGGTGCGAGAGGAATTGAGATGAGCACTATTGATCTGTCGCAGCTCACCGCTGCAGACATGAGCAATCCGGCGCTGACAGCACAGGATCTCGCCGATATCACCGCCGCTCGTGCGGATCTGCATCCGTATGTGGCGTCGCACCCGTCGCTGTACCCAGCGCTTGCCCAGTGGCTAGCCAACCGAGGTGTCGTTCCCGCGCAGCCCCCCGTGGCTCAGCCCGCTCCCGCATCTGCTCCCGTGCAGCCGACTGACCCCTTCAGCCCCCAGGCAGGCGAGCCGACGGCACAGGCTGCGCCTGTTGCTGAGCCCGAACCGGTGCAGTCTGATGCGTGGGGTGCTCCGCAGGCCGAAGCTACTCCCGTGGTCGAGGAGGCTCAGCCGTCCGTTGAACCCGAGCCGGTCGTTGAACTCGAGCCGGTCGTTGAGCCTGTGCAGTCCGATGCGTGGGGTGCTCCGCAGGCCGCGGCTGCTCCCGTGGTTGAGGAGGCTCAGCCGTTCGTTGAGCCTGCGCAGTCTGAGCCCGTGCAGTCTGATGCGTGGGGTGCTCCGCAGGCCGAGGCCGCGCCCGTGGTTGAGGAGGCTCAGCCGGTCATTGAACCCGAGCCAGTCTCCGAGGAGCCTCAGGTGGCACCCGTGACGGAGACGCCCGTGGATGCGGCGTCTTCGATCTCGGACGAGGACCTCGAACGCACGATCGTTGAAGGATCCGGCGAGCGTTCCGCGGCCGAGACGGCCGCCGAAGAGAACGCCGCCTCGCAGGCTTTTGCCTACGGCCAGAATCCGGCCCAAGCTACCGGTTCTCAGCAGGGCTACGCCCAGCAGCAGTACGGCCAGCAGGCGGGCCAGCAGTCCCCGTACGCTGCTCAGAGCGGCCCCCAGGGGTATGCGCCGACCGGCCAGCAGTCCCCGTACGCGGCTCCGGGCGCTCAGCAGGGTGCTTCGACTGGACAGCAGTTTGAGGCTGCTGCACAGCAGTTCGGTGCGGCCGCGAACACGGCGTTCAACCAGTTCCAGAACGCTGTCGTCAACGAGACCGGCAAGGTGAAGGGCCGTTCCGTGCGCGCGACGTACGCGCTCATCGGTATGGCGGCGTCCTTCGTCCTGTCGATCGTGTCGATGGTCCTGCCGTTCGCGTCGGTGTACGGCATTTCCTTCTCGATGTTCGGGGCGGGCGGTTATGCCTTCTTCCACATCTTCCTCATGCTGGTCGTCCTTGGCCTGGGAGCTGCCTACTGGTTCACGAATCAGAAGTGGGCGTTCCTGTCCTCGGGTATCGCCGCGATCGTGGTCGCCCTGCTGGGCGTGCTCCAGTTCCTGAGCATTCTCGGTGAAGCGACTCCCAGCATTGGCGGAATTCTCTTCTTCCTCTTCTCGATTTGCCTCGGTGTGTCCGGCGGCATCCTGCTCCTGGAGCTCAAGAACGGCAAGGTCGCGCCGGTGAATAACCCGAACGCTTTCGGTGGCGCTTTCACCGGGGCACCCATGAACCAGCCTGGCCAGCAGCAGTACGGTCAGCAGGGTCAGCAGGGCGGCTTCCAGGCTCCGCAGGGTAACCAGCAGGGACAGCAGCAGTACGGCCAGCAGGGCCAGCAGGCCGGTTACCCGGGTGCTCAGCAGCAGGGTGGCTTCCAGGCTCCGCAGGCCACGCAGGGTCAGTACGCTCAGCAGCAGTATGGCCAGCAGGGCCAGCAGTATGGTCAGCAGGGCGGTTACCCGGGTGCTCAGCAGCAGGGTGGTTTCCAGGCTCCCCAGGCGGCGCAGGGTCAGTACGGCCAGCAGCAGTACGGTCAGCAGCAGTACGGCCAGAACCAGTACGGTCAGCAGGGCTACAACAACCAGGGTCAGCAGGGCGATAAGCCCTACAACCCCTTCGGGACGCGTTCCTGACGCGCTCGGAGAATGTAACGGGAGGGCCCGCGGCAAGCGCCGCGGGCCCTCCCGTATGTGTGATGTGGGACGTTTACTCGTCGTCGTCTTCGCTGATGTCGACGCCCGCGACGCCGTCGAGGTCGGCGAGCGTGGTCACGAGGAGAGACCGCGAGAGGTCTTGGCGCGTCGTCGCCGTGAATCGAGCGGTAGTAGCGCGCTCAGACGAATCCGTGCGGGTCGATACGCCTGAGACGTTCCAGCCGAGGGAAGAGACCTGTCCCAGCAACGTCGAGAGTACCCCGTGGCCTGGCGTGTAGTGGATGGTGAGCGTGACCTTGTGCCCGTGGGTGCGCATGAGGATGAACTGGACGAGCGGGGTCAGCAGGGCGATGACGATGAAGTGCAGGACGGTTCCCGCGAGGGCAAGCCACCACAGTCCGGCACCGCAGGCCATGCCGATAGCGGCGGTCTCCCAGATCGTCGCAGCGGTCGTGAGGCCTCGGATCGCCCCGTGTCGGGTAAGGATGATGCCGGCGCCGAGGAAGCCGATGCCCGACACGATCTGTGAGGCGACGCGCGAGGGGTCGTAGCGTGTGATGCCGTCGACGAGGATGTCGAGAAGCCGTGCTGGAGATGAGCATCATGAGGCAGGCGGTGAGGCCGACGATGGCCTGTGTGCGGATGCCTGCGCTCTTGCCTCGGATCTGCCGTTCGAGGCCGATGGATGCAGAGAGGACGAGGGCGAGGAGCATCCAGCCGATGCTCATGAGGACTGTGTCATAGGGATCTCCTGCGGTGGCGTGGGTGGGTTTAGTGTAACCGCCTCGTGTGTGTGAGGCGCGTGAGGGGCGACGAGGCGGTGGCGGGGAAGGGGGTGTCAAGAGCGGGGCCGACCCGACCTCGTTAAAGAATGAGAAAAGAATCTACCAAGTTCGACACAAGCATTTGTGGGGCTAAGATGGGACTCGACGATCGACAGATGAGGAACCCAGTCATGGAAACCCCCACTCCCGACGACATTGCCACCGATGTGCAGGAGCGCTCCAATACCGCGCTGAAGCGCGGCCTGGCGTCGCGCCACATGCAGATGATCGCTATCGGCGGCGCGATTGGCACGGGCCTATTCCTGGCCTCCGGTGCGACGGTCGCGAACGCCGGTCCGGGCGGTGCACTCGTCGCCTACGCGGCAATCGGCCTCATGGTGCTGCTCCTGATGCAGTCCCTGGGTGAGATGAGCGCGCATCAGCCGGTCGCGGGCTCCTTCCAGACCTTCGCCACGAAGTTCATTTCCCCCTCCTTCGGCTTCGCCATGGGGTGGAACTACTGGTTCAACTGGGCGGTGACGGTGGCCGCGGACTTGGTGGCCTCGGGCTTGGTGATGGCCTACTGGTTCCCGTCCGTCCCGTCGTGGATCTGGGCGGTGGGCTTCCTCGGCGTCGTCGTCGGGCTGAACGCGCTGTCGGCGAGAGTCTACGGTGAGGCCGAGTTCTGGCTGGCCGCCATCAAGGTCGTCATCGTTATTGTGTTTGTTCTGTCGGGTGTTCTCATGATTGCCGGCGTGATGGGCCAGAATTCGCCGGGCCTGTCGAACTGGACGACCGGGGACGCGCCCTTCCACAACGGTTTCGTCGGCGTCATCGCGGTCTTCATGATTGCGGGCTTCTCTTTCCAGGGCACCGAGCTGGTGGGCGTGGCCGCGGGCGAGTCCGAGAACCCGCGCAGGGACGTGCCGCGTTCGATCCGCACGGTGTTTTGGCGCATCATGTTCTTCTACATTGGCGCGATCGCGGTGATCGGCACGCTGCTGCCGTACACGGATCCGAGCCTGCTCAGTGCGGCCGATGACTCGGCGAACAACATTGCTCAGTCGCCGTTTACGCTCGTGTTTGCGCGCATGGGGGTTGGCGCGGCGGCCGCCGTCATGAACGCGGTCATCCTGACGTCGATTTTGTCGGCGGGTAATTCGGGCCTGTATGCGGCCTCGCGTATGCTGCATTCGATGGCCCTGAAGCGTCAGGCTCCCGCGATTTTCGCGCGCGTCACGAAGGGCGGCGTGCCCGGCTACGCGATGGCGGTGACCACGGTGACGGCGGCGTGCGGCTTCCTGACGCAGCTGGTTTTCGAGGATGCCTACATCTGGCTGGTGAACATCGTCGGTATTTCCGGCATCATCATGTGGCTGGGCATTGCGATCAGTCATATTCGCTTCCGGCGTGCCTACCTGCTGCAGGGGTACCGCCTCGAAGACCTGCCCTATCGTTCGCCGTTCTTCCCGGCTGGTCCCATCATCGCTTTCGTCATGTGCCTGGTCGTTATGGCGGGGCAGAACTATGAAGCCATCCTTCACGGTCAGGTGTGGGAGGTTGCCTCCTCTACATCGGTCTGCCGCTCTTTGGCGTCGTGTGGTGGGGCTACCACCTGGTGCGCAAGGATCGGACGGTGCCGCTCGCTGAGATGGACGTGGCCCCCGTCGAGATCGAGCCGGTCGCTCGATAACGGGGACGAGGCCGGGGCGCGGCGGGTGGTTCACTCGAGTGCGCCGCTTGTCACCCCTGAGCGGTGCCCGGCGTGGCGGTGCGTGAGCTGCGCGCCGCTTCATAGGATGGGCGCATGATCAACACGCGACGCATTCTTGCCGTGACCTCCCTGTCGGTTCTCGCCCTGGGGCTTGCTGCCTGTTCCCCGAAGGGTGCTACTCCCGAGCAGGGGTCCACGACCTCGTCCGCATCCCCGAGCGCCTCGGCCTCCCAGAGCGGTATGCCCACCCAAAGTGGCGCGGGCCCGCAGAGCGGCGTGCCCAACGAGGGTAACCAGGCCCCCGAAGTGAACGTTGCTGACAACGATCAGCGCTGCGACCTGTCGAACCTGCAGCCCGCGATTGATAGCACGCAGGAGGCGGGCGGCACGACCTACGTGTCCCTGGGATTCACGAACGAGGGTCCCTCGTGCTGGATTGACGGCTTCCCGCAGGTTGTTTTCTCCAGTGGCGGCTCGGTGCTCTCGACCGCCGTTCGCGAGGGCGAAGACCCTGGCAATGTGTACACGATCGCTCAGGGTGGGCGCGTGGGCGTGACTCTGACGGCCGAGTCGACGGACGGCGTCGACGGATGTAGCCCCGCTGATTCGGAGCTGGTCGATATCATGTCCGAGGCCGGCAGCGGCGCGACGAGCCTGCAGCTGACCCTGCGCGTGTGCCAGGAGATCCCCTCGGTGTCGGTGAGCCCCTTCGAGCCGCTGTCCTGAGTGAGTGTGTGCTGCTGCCTCATGCGCGTCGGGTGTCCGGCAGCTGCATATGTGGGTGCGCGGCCACATGGAAATAGGTGATTGGGCGCACTCCTGATACGCTGGGTCTGCTAGAAGAAGGAGCTCCTCTTTCTCGTCACATCGAAGCGAGTCCGTGCGTGTGTTTCCTTCTTCGCCGGTCGACGCGTGACCCGTGCGCCGACTGCGCCAATAGAGATCCTGAAGGAGACACTCATGGGTATGCGTTCCACGACGCAGGCGTTCCAGTTCAACGTGCCGTTCGAGCAGCTGTTCCCGGCGGCGACCCAGGCCGTGCAGGCGGTCAAGAAGGCGACGCTGACGGGCGCGGACCCGAACGGCCGCGTGATTACTTTCGATACCCCGCTGACCATGATGTCCTGGGGCGAAAACCTTGTTGCCGGTTTCATTGTGAATGAGGAGGGCGCCGTCGTCGAGGTCACCTGCACGACGAAGGGCATGCCGAACCTCATGCAGGACAGTCGTAACCGCAAGCTGATCGGCGCCTACATCACGGCGCTGTCGAACCTGGTGCAGGCGCCGTTCGTCGAGGTTGCCCGCTCCTGACGCTCCGTCTCACGCTGACTCGGCCCCGGCCTCGTCCATGAATTGACGAGGTCGGGGCCGAGTTTTGTGATGCGCAGTACAAAAGAGTGAGTCTTGTTGAGCCACTGTGGTTATCCAGTAGATGTATGCTGGCGCGCATATTGCTTCTATCAACGTCGAACTGGGAGTAATGCGATGGCGCGTGGCTACAGGGCAATTGTGGAATTGGACGGCAAGGAAGGCGCGTTGCAGACCGCCGACCGCCTCTTTCACGAGTGGGTGAACAAGAAATACCCGACGACAGGTGCGAAGGCAGGTGTGGAATGTGACGCGGAGGGGATCTACCGATTCGGAGAGCTCACCTCCAGCTGGGGCGAAACATCCAGCGTCGTCGCGACCAAGCTGACGGAGGCGTCGGAGGATAAACACTACGAACGCCAACTCCTGGAAATGGTTGAGCGTCGAGACAATGGTGCACAGTGGACGACGCGTCTGTTCGCCATGCACGCGACGAAGGAATCGCGCTATCGAGACGTTCTGTGGGTGGAGGTTACCCCTCCGCGCGAGAGCGAGTGGGATGCCAAACCTCCGCGTCTGGTACGCGATCTCATCACCGAGGGTCATTGCCACGACCGCGGCATGCCGCTGTCAGATTCCCTCCAGACCATCTCCGACGATCAGCAGGTCGAACAGCTGATCGAGTGGATACGTGATGGGCGTCGGCGCGCATCCGTCGTCGTCGCCGCTCCACTCACGGACGGGAACGATCCAGGGGCGCGCGCGGCGGAACATCGGTGGAAAGATATCCTCGGCTTCCTCACGAAGGATTCCCTCGGGTGTGCCACCTACTTCCTTCTCACCCCCGACGCCTACCGTGAGTTCCGCACTCGGATCGGGCAGGGGTGCGCGATGCCCAAGGGGAGCCTGCGCACGTACCTTCCGGGCTTCAATCCGTCCGAACCGACGGACACGCTTCGCCACAGGGTGCTGACCGCAGGCACGCTGCTGCGCGGTTACGACGAGGCAAGCAAGCGGTTCCGCCCCGAATTGTCGGCGATCATCGCGCGAACGCCCTGCGAATACCTGTGGGAAAACGGGCTCGACAAGGAGCTTCGCCGGGCCCAGGCGCCCCTGGATAAGAAACGCCTGTCGGTGCCGACGTTCTATCCGCTGCGTGAGGCGGAGCGGTCGGTGGAACTGCTCGACGAGAAGGTGCGTCAGCGGGTCGCTCAGACGCTTTCGACAGTCTCGCGGCAGGAGGAGCAGGTCGAGGAGCCCGGCAAGGCCGCTCTCATCCAGGCGGAGGATGCCGCGCCCGAGCGCCGTGCGCCAGAGGCGAGCGGAGAGGCTGTCGCGCCCGAGTCGAGGCCGCCGCGTGGACAGTCCCGGCACGTGGGATGGTACGAGCCGCTCCGGCGCCTGATTCGCCGTTTCCTACCCACTTTCAATCCGCGCTCGCACACCGAGCTGGAGAGCGGAATCGCCGCACTCTCCAGTGGCCTGGACGCCATGAATGAGCGCACGCGGAGCTGTCATCCGAGCGTGACAAGCTACGTGATGATCTCGCTGCGGCGATGGACCTGCTCAATGAGCCACCGTGCGACAGCGAGGAAATCGCCGAGCTGCGGGTGCAGAAAGGGGAGCTCGAGAGTGAGCTGCGTGAAGCGCAGGCGGAGAGAGAATCTCTCAGTAAGAGGAATCGCTTCCTCGAATGGAAGCTGAAAAACCCCGACGCGAACGACGGCGACCGCGATTTCGTTGAGGAACAGCTGGATGATAGCCCGCAGAGCATGTCCGAGCTCTTTGATTGGATGACCCAGGGACGCTACGAGTCGGTGACCAGACACGTGGTCCTGAGTGATCCGGATGGAATGATGGGTGACATCCTGAGGCTTGACAGTCTTAATGGCAGCCGCTATTGCGCAGAGTTTTGGAACTATATTCTGGTCCTACGCGACTACATGCGGGCGCGCGAGGCCGGCGACTTCTCAGGTGGGAACGTGCATGACTACCTGGCAAACCCGCCGGCCGGCTACCGCACGTGTTCTGCCTCCCGTCACAGGTCGAATGGAGAGTGACACGGTCAAGGGAAACGAGAAGATGCGCAGAGAGCGCACCAGGGCAGTCCCTGTTGAGGTTGATCCGCGAGGCGTCATTGAAATGTGGGCGCATTTTGCTCCCACGCATTGCGACCAGAATGCGCCGCGTATGCACTACTACCCGGATACGGAGAGGACCCACAAGGTCTACATCGGCTACATCGGACGTCACCTGACGAACACGAAGACCAACTAAACGTTAGGGATGCGACTCGGCCCCGGCCTCGTCCATGAATTGACGAGGTCGGGGCCGAGTTTTGTGCGCAGCGCACCGGGGCGCTGTCTCCTCCCCGGCTGTGCCCGTGCCGGGGAGTGGGCGTATTAGTGCCCGGAGACGTTCGTGAGCGTCCAGCGCTGCGACGCGGAGGCATCAGAGCACTGCGAGATGACCGCCTGCGTGTTCTCCTGCGTGGTGTCGCCCGGGATCGTCAGGCACAGGCCCGACGCGCGGTTCACCAGCTGACCGGAGTCATTGCGATCCCAGATCTGGGAGTTGAGACCCGGGTAACACGTCCACATGTGCGCGACTGTGCCCTCGTCGGTGTAGCCGCCCACCACGTCGACGCAGCGGTCGCCGATGTGCAGGTGTCCATCTTCGTAGGTGATGGTCTGCGCGTCGTTTCGCTCCGCGCAGTTGCTGTTCCACACGGGGGTGCCGTCAGCGCCCTTCGGGTCCTGGGAGGTCAGGCACTGGCCGTGGCCGTTGCGCAGCTGGCCGACGACCGTCGCGGGCACGAGCCCCGCATTGTCCGAATTGGCGTTGCCTGACGTGTTCGGATCCTGAGGTGCGGCATCTGCGCGGCCCGCGGAGTTGGTGGGGGAGAAGACCACCATGTCCCACGAGGACAGCCAGCCCACGTTGAACGTGATGGTCGTGCGACCCTGCTCATCCGTGCCCGTCGTGAAATCGAGCGGCGTCGGGCGGCCGCCATCAGCGTCAGGGCTGACAACAAAGATAGAACCGGGGACCTGCTCGCCCTGCTCCAGGTGGTAGGTGACGGACGTGTCGCCGAATGGGAGGATCCGCTTCGCGGCGTTGCGCCAATACTCGTCGTTGCCGTCCTGATCGTCCGTACGCAGGTTGATCAGGTGCAGGGCCGTGCCCGCGTTGGACGTCATGGTGTTTGCCCAGATCGTGTTTGCGGACCCATCCGTCGAGGTCGGCAGGCCTACGCCAGCGGTCGAGACCTCGACCTGGTGCTCCTTGCGCGTCAGGTTGTCGCCGAAGAGCAGGTTCTCGTAGGCGGTGGAGATGTTGTAGTAGTTCTTCATCCACGTCTGGAGATCAGCGGACATGGAGCGTCCGGAGCTCACGAAGAACTCATTGTCGAGCATGCGCCCGTAGTCGCCGAGCTCGAGGTGGTGCGCACCGTTGGCCGCGAACGCCGCGTCCGCGAGCTTGACGGAGTCCGTGTTGAACTCGCGGAAGGTGATGCAGTCGATGTTGACGGGGGTGTAGTGCTTATCGGTCGGAACCCAGTAGGAAATCGTGTGGGTGCCGGGCGTGAGCTCGACCGTCTCCGTCATGTCCTTCCACGTGTAGTAGCTGCCCGTCTTATCGAAGTGAACGTACTTGATGAGCTTCTGCGTGGGCGTACCCATGTCGAGGATCATCTGATGGTACGCGGGATCGTCGTCCTGACGGGCGTAGCGCGTCGTGAACGTGAAGGTGCCGCCCTGGCCAGCGTCAACAGTGAACGTCACAGTGGAGCCGCCCTGGGAGAAATCGCCCGCGTAGGCGCCGCCCGACGCGGAATCGTCGCCCGAGAGGATATGAGCGCCACCGCTCACGCTCGCCTGAGCGGACTCTGCCTCGATCCTGGGGCCGTCCTGCGTGGGCACCGACGGGCGCCCGGGCTGTGTCGGGTCGTAGTTGTTCGCGTAGGCGGCCACGATCTGCGGCTTGTTGCCAGCCTTGTCGCGAGCGCCCTGCAGGTAGGAGGCCACCTGCTGGTTGGTTTCGTTGTGATCCCACAGCTCGGTGTAGATGTACGAGGCCGAGGACGGGCCGATCTTGTCGGTGCCCGCGCCGTCGGGCAGGTTGATGCCGGTCGGCGTGCCCGTCTTGGCGGCCGTGTCGTTGACGAGGGATGTCAGGCCGTCAGTCAGGTCCACGGAGTTGCCCGCGGCGTCCTTTTTCACGGTCTGTCCGAGTGTGTCGATGTGCGTGCCGTCGAACTTGAAGACGTCAGTCTGCTTCTTGTACTGATCCGTGATGTAGTTACGCCAGCCGTTGTTGTTGACGTTCATCATGATCTGGTGATTCTTGGGCTTGTCCACGCCCTCTGGGGTCGGTACCCACCACTGTTCACCGAGGTCACGAACCCAATAGGATCCGTCGTCGTTGCGTAGGCGCCACTCGTCTTTGATGGTGTTCGTGTCGTAGTTGTCGTTAGCCGCGTACGCCATCGAGTAGGCGAGCGAACCCATATTGGCATTCCCCGCGTCTTGGATGTAGTCGGTGATTGTCTTCTTCGACGCGTAGGTGTCCCGGTACCACAGTGGCCACTTGTCCGCGAGGTCGCCGGTTGCGACTGGCTGCTCGTGGCGGTACTGCCAGTCGTAGTACTGCAGCGCGTTGATGTGGTAGTCCTGGCTGAGCTTATCGATGTAGTCCTGGGGCTGTTGGAAGAGGAAGGACTCGTAGGTGGTGTGCCCATCCGTGCCCTGCGGTGCGGTGGGCTTGAAGTGGGAGAGGAAGCCCATGCGCGGGAAGCGTGTCCAACTCGTGGATGCGTCGATAGCGGTTTCGGCGTGGGTGCCGTCCGCGCCTGTCGCGGTCACCAGGTATCCCTGGTTGTTCTCGCTGGGCGTCGGGTAGGTCCACGTGGCCTTGCCGTTTTCGACGGTGGCGTCGCCCGATGCGACTTCCATGCCGAGGTGGCTGACGGAGAAGTGGACGGATCCGTCACCTGAGGCCTCGGCCGTAATTTTTGCTTGCGTGCCGGGTTTGTGCGTGGCCTTGTCCGTGTATGCGCGGGTGACGTGTGCCGTGCCCGTGGCGGTGGCCGGTGTGGAGTTCGGCAGGGGTAGGGCCGTGGCGACGACCGCGGTGCCGAGCACGATCGCAGCGGGGATGGTCAGGGGATGTCGTGTCTCCATGACGTGTGTGTCCTCGTAATCGTTGATGAGACGTCCCGGTGGGGGAGTCATGCGCGTGAAACTGCGCCCATTCAACGGTAAAGCGATTTTTCAGTAAATTAACCGACAATATGGTCAAGCTGAGTAAAAGTGTCCCGCAGTGCGGACAAGTAAAATCGTGGGTTGGTTGAATTTCCAAGTATTTATCAGGTGGTGCGATCCTGTCATCTGCTGATTTGGTCGTTTGGAGCTGAGGGTCTTTGTCGATGTTTCAGAAAGTGTCTAACTGATTGAGGGCGGGAAAGTATCCTGAAAAGTTGGGTTTTGTGGGCCCGTTTCGCTCGGTCGACGTTCATCGACGAGGCCGGGGCCAGGAATGTGGATATGGCCTCCTCTTGGGGTGCGATGGCCCACAGATGTGGGGGTGTGCCGTAAGCTGTTTCAAGCGGTCCGCGCCTCCGGGTGAGGGTGGGCCAATGGAGATGACGAAGACCTAGTCGGGACGCAGCACATGTGCGTCGAGCCGGAAATGAGGACACCGTGGCGGCAGTGAGCGAACGAGCCGAGCTGCATAAGACGATCTGGCGCATCGCCAACGACCTGCGGGGCAGTGTGGACGGTTGGGACTTCAAGAGCTACGTGCTGGGTTTCCTGTTCTATCGTTTCATCTCGGAAAACCTGACGGAGTACGTGAATACGTCGGAGCGTGAGGCGATCCTCGCCGAGGGGGGAACCCCCGAGGAGGCGGCGGCCTTCGATTACGCGACCCTTAGTAACGAGGACGCCGAGGCGGCGCGTGAAAGCATCGTCAAGGAAAAGGGTGTTTTTATTCGTCCCTCTGACCTGTTCGGGAATGTGCGTGCGCGAGCTGCCAGCGACGAGAATCTCAACGAGACCCTTGCCTACGCCTTCCGTTTCATTGAAAACTCGGCGCGGGGCAGCGGTTCCGAGTCTGACCTGCGAGGCCTCTTCGATGACGTCGACGTGAACTCCACGAAGCTTGGCAACACGGTCGCGCATCGTAACGCGAAGCTCGTGAAGATCATGGATGCCGTCGGTGACCTGCCTCTCGAGCACGGTGCTGCGAAGATCGATGCCTTCGGCGACGCATACGAGTACCTGATGACCATGTATGCCTCGAGCGCGGGTAAGTCAGGTGGCGAGTTTTATACGCCGCAGGAAGTCGCGGAGGTTCTCGCAACCCTCGCGCTGGACGGGCGTTCCGATGTGGCCCGCGTGTACGACCCGTGCGCGGGCTCGGGGTCTCTGCTCCTGAAGTTCGCGAAGCTGCTCGGGCCGTCGAGCAGCCGTCAGTACTTTGGCCAGGAGATCAACCTGACGACGTACAACCTGTGCCGGATCAACATGTTCCTGCACGATGTCAACTTCTCAAACTTCGATATCGCACTGGGGGGATACTCTGACGGAGCCCGCCCATTGGGATTATCAGCCGTTCGATGCGATCGTGTCGAACCCGCCGTATTCGACGAAGTGGGTGGGCAAGGATGACATCGCGCTGATCAATGATCCGCGCTTCGCCCCGGCGGGTGTACTGGCCCCCAAGTCCAAGGCCGACCTGGCCTTCACGATGCATATGCTGCACTGGCTGGCCGAGGATGGGACAGCCGCGATCGTTGAGTTCCCGGGGGTCCTGTACCGCGGCGGTGCGGAGGGGAAGATTCGCCGTTACCTTGTCGAAAACAACTTCGTGCACGCGGTGATTCAGCTGCCGCCGGACCTGTTTTTTGGGACGACGATCGCGACCTGCATCATCGTGTTGAAGAAGGCGCGTCCCGACCACAGCGTCCTCTTCGTGGATGCGTCCGCCGAGTGCATGCGTGAGGGAAACAAGAACCGCCTCGCGTCGGAGAACCAGCAGCGGATCCTCTCTCTCGTGTCCGAGCGCCAGGCTGTGGATCACGTGGCCGCACTGGTGTCGATCGACGACATTAAGGAGAACGACTGGAATCTGTCGGTCTCCTCCTACGTTGAACCCGAGAATACGCGCGAGCAGGTGGACATCGTCGAGCTGAACACCCGGATCGCCGGCATCGTGGAGCGCCAGCGTGAACTGCGTGCCTCCATCGACGCGATCGTCGCAGAACTGGAGGCCGACCGATGAGTCGCCTCGCTGACCTGATCGCGCAGCTGTGCCCGGACGGGGTGGAGTATCGGGCCCTCGGTGATGTCGGGTTTTTGTTCGAGGAGGAGGCCTCCAGAAGGCTGATTTCGTTGAGGCAGGCATGCCCTGCGTTCATTACGGGCAGATACATACGCGTTTTGGGACTTCGACGACTACAGCCATCTCCTCTGTGTCTGAAGCTCAATTCGCTCGGCTGAAGCATGCCGAATACGGTGATCTATTGATTGCGACGACGAGCGAGGATGATGAAGCCGTCGGGAAAGCAACAGCTTGGCTTGGTGATGGGGAAGTGGCCATTAGTGGCGACATGTTTTACTACCGCCACAATCTTGAGCCGAAGTACGTATCGTATTTCTTCGCATCTAGTTCATTCCAGGAACAGAAGCGACCGTACCTGACGGGAGCAAAGGTTCGTCGCATCGCCGATAAGGGGCTTTCGCGTATTCAAATTCCTGTTCCTCCGGTGGAAATTCAGCGTGAGATCGTGAGAATATTGGATCAGTTCACGACGCTGGAAGCGGAGCTGGAAGCGGAGCTGGAAGCGGAGCTGGAAGCAAGGCGGACCCAGTATGAGCACTACCGCAACCACTTGCTCTCCTATGATTCTCTGGCTGCTCGTGGCCCGGTCAGTTGGATTCCCCTTCGGGAGCTCGGCGTTTGGAGTGGGGGAAGGACTCCTTCAAAGAGTCGAGCCGACTATTGGGATGAGGGTAACATCCCATGGATTACACCGAAAGATATGCGATCATCGACGATTCAGAATTCGATGATCAATGTTACCGACAGAGCTGTGCGCGAGTCTAACGTCAAACTGATTGAGGCTCCCTCAATCGCTCTTGTTGTGCGTTCTAGTATTTTGCAGCACACGTTTCCTGTTGCGCAGATTGATGTTGATGCGACATTTAACCAGGACATGAAAACTCTTGTCGTAGATTCCGATCGTTTCGAGCGTCGGTATATTTACTATGCATTATCAGCAAATGGACAGGAGATTCTGAGGCAGACATCGAAGCAAGGTGGCTCGGTTAACTCGCTTGTCGTTCCGCGGTTGATGGACTATGAAACTCCTGTGCCTGCGCTCGACGAGCAACAGCGTATCGCCGATTTGCTAGATCACTTCGACGCCCTCGTGAACGACATTACGTCGGGTCTCCCCGCCGAGATTGCGGCCCGCCGCGCCCAGTACGAGCACTACAGGGATCGCCTGCTGTCCTTCCCTGAGGAAGTCGTCTCCAGAAGCAACGCGTCTTAGAGACGTGTTCCCCTCGCGTGCGCGAGGGGAACACGAGGGCGTGACTTCAGCTTGCCGTCCACGAGTGGACTATTACGAGGCCCTGTTTTGTCGGGTTTTGCGGTCACCCCTCGGTGTGCGAGTGGCCCATGTCAGCCCTTGCCCTGTCAGTGATGGTAGCCCGTCAGACACTTCCAGGCAACGCCCAGAACCCTCCCGATGCGAGCTGCCCGGTGCAGCCTGGACGCAGATGACGGCGGGTGACGTTAGCATCGGATCAACGTCACCAGGCGGGAGGGAAGCCTCCCGCGTGCCAGCCCCGGCCTCGTGAATGAGACCCGTAGAGAAAGGAACGCGAGTGTCCACCGCCGCACCTCGCCCCCCGCATCGAACCCGTCGTCGTCTCCGACGAATTCACGGTCGTCGGCCTCTACCACCCGACCCGTGACGAGGAGCAGGACTACCAGAGCGAAGCCGCCCTCGAGGACGACCTCATCAAACAGCTGTGCGCCCAAGCCTACGAATACGCGGACATCCACGACTGCGACGGCCTCGAAACGAACCTGCGCGTCCAGCTCGAGGCCCTCAATGACTACCGGTTCAGCGACGAAGAATGGAAGCGCTTTTACCGTCACTCGATCGTTGACGCCCCCTCCACTGATGGGAACCCTGTCGTCGCTAAAGCCCGCCGCATCCAGGAAGACCACGTGCAGGTCCTTATCCGTGACGACGGCACCCCCAAAAACATCAGCCTCATCGACAAGACCAACATTCACCGCAACAAGGTGCAGGTGATTCGCCAGTACGCCATCGACACCGGCGCACGCTCTAACCGATACGATGTCACCATCCTCGTCAACGGCCTGCCCTTGGTCCACATCGAACTCAAGCGGCGCGGCAAAGAACTGCGCGAAGCCTTCAACCAGATCGACCGCTACCAGCGCGACTCCTTCCACGCCAGCGCCGGAGACGGACTCTTTGGCTACGTGCAGATCTTCGTCATCTCCAACGGCGCACACACCAAAGTACTACTCCAACACCGTGCGCCTCCAGCACATCACCGAAAACCAGGGAACGCGCCGACAAGTGGCCGCCGCGAACGCGCGATCCTACGAATTCACCATGTGGTGGACCGACGCCGCCAACAACCAGATCCCCGATCTCAGCGACTTCACCGCCACATTCCTGGCCAAGCGCACCATCCTCGCCATCCTGACGCGCTACTGCGTGCTCAACACCTCCGGCGCTCTCCTCGTGATGCGCCCCTACCAGATCGCCGCGACCGAAGCGATCCTCCAGCGCATCAAGACCTCCACCATGAACAAGCAGACCGGGACTGTCGCCGCCGGCGGATACGTCTGGCACACGACCGGCTCCGGAAAGACCCTCACCTCCTTCAAGACCGCAAAGCTCGCCGCCGGCATGGAAGGGGTCGACAAGGTCCTCTTCGTCGTCGACCGCAAGGACCTCGACCACCAGACCATCCGCGAATATAACGCCTTCGCCGAGGGGACCGTTTCCGCCAACCAATCCACCCGGCAGCTCGCCAAACAAATCAACGACACGTCCACCCCGATCATCGTCACCACCATCCAAAAGCTCGCGACCTTCGTCAAGAGCCACCGCGGGCACGCCATCTACTCCGGGCACGTCGTCCTCGTCTTCGACGAATGTCACCGCAGCCAGTTCGGCGACATGCACACCGACATCACGCGAGCCTTCCGCAACTACCACCTCTTCGGCTTCACCGGAACACCCATCTTCGCGGAAATGCCTCCAGCTCCGGCAAAGCAAACCTACGGACGACCGAGCAGGCCTTCGGAGACCAGCTGCACTCCTATACGATCGTCGACGCAATCCGGGACAACACCGTCCTGCCGTTCCGCGTCGACTACCTCAATTCGTTCCGCGTGCGCGACGGCGTCGATAATCACGACGTCGAAGGCATCGATACCGACAGCGCATACATGAACCCTCAGCGTATCTCGGCCGTGGTCTCCTACATCCTCGAGCACTTCGATCAAAAGACGAAGCGCCACGCCTCCTTCCAGTACAAGAAGCGGCGCGTGAACGGGTTTAACTCCCTGTTCGCCACCTCCTCCATCAAGGCCGCCCGTGCCTACTACCAGGAATTCAAACGCCAACAGGCCGACCTGCCCGAGGCACGCAGGCTGAGCGTTGGAATCATCTACTCATACGCGCCCAACGCCGAGGCTCCGGGCACCGGCCTGCTCTCCGAAGAATCCATGGACCCCTCGGCCCTCTCCCAGGACGACCGTGCCTTCCTCGACGAGGCGATCGCCGACTACAACCAGCAGTTCGGGACCAACTACGGCAGCGATGCCTCGGGATTCGAAAGCTACTACGAGAGCCTCTCCCAAGCCCTCACCGACAAGCGCATCGACCTGGTCATCGTCGTCGACATGTTCCTCACCGGCTTCGACTCCAAGTCCCTCAACACCCTGTGGGTCGACAAAGAACCTGCGCGCCCACGGCCTCATCCAGGCGTTCTCGCGCACAAACCGAATCCTCAACTCGGTGAAGACCTACGGAAACATCGTCTGCTTCCGCAACCTCGAAGACGCCACGAACGACGCGATCGCCCTGTTCGGCAACAAGGAAGCGCGCGGCCAGGTCCTCCTGCGCCCCTACGGCGAGTACCTGTCCACCTACCTGGGGGTCATCGAGCAGCTTCGCATCGACTTCCCACTGCCCATCGGATCGATCGCCTCCGAAAAGGAACAGAAGCGCTTCATCGATCTCATGGGGCAGATCCTGCGCCTGCGCAACATCCTCACGTCCTTCGACGACTTCGAGAGCGACGACACGATCGCCCCGCGCGAGCTCGAAGACTACCGGAGCATCTACCTCGACCTGTACAACGAGGCACGGGAGCGCTCGAAAGCGAACAAGGAACCGATCGCCGACGACCTCGTCTTCGAAATGGAACTCGTCAAGCAGGTCGACATCAACGTCGACTACATCCTCATGCTCGTCGAACACCATCGGGGCGAGCGCGGGGATGGCGACGACCGGGAAATCCCCGTCGACATCATGCGCGCCCTTGCTTCGTCACCTGCCCTGCGTGGCAAGCGCGACCTCATCGAAGAGTTCTACCGCCGGGTCTCCCTCAATGGGGACGTCCCCACAGAGTTCGAGTCCTTCATCGCCGCCAAGCGCGACAGCGAACTCGACGCAATCATCGAGGCCGAACGCCTCGGCGAGGGCGCGCGGGACTTCGCGTACGACTCCCTGCGCGAGGGCTACGTTCCCGACGAAGGAACCGGCCTGTCCTCGATCCTTCCGCCGGCCCGCCGCTTTGGTGGCGGTGGCAGCCGCGAAGCCATCCGCTCGCGTGTCCTCGACGCACTGAGGACCTGGGTCGAACGATTCTCCGGACTCGGAGGGCTGTGACGAACCGGCCCCGGCCTCGTGAAGGACGAGGCCGGGGCAGAGGTTCATCTCCCGCCTAAAGACAGGGGAGGGGCAGCTCAGAGGGCGGAGACGAACTCCGCGACGCGCTTGGCGTGCTCGCGCGAACGCTTCACCATGTCCGCGCGTGCCGCCTCATCCGTGCGATTCGCGTACGACACCCCGAACAGCGGCAGGCTCCCCGCAAACTCCATCCCCGTCAGCGCACACGTCGCCTTCACGGGCGTCAGCAAGTCATTGAAATCGACAGAATCCGGCTGATAGTAAGCCTCCGACGCCCCCGTCGTCACCGACACCACCAACTTCTTACCGCGCAACGCCGTCCCCGTAGACCCGTGGCTGAAACCGCGTACAAACACGTCCTCCATCCACTTCTGCAGCAGCGCCGGCCAGCCATACCACCACAGTGGATACTGCAACACGATCACGTCCGCCGCGGCAAGCTTGTTCTGCTCCGCCTCAACGTCAAACACGTAATCGGGATACAACTCGTCAAGATGATCAATCTCGACGTCCGGAAGCAGGGACGCTAGCTCCTCCAGGATCGTCTTATTCGCCACCGAATCATCGCCGGTGCGGGGGTGCCCCGACACAACTAGAACCTTGGACATCGCATTTCCTTTCGTCGATGCGAGAAGTCTACGCCCGCCCAAACTACCGTGAACAGGGCGTACACACGGGTTTCGCGCGGGGTGAAGCCCGTCCCCGAGGAGAAAAACGCGCAGTACTACAGTAGAAGCATGGCCAACACCGACTCACTCACCCTGCGCCGCATCCTCCTCGTCATCGCGACGGGCGTCGGTGCAGGATTCCTCTCCGGGCTCTTCGGAGTGGGCGGCGGCCTCGTCATCGTGCCAGCCCTCATGGCGGTCCTCGGCATGGACCAGCGCCGCGCCTCGGCCACCTCCCTCGCCGCCATCATCGTTACGGCAGCCGTCGGCTCGGGCACCTACGCCCTCCACGGCGAGGTCTCCTGGGCGGGCGGCGCGCTCCTCGTCGTCGGCGCGCTCATCGGCTCGCAAATCGGCGTGTGGCTCCTGCGCCGCCTCCCGGCCCCCTCGCTGCCCTGGATCCTCATCGGCTTCACGGTCTTCGTCATCGTCTCCCAATACCTCCACGTCCCCACGCGTGAGGGAGCCGTTTCGCTGACCCTGGCCTCGTGCGCCCTCATGATCCTGGTGGGCCTGTGCGCCGGAATCCTCTCCGGCCTGGTGGGCGTGGGCGGCGGATCCGTCATCGTGCCCGGCATGGAGCTCGCCGTCGGCGCGGGAGACCTGATCGCGCGCGGCACGTCTCTCCTCGTCATGATCCCCACCGGCATCGCCGGCACCGTCACCAACCTGCGCCATGGCATGGTCGACCTGCGCATCGGACTCATCGTCGGCGCCTCCGCCGCGGCCACGGCCCCCGCCGAGCACCTCGTGGCCACGCTCGTATCCCCGAGCGTCGGCGCGATCCTCTTCAACATCTTCCTGCTGTCCATCATCGCCTCGACGATCCTCAAGATGCGCCGGAAAGCACGAGCCCAGGGCTAAACGATTCCGTGTGGAATAGCGGCTTTGCCTGCGAGTTTCCCCGTTTGATCAGGATGTCGTCTTCTGCGCCAGTCGCTCCTACGGTCACCCGGAAATTTCGCATGCAATTCCCATCCACTGCTTCGTGGGTGTCATTAGAAAACCGCGTCATTCCAACGATCCGATTTCAAAAATCAAAACAGTTGAGAGGGAATTGCATGCGAAATTGGGGAGCGGGCGGGAAATATCGTCAGGAACCCTGGCGTCATGCCGGGACATGCTGACCTCATGCATAAAACGCACCTCCACCCGCCGCATGGATACCTGTATGCGCAAACGGCCCCCAGCCTCGTAGATACGAGACCGGGGCCGAAACGTCAGTCGCGAACGCGACTAGTGGATCACTCGTCGGCGGCGCTGGGGTGCGTCATGTCGGCGGGAACGACCCACGCGTCGAACTCGTCGGCCGTCAGGAAACCGAGCTCGAGCGCGGACTCGCGCAGCGACAGGCCCTGTGATGCGCGTTCTTCGCGATCTTGGACGCCTTGTCGTAGCCGATGTGGCGGTTCAGGGCCGTCACCTGCATGAGGTTGATGTCCAGGTTGTGCTTGATCTTCTCGTAGTTGGGCTCGATGCCGTACGCGCAGTGCGTATCGAAGGACACGCAGGCGTCGCCCAGCAGACGGATGGACTCCAGGACGTTCCACGCCATGACCGGCTTGAAGACGTTGAGCTGGAAGTTGCCCTGCGAGCCGGCGAAGCCGACCGTCGCGTCGTTGCCGAACACCTGGGTGGCGACCATCGTCATGGCCTCGCACTGGGTCGGGTTGACCTTGCCCGGCATGATGGACGAGCCCGGCTCGTTCTCGGGGATGATCAGCTCGCCGATGCCGTTACGCGGACCGGAGGCGTACCAGCGCACGTCGTTCGCGATCTTCATGAGGGCGTCGGCCAGGACGCGCAGCGCGCCCGAGACCAGCACCAGCGCGTCGTGCGCGCCCAGGGCGGCGAACAGGTTGTCGGCCTGCTTGAACTCGATGCCCGTCTCCTCGGAGATCTTCTTCGCGGTGAGCTCGCCGAACTTCGGGTGAGCGTTCAGGCCGGTGCCCACGGCGGTGCCGCCGATGGCCAGCTCGCGCGCACGCGTGTCCGCGTACTCGATGCCGTCGAGGGCGAAGTCGATCTGAGCAACCCAGCCCGAGATGACCTGGCCCAGGCGGATCGGGGTCGCGTCCTGCAGGTGGGTGCGGCCCACCATGATGACGTCGTCGAACTCCTTGGCCTTCTTGTCCAGGGTGTCACGCAGCTGGCGCACGCGCGGGTACATGTCGTGCAGCTCGGAGACGACCGCGATGTGCATGGCGGTGGGGAACGTGTCGTTGGAGGACTGGCCGCGGTTCACGTGGTCGTTGGGGTGCACGGGGGACTTGGTGCCCATGGTGCCGCCCGCGAGCTCGATGGCGCGGTTGGAGATGACCTCGTTGGCGTTCATGTTCGACTGGGTGCCCGAACCGGTCTGGAAGACGACCAGCGGGAAGTTGTCGTCAAGCTTGCCGGAGATGACCTCGTCGGCGGCCTGCGCGATGTAGCCGGCGATGTCGGCGGGCAGCTCGCCCAGCTCGGCGTTGGCCAGGGCCGCGGACTTCTTCAGGATGCCAGGGCGCGCACCATCGGGCGACCCCACACGAAGGTGTTGCGTCCAATGTCGAAGTTGTGCAGCGAACGCTCGGTCTGAGCGCCCCAGTAACGGTTCGCGGGGACCTCAACGGCTCCCATCGAGTCGGTTTCGGTACGGGTTTCTTGTGCCATAGGTGGCTCCTTCGCGTAGGGCTTACGTACCCTCCCTAGGATAGCGCCGCACGCGCACTGAGGCGTGGGGCACTCGTCCTAGTCGCCTCCTAGCTCAGCTACGATCCGCGCTGCGTGCTCGGTGCAGCAGCCACCAGGCGCACGCGCACGACAGCGCGACGAGTGAGAGCGCCAGCATGAAGGGCGACAGGGGCATCCATCCGTACAGGGCGGTGGCGCTCACGGGGGCGACGATCCACGTGATCGCGCCGGTCGCGTTGATGACGCCGGCGATGCCGCCCTGCTCGCGCTCGGTGACAGCCAGGGACGCGCCCGCCGAGTAGCCGGGAGACGCCATGCCCGACGCGACGCCCATCGCGAACGTCGAGGCAGCCAGCGCCCACAGCGACGGTGCGATCGTCAGGCATGCGAGAGCCACGAGGGCGAGCGTCATGCCCGTGCGCAGCAGCGTGCGCGGGCTCCATCCCAGGCGCGGGACGACGATCAGCTGCATGAGCATGGCGCCGGCCGCGTTGGCCAGCAGCATGAGCGCGGTGACCGAGACTGCGGGTGCGGGGTCCAGCCCACCGCGGTCCTGGACGAGGAAGCCCATCGTGATCTGAACGACGCCGTTCGCGAAATAGATGCCGAACACCGAAGCGATCCACGGGGCGATACGCCGGTCGGTCCACCGCACGCGCGGGGGCAGTTCCCCGTCCGTGGTACCCGCGCTCGCGTTATCCGCCACGGTCGTTGCCGTCGGTTCCGTCGGTTCCGTCGACGAGGCAGTGGCCGCCTGCTCGGGTTCCGCGTCCTCACCGGTCAGGCGGGGCAGGCGCCTCCTCGGGCCGGTGGATGCTCCGTCGCGGGGCAGCCAGATGAGGGCGATGGCCAGCGCGATGAGGACGAAAATCGGCGTGGCGTGCACGGGGCCGAAAATCCACCACGCACCCAGCGCCGACGACATGAGGGAACCGACCATGACGGACAGGTTGATCGCGCCGGAGAACGCGGACGTGCCGCGCACGCGCGAGGCCTCGTCGGGTGTCACCTCGGCGACGAGGGCCTGGCCCGTCGGCGGGATCGCCGCGACCGCCGCGCCGAAGAAGGGGCCGCGCGCCGCCATGATGGCACCCGCCGCGAGGAAAGCGCCGATGTAACCGGCCGCCCTCGCCCACACAGCCGCCGAGAAGAGCGTGCCCGCCGTGAGCGCCAGAAGAGCGCCAACAGAATGACGCGCCTGCGCCCCACGCGATCGAGCGGCGCCCCCAGAACTGGCTGAGCGCCGTCACCGCGGCGGCCGCTAACGAAACGGCCGCGCCCACGATCCACTCGGGCAGATCAAGGGCGCGCGAGAGGGGAGCGATCGACACGTTGAGCATGTTCTGCGCCGTGTACGTAAACAGCGCGATCGCCACGAGCGCGCGCAGCGTCGGATTCGTCAGCAAGGGTGATGAGGGCACAGTGCATCCTACGACGAAGGCCCCGCGCGATGCGCGGGGCCTTGCCGGACAGGTATCGAAACGGTGAAACGCTTAGCGCTGCACCCAGGTGCTCACCTTCCAGCGAGCATCGCCCGAGCGCTCACGCCAGTCGGCGTCGCTGCGCTCCTCGTCCCGACGCCACAGCGCCGGATCCAGCGGCGGCGCGTACACGAAGGACGAACCCTCGGGAGCGCTCGCGGCCACGTCCAGATCCAGGTCGGTGACCACGGCCTCGTCCAAGAGCGGGAGAGTCTGCGCATAGAGCTGCGCCCCGCCCGTGATCCAGATGTAGGGGGCGTCCGTGCGCGCCGTTTCCTCGCGCGCGGTATCCAGGGCCTCGTCGATCGAGGACACGACGAGCGCGCCTGCAGCCTCGTACCCGGGCGTACGGGTGATGACGATGTTCGTCCGACCCGGCAGCGCGCGACCCAGGGCCTCCCACGAGCGGCGGCCCATGATGATCGGGCAGCCCATCGTGGAGGCCTTAAAGTGGCGGAAATCCGCGGGAACATGCCAGGACATGGCCGTGCCCGTCCCGATGATCCCGTTGTTATCCTGCGCCCAAATCGCGGCGAGCTTCGTCATACGGCGACCGGAGCCTTGATCGTGGGGTGATGCTGGTAGTCGACGACGGAAATATCGTCGAAGGAGTACTCGAACATCGAGGGAGCCTTCGCGAGCTCCAGGCGCGGGAACGGGTACGGCTCGCGGCTCAGCTGCTCTCTCACCTGCTCCGTGTGGTTGGAGTAGATGTGGCAGTCCCCGCCCGTCCAAATGAAGTCGCCGACTTCCAGGCCCGCCTGCTGGGCGAACATATGGGTGAGCAGCGAGTAGGACGCGATGTTGAAGGGAACGCCCAGGAACATGTCCGCGCTGCGCTGGTAGAGCTGCAGCGACAGGCGGCCGTCGGCCACGTACAGCTGGAAGAACGCGTGGCAGGGCTCGAGGGCCATCTCGGGCAGATCGCCGACGTTCCACGCGGACACCACCATGCGGCGCGAATCCGGGTTCGTCTTCAGCGTCTCGAGGACCTGGGAGATCTGGTCAATGTGGCGGCCGTCCCCGGCGTTCCACGAACGCCACTGGACGCCGTACACCGGGCCCAGCTCGCCGTTCTCGTCCGCCCACTCGTTCCAGATGCGGATCCCGTTTTCCTGGAGCCAGGACACGTTCGAGGAACCGGAGAGGAACCACAGGAGTTCGCCGACCACCGACTTGAGGTGCACGCGCTTCGTCGTGATCAGCGGGAAGCCCTTGGACAGGTCGTAGCGCAGCTGCGCCCCGAACAGGGAACGCGTGCCCGTGCCGGTGCGGTCACCCTTGGGGGTGCCCTCGCGCATAATGCGCGCCAGCAGGTCCTCGTACTGGCGGTCGACGGCGCTCACGTCAGTCGATCCGCTCGTTCGTCCACGTGTGCGAGGCGGGCAGCGCCTGGTCGACGACCGAATGCTCGATCGTGCAGTTGCGCTTGATGGCTGCGTCGGCGCGACGCTTGAGATCCTCGATCTCCTCCTCGGACAGGGCCGACATGTCCTGGACCAGCTCGATGTCCACGTGCGTGAAACGATCATTCTGCTGGTCGTAGTCGGCGGACACGCCGACAAACTGCTCGAAATCGTCGCCCAGGCGAGCCGCCATGCGGGCATCCGAGCTCATCGCGTTGCAGCCCGCGATCGCGAGCTTGAGCAGGTCGCCGGGGGAGAAGAGGCCGGGGCCGTGACCGATGCGGATCTCGGCGCCGTCCTGGTTGCGGGCGACGTACTGACGCACGCCCGTACGCTGCATGTACAGAGACTTCGGGGTATCACTCATGGGACCTATTGTGTCGCGAAAAGACCCCGCCCGCCCAGTAACGTGCGCTGGGCGGGCGGGGTTCCTCGTAGAGCGTAGAAAAAGCTTTAGCGATGCTCCTCCAACCACTGCGCGGCGCTCGCCTGCTCGTTCGCGGTCAGGCGCCCCACGCGGGCCACCGCCTCCTTCTCGATGCGCCCGCCCAGCAGGGGCACGCGCACCGACAGGTTGCCGCTCACCTCGCGGGCTGAGCCCGCATCGGTTGGGGTCAGCGTGGACGTGGCCTCGACGGACACGGGCGCGCCGTCCACGGCCACGGACGTGCGCGAGGTGGCCCCGGCCTCGTTGAGCGTCCACTCCTCGGTGAAAGTGACGCGCAGATCAGACTTGACAAATCGCGCTGCCGCCGCCGGAATCAGCTCGGGGCGCACGGTGCCCGCGTACGACACGCGCTTACCTTCCACGGACACAGTCGTGGAGCCTTCCACGACAAACCGGCCGAAGCGTCGCTCCAGGTAGTCGGGGGTCAGGTACATGGCGACGACCTCGTCGACAGTACCGGGATACGAAATAGACTGCGTGAACTGCATGGTTCTCCTGACGAAAAAGGCGGCGCCGAAGCGTGTCCCGGCGCTCATTTACAACGAAGGTCCGCCCTCGCGGCCCCACTCCCTTTAGAGTAGATGCATGCGTAGTCTCATGCAGTTAGCTGAAGAAGCCTCTTCGACGCCGTTGTCGGAGCAGGACATCGATTGGCTGCACCTCCTCCTCGCGGACTGGCAGGTGCTCGCTGACCCTGGCGGCCGCCGACCTGGTTTTGTGGCTGCCCGCCGACGACGGGCGCTTCATCGCGGCCGCCCACTGCCGCCCCGCCACCTCCGCGACCGTCCACGTGGACGACATCATCGGCCTCCACTGCCCGCCGCCCGCGAAATCGATCTGCGTCGCGCCCTGCAGTCCGGGGAGGTCGTGCGCTCGACTGCCGCGCGCTGGGCGGGCACGTACTCGATGATGGAAACATGCGTGCCCGTGTGCCACGATGGGCGCATCATCGCCGTCGTCACGCGCGAGGCGAACCTGTCCAGCCCGCGTCTGTCCCTCGGTTTTGAGGGCTGGACAGTGGCGGCTGCCGACACCCTGTGCCAGATGATGGCGCGCGGCGAATACCCCTACGACTCGACCCCGCAGGTCACCTCCCACGGCGTCCCGCGCGTCCTCGACGGAGCCCTCCTGCTCGATGCGGAGGGGCGCGTCCAGCACGCGACACCTAACGCCGTGTCCTGTCTGCGCCGCCTCGGCATCCGCACGCACGTGACCGGCAAGGTCCTCGCCCAGGAGATCACCGAGGTCATCGGCGAGGGGACCCTCATCGAAGAATCCATGGCGGTCGTCGTCATGGGCCGAGCCTCCTGGCGCGTCGAGATCGCCGCGCGCGCGCCTCCACCGTCAGCATGCGCGCCCTGCCCCTCGTGAACGGGCGTAAGCGCCTGGGTGCCGTCATCCTCACGCGCGACGTCTCCGAGGTCCACCGCCACGAGCAGGAGCTCATGACGAAGGACGCGACGATCCGCGAGATCCACCACCGCGTCAAGAACAACCTGCAGACCGTGTCCGCCCTGCTGCGCCTCCAGTCGCGCCGCTCGTCTGAGGAGGCCGTCAAGGTGGCGCTTGCCGAGGCCGAGCGTCGCGTGCAGGCGATCGCGACCGTGCACGCCGCTCTGTCGCAGAACGTGGATGAGTCGGTGGATTTCGACGAGGTCGCGCGCACGATCGTGCGCATGGCTGGCGCGATTGCGTCGACCGATCACGCCGTGGAGGTCATCACGACCGGTAGCTTTGGCACGATTCAGGCCGACCAGGCTCAGGCTCTGGCCACGGTTCTGAACGAGCTAGTCGCCAACTCTGTCGAGCATGGCCTCGCGGACCGTGATGGCCTTATCGAGGTGCGCGCCGAACGCCTGGGCTCGTCCATGACGGTGACCGTCGCAGACAATGGCGTGGGCTTCGTGCCGGGTACGCCGATGAGTGGCCTGGGCACGCAGATCGTCCATCAGATGGTGCGTGGCGAGCTCAAGGGCTCCATCGAGTGGGCCCCGCGTGAGGGCGGCGGCACGCTCGTGACGCTCCACGCGAACCTGGACCCCGCCTGACGGGGTCCGCGCGGGCTGGCTCAACGTTTCACCTAACAACGAGGTCGGGGATCCATGGTGGATCCCCGACCTTGATCGTTGGTGTGCCGCGGGTGCAGCGGTGGTCTGTTAGCAGCCCGCGCGGCGTGCGCGTGCGGCGCGGCGCTTGAGCGCGCGGCGCTCTTCCTCGCTCATACCGCCCCAGACGCCGGCATCCTGGTTGTTATCGATAGCCCACTGCAGGCAGATGCCCGCGACCTCACACTCGCGGCACACGGCCTTGGCCTCGGCGACCTGTGCGATGGCTGGACCCGTGTTCCCGATGGGGAAGAAAAGTTCCGGGTCAACTGTCAGGCATGCCGCCTTACTCCGCCAATCCATGATGTGTCTTTCGCTCCTCGACTGCCGTGCGCTCGGGATGTTTTGCTTGTTCTCTAGTCAGTGTCCGTTCGTCATCTTAGTCGTGCAAGGGGGAGGCAACAGCGAAATGACAACGTCACTATGCGGCTGCTCACGGAGCCCGAATAAGATGGGACTTAGGTATTAACTGACCCAACGGTTAGTTGGACTGTTGTCAGGGTATCACCCTCGCAGATCAGTCCGCATGAAGGGGTCCAGCGTCGCGCGAGGATGGAGAGCGGGGACGCGTGGCAGTGTTGAATTAACGCGCGAATGACATTGTTCGTGGGATTCATCGCGAGTACCCTGTGTCCGTCCCATCTGGCGATACGAGTCCATGCTCCCTGAGGGATTACGTCAGAAATTGTTGGCGTTTCTTCCCATCCGAGGTGCGCGTGGAGCGCTGTGAGGATGGACGCGTCCTCTGCCTACCGATGATGATCCACGGCAGCGGGTGATCCCATGTCGGCACCTCGTAAGTGGGTCCGATCAGGGCCGGTGCATCCGTATTTCTGACCAGCGCCGAGACAGTTGCTGGGCTGGGGATGCGCCAGCCGTTTCTCTCATGTTCCGGATGAGCTCCCAGGTCATACGTGGTCCTGGGTATGCACGCGAGGAGGGTGCGTTCTCCGGGCCGTGCGAGCAGTGCCTGTCCAGGGCCGAGCGTGCGCAGGTCGGCGGGGGGAGATGCCAGCATGGAGTGCTTCGTCCGCATCGCGTGCGCGCACGAGGCGTGTCGAAAACGCGCCCATCGTGGCACTCGATGCGGTGAAGCGCCCCGGGTAGGCCGCGACGATGATGACGCCAGCGCGCCGTGCCCCACCCAGCAGCGCGGCCCAGAGGGAATCCGCCTGCGGGGCTGAGAGAGCCTGGGTGAGGGAGACGCGCAGTGCGGCCGCGTCGGTGATCGCCAGGACCGCTGGGCTGTGCTCGCAGATGCCCTCCAGCAGGTCGATGGTGGAGACATCGTCGCAGGCCAGGAATGACGCGCAGCCCGCAGCGCCCTCGTCTCCGATCACGTGGAGGGGATAACCGCACCGACTCGCGATGCGCGTCGCGAGGGCGAGCGCCCACCGCGAGGCGAGGCCGACCTCGTGCGCGCTGGCCTGAATCTGGATGCTTCCGCCGTCCCACACGAAGGGGGAATGCTCCTCGATCCCCTCGACGAGGCCGAGGGTAAGGGCCCCTGCATTCGTCGGGGTGGTGCCAGGGTGCTGGTGCGTGAGCGTGGTTGAGGATCCGTTCGCAGCATCAACCTCGTCCCACGTGAGGGTTTCGGGCAGCTCGGGTGCCCACAAAGGAGCCGTACCCCCGTGTGGCCACGACAGTGCGCAGTGCGAGACGACCTCGGCGACGTTGTCCATGTAGGCCAGCTGGATGACGCCGACGCCGTCGAGGACAGCGCGCCCGGGAACCCGGGGCAGCGAGGCGGCCCGTGCGTCCCCGAGGATGTCGGTCGAATCGGCGGCGCTCACGCAGCGCAGGGACAGGCGGATGTCCATGTTGGCGCGCATCTGCGCACTCACGGCCCCTCGACGGGCGCTGTGTTGCCGCGATGAGGTGGAGACCCTAGGCTGCGCCCCTGCGCGGCGAGCCGCAGCAAGACCTCCATCGACGAGGGGTGGGCCTGGGCGAGGAAACGGAACTCGTCAATGGCGACGATGAGCCGGGCAGGGGCCTCGGGGACCGAGGAGGGGTCGCCCTCGTGGGCGCGCTCCCACGTGGCCAGGTCGGGGAACCCGCGTGCACGCAATTGCTCCTCGCGGCGCTGTAGCTCGGCAGCGATACCCTCGAGAGCCCGCGTCGTCGCACCGGGATCCAAATCGGTGAGGAGCGCGTGCGTGTGGGGGGAGTGACTGCAGTCGGGCGAATGTCGAGCCACCCTTGTAGTCGATGAGGACGAAGCGCACCTTGTCGGGGCTGTAGCAGTGCGCGATGGAGGCAAGCCAGCCGATCAGCGCCTCCGATTTCCCGGAACCCGTGCAACCAGCGACGAGCGCGTGCGGGCCATCAGAGACGAGGTCCAGCTCGATGGGGCCGGACTGCGACATCCCGATTCGCACGCTCAGGACGCCGGAGGATCCGCGGGCATGGTCTGGATCCCATCCCACGCGCGAGGGGAGGGCGTCGCGCGCATCCGCTCGGGTGACCGTCCACCACCACTGAGGTGCGACCGGCAGATCATCGGTGACACACACCTGCGCGCACCAGGACGGCAGGCGAGCGATGGAGGACGCGTACCCGATGTGCACGGTCGGTCTGTCATCCTCCGCGCCTCGCGCGCAGTGCGGGCACGACTCGCCAGCACTCACGTGGATGTCCACGCCCGCGTGCCCCAGCAGGACGGGGGAGGCGCTGTTCCACCACACTCGCGCGCCTCCCACCTGCGCGGCTATCTGCCCCGCGCACCACAGGGCACACTGGGTGGCGTGGAGTCCCGCGATACCGAGCGCGGAGCGCCCCGGCTCATCCGACGACGTCGAGAGGAGCACGCGTTGACGGGGGCTCGTGGCCCGTCCCGGCCACACGCTCGCCCGCACGAGCCTCGGTGCGGATCCTGATTCCGGTAGCCCAGCGAGCACCAGGGCGAGCGCGGCACCGTCCCAGCCCCTGCGCCGCCGACGCGCACGCCAGCAAAGAATGATCGCGGTGACGCAGGCGACGGCCGCCACCAGCGAAGCGATACCGATCCATAACCGTGGAGCGCTCGCGGCTGCTCGCAGGCGCCAGCCCATGAAACCGAGCATGACGACGACGGAAACCAGGGAGCACCCCTGAGCAGGGACGATCCCGTGAGCGAGCCCCGGCCTCGTCGCTCGACGCCCGGCCACGCCAAGCGCATCGGGCGCGCGCGGACCTCGAAAACGTCGTCGCCGAGGCGCAGGCGAGCCCCGGGGGTCATCTCCCGCGCGGTGCGGGCACTGCACCACCAGCGTGCGCGGGTGCGCAGCCGAAACGGAGGGGAATCCGGCCGGGCATCAAGGAACGCGCGACCCTCACGCGTGGTGAAAACCGCGTGTGTGCGCGCCACGCTCGCGCATGACAGGGGCATATCGCCCGCGCGACCGACCGTGCCGGGGGCCACCACGACACCAACGTCGGGTCCCTGAACGCACGCGAGGTGCAGGTCGGTGCGCAGGGCAGCGCGGGCGAGACAACCGGAATCTTTCATAACCCAACGATCCCGCCGCTTGCGAGCGCATTCAAGCGCCAGGACACGCCCTGTGGATAACCGGTCGCGGCCCCGAAACCCTGTGGATAAGCGCCTCGCAGGACCGTGTGGCTATGACCACCTCCGCCGTTGGAAGGCCTCGCCCACCGGCCTGCCGCCCTCACGAAATGCAAGAATGGACCCTATGGCTGACTCCACGTTCGAGACGACACGCGACCGTTACAACGACCTCGTTGAGCGCATCAACGAGGCCCGCGCTGCCTACTACGACCGTGATTCGCCGACCCTCGCGGACGCGGACTACGACCGCATGTACCGCGAGGTCGAGGAGATTGAGGAGCGCTACCCGCAGCTGCGCGGAGCCGACTCGCCCACGATGAGCGTGGGCGGCAGCGTCGATTCCGGTTTCGCCGAGGTCCGCCACCTCGCCCAGATGATGTCCCTCGATGACGTGTTCTCCCTCGAGGAGCTCGCCGGATGGGAGACCCGCATGGCCGAGGCCACCGGCATCGACGACCTCGAGATGACGACTGAGGTCAAGGTCGATGGCCTGTCCATCAACCTCCTGTACGAAAACGGCCGCCTCGTGCGCGCCGCCACGCGAGGCGACGGCTACGTCGGCGAGGACGTCACCGCCAACGCGCGGACGATCAAGTCAATTCCTCAGAGCCTGAGTGGCACCGTGCCCACGCGCATCGAGGTGCGTGGAGAGGTCTACTTCGGTCGCCGACTTCGCCGCCTTCAATGAGGCCCGCGTCGAGGCCGGAGAAAAGACCTTCGTCAACGCGCGCAACGCGGCATCCGGTTCCCTGCGCCAGAAGGACCCCGCCGAAACCGCCAAGCGACCCCTCGCGATGGTTGCCCACGGCATCGGCTTCGTCGAGGCCGGGGATGAGTTCACGGAGCCGACCACCCAGATGGGCTGGTACGAGCAGCTGCGCGAGTGGGGCCTGCCCGTCTCGCCCTACACGCGCCTGCTGACGGGTCGAAAGGCCATCGAAGAGCGCATTGCCGAGCTTGGTGAAAAGCGCCATGATCTGGAACACGAGATCGACGGCGTCGTCGTTAAGGTTAACGACCCGGCCCTCCAGCGTTCGCTCGGCTCCACCTCGCGCACCCCGCGCTGGGCGGCCGCCTACAAGTTCCCGCCCGAGGAGGTGCACACGCGCCTGCTCGACATTCGCGTCCAGGTGGGGCGCACCGGCCGCGTCACCCCGTACGGCGTCATGGAATCCGTGCTGGTTGCGGGCTCGAACGTCGCGCGCGCAACCCTGCACAACGCGCAGGAGGTCGCCCGCAAGGGAGTGCTCATCGGCGACCTCGTCGTCCTGCGCAAGGCGGGCGACGTGATCCCCGAGATCGTCGCCCCCGTCGAGGACGCACGCAACGGCTCCGAGCGCCCCTTCGTCATGCCTGCCGAGTGCCCCTCCTGCGGGACCCCCCTCGTGCAGGAGAAGGAAGGCGACGTCGACCTGCGCTGCCCCAACAAGGGCGCATGCCCCGCGCAGATCACCGAGCGCCTCGCCCACGTCGGCGCGCGCAGCGCCCTGGACGTGGAGGGCCTCGGTGACGAGTCTGCGCTCGCCATGACCCAGCCCGAAAACGACCGTGACGAGGTGGCGGCCGCCCTGGTCGCCGGCCACAGCGTCACCCTGGAGGACGGCACCGTCCTCACCCTCGAGGGCGGCCGCGAGCTGCCCCACGGCGAGCAGATCACCCGAGCCGAAGAACTCCTGCCTGCCCCGCAGGCACCCGCCCTGCGCACCGAGGCCGCGCTCTTCGACCTGCGCGCGCAGGACCTGCGCGATGTCATGGTGTGGAAGCCCGTCAAGAAGAAGGGCGAGGAGACCGGCGACTGGAAGCAGGTCCGCTACTTCTGGACGAAGGCCTACAAGCCCCGCAAGCTGCGCGGACAGACCGTCTTCGAGCCTATCGAGCCCAGCGCCTCAAGGGCACTGAAAAGATGCTCGCCGAGCTGGAGAAGGCCAAGAGTCAGCCCCTCGCGCGCGTCCTCGTCGCCCTGTCCATCCGCCACGTTGGCCCTACGGCGGCCCGTGCGCTCGCAGACACCTTCCGCTCGATGGACGCCCTGCGCGCCGCATCGGTCGAGGAGCTCTCCGCCGTTGAGGGCGTGGGCGAGGAAATCGGCCGCTCCCTGCGCGACTGGTTTACCGTCGACTGGCACCTGGAGGTGCTCGAGGCATGGGCGCGCGCGGGCGTGCGCATGGCCGACGAGGCCCCCGAGACGGCCTCGGACGTGCTTGCTGGCCTCACCATCGTCGTCTCGGGCGCGATGCCCGGATACGACCGCGAAGGAGCCAAGGAAGCGATCACCTCGCGCGGCGGGAAAGCAGCGGGCTCGGTCTCGAAGAAGACCTCGCTCGTGGTCGCCGGCCCGGGCGCGGGTTCCAAGGCCGCGAAGGCCGAGGCCCTGGGCGTCCCCGTCATCACGGAAGCGCAGTTCGCGGACCTCCTCGAGGGAGGCCTGGCGGCCGTCGGCCTGTAACGAGGCCGGGGCGAGGAACTGGGTATGACACTACGACTGCAACGGTCGATTCCTCCGCTCCCATCCGATTAGACATCAGATGACCGTGGGGCAGTGTACCGTGCCTTCATGGGAACAAATCCGTTGCTTGCCAGCGCAGTCGATTTGGATAGATGGGCAGACACCCTCGAGTCTCGAGGGGCCTTTCCGGAACTCATGCGGAGGCTACTCGCGCAGACGCCGGGCATTACCAACATCGACATTCGTGCTCATGAAGGAACCGCAGCCCCAGGGTGGGATGGAACGGCTACGTCTGATGGGTCGTCATTCCTACCCAAAGGCGAGCTGCGCTTTGAATTTGGTACGGATAAACAACCCAAAACCAAGGCCGACACCGACTACAAAAAACGAGTCGAAAAAATAACAGGAAAGTCCGACGAAATATTCGTCTTTGTGACTCCAAGAAACTGGGCGGGTGCTGCAAGTTGGACAAAAGAACGACGGCAAGAAGGAGCGTTTGCATCAGTCGAGGCCTACGACGCGCATCGTCTAGAAGGTTGGCTTCAATCAACACCGGCTGTCCATTACTGGCTTAGTGAGAAGCTCGGAAAGCCGGTCTTGGGTGCCCAGACCCTCACGTCGTGGTGGGCACAACTACGTCGAAATTGCACGATTGAAGTACCGCCGAATTTCACTCTGTTGGGCGATCCAATGAATCGGAACGGCTCATGCAGCTCGTGAGTCGGGATGGAACTGTGTCCACCGTTCAAGCATTATGGCGGAACGATGCAGTCGCATTTTGTCACGCAGTTTTACTTGAAAAAGATCACACTGAACTAGAGCGAACGTTGGTCGTTTCTAATCCAGAAGCCTGGCGCTACTTGGCAATGCAATCTTCAACTCTCATCTTAATTCCCGTCTTTGACAACGCAGACATTGGGCTGGCTTTGGAGAACGGCCATAGGGTTATTCACCCAGTTCCCGTGGTGAATGAGAGTCGTGATGATGGAGACATCGTACGGCTGCCCAAGATTGACCGGCGAGGGGGTTCCACCTTACTGAACGGGGCGGGGTTGGATTACTCGTCAGCGGATAAGCTTTCCTCTTTGTCTCGCAGAAGTATGAGTGGTTTCTACCGTCGGATTTCGGTTGACAAAAAGAGGAGGCAACCTGAGTGGGCAAAAGATAGAAAAACAGTGTCGGTGCTGGCCCCATTGATTCTGGTTGGCATATGGGATGCAGATAATTTGGGAGATCGTACCGAGATTTCCCGTTTTGTTGCGCTTGAGGCAAACAAGATTGACTCTCTCTTGGATGAGTTGGTGGAGGTATATCCTCTGGATCCTCCGTTTGTTCGCTCAGGTGGGCAGTGGTATCTGGTTGATGCAGTGGATGCTGCGTTACTGTTGTTACCGAAGCTGTCCGAAGACCATAAAAACAGATGGATAGAGTTCGTCACGCATGTGCTTCTATGTGAAGATCCGTTGGAGGGGTTGTCCTTCGGTGAATCGATCATCGCCCAGTTCGAGGGGCAGCGTTCTCCAGTGTCGCCGAACTTGCGTCAGAGCGTAGGTCGGAGCCTTGTTCTGGCTTCGATATATTCAGAGAAGCAAACGGGAAGTGCGTCGTCGATAGCTCAATGCGTTGATGTTATCGTCAATGTCGTGCTCACCGCGGCGCTCCATGACGAATCTGGTCGCATGCTCAGACGTCTTGCTCCCTGCTTTCCGTCTCTGGCGGAGGCGGCTCCAAGTGTGTTCCTCACATCTTTCGAGGATGACTTGGATGGAGACAAGCCTGCGTCGATGCTTTTGTTCAATGATAGAGGGTTTGATCTATTTGGTTCGTCAGCTTCGATCCATTACGTTCTGATGGCGATAGAATTACTATGCTGGTCCCCTGATTTCTTCGGGCGGTCAGTGCGATTACTGATAAACTCGCTGATCTGGTGCCTAGCGAGGGAGAAGGTAGCTATTGTATAGAGGCTCTGGAGAAAATCCTAGCAGTCCGGCTGAAGCTAAGCGCGGGTCAAACGGAGGACAAATTATTCCTTGCGAAATGGGCTCTCGATGAGTATTCAGATGTTGGCTGGTACTTGGCTAATAGATTACTCTCCCCTAAGGGGTGCGTCGTTGCGCCCTGTGAACCTGTCTTTCGTGATTGGAATATTGATAAAAGTGTGATACCTATTGAACAAACAGAGTGCTATATTCATGATCTACTCCAAATGATGATTCGGCTTGCAAAATGTAATCTGGACCGTTGGCTGTGTTTGCTTTCGGTTATAGAAGACATTCCTCAGAGAGATTGTGTCATGGTGGCTGAAGCGCTCCAGGATGCAGTGGTGCGAGGAGGATGGGAATCCAATGATCTGTTTGAGATATGGTCATCGGTGAGCTCATTGGTTCGGCGATACCAGGCTTCTTCTCAAGAAATGGGAAAGTTAAGTGATGAACGACTCCATCCGTTCATTGACATTATGCATGAGCTTGAACCTTGTAAAGATCCCCGTAGATTCGCCTGGATTTTCGATCACGAGGCTAATGTAACAGTTGACGGGCTATCGATGTGGGACGCAGGGTATTCGGAACGAATTAGTGAGGTGCGTAGAAATGCTATTCTGACGGTTGTGGAACAAGGTATAGAACAGCTCCGTATTCTTGTGGGGAATGTAAAGGATCCGTGGGTAGCTGGGAAATATATTTCCGAGGTAGGTTCCGAGTTTGAATGCGAAGTAATTGAGTGGCTGGTAGATGAAAGGCCTGGTCTCCGGAAGGCTGCATCCAGCTACATTCTACACGTAGCGGAAAAGGCGGGGACTCCATGGGTGCTTGAAGTTCTGAACTCTGATTTGCAAACGCTTGAGGGGAAGAAACGGTTTGTCGCCGCATTGCCTGCCAAGAAGGTGTACTGGGAACTTGTAAGTGAGTTCGAATCGTCGCTTTTAGAAGCATACTGGAATAGTGTGAACGTGTGCACTATTGAATGTGAAAATAGGAGAGAGGCTATTGATCTCCTTCTGAAGCGTGGATGTGTTTCCCAGGCGATCACCCTGTTTTGGTGGATGCTGCATGATGGGCCGGAGCCGACGCCTGAACTCGTCGTAGAAGGGTTAGTTTGTCTAGTTGCGGCGTCCGATCAAGTCTGAGGGCAGGATCTCGGTTCTAAGGTTGCTGAACTTCTTGCCTGGCTCGAAAGAGTGGAGCCGACCCCTCCTGAGCTTCCAATGTTGGAGTTCCAATATTTTGACTTCGTTCCTAATCATGAGCCATCTAACGCGCTATATGAATATTTGGGAAGTAATTCTGACCATTTTGCTCAGTTGATATTGGGTGTATTTTTGATCGATAGCAACAAAGACTTCGAGGAAATACATAGTGTCTACAAGCAGAGGTGCTTTAGTGTTCTGTATCAATGGAAGCGCTTGCCGGGAGTACATGATGATGGGACAGTCGACGGTGCATATCTCGCGAGTTGGGTCGATGGTGCGAGGCAGTTGCTCCGAGCTGAAGGAGGTGAACGCGACTACGATGGCCAAATCGGTCAAATTCTAGCTAGTAGCCCTGAAGGTACGGATGGTATGTGGCCTGCAGAAGCAGTACGGGACTTGATCGAGTCCTTGAAGAATCCAAAGATGGAGAGTGGACTCGTTATGGGACGATTAAACCGCAGAGGCTTCGCGGCCGCTGTAGTCCCTGTAGTCCCTGTAGTCTACGAAGGAGACGCTCAGGAAACCGATTTAGCTGTGCGTTACCTCGCCCACGCGCGCGAAATGAACACGCGTTGGCCGCGTACTGCTGCAATCCTTCGTGCCCTAGCGAAAGACTGTGAGCAGGAAGCAGTCCGTCAAAATATTGAGGCGGAGCAACGTGAGGATCAGGATTGAACAGTAAATGACCTTGGAGGGCGGTCAGACGAGGGGCTCCAAGGGGCCCAGCAGCACTTCGCCCACGCGGGTGAGCGTTGAACGCTTCTCCCACTCGTCGATCGTCAGGCGGCGGGCCGTCGTCAGGTCGTTCGCGAAAATCTCCTCCATGCGCGCGGCCAGCGGGCGCGAGAAGAACTGCAGGCACACCTCGTAGTTGCCACGCATCGACAGTCGATCGATATTCGCCGTGCCGATCGTCGACCAGCGTCCGTCCACCGTCATCGTCTTCGAGTGGACCATCGCGTGCTGGTACAGCCAGATCTCCACGCCCTCACGCAGCAGCTCGCCGTAGTAGGGGCGCGCCACCCAGTCCGCCAGGATGTGGTTGGAATACTCCGGGATCAAGACTTGGACGCGCACGCCCCGGCGCGCAGCGGCGATCAGGGAGGAGAGGACCTCGCGGTCAGGGATGAAGTACGCCGTCGTGATGAGCACGCGGTCGGTCGCCCGCTCGATCGCGTCGATGTACATGCCGCGGATCGGGTAGAGCAGATTGTGGGGCAGATTAAACTGCGCGGTCACGTCCGCGCTCCACGCGCGCGCACCCTGATCGGGCAGCTCTGGGCTGGTTTTGGGACGGAAGTGATTCCAGAAGTCCACGAAGCCGTTCTCTAGCTCCCACACGGCCTCGCCCGTGATGCGCACGTGGGTGTCGCGCCACTCGTTCGCGAACGGGTCGCCGATGTTGTAGCCGCCGACAAAGCCGACCTCGCCGTCGACCACGAGGATCTTGCGGTGATCCTGGCCCGTGCGGCGAATGTTCAGGGTGAAGAAGCCCGAGCGCAGCGTCGGGAACTTGCGCACGTGCAGGTTCGGCATCGCGGGGAACTTGTAGAAGCGTGGATCCTGGTTGAGGACACCGAATCCGTCCCACACGCAGAAGACCTCGACGCCGCGCTGCGCGGCGGCAATCAGCGCGTCCTTGAAGCGCTGGCCCCAGCTGTCCGAGCGCCAAATGAAGGTCTCGAAATAAATGTGATGCGTCGCCCCTTCGATGGCCTCCAGCATGTCCTCGTACAGGGAGTGTCCCTCCGTGTACGTGCGCGCCACGGTGTCGCCGATCTGGGTGTCGGCGGGAGGCAGGGTCGGGAAAACCGTGCACGCCACCGGGGATACGGGCGGTGCGCATGCGGTCGATCGCGTGGACGGTGACGACCGCCGCCGCCTGGGCGGCGAGCAGGGCGATGCCCGCTTTTTTGACGATCGACCACGTCTGCCTGGTGAGTTGGCGTCGCTGTGAAAAAGGCCATACGGGTAGGATGCCACACATGTCACGCATTAGTACTGACGAGGTCGCCCGCGTCGCGGGCCTGGCCCATATCGCATTGACCGACGAGGAAATCACGCGTTTCGCGGGTGAACTCGACGCGATCGCCGACGCCGTCTCCAAGGTGTCCGAGGTTGCCACCCCCGAGGTTCCCGCCACGTCCCACCCGATTCCGCTGACCAACGTGTGGCGCGAGGACGTGGTGGGCGAAACCGTCGACCGCGACGAGGTGCTCGCTCAGGCGCCCGCAGCCCAGGACGGCCAGTTCCTGGTTCCGCAGATTCTGGGGGAGGAATGATGAACGAGCTGCTGAAGAAGAGCGCCCTGGAGCTGGCGGACATGCTGGCTGCTGGCCAGATCACCTCCGTCGAGCTGACCCAGGCGTGCCTGGACCGCATCGACGCCATTGATGATCGCGTCAACGCCTTCATCACCGTCGACCGCGAGGGCGCCTTGGCGACCGCGGCCGACGTGGACGCGCGCCGCGCGGCGGGGGAGACCCTGCACCGCCTGGCGGGCGTGCCGATCGCCGTGAAGGACAACGTGGTGACGCGCGGCCTGCGCACCACCTGCGCCTCGAAGATCCTGGGCGACTGGGAGCCTCCCTACGACGCGACCGTCACCACCAAGATCAAGGAAGCTGGCCTGCCCATCGTCGGCAAGACCAACATGGATGAGTTCGCCATGGGTTCGTCGACTGAGCACTCCGCGTTCGGTGCGACGAAGAACCCGTGGGACACCGAGCGTATCCCCGGCGGCTCCGGCGGTGGCTCGGCTGCTGCTGTTGCGGCCTACATGGTGCCCCTCGCGCTCGGTTCCGATACGGGTGGCTCGATCCGCCAGCCCGCGTTCGTGACCGGCACGGTCGGCGCGAAGCCCACCTACGGCGCGGTGTCGCGTTACGGCCTGGTGGCCATGGCCTCGTCCCTGGACCAGATCGGCCCCGTCACCCGCACGGTCGCCGACGCGGCCGCCCTGACCGAGTTGATCGGCGGCTACGACCCCAACGATTCGACCTCCCTGAACGAGCCGGTTCCCGCGCTCACGCAGGCCGTCGAAACCGTGGCCGCACAGGGTTCCATGAAGGGCCTGAAGGTCGGCGTCGTCAAGGAGCTGAGCGGCGAGGGCTACCAGCAGGACGTCATCGACGCCTTCAACGCCACCGTCGAGAAGCTGCGCGAGGCCGGCGCTGAGATCGTTGAGGTCTCGTGCCCGCACCTGGAATACTCGCTGGGCGCCTACTACCTGATCATGCCCGCCGAGGTCTCCTCGAACTGGCTCGCTTCGATGGCATGCGCTACGGCATCCGCGTCGAGCCCACCGAGGGTCCCGTGACCGCCGAGCGCGTCATGGCTGCCACCCGCGAGGCAGGCTTCGGCGACGAGGTCAAGCGCCGCATCATCCTGGGCACGCACGTGCTTTCGGCTGGCTACTACGACGCCTACTACGGCAGCGCCCAGAAGGTGCGTACGCTCATTCAGCGTGACTTCGACGCGGTGTTCGAGCAGGTCGACGTCCTCGTGTCCCCGACGGCCCCCGAGACGGCCTTCAAGTTCGGTGAGAAGACCTCCGATCCGCTGGCTATGTACCTCTACGACGTCGCGACGATCCCCGCGAACCTGGCGGGTATCCCCGGCATGAATGTGCCCAACGCGGTGTCTTCCGAGGGCCTGCCCATCGGCTTCCAGGTGCTGGCCCCCGCGCGCGGCGACCTGGTCATGTACAAGGTGGCGTCCCTGGTGGAGGCGCTCAGCGACGACGTCGCGGGTCAGTGCCCCGCAGCTAACTGGGAGGAAAAGTGATGACTGAGCTCATGGATTACGACGAGGCCGCCCGCCGCTTCGACCCGGTTCTCGGCATTGAGGTGCACGTCGAGCTGGGTACCAAGACCAAGATGTTCGACGCCGCCCCCAACGCGTTTGGTGGCGACCCGAACACGTACGTGACCCCCGTGTCGCTGGGTCTGCCCGGCTCCCTGCCGGTCGTCAACCACAAGGCCGTCGAGTACGCCATCAAGATCGGCCTGGCCCTGAACTGCGAGATTGCTCAGTACTGCCGTTTCGCGCGTAAGAACTACTTCTACCCGGACCTGACGAAGGCCTTCCAGACCTCTCAGTCCGACGAGCCGATCGCTCACGACGGCTACGTCGATGTTGAGCTCGAGGACGGCACCATGTTCCGCGTGCAGATTGAGCGCGCGCACATGGAGGAGGATGCCGGCAAGAACACGCACATCGGTGGCGCTGACGGCCGTATCCAGGGTGCGGATCACTCGCTCGTGGACTACAACCGTGCGGGTGTGCCGCTTGTGGAGATCGTGACCCGCCCGATCGAGGGCGCTGGCGAGCGTGCGCCCGAGGTGGCTGCCGCCTACGTGCAGGCACTGCGCGACATTTTCCGTGCCCTCGACGTGTCGGAGGCCCGCATGGAGCGCGGTAACGTGCGCGCCGACATCAACGTGTCGCTGCGCCCGACGCCCGAGTCGCCCCTGGGGACGCGCACCGAGACGAAGAATGTGAACTCCTTCCGCGGCATCGCTTCGGCCGTGCGCTACGAGATGCAGCGTCAGGCACAGATCCTGGCCGATGGTGGCACGATCCTGCAGGAGACCCGCCACTACCACGAGGAGGACGGCTCGACGTCGTCCGGTCGTGAGAAGTCGGATTCCGAGGACTACCGCTACTTCCCCGAGCCCGACCTGGTGCCGATCCGTCCGGATCGTGCGTGGGTGGAGGAGCTGCGTGCTTCGCTGCCCGAGCTGCCCGTCGCCAAGCGCCGCCGCCTGCGCTCCGAATGGGGCTACGCGGACATGGAGATGCGCGACGTTATCAACGCCGGCGCCCTCGAGCTTATCGAGGCTACGGTTACCGCTGGCTGCGATCCCGCCTCCGCCCGCAAGTGGTGGATGGGCGAGATCTCGCGTCGCGCCAAGGAACGCGAGGTTTCCCTGGACGAGGCCGGGGTCAGCCCCGCGCAGGTCGCTGAGCTCCAGGGTCTCATCGACTCTGGCCGCATCAACGACAAGCTGGCGCGTCAGGCCCTCGAGGGGGTCCTCGCGGGCGAAGGCGACCCGACGCAGGTCGTCGAGACCCGAGGCCTCGAGGTTGTCTCCGACGACGGCGCTCTGACGGCCGCCGTCCAGGAGGCCTTGGACGCCCACCCCGACATCGTCGAGAAGATCAAGGGCGGCAAGGTCCAGGCGGCCGGCGCCCTTGTCGGCGCGGTCATGAAGGCCACCCGCGGGCAGGCTGACGCCGCCCGCGTGCGCGAGCTGATCATGGAGATGGTCGGCGCTGAGGTTCATCCTCGCGAGCGAAGGGGCCGGATCGATGCGATCCCGGCCCCTTCGCCATGTTGGGACTGTGCATACTGCTTCGCGGACAGGATTCGGCGAACGCACCCCGGCCTCGTGCGTGCTTTCCCCAGAGGGAGCCCCGGCCTCGTCCCTGATCATGCGCGCGTGTCCACGTTGTGGCCTCCCCCTACCGGCAGGCGTGCAAAGTTACCTAGGATGAGCGCGTGAGGACAGCCTGACCGCCTGTGGCCGGGCGCCCAACGAAAGGACAGATATGCGCACATCGCCGTCGTACACCGCCTCCTACCGCATCGAGGTGGACGAGAAGACGACTTCCATCGCGTCCATTGTTGACGCAGTCTCTTCGACTGGAGCGGAGATCAAGGGCCTCGACGTGGCCGACTCCGACCGCGGGCGCATCATCATTGACCTGACGTGCGACATGCGCGATTCCGAGCACCGCCGCGAGGTCCGCGATGTCATCAACGCGCTGCCCGGCGTGGCCTCCGACTCGGTTGCCGACCAGACCTTCATGAGCCACATCGGTGGCAAGGTGGAAATCCACTCCAAGGTGCCCCTGCGCAACCGTGACGACCTCTCGCGCGCCTACACGCCCGGCGTTGCCCGCGTGTGCACCGCCATCCACGACATGCCCCAGAAAGCCCACCTGCTGACCATGAAGGCCAACACGGTCGCGGTCGTCTCCGACGGCACCGCGGTGCTCGGCCTGGGCGACATCGGCCCCGAGGCCGCCCTGCCCGTCATGGAGGGCAAGGCCGTCCTGTTCAAGGAATTCGGCGGCGTCGACGCGTGGCCCGTCGTCCTGGACACCAAGGACACCGAGGAGATCATCGCGATCGTCAAGGCCATTGCCCCCGCGTACGGCGGCATCAACCTGGAGGACATTTCCGCGCCCCGCTGCTTCGAAATCGAGGAGCGCCTCCGTGCCGAGCTCGACATTCCCGTCTTCCACGACGACCAGCACGGCACCGCGATAGTGGTGCTCTCCGCGCTCATCAACGCGCTGAAGATCGTGGGCAAGAAGATCGAAGACGTGCGCATCGTCGTCTCCGGCGTCGGCGCAGCCGGTAACGCAATCATCCGCCTGCTGCTGGCTCAGGGCGCGCGCGACATCATCGGCTGTGGCCGCGACGGCGCGCTGTCCGGCGACGCCACCGAGGGCATGCACCCCTCCCGTAAGGCTCTGGCCGAGGCGACCAACCCCCGCCACGTCCACGGCTCCCTCAAGGAGGTCCTGAAGGGTGCCGACGTCTTCATCGGTGTCTCTTCCGGCAACATCCTTGAGCCCTCCGACATCGAGACCATGGCAGACGACGCGATCGTCTTCGCCCTGGCGAACCCCACGCCCGAGGTCGACCCGATCGGTGCCGGCAAGTACGCAGCCGTCGTCGCCACCGGACGAAGCGACTACCCGAACCAGATCAACAACGTGCTGGCCTTCCCCGGCCTGTTCCGCGGTCTCCTCGATGCGAAGGTCAAGGAGATCACGACCGAGGTCCTGCGCGTCGCCGCCGTGGCAATCGCCTCGGTGATCTCCGAGGACGAGCTCAGCCCGTCCTACATCATCCCCGGTGCCTTCGATAAGCGGGTTGCGCCCGCCGTCTCCAAGGCCGTGCGTCGCGCCGTGCGCGACCTTCCGACCGTGGATATCCCCGTCCAGCCCGACATGGATGTGAACTGAAAGTCATTTCGGGTGTTTGGCGGGCCCGATCGCGCTTCTGAGGCGCGGTCGGGCCCGCCCTTTTGCTCCCGGAGAAGGGGAGTGCAAGGGAAATTGAAGTCGACTTTTCGTTGTGTTTGTTGGGTTTGTGGGGTGTGTGGTGGGGGTCACGGTGTTTTGGTTTGACTTTGGGTGTGGGGGTGAGTAGATTATTCACCTGTCGCCGCGAGCTTGTGAGTGAGTTTGTGGTGGTGGTTCACTGCTTTGGTGGCTGGGTTTTGTGGCTTGGTTGCTGGGGTGTGTGGGTGTTGTTTGTGAACTCGATAGTGTGTTTGTTTGTTTTTTTATGCCTGTTTTTTGTTTTTGAGTGTTTTTGGTTGGGATTGCTGGCTGGCCTTGTTTGGTTGGTTGGTTTTTCTGGGCTTTAACGTTTTTGTTTTTGTTCGGAGAGTTTGATCCTGGCTCAGGACGAACGCTGGCGGCGTGCTTAACACATGCAAGTCGAACGCTGAAGCCCTAGCTTGCTGGGTGGATGAGTGGCGAACGGGTGAGTAACACGTGAGTAACCTGCCCTCTTCTTTGGGATAACGCCCGGAAACGGGTGCTAATACTGGATATTCACTGATTCTCGCATGGGGGTTGGTGGAAAGGTTTTTTCTGGTGGGGGATGGGCTCGCGGCCTATCAGCTTGTTGGTGGGGTGATGGCCTACCAAGGCTTTGACGGGTAGCCGGCCTGAGAGGGTGACCGGTCACATTGGGACTGAGATACGGCCCAGACTCCTACGGGAGGCAGCAGTGGGGAATATTGCACAATGGGCGAAAGCCTGATGCAGCGACGCCGCGTGAGGGATGGAGGCCTTCGGGTTGTAAACCTCTTTCGCTCATGGTCAAGCCGCAACGCTGGTTGTGGTGAGGGTAGTGGGTAAAGGCGCCGGCTAACTACGTGCCAGCAGCCGCGGTAATACGTAGGGCGCGAGCGTTGTCCGGAATTATTGGGCGTAAAGGGCTTGTAGGCGGTTGGTCGCGTCTGCCGTGAAATCCTCTGGCTTAACTGGGGGCGTGCGGTGGGTACGGGCTGACTTGAGTGCGGTAGGGGAGACTGGAACTCCTGGTGTAGCGGTGGAATGCGCAGATATCAGGAAGAACACCGGTGGCGAAGGCGGGTCTCTGGGCCGTTACTGACGCTGAGGAGCGAAAGCGTGGGGAGCGAACAGGATTAGATACCCTGGTAGTCCACGCTGTAAACGTTGGGCACTAGGGTGTGGGGGCCACCCGTGGTTTCTGCGCCGTAGCTAACGCTTTAAGTGCCCCGCCTGGGAGTACGGCCGCAAGGCTAAAAACTCAAAAGGAATTGACGGGGGCCCGCACAAGCGGCGGAGCATGCGGATTAATTCGATGCAACGCGAAGAACCTTACCAAGGCTTGACATGCACGGCGGCACTGCAGAGATGTGGTGGCATTTAGTTGGTCGTGTGCAGGTGGTGCATGGTTGTCGTCAGCTCGTGTCGTGAGATGTTGGGTTAAGTCCCGCAACGAGCGCAACCCTTGCCCCTATGTTGCCAGCACGTGATGGTGGGGGACTCGTGGGGACTGCCGGGGTTAACTCGGAGGAAGGTGGGGATGACGTCAAATCATCATGCCCCTTATGTCTTGGGCTTCACGCATGCTACAATGGTTGGTACAGAGGGTTGCGATATCGTGAGGTGGAGCGAATCCCTTAAAGCCAGTCTCAGTTCGGATTGGGGTCTGCAACTCGACCCCATGAAGGTGGAGTCGCTAGTAATCGCAGATCAGCAACGCTGCGGTGAATACGTTCTCGGGCCTTGTACACACCGCCCGTCACGTCACGAAAGTTGGTAACACCCGAAGCCCATGGCCTAACCGCGTTTGCGGGGGGAGTGGTCGAAGGTGGGATTGGCGATTGGGACGAAGTCGTAACAAGGTAGCCGTACCGGAAGGTGCGGCTGGATCACCTCCTTTCTAGGGAGCCCATTATTGTGGGAAACGATCATGGTGTCCGTCCTGTGGGTGGGGGCCTTGGTTTGTTTTCTTGTGCTCGCATGTGTTCACTGCCCGGTGGTGGGTGGTGGGTGTGGGTGCGTGTTTGGGTTGGGCATAAAAAGTTATACGAGCGGACACACTGTCGGGTTCACGTTCAACACCGTGTGAGCGTCCGCCACTGTGTGGTGGTTGCCCGCATGCCCGGCCTGAGGGTTTTGTTTCTTGGGTTTTGGGTGTGTGTGGTGGGTTGTTTGTGATTTGTATAGTGGTTGCGAGCATATTTGTTCTGTACTGTTTTTTGTGTTTTGTTTAGTTTTGTTGGGCATTCGGTGGATGCCTTGGCATCAAGAGCTGATGAAGGACGTTGCGGCCTGCGATATGCCTCGGGGAGCTGGCGAGCGAGCGTTATTATCCGAGGGTGTCCGAATGGGGGAACCTAACCTGGGTTGTGCTGGGTTACCATCATCTGAACGTGTATAGGGTGGTGGGGGGAACGCGGGGAAGTGAAACATCTCAGTACCCGCAGGAAAAGATATTCCGTGAGTAGTGGCGAGCGAAAGCGGAGGAGGCTAAACCAGATGCGTGCCAGAGGCGGCGGCCGTTGCGTGTTTGGTGTTGTGGGGCCATGTTGGATCCTTCTGCCGGGGGGTCGCGCGTGTTGTTGCTGGGAGTTGAACAGTTTGGGATGGCTGACCGTAGAGCGTGAGAGTCGTGTAAGCGGACCGGTGATAGTGTGTGGGTGTGGTGCCCGAGTAGCGCGGGACTCGTGAAATCTCGTGTGAATCTGCCAAGACCACTTGGTAAGCCTAAATACTACTTGATGACCGATAGTGCATAGTACCGTGAGGGAATGGTGAAAAGTACCCCGGGAGGGGAGTGAAATAGTACCTGAAACCGTGTGCCTGTAAGCCGTCAGAGCCTTGTGGGGTGATGGCGTGCCTTTTTGAAGAATGAGCCTGCGAGTTAGTGATACGTGGCGTGCTTAACCCGTGTGGGGGTATGCGTAGCGAAAGCGAGTCTGAAAAATTGGCGTTTGTCGCGTGTTCTAGACCCGAAGCGGGGTGATCTACCCATGGTCAGGTTGAAGCAGAGGTAAGACTGTGTGGAGGACCGAACCCACCAGGGTTGAAAACCTGGGGGATGAACTGTGGGTAGGGGTGAAAAGGCCAATCAAACTCCGTGATAGCTGGTTCTCCCCGAAATGCATTTAGGTGCAGCGTCGCGTGGTCCCTGGTGGAGGTAGAGCTACTGGATGGCCGATGGGCCCTGTGGGTTACTGACGTCAGCCAAACTCCGAATGCCATTAGGGTGTAGCGTGGCAGTGAGACTGCGGGGATAAGCTTCGTAGTCGAGAGGGAAACAGCCCAGATCATCAGCTAAGGCCCCTAAGCGTACGCTAAGTGGGAAAGGATGTGGAGTCGCGGTGACAACCAGGAGGTTGGCTTAGAAGCAGCCATCCTTGAAAGAGTGCGTAATAGCTCACTGGTCAAGTGGTTCTGCGCCGACAATGTAGCGGGGCTCAAGCGTACCGCCGAAGCTGTGGCAACAACACGCGATGCTGGCGCCAGGAACTGGAGTGCTGGTGTGTTGTTGGGTAGGGGAGCGTCCTGCACGAGGTGAAGCCTGGAGGAACTTCTGGTGGATTGTGGGAGTGAGAATGCAGGCATGAGTAACGAATCTGCGGTGAGAATCCGCAGCGCCGATTGACTAAGGGTTCCAGGGCTAGGTTTATCCGCCCTGGGTTAGTCGGGTCCTAAGGCGAGGCCGACAGGCGTAGTCGATGGACAACCAGTTGATATTCTGGTACCGCGTTATGACCGCCCATGCTGAAGTCATTGTGCTAACCAATCTGCCCGCGCACCCTTGTGGCTTTCGGGCTGCGAGTGTGTGTGGGTCTTGGGGCCCCGGTGATTGTAGGCAAGCGTGTTAACAGGGGTGACGCAGACAGGTAGCTGCAGTGCGCCGATGGTTGTGCGTATTTAAGGTTGTGGCCCGCCTCCCAGGTAAATCCGGGTGGCATGAGGGTGAGAACTGATGAGGGACACACGCGTGTGTGGACTTGTGGTGATCCTATGCTGCCGAGAAAAGCCTCGACGTGAGGGCATGACGCGCCCGTACCCTAAACCGACTCAGGTGGTCAGGTAGAGTATACCGAGGCGTTCGAGTGAATCGTGGTTAAGGAACTCGGCAAAATTCCTCCGTAACTTCGGGATAAGGAGGACCCCGTGACTTCCCCGCGCCATTGCGCGCGGTGTGGGGTTGTGGGGTCGCAGAGAATAGGGAGAAGCGACTGTTTATCAAAAACACAGGTGCGTGCGAAGCCGTAAGGCGATGTATACGCACTGACGCCTGCCCGGTGCTGGAAGGTTAAGAGGAACCGTCAACACTCCTTTGGGGTGTGAAGCGGTGAATTTAAGCCCCAGTAAACGGCGGTGGTAACTATAACCATCCCTAAGGTAGCGAAATTCCTTGTCGGGTAAGTTCCGACCTGCACGAATGGCGTAACGACTTCTCCGCTGTCTCAACCGCGAACTCGGTGAAATTGCAGTACGAGTAAAGATGCTCGTTTCGCGCAGAAGGACGGAAAGACCCCGGGACCTTTACTATAGCTTGGTATTGGTGTTCGCTTGACTTGTGTAGGATAGGTGGGAGACTGTGAAGTTGCTGCGCCAGCGGTGGTGGAGTCGTCGTTGAAATACCATTCTGGTTCAAGCGGTCACCTCAACCCAGACCCGTGATCCGGGTTGGGGACAGTGCCTGGTGGGTAGTTTAACTGAGGGCGGTTGCCTCCCTAAAAAATGTAACGGAGGCGCTCAAAGGTTCCCTCAGCCTGGTTGGTAATCAGGTGGCGAGTGCAAGTGTACAAGGGAGCTTGACTGTGAGACCGACGGGTCGAGCAGGTGCGAAAGCAGGAACTAGTGATCCGGCCATGGCACGTGGGTGCGTGGTCGCTCAACGGATAAAAGGTACCCCGGGGATAACAGGCTGATCTTGCCCAAGAGTCCATATCGACGGCATGGTTTGGCACCTCGATGTCGGCTCGTCGCATCCTGGGGCTGGAGTTGGTCCCAAGGGTTGGGCTGTTCGCCCATTAAAGCGGTACGCGAGCTGGGTTCAGAACGTCGTGAGACAGTTCGGTCCCTATCCTCTGTGCGCGCAGGAAACTTGAGAAGGGCCGTCCCTAGTACGAGAGGACCGGGATGGACGAACCTCTGGTGTGCCAGTTGTACCGCCAGGTGCATGGCTGGTTGGCTACGTTCGGAAGGGATAACCGCTGAAAGCATCTAAGCGGGAAGCCTGCTTCAAGATGAGGTTTCCACGCCCCCCCGTGGGGTGAGAGGCCCCCGCCAGACGAGCGGGTTGATAGGCCAGAGGTGGAAGCACCGCGAGGTGCTCGCGAGCCGACTGGTACTAATGGGCCAACACTAAACAACAACCCAACAACGGGTGAACAACAAACAGTGAACACACTGCCGCAACCACTATACAAACCACGATCAACCCACACCCCACCAACAAACACGGTGGGAGAGTGTTGAACACCAAGACTTGTGGTGGTCATAGCACCGGGGAAACGCCCAGCAACATTCCGAACCTGGAAGCTAAGCCCGGCAGCGCCAATGGTACTGCAACCGCCAGGTTGTGGGAGAGTAGGACACCGCCACAACACACTGATGGGGAGCGGCCAGAAACCTCCGGGTTTCTGGCCGCTCTTCCTATACATTGAATTGCTCGGCTCTACGTTCAGTCCCTCGGGTGATTCACATTATCGATGCCGCCATCGGCGGTCACTTGGTGCATCGTGGCACCGCGTTCTACCCGTTTTGCCGGAGGATCGGCGACTCGGGTATCTGTACCTGTCTACCGGGCCCATGCCTCGTCTCGGTGCTCCATCCGCATGCAGTTGCATGTCCACCAGATGAAAAAACACACGTCACGGACCAACGTCGCCCGCAAAACGGCATGAGTCGTGCGATGCTATTCCTATGGTCACTTCTGCACATCAGCCAGACTCGCCCCACCGACACGGTGGGAAGGACGAGGTTCTTGCTCAACGTATGGCGGCCCATGATCGCCTCGCCCATCAGTCCCAGGTTGTGCTCCGGCTCGGGCAGATGCTTCTGTCCTTCGGAGCGAGTGCCTACCGCGTGAAGAAGTCCATGGCGGACGTCGCTCGGGCGGTGGGTATTTCTGAGCATCGCGCGCAGGTCACGTATACCGAGATCATTGCGACGGCGTACGCCAACGGTACATTCCGCACGGAGCTCGCAGAGCAGCGCCTCATGGGCGTGAACGCAGACAAGATCGACCGCATCAATAACTACGTCGCCTCGCTTCACGGCAAGTCCGTGCGCGTCGAGGATGTATCCGACGAGCTCGACAAGATCGCGAAGGTTCCGGGTCTCTACGACTGGTTCTCGAATGCGCTCGCCTCGGGCCTCGCGTGTGCGGCGTTCGCCTTCCCTGAACGGTGGGGGATGGGTCGAGTGCTCGGCCGTCGCCGTGGCCTCGTTCTTCGGTCAGGCGCTGCGTCGCCAGATGCTCGTGCGGCACATGAACCACTTCGGTGTGTGGATGGCGTGCGGCGCGCTCGCCGCCATGATCTACATCCTTCTGGTCGCCCCGGCACAGCATTTCCTCGGCATTGAGTCGACGCACCAGGCGGGCTTTATTTCCGCACTGCTGTTCCTGGTTCCCGGCTTCCCGCTCGTCACGGGCTTGATCGATCTCGTCCGACAAGACTTCCAGGGAGGAGTCGGGCGCCTCGTCTACGTCGCGATGCTTGTCGCGTCGGCGGGTGTGGCTGTGTGGGCGATCTCAGCAGTTTTCGGATGGTCTGTGACGCCTGAGTACGGTGTCTCGCTTGTTCCATGGCTGCACTACATCCTGCGCTTCCTCACGAGTTTCGTCGCGGCATACGGTTTCGCGATGCTCTTTAACTCGCCTCACCGTGTATGTGCGACGGCGGCCATTATCGGTGCGGTTATCAACACCGCTCGCATCGCCCTGCACCTGGAGCTGGGTGTTCCGGCTCCCGCGGCCGTCGGCCTTGCCGCGCTCGCTGCCGGTCTCCTCGCCGTCTTCGTGGCGCGCAGGACGCGCTTCTCGCGCGTGACCCTGTCAGTTCCCGCGGTCGTCATCATGATCCCCGGTGTGCCGCTTTATCGGGCTCTTACCTACCTGAACAATCAGCAGATCGACGATGCCCTCGCTTCGCTCTTTACGGTCATGTTCACGATCGTTGCCATCGGTATGGGCCTGGCGCTCTCGCGTATGCTCACCGATAAGAACTGGCTTGTCGAAAAGCAAGAACGTGTTCCGAACCTGTGGGAGTTCGAGGGGGAGAACGCATGACCTTCGACATCAAGGCCAGTGCGAAGCCGCCGTCGTTCGAGTTCGAGTACGCGATCGACCGCGACGAGATCCGCGCCGTCGGTCGCAACATCGCGATCGTGTGCGTGGCGGCAGTGACCGCTCGCGTGCTCGTTGCGCTGATTCAGCGCTGACGCTCATTCATTCACGAGGCCGTGGCCGGGTAACCGGTCGCGGCCTCGTTATGTGCTCGTGCAGCCGCCGGGCTGCTGTGTGTGCCCGTGGGCTGCCCGTGGCCACGGCCGGGCTGCTTTGTGTGCTCGTGCAGCCGCCGGGCTGCTGTGTGTGCCCGTGCAGTCGCCGGGCTGCTTTGTGTGCTCGTGCAGCCGCCGGGCTGCTGTGTGTGCCCGTGGGCGGCGGCCCGCCCGCGAGATCGCCACACGCGAGCCTTCGGCTCGGAGTGATCGATCTCGAAGCCCGGCCAGGCCCCGCCACCGCCCACGGGCACCGCAGCCAGGCCTCGCTGGCCCCGTGTGTGGTGCCTGCCCATCGATGGAGTAGCCGGTGGACGTATGAGCCAGTGGGTGAACGTGCGAGCGTACAGCTGATGGCCGGACAGAACGTGCCCGGTCGAGGAACTTCGGGGCATGTCCGTGACAAAATTCGCCAAGCGCGCGGACTTCGGGGCATGTCCGTGACAAAATTCGCCAAGCGCGCGGACTTCGGGGCATGTCCGTGACAAAATTCGCCAAGCGCACGGACGTTGGGGCATGTCCGTGATAAAATTCCCCTGCTCGCCCAAAAACGTGGAATTCGGGCCGTTTTGCCTGTGCAGGGAGAGTTTTGTCCCGGTTTCAGTCTCTCTGAGGAAGATAGGACGAGTTGCTTCTCGGCACCGCCCGATTGGAGGCCGCGCCGTAGCTTGTGAAATCGGCGGTGAGGTGTCGGACCGGCTCTGGCGTGGGTCCTGGGCTCGTCGCTGCGGTCGTGGGCGGCCCCGCACCGGGGATCAACACACATCCGGATCGGTAGTGCCTCAACCCGGTCATCGATGGTGATGAGCTGGCACCAACACGCATCCGGATCGGTAGTGCCTCAATCCGGTCATCGATGGTGATGAGCTGGCACCAACACGCATCCGGATAGGTAACGAACATCCGGATAGCTTAATAACCTATCCGGATGTGCATAACCTATCCGCGTGCGCACAACCTATCCAGATGATGCGCCGACGGTGGGGCTGTTGGCCCACGGGCACCGCAGCCAGGCCTCGCTGGCCCCGAGTTGGCTTTTGGCTACCAGGCCCCTTCGGCGCCCACGGGCACCGCAGCCAGGCCTCGGCGGCCATGCGCCGACTTTCATCTGATCGTATTGGTGCTTTCGCGCTTCTCAGAAATTTCGCACGTAATTCCCCTGCGACTGTTTCAAGATATGAACTCAAGGTGTTGAAATTGCAACGTTTTCGGACATTGTTGAAAGTTCATGCAATCGAATTATGTGCGACTTTGGGGGAGTAGGTTCTTTCAGGGGCCACGGGCACCCCAGCTGCGCCCTGCAAGCCTCACAGCGCCGTTGGTAGGGACGGCGCTGCCGTGTCGTGACGTGCTCAGGAGACGATGAGCAGGCATACGGATGGGGCCGACCCGAAAGGGTCGGCCCCATGGGACGTCGCGGGAATACCCCAGGAATACCCCGGGAATACCCCACGGGAGCAGTCTCCGTTACATGCCACCCAGGATCTGGGCGACGACGATCTTGCCGACCATCGCGACCGGGTAGACGAGCGCGTAACCGAGAGCCACGCGCGGATCGGCGTTGGTGCGGCCGTTCGCGAAGGCGAGGACGGCGGGCTGCGTCTGGGCACCACCGAGCAGACCCGCAAGCTTCGTGCCACCCATCTTGAACACCCACCGCATGGTGCAGTACAGGCCGATCGCCATGATCGACGTCATGATGACACCGAGCGCGAAGATTCGGATCCAGTCGCCCGAGGTGAATGCCTCAAAGGATCTGGCCGCCAGCCTTAGCGCCGGCCTGGGCAAGGAAGATGAGTAGGCCGAGCTCGGCCATCACCTGGCAGGTAGTGAAGGGCAGAGCCGTCGCGATGGGGCCGATGCGGCCGATGCGGCCGAAGATCAGGCCGACGATAAGCGTGCCGGCGGCGGAGCCGATCGAGAAGTACTCGCCGGAGGGGGGTCAGGATCGGAAGTTCACCGATCGCGATGCCCAGCGCCATGCCGATGCCCAGGGCGATCGGGTTGAGGTCCGTGAGGCCTCGGGACGAGTCACCGAAGAACTTCGTGATCTCAGCCATCTTGGACGTGGGGGCAACGACACGCACGCGGTCGCCCTCCTGGAGCACCAGGCCCGGCTCGGCGACCATGTCGACGTCACCGCGGCGCACGCGCGAAATCGTCGCGGAGAACTCCTTGGCGAGGCCGAGCGAGGCGACCGTGCGGCCGGCGACCTTCGGATTGGAGATCGTCACGCGGCGGAAGTCCAGGTAGGAGCGGTCCTGCATGAGGGAGTGAGAGGAGGCATGCCCCAGCTCGGTGGCGGCGCGCGCGACGAGCTCGCGAGGGCCGACGACGGTCACGAGGTCCCCGGGATCCAGGGTGTCGGACATCTGGGGGCGGGTGATCGGGCCGGTCTCGCCGCGACGCAGACGGGAGAAGGAAACCTTCTCGCCGAGCTTCTCGTAGATATCGCCGACGAAGGGGTGATCGTCGCGCTCGACGCGGATCGTGCGGTTGGACAGGGAGAGGGAGCATCCTTGTCGTTACGGCCGTAGTGCAGGGCAGCCATCGAGGCGGCCAGCATGCCGATGACGCCGAAGAGGTAAGCGATCGAGTAACCGACGGTTGCACGGGCGGGATCGCCGGATGCCTCGCCTGCTGCTGCCAGTGCGGGGGTGTTCGTCACGGAACCCGCGAAGGTACCGGCGATGAGGGGAACATCCATCCCCATGGCCTTACCGATGTACAGGCCTGCTGTGGCTGCGATGCCGTAGAAGGCAACCATCGTCAGGATCGGGCCGATGGCGGTCTTCAAGTTGTGGAAGAACGAGGCGCCCGAGTTGATGCCGATCGCGAACGTGAACAGCGTCAGGCCGAGGGTGCCCAGCTGCGGGGTAACGCGCAGCTCGATGTCGTAGGACTGCGCCCACGCAGCCAACACGATGGCGAAGAACAGAACGGCGGCAGCGCCGAGGCCAATGCCTTTGATTTTCACATGGCCAAACGCCATGCCTATACCGATGAGAAGGAAGAGGAACAGAACTGGCTGCTCGCTCAGAATCTCGAACACCTGGTGCACGATGAAATCTCCGTGTTGTGGATTGTGATATGAGGTATGTATCAATTAAAGCAGCAAGAAGTGCTGTGTATCTCAGTCCATCGTCCTAGATAGCATTCAGGGTCTTAAGGTCCGCACAATGAGATGGATAAGGAGCGGAGAGCTCAAGAGAGATACGGTAAAGCCATGCTTGACGTTCGCGGAATTGGAGTCCTTGCCCTGGTCATCGTACCCGGGCGTGCGATGCCTGCCGTGTAACGTGAGGATGGATCGCACGCCGAAATCCCCGCATCCGCGCTGTTTGGCCGGACTTGACGGGGTTTTTTCTTTGAGACGGTCCCAACGATTGAGAGGACGAATGGTGAGCGACACCGCCAACACCACCCGCATGACCGGAGCCGAGGCTATCGTGGCCAGCCTCGAAGCCCTGGGCGTCACCGACGTGTTCGGTATGCCCGGCGGCGCAATCCTGCCGACGTACGACCCGCTGATGGCGTCGACGTCTGTGCGCCACATCCTTGTCCGTCACGAGCAGGGCGCGGGACACGCCGCCGAAGGCTACGCCCTGGCCACCGGTAAGGTCGGCTGCGCGATCGTGACTTCCGGTCCCGGAGCTACCAACGTGCTGACAGCCCTGGGTGACGCATCTATGGACTCGGTTCCGATCGTCGTGATCTCAGGACAGGTCGGTGCCTCCCTGATCGGCAGTGACGCCTTCCAGGAAGCCGACGTCGTCGGTGCATCGATGCCCATCACCAGCACTCCTTCCTGGTCACGGATCCCGCGGAGATCCCCGCGCGCCTGGCCGAGGCTTTCCACCTCGCGGCTACCGGTCGCCCAGGCCCCGTTCTCGTGGACATCACCAAGTCCGCGCAGGTTGCCGAGATGGACTTCTCCTGGCCTCCGGTCCTGGATCTGCCCGGCTACCGCGTTGCAGACAAGCCGAACATGAAGCAGGTGCGTGCGGCTGCCCGCGCGATCGCCGATGCCCAGGCTCCCGTCCTCTACGTCGGTGGCGGCATCGTGCGCTCCGGCTCTACCGATGCCCTTGCTGAGTTCGTCGAGGTCACGAACGCCCCCGTCGTCACCACGCTGACCGCCCGCGGCGCCTTCCCTGACTCTGATCGCCACAACCTCGGCATGCCCGGCATGCACGGTACCGTGGCCGCCGTCGGTGCGCTCCAGCGCGCGGACCTCATCGTGGCGCTCGGCGCCCGCTTCGACGACCGCGTGACCGGCCGCCTCGACTCCTTCGCACCCCGCGCGAACGTCGTGCACATCGACATCGACGCAGCGGAGATCTCGAAGAACCGCCACGCCGACATTCCGATCGTCGCCGACCTGGCGACCGCCCTGCCGATCCTCACCCAGGAAATCGCCCAGGCCTCGTCGGAAAACAAGGCCGACATTTCCGGATGGTGGCGCTACCTCGACCGTCTGCGCACCAAGTACCCGATCGGATGGGCCGAGCCCGACGACGGCATGATGGCGCCCCAGGAGGTCCTGAAGAAGCTCTCCGAGCGCGTCGGTCCGGACGCGATCTACGTGACGGGCGTGGGCCAGCACCAGATGTGGGCATCTCAGTTCATCACGCTGGACAACCCGCGCAGCTTCATCTCCTCGTGCGGATCCGGCACCATGGGCTACTGCATCCCCGCGGCCATGGGTGCCCAGGTCGGTGCCCCCGACAAGGTCGTGTGGGCGATCGACGGAGACGGCTCCTTCCAGATGACCAACCAGGAATTGGCCACCTGCACGATCAACAGCATCCCGATCAAGGTCGCGCTCATCAACAACTCGGTGCTGGGCATGGTGCGCCAGTGGCAGTCCCTGTTCTTCGGCAAGCGCTACTCGAACACGACGCTCAACCCCGTCGAGGGCGAACAGATCCCCAACTTCGAGATGCTCGCCCAGGCCTACGGTATGGCGGCGCGCACCGTGCGCTCCATCGACGAGGTCGACGAGGCCATCGAATGGGCCATGTCAATCAACGATCGCCCCGTCCTCATTGACTTCCGCGTCTCCAAAGACTCGATGGTCTGGCCGATGGTCGCCGCGGGCGTGTCCAACGATGAGATTCGTTACGCCAAGGGCATGGCGCCCGAGTGGGAGGTGGAAGACTGATGACGAATCGTCACACTCTGGCCGTGTTGGTCGAGAACAAGCCCGGCGTGCTCACTCGCGTCGCCGCGCTTTTCGCCCGCCGCGCCTTTAATATCAAGTCGCTGACCGTGGGAGAGACCGAACACCCCGAGATCTCCCGCATGACCATCATCGTGGACGCAGACTCCGCGCCCATCGAGCAGGTGGTCAAGCAGCTCAACAAGCTCATCAACGTCCTCAAGGTCGTCGAGCTTGAACCCGAAGACTCCGTCGAACGGCGTCTGCTCATGATGAAGGTCCAGGCTGATGAGACCCGTCGCACCTCGGTCCTGCAGATCGTGGACCTGTTCCGCGCACACGTCGTCGACGTGCAACCCGAGTCGGTCGTCATCGAATCGATCGGCTCCCCTACCCAAGCTGGAGGCGCTGCTGCGGGCCATGGAGCCCTACGGCGTCACCGAACTCGTCCAGTCGGGCGCCGTGGCCATCGGCCGCGGGTCTCGCTCGATCACGGATCAACTGAAGGAGAAATGAAAATGGCAGAGATCATCTACGATGACGGCGCAGACCTGTCGCTGATCCAGTCCAAGAAGGTTGCCATCATTGGTTACGGTTCGCAGGGTCACGCGCACGCGCTGAACCTGAAGGATTCCGGAGTTGACGTGGTCGTCGGCCCTGCGCCCCGGTTCCTCCTCGTGGGCCAAGGCAGAGGCCGCTGGCCTCGAGGTCAAGGACGTGGCCGAGGCCGTCGCCGAGGGCGACGTCGTCTCCGTGCTGCTGCCCGACCAGGTCCAGCGCTACGTCTACGCCGAGCAGATTGCTCCCAACCTGAAGGAAGGCGCCGCCCTCCTGTTCGCGCACGGCTTCAACATTCGCTACGGCTACATTGAGGTCCCGGAGGGCCACGACGTCATCATGGTCGCCCCCAAGGGCCCCGGCCACAAGGTTCGCGAGACCCTACGTGCAGGGGCAAGGGCACCCCGGACGTCGTCGCCGTCGAGGTGGACGCCTCCGGCAAGGCCTGGGAGCTGGCCCTGTCCTACGCGAAGGGCATCGGAGGCACCCGCGCCGGCGTCATCAAGACGACCTTCACCGAGGAGACCGAGACCGACCTGTTCGGCGAGCAGGCTGTGCTGTGCGGCGGCGTCTCCCACCTGATCCAGGCTGGCTTCGAGACCCTGGTTGAGGCTGGCTACCAGCCGGAAATCGCCTACTTCGAGGTCTGCCACGAGATGAAGCAGATCGTCGACCTCATCAACGAGGGTGGCATCACCAAGCAGCGTTGGTCCTGCTCCGACACCGCTGAGTACGGCGACTACGTCTCCCGGCCCGCGCGTGATTGGCGAGGCCTCCAGGAGGCCATGAAGGCTGTCCTGGCCGACATTCAGGACGGCACCTTCGCCCGCAAGTTCATCGCCGATCAGGATAACGGTGCCCTCGAGTTCAAGGCGCTGCGCGCCGAGGAAGAGGCTCACCCGATCGAGAAGACCGGCCAGAAGCTGCGCAAGGCCTTCGGTTGGACCGACTCTGACGAGGACTACACCGAGGGCAGCGCCGCGCGCTGATCTCACGGTCCTTTTCGGAGAGAACCTAGTCCCGGCCTCGTTCCCATGTGGGACGAGGCCGGGACCCGTTTTAGCGCACAGGCGCGGAGACGCTCGACAGCGTTCCCGCGAGGGTCAGTTCGCCGGTGCTTCGTCTGCGCCGTTTGTCCAGGGGAGGGAAGCAGACGAGAGGGCGTCGGCGTTCGAGACCGTGGAAATTGGTGCGACGATTACGAGGGAGGTGACGGCGGCCGAGGCGACGCGCGTCAGAGTTCGACGGGAGGGGCGCAAGGTGTGTCCTTCGTACAGCACGGTTAATTGACAGGACTAGTTTATCAGTAACTAGAACCTTGACAAGCGTGTTGCTGTGTGCGTCAGTTCATGGTGTGAGGTGTCTGCGAGTGCGCTTATGTGGCGATGGGGGCTTCTATCCTGGTGGTATGACCCCTGAGGGGAGGGGCAATGGAGCAGCTCAGGATTCTGTTTGTCATCAACGATCTCTACACGCGCGGAAATGGGCTCGCCGCTTCCGCGCGTCGTACGATCATGCTCCTGCGTGAGCGAGGACATGATGTTCGCGTGCTGTCCGCGCCGCCGCGTGATGGTGACGATTGCGGTATTGGCACCCCTGACTATCCGCTCCCGTATCTTCGTGTTCCGCTGTTGGCACCTCATATTGCCTCGCAGGGCTACGCGTTTGCTCGCTCGGACCGGCACCAGATTGATCGCGCTCTCGACTGGGCAGACGTGGTCCACCTGGAGGAGCCCTTCATGCTGCAGGCCGTCGTTGCGCGGCGTGCGCGTGATCGAGGCGTGCCCGCGATGGTGACCTACCACATTCACCCCGAAAATCTCACGGCCTCCGTGTATCTCGATCGTTGCGCCGTCCTCAATCGCGCGATTCTTCGGCTGTGGAAACGCTTTATTTTCGATCGCTGCAGCGCGCTCCAATGCCCCTCTGAGTCGGTGTGGCAGCGGGTGTCCTCGTTGGGGCTATCTCCGCGTCTCTTTGTTCTTCTAATGGTGTGCCGCTGGGTGGTGTGAGCGTTGACTGTGGGGACAAGGGGGAAGAGTCGTCCGCCGTGCGTCTGCTGTCAATCGGGCGCTTCTCGCGCGAGAAAGATCAGGCGACCATTTTGCGTGCGCTTCGCTTCAGTTCTCACGCTCGCTCCATCGAGCTGACCCTGGCGGGGCGAGGGCCGACTGAGGGGCAGCTGCGGGCCCAGGCGGATCGGCTCATGCGCGATGGTGTGATCGCGCATCCTGTTCGCTTTGTTTTTATGGACGCGGGGGAGATGGCTCGGGCCTCGGAGTGCTCCGATCTCTACGTGCACGCGGCGCGGATCGAGGTGGAGGGACTCGGCGTGCTTGAGGCGCTGCGTCACGGCGTGGTCCCTGTTCTCGCGCGTGGCCCCCTGACGGCAACCAGTCAGTTTGCACTGACGGAGGAAAGTGTGTTCGAGGCGGGGGATCCGCGCTCGCTCGCGCGCGTCGTTGATGCGTGGATTGACCGAGGGGGCGAGGCTCGTCGAGCTGAGGCCGTGCGATATCGGGGTATGGAAGCTCAGTATGACATCCGTGTCTGTGTCCGTGAGCTGGAGCGTGTCTATGGCTGGTTGGTCGGCGGGGGAGAATTCCCAGGTGCTCAGCCTGACAGGTGAACGCCGGTCCTCGAAGTTGCAGGGTAATTATCCTAGACGTTGATAAAAACATCTGTCGTATAACTGGTTAGTCAGCATCTAAATTTGTATGATGAATCTCGTGGAAAGTGAGTCATGACTCACTGCCCGCTGATTGACAACTCATCTCGGAAGGACCAACGATGACCCTCCGCCACTACGGGCGTGCCCTCGCGGCTGCCTCGGGAGCCGCGCTGCTGTGCGCGACTCTCTCGGTTCCCGCGTTCGCCACCCCGACCAGTGACACCGGTGCGCTAGCCCCGGTGACGGCCTCGGCAACCGACGAAGGTTCGGCCCCCATCACCGTCACCGTGGCGCGCACCGACTCCCACGGAGACACGGTGTACGAAGGCGACCTCATCACCATCACCGTCACCTACACCAACAACACAGACAGTGCTCTGACCGTCTTCCCGGTGGCCTCGAACCTGTCCGGCGTGCTGACCACCGGCGCCCCCAACTGCCGCTGGCATAACCTCGCCGCACACACCACCAAGCAGTGCACGACCGCGACGCACACCGTGACCGCCGACGACGTCGCGGCCGGAACCTTCACTCCGATGACCACGTGGGCCGCCACCCGCGACCGCAACGGCACAGACGTCATCGCCGGTGACATCACCGCGAACGCCGACCCGGTGACCGTCGCCCAGGGCGAACGACCCCCGGCCCCCGACCCGCTGGAGACGCCGCATGACTACGCGATCGGTGAGAAGGTTCGCCTGGCGTCCCCCGGCCTGGCCGGCTTCAGCTGCCACCGCATCCCCGCGCTGACCACCGCCAACAACGGCTGGATCATCGCCGCGTGGGACGGGCGCCCCAACACCTGCCAGGACGCGCCCCAGGCGAACTCCATCGTCTACCGCATCTCGAAGGACGGCGGTAAGTCCTGGACCCCCATCCAGACCGCCCTCGCAGGCACCCCCGGCGCGGAGAAAGTCGGTTACTCCGATCCCTCCTTCGTCGTCGACCGCACCACCGGAACGATCTTCCTGTTCTCGGTCAAGTCCTACGACGCCGGTCTCTTCCAGTCCCAGCTCGGTACCGACCCCGCAGCGCGCAACATCCTGCACGCCCACGTCGTCGAATCCCACGACAACGGCGAGACCTGGGTCAACCCCCGCACCATCACCGACCAGGTGACCGCAGGCCACACCGACCAGTGGTTCACGCGCTTCGCCTCCTCCGGTGAAGGAATCCAGCTGCGCTACGGCGCCCACGCCGGTCGCCTCATCCAGCAGTACGCCGTCGCCAACTCCGGCACGACCTCGCTCATGGCCGTCTCCGTCTACTCTGACGACCACGGCATGACCTGGAAGCCCGGCGCGCCCACTGAGGGCAGCGCCGACGAGAACAAGGTCGTCGAGCTCTCCGACGGACGCCTTCTCCTCAACTCTCGCACGCAGGGAACCGCGGGCCAGCGCCTCGAAGCCATCTCCTACGATGGCGGGCAGACCTGGGGCCCCTTCCGCCACAACTGGGACCTGACCGACCCGCGTAACAACGCCTCCATTGTGCGCGCATACCCGGATGCCCCCGAGGGCTCCGCGCGCGCCCGCGTCCTGCTCTTCTCCAACGCCGATTCCTCCAGCGCCCGCGCCAACGGCACCATCCGCGTCTCCTACGACGACGGCTTCACCTGGAACGACGGCACGGTCTTCGAGAGCGGCGAGATGGCCTACTCGACGCTGCACCCCCTCGGGGATGGCACCTGGGGTCTGCTGTACGAGTCCGGCGGCTACAAGAACATCGAGTTCATGCGCATTGACGCCTCCTACCTGGGGCTGACCGACCCCGGCGAAGAGCCGACTCCGGATCCGCAGCCTACGCCGGACCCGCAGCCTGCTCCGGACCCGACCCCGGACCCGACCCCGGACCCGCAGCCGACCCCGGACCCGCAGCTCACCCCTCGAACCCGCCCCGGCTGTTACCCCCGCACATTGGGTGAACACCGGTTCGGGTTGGAAGTGGCAGCTGGAGGACTCCAGCTACGCGACGAACCAGACGATCATGATCGGTGAGGCCACCTACCGATTCGGCGCAGACGGCATGATGGTCACCGGCTGGGACAATCAGGGCGGCGTGTGGAGCTATTACAACGCCTACGGTGCCCGCGTGAGCGGCTGGGTCCACGATGGTGCCTGGTACTACTCGACCCCGCGACGGGAGCGATGGCGACCGGCTGGGCGCAGGTCGGTGGTACCTGGTACCTCTTCAATGCCTCGGGCGCGATGCTCACCGGTTGGCAGTACGCCGGTAGCTGGTACTACATGGCTCCCTCGGGAGCCATGCTCACCGGCTGGCAGCACATCGGTTCCACCTGGTACTACTTCGCGGGTGACGGCCACATGGTCACCGGCTGGCAGTTGATCGACGGCCGCTGGTACTTCTTCGCTCCCTCGGGTGCGTGGATCTGATCTGTCCGACCGAGCCGGGGCTGGGGGAGCGTACGTGCCCTCCCAGCCCCGGCCTCGTCTATGGGAGACGTCACCCGGAAAACGGCCCACGTGGTGGAACGATTCCCTCCTCGGGGCCTCGGGCGGGGGGAAGATGGAGCCATGACACTGAACATCGCAGTAATCCCCGGCGACGGCATCGGCAAGGAGATCGTCCCCGAAGGCCTCAAGGTCCTGGATCGCGTCCTGGCAGACAAGGGCGTTGACTACTCCACGACCCACTTCGATCTGGGGGCGCAGCGCTGGCACGCCACCGGCGACACCCTCACCGACGAGGACCTCGAGGCCATCAAGCGCCACGACGTGATTCTCCTCGGCGCAGTCGGCGACCCCTCCGTCCCCTCCGGCGTCCTTGAACGAGGCCTGCTGCTCAAGCTGCGCTTCGCTCTCGACCACTACGTGAACCTGCGTCCCTCCAAGTACTACGAGGGGGTGCCCAGCCCCCTGGCTAATCCCGGCGACATCGACTTCGTCGTCGTGCGTGAAGGCACCGAGGGCCTCTACTGCGGTAACGGCGGCGCCGTGCGCGTGGGCACCCCGCACGAGATCGCAACCGAGGTCAGTGTCAACACCGCCTACGGCGTCGAGCGCGTCGTGCGCTACGCCTTCGAAGCGGCCGCCTCGCGCAAGAAGCACCTCACCCTCGTTCACAAGCACAACGTCCTGGTGAACGCCGGACACATGTGGCGTCGCATCGTCGACGAGGTGGGGGGGAGGAGTATCCCGAAGTGCGCGTCGATTACTGCCACATCGACGCTGCCACCATCTACATGGTCACCGACCCCGCGCGCTTCGACGTTATTGTCACCGACAACCTTTTCGGTGACATCCTCACCGACGAGGCCGGGGCCGTGACCGGTGGTATCGGCCTGAGTGCGTCCGGCAACCTCAACCCCTCGCGCGAGTACCCCTCCATGTTCGAGCCCGTGCACGGCTCTGCCCCCGACATCGCGGGACAGGGCAAGGCGGATCCGACCGCGACCATCTCCTCGGTCGCGCTGATGCTCGACTTCATGGGCTACGCCGAGGAAGCCGAGCGTGTGCGCGCCGCAATCGACGCCGACATGGCGGCGCGAGCCGAGGCTGCGGCAGCCGGGCATCCCCCTCGTGCGTTCCACCTCCCAGATCGGCGATGACATCGCCGCTAGGGTCTGAGAAGAGACGAGACGCGAGGGCCGCTCCCCGGGATGGGGGAGCGGCCCTCGTGCCTGTATGGAAGTGCCTGTGAGGCGAGGCGCTCGCTGTCAGCGTGTGCCGATGAGGGCGGGCAGCGGCGTGCGAGGGGCCCACTGCTGGATGTCCGCGAGCGCGGCGCTGGCCCCGGCCGCACGCACGTCGGAGGAGTTGCTGGTGAGCATGGCGGAGTCTGCCGCGAGCAGGTTTGACGCCAGGGAAGGGGCATCGAGGAAACCAAGTGTGCAGCGGGGGGTGCGTGTATCGGCAGCTCCGGCACGCAGCGCGGTGTCGGCGCGCGTAAGTAGCTCGCCCGACACGGCGTATGCGTCGGTCAGCGTGCCGGCGCTCACCTGCGCCTGAGGGAGGGTCGACGCCGTGCAATCCCAGGTGGCGACCGCGCTCGACAGCTCCTGAGAGGATGCCAGGTCCTTGCCCGAGGGGGCGAAGGACGCTGATATTCCCGGCGCGTCGAAAAGATCGATGGACCAGGTCTGGACTCCCTGGCGTGAGGCCGCATTCACGCGGTCGTTGATAAGGAGCGCTTGGTCCAGCCCCGCATCGAGGTCGATGCCATACGCCTGGGCGATCGTGACCGCGCTCGCGTAACGACCGAGTGCCGCAGCTGAGAGGGTGCGGGCCTCATCGGCACTCGTACGATTCGTGTCCGCGGCGATCTCCAGGTCGCGGGTCGCCGTGCGGGCAAGCCACGCGACGAACGCCGATACGTCGGTGGGGGCCTCGGACACGGCGGCGGGGGCAGAGGCACCCTCGGGCGGGGTTCCGCCCCACGGGTCCCACAGGCCACCCAGTGCCTCCAGGCGCTCGTCCGAAGCCGCCGCGACAGCGCGCAGAGCTGCCGAACAGGACGCGCAGTCCGTCGCGACCTCGGCAAGCTGGGTCGCCCGATCGGAAGCCGCCGACTCCGTGCGCGCAGCTTGGTCGCGTACGGCGGCGAATCCGGTCAGGGTGGGTAGAGGACGACGAGCACGCGGACAGCGCGAGAACCGCCACCCCAGTGGCGACGAGGCCGGGGAAGTGGCGTGTGGTTAAAGTCAGTTTTGCGAAACGCACACCCGCATCATCCCACACCCCCGGGTAGGATAGGGAACTGACCCGCGTACGCGAGAGAAAGATAGGCGCATATGGCATCGTCCACGTCAGATGGACCGCTCGAGGAGCTGCTGGCTCCCGTGGTCGAACAGTCGGGACTGGAACTGGACTCAGTGACCCGCTCGCGCTCCGATGCGATGCCGCTCCTGCGAGTCATCGTCGAAGCGCCGATCGGTGCCGACGGAATCGACTCCGACACGCTCGCGGACGTGTCCCGCGCCGTGTCGAAAGCACTGGACGCCGCGGACCCGATCGACGGCGAATACCTGCTGGAAGTGTCCACGCCGGGAGCTGAACGTGAGCTGACGAAAGTCGGGCATTGGATGCGACAGATCGGACGCCTCGTGCGCATCAAGCTGCGCGCCGGTGGCTACGTCTCCGGACGCGTCGTCGCGGCTGACGAGACCAGCGCAACGATCGATGTCGACGGTGAAACGACTACCATTGACTATCAGGACATGAGGAAGGCGCGTTCGCGCGTCGACTTTGGAACGGGGAAGTAGGAGACCGCGGAAATCGATATGACCGCGCTGCGGATGGTGGAAAACGAGAAGGGCGTCAGCCCTCGAGACACTCGTTGATGCCATCGAAGAGGCGCTGCTCAAGGCGTACCACAACCTGCCCGGAGCCATCTCCCAGGCCCGCATCGAAATCGACAAGAAGACCGGACGCGTGACCGTCATGGCCATGGACGAAGACGAAGACGGCAACCCCATTGGCGAGTTCGACGACACCCCGAAGAACTTCGGCCGCATCGCCCAGTCGACCGCCCGCTCCGTCATCATGCAGCGTCTGCGTGACGCCGACGACCAGCGCGTGTTCGGCGACTTTGCGGGCCGCGAAGGCCAGGTCATCACAGGCACCGTCCAGGCTCCGCGCCCCGGACGACCCACGATGGTCCAGGTCTCTGACGATTTCGAGGCTGTCCTGCCCGACGGCGAAAAGGTCCCCGGCGAGACCTACCGACACGGTGACCGCATTCGCGCCTACGTCGTGGGCGTCGAGCGCACCGAGCGCGGCCCGCGCATCACCCTGTCGCGCACCCACCCCAACCTCGTCGCCGGCCTCTTCCAGCGCGAGGTTCCCGAGATCCAGCAGGGCCTCGTCAAGATCAAGGCGATTGCTCGCGAGGCCGGACACCGCACGAAGATCGCGGTGGCCGCCACGCGCGAGGGCATCAACGCCAAGGGCGCGTGCATTGGCCCGATGGGCGCGCGCGTGCGCTCCGTCATGGCTGAGCTGGGCGGGGAGAAGATCGACATCGTTGACTACTCCGACGATCCGGCGCGCTTCGTCGCAAACTCGCTGTCGCCCGCCCGCGTTACCCGCGTTGTCGTCCACTCGGTGGATAATCGCACTGCGACGGCCATCGTCCCGGACTTCCAGCTCTCGCTGGCCATCGGTAAGGAAGGCCAGAACGCCCGACTTGCGGCGCGCCTGACGAACTACCACATCGATATTCACGCCGACACGGAAACCGGCGACGACGCGATCGTGTCGCGTGTCTCCACCCCCGACGACGTGACAAGTCGCTCATAGAATCTCAGACGAGCAATCCCCTAGCTGGACTAAGCTAGGGGATTGTGTCGTATTCTGTGCCGCCAGTGCCCACCTCCGGGCCCCGGCGCACCTGCATCGGATGCGGTGCACACGCACACAGAACCGCACTCGTGCGGATCGTGCGTTCGCCAGACGGCTCGATTCACCTCGATCCGACGGCGACTCTTCCAGGCCGAGGCGCCTGGGTCCACCCCGATGCGGGGTGCGTCCAGAAAGCTCGAGTCAGACGCGGCCTCGCGCGCGCATTCCGAACGGGAAACGTGTCGGAGGCTGTGTGGGACGACGTGGAGGAGTTGATCAACCACCAGTGATGGCCACGGGCCATCAACGCCGAGAAAATGGAAGCGGGTTGGAAGCTGATGGGCACCCGATGAGTACCCAGCGATGAGCTGCCAGCAATATCAGTAAGGCGTCTCCGGACCGGAGACGCTTCCGGAATGGAGAAATGTGGCAAAGTTGCGTGTCCACGAGCTCGCCAAAGAGCTCGGAATCACCAGCAAAGAACTGATGGGTCACCTGAAGGAAGCAGGTGAATTCGTCAAGTCGTCCTCGTCCTCGCTCGAACCGCCCGTCGTGCGGCAGATGCGCGAGAAGTTCGCGGCGACACCCAAGACCAAGAAGGCGGACGCGAAGCCCGCCGCCAAGGCTCCCTAAGCCCAGTGCGGCCAAGCCCGCCGCGAAGAAGGCCGCGGCCCCCGCCGAAGCAACCCCCAAGGCTGCCGCTCCTAAGGCCGCTGCCCCCCAAGGCGGATGGCCCCAAGCCCGGCGCGCCGAAGCCCGCTGCGGCCCCCCAAGAGCGCTCCCAAGCCTCGTGGTAAGAAGCCTGAAGGTGCGCCCAAGCCCGCCGGCCGCAAGCCCGCGGATTCCAGCGCTCCCAAGCCCCTCACCGCGTCGTCACGACGCCCCGCGTCCGGCACGCCCCGGTGGCCCCCGCCCCGGCGGACCGCGCCCGGGCAACAACCCCTTACGCCTCTTCCCAGGGCATGCCCCGTCCGGGCGGCTCCGGTGGCCCGCGCCCCGGTGCCCCGCGTCCGGGAGCTTCGGGCAACAGCGGTCCGCGCCCCGGCACCGCTCGTTCGGGTGCCTCCGGCAACGGCGGTCCGCGTCCGGGCGCTCCGCGTCCCGGTGCCCCGCGTCCCGGTGGTAACCGCCCTGAACCCGGGCATGATGCCCGGCCAGGCGAACTTCGCTCGTAATGCTGCCTCCGGTAACGGCGGTGGAGAGCGCAGCGGTCGCGGCGGTGGTCGCGGCCGTGGCAATGGCCGTCCCGGAGGCGCAGGTGCAGGCACCGGCGGTCCTCAGAACAACGGCGGCGGCTTCGGTGGTCCCCGCGGCGGTGGCCGCGGCGGTCGCGGCTCCACGCCGGGCGCATTCGGTCGCGGAGGCGGCCGCTCGCAGCGCGGACGCAAGTCGAAGCGCGCGAAGCGTCAAGAGTACGAGCAGCAGAACGCGCCCGTTATCGGCGGCGTGTCGATCCCGCGCGGCAACGGCGCGCAGATCCGTATCCGCCAGGGCGCGTCCCTGGCCGACCTCGCCGAGAAGATTGACGTCAATCCCGCAGCACTCGTGACGGTCCTCTTCGCCCTGGGCGAGATGGCAACCGCCACGCAGTCCCTCGACCAGGACACCTTCGAGGCCCTGGGCGCGGAGCTCGGCTACGACGTCAAGGTCGTCTCCCCCGAGGATGAGGACCGCGAACTGCTCGAGTCCTTCGACATCGACCTCGAGGCCGAAGAACTGGACGACGCAGAGAACATGCAGCCCCGACCGCCGGTGGTCACCGTCATGGGTCACGTCGACCACGGTAAGACCAAGCTGCTCGACGCGATCCGTCACACCGACGTCGTCGACACCGAGCACGGCGGAATCACCCAGCACATCGGTGCCTACCAGGTCACGGTCAAGGCTGAGGACGGTACCGCCCGCCCGATCACCTTCATCGATACCCCCGGTCACGAGGCCTTCACGGCCATGCGTGCCCGTGGTGCACAGGTCACCGACATTGCGATCCTCGTGGTTGCGGCCGATGACGGCGTCATGCCCCAGACGGTTGAGGCCATCAACCACGCGCAGGCGGCCGGTGTTCCGATCGTCGTCGCAGTCAACAAGGTCGATAAGGAAAGCGCGAACCCGGAGAAGATCCGCTCCCAGCTCACCGAGTACGGCCTGGTCGCGGAGGAGTACGGCGGCGACGTCATGTTCGTCAACATCTCCGCCAAGCAGCGCACGGGCATCCGCGAGCTGCTTGAGGCCGTCCTGCTGACCGCCGACGCGGCGCTGACCCTCGAGGCCAACCCCCAGACCGACGCGCGCGGTGTCGCCATCGAAGCGAACCTGGACAAGGGCCGCGGCGCCGTCGCGACCATGCTGGTCCAGCGCGGCACCCTCCACGTGGGTGATTCCCTCGTGGTCGGCTCGTCCTACGGTCGCGTGCGTGCAATGTTCGACGACGCTGGTAACGATGTCTCCGAGGCCGGCCCGTCGACTCCCGTCGCGGTCCTCGGTCTCACGTCCGTCCCGCGTGCCGGTGACTCCTTCCTGGTTGCGCCCGACGACCGCACGGCTCGCCAGATCGCCGACAAGCGTGAGGCTGCCGAACGTCAGGCTCTGCTGGCCAAGCGCCGCAAGCGCGTCTCCCTGGAGGACTTCGACAAGGTCCTGGCCGAGGGCGAGGTCGACACCCTCAACCTGGTCATCAAGGGCGACGTGTCCGGTGCCGTCGAGGCCCTGGAAGACTCGCTGCTGCGCATCGACGTGGGCGACGAGGTCGCGCTGCGCATCATCCACCGCGGTGTCGGTGCGATCACGCAGAACGACGTCAACCTGGCGACCGTCGACAACGCGGTCATCATCGGCTTCAACGTCCGACCCGCCGAGCGCGTGGCCGAGATGGCGGATGCCGAGGGCGTCGAGATCAAGTACTACAACGTCATCTACTCTGCGATCGACGACATTGAAGCGGCCCTCAAGGGCATGCTTAAGCCGATCTACGAGGAGGTCCAGCTGGGCACCGCGGAGATCCGCCAGGTCTTCCGCTCCGGCAAGTTCGGCAACATCGCCGGTTCGATCGTCCGCTCCGGTACGATCAAGCGCGGCACCAAGGCGCGCCTGGTGCGCGACGGCGTCGTTGTCGCCGACAACCTCGAGATCGCGTCCCTGCGTCGCGAGAAGGATGACGTCACCGAGGTCCGCGAGGGCTACGAGTGCGGTATCACCCTGGGCTACAAGGACATCGCTGAGGGCGACGTCATTGAGACCTGGGAGATGCGCGAGAAGGCTCGTGACTGATTCCGTGGCGTGAAGTATCGGGGTCCGGGCATGCTCGGACCCCGATCTTCTCTCACTGTAATGGTTCGACAAGGGCGTCAGTGCCCGAAAGGAGGGCGCGATGGCTGACGAGGCTCGCGTTCGTAAGGTGCAGGAGCGAATCCTGCAGACTGTCGCGTCGATGATCGGACGCGACGTGAAGGATCCCCGCCTGGAGCTTGTGACAATCACGGACGTGCGCGTGACGGGCGACCTGCAGCATGCGTCCGTCTTCTACACGGTGCTCGGTGATGACGAGCAGCGTGAGAAGGTTGCGCGCGCTTTCGCTTCCGCACAGGGGCTGTTCCGCTCGCGTGTGGGCAAAGGTTCTGGGCCTGCGTCTGACTCCGACCCTGGAGTTCATTCCCGATGCGCTGCCCGAAAGCGCCGCTGCGCTCGAAGACGCCCTGGCCAAGGCCAAGGCGAAGGACGAGGCCATCGCGGCCGCATCTGCTGGCGCCACCTACGCCGGCGACGCCGACCCCTACCGTCACGACGACGAAGAGGACGACGCCGAGAAGGATTGGGCCTGACCCCCATGGCTCGTCGCCCCGATAATCCGCGCCCCGGCCTCGTCGTTATCGACAAGCCGCAGGGGCTCACCAGCCACGACGTGGTCGCACGCGTGCGACGCCTGGCCCACACCCGCAAGGTGGGGCACGGCGGCACGCTGGACCCGATGGCGACGGGAGTCCTCGTGATCGGCATCGGCAAGGCAACGAAGCTGCTCACGTGGGTGAGCGGCCATTCGAAGGAATATCGGGCGACGATCCGCTTCGGCGTCGCCACCAACACGGATGATGCCGAAGGATTTGCTACCGCTGCGGTGGGCTGCGCCTCGCTGAGCGACGAGGAACTCGAGTCTGCGCTCACGCCGCTGCGCGGGGACATCATGCAGGTCCCGTCCACCGTCTCGGCGATCAAGGTGAACGGAAAGCGCGCCTACGCGCTCGCCCGTGCGGGCCAGGACGTCGAGCTAGCGGCTCGCCCGGTGCACATCTCGCGCCTGGAGGTCCTCGCGCCGCCTCGCCCCGTCGAGTGCGTTCTGGACGAGGACGATGCTGAGGGTGCGCCCGACGCTGAGTTGCCCTCGGGACCCGTGAGCGTCGTGGATGTTGACGTGGTCGTCGAGTGCTCCTCGGGCACCTACGTACGCGCCCTCGCGCGTGACGCGGGCGAGGCCCTCGGCGTGGGTGCCCACCTGACCGCGCTGCGCCGCACACGAGTGGGAGACGTGACGCTGGAGTCGGCAATGACGCTCGACGAGCTGAGCGCCGCCGTCGAGGCAGCCACCCCGGAAGGAGAGCCGGACGCGGAACCGGTCCTGCCCCTCGTTCCTCTGGGCGAGGCTGCGCGCACCATGTTCCCCTCCCTGCTCATGAGCGAGGCCGAGGCCGGAGCGTTCGCTCACGGACAGGCCCCTCGGCGTTCGCGCGGTGAACTGGCGCAGTGGGCGACCGAGGTCGACTATCGCCCGGACGGCTCGTCCGAGGAGGAAGCGTCACCGATCGCTGCGATCGCGCCGGACGGCACCGTCCCGGGTCTGCTTCGCATTGACGAGGCGCGCCTGCGTACTGTCCTGGTTTTCTAGAAAGAGACTCATGAACGTCTGGTATTCCCTCTCTGACATCCCCGGCAACGAGGCCAGTGTCGTGACCATCGGTAACTTCGATGGTATGCACAACGGACACAAGAAGGTCGTCTCCACGTGTATTGAGCGCGCCCACAAGCTCGGAGTCGACGCGGTGGCCATCACCTTCGACCCGCATCCCATTCAGGTGCACAAGCCCGAAGTGGGCCTCCAGCTCATTTCCCCACTGCGTGACCGCCTCGACGCGATGGCCGCGGCCGGCCTGGACGCGACGCTCGTCGCGCGCTATGACGCGAGTGTCTACAGCCTCGAACCCGAGGAATTCGTCTACGAGTACCTGGTGGAGCGTTGCGGCGCGCGCGAGGTCGTCGTCGGCGAAGACTTCCGCTTCGGACGCGGCAACGCCGGAACGATCGACACGCTGCGCGAGCTGGGGAGCCGCTACGGATTTGGCGTCATCACCGTCACCGACATCGAGGCCCCCGAAGGTCGGCGCTGGTCCTCCTCGTGGGTACGTGAGCTCCTGGCGGCTGGAGACGTGTCCGGTGCTGCTCGCGTCCTCGGGCACCTGCACCGCATCCGTGGGACCGTCTGCCACGGTTTCAAGCGTGGCTGCACCCTCGGCTTCCCGACCGCGAACCTCTCCGAAGACGTCGAAGGCGTCATTCCAGCCGACGGCGTCTACGCCGGTTGGGTTGTTCGCGCCGTGCCGGGCACACAGTCCGCTGAGTTCCTGCCTGCCGCCATCTCTGTGGGCACCAATCCCCAGTTCAACGGTGAGGAACGCACCGTTGAAGCCCACGTCCTGGGACGCTCGGACCTGAACCTCTACGGTGAACGCATCGCCGTCACGTTTGTGTCGCGCATCCGCCCGATGATGTCCTTCGACTCCCTCGACGGGCTGCTGACCCAGATGGACGATGACCTGCGTCAGACCGCATCCATCCTCGGCATCGGTGTCGCTGGGCGCGTCGACCCGGACTCCGTGACCGCACGATAGGCCCCGCGCGGCAGACGAGCTGGGTGAATATCCACCCGGCGCGAGGCCCCGAGCGGTGGATGGGGAGGAAGCCTCCTCGTTGAGGAGCGGAATCGTTAGGTTGGTCGCTCATTGTGGGGTTAAAGCGAGTGGCGTGCTACTGTAGAAAGGCCGTACACCGGCCGCGGACTGTCAGCACCCGGGAAGAGCCCGGATGCCCCGCGCAACGAATACAAAGGAGAAGCCTGTGCCGCTGAGCAAGGACGTCAAGGACCAGATCATCGCCGAGTACGCTACCCACGAGGGCGACACCGGTTCCCCGAGTGCAGATCGCGCTGCTGACCCGTCGCATCAAGGATCTGACCGAGCACTTCAAGACCCACACGCACGACCACCACTCCCGTCGTGGCCTGCTGCTGCTGGTCGGCCGTCGTCGCCGCCTGCTGGGTTACCTGGCTGACATCGACATCGAGCGTTACCGCTCGCTCATCGAGCGTCTCGGCCTGCGCCGCTGATTTTGGGCCGGCCCGCCTCCCGTAGCGGAGACGGGCCGGTTTTCACACGCCCGCCTCGGGCAAACCGTTATTTTTCGCGCACAAGCCGCCGGTTTTCGACAGTGGCCTACGGAGCGCCTATCCGTGGGCTTCGATCGAAGGCCGAAGTGGAGCGCGACACCAACAAACCAAGGAGAAACGCCCCATGATGGAAGGCTCCGACATCATCGCCGCAGAGGCGATTATCGATAACGGCCGTTTCGGCAAGCGCGTCGTGCGCTTCGAAACCGGCCGTCTCGCCAAGCAGGCTGCAGGTTCCGCCCTGGCCTACCTCGACGATTCCACCACCGTTCTGTCCGCCACCACGGTGGGCAAGAACCCGAAGGACCAGTTCGACTTCTTCCCGCTGACCGTCGACGTGGAGGAGCGTCAGTACGCCGCGGGTCGCATCCCCGGTTCCTTCTTCCGCCGCGAAGGCCGCGCGGGCACCGAGGCCATCCTGGCCGCCCGCCTCATCGACCGCCCGCTGCGCCCCGGCTTCGTCAAGGGCCTGCGCAACGAGGTTCAGGTCGTCGAAACCGTCCTGACGATCGATCCGGACGACGCCTACGACGTTCTGGCGATCAACGCCGCGTCCATGTCCACCCAGATCGCCGGTCTGCCCTTCACGGGCCCGATCGGCGGCACCCGCCTGGCGCTCATCGACGACCAGTGGGTCGCGTTCCCGCGTTGGAGCGAGCTCGAGCGTTCCGTGTTCAACATCGTTGTCGCGGGCCGTATCGTCACCAAGGAAGACGGCTCCGAAGACGTCGCGATCATGATGGTCGAGGCCGGCGGCGGCAAGAATGAGTGGGAGCTCATTCAGGCCGGCGCCACCGCGCCCACCGAAGATGTCGTGGCCGACGGCCTTGAGGCCGCCAAGCCCTTCATCAAGGCGCTGTGCGAGGCTCAGATCAAGGTCGCAGAAAAGGCCTCCAAGGAGACCGCCGACTTCCCGCTGTTCCTGGACTACACCGACGAAGAGTACGCGGCGGTCGAGGAGTACGCGGCCGAGAAGATCGCTCAGGCCCTGCTGACCGAGGGCAAGCTCGCCCGCGATGAGGCCGTTGACGCCGTCAAGGAAGAGATGCTTGGCGCCCTGGCCGAGCGCTTCCCCGAGTCGGAGAAGGCCCTCAAGGCCGCGTTCCGTTCGCTCGAGAAGGCCACGATCCGTAACCGCACCCTGCGCGAAGAGATCCGCATGGACGGCCGTACGCCGCGCCAGATCCGTTCGCTGTCCGCAGAGGTTGAGGTTCTGCCCCGCGTGCACGGCTCCGCCCTCTTCCAGCGCGGTGAGACCCAGATCCTGGGCATCACCACCCTGGCGATGCTGCGCATGGAGCAGCAGATCGACAACCTGTCGCCCATTAACTCCAAGCGCTACATGCACCAGTACAACTTCCCCCCGTTCTCCACGGGTGAGGTCGGCCGCGTCGGCTCGCCGAAGCGCCGCGAGATCGGCCACGGCGACCTGGCCGAGCGCGCTCTGGTTCCCGTCCTGCCGTCGCGTGAGGACTTCCCCTACGCGATCCGTCAGGTCTCCGAGACCATGGGCTCCAACGGCTCCTCCTCGATGGGCTCCGTCTGCGCCTCGACCCTGTCTCTCCTCCAGGCCGGCGTGCCGCTGCGCGCCCCCGTCGCGGGCATCGCGATGGGCCTCATGACGGGCGAGGTCGACGGCCAGTTCAAGGCCGTCACCCTGACCGACATCCTGGGTGCCGAGGACGGCTTCGGCGACATGGACTTCAAGGTTGCCGGTACCCGCGACTTCATCACGGCCCTGCAGCTGGACACCAAGCTCGACGGTATCGACTCCCAGGTGCTGCGCGGCGCGCTGGCCCAGGCTCGCGATGCCCGCCTGGCGATCCTCGACCTGATCAACCAGGCGATTGACGGCCCCGACGAGATGAGCCCCAACGCCCCTCGTATCATCACCGTCAAGGTCCCCGTCGATAAGATCGGCGAGGTCATTGGCCCCAAGGGCAAGATGATCAACCAGATCCAGGACGAGACCGGCGCCGATGTCACCATCGAGGACGACGGCACCGTCTACATCGCCTCCTCCGACGGCACCTCGGCCGAGGCTGCCCGCACGATGGTCAACCAGATCGCGAACCCGCAGATGCCTGAGGTTGGCGAGCGCTTCGTCGGCACGGTCGTCAAGACCACGTCGTTCGGCGCCTTCGTGTCGCTGACCCCCGGCAAGGACGGTCTCCTGCACATCTCGCAGGTGCGTCGCCTCGTGGGCGGCAAGCGCATCGACTCGGTGGACGACGTCCTGCAGGTCGGCCAGCAGGTCGAGGTCGAGATCGCTGAGATCGGCGACCGCGGCAAGCTGAGCCTGCACGCCGTCATCGACGGCGAGGCCGGCGAGCTCGAGGCCCCCGAGGGAGAGCAGGCCGAGCAGCGTCGTGAGCGTCGTGATCGCTCCGAGCGTCGCGAGCGTCGCCCCCGCACCCGCACCCGTCGTCGCCGTGACGACGAGCGTGAAGAGGGCGCTTCCGAGGAGTGAGTAGCTCCCGCTAGCTGAATCGGACCGGTGGCCGGGACGGAGTGTACTCCGCCCGGCCACCGGCCTTTTTGCGGCTAGACTGTGTACGTTTCGTGCCAAGCCCCGATCAGGGGATGCAAGAGGAGAAAAATGACCCCTGCCGCTGCCGCTCAACGAGGCGCGTCTGTCCATCGAGGACGGCGATACCCGCATTGATCGCACGATCCTGGGAGCGGGAACGCGCGTTCTCACCCAGATGATCCCGGCGACGAAGAGCGCGGGAGTCTCTCTGTGGGTGCCCGTGGGCTCTCGCGACGAGGGAGAGCGCACAGCGGGTTCGACCCACTTCCTCGAGCACCTCCTCTTTAAGGGCACGAACAAGCGCACCGCCCTGGACATCGCGGTCGCCTTCGACAGCGTCGGCGGCGAATCGAACGCGGAGACGGCGCGCGAGCACACCGCTCACTGGGCGCGTGCGCGACGCCGACCTGAACATGGCGATCGAGACCCTGACCGACATGGTCACGGACTCCCGCCTGGATGAGGATGACTTTTCGATGGAACGTGGCGTCATCCTGGACGAACTGGCGATGGGGGAGGATTCGCCGACCGATACGGTTCACGATGCCTTCCAGCTGGCCGTCCACGGCGAACGCCCGATCGGGCGCCCGGTAGGCGGCACGGCTCAGGCGATCCGCGAGGTCGAGCGCGCAGACGTGTGGGAGCACCACCAGGCTCACTACGGCCCCTCGTCCCTCATTGTGGCCGCCGCCGGTAACGTCGACCACGAATCGGTGTGCGAGCGCGTCCAGGCTGCGCTCGACGGATCGCCCTGGGATGGGCGCAGCGCGGCCGCGCCCCGGCCTCGTCGATCGACGGCCCCGAGCCCGATTGCGGACCACGACAAGGACATTACCCGCCGACGTGACGTCACCCAGGCGCACGTCATCATCGGGTGCGAGGGCCTGTCGGCGACGGACCCGGCGGGCCCGACCATGAGCGTCCTGCTGTCGGTCCTGGGTGGATCCATGTCGTCGCGCCTCTTCCAGGAGGTGCGTGAAAAGCGCGGCCTGGCCTACACGACCTACGCCTTCGACGTCGCCTACTCGGACACGGGAACCTTCGGCATGTACGCGGGCTGCAGCCCCGATAAGGTCGACGAGGTCGAGGCCATCATGCGCGCACAGCTGGAGGAGCTGGCAGCAGAGGGCCCGACCGAGGAGGAGATGACACGCGTGCGCGGACAGGTGCGCGGTGGCGTTGTCCTGGGGTTGGAAGACAACTGGTCGCGCATGATGCGCCTGGGCCGCTCGGAGATCATCGGACGCTACCGTCCTATCGATGAGTCCCTCGCGGAGTTCGACGCGGTCGAAGCCCGCGACGTGCGCGCGTTGGCTGCGTCCCTCGTCACCAAGCTGGATTGCCGGGCTCTCGTCCTACCTGCCAAGTAAGAAACGGGGGAGTGAGAAACCCCCTGTCCATCCGCGTGAGGCCTCGCCGCCGCGGGCATACCCTGAAAACACACATCACCATCAAAAGGAGAGCGCAATGATTCGCGTGGCAGTGACCGGAGCCAAGGGCCGAATGGGCTCGACTGTTGTCCAGGCGGTGACGGGCGCCCCGGATATGGAGGTTGTTGCACTCTTCGACGCGGGAGATGAGATCACGACCGAGAGCGTGAACGGCGCGCAGGTGGCCGTCGACTTCTCGATCCCGAGCGTCACCGAGTCCAACGTGCACGCCCTCCTCGACGCGGGCGTGGACGTCGTCGTGGGTACGACCGGCTGGACGGACGAGTCCTACGCGCGTGTGCGCGAACATGCCGAGGCGGCCGGGCGCGCCGTGTTGATCGCCCCGAACTTCGCGATGGGTGCGGTCCTGGCCATGAAATTCGCGGCGATGGCCGCTCCCTACTTCGAGTCCGCCGAGGTCATCGAGATGCATCACCCGGCCAAGGTGGACGCCCCCTCAGGCACCGCGGTGGCGACCGCGCGCGGCATCGCGAAGGCCCGCGCCGAGGCTGGCCTGGGCGAGATGCCCGACGCGACGCAGACCGACGAGCTCGGCAGTCGTGGCGGCCGCGTTGACGGCGTTCCTGTCCATGCTGTGAGCCTGCGCGGCCTGACCGCCTCGGAGGAGATCCTGCTGGGTAATGCGGGCGAACAGCTGGTGATTCGTACGGACCCTTCGACCGCATGTCCTTCATGCCCGGCGTCCTCCTGGGCGTGCGCCGCGTCATCGGTCGCACAGGCCTGACGATCGGGCTCGATCAGGTGATGGGCCTGTGAGCTCGGGCGTGCACCCCGACCGCTCCGTGCGGCCCGCCCAGCGCGGCGATGCCCCCGCGATCGCGCAGCTGCAGTACGAAGTGTGGCGTTCCCTCATGGGGGAGAGCGCGTTGGGCGCACAGGGCATCACGGTTGAGACGCTCTCCGCGCAGTGGGAGGAGACGCTCGGTGCGCCGCGGCCCGCGGGTTCCGCGCTCCTCGTGGCCCTCCACGGGAACATGATCGTGGGCTTTGCGCTCGCCGGTCCCGACGAGGCCGGGGCCGCCTCGGGCGACTCTGCCACCTCGGGCGACGGCGCGGTGGCCGCGACGCAGGTGTACGAGCTGACGGTGGAGAAGAACTTCCGGCGCTCGGGTCATGCGTCGCGCCTGCTGGCGGCTGTTGCTGACTTGACGAGTGGCCAGCTGCGCGCCTGGGTGGGCGTTGACGATGAGGAGCGTCAGCGTTTTTACACGTCGGCGGGTTTTGCGCCCTCCGGTGCGGTGCGCGTGCTGGGTGATGGGCTGACGCAACACATGTGGTGGGCGGATCGCGACTAAGGGCCTACGGCGCGATCGATTCCGCGCGGGCGAGCTGCTGTGCTGTCTGTCCATGTCGGAGTCGGTTGTGTCCATCGGTGGGCAGGCCTGCGTATCATGGAGAGCATGAGTAACATTCCTCCTCGCCGCTTCGGTTCCCTCGCGGCCGCCATGATCACCCCGATGACCCCCGCTGGAGACATCGATCTGCCGTCCGCGCAGCGCTTGGCGATCAAGCTGGTGGACGAGGGATGTGACACGATCCTGCTGTCGGGTACGACGGGCGAGTCGCCGACGACGCACCAGCCGGAGAAGAATGACCTGACGGACGCTGTGCGTGAGGCCGTGGGTGATCGGGCGTTCATCCTGTGCGGCGCGTGCTCGAATGATACGGCGCACGCGGTGCGTATCGGCGAGGGCGCTCAGGAGCATGGGGCGGACGGTCTGCTGATTGTGTCCCCGTACTACAACCGTCCCTCCCAGGAGGGGCTGCGTGCGCACGTGCGTGCCGTGACGGATGCGACCGACCTGCCCGTCATGCTCTACGACATTCCGGGTCGTACGGGCATCGCGTTCTCTGACGCGACCCTTGACATCCTCGCTCAACACCCCCGGATCCTGGGCGTGAAGGATGCGACGGGCGACGTGGAGACCGGTGTGGAGCGCATGCACCGTACGGGCTTGGAGTACTACTCGGGCGACGACGGCCTGAACTTCGCGTGGATGACGGGTGGGGCCTCGGGCTTCATCTCGGTGGTGACGCACGTGGCCTCTGCCCATTACCGCCGTATGATCGAGCTGCTTGACTCCGACCAGGTGTGGGAGGCCCGCGAGCTGTCGTACTCGCTGCGGCCCCTCGTGCACGCCATCATGGGCGGTGGGCAGGGAGCGGTCATGGCGAAGTATGCGCTGTGGCTTCAGGGTGTCATCGATAGCCCGGCTGTGCGCCTGCCGATGGTCGGAATCAGCGATGACGAGGTGTCGGCGCTGCGCCGCGCCCTGTGCGCCGCTGGCCTGCTCTGAACCGTGCGCCCCCGTCGACTATTCGGCGGGGGTGACGTGTCTCTTCTTGGCATATCAAGGACGGGATAACGATCGTTGACGATGCATGAAATGAAGGTTTAATATACCTTAGTAAAGTTCGCCAACACTGAGTATGTCTGTAAGGAATGGATGCCGTGGCAAAGAAGGACGTTATCATCCCCCTGGTTCCTGCCGCCCTCAGTGCGCTCCTGCTCGCCGGAGGGGTGACCGTCTTTTCTGCGTGTGAGCCCAAGCCCGACGGTACGTGGATGCATTGCCATCAGTGCCAGAATATGGTGGCCGGCAGCGCCGTTGGACTCATCGCGCTCTACGGTGCCTCGGCCCTCGTCACGAAGAAGCCTGTACGCCTGGCCCTGCTCGCGCTCGCGGTGATCGCCAGCGTCGTCGTTTTCTTTATTCCCGGCGGCATCTGCCCGCTGTGCATGATGAAGACGATGCGCTGCCACACGGTTTTCCAGCCTTTTGTGCGCATCATGAGCGTCCTGGTTGCCGGCAGTGGTGTTGGGGCGCTGGCCTCGTCCTTCAAGAAGGATACGAAGATCTCCGCCTGACGGAGACGCCCAGATGGGAGACAATGGCGGCGTGAGGGCCCTATTTCGTCGGAAAACCGTGCGTGTCGGCGCGGTTCTCCTTGTGCTCTCTCTTGCTCTCGCGCTGACGGTGGTCGTGCGCAACGCGATGCGTTACCGTCAGGCCGTCGCCCTCAACGAGGCCGGGGATGCCCAGGGCGCCTACGAGATCTTCCATTCGTTGGGACGCTACAGCGATGCTGCGCAGCGCGCGCAGGCCCTCGTTGATGCCGATCCGGCGCTGCCGTACCGCCGCGTGTCCAAGGGCGATACGATCGAGTTTGGTTCCTACGAGCAGGATGGCGACACGTCCAATGGGGGCTGAGCCGATTCGGTGGATCGTCCTCGATGAGATCGACGGCCAGCTCCCTGCTGCTGAGCGCCGATGTTCTGGAGGCCCTGCCAGTATCACCACGTGCCGTTCGAGGAAATCACGTGGGAAAAGTCCGACCTGCGCGCCTGGATGAACGGCGAGTTCTACGAGGCGGCGTTCACCCCCGTTCAGCGCGGCCTCATCGAGACGGTGCATAACGAGAACGCGGATCAGTCCATCACCGGTGCGAGTGGTGGTGCCGCTACCGATGACCGCGTCTTTGCGCTGAGCGAGACCGAGAGCGTTATCTACCTGAATACCGCGGCCGCGCGTAGCGACATCGGCGCTGCCCTCGCCACCGAGCACGCTGCCGAAAGCCCCTTGAGCGTGTCCGAGGACGGGACCACCGACTGGTGGCTGCGCTCTCCCGGAACCTACGGGTTCGCCACGCAATTCGTCGATGCCTCGGGCACGCCGTCGCTCAGCGGGGCAAACGTCGATCTGCAGTACGGGGTTCGCCCCGCCCTCTGGATCGATGTTGCGGGGACCGGCGAGGAGACCCGATGAAGGGTGCCCTGTCCCTGCGCCGCGTTCCCCTTGCGAACGTTCGGGCGCATCCGCTCCGGTCCGTCGTCATCCTCTTTCTCGCGCTCGCGCAGGCGGCGTGCGTCTTTGGAGGGTCCATTCTTGTCACTGCCGCGAGGAATGAATTATCCCTGGCCGAGCGACGCCTCGGCGCTGACCTCGTCGTCTACCCGACGAGCTGCCTGAATCAGGTGGACAAGAAGCGACTGCTCATGCTTGGAACCCCGGTGGGCTGCCACCAGCCGCGCTCGCTCTGGCACGCATGTCCTCGAACGAGGACATCGCTTCGGTATCTCACCAGCTGTACGTCTCAGAGACGCTGGAGGACGGATCCACGCGGTGGATCGTCGGCTTCGAGCCGGAGACGGACTTCGTGCTGGGTCCCTGGATGCGCGAGGGGGGAGCGGGCGTCCCTGCCCCGCGGGAGCGTCGCGGTCGGTAGTGCTGTCCCCGGGGCGGACGGGCAGACCCTCTCAGTCTTTGGCGAGGAGCACCCGATTAACGCGCATCTGCTCGCCACTGGCTCGGAGCTGGATAACGCCGTCTTCGTCAGCATGGACACGCTCTCCGACATCGTCGCCGATGCCCGCGCGGCGGGGAAGGACATTGATGCCACCGTTGATCCGCACGCCGACTACTCGGCAGCGCTCGTACGTACGTCTGACAGTGACACTATTGAGAGCGTGACGAACTGGATCAACCTGTACGTGCGCAAGGTGACCGCGGTGCGCAGCAACGAGGCCCTCGTCGATACTGCCTCGGGCATTCGATCGCACCGTGGGCTCGCGATCGGTGTACTCAGCGCCATCTGGCTGGTGCTGCTGGGCGCTCTCTCGTCGTCGTACAGGTGAGTCTCATGAACGAACGACGCGCCGAACTCACCGTCTGGCGTTCGATCGGGGCATCGCATGGCATCATCAACCGCGTCATGCTGGGTGAATCCGCGTTACTCCACGCGGTGGGTGCACTCGCGGGCGTGGCGCTGATAGCCCTTGCCCTACCTGTTGTGGGTGATGGAAGCCTCCTCGAGGTCCTCACCGCCCCCGGGACGTCACTGCCCCTCGCCGGTGTATCGATAGCCGCAGTCACCTGTGTGGGGATCGTGGGAACGCGCCTCGCCCTCGCTCGGGTCAGCCGCGTGGTCAGCGGACAGAAAACGGTCCTGCTCTAAGGACAACGATCAAGGAGGAATGACGTCATGCTGTCGCGCTCACGACTTCCGTGGATGAACCTGCGCGGGTACCCCGTCCGGACGGGGACCCTCGTCCTCTTTTCCATGCTCATGACGATGACGATTTTCGGAGGGACCCTTATCGTCCAGGGGATCGAACACGGCCTGCGCACGGTCCAGTCGCGCCTGGGAGCCGACATCATGGTCACCCCGCCGAGGCCGATACCGATTTTGACGCACAGACGTTCCTTGTGAGCGCCGAGCCCTCATACTTCTACATGGATGCGGCGACTCGTGATGAGGTCGCCGCCGTCGACGGGGTAGAGGCCGCATCCTCCCAGCTCTTCCTGGCCTCGGCGAGGGCGAGCTGCTGCTCGGGCCGCTACCAGGTGATCGCCTACGATCCGGCCACCGACTTCACGATCCAGCCGTGGATGAGGGATGCGGTGGGGCGCACGCAACTGGGAGACGACGAGGTGATCGTCGGAGCCAACGTGCTTGCCAACGACCCGAACAACTTCCAGCTTTTTCGACAACACGCTGCGGGTCGTCGGCCAGTTTGATGCGACCGGATCGACCCTCGATAATGCCGTCTATATGAACTTTGAGACCGCGAAGAAGGTCATCGATTCCTCGCTGCGCAAGGGCCTCAACAAGTACTCGACGCTTGAGACGGACCGCATTATCTCCTCGGTCATGGTCAAGGTAAAGCCCGGGTATGACGCCGAGGCCGTGGCGGCGCAGATCCAGCAGCAGGTGCCAGGGTGGCGGTTGCCACCTCGACGAGGATGGTCAGCGGTATCGCGCAATCGCTGGACTCGACGTCGCGCACGGTCACCGTCCTCATTGGCGTCGCGTGGGGTGTCGGCCTGCTCATGATCACCCTGTTGTTCGTCCTGATGATCGCCGAACGCAGGCGGGAATTTGCCACCCTCATCGCCGCCGGAGCGCACCGGCGCATCATCTCCGGCATCATCATCCGCGAGGCGCTCGGCGTCAACATCCTCGGAGGCATCGGTGGCATCATCATCTCGGTGTCCTCCTCGTGTCTTTCTCCGGCCTCGTCGATCAGAGCCTGGGAGGCGGATTCCTCGTCCCATCCGCGTCAGTGCTGGCGGCGTTGGCGCTGGGGGCGCTCGCGTCGGTGGGCATCGTCGCCCTCGTCTCCTCGTGGATAGCGCTGCGGTACGTGACAACAATGGATGCCAGCCTGGCCCTGAAGGAAGGGGAGTGACATGATCCTCGAAGCAACGGGTCTGTCGAAAGAGTTCGCCAGGGCGCGCGGAGGACGGCGGGTCTTCACCGCGGTCCGCCCGCTGGATATCGGCCTGGATGAGGGTCAGCTGACCGTCATCTCCGGCCACTCGGGGAGCGGCAAGAGCACTCTGCTGACCATGCTCGCCGGCATTCTCACGCCCACGGCAGGACACGTACACGTCGACGGTACAGACCTGTATGCGCTGCGCGACGAGGAGCGCTCCCGCCTGCGCAACGCGCGTATCGGCCTCGTCCCCCAAGGGAATACGGCGCTGCGCGCCCTGACGGTCCTCGATAACGTCCTGCTGCCCTCAGTCCTCTACAGCCGGGACGAGGCGCCCGCGGCGCGTGGACGCGAGCTGCTGACTACCGTAGGCTTGGCCGACCTGGCCGAAGCCAAGCCCACCGAGCTGTCGGGCGGGGAACTGCGGCGCATGGCGATCGCGCGCGCCCTCCTCATGGAACCCTCCATCGTTTTGGCGGACGAGCCCACAGCTGGCCTCGATAGCGCGAACGCGACCGCAGTCCTGACGCTCCTGCGCGACGCAGCGAACGCCGGCGCCGCCGTCCTCGTCGTCTCCCACGAGACCGAGGCCCGCCACTTCGCCGACCGCAGCTACACCATGGAAGACGGGCACCTGCGCGACCAGTGACCCACGAACACCCCCGATGACGCCAAATGTGAGGGGACCGACCTATCCAACGTGGCCCCCGATGCGGGCAAAGAGGCACCAACGTGGCAGACTGGCATCATGAAGTCTTTGTACGACAACCTCAGCGAACCCGCGCCCCTGGAAGAGGGCGCACTGCGAGTGATCCCGCTGGGAGGTCTCGGCGAGGTCGGCCGCAACATGAACGTCCTCGAGTACCGGGGCAAGCTCCTGGTCGTGGACTGTGGCGTTCTATTCCCCGAGGAAACACAGCCCGGCGTTGACCTCATCCTGCCGGATTTCTCCTGGATCGAGGATCGCATGGACGACGTCGTCGGCCTCGTCCTCACCCACGGGCACGAGGACCACATCGGTGCCGTGCCCTACCTGCTCAAGCTGCGAGGCGACATTCCGATCTACGGATCCGACCTCACGTTGGCATTCGTCGCACCGAAGCTGCGCGAACACCGCCCTGTCCGACCCGGGCCTCAACGTCGTCGCCGAGGGCGATCGCCTCACCGTCGGCCCCTTCGACCTCGAATTCGTGTCCGTCACCCACTCGATCCCCGACGCGCTCGCGGTCTTCGTGCGCACGGATGCGGGCAACGTCCTCATCACGGGTGACTTTAAGATGGATCAGCTGCCGCTGGACCGTCGCCTCACCGACCTGCGTGCCTTCGCTCGCATGGGCGAGGAAGGCGTCGACCTGTTCATGGTGGACTCGACGAACGCGCTGGTCCCCGGCTTCATCACGCCCGAGCGCGAGATCGGCCCCGTCCTCGACCAGGTTTTTGGTGAGGCGACCGGCCAGATCATCGTCGCTTCCTTCGCCTCGCACGTGCATCGTGTCCAGCAGGTCATCAACGCGGCGGCCCACCACGGGCGTCGCGTGGCCTTCGTGGGCCGCTCGATGGAGCGCAACATGCGCATTGCTGAGGAGAAGGGCTACCTGTCGATCCCCGAGGGACTCATTGTGGATCTCAAGGGCATTAGTGAGCTGCCTCCCTCCGAGCGCGTTTACATGGCGACCGGTTCGCAGGGCGAGCCGATGGCGGCGTTGTCGCGCATGTCGGTGGGGTCCCACCGCACGGTGACGATCGAGCCCGGCGATATGGTCGTGCTGGCTTCCTCGCTGATCCCTGGTAACGAGAACTCCGTGTACCGCGTCATCAACGACCTGACCCGTCTGGGTGCGCGTGTCGTGTCGAAGGAGAACGCGAAGGTGCACGTGTCGGGCCATGCGAGCGCCGGCGAGCTCATCTACTGCTACAACATCGTTCAGCCCAAGAACGTGATGCCCATTCACGGCGAGGTCCGCCACCTGGTGGGTAACGGCCAGCTGGCCGTCAAGACCGGCATGGATCCGCAGAACGTTGTCCTGGCGGAGGATGGGGTGACGGTCGATCTCAAGGACGGTGTCGCGCGCGTGTCGGGCGTCGTGCCGTGCGAGTACGTGTATGTGGACGGCCGGTCGATCGGAGAGATCTCCGAGGACGAACTGGAGACGCGCCGTACGCTGGGCTCGGAGGGCTTCATCTCGATTTTCGCGGTCGTCGAGCACGACTCGGGCATGGTCTTGGCCGGTCCCGAGATCCGTGCGATCGGCATGGCCGAGGACGACTCGGTCTTCGAAGAGATCCTCCCCGACGTTACCCAGGCGCTCAAGGATGCTGCGGCCCCCGGCGGCCAGGACCCCTATGTCCTGCAGCAGGCCATGCGGCGTGTGATCGGTCGCTGGGTTGCACGGCACCTGCATCGTCGTCCTATGATCGTTCCGGTCGTGACCGAGCAGTAGGCTGACGTTCTTCATCGACGAGGCCGTGGCGTGCTGGGCGGTAGCGCGCTTGAAGGAAGGAAAATTCGTGTCGGGTCGTTTCATTTCGACGCATTCTGTCGCGCTTGTGTTGCCGATGCACATCGCATACATGCCGGAGCGAGGGGGATCCGTCCACGCGGATGCGGCCAGCTCGCGTCCGGGCGGTGGGTTCACGACCCTGTGCGCCGCTGCTGCGATGGGAGTGCCGACGGCTGCGGCCTCACCCCTGGGGACGGGCCCGAACTCCTTCGCGGTGCGTCAGCAGCTGGTCGAAGCGGGTGTCGAGGTGCTGACTCCCGAGCTCGTGGGTGACATCGGTGTTGTCATCCAGCTGATCGTCGAGGACGGATCGATGCGCTCAGTCGTGACGGCGGGCGTCGAGTCGGAGCCGTCGCGCGCTGCGTTGGCGAGCATCGAATTGCGCGACGGGGACGTGGTCCACGTGGCCGCCTCGGATATGACGAGCGCGCACGCCGCCTCGGAGCTGAGCGAGTGGGCCGCCGCCCTTCCGCCTGACGTCACCCTCGTTGTGTCCGTGTCGCCCGCGGTCGCCCAGGTCCCCGTCGAGGCGTGGGAGACGATCTTCGCGCGTGCGGACGTGGTGACGATGAGCAGCTGGGAGGCCTCGACGCTGGCGGGTATTCTCGATGCCAACCGTCCCGGCGCCACGATCCGCACCTACATGCGTCCCGACGCGGCGACTGTCCGTCGGGTTGGGGAGCGGGGCTGCGAGCTGCAGAAATTTGCCGATGCTCCGGTCATTTCCATCCCCGCGTTCCAGACGCCCATCGCGGACACCGCGGGCGTGGGCGACACGCACATCGCTGAGATGTGCGCCGGCCTGGTGATGGGCTACGACTTGGAGACCGCGTGCCTCATGGCGAACGCGGGCGCTGCGCTGGCAATTTCCCCACGAGTCTGCCCTGCCCGTTCCGACGCGCGATCAGGTTGAGAACGTGCTCGAAACGGGAGTCGTTACGAACATCCTGCGCTGATCTTGCGCGGCGCGCCTGGCTCAGTCGGGCCGCGGCGGGCGATATGGTGGAACGATCATGGCACAATCGTCTCCACGCTCCTCGTCCGGTAAGGCTCCCGCGCGCCCGCGCACGAAGGGAGGCTCGTCTCGGTCTGCGCAGGTGCCCCAGCCCGAACCGACGCAGCCGGGTTTCCTGGCCCGCTTCTTTTCCGCGGTTGGCCGCGCGGGAATTGGTGCCATGCGCGCGTGGAAGGCCACCGACGTGCAGGTGAAGCGCGATGCCGCTGCGTTCGTCGTGGTTGCGGCCGCCATCGTGATCGCGCTGCGTGAATGGTTCCAGATTTCCGGCGAGGCCGGGGACGCGATCCACCATGCCTCCGCGGGACTGTTCGGCATTTTTTCGGTCGTGCTTCCTCTGGTTCTCATCGCACTGGCCGTTGAGTTGGTGACCGCCCGATCTGGACGCTCGGCTCTGCCGCACCACATTGCTGGGGGTATCGGCATCACCGCAGCGCTGACGGGCCTCGTGCATATTTCGCGCGGCAACCCTGGTATCGCGGACGACCCCGGAATCGAGGCAGCGGGTGGCCTCATCGGATGGTTCGTCGCGCGTCCTCTCGCCCTGCTCCTGTCCGGTTGGGGAGCTGGTGCACTCATGCTCCTGCTCCTGGCTTATTCGATCCTGCTGGCCACCCGCACGGCCGTTGCCGACGTACCGGCGCGCCTGCGTGACCTCGCTGCACACCTCAGCGGACAGCGCCCCGAGGGAGAGACTGAGCCCGCAGACAAGGACGCGGAGGACCCCGCGAAGAAAGCTCGCCGCAAGTCACGCAAGGACCTCGCGGCTGGCGACGATGCGTTCCTCGATGAATACGATGGGGACGAGTCCTTCCGTCAGGCCACCGACTCCGACTCGGCTGACCAGACGCGCCTTCTCGAGTCCGGAGCGATCGCGGCGCAGGCGCCCACGCCCCGGCCTCGTTCCTCGGCACCCGACGCACCCACCGAGATGCTCACGCAGATGCGTCCCGCCGTGGCCCCGGCTCCCGTGCAAGTACCAGCGCACGTGCCCGAACCCGAACCCGAGGATGAGCCGGTGCCCCCGCCGATTACGGACGAGCCCGAGGGGGCCTTCCAGCCCAACCTCGACGACTCGATCACCTACACCCTGCCGTCGGAAGACCTCCTCGTCTCCGGCCCGCCCCACATGACGCGCTCGGCGGTCAATGACCAGGTCGTCGCGGCTCTTGGCCAGGTCTTCGCGGACTTCAACGTCGACGCGCGCGTGACGGGGTTCTCGCGCGGCCCGACAGTCACCCGCTACGAGGTCGTCCTCGGTGCCGGCGTGAAGGTCGACAAGCTCACGAACCTGTCGAAGAACATCGCCTACGCGGTGGCCTCGGCCGATGTGCGCATCCTCGCGCCGATTCCCGGCAAGAGCGCCATCGGCATCGAGATTCCCAATGCCGACCGCGAAAACGTGGCCCTCGGCGATGTCCTGCGTTCCGCGGCCGCCCGCCGTAACCATCACCCTCTCGTCGTCGGCGTCGGCAAGGACGTCGAGGGCGGATACGTCGTCACCAACCTGGCGAAGACCCCGCACATGCTCGTGGCCGGCCAGACCGGCTCCGGTAAGTCCTCCTTCGTCAACTCCATGATCACGTCGATCATGATGCGTGCGACGCCTCAGCAGGTCCGCATGATCCTCGTCGACCCCAAGCGCGTGGAGCTCACGATCTACGAGGGTATCCCGCACCTCATCTCGCCCATCATCACCGACGCCAAGAAGGCCGCCGAGGCCCTCGAATGGGTCGTCAAGGAGATGGACGCGCGCTACGACGACTGTCGGACTACGGCTTCAAGCACATCGACGACTTCAACAAGGCGGTGGCCGCCGGGCAGGTGCAGGCCAAGCCGGGCCTGAATCGGACGCTGCACCCCTACCCGTATCTGCTCGTGGTCGTCGACGAGCTCGCCGACCTCATGATGGTCGCACCGCGCGACGTGGAAGCCTCCATCCAGCGCATCACGCAGCTCGCCCGCGCCGCCGGTATCCACCTGGTCCTGGCTACCCAGCGCCCCTCGGTCGACGTGGTTACCGGCCTCATCAAGGCCAACATCCCCCTCGCGCCTCGCATTCGCGACGTCATCGCTGACCGACTCGCGCACGATTCTTGACCAGCCCGGCGCCGAGAAGCTCATCGGCCAGGGCGACGCCCTCTACCTGCCCGCCGGCGCGTCCAAGCCCATGCGTGTCCAGGGCGCGTGGGTCTCCGAATCCGAGATCCACCAGGTCGTCGCGCACGTCAAGAGCCAGATGGAGACGCACTACCGCGATGACGTCGTACCGGACAAGAAGGAAACCAAGGTCGCCGAAGACATCGGAGACGATCTCGAAGACCTGCTGCAGGCCGCCGAACTCGTCGTCTCGACACAGCTCGGCTCCACATCGATGCTCCAGCGCAAGCTGCGCGTCGGCTTCGCCCGCGCCGGACGCCTCATGGACCTGCTCGAATCGCGCGACATCGTCGGCCCCTCCGAAGGGTCCAAGGCGCGCCAAGTGCTCGTCACCCCCGAGCAGCTGCCCGAGGTCCTCGCCATGCTGCGCGGAGAGTCCGCCAGCATTTCCGAGCCTGAGCCCGTCCCCGCGCCCTGCTCCGGCTGCGCCTGAGGCGGCGCCCAGCCCAGCCGTCGGCGCTGGCGCAGGGATCACGGAGGGGGCCCCGGCCTCGTCCGCTCCCACGCAATCGCCCGCATCCGGTTACGAAATGGGCACGGCTGGCGCCAGCGATTCGCGCGGCAGTGGGGTAGACCCGTACTCTGGACATAACTTTGGTGGTTCATCGCCCGACTGGGTCGACGAGGAGCCCGAGGACAACGAGGATGCTTGGCAGCTCACGGGCCGCTGAGAGGAAAGGAAACGGTCATGAGCGATAACGTGTCGCGCGTGCAGCGAGACAGCAAGGTTCCCGTCGTGAACCTGCCTAACGCGCTGACCGTTTTGCGCCTGATTCTCGTCCCCGTGTTCGTGATCCTTGGTCTGCAAAGCACGTCATGGACCGCGCTGTGGGCGGCCTTCGTCGTCTTCGCCATCGCGGCCATCACGGACCGCTTTGACGGCGAGCTTGCGCGCTCGTGGGGTCAGATCACCGACTTCGGTCGCATCGCCGACCCCATCGCTGACAAGGCCCTCACGCTGTGCGGCTTCGGCCTGCTGTCCTATCAGGGGTTCCTGCCCTGGTGGGTGACAATCCTCATCGCCGTGCGCGAGCTTGGCATCACCGCGATGCGTGCGTTCTTCCTGCGCCGAGGCGTCGTCGTCTCCGCGAATCAGGCGGGCAAGCTCAAGACCTTCATGCAGATCGTGGCCCTGGGTGTGCTGCTGATCCCGTGGGCGCACTTCAAGTATCTCTCCGATGCCAACGAGTGGTGGGTGGTCCTGGTGATCCAGCTGGGTATGGCCCTCGCGGGCGTCGCTCTCGCGCTCACGCTCTACTCGGGCTTCATGTACGTCCTCGAGGGGGTGCGCCTCATGCGTGGTTCCGGCGGGAGCGAGGATGAGAGCTCAACCCTGGACGCACCCGTGAACGAGGAAGCGTCGAAGGAACCGTCGAAGCGGGGTCTCGCGGGACAGCACGTTCAGAGTTGAGCCTGGGTGACGCAACCCATAGGCTCATCGACTCGTCGGTGGAATAAGCCTGAAACCTCCCGCGTTGCGTAGGTATGAATGCAAGCCAAGGAGCAAACATGCGGCGTCACAGCGTTTCGATGCGCGAACTGACAATGCGCTCCTCAAAACAGAACGGCTACAGTAACACTATGGAAAAGACACTGAGCGAAACCCCGCTGCTGCGCAGCGAACTGGGCGATGTCCTGCGCGGCATCCGCCAGCGCCAGGGTCGTACCCTGCGCGAAGTCTCCTCGGAGGCGCAGGTCTCCCCTCGGTTATCTGTCCGAGGTTGAGCGCGGCCAGAAGGAAGCGTCCTCCGAACTGCTTGAGGCCATTACGTCGGCCCTGCGTGTCCCGCTGTGGTTTGTCCTGCGCGAGGTCTCTGAGCGCATGGCGATCATCGATGGCGCAGTCGTTCCGGACGCAGTGCCCGATGAGATCGTGCCCGTCACGCTGATTTCCTGACGCGTGAAGCACTCTGAGTTTTACGAGGCGGTCGAGGCGACCTTCGGGTCGGCCCTCGGCCGCTCGTATGTTTCCGACCTGTATCTCGCCTCGCTGGGAGCGACCGCGCATGACGCGCTGGCCGCGGGAGTGAATCCGGACGAGGTATGGGCGAGACTGTGCGAGGAAACTGGGCGCGAGGATGCGCGCTGGATCCATCGCGTCGATCCGCGAGAGCGGGGGCGCTGAGCGGGCTGACGTTCCTGTGATCGACGCCCGTTTGGCTCGTCTGCGGCGTGTCGATCGACAATCGAACATGTGTTCCATCTAAGCTTGTGGGCGACGATGTTCCGACGCGTGTCATCCACAGGGGAGGCGCGCGCGGGACGCAGATGACGATGGCCGGTCACATACTCGTCATGTCGCCTCGGAGAGGGGCGGCATACCAGGCCAGGACACCCGCAGGCCGGAGAGGCCTCAGACGAAAGGATCACCATGGCTGCCCGTAAAGCACCCGCCGCAAAGCCCGCGACCAATGATCGCAATAAGGCACTCGAAGTCGCCCTGTCGCAGATCGATAAGCAGTTCGGTAAGGGCTCCGTCATGCGCCTCGGCGACGATAATCGTCCGCCAGTCCAGGTGATCCCCACGGGGTCCCTTGCTCTGGATGTCGCCCTCGGTATCGGTGGCCTGCCGCGCGGCCGTGTCATTGAGGTCTATGGCCCCGAGTCCTCCGGTAAGACCACGGTCGCCCTCCATGCCGTCGCCAACGCCCAGAAGGCCGGTGGCAACGCTGCCTTCATCGACGCGGAGCATGCCCTCGATCCCGTGTATGCGCGTGCCCTGGGCGTCGACACCGACTCCCTCCTGGTCTCCCAGCCCGATACGGGTGAGCAGGCCCTCGAGATCGCTGACATGCTGATCCGCTCGGGCGGCATCGACATCATCGTTATTGACTCCGTCGCGGCACTCGTGCCCAAGGCGGAAATCGAGGGCGAGATGGGCGACTCCCACGTCGGCCTCCAGGCTCGACTCATGAGCCAGGCTCTGCGTAAGATCACGGGCGCCCTGTCCGCGACCGGCACCACCGCGATCTTCATCAACCAGCTGCGTGAAAAGATCGGCGTCTTCTTCGGTTCCCCGGAAACCACGACGGGTGGTAAGGCGCTGAAGTTCTATGCGTCGGTGCGCATCGACGTGCGCCGCATCGAGACCCTCAAGGAAGCCGGTGCGCCCGTTGGTAACCGCACGCGCGCCAAGGTCGTGAAGAACAAGATGGCCCCGCCCTTCAAGCAGGCCGAGTTCGACATCGTCTATGGCAAGGGCATCTCGCGCGAGGGCTCGATCATCGACATGGGCGTCGAGGCCGGCATCGTGCGCAAGTCCGGCTCCTGGTTCACCTACGGGGATGACCAGCTCGGTCAGGGTAAGGAGAACGTGCGTCAGTTCCTCGTGGATAACCCCGAGCTGGCCAACGAGATCGAGCAGAAGATCCTCGTGTCGCTGGGCATCGGTGAGGCCCCGGACCCGGACCAGGCGTCTCAGGAAGTGCCCGACATTGATCCTGATGAGGACGCGGGCTTCTGAGCCGTGGTCCGCTACCTGGATCCCGAAGATAATCCCGAGCTGGGGGAGGAGCGTCGTCGGCGTTCCTCCCCGGGCGAGCGGCTGGCGCGTGCCCGCGAACGCAATGCCGCTCTGACGGGGAGCGCGGCGGTGGAAGCCGCGCGCGAGGTCGCCTTGCGCAAGCTCGACGCGCGTGCGTGTTCGCGCTCTGAGCTGACCAGCGCGATCGAAGGACGTGGGTTTAGCGCACAGCTCGCCGCCGAGGTCGTCGACCGCCTCGAGGCGGTTGGCCTCGTCGACGATCAGGCCTACGCCGATGCGCTTGTTCGCTCGCGTTTTTCCGGCACGGGTGCCTCGGGCCGCGCGCTGCGCGAGGTTCTCGTGCGCAAGGGATTGGACGCGGCGACCATCGAGCACGCGCTGTCCCAGATCGATCGCGTGGACGAGGCCGAGCGTGCTGCTCAGCTGGTGGCCCGCAAAAGGCGCTCCCTCGCGGGCGTTCCGCGCGAGACGGCTTACCGTAGACTGAGTTCCATGCTCGCACGCAAGGGCTATTCGCCGTCGGTGGCATCCGCGGCCGTGCGTGAGGCACTCGACGCGTGGGACGACGACGATGATCAGGCAGAGGAGAGCTGGCAGTGGGGACTGTGAGCATCATGGGCGACGAGCAGGTTGCGCAGCTGATCGCTGATCTCACCCAACGCGGGTTGACGATTGCGACAGCGGAGTCCTTGACGGGCGGCGGCCTCGTCGCGCGCCTTGTGGATGTGCCCGGTGCTTCTCACGTTGTGCGTGGGGGTGCCTGCACGTACGCGGTCGATACGAAATCCTCTGTCCTGGGGGTCTCGGAGAGCCGGCTGTCGATGACGGGCCCCGTCGACGAGGAGGTTGCGCGCCAGATGGCTCGGGGCGCACGTTCCCTGTTCGGCGCGGACATTGGCGTGTCGACGACCGGGGTTGCCGGTCCTGGCCCGGCTGACGGGTTCGAGGCGGGAACTGTTCACATAGCCTGCGCGCACCCGGCGGGGGAGGAGCATCGACTCTTGCACCTTGAGGGTGATCGTGCGGCGGTGCGCGCGGGTGCCATTGACGCAGCTCTTGTTCTCGTGCGTGACGTGCTCGACTGCGCCGGTGCGCAGGCGGGCGACTAAACTTCACTGCGATGAATACGATGACGCAGGATGGCGCCGCTACGCCCCGCACTTACGCGGTGCGCACGCTCGGCTGCCAGATGAACGAACATGACTCAGAACGCATGGCGGGTCTGCTGGAGCAGGCCGGCCTCGTCCCCGTCGAGCAGGTCCCCGAGGCAGCCGCTCGCGCGACCGATGCGGGGGACATGGGCGCCGATGTCATCGTGATCAATACCTGTTCCGTCCGCGAAAATGCCGCGACCCGTCTCTTTGGCAACCTCGGGCAGCTCGCCGCCGTGAAGCGCAAGCGTCCCGGAATGCAGATCGCGGTCGGTGGTTGCCTCGCCCAGCAGATGCGAGACGGCATCGTTGAGAAGGCCCCGTGGGTGGATGCCGTCTTCGGGACGCACAACATCGACGTCCTCCCCGCTCTGCTGCGCCGCGCCGAGCACAACCGTGAGGCGGCCGTTGAGATCGAGGAGTCCCTGAAGGTCTTTCCCTCGACGCTGCCCACGCACCGCGAGAGCGCCTATGCCGCCTGGGTGTCGATCTCGGTGGGTTGCAACAATACCTGCACGTTCTGCATCGTCCCGCATCTGCGGGGTAAGGAACGTGACCGTCGACCCGGCGATATCCTCGCCGAGGTTGAGGCCGTCGCCTCGCAGGGAGCCATCGAGGTGACCCTGCTGGGTCAGAACGTGAACTCCTACGGCGTGGGCTTCGGCGAGCGCGGCGCATTCGCAGACCTGCTGCGCGCCGTTGGGCGCGTGGAGGGGATTGAGCGCGTGCGCTTCACCTCGCCCCACCCGGCGGCTTTCACCGATGACGTGATCGCCGCGATGGCGGAGACACCCACGGTCATGCCGAGCCTGCACATGCCCCTGCAGTCCGGGTCCGACGCGGTTCTGCGTCAGATGCGCCGCTCCTATCGTCGCGAGCGCTTCATGGGCATCCTCGAGCGTGTGCGCGCAGCTATCCCGCACGCCGCCATCACGACGGATATCATCGTCGGCTTCCCGGGGGAGACCGAAGAGGACTTCCAGGCAACTCTTGACGTTGTCGAGCAGGCTCGTTTCTCCTCCGCCTTCACGTTCCTATATTCCCCGCGGCCGGGCACGCCCGCCGCGGATCGCGAGGATCAGGTGCCTGACGACGTGGCGCTCGAGCGCTATCAGCGCCTGATTAAGCTTCAGGAACGCATCTGCGCCGAGGACAACGCCGCGTTGGCCGGAACAGAGGTCGAGGTTCTCGTCTCTGAGGGAGATGGGCGTAAGGACGGTGCCACGCACCGCATCTCGGGCCGCGCGCGCGACAATCGCCTCGTGCACGTCGCTCTGCCGCAGGGACTGCCCGAAGCCGATCGCCCGCGTCCGGGTGACATGATCCGCGCGACCGTCACATACGGGGCGCCTCACCACCTGATCGCCGACTCGGGCACGCAGGGTGGTCTGTTCGAGGTGCGTCGCACGCGCGCAGGAGACGCGTGGCAGGCCCGTCAGGCCAAGGAGGAGCCCGACAACACGGTTTCTCTGGGGATTCCCACGCTGCGCGTGGGTGCCCCGCGCTGACGCTGACCTGCACTAATGTGGGCCTCTTCGGGCATGTGTCCGGAGAGGCCCACGCGTGACCGGAAACTCTGCGCAGACGATACTGCACATTTGATCGGTCGTACAAGTAAAAATGGGAAAATGTCGCCGCCAAACGGGTGTGTGACACGCGACTCCTGAGCTACTTTTGTCTCGTGGCGATCGTCACGATGATGAGGTGATCGGCATGCGGGAGCACTCTCGGTAGTGCGGGTCGATTCGAGCCCCCCTATGCGACCCGTGGCTTTCCCGCGCACGCGGTACGTGCCGCGCCTTCGCATGCAGTCGGCGCACACTCCACCGAGAGTGCCCCGCTCCTCCAGCGAGAGGAGCGGGGCACCATGTATGTGGCCAGATCGAGGGGTTTACTCGTCGGAGCCGTGCGCGAAGAGCGCGGGGATTTCCTGCGCAGCCGACAGGCCGATGATCAGTCCGCGGCGAAGCATCGCGTGGATCTGGCGGTCCGAGAGGCCCTCGCCGACGAAGAAACGCGAGGCAGCCATGAGGACCCAGTCGTCACCGTCTTCGATGGGGAAGACCGTCGGCTGCAGGTGCGCGTTGTTCCACTCGTTCGCCTTCTCCTGCAGCGAGACCTCGGTGTGTCCCTCGCCGGGCACCGCGATGCGCGTCCGATCTGCGCCCAGGGGGCGTCAACGGGTTCGCGATGAATCTGGAACTGCACGTCCTCCAGCTGGGTGACGGCAATGAACTCGTTCGAGCCGTGCGGAAGACCGTCGCCCTCAAGCACCTTCTCGATGCGTTCGATCGTCAGCTCGGATACCTCGGTGCCCCACTTGGCGGCGTATTCGTCGGCCTCCATCGCGGGGAGGGGTGGCGGGGGCGGGCATAGCCTCGGGCTTGGCCTCGCCATCATCGCCGAAGGTGAAAGCTCTTCCATTCAGGCATTGGTGCCCTCCTTCGTCCACTGGTCGGGGAACATGATGTCGAGCTGGTTCATCATGGCGACGGAGGCCATGATGAACTGGGAGACCTCGGCCTGGACCTGGGCGTCGGTGGCGCCCACGACCCAGTTGAAGGTGTGCTGCAGGTGCAGGGGCGATGGCACCGGTCTCGGTCGTGCCGGAGGTGATCTTCGGCAGGTAGGTCGACGCATTGAGGCGGCGCACCGCGGAGGCGATGGCGTCGGCGTGCGAGGGGTCGAAGAAGCGCGGGTAGTCCGCGACTCCCTGGACGGGGTGTCCCTCGGGCACGGCGATGCGGACGGTGCGGTTCGGCAAGATCGCGGCGACCTGGCCGGTGGAGGAGACGAACGGGATGAGTCCGACGGCCTCGACCGCGTGGATGACCCGGTCGAGGGTGACCGGAGAGTGTCAGTTGTGCTCATGGTGTTAAGCCTAGCCGTTGTTGGGGGGTATCTGTGGGAGGCACCCGTACACTGGTGGCCATGGAGACATCGGTTGGACGCGCGTCGGACGTCGTGTGCGCGGTTGTGGGGCCCACGGCCTCGGGAAAGTCGGACCTCGCCTTGGAGCTGGCATGTGTTCTGCCGGAGGCGCTGGGAGCGCCTGGCCCGGGTGAGATCGTGTCCGCTGATGCCCTGCAGCTCTACCGCGGCATGGATGTGGGAACGGCCAAGACCCCGGTGGAGGAGCGCCGGGGAATCGCCCACCACCAGATCGACGTGCTCGACGTCCGAGACGAGGCGTCGGTGGCCGCCTACCAGAGGCATGCGCGCGCCGATGTGGTGAGTATCCACGAGCGCGGGGGTGTCGCCGTGGTCGCGGGAGGGTCGGGTCTCTACCAGCGTGCTCTCCTGGACGTCATCGAGTTTCCGGGCACGGACCAGGCCGTGCGCGCCCGACTCGAAGAAGAAGCCGAGGGGCCGATGGGCTCGCGGGGCCTCCATGATCGACTCTGTCAGCTGGACCCGGTATCGGCGGAGCGTATTGACCCGCATAACGCTCGCAGGATTATCCGCGCCCTCGAGGTCATCGAGCTGACCGGGCGCCCCTATTCGGCGTCCATGCCGCGCCACGAGTTCGTGGCACCGGCACTCATGGTGGCGCTGCGTCGCCCGATGGAGGAGCTCGACGAGCGCATCGCGCTGCGCACGCGCGCCATGATGGACGGCGGGCTCATCGAGGAGGTGCGCGCGCTCATCGACGTTGGCCTGCGGGAGGCGAAGACCGCGTCCCGTGCGACGGGATACTCCCAGGCGCTCGCCGTCATCGATGGGCAGATGAGCGAGGACGAGGCCGTGGAATCCATCGCGCTGGCCACCCGCCAGCTGGCGCGCCGCCAGGTCAAATGGCTGCGTCCAGACCCGCGCGTGCACTGGCTGGACGTGGAGGATTTCGCCTCGGACGAGGCCCTGGCACGTCATGTCGTCGAGCTGACGCAGCGCGAGGCCGAGGCCGCCCTGGGACGCTCGTAACACGGTCGGCGGCTGCGCGGCCGGCACGCGAGGGCTACGGTGGATCCATGACACATACGCAGCTGCCTGCCCACGCCCGCGTTGTTAAGGCTCACGGTGCCGGTAATTCCTTCGTCGTCGCGACGGATCGCTTCGACGATTACGATCCCAGCGAGGGTGGAGGTCGCCACGCTGTGTTCCCCGGCCTTCGGGATCGGTGCCGATGGCTTCATCCGGGCCGTCGAGCGTGACGGAATGTGGTTCATGGACTACCGCAACGCCGACGGATCAAAGGCCGAGATGTGCGGTAACGGCGTGCGCGTCTTCGTCGATCACCTGCGCCGCGAGGGCCTCGTCGATCTGCCGGTTGGCCGCACCCTGGACGTGGCCACGCGCGGTGGTATCAAGCGTGTCACCCCTGAGTCTGAGGATGAGGGGCGCGGCGCCAGTTACCGCGTCGACATGGGGCCGGCCGCGTCTCCCGCGCGTGAAACAATCGAGGTGGCAGTCCCCGGGATCGACGCTGTCCTGCGAGGAATCTGGGTGGACATGCCCAACCCGCACACGGTTGTCGAGCTCGCCGACGAGGAGACCCTGCGCGGCGTGTTCCCTGCCGACGGTCGACGTCTCACAGATCCCGCAGGCGCAGCGCCCCTCCTACGATCCGGAGCCAGAAGCAGGCACGAATCTCGAGCTGGTCGTCGACCTGACGGAGCTCGGTGAAGAACACGGACATATCGCGATGCGCGTGCTGGAGCGCGGTGTGGGAGAGACCCAGGCGTGCGGCACCGGGTGCTGCGCGGCGGCCCTCGCCACCGCCCTGCGTCGCGGACCGGGTGCGCCCACCCAGTGGGTCGTCGACATCCCGGGTGGAACGGTCATCGTCGGCCTCGACGGAGTCATCGACTGGACGGGGGAGAACCCCCGTATCACGGACGCCTCGGTGTTCCTCACGGGACCCGCGATCCGAGTCGCGGAGATCCGCCTATCCTGAACCCGAACCCGAGAAAACGGCGCCGGAGAGCGCGAGGCGGCCCCGGCCTCGTCGACCGAACGCAGGACGTCAGGCGGGACGGACCTCGATGATGCGGAAGCCCTTCTTCGACGCGTACTTCGAGGCCTGATACCCCTGACCGTTCAGCCACGCGATGAGCGAATCAGCGCCCAGGTTGCGCTGGACGACCAGGTAGGCGACGCCGGTGGGGGCGAGCCTGCCCAACCATGCCAGCAGCATCTCGTGCATCGCGTCCTTGCCGATGCGCACGGGCGGGTTGGACCAGATGACGTCGAAGCGCGTGTCCGACTTCTGCGACGAGGCGAGCGCCTCCTCGGCTTTCAGCGCGCGCACCCTGCTCGCGCCGTTGGATTGGGCATTGCGCTGCGTCAGATCCACCGCGCGAGAGTTCACGTCCACCGCCCACACGGTTGCATTCAGGGGACTCCAGCGACATGATCGTCGCGATCGGACCCCACCCGCACCCCAGGTCCAGGAAGGTCCCGTCTTCGGGCAGGTCCGGGGCATTCTCCAGGAGCTGACGCGTCCCGAGATCGAGCTTAGAGCCCGAAAACACGCGCGACGACACGCGCATCGACAGAGTCGAATCGCGCGCGCTCACCTCGATCGTGCGGATCTCATCGGCGCTCGCAGGGGAAGAGTCGGAGAAGTACTGTTCGTCCACGGGAGAAAGCCTATCGCGCCCGCGCGCGGCGGCGCAGATGAGGACGGGGCGTGCGACACTAGAAGTCCCCACAAAAAGGATGGTTATGGACACGACCCACACAGGTGCGGACTCTTCGAAAGAGGAGCGCGACCAGCGCGTCAACGACGTTGTCGCGCGTATCCTCGCGCGCTCGGGAACAGCGCTCGCATCGACGACGGGTCAGGACACGTCCCAGGACGCGGGTGCTCTTGAGCGCGAGGCTCGAGCGGGCACGCGCCGCGTCGACACCGGTGCCTCCGACCGCGAGGACATTTCCGAGGTCGAATACCGCCAGGTGCGACTCGAAAAGGTCGTGCTCGTGGGCCTACGCACCACGCAGAGCGAAGAAGAAGCCGAGAACTCGCTGCGCGAGCTCGCCGCGCTCGCGGAGACCGCCGGTTCGCGCGTGCTCGACGGCATCATTCAGCGTCGCATGAAGCCCGATCCGGCCACCTACCTGGGGTCCGGCAAGGCTCGCGAGCTGGCCGAGATCGTGCGTAGCGTTGAGGCCGACACCGTCATCGTCGACGAGGAGCTGGCCCCCTCGCAGCGCCGCGGGCTGGAGGACGTCGTTGACGCCAAGGTCGTCGACCGGACGGCCCTGATCCTCGACATTTTCGCCCAGCACGCCAAGTCCCGTGAGGGCAAGGCGCAGGTGGAGCTGGCTCAGCTCGAGTACCTGCTGCCGCGTCTGCGTGGCTGGGGTGAGTCGATGTCCCGTCAGGCTGGCGGCCGCGTCGCCGGCGGCGCGGGTATCGGTTCCAGGGGTCCCGGTGAGACCAAGATCGAGCTGGATCGTCGTCGCATCCGCACGCGCATGGCGAAGCTCCGTGCGGATATCGCGCGCATGGAGCCCGCTCGACGCACGCAGCGCAACTCTCGCCGCCGTGGGGGAGTCCCCTCGGTGGCCATCGCTGGGTACACGAACGCCGGCAAGTCGACGCTACTCAATCGTCTAACGGACGCGGGAGTCCTCGTCCAGGACGCGCTGTTCGCCACGCTGGACCCGACGGTGCGCCGTGCGCGCGCCGCAGACGGGCGCGAATACACCCTCACCGATACGGTCGGTTTCGTGCGCAACCTGCCCACCCAGCTGGTCGAGGCCTTCCGCTCGACCCTGGAAGAGGTCGGCCAGGCCGACGTCATCTTGCACGTCGTGGATGCCGCGCACCCGGACCCGGTCTCACAGGTGCAGGCCGTGCGTGCGGTGATCGACACGATCGAGGGTGCCTCGGAGATTCCCGAGCTTATCGCCCTGAATAAGGCCGATCTGGCCTCGCCCGAGCAGATTGCGCTGCTGCGCACAGTCTTTCCGAATGCCGTCCCTCTCAGCGCTCACACGGGCTGGGGCGTGGACGCGCTGCGCGTGGCCCTCGAGGACATGCTGCCCCGGCCTCGGGTGGCCGTCGACGCGATCCTGCCGTATTCGGCGGGCTCCCTCGTCCATCGGATCCACGAGGAGGGCGACGTTGAGCGCGAGGAGTACGTGGAGACGGGCACGCGTATCGTCGCGCGCGTCGACGAGGCCCTGGCCGCCCTCATTGCTCATGAGGCGGTGGGTGGCACCGTGGGCGACGCGGCGGTGACCGCTTCGTGAGCGAGGACCTGGTCGAGGCCTCGGGTCGCGTCCTCGATGCGGTCGTTGCCCAGATGGGCGGGTCCGCGCGCGAGGGCCAGGCCTCGATGGTCGCCGAAGGAGCTGCTGCGCTCGAGGACCGTCACCACCTCCTCGTACAGGCGGGAACGGGCACTGGTAAGTCGCTTGGCTACCTGGTGCCCCTGCTGACCTACTGTGCGACGAGCGGTGTGCGAGGCGTGGTCTCGACGGCCACGCTCGCGCTGCAGCGTCAGATTCTCGTCAAGGACGCGCCGGTTGCTATTGACGCGGTCGCTTCCGTGACGGGGACGCGTCTGAAGGTCGCGGTGCTCAAGGGCTGGTCGAACTATGCGTGCCTGCATAAGCTCGACGGAGGGTATCCCACCGAGGGAACTCTTTTTGAAGACCGGGATATGAGCGTCGGACCGACGGGTGAACTCGGCAAGGAGATCCTGCGCATTCGCGAGTGGATCAGCGACACCACGACGGGGGACCGTGACGATCTGGTGCCCGGCGTCTCGGACCGGGCCTGGCACCACGCGTCGGTCGCAAAGCCCGAGTGCCTGGGCAAGCATTGCCCGCTCATCGACGAGTGTTTCGCGCAGGCGGCCCGTCTGGAGGCCGCGGACGCGGATGTCGTCGTCACGAACCATTCGTTGTTCGGAATCAACGCGTGCGGGGAGGGCGAGCTCTTCGGCGAGTACGACGCCGTCGTCATCGACGAGGCCCACGAGCTGGCCGACCGTGTGCGTTCCCAGGCGGCCGCCGACCTGACGGTGGCCCGCGTGAGTCGCGTGGCGCGCTCCCTGCGCTCGAATCTCTCGATCGATTCCACGGACCTCGACGAGGCCGGGGCTGGGCTGGGTGCCGCCATGGCCCCCTTGGAGGCGGGCCTCCTCGAATACCGGCCGAGCGCCCTCATCGACGCGATGGTCGTCCTCGATGGCGCGGCTCGGCGCGCCAGCCACGAGGTGTCGGACGCGCAGGGAGAGCCCGCCGCCAAACTCTTAGCCCGTGCCGCCATTGATGAGCTGATCGCGGCGCTCGAAGCGTGGGGGAGGGACCCCGACCAGTCGATCGCCTACATCACGAAGGATGAGTCCGATAATGCGCGCCTCACCGTTGGGCCCCTTGACGTGTCCGCAGCCATCGGTGGAACCGGTATCGGTGAGCGCCCCGCGATCCTCACGTCCGCGACGCTCGCGCTCGGCGGGAACTTCGACTTCATGGCCGCGCAATCCGGCATGGCTGTGTCGGGCGTGCCCTGGCACGGCATCGATGTGGGATCACCCTTCGACCATGCGCGCCAGGGCATCCGCTACGTGGCGACCCACCTGCCCCTGCCCGGGCGCGACGGTCCCTGCGAGGAACTGCTCGACGAGCTCGTCGAACTCGCGCAGGCCTCGGGCGGAGGGATGCTTGCCCTCTTCGCGTCGAAGCGCGGGGCGATGGCCGGAGCGCAGGCCCTGCGTGAGCGTACGGACTTGACCGTCTACCTGCAGGGCGAAGAAACGCTGGCTCAGCTGATCCAGCGCTTCCGGGAGGAACGCGACTCCTGCCTCGTGGGCACGATGTCCCTGTGGCAGGGTGTCGACGTAGCCGGGCAGGCCTGTCGACTCGTCGTCATCGACAAGATTCCGTTCCCGCGCCCCGACGATCCCGTGTCCCGCGCCCGATCCATGGACGTGGAACGCCGTGGCGGCAACGGCTTCGTATCCGTCTCTCTCACGCACGCGGCGCTCGCGATGGCCCAGGGCGTGGGGCGCCTTCTGCGCTCGACCGACGACCGGGGTGTCGTCGCGATCCTCGATCCACGCGTGGTGACGAAGCGCTATGGCAGTTTCATCATGCGCTCCCTGCCTGCCATGTGGCCGACGACGGATCCGCAGGTCGTTCGCGGTGCCCTGCGTCGCCTCGCGCAGGGGAGCGACCACGAGGGGTAAGTAGCCCGTGAGCGTGTAAAACGTCGCACAGTTAACGGGCGCGGGGAGGCTTCCATCTGAGAGAATAGACGTGCCCGCAGACTCTAGGAGACACTCGTGGAAAATAAAGCCCAGACCCTGTACCCGTCAAAGTCCTCCGGACGTCCCTCTAAGATCGCCATTATCGGCGCCGGTGCGGTTGGTACCGCTGTCGCGTATGCATGCGCGATGCGCGGCGATGCCCGCTCGATCGTCCTCCAGGACATCAATAAGGCGAAGGTGGAGGCCGAGGCCCTTGATATGGCTCACGGCATTCAGTTCACGCCCGCCGGCTCAATTGAGGGCTCCGACGACGTTGAGATCGTTCGTGGTTCCGACCTGATCATCGTGACTGCTGGCGCGAAGCAGCAGCCCGGACAGTCGCGCCTTGAGCTGGCCGGTTCGACCGTCAACCTTATGAAGAAGATCGTGCCGAACCTGCAGAACGTGGCCCCTGACGCCCGCTTCATGTTCGTCACGAACCCCGTTGACGTCGTCACCTACGTGGCGCTCAAGCTCACGGGACTGCCCCGCAACCAGGTCTTCGGTTCGGGCACGGTGCTCGACACCTCCCGCCTGCGCTACCTTGTCTCGCGCGAGACCGGCGTTGCCACCCAGAACATCCACGCGTACGTGGCGGGCGAGCACGGCGACTCCGAGGTCGCCCTGTGGTCCAGCGCTGAGATCGGCAACGTTCCGCTGTCGCAGTGGGGCCCGACCCTGTCCGGTGGTGTCTTCGACTCGGCTCTGCGCAACTCCATTGCACAGGAGGTCGTCCAGAGCGCCTACAAGATCATTGAGGGCAAGGGTGCGACGAACTACGCGATCGGCCTGTCTGCTGCGAATATCGCGGGTGCTGTCCTGCGTGACGAGCAGCGAGTCCTGACCATCTCGACCCTGCTTGAGGACTGGGAAGGTATCTCGGACGTCGTCATGGCCGCCCCGACCATCGTGGGCCGCGACGGTGCCGGACGAGTCCTCAACCCGCCGCTCACGCTCAACGAGCGCGATGGTCTGACTGCCTCGGCCGAGCGCCTGCGTCAGGTTGCCCGCGACCTGGGCTTCTGATCCTCACCGACAGATAGCGAGTGGCGCCACCCTCTTGGGTGGCGCCACTCTTTATTGCAGTGCGTCAGAGCGAACGAATGACGGTCACGACCTTGCCGAGGATGGTGGCCTCGTCGCCAGGAATGGGGGAGTAGTCCGGGTTGTGTGGGAGCAACCAGACGTGGCCACCCGTGACGGACAGTTCCTTGACTGTGGCCTCGCCGTCGATCATGGCGGCGACAAACTCTCCGTTGCGAGCCTCGTTCTGAGAACGGATGACGACGTAGTCGCCGTCGAAGATACCCGCATCGACCATGGACTCGCCGCTGACCTCGAGCATGAAGAGGTCGCCGTGCCCAGTCATGGACGTTGGAAGGTGGAACACATCCTCCACATGCTGCTCAGCAGTGATGGGGGTACCGGCGGCAATACGACCGACGAGCGGGATAGCGGTGCCTTCTTCCTCCACGTGGGAGACGGGCACTTCGATACGAATGACCTTTTCAGAGGGCTGTGAGGAGGGCGTGATGCCGAGCTCGTCGCGTGCACGATCCGTGAGGTCAAGGGCACGCGGCAGTCCGGGTTCGCGCACAAGGTACCCGTCGGCTTCAAGGGCGTCGAGGTGGTGTTTCACGGTCGACGGTGATGCCAATCCAACCGCGGATGCGATCTCGCGCACAGATGGGGGAAAGCCGCTTGATGCCAACTTTTCGTTGATAACACGCAGGATCGCGCGGTGGCGATCGCTGATCGGTCGCTCGGTCATGGGGTCTGCCTCTCCTGTGGGTGGACGCAGATGTGCATGGGTGGTCGTCCACTGGATACGTCAAGGATATGACGATCGCAGACGAAATGAAACATATGTTCGAGCGGGTCTCGACATTGTGTGGATTACATGCTATCGTACAGGTGTTCGACGAACAGATGTTCGATTAAGGTTTCTGGAGGTTCTCATGAGTGTTCCCGTTGTGAGGAAGGTTGCCGTCTCGTTCCCTGCGCGCCGCTCCCCGCTTCGTGTCATGGAGGAAGCGCCGCTCGCGACTGTTCGTGACATCTCTACGGCCCCCTCTGCACGTCGTCGTGTTGAGGCTCAGCGCATTGATGATCCCTCGTACCTGCGCGCGCCTGCTGCTCCTCGTCGTCGGACTCAGTCGTCGCGTCGCGGTTTGCTCGCTGGCGTGCTGGCGACGCTCGTCCTGTCGGTTGGCGCTGGTGCCCTCGGTCTGGCCATTCAGCCGGACGCATACGATGGTCCGACCGTCACGAAGGCTGTCGTCAGCGGTGACTCTGTGTGGTCGCTTGCCCAGGGCGTGAAGACGGACCGTCCGCTGGAGCAGGTCGTCGCCGACATTGAACGCATGAACGACGTGCGCGGTGCCCTGCAGCCTGGCCAGAGGATCATTGTCCCTGTTCGCTGACGGTGGCACGTGGGACTCCTGTGACAGACGGGTGTCTTTGCGTGTACCGTTGAAGGGTGCACTGCCCTTTCTGTCATAACCCGGATTCACGCGTCGTCGATACGCGCATCGCGGACGACGGCGCTTCGATTCGGCGTCGTCGTGAGTGCACCCACTGCAAGAAGCGTTTCACGACGCTTGAAACCTCGTCATTCCAGGTCGTCAAGCGCTCCGGGGTGGTCGAGTCCTTCTCCCGTAACAAGGTTGTATCGGGTGTGAAGAAGGCCTGCCAGGGTCGGCCTGTGTCGGATGACCAGCTCGCGATTCTTGCCCAGCAGGTGGAGGAGCAGCTGCGCTCGACGGGTGTTTCCAACGTGTCGACAGACGAGGTCGGAAAGGCGATCCTTCCGTTCCTACGCGATCTGGATGTCGTCGCATATCTGCGCTTCGCATCCGTCTATCGCCAGTTCGATAACCTCGACGATTTCGAACAGGCCATTCACGCGCTGCGGGAGCGCTCGCGCAGCTCGCTCCCGGTGCTGACGCTCCCGAGACAGCGGAAGATGCCGTCCAGTGCGCGCCGGCCCCTGCGAAGAAGCCTCGTAAGGCGCGTTCTGCCCGCAAACGCTCCGTCGCGGCAGCGCCCACGCTGCTCGGAGACGACTGATTCTGATGTGCGAGTAGTGCCCGGCCCTCAACGAGGACCGGGCACTACTCGTCAGCATGGTGATGCCTGGTGATTAGCTCTCGGTTGTCTCCTGGTCGTCAGCCGTTGGTGCATCGTCTCCGGTAGTGGGGGTAGATCCCTGGGTGCCCGCGGACAATCCACGGACCCCCGCCACGGCCTCGGACACGGACTCACGCGCACCTGCCACCGCCTCGGCGACGGAATCGCGCGCTCCGGCCATGGCCTCGGAGGCGGTTTCACGCGCCTCTGCGACCCTTTCGGACATGGTTTCACGTGCCTCAGCCATGGCCTCGGACATTGCGCCGCGCGCTCCGGCGACGGCCTCGCGCGCCTCCGCGACGGCCTCGGAAGCGGCGCCGCGTGCCTCGGCAACCCTCTCGCTCATCGCTTCGCGTGCGCCTACGACGGCGTCGCGCGCGCCCGCAACAGCATCCGTGGCGGCCGCCTGAGCACCCAGGATTTGCTCGCGCACCTTCTTGCGCATGACCTTGCCCAGCTGCGAGCGAGGAAGCTCGGTCATGACGACAATCTGACGAGGGAGCGCGTAGTGGGCGAGTGATTTTTCCGCCCACTTGCGCAGGGTCACCCAGCGTCACGGAGGCGCCGGCTTCGAGCACGACCGCTGCGACGACGTCCTCGCCGGACTCTCCGGCAGGTACGCCAACGGCTGCGACGTCGAGGATGCCGGGCATTGATCGCACGGCTTCTTCGACCTGGGAGGGATAGACGTTAAAGCCGGAGGAGTTGATCATCTCCTTGCGTCGGTCAGCCATGTAGATGAAGCCGTCACGTACCTGCACGAGGTCGCCGGTGCGTAGCCAGCCATCCGCCGTGAAGACTTCGGCGGTTTCCTCATCCTGGTTCCAGTAGCCGGAGAACACCTGTGGGCCGCGTGCGATGAGTTCTCCGACCTCGCCATCGGCCACCTCGCGGGAGGGGTTTTCTGGATCGACGATGCGCACCTGCGTGGAGGGGAAGGGGATGCCAAGGGCTCCGCGTGCGCGCGATGAGGCGAGAGGGGACCCAAGGATGATGGGAGAGGCTTCGGTCATGCCGTAGCCTTCGATCATGAGACCGCCCGTGGCGTGCTCCCACTGATCGGCCAGCGAGGCCGAGAGAGGCATCGCACCCGAAAGGGAGAAGTGGATCGACGACAGGTCGACGTTTGTGCCTTCGGCCGCCTTGAGGAGGCGCTCGTACATGGGTGGAACGCCGAGGAAGAACGTGCACGGCAGGCGGCGTTGGGCCGCCAGGACCAGTGCGGTGTCGAACTTGGGGAACATCGCGATCGTCGCACCCAAACGCAGGCCCGCCAGGAAGCCAATCGTGAAGCCGAAGGCATGGAAGAGAGGAAGGATGCAGTAGAAGACCTCGGCCCCCTCGTGGAGGACCGGTACCCACGCGATCGATTCTTCGACATTGGCCATGAGGTTGGCGTGCGTGAGTGCGGCGGCCTTTGGGACGCCCGTCGTTCCACCCGTGTGGATAAGGGAGAGCCACGTCATCCATGGCGCACGGGCAGCTGCCCTGCCAGGGGGTGGCTGAGCGCATTGCGCGCGTCCAGGAGCGTGCCCAACCGGGACGCGGGCTTGCGAGCTGCTCGCGCTTCTCGCGCGCCGCCTTCACGGGCAGCTTCAGCGCCAGGCGCGAGGCCGTGGGCAGCGCCGACGTCAGGTCCATGGAGAAGGTGGTGTGCCGCGCCCGAGGAACGTGAGTTTCTCGAGGGTTTTGGACCACGCGATCGTCACGCGTGCGCCGTGACGAGCGTACTCGCTTTCCAGTTCGCCTGCGGGGGCCAGGGGATTGTGCTCGACGACGACCGCGCCGAGCAGCATCGTGCCGAGAACGGCGATAGCATGCTGCGGGCAATTCGGCATGACGAGGGCAACCCGATCGCCGCGGCGCACGCCCGCCTGGTGGAGGGCTCCCGCGCACCGGCGCATGTCATCGGCGAGCTCCGCGTACGTGAGCTGGCGCGCGAAAAAGTCGATGGCTGCGCGCTTCGGGTAGCGCGAGGCTACTTCCAGGACCATCTCGGGGATGGGCTGAGCGGGCGTTGCGATCTCGTAGGCGACGCCGGGTGCGTACAGGGCGCGCAGCTGCGACGTGAGGTCCATCTGTCCTCCTTTGGGAACGGTATACCTACGATACCGTAACCACGGCGTGCGTTAACCAGGTGGAAACGCGATGAACGCGACAGTTTTACAGCGGCGTGGCGATCAAACGGATGGTCTCGGGCAGGTGGCTGAGCTCCTCGAGGGCCTCGCGTCCGAGGCCCGCCGAGATGTCGGTGAGCACGTAGCCGACCTCGTCGAGGGTGGCGAGGATCTGGGCGTCGACGTTGGCCTCGGAGGATGCGAAAATCTGGTTGACGCGCGCCATGACGCCCGGAACGTTGCGGTGGATGAGGCGCACGCGGTAGCGCGAGCGCTTGCCCACGTTCATCGTCAGGTTCGGCAGGTTCACGCTCATGTCGGTGGAGCCGCTGACCTGGTATTCGCCGATCTTCGCGGCGACGAAACGACCGATATCGTATTGGGCTTCCTCGGTCGAGCCGCCGATGTGGGGCGTGAGGATGACGTTGTCAAGGGTTGCCAGGGGAGAGGCGAACGGGTCGCCGTTGGCGCGCGGTTCCTCCGGGAACACGTCAATGGCGGCGCCGCCCAGGTGTCCGGAGACGAGCGCGGCGTGCAGCGCGTCGACGTCGACGACGTGGCCGCGCGACAGGTTGATGAAGAGGGCGCCGGGCTTCATGAGCTCGAACTCGACACGCCCGATGAGGTTTGTGTTGGACTCCTGGCCGTCCACGTGCACTGAAATAATGTCGGCTTCGCGCAGGACGGCTTCCATCGTCGGCATCTGCGTCGCATTACCGAGGGCGAGGCGCTCGGCGGCGTCGTAGAAGATGACGTTGAGGCCCATGGCCTCGGCGAGAACGGAAAGCTGGGTTCCGATATTCCCGTAGCCGATGATGCCGAGAGTGTGGCCGCGCACCTCGTGGGCGCCGTCTGAGCTCTTGTCCCACACGCCGCGGTGCAGGCGCGAATTCTTCACGGTGACGCGGCGCGAGAGGTCGATGATCTCACCGATCGCGAGCTCGACGACGGAGCGCGTATTGGAGTAGGGCGCGTTAAAGACGGCGACGCCCATCTCGGTGGCCGTGGCCAGGTCGATTTGGTTCGTGCCGATGCAAAAGGCGCCGATGGCTTTGAGCTCGGGGCGCGCACGCAGCACGCGCTCGGTGACTTCGGTCTTGGAACGCAAACCCAGGTAGTCCACGCCCTCGAGAGCCTCGATCAGGTCATCTTCGGACAGGGCACCCTTGATGCGCCTTACCTCAATGCCGAACTTGGCGAAAATATCGTCGGCGACGTCGTGCGGGTTTTCCAGGAGCAGTGCGCGTGTCATGCTCCCATCATCGCAGACACGGGCGCGAAGCGGGACACGGTGTCAGGGTGTGGTTGCTCCTACCACTCTTCCATACCGGCGGGCAGAGGTGCGCTGTGGACGACGTGGACGTCGTGGGTGGCGCGGGTGAGCGCCACGAAGAGGTCTCCGACGCCGTCGCTGATGATCTCGGCAGTTCGACGAGGACGACAGTGTCGAATTCGAGGCCCTTGGAAGCCACGGCGGATAGGAGGGAAACGCGCTCGGACAGGGCGGTATCACCGTCGATGTCGGCCCCCCACGCGCGGGCGCGGTCATGCCCGACGATAAGCGCGATGCGACCACGGGAGGTGCCCGCCTCGCGGTCGAGGCGCTCCTCGGCTTCGCGCTGGGCCCGGGCGACGGCGCACCATAGTGGGCTATTTTCCCGCGACGAGGCCGGAGCCTCCTCGGGTGCGTCCACGTGGGTGACGCGGTAGCAGTCCTCAACGTCGCGTACCGCAGTCATCGGGTACAGCACGGGCACGCCGGCGCGGGCGACCACGCCTTCAGCGAGGGTCGTGAGGGTCGCGGGCGTGCGGTACGAGACCGTCAGAGCGTACTCAGCTGCGAGGGCACGGGCTGCCGGGCCGAGAGCCTTCTCCCATGTGGGCGGACGCTTGTTACCACGCCGCTGGTCGAGGTCTCCCACGACCGTGAACGAACGGGAGGGGCAGCGGCGCAGCAGGGCACGCCATGCCATCGGAGAGAGAGCTCCTGCGCTTCGTCGACCACAATATGGCCGTATGCCCACGTCCGATCTTTCGCGGCGCGCTCGGACAGGGGCGTCCACGAATCCTGTCCCGTGACCTGGTCAGCGAGCATCTGCGCTGTCACGATGCCGCCGCCCAGGTTTTGCGCTTCGATCGCTTCGCGGGCGCGTGCAACCGCACCGTCATCCGTACCCCGCGACGTCGTGGAGGCGGTGGGCATGGGACCCAGAAGTTCTTCGCACTCGTCCAAGATCGGCACGTCCGACACCGTCCACGGTGCCGATCGCGGCCGCACGAGTGCAGCGAGTTCGTCGGGGCGCAGTGGCGAACCGGCCTTGCGGTTCGCCACTGCCAACACCTCCGGACGCGCATAGAGTCGACGCAGCAGCGTCCCCGCGCTCGTCGGCATCCACGCCGTGTTGATCGCGCGCCTACAATCCGCCGAATCGCGGATCTCGATGAGCCACGAGCGCTTCACTTCCGGATCGACGCCGCCCTCGGAATCGCCGTCCCCGGCCTCGCGCGCAAGACGGAGGGCCAACACATCCATGAGCTCGCGTGCAAAGGACTCGCGCGCCACGTTATGTGCGCGACCCGAGCGCTTCGCCCGGCGCCGCGCCGTCTCCACGTCGGAGCGCGAGAGCGTCACCTCGCGGTTCCATACGCGCAGCACCTGGTCGCCCTCGGGCAGCTTCGCCAGCGCCCGCACGGCCTCCTTGACGATTTTCGCCCACGCCGGAAGCCCCTTGATCCGCGCCACGGCCTCGTCGTCTTCGGCGCGAGCATGCACGCCCGGCACCAGGTCGCCCAGCGTTATGGACACGACACCCGTCTCGCCTAGGGAGGGGAGAACCTGCTCGATATAACGCAGGAACAGCCGCGACGGGCCGACGAGGAGGACACCCGAGCGTTCGAGGCGCTCACGGTGGGCATACAGGAGGTAGGCGATGCGGTGCAGCGCGACAGCTGTCTTACCGGTACCCGGGCCGCCCTGAACGACCATGAGGCCCTTGTCGGACGCGCGAATGATGCGGTCCTGCTCCGACTGGATGGTGGCGACGATGTCGCCCATACGGCCGTCGCGGGCTTCGCTCAGGGCGTGCATGAGCGCGCCCTCGCCCTGGAGCTCCAGCCCCGATGCGTGGGATGCGTCCAACAGTTCGTCCTCCAGGCCGGTCACTCGGCGGTCACGCGTCGAAATATGGCGGCGCCGAACGACACCGTCCGGCTCAGCCGACGTGGCCTGGTAGAAGGGGCGTGCGGCCGGAGCGCGCCAGTCCACGAGGAGGGGAGTGCCGTCCTCCTGCGACAGGGACAGGCGACCCACGTGACGCACCGAGCGATCCACCATGTCGAGACGGCCGAAGACGAGGCGCTCTTCCACGCCTTCGAGGCGGGCGGCCATTTCACCCAGGTGCGCGGACAGGGCCTCGCGTTCAGTCCAGCCCTGCGCATTTCCGACACCGTGCGTGGCGTGGACGCGCCCCTGGCGCTCGCGGTAGGAGGCCCGCAATGCGTCCAGGCGCTCATACGCGCGGTCGACGAAGTCCTGTTCGGGCAGTGGAAGGTCGGTCGACGACTCATCATGAGTGTTCGTGGCCATGGCTCCTCCTCGATTCTGTGGCCCTCTATTGTCCCCTACTTTTGCTTTCGGCGCTTCCAGTACGTCGGGCGTGTGCGCACTTCGCCCCAAGCTCAAAAACGGCTCCCGAGTGACGAGGCGGGGGCGACGCGGGTACGTTAGACACGAGGTAGAAGCATAAGCATGAGGAGGAGACGTGAGTATGAAGGCCACTGACCTGTATGCCGACGGTCCCGCCGCGGGTGCGAAGGCGAAGATTCTCCTCATCCACTTCGATGGGGCGATTGACGCTGGCGCCGCAGGGCGCATGGCGATTGGCAGCTGCTGCGTTCCCTGCACAACGAGCGGGTCGCCACGTTCGACGCCGATACCCTCGTGGACTACCGTTCCCATCGGCCCATTGTGACCGTCGACAACTGGGTGCCCTCCCCGGACATGGTGATGCCCGAAACCGTCCTCGACCTCGTCGAAGACGACATGGGGAACCCGATCCTGGTCCTGCACGGTGCCGAACCCGACGCCCACTGGGAGTCGTTTACCGCCGCGATCCGAGAGATCTGCGAACGCGCGGGCGTGGAAATTACCTTCTCATTGCACGGCGTCCCCTCGGGGGTTCCTCACACGCGTCCCACGCCCGTCCACGTGCAGGCGACCGACGAGTCGCTGTTGCCCCCGGGGTCTGGCGCGATCTCGAATCACATGCAGTTCCCCTCGCCGCTGTCCACGTTCATGCAGATTCGTATGGGACAGCAGGGGATCGGTGGGCTCGCGCTCCTCGGCGCGGTTCCGTACTACATGGCGGACACTGGTTACCCGGCCGCGTCCTCTGCTCTGTTGACCTCATTCGCCAAGTTCGCGGACCTTTCGCTGCCCGTCGGCGACCTCGAGCAAAGGTGCTGCGCAGGATCAGGAGAACATCGCCAAGCTCGTCGAAGGCAATCCGGAGATTTCGCATACGGTGTCCGCTCTCGAGGAGCACTTCGATGCGTGGACCGGCGGAACGGGTGCGATTCCGCTGCCTGGCATGGGACAACCTCCGATGACCAGCGGCGACGAGAAAGCACCGAAGGATATTGGCGACGTGATCGAGGCCTACCTCGCGCAGGTCTCCCGTGCCCAGGATGAGGAAATCGAGTCCGTTCAGCGGGCGCCGCGCACCGAGGAGTCCGCCGAACCCGCCAAGTCCGACACTATCGAGGATGTACTCGCGCGCGTCGAGGCGCGTCGCAGGGGGCAGGGACCCGGTCCCTCGTCGCCGCGCCACCGCGCCTGAGCGATCCGTGCGTGAGGCGGCGCCGAGCCCAACTCCTGGGCGCGGTGTTCCTGCCCGCGCGCCACGGCCTCGTTAATCGGCCTGAGGATATCCGACCTGCGCGTCCCTGAGAGCAGGCGTTCCCGCCACCCATCGTTCCAGGTCCCGCGGCCGCGTAATGCGGGCGGGCAGTGCCAGCATACGCAGCGCGCGATCGATCTCGTCCACGTCAACGACGCCATCCGCGCAGGCCAGGGCGACGACGTTACCGCGTCTGCCGCCTCGTCCCACCTTCGGATCCTGAATGGACGCGACGAAGGGGAAGACCTCGCACAGGGCGGCTACGTCCTGACGGGCATTAGCAGCGCCACCATGCGCGCAGTTCACCAGGTACACACCCGGGCCGTCAGCGCAGCGCGTACCCGCTGCGCGCACTCCACGGTGCGCAGATGATCGGGAGTCACCCCGGACGCGAACGCGTCGCGCACGATCACGTCGAAACTTCCCTCGCGCGTCCCGTCGAGGACCACGCGCCCATCGCCCACTCGGATCTTGACCTGGGGTGACTTCGGGATCGGGAAGTGCTCACGTACCTGCTCAGCGAGGAGACGATCAACCTCGACGGCCACGTGACGGGACTGCGGGTGTGACGCCGCCCATGCGCAGGCGAGCGCGCACGCCGCACCACCCACATGCAGCGCGCGAAAACGATCCTGAGCGCCCCACAGGGAAGACACGACAGCGTTCATGTGCTGCATGTACTCGAACTCCAGGTAGGTGGGGTCCGACGTGTCAACCGCGGATGATTCGACGTCACCCAGGAAGAGCGTCGCACGCGGCCCATCCCACCGGATACGCGCCGAGCCGAAATCCGTATCGAAAGAGATGTCGCGTGACGAAGATGAGCGTGCCATGGTGGACACTGTAACCACGAAGACCATACACGGGCACAGGAGGTGACATGTCAAACGCTCCCAGGGATACGCGCGCGAAACGCGACTGGGGATCGGATGACTCAGCCACCCCGATCCTTCACGTCGACATGGACTCCTTCTTCGCCCAGGTCGAAATGCGCGAGGATCCAAGCCTCGTCGGGCGGCCCATCATCGTTGGGGGGACCTCGGGGCGTGGCGTCGTCACCTCCGCCACCTACGAGGCCCGAGCCCTGGGCGTACGCGCCGGCATGCCGACATCGCGTGCCCGAGCCCTGTGCCCGCACGCGGCGTTCGTCCCCGGCAGTCACGGCCTGTACCGCCGATACTCTCAGGAGGTCATGGGGATCCTCGCGACGATTACGCCCGCGCTCGAACAGGTCTCCATCGATGAAGCGTTCCTGGACGTGTCCGGTGCTCGCCGTCGCCTCGGATCACCCCTGACAATCGCGACCCTCATCCGCTCGAGAATCCGCGAGAGCGTCGGCTTGCCCGCATCCGTTGGCATCGCATCCACGAAATCGGTCGCAAAGATTGCCTCCTCGCATGCCAAACCCGACGGGCTTCTTCTCATTCCCCACGATGCCACGGTCTCGTTCCTCCACGGACTGCCGGTGGGAGCGCTGTGGGGAGTGGGCGGTCGGACCGCGGCCGTTCTCGATCGCGAAGGCATCGACACGATCGGCGACCTCGCGCACGCGCCTATCGCGCGCCTGACGAAGCTCCTCGGAGTCGCCGCAGCCCACCACCCTGCACGACCTCGCGTGGGGATTGATCCGCGGGCCGTGAGCCCCGCGCGCGCCGAAAAATCGGTCGGCATGGAACGCACCTTCGAGGAGGACGTGCGCTCGCGGGTTCAGATTGAGGAATTCATCCTGGCGGCCTCTCACGATTGCGCGCGCCGACTGCGAGCAGGCGGGGTCGTTGGGTGGACCGTCGGGATTAAGATGCGCGGCGCTGACTTTCATACGATCACGCGCAGCGTGAGCCTCGTGGCGCCCACGGACACGGGGCGAGACATCGCCAAGGCCGCGCGCGAGCTCTTTTTGCGTGAGGCCATGCCGATCGGCGGGGTGCGCCTCTTCGGTGTGCGCGTGGAGGGTCTGCAGGCGCGCTCCGGGGGAGTGGCGGTCACGTTGGATCGCGATGAGCGCCCTGCCGCGTCCGAGCGTGCGATGGATCAGATCCGCACGAAGTTTGGTGCCGGTGCACTGGCGCCTGCGACGCTGATCGGGAAGAAAACACCCGATCGGCGTTCCTTCGGGGCTGGCGAAGGCGAGGCTACTGGGGCGGTGGTTTCGTCGAAGCGACGAGGCCGGGGAGCGGAAGGGGGCCGATGGCGGCGGTCGTGAGCCGCGCCAGGGGACCCTCCTGTAAGGCCAGTTCGTCTCTGACATACCGGACGCGCTAAGCTGTTGGTACTACCCATGTGAAAGGGGCACCCAATGGCTCTCACCGAGTATGAGAAGAAGATCCTCGAGCAGATGGAAGCATCTTTGCGCGAGGAAGATCCGGCGTTGGCCTCGCAGATGTCTGCCCCTGTCTCCGAAGAATCCGAATCTGCGGGATCTGCAGGCCCTCGCGCTCCTCGCCGTATTGCGCTCGGCTTGACGGGTGCTGTCCTGGGCATGATCGTCCTGGTGGCTGCCGTGTCCCTGGGGTACTCCGTCGTATCGATCCTCCTGGGGGTCGTCGGTTTCGCTGTGACGGTAGCCGGAGTGCTCTACGCGTTCTCGAGGCCTTCTGCTCAGGGGCGAGGCGCAGATGAGTCCCGCTCGGCGAAGAAGAATAAGGGCGGCGGCTGGGATTCTTTCATCCAGGATCAGGAGCGACGCTGGGATAACCGCAAGGACGACGACTGACGTCGTCGATCCAAGACTGCCCGGGGCGGGGCGCGCCGGGGATTCGGCGCGCCCGCCCTCTGTGCATCGCATGCGCGACACGCTATGAATGTGGGTACGCAGCGAAAGAGCGTGCGGGGTTGTTGCCGTGCAGCGTGTTTAGTGGCCTTGTTTTTCTTCCCAGGTGTCGGTGTTTGAGACGGTGAGGTGGTCGAGGGGGAAGGGGCCGGTTGTTTCCGTCGTGGTGACCAGGCCGTTGATGGTCTGGGTCTCGCCGGTGAAGGGGTTGGTGGCCGTACCCGACCAGGTCGTGGTCAGCGTGATGGTGCGTGTGGCGTCGGGGTAAGGGCCGTCGAAGCGCGAGCGCCACCCGTTGGGCGGCGTGTAGTAGTGGCGAATGAGCCTAGGGTCCTTGTTCAGGTCCATGCCCTTCTCGTATGGCATTCCGTGGTAGGCGGTGACGGTGTTCGGGGTGCCGTCGCCCCAGTCCCACTCGTAACTAGTGGCTCTGAGAGTGATGGTAATGTCGTGTCCCAGCAGGTTGATCGTGTGGGTCTGTGTGGGGTGGGTGGCTGCCACGATCGTGGGAATGTACTTGTTCGTGAACGACACCTTCGACGGCCGCTTATGCAAACCCGCACCGTCAGCGTGGATGGTGGCGGCGGCCAGGTAGAGGATGTCGCGTGTGGTGGGGATGCGCCCCGGGTCCTGATCGGAGCCTCCCTCAGGGTCTGCCGGAAGCGGGCAGTTATCGACAGTGTCGTCGTCGGAAACCGTGGGGCTGTTAGGAGCCTTGTTCACGTACACGTTCTTACAACGCGCAGCGCCCGCGTAAGAGGCGGCAGTCGGATCAACTACCCCTTCGGCAGTCTCCAGTGCCCTCTGATCATTCAGTGTAGAAGAACTATTGTTCGGATTCTTCCCAGTGGATTGCTCCTGCTTTTGCTGCTGTACGAGCACTTGCAGTGTGTCATTCTTGGTATTTACGCAAATTCCTAGTTGTATTCCGTCAGTGTCTACACAATTGTCGATCGGTTGAGCGAGTGTCTCATTGGTAATTGTTATCGTAAGATGAGCGCATATTATGGCGGCAAGTGCGTATGTGATGAGTGAGTTGAAGTTACTTCGAATCAGCATTGTTAACAGCACCTCCAGTTGAAATCCATGCCCCATCTTTCCAAGTCATAAAAAATGCGAAAGTGACAGACATATCCGAGTTGTTGTCAATGATCCTTTGCTCAACACATGAGATACCGTTGTTTGTGGTGCCGTCGAGTACCACTGCAATAGTATTTGGTTCAACCCCCCATTCCTCAGTAGATACTGGTAGTACTGACACTATGTGTGTGACGGTTGCATTGTTGCCGTACATCCAGCCGTAACTATAGAGTGCGTTGACATTCTTGATATGACTTTCTCGGAATTCTTCCCCTGGCTCTGTGACGTCAGCGAAGGGCTGAGTGTCTCCCGTGTTCCACGCGTATGTGAGTGTCTCGACGACGTACTCTGCGGCGAGTTCTGCTCCTCGTTCGGTGTTTTCCTTCGCTTCGTCAGGTAACTCGGGTTTGGTGTAGGTGTCTGCGGCGTATTGGGCGGGGCGCACGAGGATGCCGTCGGGGCCGATCTGGTAGCCGCCCGACATTGCGGCCTCGCTCGACAGTGATGGTGCGGGCGTGGGCTGAGTGGCGGTGGTTGTGGCTGCGACGCTGGGTTTTTCGCCCCAGGCATGCCACCATCCTTCGGCGACGCCGTTGATGTAGACGGCGAAGACGGCTCCTGCGGCGAGGCACACGTAGACCACGCGCATCGTCCAATAGAACGGCTCGACGCACAGCCACGCCTGGGCACGGGCGCGGGCTCCCTTGGGGCGTCGTGCTTTGGCGTCGGCCCGGTGATCGGCCCATCTGCGCCGCAGCGTGTACCTGCGCGGGGTGCATTCCTCGCGGAAGCGCTCCTCGTCCTCCTCGGTCACGGGACGCTCAGACAGCGGCGGAACCATCATGATCTCTCAACCTCCACGGTGAGGTGCCCTGCGGCGTGCCCCCGTCGTTGGAGGCGCGCCCTACTGTTTCAGGGTACGCGCAGAACCAGCACGAAATACTAAGAATGCTGCGCAACCATCACGCAAATCCTCCCACCCACATTCCCGAAACCGCACGAACGTGCATGTGAGCTGGGGGTGGAGCTGCCCAGCATGTGGTTGACGCGATTGGTGAGCGTTTCGGAACGACCGGAACCGATCTGAATGATGGTTTGGCGCAACTCTACGGAGATCCTTGGGAGGCTCCGCGGTTCTCCCCACTGTCCTCCCTGGCGTACCTCACCCGCCTCCCCACGGCCCTCCCCAGGGTTCCCACCGTCCTCCCCACCCCCTCCTCAGGCGTTCTCCACCCACCTCCCCGGGCTCCACCCTCCTCCCCGGGGTTCCCCACCGTCCTCCCCACGCCCCTCCCTGGCGTTCCCCACCGTCCTCCCCACGGTGCTCCACTGGGTGTTGCTTTGTTACCGCCCCCTTCGTTTCAAGTGCTCGATAAGCGTTGAAATTCCACTGAAAAATGCGTGGGAGACTCAGGTGGTTGGTTCTGCGGTGTGGGCAGTGGGTGGGAGCGTATGGCTCCGGATGTGTGCAAGATTTTCCCCACTTTTTCTCCACTCGATATTTTCCTTGAAAAAGAAGCCGTTTGACGCCTCTGTTTTTTTACGCCACGCCGGAAGTTCCTGTGTAAACATGGGGTGTGGTGGGTTAAAGTGGGGGAAAGTTCCGAACAGGGAGGGCGGTGACATGTTCCTCGGTACGTACGAGCCCAAGCTCGACGACAAGGGCCGCATGTTTCTGCCCGCGCGCTTTCGCGAGGACATGGAGGGCGGCATCGTCCTCACTCGCGGCCAAGAGCACTGCATCTATGCGTTCCCTGCCGCGGAATTCGAGAGCATGACCGCGGAACTGCGCCGCGCGCCCCTGTCGTCCAAGCAGGCGCGTGACTGGATCCGCGTGATGCTCTCGGGAGCCTACAAAGGAGATCCCGGACAAGCAGGGGCGCATCAGTGTTCCCGCGGACTTGCGTGCATACGCCGGTCTGGGTCGCGAACTCGCCGTCATCGGTGCGGGGTCGCGAGCTGAAATCTGGGATGCCTCGGCCTGGCGCGAGTACCTCGCCGTCCAGGAAGAGGTCTTCTCCAATACTGCAGAAGAGATCATCCCCGGGATGTTCTGACCCGTGCTCTCAGGTCTCCGCCCGCTGTTCCGACATCACTTCCCCGGTGGCGGAGCACGGTGGGGGACCTGGAAGCACGGATTGAACACCCAGAACACGACAGTCGGCACGCGAAAGGAGGCGCGACATGGTGGAAACATCGCAGGCGGTGCACGATTCGTCGCGCCCCGCAAGCGAGCGGCACGTACCTGTGCTCCTCGCCGAGTGCCTCGACATGCTGGCTCCCGCGATTGAGCACCCCGGCGCGGTCCTCGTGGATGGCACGCTGGGCATGGGTGGTCACACGGAAGGGGGCGCTTGAGCGCTTCGAGGATCTGACGGTTATTGGTATTGATCGAGACCCTCAGGCGATTGACCTCGCGTCCGAGCGCCTCGAGCGTTTCGGGACACGCTTCCGTGCGGTCCACACCACCTACGACAACATCGACGAGGCGGTGACACGCCAGCTGGGGCAGGGAGCGCGCGTCGACGGCGTCCTCATGGACCTGGGAGTGTCCTCCCTGCAGCTGGACGAGGCTGAGCGAGGGTTCGCGTACTCCAAAGATGCGCCGCTCGACATGCGAATGGATTCGACCACCGGACCGAGCGCCGCTGATCTGCTCGCCACGGCCTCGGAAGGTGAACTGATCCGGATCCTGCGCACGTACGGCGAAGAGAAATTCGCGCCGCGTATCGCCCGGCTCATCATCCGACGCCGCGACACCGCGCCCATCACCCGCACTGGTGAACTCGTGGACATCATCCGTGAGGCTATCCCGGCCCCCGCGCGGCGTACCGGCGGCAACCCGGCGAAGCGTACGTTCCAGGCGCTGCGTGTGGCTGTCAATGACGAGCTGACAATCTTAGAACGCGCTCTGCCGAGAGCCCTCGCCAGCTTGAGGGTGGGCGGGCGCCTGGTGGTGGAGTCCTACCAGAGTCTCGAGGATCGGATAGTCAAGGACGTGCTGCGTCGCGGGTCGACCAGCAGTGCTCCACCCGGTCTGCCGATCATCCCTGACGAGATGGCTCCCAGCCTGCGTCTGCTGACAAAGGGCGCGAATAGGGCCGACCAGGCCGAACAAGATCACAACCCCCGATCCGCTTCCGTGCGACTGCGCGGCGCGGAGCTCATCCGCGAATGGAAGGACCTCTCATGAGTGCAGCAACCGCGAAGGCACGTCCCGCAGCGCGCCCCGAACTGCGCCGCGAGGAGGCCCACGAGCTGCGTATCGTCGAGGGCACCCGTCCTCGCCGCTCGGTTGCAGCGATCCTTATTCTCTTCGTCGCCGTCGCGCTGGCATCCGTCGTGACGTCGATGGTCCTCAACACGCGCATGGCCCAGACCTCGTTTGAGATCCGTGAGCAGCAGCTGGTTCTCAATGAGCTTGAGGCGCAGTCGTGGACGATGCGAGCGGAACTGGATCGTAAGGCCTCGCCGACGGAGCTCGAGAAGGCCGCGAAGGCGAACGGCATGGTGCCCGCGGGCAAGTCGGGCTTTATTACCCTCGAAACCGGCAGCGTCGAGGCTGGGACTCCCGCGAAGTAACTCGGAAGGCGAGTACCTATGGATACCGTCATCACGCGTTCGCGATGGATCGTGGGCATCCTCGTTGGTGCCCTGTGTATCTGTGGCGTGCGTCTGGTTCAGCTGCAGATTATCGAGGGACCATCATTGGCGGCCCAGGGGCAGCGCGTGCGTACCTCTTCGACGGAGGTCGCCGCTGCGCGTGGCACGATTACCGATGCCACGGGTGTCGTCCTGGCGAACTCCATCCAGACGTACGACATCGCGGTGAACCAGGTGAATATCCGGTCTTTCGTCCACCGTGATGATGATGGTAACGAGGTCGGCCGTGGGCCCGCGGAGGCCGCGCGCCTTCTGGCCCCCATCCTCGGCATGAATGAGGCGGAGCTCGGCGGCATGATGCTGGGCGATTCCACTACGTGTACATCAAGCGCAACGTGGATGCCGTGTCCTACCGTGAGATTCGCAAGCTCGATATTTACGGGATCGAGTGGGAGTCTGTCTTCGAGCGTGAGTACCCCAATGGCAATGTCGCTGCGCCCGTCATTGGGACGGTCAACGCCGAGGGACAGGGGTCTTCGGGCATGGAGGCGCAGTTCGACGCACTGCTGACGGGTACCCCGGGCGCACAAGCCTTCGAGATCGCGCCTAACGGTGCCGTGATGCCGGGCGGTAAAAGGACCACTGTTGAGCCGAAGAACGGCGGCAATGTGGAGCTTACGCTCCACGCTGACCTGCAACATCAGGTCCAGGAACTGCTCGACGCGCGCGTCGCGAAGCACCATGCCGACTGGGGCGCGGTCGTCATCGAAGATGTTGCGACGGGGCATGTCCTCGTCATGGCAGATTCGAACTCAACGGAACCCGACAACGCCAAGCCCCAGAAGGTGCACGCGGTGCAGGACGTCTTCGAGCCGGGCTCGATGGGCAAGCTCGTGACCGTGGGAGTGGCTCTCAACCAGGGGACGATCTCCCCGACGAGTGTCTTCCAGGTTCCCTACGCGCTGGATCTGCCCGATGCCGGTGGGCCGATCACGGACTTACACGAGCACGATGGTGAGACTTTGACGGCGACGGGCATTCTGGCGGAGTCGTCGAACACGGGTACTGTCCTAATCGGCCAGACGATGAGCGACGACCAGCGTTACGCGATGATGCGCGCTCTTGGGTTTGGTGAGGAGACGGGCGTCGAGCTGCCCGGCGAGTCCGCCGGTCTACTGCGCAGTGCGGATCAGTGGCAGGGCCGTGACCGCTACGTGACGATGTTCGGTCAGGCCTACGCGATTACGGCGATGCAGGAGGCTTCCGCTCTCGCGACGATCGCGAACGGGGGAGTGCGCATTTCGCCGCACATCGTGAAGTCGTGGACGAACGCGGATGGAACAGTTGAGGTGCCACAGGGTAGTCAGCCTGTCCAGGCCATGGATGCGTCGGCGGCCTCGCAGCTGGTCACGATGATGGAGTCCGTCGTCGAGGACGATCTGGGTACCGCTGGTGCCGCGAAGGTGCCCGGCTACCGCGTGGGTGTGAAGACCGGCACCGCTGAGACGATCATCGATGGTGCGTCCGGCCTCGTCTCCACGACTGCCGGCATTATTCCCGCGGATGCGCCGCGCCTCGCGATCGCCGTCGTGCTGTACAACCCGAGGGTGGCGTCGGTCTCATCTGATTCCTCGGCACCGCTTTTTGGCGACATTGCGCGCACCGCTGTCGGCAACCTGGGTATCCCCGCCTCCACGTCGTCCGCTAACCTGTATCCGACGACGCCGTGAGTCTGAAGGAGTAGAACATGCAGACGACAGCACAATGGATTGCTGAGGCAGTGTCGGGTCGCCTGGTCGGCCCCGATGTGCTCGTGACAGGCCCGGTGGTCACCGACTCGCGCGAAGCAGCCGAGGGATCGCTCTACATCGCACGTCGCGGCGAGGCCGCCGACGGGCACACGTTCGTTTCAGGAGCGGTGGCACGCGGTGCTGTTGCCGTTATCGTCGAACACGAGGTCGACGAGGCCGTGGCCCAGATCGTCGTGGATGATTCGACCGAGGCGCTCGGTGCTCTGGCTCACGCGCACGTCGAGAAGCTGCGCAGCGGGGGAGACCTCGACGTCATCGCGATGACGGGATCTGTGGGTAAGACGACGACGAAGGACTTGCTGGCGCAGATCATGAGCGAGGACGGGCCGACGGTGGCTCCCAAGCTCTCATTCAACAACGAGGTTGGCCTGCCGCTGACGGTGCTTCTGGCCGATGAATCGACGCGCCACCTCGTCCTCGAGATGGGCGCATCTGCTCCCGGTCACATCACCTATCTGACCAATATCGTCTCCCCGGATGTTGCCATCGAGCTGTGCGTCGGACACGCCCACGTGGGCGGCTTCGGTGGTTTTGAAGGTGTTGCCGCCGCGAAGGCAGAACTCATCAAGGGGATGCGTCCGGGAGGCCCCGTCATTCTCAACGCTGACGATCCGAACGTCGAGGCCATGGCGCCGCTGGCGACGGGTGAGGTCATCCGCTTCTCCGCCTCGGGTGATCCCCGCGCCGATGTGCGGGCGATCGACGTGCAGCTTGACCGCGCTGACCGCGCTTCCTTCACCCTCGTGGCACCGCAGGGCGAGGCGCACGTTGACCTGAAGATCGTGGGTCGCCACCACGTGGCCAACGCCTTGGCTGCCGCAGCCGGTGCCCTGACGCTCGGCGTCAGCTTGGAGAAGGTGGCTACCGTTCTGTCGGATGCGCGTGCGCTGAGTCCCCATCGCATGGACGTTCATGAGCTCACGGTTCAGGGCTGTGCAATCACCCTCATCGACGATTCGTACAACGCGAACCTGGATTCGATGCGTGCCGGAATCGCTGCCCTGGCGTCGATCGGCTCGGACGCGCAGACCATTGCGGTGCTCGGCGAAATGCTGGAGCTGGGCGATGACTCGCAGTCGTTGCACGAGCAGGTCGGAGCCATGATCGAGGATGCGGGCGTGGACACGCTCATTGGCCTGGGGGCGGACGCCCACTACTATTTGGAGGGTGCCCCGGGTGTGGCCCACCGTGAGGTCGCGTCGGATCCTGAGCAGGCTGCGCGCCTGGCGATCGAACATGCCGAGGATGGCGCCGTCATCCTGGTCAAAGGCTCCTACGGGTCACATTCGTGGCAGGTCGCAGATATCCTGCGAGAGAAGGGGAACGAACCGGTGATTGGACTTATCTCGGCGTTCATCATCGCCATGGCGCTGTCGGTGATGTGTACGCCGCTGCTCATCCGCTTCCTGGTGTTGCACCAGTACGGCCAGTTCATCCGCCAGGACGGGCCGACCCAGCACCTGACCAAGCGCGGCACGCCCACCATGGGCGGTCTCGTCATCATCCTGGCGACCGTCATCGCCTGGCTGATTGGTTCGCTGGTTGCCGGTGCGGGACCGTCCTGGTCGGGCTTGCTCCTCGTGTTCCTCTTCGTGGGGCTCGGCGTTATCGGCCTGCTCGATGACGGCATCAAGATTATGCGCCAGCGTTCTCTCGGTCTGCATCCGTCGGGCAAGATCATCGGTCAGGTTGCCGTTGCATCGCTCTTCGCGCTGGGCACCCTCATCATGCCGAACGAGTTCGGCGAATACGCCGGAACACTCGAGATTTCCTTTGCGCGCCCCACAGCTCTGACGTTGGGCTTTGCGGGGCTCGGCGTGGGTGTCGTCCTGTATCTGATCTGGACGAATCTCATTGTGACGGCATGGTCGAATGCGACGAACCTGACGGATGGCCTGGACGGTCTGGCTGCGGGTGTGTCCATCTTCGTGTTCGGTGCCTACACATTCATCACGTACTTCCAGCGAATTCAGGCGTGCACGCAGCTCGGGGCGAATCAATCGAACTGCTACTCGACGCGTGACCCCCTTGACCTTGCGATTTTCTGTGCCGCTCTGATTGGCGCTCTGGCGGGTTTCCTGTGGTGGAACGCGTCGCCCGCTCAGATCTTCATGGGCGACACTGGTGCTCTCGCGCTCGGTGGCGCCGTCGCCGGCCTGTCGATGCTCACGCAGACGGAGCTGCTCGCCGTCATCGTGGGAGGCCTGTTCGTCGCGGTTGTTCTCTCGGATGTCATCCAGATCGGCGTCTTTAAAGCCACCGGTAAACGTGTCTTCCGGATGGCACCGCTCCACCATCACTTTGAGCTGCTTGGTTGGAAGGAAGTCACGATCGTGATCCGTTTCTGGCTGATTGCCGCGATTGTTGCGGTTGCCGGTGCGGGTATCTTCTATGCGGAGTGGGTGTCGCGTCGATGAGTCGTCTCGCTGCTGTTGTCGGTTGGGGTAAGTCCGGTCAGGGTGCGGCGGGCGCGTTGCTCGCCCGCGACTGGCAGGTGCGCGCGTTTGATGCGCGCGGTGGACAGTCGCTGTTCTTCGATGATGTCGCTGACGTTGAGGTCTGTGTTCAGGAGGATCCGAACGCCCTGGCCAGTGCGATCGTCGAGGCGGGCCCCGACCTCGTCGTCGTGTCTCCGGGCGTGCCCGCGCACCACCCGGTATTCCGTGCCTGTGAGGATGCGGGTATCGACCTGTGGGGAGAGGTGGAACTCGCCTGGCGTCTCCAGGAGGAGGGGCCGCACGCGGGTCGCCCGTGGTTGACGGTCACCGGCACGAACGGCAAGACCACCACCGTGGGTATGCTCGGTGAGATTCTGCGCAGCGCGGGCGTGAAGGTCGAAGAGGTCGGTAACATCGGCACTCCGATTACGCGCGCGATCGACTGTGATGCCGAGGTATTTGCTGTCGAGCTGTCCAGCTTCCAGCTACACACGGCCTATACGGTCTCACCCCTGGCATCGGTGTGTCTCAACGTGGATGCGGACCACCTGGACTGGCACGGTAGCGTCGAGGCCTACGCGGCGGATAAGGCTCGCGTGTACGAGAACACTGTGAAGGCGTGCGTGTGTATCCGGCATCCGATCGCACCGTCGAGGCCATGGTGGAGAACGCCGACGTCGTCGAGGGTGCGCGCGCCATCGGTGTGACGCTCGGTGCTCCGTCGGTGTCGCAGTTTGGCGTTGTTGAGGGGACTTCTCGTCGACCGCGCGTTTGTGGAGAATCGCGCTCGTCAGGCGGTTGCCCTCGCACACGTCTCTGACCTGTCGGGCGCCTACGGGCCCCACCCGTCGGCTGCTGCGTTGAGTGATGCGCTGGCCGCTGCCGCTCTCGCGCGAGCGTACGGCGTCGAGCCCGAGGCCGTGGAGGCGGGGCTTCGCTCCTTCCACCCTGCCGGGCACCGCCGCGCGGTCATCGCCCATGCGGCGGATCTGACGTGGGTGGACGACTCGAAGGCGACGAACGCGCATGCTGCGCGGGCCTCGCTCGCCGGACTACCTCCGCGCAGCGCGATCTGGATCGTCGGCGGAGACGCAAAGGGGCAGGATTTCACGGAGCTCATCAAGCAGGTTGAGCCGACCCTGCGCGGTGTCGTCGTCATCGGCGAGGATCGCCGTGCCCTGGTCGCCGCGCTGTCCGCCGAGGCACCGCAGGTCCCTGTTCGTGGAGGTCGATGGACACGAGGATTGGATGTTCTCGGTCGTGAACGAGGCCGTGGCGCTGTCCATGCCGGGTGACACTGTTGTGCTTGCCCCCGCCTGCGCATCCTGGGATCAGTTCGATAACTACGGCCAGCGTGGCGATGCGTTCGCGGATGCGGTGTCGCGTCTAGCCGCCCAGTGGGGGAGCGCCGGTGCCGACGAATAAGCGCGGGTGGCATATCCCGACGGTGACGCTGCCTCGGATCCGCTTCGGCTCCGGTCAGGAGCGGGAAGAAAGCCCGGTGATGACGTACTATCTCGTCGTCCTTCCGGCCATCGTACTGTCGGTTTTCGGCCTCGTCATGGGGTTTTCCGCGCAGACGGTCACGTCGATCGCGCAGGGGGAGAACCCCTACACGGCGTATGCCCGTCCTCTGCTGATTATCGTTGTCTCGCTGCTGATCGCGATGGTCGTTCAGCTGGTGCCGCAGCGGTGGTTCGTCTTCATAGCGCCGGTGATGTTCGTGGGTGCGCTTGGCTTCCAGACGCTGGTGCTCAGTCCTCTCGGCCGGTCGGAGGGCGGTAACGCGAACTGGGTGAAGCTTGGGCCGATCATGGCCCAGCCGTCGGAATTCCTGAAGCTTGCGCTTATTGTCTTCTTGGCGCTGATGGTCTCGAAGTCAGCGTCGAAGCGCTGCGACCTGCGCACGATGGCGGTTGCCGTTGGCCCTGCCGATTCTCATTGCGCTGGGTGCGGTCATGCTCGGCCGAGACATGGGTACCGCGATGGTTGTTGCGGTGGGTGCTCTGGGGGCTATGTGGGTTGCAGGCTTGCCCAAGCGCTGGTTCGGTGGCCTCGTCATGGTCGCGGTCCCCACGCTGGTGCTCCTGGTTCTGTCGAATCCGACCCGTATTCGCCGTATTCTCGCCATCCTGCCGGGCACGTCGAAGGGCCCGGACGAGTCTGCTCCCGAGCAGATTGACCATTCGCTGTGGGCGCTGGGTTCGGGCGGTCTGACCGGCCTCGGCCCAGGCGCGTCGCGCGAGAAGTGGAATTACCTGCAGGCGGCGCACACGGACTTTATTTTCGCGATCGTCGGTGAGGAATTCGGCCTGTTCGGTACGCTCGCCGTCCTCGTGTGCCTGGGTCTGCTGGTGTGGGGCATGATCCGAGTGGCGCGAGAGTCCTCGGATCTGTTCGTTGTCGCCGTGTCTTCGGGTGTCGCCTCCTGGATCGGTGTGCAGACGATCATTAACGTTCTATCGGTGACGGGCCTGGGTCCGGTCATTGGTGTTCCACTGCCGCTTGTGTCCTACGGCGGATCGTCCTTCCTGTTTACCATCACCGCTGTCGCTGTTGTGGCGTCCTTCGCGCGCGCCCGTGCTGGCATGCGGATGATCGGTCGGCCGGACGAGGCATCGGCGGGGCGTGACCCCCGCGTGGCACCCCGCAGGCGCGCGGCTCGCTAAACTGGGGTTAGGCACGCGTAAAGGAGGCGCTTATGGTCAAGGTTGTGATGGCTGGCGGCGGGACCGCCGGTCACGTGAATCCTCTGCTGGCGACGGCGGCACAGCTGCGTGAGAGCGGTGCGGAGGTCGTGGTTTTGGGGACAGCGGCTGGTTTGGAATCGGATTTGGTTCCGGCTGCCGGTTTCCCGTTGGTGGAGATTCCTCGCGTGCCGTTGCCGCGTCGCCCTTCCCTCGCGTTCTTCACGCTGCCGTCGCGGTTCTCTGATGCAGTGAGACGGTGTGCTCAGGCTTTGGAGGGCACCGACGTCCTCGTGGGCTTTGGTGGCTACGTGTCGACGCCCGCATACATTGCTGCCAAGCGCGCAGGCGTTCCGATCGTCATTCACGAGCAGAATGCCCGCCCCGGCCTCGCGAATAAGGTGGGTGCTCGCAATGCTGCAGTTGTGGCCTTGACGTTCCCGTCGACGCCGCTTCAGGCTCGCCGCGGTGAGACGGTTGTGACTGGGCTCCCGCTGCGTGCGGCGATTGCTGACTTGGCGAGCCGTCGCGGGGATGCGGCTGGTGCCGCGCAGGCGCGCCGTGAGGCCGCTGAGCGCCTAGGGGTGAACCCCGATGCTCCGACGCTCCTCGTCACGGGTGGCTCGCTGGGCGCGCTGCACGTGAACGAGTCGATGACCGGCGCTGCAGACGCTCTGCCTGAGGGCGCGCAGGTCGTGCACCTGACGGGCCGTGGGAAGGACGAGCCTGTGCGCGCCGCTGTTGAGGCTGCGGGGTGCTCGGATCGCTGGCACGTCATCGATTACCTCACGACGATGGAGGATGCGCTGGCGGTTGCGGACCTCGTCGTGTGTCGGTCGGGCGCGGGAACAGTGGCGGAGATGGAAGCCCTTTGGGCTTCCCTGCATCTACGTGCCGCTGCCGATTGGTAACGGCGAGCAGCGTCTCAACGCAGCGGATCACGTCGCTGCGGGTGGGGCGCAGCTGATCGACGACAAGGACTTTACGGCGGACTTCGTGCGTTCCAATGTCTTCCCCCTGCTGGGTTCTGCCCGCCTGGCAGACATGACGGCTGCTTCGCAGTCTCTGGGACGTGCGGGTGCTGCGCGTGCACTGGCCGATCTGGCCCTGGAACAGGTGAAGGAGAGCGGCCGTGAGTGAGCCGATGCTGCAGGATCGTTTCCATCTGATTGGTATCGGAGGCGCCGGCATGAGCGTCGTCGCCGAGCTGCTGGCATCGCGTGGCGCGATCGTGGAAGGCTCAGACCGCGAGGATTCTGCGGTTCTTGAGCACCTGCGTTCCGTCGGCGTGCGCGCGTTCGTCGGGCACGATGCTTCGCACGTGGATCCGACCTCGGTGGTCGTCGTGTCGACTGCTATCCGCGAGAACAACCCTGAGCTGGCGATTGCTCGTGAGCGCGGTCAGCTGGTGATTCACCGTTCGCAGGCTCTCGCGCTGGCGGCTACCGGTATGCGTTTCATCGGCGTGGCCGGAGCGCACGGGAAGACGACGACGTCCGGCATGCTGGCGATCGGACTGTCGGCCTGTGGGCTGGATCCGTCCGTAGCGGTGGGTGGCGTTCTGCCCCAGCTGGGGACCGGCGCGCACCTGGGTGGCGGCGATATTTTTCGTCGCTGAGGCCGACGAGTCGGATGGCTCGTTCCTGAACTATTCTCCGGCGATCGAGATCGTGACGAACGTTGAGCCCGATCACCTGGATCGCTACCATTCGCGCGAGGAGTTCGAGCAGATCTTCGTTGAGTTCGCGCGCCGTATGGTTCCCGGGGGCCTGTTGGTAACGTGCGCCGAGGATGAGGGTGCGTGTCGCCTCGCGGACGCGGCCCTCGCCGAGGGGCTGCGCGTCGTGACCTACGGGCGTGCGGATCGCTCGCTACGCGATCCTGATGTCGTGATTTCGGACGTGCGCGTTGAGGCTCACGGGGCCGGTGCGTCCGTGACGTGGGGGCCGCGCAGTGCGTCACTGGCGCTGAGCGTCCCCGGCGAACATAATGTGCTCAATGCGACGGCCGCGTGGGTGGCAGGCATCGAGTGTGGGCTGGAGCCCCAGGCCATTGCCGACGGCCTGGGCGAGTTCACGGGTGCGGCCCGTCGTTTCGAGGCCCGCGGCCAGGTTGGTACGCGCCGTCTCTTCGATGACTACGCGCATCACCCGACCGAGGTGGAGGCCGCGATTCGCGAGGCGCACGTCGTCGCCGGCGATGGCGAGGTGAGTGTGGTCTTCCAGCCGCATCTGTACTCGCGCACGCGCATTTTCGCGCAGCGCTTCGCACAGGCATTGTCGGGCGCGGATCATGTCGTCCTGGCGGGTATCTACGGTGCTCGCGAGGACCCGCAGCCCGGTGTTGACTCCTCGTTGATTTCGTCGCGCATCGAGGGCGCGTCCTACGTCGAGGACATGCACGAGGCTGCCCGCCTGGCTGCGTCACTGACCCCTGAGGGCGGTGTGTGCGTCACGATGGGCGCCGGTTCGATCACTCGCTGCGCATCCGATGTGCTGGATGAGTGGAAGCGAATGGAGGCATGAGGCCGCCTTCGCCGAGGCGTCCGGGGGGTGCTCGATCTCGTGAAGAGCGCTCGCCGCGCGCGGGGAGGGTGGGTTCCTTGCGCGCCTCGTCTTTCGACGAGATCATCGCTCCGACGCCCGAGGACGAGGGCACGAGCGAGGCCGAGGCAGCGAAGCGACGTCCCGTGTCGCTCGTGGAGCGCCGTCACGCTCACTCGGCGGTTGATCGGCCCATGCCCGTCGCTGATGCCGCGTCATTGCTCGGAGGCGAGGAGGCAACGGACCTGGGGACAGGCTCCGTGAGCGTCACCGTGCGCGTCGCATGCTCCTCGTGCGTCGTATCGCGCTCACAGTCGTGACGCTTGCCGTCGCTGGCGGTGCCGTGTGGGTCGCGTTCTTCTCACCGGTCTTCGCCTTCTCTTCTTCCGCGGTCGTGGTTTCGGGCGAAGACGGGACACTCGTCACAGCTGACTCTGTGCGCTCATCGATTGCGTCATTCGAGGGAGTGCCGCTGACGCGACTGAACACGTCTGCAGTTGCCCGCGCCGTCGAATCGAACGTCGCAGTGCGCTCGGCGACCGTGACGAGGCGCTGGCCGACAAGCCTGCGCATCTCGGTGACTATGCGCACCCCGCTGGCCGTGGAGGCTGTTTCCGGCGGCTACCAGTTGGTGGACGATCAGGGTGTGGCGTTCCAACAGGTCGCCGATGCGGGATCCTATCCGTTGGTGACCCTGCCCGAAGACCGCAGCGTCGGTGCCGCCGATATCGCGTCGGCGCTCGGCGCTCTGGACGACGAAACACGCTCGCAGGTAGCGACTGCCACGTCGACGGGGGCGCAGGTGAGTTTCACGCTGAAGGGTGGGCAGAGTGTCAAGTGGGGAACGAATGCGGATGCCCCTCAGAAGGCTCGCGTGCTCGCTACTTTGCTGGCGAATGTGAAGGCGACGACCTACGACGTGTCATCGCCGAATCACCCTGTGACCAGTTAAGCCTTCATTATTGTCCGCGTGTTGGCTTGAAGGATCGCGCGTGGACCCCTAATTTCTTTCCGACACGAAGCACGTTAAACATCAACCTTCAACTAAAGGTTGAGGGTCTGATGCAAGGGAGACATCCATGGCGACACCGCAAAACCACCTGGCAGTGATCAAGGTCGTCGGCGTCGGCGGCGGCGGAGTTAACGCCGTGAACCGAATGATCGAGGTCGGCCTCAAGGGCGTTGAGTTCATCGCGGTCAACACTGACGCGCAGGCTCTGCTCATGTCTGACGCAGAGACGAAGCTCGACATCGGCCGCGAACTCACGCACGGCCTCGGAGCCGGCGCGGACCCCGCAGTCGGCCGTAAGGCTGCCGAGGACCACATCGAGGAAATCACTGCTGCGCTTGAGGGCGCGGACATGGTTTTCGTGACCGCTGGTGAGGGCGGTGGCTACGGGTACAGGGTGCGGCCCCTGTTGTTGCCAAGATCGCTCGCGACGCGGGTGCCCTGACCGTCGGTGTCGTGACCCGCCCCTTCTCCTTCGAGGGTAACCGCCGTGCGGCTCAGGCCGAGGGTGGTGTCACGACCCTGCGCGAAGAGGTCGACACCCTGATCGTCATCCCGAACGACCGTCTTCTGGAAATCTCCGACGCGAACATCTCCGTTCTCGATGCCTTCCGTGCTGCCGACCAGGTTCTCCTGTCGGGCGTTCAGGGCATCACTGAGCTGATTACGACTCCGGGTCTCATTAACGTGGACTTCAACGATGTCAAGTCCGTCATGAAGGATGCGGGTTCGGCTCTCATGGGTATTGGCGCCGCGACCGGCGAAGATCGTGCTCTGCGCGCCGTCGAGAGCGCGATCTCCTCGCCGCTGCTTGAGGCTTCGATCGACGGTGCGCATGGCGTCCTCATGTTCTTCCAGGGTGGCTCGGACCTCAGCCTCCAGGAAGTCTTCGCATCCTCGCAGCTTGTGCGTGAGGCCGCGCACCCCGAGGCGAACATCATCTTTGGTAATGTCATCGACGATGCTCTCGGCGATGAGATTCGTGTCACCGTTATCGCCGCTGGCTTCGACGACGTGGCCGATGCTCAGATGTCGCGTCCTTCCGCCGCCCGCGTTGCAGCCCCCGTTGCTCAGCAGCGTCCCGCCGCCCCCGAGGCAAAAGGCGCCCGCCGCTGAGACGACACGCATTAGCCAGGTGTCGACGCGCCGTCCCCAGCATCGCGCGAACGTCGCCGCTCCGTGCGCGAGGCCGCACCGGCTCCTGTTGAGGCGCCCGCCGCGGTGGAGTACGAGGAGTCTGAGTCTGAGCACTCCTTTGAGGTGCCTCGCATCTACCCCGAGGCCCCCGAGAAGGAAGAGCTGGATATTCCGCCCTTCCTGCGCTGATGACTGACATTGGCTGGGCCGGTGCCCGGGTCCACCTCACCGAGGTGGACCCGGGCACCGGTGCGCTATGTGGCAATGTCGGATTGCATGTGGGGGATGATCCGTCCCTCGTACGCGAACGACGGCGCGCTCTTGCGGAGGCGCTGGGACGCGACGTCGTTTGGATGGATCAGACGCACTCGACTCGGGTCGAGTTCCTGCGGATGTGCGGTGGCGTTCCCTGGAGCGTGGAGCGCGGCGATGCGCTTGAGCAGCCAGCAGCGGGGGAGTGGGGACCCGTCGATGCTGACGGGATCATCATTGACGCCCGCGGGCGGGCGGATGCTCCTGGTCTCGCCGTGCAGACCGCGGACTGTCTGCCGGTCGTTTTCTCTGCCGCATCCGGGCGGATTGTCGCTGCTGTCCACGCGGGCAGGCGTGGGCTCCTCGGAGGAATACTCACTCGTGCCGCGCAGCGCATACGTGCCGTCGTTGACGGTCCTGTGGATGCCCTCATCGGTCCGGCTATCTGCGGACGATGCTACGAGGTGCCCGCGGACATGGCCGCGGCGAGTGAGCGCTCGATGCCGGGGATCCGCAGCCTGACGTCGTGGGGAACACCGGCTCTTGATCTTCCTCGCGCCGCCGCCGCATCTCTCACCGAGCTGGGTGTTCGGGTTGATGTCGATGACCGGTGCACGCGCGAAGACTCTGGCTTGTTTTCCTATCGCGCTGACTCCTCGTGCGGACGTCAAGCGCTCATTATCGTGCCTGCCTGAGAGCGAGCGGGTGCCCAGCGCGCGGCGGCAAACCGTCGCCTCGGTTGGTTTTGTGCGCGTGGAACCCCGCATGACGCGCCTCGCCGCCCCGTTCCTTGCGACGCGCCGACGCCGCTGCGCCGCCTCGTCGTCAAGCGCCTGTAGCTTGTGGCTATGCATCGGCTGAAGGAGGAACAATGAGCGAGTCGTTCGGTGCACGCGCACGTAAGTTCATGGGCTGGTACTCACCCGAGGAGCCCATCGACGAATTCGAAGAATTCGATGAGGTTGAAGAGGTGGCACCCGTGGCCGACATTACTCCTGTGTCCCGTCCGACCCTGACGAGCATTCGTCGGGAGGAGCCCGTCGAGGATCTCACGCGCATCGTGACGATCCACCCGACCGCATACTCTGATGCCGTCACGATCGGCGAGGCGTTCCGCGATGGCACGCCCGTCATTATCAACCTCACCGACATGGGTGAGGAAGAGGCCCGTCGTCTCGTGGACTTTGCAGCCGGTCTGACCTTCGGCTTGCGCGGCGTGATTGAGCGCGTGACGAACCGCGTCTTCCTCCTGTCCCCGGCCTCGGTCGAGGTTCAGGGTGATAACATGTCGGGACGCCGCGGTTCCCTCTACAACCAGGGCTGAGAGGCTTCGTGGTCGTCCTCGGCTGGTTCGGGTGGGGGCTGAGTGTCCTCATCAACCTGTACATGATGGTGCTGTTCGCGCGCGTCATCCTGGACTGGATTCAGTTTTTCGCGCGCGGATGGCGTCCCAGCGGGATCCTGCTTGTTGTCGCGAATGCGCTGTACACGCTCACAGACCCTCCGATCCGTTGGATTGGGCGCTTTATTCCACCCCTGCGCGTCGGCGGTGGCATGGCAATCGATGTTGGTTTCATGGTGTTGTTCCTGGTCCTTATCGTTGCGCAGCGCTTGGCGAATGTTCTCTACTTCATGAGTCTGTAGCCATCAAATCTCGAGATGAGAGGCCCCACAAAAATGGACCTCTTCTCGTGATGGATGTTGCTAGTGTGACAATTTCAGTTATTATTTTCGTGACGTGATAGCGGGCGGCCTTCCCGGTCGTCCAGGCGTGCGGGTTCCGCGCGTCCAATCGAAACGACCGAGAGGCGAAGAAATGGCCCTGCTCACTACCGAGGATGTCCTCAACAAGAAGTTCCAGTACGTCAAGTTCCGCGAGGGATACGACCAGGACGAGGTTGATGAGTTCCTCGATGAGGTTGTCTCCACCATCTACTCCTGCAGATGGAGAACCAGGATCTGAAGGAGAAGCTTGAGGCTGCGGAGCGCCGCGTTGCCGAGCTGTCCAACTCCGACTACACCCCCTGCCGAGACCCCCGCCCCGTTGCGGCCCCGGCCGTCGAGACCCCGGCTCCTGCTGCTGCCCTCACCGGTCCGCAGGATGCGGAGTCCGCCACCTCGATGCTGGCCCTCGCTCAGCGCGTCCACGACGAGTACGTGCGCGACGGCGAAGAGCAGAGTGCAAAGATCATCGCCGAGGCCAACGCCGAGCGCGAGAAGATCATCGCCGACGCTCAGACACAGAAGGATTCGCTGCTCTCCCAGCTCGACCAGGAGCGCGAGCTGCTCGAGAACAAGATCAACGGTCTGCGTACCTTCGAGGCCGAGTACCGCACGAACCTGCGCAGCCACCTCGAGACCCTGCTCAACGAGGTTGGCAACGGCGAGAACTGATCGCAATCGTCAATCGGCGGCGGTGCACTTCGTGGTGCGCCGCCGCCGCTCGTTTAAGATAGGGAACCATGGCTGACTACTCCCACCCGATCCGCACTCGTTCGACGTGGATCTACGCGGGCCTCGTGTTCGCGGTCGCGATTATCACCGATCAGGCGTCGAAGATGTGGGCGCGCGCCGTCCTCGATGCTTCGGAGCCCATCCCCCCTGATCGGGCAGTGGCTGTCGCTCAGGCTTGTCCACAACTCGGGTGCCGCGTTCTCTTTTGCGGCTGGGAAGACCTGGATTCTGACGATTTTCACCGTGGTGATCATCGGCGTGCTCGCGGTTCTCGCCCGTCGCGTGCATCGCGCTTCGACGCTGCTGGCGATCGCGCTGCTGGCGGGTGGGGCGGTCGGTAACCTCATCGACCGGCTGACGGCCGAACCCGCTTCGGCGTCGGCCACGTCACCGATTTCATCGCATACGGCACCTGGTTCGTCGGCAATGTCGCTGATATCTGGATCGTTCTTGGGGCGCCGCTGCTCGCGCTCGCGCTCTCCCGGGAGCCTTCGAAGGAGGAGGCGCAGTGAGCTCGCGTATGCTTCCCTGTTCTCGACGCCCTGGTGGGCGAGAGGGTCGATGCTGCCCTGGCGCGCATGCTTGGGCTGTCGCGTTCGCGCTGCGCGGAGCTGGCGGGGGAAGGGCACGTCCTCATTAACGGCGTTGCCGCGGGGAAATCGGATCGCCTCGGTGCCCTCGACATTATCGAGGTGACGATCCCGGAGCCTGAGAATAAGCCGACCCCGGTCACCGATATGACGATCCTGTACGACGACGAGGACATCGTCGTCGTCGATAAGCCTGTGGGCGTCGCCGCCCACACCGGCCCGGGATGGGAAGGCCCCACGGTCCTGGGTAACTTGGAGGCCGCGGGGTACCGCATCACCAGCTACGGCCCTCCCGAGCGTCAGGGCATCGTTCACCGACTCGACGTGGGGACGTCGGGCGCGATGATGGTTGCCAAGTCCGAGCTCGCCTACACGGTCATGAAGCGTGCTTTCAAGGAGCGCACGATCGAGAAGGTGTATCACGCGGTTGTGGCTGGTCACCTTGACCCGGCCTCGGGCACGATTGATGCCCCGATCGGGCGTCATCCGTCGCGCGAATGGCGCATGGCTGTGATCGACGGCGGTAAGCGCGCGGTCACTCACTACGACACGCTGGAGCTCATGGCGGGCGCTCAGCTCACCGAGGTGCACCTTGAGACGGGGCGCACCCACCAGATCCGCGTGCACATGGCAGCCGTCGGACATCCGTGTGTCGGAGATACGTTCTACGGTGCCGATCCCACGCAGGCCGAGCGCCTGGGGCTGACCCGTCAGTGGCTGCACGCGGTGCGCCTCGGCTTCACTCACCCGCGCACGGGGATGCCGATGAGTGTGTCCAGTCCGTACCCGGCCGATCTCGAGGCCGCGCTCGAGGAGCTGCGACACCCCCGCAACTGACCTGTCGAGGCTGGATGAGTGCCCGGGCGCCCCGGCCTCGTCGCGGCCGGGTCACGCCGTGAGATGAACGACCGCTTGACGCGGGGCGTCCGTCGGCCTCGCGCGGGCCTCGGACAGTAGAATCGACGCATGGCTGATTCCTTCGTGCACCTTCACAATCACTCCGAGTACTCGATGCTCGACGGAGCTGCGAAGACGAAAGCGATGGCCCAGGAGGCTGCGCGCCTCGGGCAGCCGGCGATCGGCCTGACGGATCATGGCTACCTGTTCGGTGCCTTCGATTTCTACACGAACTGCAAGAACGCTGGCGTGAAGCCGATCATCGGCCTGGAGGCCTACGTCACGCCGGGAACCTCGCGTTTTGATCGCCAGAAGGTTTGTGGGGTGAGCCGTGGCAGCGCGCCGACGACGTGAGCGCGGGCGGCTCTTACAATCACCTGACCCTCGTCGCCTACAACACGACGGGCATGCATAACCTGTTCCGCCTGGGTTCCTACGCCTCGACGGACGGCCAGTTCGGCAAGTGGCCGCGCGCGGATAAGGAGCTGCTCAACCAGTTCCACGAGGGCCTCATCGTGTTCACGGGCTGCCCCTCGGGTGCCGTGCAGACGCGTCTGCGCCTGGGGCAGTGGGACGAGGCCGTGGCTGAGGCCGCGGAGCTGCGCGATATTTTCGGGGCGGAGAACTTCTATGTCGAGGTCATGGACCATGGCATCGACATCGAGCGGCGCACTCACCAGCAGGTCCTCGAGATCGCCAAGCTCATGAACGCGCCCCTGGTGGCCACCAACGACGCGCACTACGTCAAGCGCGACGACCGCAAGATCCAGGACGCGCTCCTGTGCATCAACTCCGGTTCGCGCATCAACGATCCTGATCGCTTTAAGTTCGACGGCGACGGCTACTACATCCGTCCCTCGGACGAGATGCGTTCGCTGTGGAGCGAACTGCCCGGTGCCTGCGACTCGACCCTCGAGATCGCCGAGCGCTGCGACGTGCATTTCACGACCACGAAGGAGGGCGCGAACTACATGCCCGACTTCCCGGTCCCCGAGGGGGGAGGATAAGACCTCGTGGTTCATCAAGGAGGTCGAACGAGGCCTGCGTGATCGCTTCCCGAACGGTATCCCGGACGACGTGCGCAAGCAGGCCCAGTACGAGGAAGACGTCATTATTTCGATGGGATTCCCCGGCTACTTCCTCACCGTCGCCGACTACATCAACTGGGCGAAGTCGCAGGGCATCCGCGTGGGGCCGGGCCGTGGCTCGGGTGCCGGATCGATGGTCGCCTACGCCATGAAGATCACCGAGCTGAACCCCCTCGATCACGGCCTGATTTTCGAGCGATTCCTCAACCCCGAGCGAATCTCGATGCCTGACTTCGACGTCGACTTCGACGAACGTAGGCGCGACGAGGTCATCGCCTACGTCAAGCGCAAGTACGGCGAGGACCGCATTAGCCAGGTCGTCACCTACGGCACGATTAAGACCAAGCAGGCCCTGAAGGACTCCGCGCGCATTCTGGGCAAGGACTTCAAAGTCGGCGAGCAGCTCACCAAGGCTCTGCCCCCGGCGATCATGGGCAAGGACATCACGGTCCACGGCATCTTCGACGAGAAGGACAAGCGCTACGCCGAGGCCTCGGAGTTCCGTAAGTTCTACGAGGAGAATCCCGACACGCACGAGGTCGTCCAGTACGCGCTCGGCTTGGAGGGGCTCACGCGCCAGTGGGGCGTGCACGCGTGTGCGGTCATCATGAGCTCCCACACGCTCACCGACATCATCCCGATTATGAAGCGCCCGCAGGACGGCGCGATCATCACGCAGTTCGACTACCCGACGTGCGAGACGCTGGGCCTGCTCAAGATGGACTTCCTGGGCCTGCGTAACCTCACGGTTGTGTCGGATGCGCTTGAAAACATCGCGCTCAACGGCAAGCCGGACCCGGACCTCGATCACCTGGCCTTCGACGATAAGAAGACGTATGAGCTGCTGGGACGAGGCGAGACCCTCGGCGTCTTCCAGCTCGATGGTGGTGGCATGCGCGACCTCCTCAAGCTCATGAAGCCCGACAACTTCGAAGACATCTCCGCCGTCGGCGCCCTGTACCGTCCGGGCCCGATGGGTGCGAACTCGCACACGAACTACGCGCTGCGTAAGAACGGGCGTCAGGAGATTACGCCCATCCACCCGGAGCTGGCGGAGCCGCTCGAGGACATCCTGGGAACGACCTTCGGTCTGATCGTGTACCAGGAGCAGGTCATGCAGATCGCGCAGAAGCTGGCGGGTTACTCGCTGGGCCAGGCAGACATCTTGCGTAAGGCGATGGGTAAGAAGAAGAAGGAGGTCCTGGACCAGCAGTTCAAGGGCTTCCGCCAGGGCATGGTCGATAACGGCTACTCCGAGGAGTCGATCAAGGCCCTGTGGGACGTCGTCGTTCCCTTCTCCGCGTACGCTTTCAACAAGGCGCACTCGGCGGCCTATGGCCTCGTCTCCTACTGGACGGCGTTCCTGAAGGCGAACTACCCGACGGAGTACATGGCGGCCCTGCTGACCTCGACGAAGGACAACAAGGATCGCCGTGCGCTCTACCTGGCGGAGTGTCGCCACATGGATATCACGGTCCTGCCCCCGGACGTGAACGCGTCGATGGGTAACTTTGCGCCTGACGGTGAGGCGATCCGCTTCGGCCTGAACGCCATCCAGAACGTGGGTGGCCCGGTCGTCGATGCGATCGTGGAGACTCGTGCCAAGAAGGGGCGTTTCTCCTCGTTCCAGGATTTCCTGGACAAGGTGCCCCAGGTGGTGTGCAACAAGCGTACGATCCAGTCCCTCATTCGTGCGGGCGCGTTCGACTCGATGGGGCACACGCGTCGCGCCCTCCTCGCGCGCTGCGACGAGGCCGTGGACGCGATCATCGATGTGAAGCGCAACGAGGCGATCGGGCAGTTCGACCTCTTCGGTGCGCTCGGGGAGGACGAGGACACGGGCTCGGGCCTGACGATCGACATCCCGGACCTGCCTGAGTTCGACCGCAAGACGAAGCTGGCGGCCGAGCGTGAGATGCTGGGCCTGTACGTTTCGGACCACCCGCTGCGCGGTGTGGAGGCGGCGCTGGCTCGCCACCAGGATTACGAGATCGCTCAGGTCGTCGGCTCCGATGGGGCGATGGCGGATCGCATCGTGAAGATCGCGGGCCTCGTGTCCGGTGTGACGACGAAGGTGACGAAGCAAGGTAACGCGTGGGCGATTGCGACGATCGAGGACCTGTCGGGTTCGGTGGACGTGCTCTTCTTCCCGCGTTCCTACGAGTCGATTCAGACCTACCTCGCCCAGGACATCATCGTCCAGATCGAGGGCAAGGTGAACGTGCGTGAGGAGGGCATGACCATCTATGGCCAGTCGATGACCCTCCTGGATCTGTCGGGTGGGGCGGACCTGCCGCTCGACCTGCGCCTGCCCGCCGCGCGGTGCACACCCGAGCTCCTCACCGATCTGCGTGGCGTTCTCGAGTCCTACCCGGGTGGTTCCCCGGTGCGCCTGCACCTGACGGAACCGGGTCGCACGACAATTGTCGAGCTGGATCCGAAGCTGCGCGTCGAGCAAACGAGCGCCTTCTTCAGCCACATCAAGGCCGTCGTCGGCGCGGGCGGGGTCGTGACCTCGTCCTGACATGATGCGAGCCGGGCCCCGATGGGACTCGGCTCGCGCCGCTTGCTGCGGCGGTTAGGAGGCGGACCCGACGACCGCGGCTGCCCGGCCCCAGGGGGCGTCGACCTCGACGAGATCACCGACGCTCAGGTGGTGGCCGCGGCGCGTCTCTACCTCGCCGTTGACGGTCACGTCGCCGGCCTGAATGAGTTCGCGGGCTTGGGCACCGTCCTCGGCGAGGGAGGCGAGCTTGACGAATTGGCCGAGCTTGATCTCCCCGCGCACGGGGATCGTCGGGGTGGTCATCGTGAGGTCCTTTCGCTGAGGGGAGAGCGCATCACGCGCGCGCTCGTGGATCAACAGTATCCTTGGAGAGAGATACACAGTGTTAGGAGGAGCGGTGAGCGCTCACAACGACGATATCGATGCTGAGTTCCAGTCGCTGGTTGCATCGCTGGGTGCATCGCCCGATGCGGGCGATTCCCTGCCGCCCCTCGACCCGGACGATACGCCCGTCGACGAGTCTTTGCACCTGGATGGCGGCCGTCTCTCGGTTGCCCTCGTGCTCGCCCCGATTTCCTATCCGGAGGCGCTGCATTCGCTGCTCGCACTGTCGGGCGTGCGCGAGTCGATCGTACGTCTCAAGCCGTGGACTGCCGTCTGGCTGCGTGTTGAGACGACTCCGACTGATGAGGAGGAGCTCGATGCGCTGCTCACCGGCCAACGCCCGATGCCCGACGCCGTGGACCGAGTCGCCCGTGCGGTGTCGAACCTGTCGAAGTATGGGGCAGTTGCCCTCATGAGCTGGCTCGTGGAGGGGACGGCGTGGAGCCCGGGGTCTCGGGTCGTATTTCCGCCCAACGCTACGTGAGCGGAGAACCGGAGGAGACGATTCCCGCCGGCCTTCTGCTCGGTGCCATGCCCGCGGCGACGGAGGATCTGCTCCTGGGGCGCACGACGCCGGCCGACTACAAGGATTCCGTGGCCGCCGATGGCAGCTGCCAGGGTGGCGGCCCCTTCGGCTGGCTGCGACGCAAGCAATCATGACGGTTCTTCAGCTGCTGCCAGCGATCGACGTGACGGGCGGGCAGGCTGTGCGACTGTCCTCGGGATCGATCGACGACGGATCGTGGGGGAGTCCGATCGATGTCGCCCACTCCTTTCACGAGGCCGGGGCCCGCTGGGTGCACCTCGTCGACCTGGACCTGGCGTTTGATCGCGGTGAGAACTCTGAGTTGCTCGCGCGAGTCATCCATGAGGTTCCTGTGCGTGTCGAACTGTCGGGAGGCATCACGAACAGGGACGCCATCGAGGCTGGTTTAGCGATGGGACCCGAGCGCGTCAATATCGCGACGCAGGCGCTCGGAAACATTGACGCCGTGTGCGAAGCGATTGATACCTACGGCGAGCGCGTCGCCGTCTGCCTGGACGTGCGCGGCGATCACCTGGCCGCGCGCGGAGGTAGTAGCGAGGGCGGAAACGTCTGGGAGGCGCTGCACGCCTTGAACGAGGCGGGGGTGGCTCGCCTGGTCGTCACCGACGTGACGCGAGATGGCCAGATGAACGGCTCGAACAGGGACCTGTTGGCCCGGGTCGCGGACCGCACTCCCGCCCGCATCATCGCCTCCGGTGGGGTGAACTCCCTGGCCGACATCGAAGCGTTGCGCAGTCTCGGCATCGAGGGTGCGATTGTCGGAAAGGCACTCTATCAGGGCGCATTTACCCTGGCAGACGCGTTGGACGTCGCCGGATACGAGGAGCAGTCATGACCCCCACGCCGCCTTCCCTCACGGAGGAACAGAAGAATCGACTGGCGCAGCGCCTGTCGATGATGAGCCACGACCGCGCGGATGTCGGGCAGGGGCTTCCCCGTACCACCCGGGCGCTCGCGTTGGGCCGGGGGAACGACGCGGGAGCAGCTCAGCTCGAGGCGCTCGTTGACGCGCTCGTTTTTGAACGCGTCATCGTGCCTATTGATGTTGAACCCGACCCGCGCGTGACGGGTACCCACGCCGGAGAAAACGGGCACAACCCGATTGACTTTGTGCGGGCACAGACCCCTGCGGGCGAGGCCCTCGCCATCTATTCGTCAGCCGATGCGCTGTCCGCCCACCGACCGGGGGACCGTCCGATGGCCCTCGACTTCCGCACGATCGGGCTGACCGCCCTCGTCGAGACCGGTGGACGCATCGTCGTCAACCCGGGCACTGACGCCGTGCTGCTGCCCCGCCCCGCCGTCGCTGCCCTCGCGCAGGGGGACGAGTGGCTCCCCGCGTGGCGCGACGGCTCCCTGCGCGAGCTCCTGCTTGCCGAGGCCGCCGCGGCGTGCCCGGCCATCGTCGATGTTGAGATCACCTACGCGGGCGACGGCCTCACGCGCGTGCTTGTGTCCGTGGACCGCGCGTCTTTTGCTCAGGAGGCAGATGCCTCGGCGATGAAAGAAACGCTGTCGGCCGCCCTGAATGCCGTGGGCGCCAACCCGCGCCTTATCGCCTCGGCCGATCGAGTCGAGATCGCGCCCGTCCTGCGCTGAACCGGCATCGAGTGCTCCTCGCGAAGCGTGAGGCGCGCAATGATTGCTGATCTGGCGGTCTCTCGCCATTTCTGGTATCGTTGATACGACCGTCTGGGCGAAAGCCCGGAACGCAAGCGGAGAAATCCCACCTGGATACCCGCCTCTCGACAGAGAGGATGCCGCCCGCAAGGGCGTTGCGCAGGGGATCGGGTCCGGCGGTCAACGCCCGTGTGTGTTGACCCTATGGAAGCCTCCGTGCGCGTCGCGTAACGGAGGCTTTTCGTTTCGCGCATAAGGATTCTGTGGAAGGAGCCGCTCATCAGCGAGACTCGCATCAATGAGCGTATTCGAGTCCCCGAGGTTCGCCTCGTGGGACCCGGAGGTGAACAGGTCGGCGTCGTCCGAGTTGAGGACGCGCTGCGTCTGGCCGAAGAGGCCGGACTCGACCTGGTTGAGGTTGCGCCGAACGCCAAGCCGCCCGTCGCAAAGCTCATGGATTACGGCAAGTACAAGTACGAAGCCGCCCAGAAGGCCCGCGATGCTCGCCGCAACCAGGCGAACACGCAGCTGAAGGAAATCCGCTTCCGACTCAAGATCGACGATCACGACTTCGGCGTCAAGAAGGGCCACGTGGAGCGCTTCCTGTCCGCCGGCGACAAGGTCAAGGTCATGATCATGTTCCGCGGTCGAGAGCAGTCTCGCCCCGAGGCTGGCGTTCGCCTCCTGCAGCGCCTCGCCGAGGAGATTGGTGACCTCGCCACCGTCGAGTCGATGCCCCGTCAGGACGGGCGCAACATGACGATGGTGCTGGCCCCCACCAAGCGCAAGGCCGACGCCCTGACTGAGCAGCGCAAGCGCCGCGAGGCCGAGCGCGCTGAGCGCCGGGGTAAGCGCGCGGAGCGCGCCAGCAAGGACCAGGCCCGAGTGGCAGCCGACAAGGCTGACGAACAGGACTGACGGCGATACCCATCGCCTCACAACGAAGGAATAGAAATGCCGAAGAACAAGACTCATTCCGGTGCTAAGAAGCGCTTCCGCACGACCGGCTCGGGCAAGATCATGCGCGAGCAGGCCGGCGCCCGCCACCTGCTGGAGCACAAGTCCAGCCGCAAGACCCGCCGCCTGGCGACCGACCAGGTCCTGGAGACCGCCGACGTCAAGCGCGTCAAGCGTCTGCTGGGCAAGTGAGCTCGAGTTAGAGGAGAACAGTAGAAAATGGCACGTGTTAAGCGTTCTGTCAACGCCAAGAAGAAGCGTCGTACCGTACTCGAGCAGGCCTCCGGCTACCGTGGCCAGCGCTCGCGCATGTACCGCAAGGCCAAGGAGCAGGTCACTCACTCCTTCGTCTACTCCTACCGCGACCGCAAGGCCAAGAAGGGCGACTTCCGTCGTCTGTGGATCCAGCGCATCAACGCTGCTTCCCGCGCCCAGGGCCTGACCTACAACCGCCTCATCCAGGGCCTGAACCTGGCCGGCGTCGAGGTCGACCGTCGCATGCTGGCCGAGCTGGCTGTCAACGACATCAACGCGTTCAACGCCCTGGTGAAGGTCGCCAAGGACGCGCTGCCCGCCGACATCAACGCCCCCAAGGCCTGATAGGTGAGCCTTTCCGCCGAGCGCCTGACCGTTCTCGATAATCCCCGCGCCGATCGCGTGCGCAGGGTGTCGGGTCTGGTCGGGCGCTCGGCGCGTTCGCGCTGCGGCCTGATGCTCGTCGAGGGGCCTCAGGCCGTGCGCGAACTCGTTGCGCACCGCGGCGAGTGCGTGCGCGACGTGTATGTGCGGCAGGACGCCTGGGAGGCCCACGCGGATGTCGTGGAGGCCGCCCGGCGCGTGACGCGCTGGGTTCACCCGGTCACTCCTGAGGTATCGGCTGCGCTCTCGGGGATTCCCAGGAATCTGTGCGGTTGCTTCGTTGGATGCCCTCTCTCGAGAGCTGCCTGAACCGCGTGTGGGCGAGACGATCGTCGTGCTTGCCCAGGGACGCGATCCCGGTAACGTCGGTACGATCATTCGCACGGCGGACGCGTTCGGCGCGGTTGGTGTCGTGGCCGTCGCGGGAACGGTGGATACCGTGAGTCCGAAGGTCGTGCGCTCGAGTGCCGGTTCTGTTTTCCATATTCCCGTGTGCGTTGTTCCGTCCTTTGCCGAAGCCCGCGCCCTCATTCACGGCCGTAGCGCTGCTCTCCTGGGCACCAGCGGCGGTGCGGGTTCACTGAGCTTGTCTGACCTCCTCGTGCAAGGGGTATCCGCTCGCTCCCGCCTGTCTCAGTCCCACGCCTGGGTGTTTGGGAACGAGGCGCGAGGCCTGTCGGGGGACGAGATGCGCCTGTGCGACGCGCTCGTGTCGATTCCGATGACGGGGGACGCAGAGTCCTTGAACGTGGCCAGCGCGGCAGCGACGTGCCTCTTCGCCTCGCAGACCGTGCGAGGCCTGGAAAGGTAAGTTGCCCTCGCGGCGCAGCGAGGCGCACGCGACTAGGCTGTCTTTCATGAAGTTAGGTGACCTGTCCGAGGCCCAGTTGGTGTCCCATTTCCGCGAGTCTTTCCCGCGTGGCGAGCGCACGATCATTGGCATCGGCGACGACTGCGCCGAGGTCGCAGCTCCCGAAGGCTCGTTTATCGTGACGACGGATGTCATGGTGGAGGACCAGCATTTTCACCTCTCGTGGTCAACCGGCTACGAGGTCGGTGCCCGCGTTGCCGCCCAGAATCTCGCGGATATTGATGCGATGGGCGGACGGCCCTCAGCTCTGGTCGCATCGGTGGTGGCTCCCCGGAACATGGACGCTGACGTATTCCCTGGACGTCGTACGAGGCCTGGGGGACCGCGCGCGTCAGGCCGACGCGGGCGTCGTCGGTGGAGACCTGAGCGCGGGGGAGAAGCTCGTTATTTCGATTACGGCCTTCGGCTATTGTCCGGGGCCGGTGGTGCGACGCGATGGCGCGCGCCCCGGAGATGTCGTGGCGGTGAGCGGTACTCTCGGCTATTCCTACGCCGGCCTCGATCTCTTGGAGGGTGGACACGTCGATCCGTCGGCTCGAGGCGTTGAGCAGCTCGGTGACCTGGCTCCCTTTGTTGAGACCTACCGCGCGCCATCCCCTCCGCTCGGATCAGGCGTGGCTGCCGCCGCTGCGGGCGCGCGGGCCATGATGGATCTGTCAGATGGGCCGGCAGCGGACGCCACGCGCATCGCCAAGGCCTCGGGAGTCGTCATTGAGTTTGATCGGCCCGCGATCGAGGAGGAGGCCTGGCACCTGCAGGCACCGGCTCTGATCTGCCGAGCAGATCCGGTGAGGTGGGTGCTCCAGGGAGGCGAGGAGCACGGCATGCTCGCCGTATTCCCGCAGGACGCGCGGCTACCGGAGGGATTCCGAGTGCTCGGCCGAGCCCGCGCATGTGAGTCGGGTGAGGAACCCTGCGCAATGTTCGATGGAGAGGTCCTGCGCGGGGCGTGGGACCATTTCCAGACGGATTCCGTAGACTAGTGTGATGTGGGCCGCTGAGCGTGGGGCCGCTGGATGGCGGCGTGCTCAGCGCAGGAATCTGAGAGGAAGAGCGTAAGGATGAAGCGAACGACCGAAGGCCACGAGGCATCGTCCCGACCGATGTCGCGCGTGGCGCGTAAACTCGCGGAGTCGTCGGAGGAGATTCCAGCGACCGCCGGACTGTCCCTGCCCGCGCTGCGCGGTGATGCTTGCGTGCCGCCGACGAAGGCGCTGCCCGTCGTTGAGATGGAAACTGATAGCGACGACTGACACAGGGTCCTATACACCCGGTGCCCGTCCGTGTCTGCCCACGGGCACCCCATATCCGTAGTGTGATCGCTCTTTGACTATGGGCATCTGTGGCGTGATACTGAGCACGCCTAAATGGCCGATTGTCCGGACACACGGGGTGTGCTGCTGGCTCGGTCACGGATTGTCAATGGGTGTGAGGAGCACATGATGGGCACTGAGAAAAATGAACCGATGGACGCGCCGATTCCGGTTCCGCAGGCGGGTCCCGCGGGGGCGAGCCCGGCGGCTGGTGGCGATGGAGGGGTGACTTTCGCGCCGATGTCCGCGGCGAGTAAGAAACGCATCAAACTGATCGGGATCATCGTCGGTGTCCTCCTCGTGCTGGTGATCGCTGGCGTGGTCGCGATCAAGGTCGCCAATAGTTCGCGCACGCCCGAGGCCGAGGTGCGCAAGTATCTGGATCTGCTGGCGGCAGGTAATGCCAGCGCCGCAACTGCGATGGTCGACCCGGGCGTAGCCAACGACGAGCGCGTATTTTTGACGGACTCGGTGATGTCGTCAGCGCAGTCGCTGCTGGTTGTTGAAGACATCAGCGTTGGTGAGGGCGATAACGACGGTAAGAAAAGCGAGTCTGATACGCGTACGGTGACCGCGACCATGCAGGTCAACGGTGAGCGTTTCGTTCACGAGTTCACGGTGGCGAAGACGAAGCCCACGATGGGTGTCTTGGACAACTGGCAGGTCAAGGATGCTCTGGTATCCAAGGTGAGCGTCGACGCCCGAGGATACAATCAATTCACCGTCGGCGACGTGAGCGCCGACGCCCATCGGACGGGCCAGGACGGCGACGATGCGACCTTCCTTTTCTACCCGGGCGTGTACACGTTCACACCGGTCGCACCGAGTGAGTATGCCGAATCCAACCCGGAAACCGTGTCGATCCTCGGTGATTCGTGGAGTGGAGACGGTACCTCCGTCTCGATGACAGCCACCTACAACACGAAGCTCACGGCGGCGGCGCTCGATGCTGGCAAGGAGGTCGTTGACTCGTGCGCGTCCATCCCGGGCAACCAGAACTCCGTGTGTCCCTTCGCAATTCAGAGCGACGCGGTCACTGCGGTCTCCGGTGCCATGCCGAAGGCCCTCGGGCCGGTATCCCGGATCAGCCGACATTCTTCCGGGCTGCTGTCACCTTCACGGCAACGTACTCGAACAAGTACTACATGGAGGGTACTCGCGACGTTGAAGCCAAGATAGAGATCATCGCGCAGTTGGATGACAACGACGTGCTCATTTTGGATGAGGATGGGAAGCCCGACTTCTCGGTAGGTTTTACGCGCTAACGCGCACACCTCGTGAGCTTCCTGCGCCGTGCCCGTCCGCGTGAAGCGGACGGGCACGGTTTATCCGCAGTGTGAGCGCTCTTTGACTGTGGGCATCTGTGGCGTGATACTGAGCACGCCTAAATGGCCGATTGTCCGGACACACGGGGTGTGCTGCTGGCTCGGTCACGGATTGTCAATGGGTGTGAGGAGCACATGATGGGCACTGAGAAGAACGAGTCGATGGATGCGCCGATTCCGGTTCCGCCGGCGGGGCCGGCGGGGGCGAGCCCGGCGGTTGCTGGCAACGGTGGGGTGGCTTTCACGCCGATGTCTGCGGCGAGTAAGAAGCGCGTGAAGCTGATGGGGATCGTGGTCGGTGTCCTCCTCGTGGTGGTGATTGCTGGCGTGGTGGCGATCAAGGTTGCCAATAGTTCGCGCACGCCCGAGGCGCAGGTGCGTCAGTATCTGGATCTGCTCGCTGCGGGCAATGCCAGCGCCGCAACTGCGATGGTCGACCCGGGCGTTCCGAACGATCAGAGAACCTTCCTCACTGACGGCGTCATGGCCTCGGCCCAGTCTCGCTTGGTCGTCGAAGATGTCGTTGCCGATAAGAACGATGAATCGAGCACGCGCTCGGTGACCGCGACTATGCAGGTCAACGGTGAGCGTTTCACGCACCAGTTCACTGTGACGAAAGCGAAGCCCACGATGGCGGTTCTGGACAACTGGAGGGTCAAGGATGCTCTGGTGTCCGAGGTGAGTGTCGACGCTCAAGGATACGCCCAATTTACGGTCGGCGACGTGAGCGCCGATGCCCCTAAGAAGCAACTCATGGGGGAAGGGACAACGTTCTTCTTCTATCCGGGCGTGTACACGTTTACGCCAGTCGCGCCGAGCGAATACGTCGATGCCACTCCCGAGACCGTTGCCGTACTCGATGTCGCCCATCGCGGCAATACCGACGGCGATGCGAGCGACGTGTCCCTGGTGGCTACTTACAACAATAATCTGAAGGATGCGGCGCTCGAGGCTGGCAAGGAGGTCATTGACTCGTGCGCGTCCATCCCGGGCAACCAGAACTCCGTGTGTCCCTTAGCGATTCAGAGCGATGCGCTCACCGCGGTTTCGGTGAAAACGATGCCCACATCCATGGAGCCGCTGAAGACAGACCCGGGAGCTTTCCAAGGGCACGTCACCTTCACGGCAACGTACTCGAACAAGTACTACATGGAGGGAACGCGCGACGTGGATACCGCGCTGGTTCTCGATGTGCAGTTCGACAGCAACGGGCTCCTGAAACTCGATCAGGACGGCAAGCCTGACTTTAGGGTGTCCTTCGCCCTCTGATAGTTGGCCGTCACACGCTATCCGTGTGGTGCTTGTCCGCTGGTGTGGACGGGCACCACACGTCTGTTATCCGATGCCGACTGGGTCTCGGTGTCCAGTGCGATGAGCGCGTGTCCTTGAGGTGCCATGACGCTATGGGATATTGTCGAGTTCGTATCCGTTGATCCCTGCGTTATATCCCAGACGCGCAGATCGGCGACGCCAGCACAGTGAGGAGAAGCGATGGAACCGCACGCTAGCGATGTGAGGCAGGGGATGAGCGTCCCACCTGCCGCTCCTGAACGTAATCCGCAGGTGCCACCACCCCCGGGCCCCTCGTCCAACCTGACCCTCCCCATGCCCCCGCCAACCCTCAGTACATGGCCGTTCAGGCGCCCGTCGTGCCCCCAGACGGGCGTGACCTTCACCCCGATGTCCACCAAGAGCCGCCGCCGCATTAAGGGCATCGTGATCGGCGTTGTGGTACTCGTCGTCCTCGTGGTTGCGGGAAGCGTCGCCCTGGCGATCGCGAACTGGACGCGCACTCCCGAGGCACAGGTCCGCCAGTATCTCGAGCTGCTCGCCGAGGGAAGGCGAGCGCAGCAACTGCCATGGTTGATCCCGGTCTGCCCAATGACCAGCGCGGATTCCTCTCTGACCAGGTCATGGCCTCGGCGAGCGCCCGCATCGAGGTCGAGGATGTGACTGTCGATGATGCGGAGCACGCGAAGGAACGTGTCGTGACGGCGACGATGCGTCTCGATGGCGAGCGCTTTACCCGTTCCTTCCGCGTGAGCCAGGCGAAGAAGACGTTTGGCTTGCTGAAGAACTGGAAGATCCAGGATGCGATGGTTGCCCGCGTCGATGTGGAGGCGGACAATGTCACGGCCTTCTCGATCGGCGGAGAAAAGCTCTCGATTGCGACGCTCAAGGAGGGATCCAGCAGCTCTCTCGTGCTCTACCCCGGCGTCTATACCTTCACCCCGGAGGAGACGGGGGACTACATTGATGCGGCACCCAAGACTCTGTCCGTCAAGGCTGCGACCGGGTACGACTCCTCGACATACGGTGGCACGGTTGAGCTGACGGGCACGTATAACGACAAGATGGCCGCCGCCGCGCTCGAGGCTGCGGCTGCGCTGACGAACTCGTGTGCGACTGTTCCGGGCAATATCGATACAGCATGCCCGGTGCCTGTTCAGTCTCGGACCCTCGCTCTCTTGCAGGTTAAGGCGATGCCCACAACGATGAAGGCGACGACGGACGAGGGCGGCGAGTACACCGGCGAGGCAACGTTTACGATCCAGGGCATAGAAAGCGGGGACAAGCAGCGTGATGTCACGTCCCGGGTGACTGCCACGGTGAAGACCGACAAGAATGGCAAGCTTGAATTGGATGCGTCGGGTAAGCCCCAGTTCGAGGTGCGATTCGGCTACTGAGGCCCGTATTCACGCCATGTGTGCACCGGGTATGCGGACTCGGCGAAAGAAGTTCGCATACCCGGTGTCGTAGCGGCGGTTGCGCGCTATGATGGGTTTTTGGTAACCCTGTCACACCGAATCTGGAGCAGCCGCATGAGCAATGAGGCCCAGGCAATGAAGACGCGCAAGCCCGGTCGACCGAAGGCTGGCAGTGAGGATAAAAAGGCGCGTATCCTCGCGGAGGCGTTGACCCTTTTCTCCACGCGTGGTTTTGTTGCGACGTCGCTGGCGGATATTGCGCGCGCAGCCGATATTTCCCAAGGCTGGCCTGTTGCATCACTACGCGTCGAAGGATCAGCTCCTCGCGGCTGTCCTCGATGAGCGTGATCGTCGGATTGTTAGTCGTCTTCCGCGCGCTGAGGAGGGAGCGGAGGCCGCGCTTGATGCGTGGGTGGATATGGTTGCGCATAACCAACGTCATCCCGATGGTGTCGCCCTGTACACGGCGATGTCGGCTGCCGTGATCGATGTCGGACATCAGGCTCATCCGTGGTTCCGTCAGCATCTGCTCGGTGCGATTGAGTATCTGGTGAATGCGATCGAGCATGGCAAGGCGCGTGGCGAGGTTCGCGACGATGCGCCCAGTGAGCAGATTGCCCGTAAGCTTGTGGCGCTGTCCGATGGTTTGCAGGTGCAGTGGTTGTGTTCGCGCGCTAATGGTGGGCGTGAATTCAATATGCACGAGGTGATGGCCGGTGTGGTTGACGACGTGAAGGTGCGCTGGCTCATTCGTTCGTGAACGAGGCCGGGGTGCCTCCGCACAGGCGGCGCCGTGTTGTGAAAAGCGACACAGACGATGAGGGTTTGCGGCTGTTTTTCGCGAGTTGGGGCTTAGGTCCCTTGTTGCTTGTATGATGGTCATGCGCTGGTGCCACGGAGAACCCTGAGAAGGGTTAGCATGGACAAACCAGCATACTTCACGATGTCGGGAGTTTTGCCGAACGTGTCCAGCGAAGCCGCTGCACGTGACGCGGAGAATCCGTCGCTCATCCACGCCTGGAGGTCTACGCATGACGAACGTCGCCGTTCCTACCCCGCCCCGCCCCGATTCCAACGCTCGACGCTGCCCCTGATGATCTGTGGGCACTGGGGAGAGAGCGATCATTCGAGCCCGCCGCTGGGCCGATGAATCGGCCCATGAGCCGACTCCGCAATCGGCCAAGATTCTCTCCCGTATCCTCTCTGATCCGGACGGTCTGACGTTCACCACTCGATTCGTCGACGACGTCGTGCGTCCAGCGGACCTAGATGTGGCCAGTGAGGCGTTGAAGCGCCTGTCGGCTGGCCGTAAAAACTTCCTGCCCCCGGCCCTGGCCGCGGCGATGGGGCTCGGATCGACCGCCTCGCGCCTCGCGCCCCGCACTGTGACGACGGTTGCGCGACGCGTGTTCCGCGAGATCGTCGGTGATCTCGTCGTCGATGCGACTGACAAGGGCCTCGGCCCCGCGCTCGCGCGCCTGCGTCAGGGCGGGCACCGCCTGAACGTGAACCTCCTCGGCGAGGCGGTTCTCGGCGAGAAAGAGGCGGCACACCGCCTGGCAGAGGTGTCTCGCCTCGTGACTCGCGAGGACGTCGACTATGTCTCCATCAAGGTCTCTGCCGTGACTGGCCCTCACAACCCGTGGGGCTTCGAGGAGGTCGTCGAGCACGGCGTGAACGCACTCCTGCCCCTGTACCGTCTCGCGTGTGATCACGGAACATTCCTCAACCTCGACATGGAGGACTACAAGGATCTCGACCTGACGATCGCTGTCTTCACCGCGATTCTCGATCAGCCGGACATGCGCGGCTACGAGGCGGGCATCGTCCTTCAGGCCTACCTGCCCGATTCGCTCGGTGCCCTCCAGCGCCTCCAGGAGTGGGCGCGCACGCGCGTGGACGCGGGGGGTTCGCGCATCAAGGTGCGCATCGTCAAGGGTGCGAACCTGTCCATGGAGCGGGTGGATGCGGAGATCCACGGGTGGGAGCTGACAACCTGGCCGTCCAAGCAGGCCACAGACACCAACTATAAGCGCATGCTCAGCTGGGCGATGACCCCGGAACGCACGCGAGCGATCCGACTGGGTGTGGCCGGACAAAACATCTTCGACATTGCTTTCGCCTACGAGCTGCGCGCCGCGCGCGGTGTTGAGGACAGCGTCGAGTTCGAGATGCTCTCCGGCATGGCGACGGGCATCCAAGAGGTCGTGCGCCGCGACGTCGGTTCTCTCCTTCTGTACGTCCCGGTCGTCAACCCCCGTGAGTTCGACGTTGCCATTTCTTACCTGGTGCGCCGCCTGGAGGAAAACGCGGCACCAGAGAACTTTATGTCCGGTGTCTTCGATATCGCCGAGAACGAGGACGTCTTCGCGCGCGAACGCGACCGTTTCCTGGCAGCGCTGTCCGACGTTGATCCGGACGCACCAGTTCCCGTTCCGAACCGCCGCCAGAACCGTCTGGCCGAGCGCGAGGCCGGGGTGGCACCAGAGCAGGGGAGCCTGGCCGAGCGTGCGCACCGCCCGTTCACGTCCGAGGCAGACTCAGATCCAGCCCTGGCGGCAAACCGCCAGTGGGCACGTGATATCGCCGCGGCGATCCCTGGCTCAACCCGGGGCGTGAAGGCCGTGCATGACGGAGCGGAAGCGCTGGCGACGAACGAGGCAGTGGACGGCCTCGTCGAGGCAGCTGCCCGCGCCGCACGCTCCTGGCAGGCATTGTCTGCCGACGAACGAGCCGCGACGCTGCATCGTGTCGGCGACGTCCTCGCAGCGCGCAGGGTGAGCTGATCGAGGTCGCCGGATCTGAGGCCGGAAAGACCATCGATCAGGCTGACCCCGAGGTGAGCGAGGCCGTCGACTTCTGCCACCACTATGCGGATGCGTCGTTGCAGCTCACCGATGAGGCGTACATGGCGGGGGGCGCGATTCGTACCTGTGGATGTCACCGTCGTCGCCTCCCCGTGGAACTTCCCTGTGGCCATTCCCGTTGGTGGTGTCGCCGCGGCGCTCGCGGCTGGTAGCGCGGTCATTCTGAAGCCCGCCCCGCCAGCTAAGCGTTGCGCGGCTGAGCTTGTCGCGGCCTTTCACGAGGCCGGGGTCCCTCGAGACCTGGTGGTACTCGCCCCGCTCGACGACGGGGACGTGTCGCGCTATCTCGTGACCCACGAGGGCGTCGACCGCGTCGTGCTGACCGGCTCGTACGACACGGCTCGTCTCTTCCGCTCCTGGAAGCCAGACATGCACCTGCTGGGGGGAGACCAGCGGCAAGAACGCCATTATCGTGACCTCCTCGGCGGATCCCGATCTGGCGGTGCGCGACATCGTGCACTCGGCTTTCGCACACGCGGGGCAGAAATGCTCGGCTTCCTCTCTGCTGATCCTCGTGGGTTCGGCGGGACGCTCCACGCGTATCGCGCGTCAGCTCGTTGACGCGACCGCGTCGCTGCGGGTGGGATTGCCGGCGTCACTGGACTCTCAGGTCGGTCCCGTCGTCGTTCCTGATGATGAGAAGGCCGTGCGAGGCCTGACCGCCCTGGGGGAGGGTGAGCACTGGGTGCTCAAGCCGCGCTACCTGGGCGATGGGCTCTGGACCCCGGGTATCCGTGCTGGCGTGGTCCCCGGCAGCGAGTTCCATCTGACGGAATACTTCGCGCCCGTCCTCGGCGTCATGCGTGTCGATACACTCGAGGAAGCTCATCGAGGCCGTCAACGAGGTCGACTACGGCCTGACCTCCGGCCTGCACACCCTCGACACCGAGGAACTAGCGATGTGGCTGGATGGTATTGAGGCCGGAAACCTCTACGTTAACCGTGGCATCACGGGCGCGATCGTTCGCCGTCAGCCTTTTGGTGGATGGAAACGCTCGGCCATCGGATCGACCACGAAAGCCGGCGGTCCCTCGTACCTGCTGGGCCTCGGGGAGGTCGAGCCTGTTCGAGAGGTGGCCGTGGGGAGGGTGCCGTGGATACTGCTGCGCTTGCGCCGAGTGTTCGTGCCCTGTGCCATGCGGTGCTCCCTCACCTGAGTGCGGACGAGGAGGCAGAGCTCGGCCGGGCCGTCGCACATGACGCGGCCGCCTGGGCCTCCACGTACGGGGTTAATCGTGACGTTACCGCCATGGCATGTGAGCGCAATGTTCTGCGTTACCGCCCCACTCCTGTCTTGGTGCGGGCCGCCGCCGGGACCGCCCTCGTGGATATTGCGCGAGTTGTGGCGGCCGGTGTTCTCGCGGGTGGGCCGATCGGCCTGTCCCTTGCCGACGCGCTTCCTCCCTCCGTGGCGGACCTTCTCGAGTCCCTGGATATTGAGGTGACGGTCGAGGATGAGGCCTTGTGGGAGTCGCGCCTGACGCTGGTGGCCAACTCGGGCGGCCTGGGAATGCGCGTGCGTATTCTTGGCCCGCGCGAGGAAACCTCGGAGCAACGGTGGGAACGCGCAAGTCGCGTAAGCATGGGAAGCCCCGATGTTGCGCTGTACACGGGGGCGGTGACGCCGTGCCCGCATACGGAACTGCTGCCCTTCCTGCGTGAACAGGCGGTGGCGATCACGAACCATCGTTTCGGAACGCCGCTGGATTTGGCTGCGGGACTCCTGTAGCGGCCGCGCCCGGTAACCGGTTGAGCCTCTGAGCTCGGCGGAGGACAATGAACGCCCGCGACGATGAGTCGCGGGCGTTCATCCACGTTCATGGTGGGATGTGCGACGCTGAGGCACTCAGCGAATAAACGCTGGAGGGGCGAGCCTGTCGGCTCGCCCCTCCAGCGTTACGTTAGCGTCGTCGACTCAGATCGCGCGGGCGACCTTGTCGGACTTCAGGCACTTGGTGCACACGTTCAGGCGCTTGGGCGTCCCATTGACCAGGGCGCGAACGCGCTGGATGTTCGGATTCCACCGGCGGTTGGTGCGAACGTGCGAGTGCGACACGCTCTTGCCGAAGCCGGGTCCCTTACCGCACACGTCACAAACGGCAGCCACGATGTTCTCCTCGGTATGTCTTCCAGTTCAGTCTTTGGCTCCCCGCGGTCGCGGGGAACGCATCCTTCGGTGCTTGAACCGAAGGCAACCATGACAGAATAGCGGATGATGCGCACTTTCAACAAGTCGCACGCGTGATCGGTCGTGTCAGGTCGCACACAGCGGGCACCGTGGGGACAATTGAGGGTGCCGGAAAGGGAGTCATGGAACTGAATGCATCGGTGATAATCGCGGCGTGCCGAGCGGGGGTCGAGGAGGCCGCCAGGCTCGCCCCCTTCCTTGACGACCTGGACGGCTGGGACGGAGCGGACTGCGACACGGGTACGAACGCGGCGGCCACGATGGCCGCCCTCGCGGCCGCGATGGATTCCCTGGAGCCGCGCGCGCATCTGCGCGTCGCGCTCGAAGCGGCCGTGGAGACCCTGATCCGCAGGGGCGTGGGGCACAGCGGCGTTGCCCTGGCCGCCCCTGTTCGAGGCGTGGGCGGGGGCCCTGGGGACGCGGCGCAGGTGACGCCCCTGGTCCTGCGTCGGATGCTCGCCTCCTCCCTTGCGCCGACCTCGTCCTTTATCGACTGGTCGGATGCGCTGGCGGAGATGCTGGGAGGTGCCGCGCGCGAGGTTGCGGAGCTGGGACCCACGCTGCCCGAGGCGGAGGACGTCTTTTCTCGTTTCTCCTCCCAGGCACAGATCGGCCTCGTGGACGCGACGAACGAGGCGACGGGCAGGATCGACCCGGGTGGTGCCTTCATCGCGCTGGTTCTGGCATGCATTGACGCTACCATGCGGGATGACGTCGGCATCCTCCAATCCTTCACGGCGATGCTCGCCGACCTGACGCGTCGCCATTCGCGGGCGCCCGAGCCCGCCTCGCCGCCGCCGGGCCGCGACTTCACGGTCGACATCATCGTCGAGGGCGTCGAGGAGGACCTGCGCGTCCTCCTGGCCCGACTCACAGGCTTGGGTGCGCGCCTGTCCTACGTTGGGCGCGTGGACCTGTTCGGCATGGGGGAGTGGCGACTGCACGTAGACACCTCCGCACCGCTGGCCGCGCACCCCACCTCGGGTCAGGTCGTGCGCTTCCAGGTCAGCGACGCGCGCCCGGACGCGCAGATCGGCATCGACGAGCTCGCCGACGAGGGGCTCACCCACCGAGGGGTTCGCCTGCTGCAACGTCGACCGATGCGACGGGTCGATAGGGCGCGGGTCATCGCCTGCACGCGGGCCCCGGGCCTTGTGGAGGACCTGGCGCGCGCCGGGGCGGTGGTCTTCCTCGAACCCAGCGCGATGGACGCCGCCGGGATCGTGTCGGCGGCGGGCTCGCGCACGGGCGTCACGCTCGTCGCCCCCTGCGACGAGGCCAGCGCCGCCCTGGTGGGCACGGTGGCCTCGGTGCTGCCAGCACCCGCCCCGGGCGTTCCCGCGATCCTGCGCGCCGATAGCCGCGACGACCTGGACGTTCTCGCCGTCGCACGCGCCTGCGCCCCGCTGTTCGTGCCGCAGCCGGGCGGGATTGAGGCGGCGCCGACGCTGGCTCGCATGCTCCGGGATGGAGCGCACGACGCCCTGATGTCCAGCGCGAGCGCGCCCCTGCCTCGTGACGGAGACCCTGAGGGCATCGCCGAGGCCCTGGCCGAGGCCGCGCGTGGGGCGCGCGCGTGGCGACTCCTGATCTCGCGCGAGGACGACGGCCCGTACACGGTGGCGACAGTGCGCCAGCTCCTGTCCACGCGCGACGCCTCCTCCTCCATCGACCTGGAAACGTGGGACGGCGGACAGGCGGGCCCGAGCCTCGTCGCGGGGTGCGCCTCGTGAGCGCGCTCGACATCCCGCTGTCCCTGCGCCTGCCGAAGAAAACCGCGAAGGCACTTGAGGGCGCGGGTATCCTCACGGTCGGCGACCTGCTGCTCGTCGCCCCGCGCCGCTACTACCACTGGGGCAGGCTCACCCCGCTGTCGTCGCTGCGCGAGGGGGAGGATGTCACGATCCTGGCCGAGGTTGCGGGCACCCACCTGGTCGCCAACCGTTCCGGATCGGGCGTGCGCCTGGAGGTGAGCCTCACCGACGGCGTCCAGTTCCCTGTCCGCGACCTTCTTCGCGAAAAACCAGTTCAAGCTCGCCCCCCATCGAGCGTCTCCTCACCCCGGGATCCTCCTTCCTCTTCGCCGGCAAGGTCGGCGCCTACCGCGGCAAACTCCAGCTCACCCACCCCTCCTTCGAAGGCGTCGACGGCGAGGATATCGACCGCATCGCGACCCGCCCCATCTCGATCTACCCGGTGACGGGCAAGCTGACCTCGTGGGCCATCGCCCGCGCCGTCGGCATGGTCCTCGAACACCTGGACGACGCGGACGTTCCCGACGTTGTACCCGCCGACGTGCGAGGGCACCAGCGCATCGACTCCCTACGCCCAGTCGCTGCGCCGCCTGCACCAGCCGGAAACGGACGAGGACTACCAGCGGGCGCGCCGGGCACTGGCCTTCACGGAGGCCTTCGTCCTCCAGGTAGGCCTGGCCGCCAGGCGCCGGGGAGCGCGCTCGACCCCCGCCCTGGCCTCGCCGCGCGAAGCCCCACTGCTTGAGCGCTTCAGACGCGCCCTGCCCTTCGAACTCACCCACTCCCCAGAGCGAGGCGGTGGCCCAGATCGGCGCCGACCTGGCGGGAGAAGTACCGATGCAGCGGCTCCTGCAGGGGACGTTGGTTCGGGCAAAACCGTCGTCGCGCTCCTCGCGCTGCTCCAGGTTATCGCCGCCGGGCATCAGGGAGCCCTGGTCGCTCCCACGGAAGTCCTGGCCGAGCAGCACGCCGCATCTGTGCGAAACCTCCTCGCCCCCCTGGGGGACGACACCCCCGATGTGCGACTGCTGACGGGCTCGACGACGCCGGCGGTGCGCCGCGAAATCGCCGCGGCGATGACCTCCAACGCGCCCCTCATCATCGTGGGCACGCACGCACTGTTCCAAGACAGCGTGCGTTTCGCAGACCTCGCGCTGGTCGTCGTCGACGAGCAGCACCGCTTCGGCGTCGAACAACGCGCCGCCCTGCGCGATGCCCGCCAGGACGGGCGGGGCGTCCACGAGCTCGTCATGACGGCAACCCCCATCCCGCGCACGATCGCGATGACGGTCTTCGGCGACCTCGACGAGACCCGCATGGCCGGCATGCCCAAGGGACGCACGCCCGTGGCCACCTTCCTCGCCGACGCGGCCAACACCGCCTGGGTTGAACGCACCTGGACGCGCGCCGCCGAAGAGATCGCCGCGGGGCACCGCGTCTACGTCGTCTGCCCGCGCATCGACGCCTCCGACACCGTCGCCGACGCCGAGGAAGAGGACGCGCGCCCCCTCGCCTCCGTCGAAGAAGTCGCCGCCTACCTGCGTTCCCACCCCGCGCTCGCGGGCCTCGCCATCCACGAGCTGACGGGCCGTACCCCGACGGCGCTCAAGGCCCAGATCATGGAGGACTTTTCCGCCGGACGGGCCCCGCTGCTGGTCGCCACGACCGTCATCGAGGTCGGCGTCGACGTGCCCGAGGCGACCCTCATGGTGATCCTCGACGCCCAACAATTCGGGCTCGCCCAGCTTCACCAGTTGCGCGGCCGTGTCGGGCGCTCCGACCTGCCTTCCCTGTGCATCGCCATGCATCGCCACGAGCTGACGGGCTCGGGCATGGCCAGGCTCCAGGCTTTCGCGACGACGGCGGACGGATTCGAGCTCGCCGAAGCCGACCTGCGCCTGCGCAAGGAGGGCGACGTGCTGGGCGCCGGTCAGTCCGGCACCGCCACGCACCTGCGCTTCCTGTCGGTGCGCCGCGACGAGGCCCTGATCCGGGCCTCCAAGAGCGAGGCGGAGGCCCTGCTCGCCCAGGATCCGACCCTGTCGGCCTACCCCGACCTCGCCCGCGCCCTGCGGGCCGCCTCGGATGGGCAACTCGAATGGATGCAGCGCTCCTAGCTGGGCTGGTAGGGTAGAGACATGCGCTATTGTTCCTGTGGGTAGGATGAAGTTATGGGTCAGTTCTCGCGTGGCATCTTTTTCCTAACGCTAGGAACAATTGCTGTCGCCCTGTCACTATTGTGGGTATACCCGTATACCGGTGATAGCTCTCGTAACGATGGAACTCACGAGGCGATGGGTCTCCTTGTCATGCAGGAGGGGTCACTTGGGCAAGTGAGAGGCGTTGTCACAATATCGATCGACGGAAAAGATGAGAACGCCTATTTGGAATTCTCTGAAAATGACATTTCTGGTGCGCCTGAGTCGCCGCTAACAATCTATCTTGGAATGTCTCGGCAGGGTCATCTGACAAAGCAATATGATTCACCGCTTGAGTGTACCGTTGACCTTGCCGATGGTGGAAGCTATACAGTAAGTACAGTGAATTCCAAGGAAGTTTGGGATCGTGCTGCCGCTGATGGTGCGGCTTCCTTTTCTCCAGACGCGGTCGGAGAAGTCACAGCAATCGTATTAAGCGATATGCCTCTCACTGTCAAGATCCGCTGTCCTCTTGGCGATCAGTATCGATTTGTTCGTAGCTCGCTCGACTCGTGGAACCTTACTTTGCCAGGTGTGGAGGTCTACGCGTTCGATGGTGCGGAATATCCTGCCGTTTCTTACTCGGTATCACGGGATAAAGGTGAGTTTCTTCAGCAGGCGAGCCAGGCTCCCTCCGAGACGCTTGAAGACATCTTTAATTGGTATGAGTGGGACCATAACTCGGCGGTGTCAATGGGTGGTAGCAATGAGTTCGTTGAATGCTTCTGTTGGGGTGCGGTAGTCGAGGGTGGCTCTGGGGCAGTTGTTGAGCTCGTAGGCGATGGCGTCGAGGTATGGTTGGTGGCTGGTGATGGGGGTTCCTTTGGGTAGGTATCGGCGGATGAGCCGGTTGGTGTTTTCGTTAGTTCCTCTCTCCCAGGGGCTGTGGGGGTGAGCGAAGAACACGTCCACGCCGGTGTCGTGGGTGAGGCGCTGGTGTCGGGCCATTTCCCGGCCTTGGTCCCAGGTCAGTGTGCGCATCGCTTGGTCGGGCAGGCCCTGGATGCGGCGGGTGAGCGCGTCACAGACCTGGTCGGCTTTCCGACCCAGAGGCAAGGCGACGATGATCAGGTAGCGGGTCGTGCGCTCAACCAGGGTCGCGCACGCGCTGGCCCCGTCTTGGCCGATAATCAGGTCACCTTCCCAGTTGCCCGGGATTTTCCGATCAGCAATGTCGGGGCGCTCATCAATCAATCGCATCCCAACAATGGGGGGTTTGCGCCCGCCTGTGGGGGGTTTCTTGCGCATCCACCGGCGCGAGGGCAAGCAAATGCCGTGTTCGATGAGCGTCTTCTTGGGGTGGGCGTAGATCCACGTGTAGATCGCCTCGTGGCTGATCGTGTGGCCCTGAGCGTCGGGGGAAGTATCCATGGTGGGCAGTGTGCCACACGCTTCGGCGCGCAGGCGTCCGCTGATCTGGCGGGGCGTGTGCCCCTGAGACAAATCAGCAATCACGCGGCGGCGAAGAACCGAATTGCGATCCAACAGGCGCTTCTTCGGGCGGCGCCTGGCCGCGCGGGCGGCTTTGCCGGCTTCCTCGGCCCGATACGCCCCGTCAGGACCTGCATGGCGGGCGATCTCACGGCACACCACCGAGGGGCTACGCCCAATCAAGTGGGCGATACACACCTGGGACAAACCCGCCTCCAGCCCTGCCATGATCGCCGCACGATCTTCGACCCCAAGCATCCGACGACACCCCATGATCAGCCTCCAAACAGCACCGCCACTACACGAAAAATTGCTTACACCCTATGACACTGCCCTCTCTCGCTCGCCAAGGGCTCTTTCTTGTCATTTCGAGTAGTGACCTTCAACGGGACAGTGCGTACCGCCTGTTTATCGCCGGAGCATTGGTTGGACTTGGTGGAGGTTTCCTCGTGCTAGGCATCCAATACGTCTTCGAAGCGATTGTTCCGGCGCAGCGCAATATTGATCGCCACTAGTGCTGCATCTCCCGTAGCGAGTTACTCTGTTCGATCAGGCACGCCATTGTCAGGGCCCGCGCCCTGCGGGCCGCCTCGGATGGGCAACTCGAATGGATGCAGCGCTCCTAGCGCTCCCGGTAGGGTAGGGGCATGACCAGAATCGTCGCAGGCAGCGCCAAGGGCAGGACCCTCGCCGTGCCCAAGTCCGGCACGCGCCCCACCTCCGAGCGAGTCCGCGAGGCGCTCTTCTCCCGCCTGGATCACATGAACGTCCTGGAGGGGGCCACCGTCCTCGACCTTTTCGCCGGCACGGGGGCCCTCGGCCTCGAAGCCCTGTCCAGGGGTGCCGCGCGAGCGACCCTCGTCGAGAAGGCCTCCGCGGCGGCGCGCGTCGCCTCCGCCAACGTCCGCTCGACCGGTCTGCCCGCACGCGTCGTCACAGCTGACGCGCGTTCGTATCTCTGCGCACGCACCGGTGAAGATCTGCGCGGAGACGTCGACCTCGTCTTCATCGACCCTCCCTACGACATTGCCGAGGCGGACATGACCGCCGTCCTGTCGCTGCTCGGCCCCTGGATCGGCCCCGATGCGCTCGTCGTCGTCGAGCGCTCGACCCGCGCACCCGCGCCCACATGGCCGCCCTTCCTCGTCCTAGAAGACCAGCGCACGTGGGGTGAGACCGTCGCCTATTTCGCGGGCCCGCCACTACCCACGGAAGACTCAGAAGGCGGCGTGAGCGCTCCCGAGGAGGCCGAGGCCTCGTCGATGAGTGAGGAGGACCGCCGATGATCGCACTGTTTCCCGGCTCTTTCGACCCCTTCACCAACGGACACCTTGACGTCGCTGAGCGCGCCTGCGCCATCGCCGATCGGCTCATTATCGGCGTCGGCATCAACCCCGCCAAACATGGGCTGATCCCAACCGGCCGCAGGGTCGCTCTCATCGAGGAAGCCACCGCCCACCTGAGCAACGTCGACGTCGTGGCCTTGGAAGGGGCGACGATGGACGAGGCCTCGCGCTTGGGTGCCACACTCATCGTCAAGGGCGTGCGCTCGGCAATAGATCTCGATCACGAGGCCCCTCAGGCTGCCTTTAACGACGAGGTCGGTGGCATCGACACATGGTGGATCCCGACCCGCCCCGCGCTCGCGCATGTCTCGTCGAGCGCCATCCGCGAGCTATTCGGACTCAAAAAGGATATTTCTCGGTATGTCCCGCCAGCGGTTGAGCGATTTCTGACCGACAATAGAAGCTGAATCATGCTCGGTGGAACGCAGGAGGCAGCCATGGCTGATACGCCCGACAACAAGACGCAGGACGAGTGGAACGAGGAAACCGTCTACGGTCCCTCCACCGTGATCGCCGCCCTCGATCAGATCGAGGATCTCGTCGAGTCCTCGCGCACCGTTCCTCTGTCCGCATCCATCATGATTAACAAGGCGGAGCTGCTTGACCTCCTGGATCAGGCACGCGAGGCTCTGCCGGAGGATCTCGTTGCTGCCGACGCCGTCGTCGCCGATGCCGACGCGGTCCTGGGGCGCGCGGACTCCGCGGCAGAAACCCGTATCGCCGAGGCGAACTCGCGCGCATCCTCCACCCTCGACCAGGCCAACGAGCGCGCCGCACAGATCATCTCTGATGCCGAGGAGGAAGCTGAACGGACGCGCTCGCGAGCGGACGACGAGGCGACAGCTCTCGTCTCACAGGCGCGTTCGGACGCCGAGGCGACGATCGCCGACGCGAACGCACAGGCGGCGCGCATCGTCTCCACTGAGAACATCGTGCGCATGGCCGAGGACCGTGCGCGCGAAATCGTGTCCGAGGCGAAGCGCTCAGCGGCATCGCTACGCGAGGGAGCCGACGACTACGTTGCGAACTCCCTCGATGAGCTCGCGAAGCTCATTTCCGACCTGTCGCGCCGCACGGATGCGGGCCGTCGAACGATCGCCGAGCGCCGCGGCGTTGGCGTGACAGATGTGGACCTGGCCAATGAGTGACAAAACCCTGGTGCTGTCCCTGGCGCGTCTGCCTCGCGCTCTCGGATCCACGTTGCATGAGGACCTCGTGTGGGTGACCCCTGACGACCTCGGAACTCCCTCGATGTCGGCCGTGCCCGGCGTGCCTCTGGACATCTCCGTGGACATGACCAGCGTCGAGGACGGTGTTCTCGTCTCGCTGGCAACATCGGTGGACCTCGTCGGTGAGTGCGTGCGCTGCCTCGACGAGGTGCGCGAGCACCACGACGTCGTCAGCCAAGAGGTCTACTTCGAGCCCGGTGCCCCGGCCCTGACGTCCGCGGACGACGAGGGTGAAGAAGCAGATGACCTGTTCGTCATCGGCGAGCGCGACACCATCGATATCGAGACCCAGCTGCGCGACGCGATCGTCCCCCTCGTCGACCCGCGCCCGCTGTGCAGCGACGACTGCGCGGGCCTGTGCGATGTGTGCGGTGAGAAGTGGGCGGACCTGCCCGAGGATCACGAGCACTTCGTCGTCGATCCGCGCCTGGCTTCCCTGGCATCCCTGCTGGGGGAGGATGGCGAGTCGGAGCGTTCGTGATGGCCCGTTCGAAGCACTTACCGGTACCCCCGCGCACGGATACAGACGCCCTCGTCGACGCCTGGGGGACACGCATCGACGCGCCGCTGTTACAGCTCGCTCTGGTGCATCGTTCCTACGCGAACGAGGCTGGAGGAATCGCCAATAATGAGCGGCTGGAGTTTCTCGGCGATTCGGTGCTCTCCATCGTGATTGCGGAGAAGCTTTACGAGCAGTACCCCGACGTCGCAGAGTCTGATCTGTCGCGCATGCGCGCGGCAACCGTCTCGCAGCAGCCTCTGGCCGCAGCGGCTCGGCGCATTAACCTGGGTGACTTCGTGTTCCTCGGTAAAGGAGAGTCAACGCACGGAGGACGGGATAGGATTCCATCCTCTCTGACACGTTCGAGGCGCTGATCGGCGCGACCTACCTGACGAGCGGCCTTGAGGAGGCTCGTCGCGTGATCCTGGAGCGTCTCAGCTTCCTGCTGGTGGATGCCCCCTCGCGTGGTCAGCACCAGGACTGGAAGACGATTCTCATCGAGTACGCCCAGGCACAGGGCCTGGGCGAGGTGTCCTACGAGGTGGAGGGCGAGGGGCCGGATCACCAGCGCGTGTTTACGGCGCAGGCCTTCGTCTCCGGGCGTTCGGATGCACTCGGGACGGGGCAGGCCTCGTCGAAGAAGCATGCGGAGAACGCGGCCGCGCAGGATGCGATGAGCCGACTGTCTCCGGAGCAGTAAGTAATAGTAATCGAGGGCGCGTGCCCTCCTGACCGTTAGAATCAGACACGTGAGTGAAAATACCGTTGCGCGCACGCGCGTTATGATCGTCGACGATCACGAGATCGTTCGACGTGGCATTGCTGAGATCGTTGACCGAGACGAGGCCCTGGAGGTCGTTGCTGAAGCCGGGTCGGTCGCTGACGCCGTGCGTCGCGCCGATCTGGTGCGCCCCGACGTCATCCTCGTTGATCTGCAGCTGCCCGACGGGACGGGTATCGACATCATGAATCGCCTGCGCGCCTCTCATCCGCAGATCCTCCCGGTGGTCCTGACGTCCTTCGACGACGACGAGGCCCTGGCTGAGTCCCTGGAGGCCGGAGCGCGCGCGTACATTCTTAAGACCGTGCGCGGAGCTGAGATCACTGACGTTATCAAGGCTGTCGCGGATGGCCGCGTCCTGCTGGATGAGCGTACGCTCACGCGTCGGCGCGTCGATCACGAGGATCCGACCGCTGACCTGACGCCGTCGGAGCGTAAGGTTCTTGACCTGATCGGAGATGGTCTGTCGAACCGTGAGATCGGCGAAAAGCTCGGTGTTGCCGAGAAGACCGTGAAGAACCACATCACGTCGTTGCTATCCAAGATGGGGCTGCAGCGCCGTACGCAGGTTGCCGCCTGGGTTGCCGGGCAGAGGGCTGCCGCGTGGCGTAACTGAGCCACTGCCTCGTCCCTGAGGGGAGAGGAGGGTGAACAAGCGGGTCGGGGTAACCGGCCCGCTTGTCGTATGTGCGAGCGCAAGAGATTGAATAGTACGACCGTTTTAGTTTCCGCCTAAACGGGGAACCCCCTGATTTTCGAGAAAGCTACTATCAAACTGATTCACGGGAAAGCCCTGTGGGGTAACGTTCGCCTCATCCTCACCGTTGAGGACGGACACCGTTGTCCACCATTACCCCTTGAAAGGACACCCCGTGAACCTCAAGCGAATGCTTGCCGGGTGTGCGGTCGCTACGGCACTGGTGCTCGCACCCATGAGCGCCCCCACTTTTGCCGACGCGCCGCCAGCGCCTACCGGCGTCCCCGCAGCGGTCCCACTGAGCTCCACCCCGAAAATTGCCAAGTGGCAGGAACTCCAGTACGGCATGTTCATGCACTTCGGCGTCTACTCCGTCTACGGCGGCTACTACAACGGACACCGGCAGGCAATGGGCTACCCCCGAGCAGATCAAGGCCTGGGAGAACATCCCCACCGAGGACTACCTGCTCAAGGCCAAAGACCTCGCCGCCAACTTCGATGCCGCGGCCATCTGCCAGACGGTCCACGACTCCGGCATGAAGTACCTGATGATCACGTCGAAACACCACGACGGCTTCGCCATGTGGGACACGAAGACGACCGACTACAACATCGTCAAGCAGTCCAACTACGGCAAAGACCCGATGAAGGAGCTGTCCACCGAGTGCAACAAGCGCGACGTGAAGCTCGCCTTCTACTTCTCGATCATCGACTGGACGAAGCAGACCCCCGAGCCCTACGGCAATGTCAACCCCATCGATGAGGAACTGATGACGACCGTCATCAAGCCCCAGCTCACCGAGCTCCTCACTAATTACGGCCCGATCGCCGAACTGTGGTTCGACATGGGCGGCCCCACCGCGGAGCAGTCTCAGCGCATGGCCCAGTGGGTCCACGAACTCCAGCCCGACACGATGGTCAACTCGCGCGTGTGGAACAAGGCCGGTGACTTCGAGGTCGGCGGTGATAACTCGGTGACCACGGACTTCACATGGGCCCGTGGAGTCGATTCGCTCGATCTACCCGGCCTGCTGGGGCTACTGCTCGTGGGCGAACCGCGACGATAGCGCGAAGAGCTACAAGGAACGCGAGCTGGTCAACAACCTCATCGGTACGGTCGCATCGGGCGGCCAGTTTGCATACAACGTCGGCCCGAAGGGCGACGGCACGATCGACGCCTTCGATTCCGGCGTCGTCACCGAGGTCGGCCAGTGGATGGCGCGTCATCCCGACGCCATCACCGGAGCGCGCCCGACGTGGTTCCCCGCCCCCAACTGGGGCAAGGTGATGACCAAAGGGCAACGACCTCTACTTCTTCCCCGAGCTGTGGAGCCCCGGCAAGACGCTGACGCTTCCCAGCGTCGGCGGCCACGTGAGTGCCGTGACCGTGGATGGCACCGACCGTGCCCTCGATTTCAACCAGGACGGCACCACCCTCACGGTGACCATGTCGGGCGAGAATCCGGAGCCGAACCTGCGTCCCGTCATCAAGGTGACCTTCGACGGCACCCCCACGTACATTCCCACGCAGACGGTGACCGCCGTCGATGGGGCGGCGATCTCCTCGGAGCAGTTCTTTGGACGGGCCTCCGCGATGCGCTACTCCGGTCCGCAGGCCTACGACGCCTATCTCGTGAACAAGGGGGATAAGGCCATCACCGACCTAACCCTGAAGTTCTCGGGCAACTTCGATGCCTCGACAACGTACAAGATCACTCTGGGGACCACGTCCATTGAAGTGACCGGTGCACAGATCGAGGCCGGAGAAGTGGGCGAGGGCCTCGTCCTTGAGCCCGGCAAGGTGACACCTCTACGCCTCGAGCTGGCGCATCCCGCCTACTACGCCGATCCGATTCGCCTGGGTTCCGTGAGTGCGACCGTGCACGTCTACGGCGAGAACGCGGCCACTCAGCCGCCGGTCATCGCCACGGATCCCTCCTCGGTGTCCGTGAAGGCGGGGGAGAGCGCTACCTTCACGGTCGTCGCTTCGGGCCGCCCGGCCGCCACCATCCAGTGGTACCGCGTCCCCAAGGGAGCGACCGAGGGAACGGCAATCCCGGACGCCACGAGCGCCATGTACACGCTGACGGCGACACTCGAGGATGACGGCACACAGTTCTACGCGGTCGCCACGAACGCCAACGGCTCCACGACCTCGGCACGCGCGACCCTCACCGTCACCAAGGGCAGCGACAACCTCGCCCTCAACAAGACAGCCACCATGTCCTCGACCGGTTGGGGCGGCAGCGCCTCGCGCGCCGTTGACGGCAATACGGACGGCGTGTGGGACAACGGCTCGGTCGCCCACACGGGTAAGCAGGCCAACCCCTGGTGGGAGGTCGACCTCGGCGAGGGAACACCCTCTCGGCGTCGTGAACGTCTGGAACCGCTCGTCGTCCGACAACTGCCAGGGAATCTCGTGCGACCAGCGCCTGCACGACTTCTGGGTGGTCGCCTCCACGACGCGCCTCGATGCCTCCTTCAACCCCGCGACGGCTGGTGCAGTTGACGGCGTCCACGCGATCAAGGTCGACGGAGTCGGCGGCCGCCCGAGCGCGGTCGACTTCGAGGGCTTCGACGCACGCTTCATCCGCGTCATCCAGCCCACCGAGTTCGGCGAGTTCGCGCTCGCGGAAGTCGAGGCCTTCGCGGCTGCTGCGCCGACCCCGGACCCCGATGATCAAGAGCCCCCGGTCATCAAGCCCCTCACCGTGACCGCCAATCCCGCCGAAGACGCGCAGATCTCCGGCGATGGTGCCTTCCGCACCGTGACGGCAAAGGAAGGCACACAGGTCACGATCAAGGCCGAGGCCAGCGGCAAGCCCGCCCCGACCCTGTTCTGGCAGATCAAGCGCGAGGGCTCCGACTCGTGGGCCATCGTCGAAGACGAGAACGGCCCCGAGCTGACCCTCACCATCGACGGTGAGAACAACGGCTCGGTCATCCGCGTCATGGCCATGAACGAGGCCGGGGTCACCGAATCGGGTCTGGTTACCCTCGCCTTGGCTGAGGAACCGGCACCCACGCCGGACCCGACCCCGGATCCGGCACCCACGCCCGACCCGACCCCCGATCCGGCACCCACGCCCGACCCGACCCCGGATCCGGCACCCACGCCCGATCACGCGGTGGGTACCTGGATGAACGACGGCATCGGCTGGTGGTGGAAGATCACCGGTGGAGACTACGCCAAGAACGAGACCCTCACCCTTGATGGCCGCGTGTACCGCTTCGATCAGAACGGCTACATGCTGACGGGTTGGGTGTACTGGGATGGTGCGTGGCGCTACCACAACGGTGCCGGAGCGCAGGTCACAGGATGGGTCAACCTGGGTGGCTCGTGGTTCTACCTGACACCGGAGACCGGCGCGATGGCCACGGGCTGGCAGATGGTGGGAGACAAGTGGTTCTTCTTCGCCTCCAACGGCGTCATGAAGACCGGCTGGCTCTACACGAGCGGCGCGTGGTACTACCTGGATCCCTCTGGCTCGATGCACACGGGATGGCTCCAGATGGGCTCGAACTGGTACCTCATGGGTGACAGTGGCGCCATGACGATCGGTTGGAAGCCGATCGGAGGCACCTGGTACTACTTCGATGCCTCGGGCCGGATGGTCACCGGCTGGCAGCAGATCGGCGGGGTCTGGTACTACTTCGGGACCGGTGGCGACATGTACACGGGCGGCCACTGGATCGGCTGGCGTTGGTACACCTTCTCCAGCGGTGGTCAGTGGCTGGGGTGACGCTCAGTTGACGGCCGAGAGATAGTGTTTCTCGCCCGCATGCGGTGGGGGTGGAGTTCCAATTGGAACATCCACCCCCACCGTCGTCTCTGCGGCTCTGTGACCTTAGCCTTCGAGCGGGGCAATCCAACGAATCTGAGTGCCAACACCGCCGTCGCCTGTGTCTGCGTCGAAGCTGCCGTGGTGGCGTCGTGCACGTTCCGCCATGTTCGCCAAGCCGGAGTTTCGGGTACGCGATGGGTCGATGCCACGACCGTCGTCGTTGATCGTGATTCGCACGCGTCCAGTCTTTCCTTGTCCCGAGACATCGACGCACACGGTCGCCGCGGTTGCGTGTGCATGACGGGCGATGTTGGACAGGCCTTCACGCACGATTGCCACGACGTCGTCGGAGAGGTCGGGATCGACGCGCCCATCGAACTCATCAATGACAACGAGCTCGTTATCCAAGTCTGAGTTGATGGCGCGTCCGTCGAGCGTGATCACGAGCGAAGGGGGCAAAACCCAGCGCAGAACGGGTCAGTGAGGACTCGCGGCGAATACGCTCAACGAGGCCGACCGCCTTGTCGCGCTCGCGCAAGTTGTGCACGATGGTGCGGATCTGGCGGACCGCCTCGTCAATGGATGCGAGCGACGAATCGATGAGCGCCTCGACGGAGGAAGGATCGGCCTGCCCCGCTGCAACTTTCTGCTTCGCGGCGTCCAGGGCCATGCCGGTCGCGAAGAGCTGCTGGATCGCGAAATCGTGCAGGTCGCGCCCGATGCGGTCACGCTCGTCGAGCAGCGCTGCCACGTCCTGTGCGTGGCGGGCGGAGGCGAGCTCCAGCGCAAGGGTGGCCTGAGACGCCAACGATTCCGCGAGGGATAGCTCTGAAGCGTCGAACTCGGGGGCACCAATTTGCCGCAGGAGAATGAGAACGCCCGAGGAGACACCACGGGAGCGCAGGGGAGCGTAGAGCGCGGACCCAAAGGCTGCCAGTTCGGGGACACGCATCGTTTGCGCCCGTGACATCGAATCGACGATCATGCCGGTACCCTCGTGCAACACGCTCATGGCGCGTCCTTCGGGCGGGAAAACGAGACCCAGCAGGTTGGAGGCGTTCTTGCCGTCGACGATTTCGGCAGCCCACGTGTCACCGACGGACTGCAGGACGATGATCGCGGTGTCTGCGTGGGACACTTCGCGCACGGTCTTGGCGATGAGCTCGAGAGCCTCCTCCTCATCGGTGCCCTCCAGCATCGTCGTTGTCAGGGACTGGGAGGCGCTAATCCATCGGGCGGTGCGCTTGGAGTCCGCATAGAGGTTCGCGTTTTCGACAGCGATGCCGGCGGCGGGGGCCAGGGCCGCGACCACGGCCGCGTCCTCGTCCGTGTAGCCGCCGGGCTTTGCCATCAGGTAGAGGCGCCCGTAGACCTGTTCGTGCACGAGGACGGAGACCCCGAGGAAGGGCGGGGTGGAGGCGGGCAGATCAATGTCGGGCGCGTCCTGCGGGGAGTTAACGAGGAGCGGTGTGTTGACGGGGATGACAGTCGGCAGTGACTCGGGCACGGGCGGGGCAGGGTAGGAGTCGTGGTGCTCCAGACGCAGGGTGGTGGCACCCCACGTGTCGAGCACGCACATCGTGGCGTGCGGCGAGCCGGTGAGGGCGCATGCCTGATCGACGAAAGTCTGCAGGCCCGCCCGCAGGTCGAGCGAACTCGTCAGGTCGAGAGCCGCTCGGAGAAGCGTGAAATCCGTGCGTTCGTGGCTCATTGTTCCTCCTGCTCAAGGGCCCACTGGTAGGCGGGCAGAGTACGTGTCACGTCCTCGTGCGTGCCCTGCGCGGCGACGCGTGCACAGCCGCCGGACTCGGGGGCAGCCAGGACGAGGACATGGTCGGCCTGGTCGAGTGCGCTCAGTCGGTGCGTGACGACCAGGGTAGCGCGGTCGGCAGACGGTGTGAGGAGTGTTTCCATGAGGCGGTCCGCGGTGGCGGCGTCGAGGTGCTCGGATGCCTCATCGATCGCCAGGATAGGAGCGGGAGCTGCAAGGGCGCGAGCCATGAGCAGGCGGCGACGCTCGCCTCCCGACACTGTCGTTCCTCCCGAACCGATGACCGTATCGATCCCGTCCGGCAGGGATGCGACCCACTCGTCGAGGCCTGCCCGCGAGAGCAGCTCCGAGGCCTCGTCGCGGGTGAGCGATGCGCGGGCGACGCGCAGGTTCTCGTAGATGGTGGTCGCGAAGACGTGGGCGTCCTCGGCCGTCATCGTGATGTGGTCGGTGAGCTGATCGCGGTTCGCTCCCCACGCGGGGACACCGTTAATGAGAGCGGATCCAGACTTGGGCGGGATCACGCCCGTGAGCGTCGCCAGCAGCGTGGTCTTCCCGATGCCGGAGGCTCCCACGATGGCCAGGGAAGAACCAGGACGCAGCGTGAGCGAGATGCCGGTGGCCAGCGTCGGACCACCCGGCCAACCGATCGCGAGGTCGCGTGCCTCGATAACGGTTAGACCCTCCGGGATGTCGTGGAGTTTGGTGGGCACCTCGTCGTCCAGGAGGGTGCAAATGCGCTGTGCCGCCTGAGCGCTGCGCACCAGCTGGGATGCGGCGGGCGCGAGTTCAGCGACCCCCTCGAAAGATGAGAGAGGAATGAGGACGATGACCGCGAGGAGCACCTGAGCGAGCATGCCTGACGTGGTCTGCGGGATGCCGATGAGGAGGGCACCGATGACGGCTGCGCCCATCGCGCACACGTCGAGGCCTCGAGCCAGCGCAGACAGGCGCGCCGAGCGGGCCAGAGCGGCGGACAGGTGGCTCTCGGAGCTAGCGAGAGTGCTTCGCGTGGTCGAGAGTACCCGCCAGTGACAGCTCGGTGGCGCCCTCCAGCACCGCGAGTGTGGTGGCGGCAATGTCGGTGCGGGCCTGTGCCCCCTGCGATTCGGCGAGTCGAACCGATCGCGCGATCAGCGCGGGCGCCACGATGCCAGAGACGATGAGCGCGCAGGCGAGGATCGCTCCCGCGGCCGGAGAAATCGCCGCGACGACGCCAACAGTGCCAACTCCGACGATGAGGGCGACGAGTGACGGCAGCAGCGTCTTGACGACGACGTTTCCCACCTCGTCGACGTCTGAGCCGGCGCGTGTCATGAGGTCGCCGCGTCGCAGCGACGTCAGCGTTGCCGTCGGGGCCTCGGACAGTCGATCGTAGAGGTTACCGCGCAGCGCGTCCATGCCCGCCAATGCGACCTTGTGCGAGGCGAGACGGGAGAGGTAGCGTGCAAGGGCGCGCGAGACGCCAAACAGTCGCACCGCGGTGGCGGCGACGGTCAGATACAGGACGGGTGGCTGCTGGGATGCGCGAGCAATCAGCCATGCGGCGGTGCCGCCGAGCGCGATGGCAGATCCGAGGGCCGTGACACCGAGGAGCAGCGAGAGAGCAAACCCGGAGCGCGACACCTGCAGCGTGGAGATGCAGCGGCGCAGCGCGGCCGACTCAGTGCGGGTCAGGAAGAGTGTCATGCGCGGGCCTCCTCGTTCGCGGCGGATCGGACGTCGATGACGGCGTCGGCGGCTTCCATCATGGCCGCGCGGTGGGCGATGACGATGACGGTGCGTCCCTCGCGGCGCATGTCGTCGATAGCGCGCACGACGGTCTCCTCGCTGAGAGCATCGAGGTGGGCTGTCGGTTCATCCAGGATGACGAGCTGGGAGTGCGCTGCGAGGGCACGCGTCAGGGCCAGGCGCTGGCGCTGGCCAACGGACAGGCCAACACCGCCCGTGCCGATCATGGTCTTCCACCCGTCGGGAGTAGTGGCCAGGACGCTGTCAAAGCCGGTATCCGCTGCTGCAGTCTCCAGGTCCTCAAGGGGTAGGTCGCCCATGTTGTCCAGGATTGTCCCCGGCACGAGGGTGGGGGACTGGGGAACCCAGGAGATCTGATCGCGCCAGGAGGCGGGATCGATGTCTGACAGCGCAACACCCTCGTCGTTGGAGGCCGGGGCAGTCTGGCGCAGGATGATGCGACCCGCATCCGGGGTCATATCGGCCAGCAGGCAGGCGACGATTGTCGACTTTCCGGCACCCGAGGGGCCGGACAACGCGGTCACGATACCGGGAGCGATGATGCCCGAGGTCGGGGCTGGGGCCCAGGCGCCGCGTGCACGCACGCCGACACCGTCAAGGACGATCTCAGTGTGTGACATATCGGGGCACGCGGCGGTACCAGGGGAATCGACAGCTGCGGCCTCCTCGATAATGTCGAATGCGGCGCGCGAGGCCGTGACACCGTTCGCGGACGCGTGGAACTGTGCGCCCACTTGGCGCAGCGGTTCAAAAACCTCAGGTGCAAGCATGATGACGGCCAGACCGTGGAACAGCGAGATGTTGCCAAACACCAGACGCATACCGACCTCGACGGCGACGAGAGCCACCGACAGGGTCGTGAGGAATTCCAGGACGCCGCCCGAGAGGAAAGCAACGCGCAGGGTGGCCATCGTGGCCTTCGTGTTTGCGGCTCCAAGAGCCCTCAGATGGGTGCGCGGGGCCTTTTTCTCGTCCGAGGGCCCGCAGCGTCGGCAGTCCGGACATGAGGTCAAGGAGCTGGGCTGTTAGGCGCTTCATCGACGCGAGCTTGTCCTCCGAGGCTGCCTGCGTGAAGCGCCCAATGAGGATCATGAAAATCGGGATGAGCGGGATGACGAGGAGTGCGATCAGCGCCGACCAGAAGTCGAGGAGAAGAATGACGCCAAGGGCTGCCGGAGTCACGGTGCAGACGAGAACCAGCTGAGGCAGGAAAGAGACAAAGTAGGGGCGCAGATCCTCCAGGCCGGTCGACAGTAGCGTCGTTGTTTCGGCACCGTTTGTCGCCCGCCAACGCGGGCCGAGAGCAATGCTTGCGTCGACGACGCGTCCGCGCAGCTCGGACACTGCTGCTGCCGCCGCGCGCGTGCTGACGGCCTCGCGAGCTGCGACGACAAGTGCTCGGCATACAAAGACAGCTGCGATGCCACCGATGATAGGGAGGACGTCGCGCAGGGTTGCGCTGCCCGAGACGACGGGGGAGAGGGCTGCGGAAATGAGCAACGCTTGGGCGAGCACGAGCAATGCCGTGATCGTTCCGAGCAGTGCCGTCACGGCGATAGGACCGCGGGCTGAGCGGGCATAACGCAACAAACGAGGATCAAAGGGACGCACGTATCTATTGTGCCTGAAAAAGCCGTGTCATGGGCCAAAGGTCCCCGGCCGCGCCCCGCTTATGTGCACGAATGCGCCCGGCCCCTGCGTGAGGGACCGGGCGCATCAGTCGAGGAGGTCAGCCAGCGAGGAAGTTCTCGCCGACGCGCACCTTCTTCAGGAGCAGACCCGTCTGGGTCTCGACGTCCTGCGCGCTCACGCGAGCGCGGAACATCCAGTAGGACCAGAAGACGTAGACCAGAACGATCGGCAGCAGGCAGACGGTGACGATCGTCATGACGGTCAGTGTCGCGGTCGTCGACGAGGCCTGATTGATCGTCAGCGAGTACGCCGGGTTGACCGAAGACTTCTGGACAGCAGGGGCCATTGACGAGAAGACCCATGCAACCGTGCCAGCAATAGCAACGGCTGACGCTGCGAAGGACCAGCCTTCATGACGCAGCGACGCCTGCGACAGGGCGGCCGAAGCAATGATCGCCAGCGCGGCGACCACGAGCGGGATCCACGCCAGGACATTCGTCGTGTAGGCGAACTGGCCCCAGATCAGCCATGCGGCCGCAAGGACAGTCGCGGCAATCGTGGCGGGGGCGGCGATCGCGTTGGCGCGCTCGCGAACCTCGCCCGTCGTCTTTAGGGCCAGGAACTGGGCGCCGTGAGCCAGGCACACGGCCAGGACAGCCAAGCCGCCAAGGATCGTGTACGGGGTCAGCAGGGAGAAGAACCCGCCGGTCATCTGGTGAGTCGCGCCAGCCAGGGACTGATCGACCAGGGTGGGGTCGATGATGGTACCGGTGGCAACATCGATTACCTCGATGTGCATACCCTGAACGAAGTTAGCGAAGGCAACACCGAGCAGGATCGGGACGAGCCAGGCGCTAATCGTGTGCGCCCAGTCCCACGCGTGGCGCCACTTCTCGGTGGCGACCTTAGAGCGCCACTCGAGCGCCATGACGCGGATGATCAGGCACACGAGGATCAGGAACAGGGCGAGGTACATGCCCGAGAACATGGTCGCGTACCACTCGGGGAACGCCGCGAAGGTGGCGCCACCGGCGGTGAGCAGCCAGACCTCGTTACCGTCCCAGTGAGGGCCGATCGTGCGCACGGTCTGCGTGCGTTCACGGTCACCCTTGGCGACGAAGGGGAGGAGCATGCCGACACCGAAGTCGAAGCCCTCGAGGATCAGGTAGACCGTCCACAGAACGGCGATGAGAACGAACCACAGGATAGACAGAGTCATGATCGGTGTTCCTCTCAGTAGCCGAAGGACAGGTCGGTCGGAGTTTCGTCCTCAGCCGCCTGGGCCTTGGGCGAGTGGATGCCCTCAACGGCGTAGCGCTTCATGAGGATGTACCACATGACGCCGAGGACGCCGTACAGGAGCGTGAACAGGATGACGGTGGCGAGCATCTGGCCAGCCGGAACGTTGGGGGAAATACCCATCTCGGTCAGCATGTTGACGGAGCCCAGGTCAGAAGCCATTGCCAGCGCCTGCTGGTTCGGGACAACAACCCACGGCTGACGACCCATCTCAGTGAAGATCCAGCCGAAGGAGGCAGCCGCGAACGGTAGCGGCAGGTTAACCAGGGCGAGGGTGCTCAGCCACTTGTTCGACGAGGTGCGACCGCCGCGCGTGGCCCACAGGCCCCACGCCGCCAGCAGGAAGGCCACCATGCCCAGGCCGATCATGAAGCGGAAGGACCAGAAGGTCACCATCTGCGGCGGACGGAAGTCGTACTGCGAGGCATCGCCGTACTTGGCGGTGAAGTTCGCATCGGAGTTGAGCAGTTCCACCATGCGCTGCTGGACGTCTGCGACGCCCTCAGACGTGGCGGTGAAGGAGTTGTGCGACATGAAGGACGCGACGCCAGGAACCTTGATGAACTGCGTCGGCTGCGTGCCGTCCTCACCGAGCGGGCAGGAACCGAACTGCGCGACGGTGAAAGCCGCGCCCTCAGTGTCCACACAGATGCCCTCAGCGGCTGCCATCTTCATGGGCTGGACCTCGACCATCTCCTGGCCCTGGATGTGACCGGAGACGACCGTGCCGAGGCCACCAATGAGGACTGCAGTCAGGCCGAAGCGGGCGATCGGACGCCAGACGTTGCGCGACTGTGCCATGGCCTCGTCGGAACCTTCGCGCGCGGTGCGCACCATCCACCAGATGGAGATGCCGGCGACGAAGGAGCCCGCAACCAGCCACGCGGAGGTAATGACGTGGGAGTATTCGCTCAGGTACACGCCCGAGGTGATCAGCTTCAGGAAGCCGCTCACGCCGTCGAGCTCGGCGCGGCCGGTCTCGGGGTTGAAGCGGGCGCCGACGGGGTGCTGCATCCAGGCGTTGGCTGCGAGGATCCAGGCCGCGGAGAACATGGTGCCCAGGGCGACGCACCAGATTGTCAGCAGGTGCATGCGCTTGGAGAGCCTGCCCCAGCCGAAGATCCACAGGCCCAGGAAGGTGGACTCGAGGAAGAAGGCGAGGAGTGCCTCGACGGCCAGGGGAGCGCCGAAGATGTCGCCAACGAAGCGGGAGTATTCGGACCAGTTCATACCGAACTGGAACTCCTGGACGATGCCGGTGGCGACGCCGAGGGCGAAGTTGATGAGGAGGAGCTTGCCAAAGAAGCGGGTTGCTTGCAGCCAGTATTCCTTGCCGGTGCGGTGCCACGCGGTCTGCATGATGGCAACCAGCAGGGACAGGCCGATCGTCAGCGGCACGAGGACGAAGTGGTAGACGGTCGTAATACCGAACTGCCATCGTCCGACGGTGACCGCGTCGAGCGCTGTTTGCGCGAGGGTCATGATGGGACCTTCTCGTGTTGGGATCAGGGTCGAATGTCCCGTGGCGGCGGATCCTAGGACCTATGTCACGGGTTAATGTAAATGTAGCCCAAAAGTGTCCCGAAGCTCGGTTGAAATGCTGGTTCCGAGGCAGTTTTGTGACATATGTGTCCGATTATTTTTTATGGGTTTATCCGTGAGATTGTCAGGATGCTCGCGTTGTTCTGGTCACCCTGCCATTAATGGGGCGTCGTATTGTGCGACAATAGGGGTGAATGGATGTCGCGGGAGTGCCCTCGCGACGAGAGCCGAGCGATGACGTATTCATATGCCGCCGGCCGCTGCGCAACTGCGCTCCACTAGGTTTCCGCCCCGTGAGGGCGATGAAAAAGGGTGCGTCCAGGGCACGGGGCGCGCCCACCATTGGAGAATCGTGACAACCGAATCGACCCCCGTGGCACCCGCCGCCTCGCTGCTGTTCCAGGCCCCCGTTTTCCAGGCGGCCCCCGAGGTTGCCCCTCCCGCAATTATCGACGAGCCCGAACCCAAGCGTCGCCGTAAGCCCGCTGCCTCAGACGAAGAATCGGCTCCTCGCGAAGAGGCGGCTCCCAAGCGTCGTCGTCGTTCCAAGAAGACCGCGGAAGAGGTTGAGGCCGAGGTGTCCGAGACCCCCGCCGTTGAGGCGCAGTCTGACGATACGCAGGCCGAGCCCAAGACCCGTCGTCGCCGCCGCTCGAAGAAGGCGGACGAGGCCTCGGCTCCCCGCGCAGGAAGACGCTGAGCAGACCAATGCGTCGGCCCAGGATGCGCAGTCGGCGGACGAAGAGAATCCTCTACCCGTCGTCGCCGTCGTCGCCGTGCCCGTTCGTCCTCTTCGGCCTCCGAGGAAGGCGGCGATCCCGCCGATCAGGTGCAGGCCCTCAAGGGCTCCGACGCGCTTGAGGCGAAGAAGATGCGTCGCCGGGAGGGACGCCGTGAAGGCCGCCGTCGCCACTCGATCTCCGAGTCCGAGTTCCTGGCGCGCCGCGAATCCGTCGAACGCACGATGGTGATCCGTGATCAGGACGGCCTCGACCAGATCGCGATCCTTGAAGATGGCCTGCTCGTCGAGCACTACGTCGCGCGTCGTACGCAGTCTTCGATGGTCGGCAACATCTACCTGGGGCGCGTGCAGAATGTCCTTCCTTCTATGGAGGCCGCATTCGTGGACGTGGGCCGCGGGCGCAACGCGGTGCTCTACGCGGGCGAGGTGAACTGGGATGCCGTCGGCATGGAAGGCAAGCCTCGTCGCATCGAGGCGGCTCTGAAGTCGGGCGATCCGGTCCTCGTCCAGGTGACGAAGGATCCGATCGGGCACAAGGGTGCGCGTCTGACTTCTCAGATTACGCTTGCCGGACGCTACCTGGTGCTTATCCCCGGTGGCTCCATGATGGGCATCTCCCGCAAGCTCCCGGACAAGGAGCGCGCTCGCCTGAAGAAGATCCTCAAGTCTGTCGTCCCCTCGGGATCGGGCGTCATCGTGCGCACCGCCGCGGAAGGTGCGACGGAGGAGCAGATTCGCGACGATGTTGCGCGTCTGACCCGTCAGTGGGAGGACATCGAGAAGAAGCGCACCAACACGAAGAGTGCCCCGACGCTGCTGCGCGGCGAGCCCGAGTTGGCCGTGCGCGTCGTGCGCGACATCTTCAACGAGGACTTCTCGAAGCTCGTCATCGAGGGGCGCGATACCTACGCGACCGTCAAGGAATACGTCGACGAGCTCAGCCCCGAGCTGTCCGACCGCGTTGAGCAGTGGGTGGGTACGGAGGATGTCTTCCATGCGCACCGCATCGACGAGCAGCTCGCCAAGGGCATGGATCGCAAGGTGTGGCTGCCCTCGGGTGGCACCCTGATCATCGACCGCACCGAGGCCATGACCGTCATCGACGTCAACACCGGCAAGTTCATCGGCGCCGGCGGCACGCTTGAGGAAACGGTGACTCGCAACAACCTCGAGGCCGCCGAAGAGATCGTGCGCCAGCTGCGTCTGCGCGACATTGGTGGCATCGTCATCATTGACTTCGTTGACATGGTCCTCGAATCCAACCGCGACCTCGTGCTGCGCCGCCTTGTCGAGTGCCTGGGACGCGACCGTACGCGTCACCAGGTCACGGAGATTACGTCGCTGGGTCTCGTGCAGATGACCCGCAAGCGTGTGGGTGAGGGCCTTGTCGAGGCCTTCTCCTCCCCGTGTGAGGCCTGTGAGGGCCGCGGTTTCATCGTTCACCATCATCCGGTGGAGACCTCCGGCGCTGAGCAGTCCTCGAAGGGTTCGAAGGGGTCGAAGAAGCAGCAGAAGAAGGCTGAGCCTCGTCGCATCGAAGATAATGCCGATCATGAGCGCGCCAAGGAAGCGCTGAGCGCAATTGCCGCTGCATCCACGCGCAAGGAAGAAGAGGAGAACGCGGCCGAGGAGAGTAATCCTGTGAAGAAGCGTCGCTCGCGCGCTGCTACCGCCGAGGCTCAAGAGCCTGAGGCGGAGGTCGATGAGCAGGCAGCATCGTTGGGCGATAGTGTCGAGGCCGCTGCTGAGTCGATCGTGCCCAAGCCGCTCGCTGAGCAGGCTGAGGAGGCTGCCACCAAGCGTCCTCGTCGTCGCCGCCGCGTCGCCGAATCTGCTCCGCTGCCCGACCTTCCTGTGCACATCGAGCTGCCTGAGCCGGTCGAGCGTTCCAGCGAACCGGCAGCGCCCGTGAAGGACGCGTCGGAGATCCAGATGCCTGAGCATCGAGAGAAGGCTCCGGCGACCCGACGCCGTGCGTCCCGCAAGGCGGTGACGGCCATGTCGAGCGAACCTGCCGAGGCCCCAGCGGCGACGAAGACTCGTCGCCGCGCCACAGCGCAGACGGCCGTTCCCGAAGAACCGGCGGTGGCTTCCGAGGCTCAGGCGAACAAGACACAGGCCGCCGCGTCGCTTGCCGTGTCGGTGGTTGAGCAGGCTCACGAGCAGGCACCAGCCGCACCGCGTAAGACTCGCAGGCGTCGCGCTGCTGTCTCGACCGGTGTCGTCGAGCCCGATGCGGCGCCGGCACCCATCGTCGTCGACCTGCCCGCGCGTGCCGAGGCCAGTGCGCCGGCGGCACCGGTTCGTTCGACTGAGGACATTACGCTTCCGGAGGCGAGCGATCAGCCCCGCGTCAAGCGTCGTCGTCGCGCCGCCTCGACAGGTATCGTCGACGCCGGATAGCGCTGATGCGCCGGGGGGAGGGGTTGATTGCCCTTCCCCCGAGTGTAGGGTGTGGAATCGCACAGCACTTCACGCCCGCCCGTGACCGTGCCGGCTTGCATTCCGGCGTGCGAATCGGCTAAATTTGATCGTCGGCGCAACAAGTGCCAACGGAATCATGACAATGAGACAAGTCCTCGGCAGTTTCGAGGCGCGATTCCGGTTACGAATACGAGAAGAGATGAGCTCCAACGTGGTCTACGCGATCGTCAAGGCTGGCGGCCGGCAGGAAAAGGTGTCCGTCGGTGACGTCGTCGTCGTCGACAAGCTGGCAGAAGAAATCGGTTCGAGCATCGAGCTCCAGCCGCTGATGCTGGTGGATGGCGACGCCATCACCGTTGACGCAGCCAAGCTGGGCAAGGTTTCCGTCAAGGCTGAGGTTGTTGACTCGGCCAAGGGCCCCAAGATTTCCATCATTAAGTACAAGAACAAGTCGGGCTACCGCAAGCGCCAGGGACACCGTCAGAAGATGTCGGTCGTCAAGATCACCGAGATCGCCTGAACCCGACGTTCCCACGAGCAGAAAGTAGCAACTGATGGCACATAAGAAGGGCCTTGGTTCCTCCCGTAACGGTCGCGATTCGAACGCGCAGCGCCTCGGCGTGAAGCGCTACGGCGGCCAGCTGGTCAACGCTGGTGAGATCCTCGTTCGTCAGCGCGGCACCCACTTCCACCCTGGCGACGGCGTTGGCCGTGGCAAGGATGACACCCTGTTCGCCCTGCGCGCCGGCGCGGTCGAGTTCGGCCGCAAGCGCGATCGCAAGGTCGTCAGCGTTTCGCCGGTCTCTGCCTGAGACCGCGCGCATAAAGGGCGTCCGGCGTTGCCGGGCGCCCTTTTCAACATTCATTTCAGTCGTCAGGAGCAACAGTGGCTGACTTCGTGGATCGCGTGACTCTGCACGCGACGGGTGGTAACGGTGGTAACGGCGTTGCCTCGATTAAGCGTGAAAAGTTCAAGCCGCTGGCTGGCCCCGACGGCGGTGATGGCGGTAATGGCGGCTCGGTTATTCTTGAGGTGAGCGAGCAGGAGACCACGCTCCTGAACTACCACCGCAGCCCGCATCGTCGCGCGGATAACGGCACGCCTGGAATGGGTGACTTCCGTCAGGGCAAGACCGGAGCGGACATTATTCTTCCGGTCCCCGAGGGCACGGTCGTGAAGTCGATGTCGGGTGAGCTGCTCGCCGACCTGACGGGTGCGGGAGCGCGCTACGTGGTCGCTGAGGGCGGCCGCGGTGGTCTGGGGAACGCCGCCCTGGCATCGAAGGCTCGCAAGGCCCCCGGATTCGCGCTGCTCGGCGAGCCGGGCGAGGAACGGGACGTGATCCTTGAGCTGAAGTCCGTCGCGGACGTGGCTCTCGTCGGTTTCCCGTCGGCGGGTAAGTCCTCACTGATCGCCGCGATGAGTTCGGCGCGTCCGAAGATCGCGGATTATCCGTTCACGACGCTGGTCCCGAACCTGGGCGTTGTGTCGGCTGGCGACACGCGTTACACGGTCGCTGACGTTCCCGGCCTGATTCCCGGTGCATCGCAGGGACGAGGCCTTGGCCTGGACTTCCTGCGCCACATTGAGCGCTGCGCGGTCATCGTGCATGTCCTGGACACCGCTGCTTTCGAGACTGATCGCGAGCCCGTCGAGGATCTGCGCATTATCGAGGCCGAGCTGGAGGCCTACCAGGGCGACCTGACGCAGGTGGAGGGCTACGTGCCGATCATGCAGCGTCCGCGCGTCATCGTTCTCAACAAGATCGATATTCCGGATGGTCGTGATCTCGCTGAGATTACGCGTCCGGATCTGGAGTCTTTCGGCTGGCCCGTCTTCGAGGTGTCCGCCGTGTCCCACGAGGGACTCAAGGCGCTGTCTTTTGCTCTGGCCGGCATCGTTGAGGAGGAACGCGCGAAGCGTCCCACTCTCGAGGCTGCCCGTCCCGTGATTCGCCCGAAGGCTGTCGGACGCAGCGTCGAGATCACGGTGCGTAAGACCCGCAAGGATGGCGAGGACGTCTTCCAGGTGCGTGGCGATAAGCCGGAGCGCTGGGTGCGACAGACCGACTTCGCCAACGACGAGGCCGTGGGCTACCTCGCAGATCGTCTGAACGCGGCGGGCGTCGAGGATGAGCTGATGAAGGCCGGTGCGGTTGCCGGCGATACCGTTGTGATCGGCGACCTCGATGGGGGCGTCGTCTTCGATTGGGAGCCGACGCTCACTACTGGTCCCCGAGCTGCTGGGCTCGCGTGGCACGGACCTGCGTCTCGACCAGAACGCGCGCCCGAGCCGCAAGGAGCGCCGCGAGGTGTACCACCAGGTCATGGACGCCAAGACCGCTGCTCGTGACGAGCTGTGGACCGAGCGCCAGGCCGGCCACTGGACCGACGCCTCGGATCAGTCATGAGCGGAGTGTCGTCGGCCTCGCGCATCGTCGTGAAGATCGGCTCGTCGTCACTGACGCGAGAAGACGGCGGTCTGGATCTCAACCGGATCGACTCTGTCGCGCGCCTTGTTGCGCGCTGGCGCGGTGCAGACCGCGAGGTCGTCATCGTGTCGTCGGGCGCGGTCGCCGCGGGCCTGGATCCCCTCGGATTTACCTCGAAGCCGAAGGACCTGCCGAGCGTGCAGGCCGCCGCTGCGATGGGGCAGGGGCTCCTGATGGCGCGGTGGACGGCCGCTTTCCAGGCACATCACCTCGATGCTGCCCAGGTACTGCTGACGACGGACGACGTGATGCGCCGCGACCACTACACGAACGTGCGAGCCTCGCTGACGCGTCTCCTCGGCCTCGGCGTCGTTCCGATTCTGAACGAGAACGACGCGGTGACCACTCGAGAGCTGCGTTTCGGTGACAACGATCGTCTTGCTGCTCTCATCGCGCAGATGGTTCAGGCTGATGCGCTCGTCCTGCTGACTGATGTCGACGGCCTCTACACGGCACCCCCGGATCACCCTGGTTCGGAGCTGATCGAGCGCGTGGTGAGCGCGGACGATCTCATGAGCGTGCTTGTGACCGGCGCGGGATCGCGCGTGGGTACGGGTGGCATGGCGACGAAGGTGCAGGCCGCAATGCTGGCGACGACGAGCGGCATCGGTGTTCAGCTTGCCAGCGCTGATGCCCTTGAGTCGGTGCTGGCGGGTCAGCGCGTCGGAACGTGGTTCGAGCCTTCCCAGGAGCGTCCGGCTTCGCGCCGCCTCTGGATCGCTCATGTGGCACCGTCGCGCGGCGGATCATCGTCGACGAGGGTGCCGCGCAGGCGATTACGGTTGGCAAGAAGTCTCTGCTGGTCGCGGGTGTGCGTTCGGTGCTCGGCCACTTCGATGCGGGCGATGTCGTGGACGTGGCGTCTGCGACGGGCTCGTCGCTCGAGGTGTATCGGGATATGACTCCGATACTTTGGCGCAGATCGCCGGCTCGGGGACAACAGAGCTGGAGGCCGCGGGGTATGAGCATCCCCGGCCTGCGATTCACCGCGATGACCTGGCGGTGTTGGGCGACGCATTTTCTGCGCTGAGCGCTGACTGACGCGGCCCGCACGCGCTCGTGTGTCATCATGGCCAGGTGAATACTGCTGCAGATATTTCCCAGGTGACCGATGCCGCCTGCGCCGCTGCTCGTGTTCTTGCGAATGTGACCACGCAGGCGAAGAATCGCGGTCTCGAGGCGATTGCTGCCGCGCTCATTGAGCGCGGTGAGCAGATCCTGGCTGCCAACGCCGAGGACGTGGCGCGCGGTCGCGCGGAGCAGATGAGTGAGGGGCTGCTGGACCGCCTCGCGCTGACACCCGAGCGCATCCGGGGTATCGCTGACGCCGTCCGGGAGATTGCGGGTCTTCCCGACCCCGTCGGTCAGGTTGTTCGCGGTATGCGCACGGATATCGGTCTGCGTGTCACGCAGGAACGCGTACCTCTCGGGGTCGTTGGCATCATCTACGAGGCACGTCCCAATGTCACGATTGACGCTGCAACCCTGGCACTCAAGGCCGGTAATGCGGTAATCCTCCGCGGTGGTAGTGCCGCCCAGTCCTCCAATCGTGTCCTCATCGAGGTGTGCCGCGATGCGTTGGCTTCTGTCGGGCTTCCTGCCGATGCGATTACGACCGTTGATCCGTGGGGACGTGCGGGGGCTCGTGCGATGATGCGTGCTCGCGGCGCGATTGATGCGTTGATCCCGCGCGGTGGGGCAGGGCTCATCAATGCCGTCGTGGAGGAGTCGCGCGTCCCAGTAATCGAAACCGGCACCGGCAACTGCCATGTCTACGTCGATGCTTCTGCCGACCTGGAGGCCGCCGAGGCCATCATCATGAACGCAAAGACGCAGCGCGTGGGCGTGTGCAACGCGGCAGAGACACTCCTGGTGCACGCCGATGTCGCCCAGCGCTTCCTGGTTGCTGCGATCACGCGCCTGACGACCGCGGGCGTCACGATTCACGCCGACGAGGCCACCCGCGCAATCGTTGACGGCCAGCCTTCCATCGACGCGCACATGATCGTCGATGCGACGCAGGCCGACTGGGAGACGGAATACCTGTCGATGGACCTCGCGGTGCGCGTCGTCGATGACATCGATGAGGCGATTGAGCACATTCGTCGGTACTCCACTGGTCATACGGAAGGTATCGTGGCCTCGGATGTTGCCGCCGTGCGGCGTTCCGTTCGGGTGTTGATGCCGCCGCTATCGCGGTGAACGCCTCGACGCGCTTTACGGACGGTGGGCAGCTGGGCCTGGGGGCCGAGGTCGGTATCTCGACGCAGAAGCTGCATGCGCGCGGTCCGATGGGGCTCACCGAGCTGACGACCACCACCTGGATTTACGAGGGAGAGGGAACGATCCGCCCGTGAGCGAGCAGGACAAGCAGACCGCGCCAGCCTCGGGGGAGGCTGCTATCGAGAAGACGACCGAGGCCACGGCAGGGGCGACCGCTGCACCGGCCTTGCCTCCTCACCCGCCCCGCGCGCTTCGCAGGCGCCGGGCGATTGGCATCATGGGCGGTACCTTCGATCCGATCCACCACGGTCACCTCGTAGCCGCGTCTGAGGTTATGGACGTCTTCGGCCTCGACCAGGTCGTGTTTGTACCGGCCGCCATGCAGCCCTTCAAAGCGGGGCGTCGGGTGACCTCGGCCGAGCATCGCTACCTGATGACGGTGATCGCAACCGCTTCGAATCCGCGTTTCGCCGTGTCTCGTGTTGATATTGACCGTGGGGGTACGACCTACACGATCGATACCCTGGCGGACCTGTCTCGCGAGTACCCCGACTCTGATTTTTACTTCATTACGGGTGCCGATGCCCTGGCGCAGATTGCGCAGTGGAAGGACGCCGATAGGCTTTTTGAGCAGGCGCACTTTATCGGTGTGACACGCCCCGGGCACAACCTGTCTGACCCCGGCCTGCCGCATGAGTCTGTGTCGTTGCTTGAGGTGCCCGCCATGGCAATCTCGTCGACCGATTGCCGCACGCGCGTCGAAGAGGGCAAGCCGGTGTGGTACCTCGTGCCCGACGGCGTCGTCCAATACATCAACAAGTACGGCCTGTACCGGTCCTGACCCAAGGAGAAACGTGAGCCTTCCCGACGCTACCGCAGAACTGGCGAGCATTGTTGCTCGCGCCGCGCACGACCGTGGCGGTATCAACCCGGTCCTCGTTGACGTGACCAGCAAGCTTGCCCTGGCGGATGCCTTCGTGGTCGTCTCGGCCCCGACAGACCGTCAGGTGCGTGCCATCGCCGAGGACATCATGGATCGCATCTGGGCCGAGCATCACCGCCGTCCCGCCCACATCGAGGGGCGCGCGGAGGGTACCTGGGTGCTCTTGGACTATTCGGAGCTGCTCGTGCACGTGCTGTCCGAGGACGAACGCGAATACTACGCGCTTGAGCGTCTGTGGGGCGACTGCCCGGCCACACCGATCGATGTCGATACCGATGAGGCTCGTGCGGCAGCTGCGCAGCGTGCGGCAACACACGGAGCGGGGGCTGCGCAGTGAGCGCCTCGCGGATCGTCCTACTGCGTCACGGGCAGACGGACTTCAACCTGGCGCGGCGATTCCAAGGACGCATCGACAAGCCTCTGAACGAGGCCGGGCGATCCCAGGCGGCGGGTGCCGCCGGCGTACTCGTGAGTCGCCTGTGCGAACCGAGTGCCGAGGTGGGTATGTTTGCCGCCGAGGACGGGCGGCGCTACGACGACGGGGGCGTGCGTATCGTGAGCTCGCCCCTGGGCCGCGCGGTCGATACTGCGCGGATCGTTGCGCGCGTCTTTGATATCGCTGGGTACCCGTGCGAGGGCCCGGAGCTCGACGAACGACTCACGGAACGCTCCTATGGGAGTTTCGAGGGAAAAACATACGAAGAGATTGCGCGAGAGCAGCCCGAGGCCTTTGCGCAGTACCGGGCAGACGGGGAATGTGAGCTCGCCCAGATAGAACGCTCTGAGGTCGTGGGCGAACGCGTGCGTGATGCTGTTCTGGAAGCTGCTCGGGCCTGCCGCGACGACCAATCGTTGATCGTGGTCTCACACGGTTCTGCTATTGCGCGTGGCATCGTCTCCCTCCTGGGGTTGGATCCAGCTGTCTTCAACGGGCTGCGCGGTGTGGATAACTGCCACTGGTCGGAGCTCGTGCCCGTGGGAATGTCGACGTCCAAGAGTGCGGCGATCAGCGGATGGCGGCTCGCCTCCCATAACATCGGCTCACGCGAGGACATTCTGGGGGCATAACCTCCCATTGGCCCCTCGTTGCCGCAGGATTCCGAGGTTTTTCTAAGCTGTGACGAGGGGCACTGAATTGGATTTGCGTCAGCCTTCGACGGTCCGCTATTATTTATCAGGTCGCCAGGGCGACGAACTAAATAACGGGGCTATGGCGCAGTTGGTAGCGCGCTTCCATGGCATGGAAGAGGTCGGGGGTTCGAATCCCCCCTAGCTCCACAGAAAATTCCGACACTCAGTTAGTGGGTGTCGGTTTTTTGTTGTTCTTGGATGGGCTGTCGGCCTTGTCTGCGCACGTCCGGTGACTGCTTGCGGACTATGGTGACCTCCTCTTGCGTGACTATCTGTTACTTATTGGTCAGGGACTGGGTCTGAAAAATAACGTTTTGGTATCGACATGTGGGATGTTCAAAATCTGTCAAACCTATAAAACGTTGCAAATTGGTACATTTGCCTGTAATGAATTACTGAAAAAACCTTGAAAAACAGCGTACCGCATGGAAAAATTTACCTGTCTTTGTCTCATAGTGTTAGGCCGGTAGCCAATGTCGTTCCAGCTCACTCGCACCCATACCTCGGTGGTCCTCGCCGCCACGACAATCGCGGCATCCCTCGTCGTTATCCCCACGCTGGCCGAGGGGACGAGCGCGTCGGAGGACGCATTCTGCAACTCTCTGTCTGGTGCTCAGGGGCGAATCACCGCTGAATACAACCCCCTGCTCGCCAGCTACGCCGCTGCAGCTGCTGGAAATTCCTCTGCCTCCGCTGCCGATCCGGCGCGTGAAGCCGAACTCCGTGCGGCTTTGGCCGATGCCCAGGCGGCCCTTGATGCTGCTCGGCAGTCGGCGGCCCAGTCCAACTCGGCTGATAGCGCGCCCGTCTCTGCGCCCACGACGACCGATCGTGGCCTCGACTGGGTGGACTGGTCGCAGGTTGACGACGCTACCCAGGCGCGTATCATCGAAGCCCTCATCGTTCAGAAGATGAATGCCTACCGTGCGAACGCGGGGCTGCCCGAGCTGGTCGTCTCCGATACCGTGACTGCAGATGCGCGCTCGTGGAGCCAGCACATGTCCGACACGGACGACTTTAATCACGATCCCAATTACAAGTACTTCGGTGCTGGCAAGCTTGATGGTGGCGACACCTCCTACGCCGGTGAGAACATCGCCTACAACCATCGCGAGAACTTCGGCGATAAGTGGGGGGCCTATGGCACCAGCAAGAACCCGATGCAGGCTGCTGACGCCCTCTTTGATCAGTGGAAGAACTCCTCCGGCCACGATAAGAACATGCTCGCCCAGAACAACGTGGTGGGTGTCGGCGTTCATATCGCCAAGCACGGCCAGTTCACCCGCATCTACGGCACGCAGAAGTTCTATGCGATCACCGGTGGTTCCCCGGATGTCTCCCGCTTCCATACGACGGGTGACACTGCCTCGGCCTACGGTTTCGATGGCGGTGCCTTCAACGCCGACAACACGAACTATGTCTCCGGTCTGGCCGGTGACGGTGACGCGCAGCGCGGCAACTCCTGGCAGAACAAGGTAGGCGCTCTGCCCGGTGCTGCTCTGCCGGTTGACGTCTCGACGCTGCCCGCCAAGTCTGGGGCTGCCGCGCCTCGACGCCCGCTCCCTCCGTGACTGGCTCGACGACCGATAACCAGCAGGCCGTCATTGATGCGCAGGCATCTGTGAACGCCGCTCAGAGCGCTCTCGATGAGTACCTCGCGTCCGCGGCTGACCAGAAGCCCGCTGCCAGCCTTGCTGACATCGACGCTGAGCTCGATCGTGTGGCCGACTCCATCGCTGCGCAGACGTCCGTACACCCGGAGAAGGACGGCGGCGTAACCGTGACATCCGGGGGCCAAGCGGGCCGCTACCTGACCGCCGCTGAGTACCGCGATGCTCTCACGCGCTGCACGACGCTCTCCGTGAGTCCCTCAAGCCCGGCACCCTCCCAGAGTGTTAACCAGGGCAGTGCGAATCCGCGAATCGATACTGACGAGCAGACTCCTGCCCCGCAGAATCCGTCCGTTGGTGATGGTCAGACGCCTGCCCCCGGAACTCAGACTCCTGCCCCGCAGAATCCGTCCGTTGGTGATGGTCAGACGCCCGCCCCCGGCACTCAGACGCCTGCCCCGCAGAACCCCGCAACCCAGGCCCCGGCTCCGCAGAACCCCTCGGTTGATGGCGGTCAGACTCCTGCCCCGCAGAACCCCGCGACCCAGACTCCGGAACAGACGCGTCGCGACACGCTGGCTGCCACCGGTGCGTCGGGTGTGTGGGTTGGCGTTGGAGCGGTCGCCGTCCTGGTCGCCGGTATCGGTGCCGTCGTCGCGTCGCGCCGCGCCAAGCGCTGACTGATCGCTACGAAGCGACGGATTCGTCCTTCATTGAATTGCCTCCCGTTGCTTGGGCATCGACAATGATGCCTCAGCAACGGGAGGCATTTCGTACCTGTCGGCCTGCGCGTGATGCGTGACCGTCTGCGGTGGGTGCGCCCGGTGGTTCGATAGTGTGTCTGGAGATCGCCAATGGCATGCAGTACATGTCCGCGTGGCGGCTTGCCCAGTGACGTGACACCCGTGGGGGAGTACCCAACTCTTCAGGCCTTCCATCGTGACTATGCGTGCCAATCAACCCAATCGTGGGGAGTGGTTCAGGTACCATCCGGAGGGGGCTCCAAATTGATTGGGGGCCGCCGTCGTCAGCCGGTGGTAAATGGCCGAGGATTGGCGGTTTCTTGAGGTTTGGTGCGTGTCGATGGCAGCCTGTGCGCAGGGCACCTCAGCGAATCGGTCGGTGGTGCTAATCCTCTCGTCTGGGCGAGCAGAAACGCGTGTCACATAGGGCGTCATGTGGACGTCGGGTTACCGGGCTGCCTGCAGCTTCGAGCTGCGAAGACCGGCGATGCATCACACAAGCAATCGCACAGTCGATTGCTCGTCGGGTTCGGTCCTGCGGGACCGGGCCCGATTTTGTCTACGACCCGCGGCCGGTGTTAGCTTCAGCCGAGTAAGGGAGTAGGGGCGCGCAGCGCTATGGATAGACGTGAGGGGCCGTGGCCGTATGGCCACGCCCCCTCATGTCTCAGACAGGCTGATCAGCCCGCGTCCACCGCCTGGTTGGCGATCTGACGCTCGCACACGTCGATGAGCTCGCGGATGATGCGGATCGTTCCTGCGGACGCATCCGCGTGAGCTTCGATCCAGGCCTTGCCCGAAGCAACCACGTCGACCTCGGGGGCGTAGCCCGCGATGGCGTTCGGGAAGAGCAGCGTCGTGAGGTCTTCGGCCGTGTGGAAGGTGAAGGTCTCCCAGATGCCAGCAAGGGCCTCGAAGTACTCGCCCACGTAGCTCGCGTAGGCCGACGGGTTGGAGCGTGCCTGCGCCCAGAAGCCAGAGATCATCGCCCAGCGCGTGTCATTGGGGATCGAGGTGTCGGTCAGGACCTTGTCCCACACGTCAGCCTTGATCCACTCGCCTGCGCGAGCCGCACGAGCGGCGGCGGCGTTCTGGTGGCCGGTCATCGTGTCATCGGTGGCCTCCAGGGCGGCGATGTCCTCCTCGGTGGCGGCGTTGCCGCGCACGAGGGCGATCAGCAGACCCCACTTGAGGTCGACGTCGAGGTCCAGGCCTTCGAGGGTCTGGGTCCCGTCGTACAGGGCGCGGATGGCCTCGAACTGCTCGGGGCTGGTCGCGTTGCGGGCTGCTGCGGCCACGAGCATGCGCTGTGCGTCAGAACCGGAGGCAGCCGTGCGAGCCAGGAGGAGCAGACGGCGGCCCGTGTCCTCGGCGGCCTCGGCGCGGTGCTGGGGCGCAACGAAGGTACGTACGGCCTCATCGATGTGACGCAGGGTGAGCGTCAGGAGGCTCATGTTGTCCTCGACGGGCACGGCGCGCAGCGCCAGGTTCAGGTAATCGCGAGCCGGCATCTCACCGTCACGGGTCATGTCCCACGCGGAGGCCATGACGACGCCGCGGGTCAGTGAGTCCGTGAACTTGGTGATGTTAGCGACCGCGAAGGCCAAGGACTGCTCGTCGAGGCGTACCTTTGCGTAGCCGAGGTCGCCGTCGTTGACGAGGATAAAGTCGGGACGGGCGATGCCCGCGGCGGCCTCGACCACCGTGGAGGCACCGTCGACGTCGAGCTCCTCGCGGAAGACCTGGGCCAGCGTGCCCTCCTCGGTCAGCGAGTAGCCGGCCACGCCCATGCGGTGCGGACGCAGGGAGGCACCCTCGGAGAAGGCTTCCTGGGTGATCTCGAGGCGCTCGATCGTGCCGTCCTCGGCCGTGGTGATGACGGGACGCAGGAGGGTCACGCCGGCTTCCTCCAGCCACACCTTCGACCACGAGGCGAGGTCTCGGCCCGAGGCAGCGGCCAGCTCTGAGAGCAGGTCGTCCAGCGTCGCGTTGGCGTAGGAGTGCTTCGTCAGGTACTCGTGCAGGCCGGCGAAGAAAGCGTCGCGGCCCACGTAGGAGACGAGCTGGCGCAGCACGGAGGCACCCTTGGCGTAGGTGATGCCGTCGAAGTTGACCTCGACGTCGGCCAGGTCGCGGATTTCAGCCGTGATCGGGTGCGTCGTGGGCAGCTGATCCTGCTTGAGGCCCCAGTCCTTGCGGACCATGAACCCGGTCCAGCCCTCGGTGTACTTGGTGGCCTCGGCCAGAGCCAGGTGGCTCATGAACTCGGCGAAGGATTCGTTGAGCCACAGGTCGTTCCACCACTTCATGGTGACCAGGTCGCCGAACCACATGTGCGCCAGCTCGTGCAGGATCGTGTTGGCGCGAGCCTCCATCTGAGCCTCGGTGGGACGCGTGCGGAACACGTAGGCGTCGCGGAAGGTGACGCAGCCCGCGTTCTCCATAGCACCCGCGTTGTACTCGGGCACGAAGATCTGGTCGTACTTGGTGAAGGGGTAGGCGATGCCGTACGCACCCTCGAAGAACTCGAAGCCACGTCGGGTGATGTCGATGATTTCGTCGGCATCCAGGTGCTCGACGATCGACGCGCGGGCGTAGACGCCCAGGTCGATCGTGCGGCCATCGGAGGACGTGAGCGTCGCCGTCGTGCCCTCGTAGGGGCCTGCGACGATCGCCGTGATGTAGGTCGACATGACCTCGGTGGTGGCGAAGCGGTAGATCCAGGCCTCGCCCTCTTCCTCGGGGGTGGGGGTCGGGGCGTTGGAAAAGACCTTCCAGCCCTTGGGGGCCTTGACCGTCAGCGTGAAGGTGGACTTCAGGTCGGGCTGCTCGAACGTCGTGTACACGCGGCGTGCGTCTGGGACCTCGAACTGCGAGTAAGTGTAGGCCTGTCCGTCGGCCGGGTCGACGAAGCGGTGTAGGCCTTCGCCCGTGTGCATGTATTGGCAGGATGCCTCAACTTCGAGGACGTTGTGCTCGGCCAGGTTCTCCAGCGCGATGCGGTTGTCCTGGTGAACCGAGAAGGGGTCCAGGGCGTTGCCGTTCAGCGTGATCGAGTGGACGTTGTTGGACACGAGGTCAGCGAATGTGGAGAGGCGCCTGCGCGCGCGTCGAACTCGATGCGGGTGAATGAACCGAAGTCGGTGTCTCCGCGCGTGAGGTCCAGTGAGATCTCGTAGCGGGTCACAGAGGAAATGATCGAGGCTCGCTCGGTCGCTTCCTCGCGAGTCAGGTTCAGGCCTGGCATGGGGTGCCTTTCCGTCGATGGAATGGGGGCGCTGTTGCGCTCAACATTCCTATGTTGTCATGTGTTGGGGGTGATTGCGCGGGGCGCGCCGGGTTTTGTCGGCTGGGACACGCTCTACCAGATGGTGACGCGCTGGGCGGGATCGAGCCACATGTCGTCGCCGGGGGTGACGTCGAATGCCCGGGCGAACGTGTCAAGGTTGCGCAGTACCTGATTGCATCGGAATTCCGCGGGGGGAGTGCGGGTCAATCGCCAGCATCTGGCGCGCGAACTGGGGGCGTGTTGCCGTGCGCCAGGCGCGTGCCCACGAGTAGAAGAAACGCTGCGGACCCGAGATTCCGTCGATGACGGGAGCAGTCTGGGGGGTCAGCCCCTGCTCGGCGAGCGAGGCGACCCAAGCCTTCCATGCGATCGTCAGGCCGCCGAGGTCGCCGATGTTCTCGCCGATCGTGAGCGCGCCGTTGACGTGGGGGAGGGAACGCTCAGCGTCCGTGGCCTCCGGTTCTTCGCCGTTTCCCTGTTCGAGGAGGATGGCCGGTGTGAGGGCGTCGTACTGCGCGATGAGTGCGTGGGTGCGTTCTTCGAAGGCGGCGCGGTCCTCGTCCGTCCACCAGTTCGACAGGTTTCCCGCTCCGTCGTAGCGCGACCCCTGGTCGTCGAAGCCGTGACCGATCTCGTGGCCGATGACCGCGCCGATTGCACCGAAGTTCACCGCGTCGTCAGCCTCGGCGTCGAAGAACGGGGGCTGGAGGATCGCGGCGGGGAAGACGATCTCGTTCTGCGTGGGGTTGTAGTAGGCGTTGACCGTCTGAGGAGTCATGTACCACTCGTCGCGGTCGACCGGACGGCCTAGCTTGGCCCATTCGCGGTCGGTGGCGTGGGCGCTGGCGGCGCGCACGTTCTCGACGATGGAGGCGTTGGGATCCAGGTTCAGGGTCGAGTAGTCACGCCACTTGACGGGGTAGCCGATCTTGGGGTTGAAGGTCGCGAGCTTGTCGAGTGCCTTGGCCTTCGTGTCCTCGCTCATCCAGTCGAGGCCTCGGATCGACTCACCGTAGGCGTCGAGGAGGCGGCGCACCAGCGCGTCCATCGCTTCCTTGGCGTTGGGTGGGAAGTGGCGTGCCACCCACGCGCGGCCCATGGCTTCACCGAGGTAGGCCTCGATGAGGCCGAGGGCGCGCTTCCAGCGCGGACGCAGCTCCTGTGTACCCGAGAGCGTGCGACCGTGGAAGTCGAAGTTTTCGTTGACGAAGTCGCTGGACAGGAGGGATGCATGGCAGTCGATGGCCGAGGCGCTCAGCCATTCCTTGAGAACGGACAGGTCGGTGGCGGCCCACAGCGCGGCGGCGGCCTTCAGGAAGTCGGGCTGATCGACGTTGACGCCGAGGCCGGCGACGGGCATGCGTGCGCCGCTGGCCCACGCGTCCCAGTCGAATCCGGGTGCGAGCGCGGCGAGCTCCTCCCACGGCACTGGGTTGTCCGAGAGCAGGGGATCGCGGTTGCTCACAGAATCGCGGTGGTGTGAAGCCAGTGCAGTCTCGAGCTCCATGATGCGCGTGGCCGCTCCTTCGGGGTCGTCCACGCCAGCGAGGGCGAGGAGACGGGCCGTATGTGCGACGTAGGCCTGACGGATCGGCGCGTAGTCCTCCTCGCGGTAGTAGGCCTCGTCGGGCAGGCCGATTCCGGACTGGACGAGGGAGACCATGTAGCGGGAGGAGTCGTGGGGGTCGGTGCCCACGTATGCGCCGACGAGACCTCCGATACCCTCGCGCATGAGGCGGCCCATTTCGCGGGCGAGTTCCTCGTGGGTGGCGCACGCGTTGATCGCGTCGAGGTCGGGGCGCAGGGGAGTGGCACCGGCCTCTTCAATGGTGTCCTCGTCGAGGAACTGGCTCCACAGGGTGGCGATGCGGCTCGCATCTGGATCGTCCAGGGATCCGTCGGCTGCGTCCTGGGCAATTGCTCGGGCGTACTTTTCTGAGGCGTCGCGTAGTGCGTGGAAGGCTCCGTCCATCGGGCGATCCGCGGGGATCGTGTGCGTCGCCAGCCAGGTGCCGTTGACGTGGCGGTAGAAGTCGTCCTGGGGGCGCACCGTCGAATCGGTGTACTCGGTGTCGAGGACTCGTGCCAGCAGTGTATTCGTCATGCCTTAACTCTAGGGGGAGAGGGGCCGATGGCGTGAGATGAGTGTCCACGGGGCGTGAGTCATTCGAAATTACGTGATGCGCATGGTGTGTAATTCCCTGTTTTTGCCCAGAGTTGTGCGGATGAGTGCGGATGTCGTTTTGTTAGCACGGTGCCGTGCACATATGTGCAGAGTCGTGTGTGCATTCGTGCAATCGGGCTCATAGGGCGCATGATGGAGGCAGCAATGAGGCACTTCCTCATCAACAGGTGAAGGGGATTTTTAACGGTGAAGACACTTCGCACTGACGTGTGTGTCATCGGTGGCGGATCCACCGGTGCCGGCGTCGTCCGCGACGTCGCCATGCGCGGCTTCTCAGCCGTCCTCGTCGATCGGGCCGATATCGCTCAGGGAACCTCGGGTCGCTTCCATGGCCTGCTCCACTCGGGCGGCCGCTACATTGCGTCCGATCCCGAGTCGGCCACCGAATGCGCCGAAGAAAACGAAATCGTCAAGCGCATCAACGCCAACGCGATCGAGGCCACCGGTGGCCTCTTCGTGGTGACGGCCCACGACGATGAAGAGTACGCGGACCAGTTCCTGGCTCGTGCAGCGGCTGCAAAGGTGCCCGCCGCAGAAATCTCCATTGCCGAGGCCCTGCGCCGCGAACCCCGGCTCGACCCGCGTATCAAGCGAGCCTTCGAGGTCCAGGACGGCACGGTTGATGGCTGGCAGATGACCTGGGGAGCGATCCGCTCCGCGCAGGCATATGGGGCGCAGATCTTGACCTACCACCGCGTCACCTCCGTCGAACGCGAAGGCGATCGCGTCAGCGCCGTCATCGTTCACGACGAGCGCGGCGGCGAGGACGTGCGCATCGAATGCGGGTTCGTCCTCAACTGCGGCGGCCCCTGGGCCGGACAGATTGCTGCCATGGCGAACTGCCACGGTGTCGACGTCGTCCCGGGCGCCGGCATCATGATCGCCATGAATCACCGCCTGAGCCACTCAGTCATCAACCGCTGCGTGTGGCCCGCCGACGGCGACATTCTCGTGCCCGACCACACCGTGTGCATCATCGGCACGACCGACCTGAAGGCCGACGACCCGGATCGCCTCTCCATCCCCGCCGACCAGGTCCAGCAGATGCTCGACGCCGGCGAGGCCATGATCCCGGGCTTCCGCAAGTCCCGTGCCGTCCACGCATGGGCCGGCGCGCGCCCCCTTATCAAGGACTCGCGAGTGTCCGCGACGGACACCCGCCACATGGCGCGCGGCATGAGCATCATCGACCACAACACGCGTGACGGCGTCTACGGCATGCTCACCATCGCGGGCGGCAAACTCACCACCTACCGCCTCATGGCCGAGCGCATCGTCGACATCATGTGCGAGGAGATGGGCGAGCAGCGCGCCTGCACGACCGCCGACGAGGCCGTCCCGCCCGCCAAGGAAGCGCGCCTGTACGCGATCGGCCACCGCCTCGACAATGTCGAATCGCGCAACGAATCCCCCCTCCCACGAGCAGATCATCTGCGAGTGCGAGATGGCCACGCGCACCATGCTTGAAAACGTCATGGATACCCTGCCCAAAGGCCAGCTCGACGACGTTCGCCGCCAGATGCGCCTGGGCATGGGCCCGTGCCAGGGAGGCTTCTGCTCCCAGCGCGCCGCCGGCATCGCTCACGAGCGCGGAGACATCGACTCGATGCGCGCCAACTCCCTCCTGCGTCTTTTTCCTGAAGAACCGCTGGATCGGACTGTGGCCCATCCTGTTCGGCAAGCAAGCCAGGCAGGCCGCGTTGGATGCCTGGATCCACGAGGCACGCTCGATGTTGAGCACCTGCCCGCACCCAGCGAGGAGGTTGTTCGATGAGAGACGTCGTCGTTATCGGCGCTGGCCTGGCAGGCCTGGCCGCCGCAATCAAGGCAGCTGACGCGGGCCTGAGCGTCACCCTCATCACGAAGAGGGTGTCGGTGGCATCCAGCTCGGCACGGGCACGGTCGACATCCTCGGCTACCGCCCGAGCCGGTCGACAAGCCTCTCGAGGCTCTGGAAGCCCACGTGGCCTCCCGCCCCACCCACCCCTACGTGCACGTTACCCCCGACCGCGTCGGTGCTTCCGTCGCGTGGCTGCGCGACCTCGTCGGTTCCGACGTGCTCATCGGCGACGAGACCCGCAACGTGCGAATCCCGACCGGCGTTGGCGCTGCGCCCCACCTGCCTGATTCCGCCCTCCATGGAGGCCGGAATCCCCCAAGTGGGCGCCCGCTACGCCATCGTGGGACTGGCGCGCTTCAAGGACTTCTACCCCAGCCTCGTCGCCGAAAACCTGACGCGCCAAAGCGGGCCCGACGGCGCTCCGATTAAGGCACGCGCCTTCAGCGTCGACTACGTCGTGCGCGAGGGCGAGGTCGACTCGACGGGCACCAACCACGCGCGCAGCCTCGACCGCGAGGAGAACCGCGCTCGCCTCGCAGACCTGATTCGCCCACTCCTCGAAGAAGGCGAAATCGTCGGCCTGCCCGCCGTCCTCGGCCTCGACGACGCGAACGCCTGGCGCGACCTCGCGGATAAGCTCGGCCACCCCGTCTTCGAAATCCCGATCCAGCCCCCGTCGGTGCCCGGCATGCGCCTCAACGCGCTGCTCACCCGCATCGCCTCCGAGAAGTGCCGCGTCATCCTCGGATCCCCGATCAAGGCCGTGCACACCGCCGACGGACGCGTGAGCGCCGTCGAATACGCCAGCGCGGGACGCCCCACGATCGTGGAAACCCGATCCCTCATCCTGGCCGCCGGCGGCTTCGAATCTGGTGCCCTCGACATGGACTCTTACGGAACCGTGCGCGAAACCATCTGCGGTCTGCCCGTCATGGGGGCCTCCGGCCAGCTCCTGCACGCCGACTTCTGGGGGGATGACCAGCCCCTCTTCCTGGCCGGACTCGCCGTCGACGACAACATGCGCGTCCTGAACGAGGAAGGCACCCCCGTGTGCCCGAACCTGTACGCGGCCGGAGGCAACCTGGCGGGTGCCACCCGCTGGCGTGAAAAGAGCGGCGAAGGAATCGCGCTGGCCAGCGCGCTCGCGGCGGTCGACTCGATTGTGGAGGAACTGAAATGACTCTCGAAATGTCAACGCTGATGGGCCCGGGCGTCGAGGAAGAAGACGTCTTCGCCCTGAGTGGTGACGCCGCGCTGCGTGCCAGCCTGGACGCCTGCGTCAAGTGCACGATTTGCGAAACCCAGTGCCCGGTCATGCGCGTCACCGACCTGTTCGCAGGCCCCAAGTACTCCGGTCCGCAGGCCGAGCGCTTCCGCAAGGACGGGCAGATGGTGGATAAGTCCATCGACTACTGCTCCTCGTGCGGCACCTGCTCGCTCGTGTGCCCCCAGGGTGTGAAGGTCACCGAGATCATTCACCACCGCCGCACCGCCATGAAGGAAGCGCACGGCATCCCCATGCGCGACCGCCTCATCGGCCGTACCTCCCTGATCGGCACCATGATGACCCCGGTCGCCCCCATCGCGAACTGGGCGCTCGACGTCAAGCCGATCCGCATGGCGATGGAGGCTGTCATCGGTGTGCACCGCTCGGCGCCCATGCCGCGCGCCTACGGGCGTACCTTCGAGTCCTGGTTCAAGAAGCACACACCGCTGCCCGGCTCGGGCACGCGCGGCCAGGTGATCTTCTTCCACGGCTGCGCGGGCCAGTACTTCGAGGTCGAGACCTCCATCCACTCCGTGATGGTCCTCGAGCACCTGGGTTACGAGGTCCTGGTTCCCAAGCACGGCTGCTGCGGCCTGGCGCTGCAGTCCAACGGCCTGTACAAGGATGCGCGCAAGTACGTCTCGAAGCTGACCAACGACCTGCGCAGCGTGAACCGCGATGCCCCGATCATTTCCGCGTCCGGTTCGTGCGCGGGCATGCTGCGCCACGAGGCCCACGAGATCCTGGAGATGGACACGCCCGAGCTGACGGATGTGGGTAGCCGCATGTGGGACATCAGCGAGTTCTTGCTGCACCTGTATGACAAGGGTGAGCTGGACATGAACTTCCAGCGCATCGACGTCACCATCCCGTACCACGCGCCCTGCCAGGTCAAGTCCCAGGGGCTGGGCAAGCCGGCCATCGAGCTCATGAGTTTGATTCCCGGCGTGACCGTGAAGGACTCCGAGCAGCCTTGCTGTGGCATCGCGGGCACGTACGGCATGAAGAAGGAGAAGTACGCGATCGCCCAGGCCGTGGGTGCCCCGGTCTTCGACTTCATCAAGCAGGTCAACGCCGAGCTGGCGGCCTGCGACACGGAGACGTGCCGTTGGCAGCTGCGCACGGCCACGGGCGCGAACGTCGTCCACCCGATCTGGCTGATCCACAAGGCCTACGGCCTGCCCAACGGCTGACTGAGCGATGGTACGCGAGTGGGGATCCAATCATGGATCCCCACTCGCACGTCAGTGGAGCGTAGTCGGCTCCTGGGTGCCTCGCGATCGTCACATAGTGAGGGGCGGCTCTGGGAACTAGTCGAGCCAGGCGATGGGCTCGAAGCCGTCAACACCGTCATTGATGACGGGAACGGTATGGTCGCCGGTTCCGTCGACATTGAGGATGTGGAGGGCGAAATCTGTTTGATCTTCGTTCCACATCGTAAATGCGATCTGTTGTTGATCGGGACTCAAGACGATCTTGTTACCGCCATATTTTTTGCACTTGCGTGCGTCGTCGTAGGGTTTGTAGATGCTCCTCTCCTGGTAGTACTCCCCTGAGAAAGTGCTCCGGTCAAGCTCGGGGCCTGATGCGGTGTAGACGAAGATGCCCCGGCCCTCCATATAATCGAAGCACTCGTTGTTTCTGGAGACGCTCGCATTGATGCTCCAGCACATGTGGTCTTTGTCGTTTCCTTCAGCGTACTGTGTTCCGCTCTCGGTGGCGAGCTTGGTCCCTGAGAGCAAACTGAGATAGCGAGAGCTGGGATCCGACGGTTCGATGTTTAGGAGAAGTTCTGGCTGCGTGCTGCCGATTTTGAGGCGGTAGTACAGTGTCCGCTTGCCATCGTCTTCATCGTACTCACGCTGGAAGTAGAAGTAATCGTCAGCTGAGAATGTCGGCAAGTAATCGGAATATGGGCGTCCCTCGTAAAGGGATGGGACTGCGGCGGACATGTCCGTGACGTTGTCGTCGGTATCGACGTATCCGACGTGAGCCCCTTGGAGGCCACTATCGCCATCGACGTACCATTCGGCCGTGACGTAGGAAAAATCTCGGGAGTAGCAGTAGTTGAAGCTGCAGCCCGCAGCTTGTCTGACAGTGTTTGAATTGTCGCTTGCGGGTTTGTTGCGAAATATGCGCATCGCGACCACTTCCCCTGTGGCTGGGTCAGTGGCTCGGAATCGGGAGAGGTTGCCATATTTGCTGAAGGGATCTTTGATCAAGTCTTGGACGATCAGCCCGCGCATGGGTTTGTCTTCGAGAGGGCTGTGCGGGACGCCAGTTGGTGACGGGCTCGTGGTGGGCGTGGGACTCGGAGTTGTGGTCGCCGGTGTGGTCGTCGTTGCAACCGGTGTTTCGGGCGGCGGGGAGAGCTCCTGGGTATGCAGGCGCTGAGCGCGAATATACAGGAGCAAACGAGTACGGTAATGGGGGCGACGCTGCGAGACATGACGTTCCTCGGTAAGTGCTGTGAGTGCGATGCTAAATAGTATAGGCAGCCCTTCTATCCCGCCGCTTGAGGGCGAGGAGATGTGTTACGTGTGAATGGGAGCATGACGGTGCGTGCCTGGGGATATTACAGTGTCCCCATGAGCATTTCTCGTCGCGTCGTCGTCACTGGAGCCTCCACCGGAATTGGGCAGGCAACTGCCCGACTCCTCGCTGAACGGGGGTGGAAGGTCGTCGCCGTGGCCAGGCGCCGCGAGCGCCTGGAGGCCTCGCCCAGCAGGTCGGCTGCGAGTACTGGGCTGTCGACCTGACGGATGAGGCGCAGGTGGAGGAGATGGCCGCACACGTCCTGGCGGGCGGCCCCGTGGACGCGCTGGTAAACAATGCCGGTGGGGCGATTGGTGTGGACCGCGTCGCCGACGGTGATCCTGCCAGGTGGAGCGCGATGTTCGAGCGCAACGTCCTGACCGCCCTGCACTGCTCGCGTGCGTTCCTGCCGGGGATGCGCGAGCGCGGGGGAGACCTCGTCTTCCTCACCTCGACCGCCGCCCACGACACCTACCCGGGAGGCGGCGGCTACGTTGCCGCCAAGCACGCCGAGCGCATCATCGCCAACACGCTTCGTCAGGAGCTGGTGGGCGAGCCGGTGCGCGTCATCGAGATTGCGCCCGGCATGGTGCGCACCGAGGAGTTTTCGCTCAACCGCCTCGGCTCGCAGGAGGCCGCCGACCGCGTCTATGAGGGCGTTGCAGCACCGCTCGTCGCCGAGGATATTGCCGAGGCGATCGTGTGGACCCTGGAGCGCCCCTCCCACGTCAACATCGACTCGATGATTGTGCGTCCGGTCGCCCAGGCGACGAACACGCTCGTGGCCAGGGAAGCCGCGCAGTAGAGTCTGCGCGCTAACGGCATAGGAACGAGGCCGGGGCCGCTCGCGCGATGGGGTGCGCGTCTCGTCCCCGGCCTCGCGTCTTCTACTGAGTCCAGCCCAGGATGCGCACGACGCCCGGGACGTCCTCGGTGGTCGTCGTGATCTGGGTGGCCTCGCCGCCTGTGACGGGGGCGACGAAGAGGTGTAGTGAGAGGTCGGAGTAGGGGTCCTTGGGCGACGCATACAGTGCCATCTGCGTGCCGTCGGGGCTCACGGCGAGCCATCCCTCGATGGTGTGAGTGCTCTCGAGGCTGGGCAGGCTGACCTTTGTCCAGTTGGAAACGAGCAGTGTCTGGTCCTCCGGGGTGGTCTGGGCGAGAGGCGTGCCCGGCTTGGAGTAGATGGTGCCCTGGTCGATCGTGAGGCACGTGCCGTCGGGGGTGACGGCGTCCGCGCCGAAACATCCAACGCCGGCCTCGTTGGCGACCCACATCGCGGTTTTGGTGCGCTGGATGGACAGGTCGGGCATGACTTGGAATCGCGCGTAGTTTTCGACCGTGAAGTCGGTGGAAACGGCCTCGGGCGCTTCAGTTTCTGAGGGGAAACGGTAGATTGTACCGACGCGATCCGATGCGGCGTCCTTGTCGATGTGGGCCACGTAGATGGCTCCGTCAGGGGCCGAATTGGGCGAAGTGATTGGACACGGGGGTGTGTCCGCTCGGCGTCGGGATCGCGTCATTGAGGACGGTGAGCGTACCGTTCGTGGAGACCACGGCGACCTTTTCGTTCTCGCCATCGTCGTTCGCGATGATCATGCGTGAGAAGTCGGGGGAGTAGCACTGCATATACTCACATGTACCCCGGTGCGGACAGGTACTCGCTCGGGAAGGTGAAGGTACGCGTCGCCGTGATCGTGCCCGATTGCGGGTCGATGGCCCGCACGGTGGTGACCGTCGTGTCGATGCCGTCGTCGGCGGCGGCGAAGATAATGCCGGACATGGGCGCGGTCGACGGGTCTGCCGCAGCCGCGGACGAGGCCTCGGCGCTCGCGGTGGGGGTGGAGGGGTCGAGGCTGATCCGCAGGCGGTGAGAGCAAGCGCGGTTGCCGTGGCAAACAGGATCGTGGGGAGCGGCTTGATGGACATGAGGGCACCTCGTGAGCGTGATCGTCGGGTGGCGAACGTTGCAGGATAGTTGTGAGCTGACAAATTAGTCAAGCTCCAAAAAGTGATGTGCGACACCTGTTATTTCATAGCGTTTTCACAGTTTCGTCATAACGTCCCCTTATGTGTCGTCCCTAATCTGCGAGGCATTGATGCACATATCAGCAGAAAGGAGCGTCCCCCATGGCGGATGACAACAAGAACCCGGCAGGTGACACCGAGCGCACCTCGATTCTGCCCCAGTCGGAGGCGCAGAGCGCAGATCAGACCGAAATCCTGCCCACTCACGTGTCCCAGGCGGAAACGGCACAGATGCCTCCCGTCACTCAAGAGGACACCGGCAATGCGTTTGCTGGCACGCCCCTCGAGTCCGTCGCGCACTCTTCTGCCGACGACCAGGCGGGTGACGAGGCCGTGGCAGCTAGCGCCGCGACGCTCGAGCCTGCACCGAAGAAAACCTCGTGGGGTAAGCGCGCGGCCATCGCCGGAGCGGCAGCTGCCATCCTCTCCGTCGGCTTCGGCGCGGGCATCAGTACCCATGCCGCCGTGGTGGGGGATGGACAGGACTACTACGAACAGGGGTACGAGGACGGCTCCAACGATCAGGGTAACGGGACCGAGGATGAGGATTCCGGTCGCGGAAGTGATCGGCAGGGTCCGGGTAACGGCCAGCAGCAGGGGCCGGGCGATGATCAGCAGGGGCAGGGCAATGATCGCCAGGGATCCGGCAGCGATCAGCAACAAGGACCTGGTTCACAGCAGGGAGACACTGGCAGTAGGCGGCCCGGACCTCCTCCGGAGGGTGGCCGAGGCCCCGGCAGCAAGCCTGGAGGCCAAGGCAGTGCGGACACCTCAACCGAGAATGAGGGGTCGACCGCCAGCTAAGCGATGAGGGCGCGCGAGACGGCATCTGTCTCGCGCGCTCTTTCACGCGAGGGTGGCTACGAGGGTCGAGGCGGCTACGCCTACGAGGAGAGCCGCAAAAACGAGTCCGAGCACCCGGTTCGACACTCTCTTGGTGAGCTTGGCTCCCACGATGCCGCCTCCCATCGATGCCGCGGTGAAGAGCGCGACCATCACCCCGGCCTCGGCGGTGATCGTCAGGGTCCCGGCGACCGTGCGCGAGGCCAGCCCGAAGGCGGCGGTGATCACCATGACCAGCAGGGACGTCGCAGAGGCTCGCTTCATCGGGTATCGCAGCGCCAGGTGTAGCGCGGGCACGATCGCGAACCCTCCGCCGACGCCGAAGAATCCCGTGAGGAAACCCGTCAGCGTCGCCAGGGCGACGACGCGGCACACGGTCGCGAGCGTCCACGAGTGGTGATCGGGCGGGCGCGCCCCGGCCTCGTGCGACGATGACTCCGAGGAACGCAGCTGAGAGCGCACCATGAACACCGCGACCGCTCCCAGGAGAGCACAAAATGAGAGCATGAGTGCGCGCGCCGAGACGAGCGGACCGAGCGTTGACCCCGCCCACGTGCCGACGAGCCCGCGAGCGCGAAGATCGTTCCCTCGCGCCATGCGACGTTGCCGCTGCGAGTGCGCGTTGCCAGCGACACGGCGGCTGTTAGCCCCACGATGATGAGGGACAGGCCCGTCGCCTGGTGGGGGTCTTGGCCGAGGATGTAGACGAGGATCGGTACCGACAGGATGCCGCCACCTGCGCCGAGTGAGCCGACGATGATGCCGACGAATGCGCCGATGAGGAGCGCTTCAATGATCATTGGTGATTCCGGGTTGACGTGGACAAGGGAAGTCCGAGTGAGGAAGCGACTGCGGGATCCATGATGTCCGAGGCTGGCCTGCCCGCTGCGATCAGCATGCCCATCGCACGCAGGGCGGGAGTTGCGTGCTCGTAAAACGCCCGGTACCCCTCGCACAGGTAGTTGTGCGCGGTTTTGCCTCGGCGGACGAATCTGTCTTTCGGGCACCCACCCCAGCACAAACGCAGGTGCGGGCACGAGCGGCACTGCCCGTCCCAGGTCGGGTTTCAGGCGCGCGAAGTCACGCATTTTGTCTGAGGAAGCCAGCTGCGCGAATGATGAGGAGTTGATTGAGCCGACCAGCCAGTCCGGCTCCACCCAGTGATCGCAGGCGTACACGTCGCCGTTGAACTCCATCGCCATGTTCGCCCCGCAGTGGGGCGCATGGACGCACACCGTGGCCGACCCGAACATGGCCGACAGAGTTGAATCCACGTCCTGGATGAACACCTCGCCGACGTCGGCGGCGATCCACTGGTCGAACACCTCGCACAGGAAACGCCCGTAGGAGGCGGGGGACGTGGAGCGGCTGGTCACGCAATCCCCGTCCTGTCGATACAGGAGCGCGGAGGTGCCAGACCTCCAGCCGCGCTCGGCCTGGGCCAGGTCGGCCGCGCGCACGCGCTCCACGATGGGGATGAACTGCAGGTAGCGGGCCCCAAGCTCGTCGCGGAAGTAGCGGTACACGTGCTCCCCGTGGTCCTCGTTCGCGGCGTTGACCGTGCACAGGATGTTCGTCTCCACGCCCGCGCGCGTGAGAGCCTCCCAGCCGCGCACAACCATCGCGTGGGTACCGCGACCGCCACGGTTGATCCGGTAGGCGTCGTGCGGGGAGCGGGCCCGTCGATGGACACACCCACGAGAAAGTTGTGGTCTGCGAAAAAGCGCGCCCACTCGTCGGTCACCAGCGTGCCGTTCGTCTGCAGGGCGTGACGCACGCGCTGGGTGGGGCGACGGAAGCGCTCACACAGCGCAATGAGGCGCTCGAAAAAACCCAGGCCTCGCAGGGTAGGCTCCCCGCCCTGCCACAGCATCGTGACCTCGCCGTCGGGGCTCGACTCGAGAAAAGCCTCCACGTAGCGCTCAAGCGTCTGCTCCGACATGGTCTGCGCGGCCGCGTTGTAGAGCAGCTCCTTTGACAGGAAGAAACAGTACTGGCAATCCAGGTTGCAGGCGGCACCCGTCGGCTTCGTGACAACGGAGAAAGGGATCGAGCGGGTCACGGCCTGCCCCCGCGATCGGTGCGCGTGCGCATTGACGAGGCCGACCCCACCTCACGGGTCGGAGCATCCTCAGCGTAACGGGGGAAGGAAACCTCATCGTCGGAGGGGTGAGCAGCGATGTACGCGCTGGCTTGCGCGGCACCCAAGGGCCCCAGCGATGCCCCCACGACATCGATGTCCCACTCCATCACGGGAAGGAGCTCCTTGTACATGGAAGCCGTAATATCGGCCCGAAGGGAAGGGAACGCGTCGACGACCTCACCCGCCACGATGATGGCTCGCGGATTAATGAGGAGCGCGGCCGAGCCGAGGACGTAGCCGACAGCCTCCGCCGCCCGGTCCAATGCCTCGCGCGCACGTGCATTGCCGGACAGGACGGCGCCGCGTAGCTCCGCAATGTCACGAACTCCAGCGCGCTCACACAACGCCGGAACGGAGGCCAGCGTCTCCAAACACCCACGCTTGCCGCACGCACACGGAGAGTCGTTGGCACCCACCGTCATATGGCCCAGCTCGCCGGCCAAGCCACCCGCTCCACCAACGAGTCGAAAATCGGAGACGACGCACCCGCCCACGCCACCCGACAAACGCAGGTAGATGAATGAGGACATGTCGACCCCAGCACCCCACATCGCCTCAGCGAGAGAGCCGCCATCCGCACGGTGTTATCAACCACCGGAGCGGGAGACCACCAGCGACGCGTCAGAGCTGCGAGTTCCTCCACGCTCGGGTACGCATCCGAGGACAACCTCGCGTTACGCCCCATCGGAATGGGAACGCCCACACCCACCGCGCGCACGGTCGACGTGTCAATACCCTGCCGGGCAGCGCTCGCGGCCAGGGCCTCGCAGGTCTGCTCAAGGGAGAGCTGCAGGGATGGGGAGGCGGGGGAAACAATATGGACGGCGGCCAAGACTGCGCCGCTGCGCGAGAGCATGACGCCCGCACACACGACGTGCGCGTGACGTTGAGGCCGACGCAGTGGGCGGCCGAGGAATTGAGGGTGAGAAGCTGGGTGGGGCGGCCTCGTCCGGGGGCGTTGGTACGCACCGGCGTCACCGATCCCTCATCGAGGAGGGTCGTGAGTGCGCCCCAGGTTTGTGCGCGAGGTGTCGAGTGCTTCGCACAGCTGGGAGCGTGTGGCCGGGGCTTTGGCCAGGTGAGCGACGATGCGGTCTTCCAGGGTTGGCAGGGGGCTGCGGGTGGGGTAGTGCATGTCTCTCCTTCCCGGCGCTTTGTCGTTGATGTTCGGTCGGTGCGTTCCGACCTCGTTGATACTTTCTATGATACGCGTCACTGCTTGGGGTGTGCAGAGGGCGCGTTGCCTCGGCGGCGGGATGTGAGTGCCTTCCCGCCGCCGAGGGCGTTGCGTCAGTCGCTCGTGACCTCGTCGAGGTCGGAGCGAGCCGTGTTCACCAGCGGGATGTCGAAGTCCGTCATCGCCGCCATCCACTTGGCGAAGGAATGATCCCCGCGCTCACGCAGCTGCAGGTACAGGTTCGTGGCCAGCTCCTGCGGATCTCGTCGTAGACGGGCACGGTGTACACGTTGTTCATCTCGGCCGGATCCAGGCGCAGGTCGTAGAGCTCGTTGATCGACTCGGGGTTGATGACGAGCTTGAAATCCCGCGTGCGCAGCATGCGCTGCTGGAGGGGGAAGTGGTGGCCGTGGAACTCGCACACGATGTCCTCACGCCAGCCCTCGACGTCCTCGCCGCGCGTCAGGTCCACGATCGAGCGGCCGTCCTCGACAAGCGAGGTGTCCAGGCCGGCGATGTCCAGGACCGTGGCCGGCAGGTCGATGAGGGAGACGAACGCGTCCGAGCGGCCCACCGTGGACACGCCAGGGATGTGGGCGATGAACGGGACATTGTAGATGTCGTCGTACATCATCGGGCCCTTGTCGTTGAGACGATGCGAGCCCGTGAACTCACCGTGGTCCGCACAGAAGAACACCGCCGTGTCGTCCAGGATGCCCAGCTCGCGCGCCACGTCCATGATGCGTCCGATCTCGAAGTCGATCATGGCCGTGTAACCCCAGTAGACCGCGATGAGCTTCTTCCACTGCTCGTTCGTGAACGAGGACGTGGACCAGTAGGTCGCGTAGTTCTCCTGAATTGGGGGCTTACCGATGAGGGAGTCGCCGAAGTTTTCCGGCAGCTCGACGTCATTGGGATCAATGAGATCGAACCACTCGTCGGGCAGGAAGTAGGGCAGGTGGGGGCCAAAGAAATGCACGTCGAGGCAGAAGGGCTGAGAAGAGTCCTTCCAGTCGGCCGCGTATTCGCGCAGCTTCTCGATCGCACGGTCCGCGAGGAAGCGTTCGAAGGTTGCCTCCTCGGGTTGGTCGAGGCGCGCGGCGATGATGTGGCCGTCGCGCCCACCTGGGAGCTTGCCGCGCCACAGGTCGTGGGCGCGAACGGGCGGGAGGTTGTTGGCCTCGAGCCAGCGACGTACTTCTCGTTGGCTACCGGGTTTTCAGCGCCCCAGTAGGTGTCGTCGTCGGCGCCGAACTTATCGGGCAGGTTGTAGCCGCAGTGGTACTTGCCGACGATGCCGACGTTGTAGCCGGCGTCGCGCAGCTCCTGCGTGTACGTCCACGTTCCCTCGGGGATCGACACCTGGTAGGCGATGTTCCACTCGGGGTTGGCCAGCACCTGGTGCTTACCTGGGCGCTTGCCGGTGAGCAGCGAGGCGCGCGCCGGCGTGCAGATAGCCGTGGGGGTGAAGCAGTGTGTGAAGGCGAAGCCCGATTCGCCCATCGCGTCGATGACGGGGGTGCGTGCGTGGGGGTTGCCCAGGCAGCCGATCGTGTCGGTGCGGTGCTGGTCGGTCATGATGACCAGGACGTTGCGCACGTTGTCGGGAATATCCCGAGTCGTATCAGTCATTGCAATGCCTTTTCGTCGTTGAAATCGAAGGGGAGGGCGCTCACTTCTGGGTGACGACCTTGTCCATGTCCTCAAGCTCAGCGCCGCTGGTCTCGGTGAGGAACTTCGCCGTGAAGATGACCGCGAGGACGCCGAAGGCGCAGTAGATCCAGTAGGTGCCGGCGGGCGACCAGCCGATGAGGAAGGGGAAGAGGAGGACAACCAGGAAGTTCACGAGGAAGTCGGCGCCCGATGCGAGCGACATGGCGCCACCACGGATCGAGTTGGGGAACATCTCGCCCATGACGATGGAGAAGATGGGGCCCCACGAAGAGGTGAATCCGAGGAGGAAGGTACACAGCGCCGCGACCGCCAGGAACGCCAGGACCGGGGAGTCTGCGACGTCCGGCTTGCCGTCGACGGTGGGGGCGACCGTGAAGACCGTGGCCACGATGCCCAGCGACACGAAGATGAGGGTGCCGCCGTAGATCAGCATGCGCTTGCGGCCCACGCGGTCCACCAGCATGATGCCCGACAGGACGCCGACGATCTTGAACGCGGTGATGAGCAGCGTCTGGGCCAGGGCCATCGACTCGGTGAAGCCGACGGCAGCGAACAGGGAGTTCGAGTAAGAAGAAGACGCCGTTGATGCCGGTGAGCTGCTGGAATGCGGCGATCGCCATGCCGACGAACACGAGGCCGCGCCACTGGGAGGACAGAATCTGTCCGATCGAGAGCTTCGCGCCGCCCGTGATCGTCAGGGACTGGGTGATGGCCGTGACGCGGTCTGCGGGATCTTCCTCGCCGCACAGCTTGGCCAGGATCTGCTCGGCCTCCTTGGTGCGCCCCACGGAGACGAGGTAACGGGGGAGACTCGGGGATCTTCGCCGTAAAGACGACGAAGAGGGAGGGCCGGGATGATCAGGCACGCGAAGAGGACCTGCCAGGTCATGAGCCCGCCGAACGCGGGCTTCGCGGCACCGCCCGTGATCGAGACGACCGCCGTGTTGATGAGGCCAGCGAAGAACAGGCCGAGGATGATCGCGAGCTGACGGAAGCCGATGAGACGTCCGCGGATCTCAGCGGGAGCGATCTCCGCAACGTAGCCGGGGGCGACCGTGGTCGCCGCGCCAAAACCGATGCCGCCGACGATGCGGGTCAGGAGCAGGAAGGGGTAGCCGAGGCTGCCCAGGAGGGGAGAGATGGGGCCGAGGAGGGCCTCGAAGAGCAGGAAGGGGCCGACCCACATGAGCGTGGTCTTGCGGCCGATCTTGTCGGAGATGCGTCCCGCGGCGAGCGCGCCGATGAGGCCGCCGATGACGCCTGCTGCACCTGCAACGCCCTGCAGGATCGGTCCGAGCTCGAAGGTGGATCCCACCGCCTTGATGGCGGCGTTGAGGACCATGCCTTCGAATCCGTAGAAGAAGGGCCCGAGGGTGGCGATCAGAGCGAGGGACGTCGCGTAGCGCCTCGCTTGTTTTTCGCGGGGAGTAAGTGTTGTTGTCGATGACATGTCTTCATCCTTGAAGGTGAGATGGTGCGCCCGCGCCTGCCGTGTGCGCTTCATTCACCGTACGCGCGCAATTTTGTGTCCGAGGTAACGGACATAAACGATCGAAGTGATCTGCATCACTATAAATTGTGTATTTAGCGCGACTGAATCACGAACTCCGGATTCGGCGCATCGGTCACCTCGACCGAATCAGCATCGATGACGAGCGCCTTCGTGCCGCGCAGGCGCAGCGTACCGCTCACGTGAACCCAGCTATCCGCCTCGGGCGCGGGGCCGGACCACCGAACAACGAAACCGATCGGGTATGCGTCAGCAGCACAGCACCAGATAGCCATGCGGGCCACCGCGAAACTGTCATCCTCCGTCACGCGAGGAATCGACGCCTGTGCGCGAGCCGCCTCAGGGCTCATCACAAAACCGACGAGATCGATGTGATCGCCGTCGTGCGCGCGCCCGTGAGCAATCAACTCCTCAACCTGATCGTAGAAGTTATCAGTCGTCAGCTCCAGCTTCCCCGACGACGAGGCCGATGCGGCGTCCCCGCTCTGCGGAGTAACGGTGGGGGAGGCCTCCCCTGGGAGGTGGACGTCGACGCAGAGCCGTCCCCATCGTCCCCAGCGTCGAGGGCGGGGCTCGTGCCTGCGTCAGCCACACGAGCGTTCCACGCGGTCGATGCCAACTCCGAGGGAGAGACTCGGAAAGGAAGAACGATCAGAGCACTCGCAAGGAGCGCCACAAGGGCGCGCGAGAGAGCGCGACGAGTGTGAGCACTGTCGGTGTGCTCGTGGTCGGCGGACCCGAGTCGAGCAGACAGAGCGAGCGAGCACGCGAGCAGACACACTCCCGAGGCGATGATCCCGAGACGCGCGGAAGGCGGGACGAACGATGCATAGCGACCCGACAGCGACAGCCACAGCAAGCCAGCGCCGAGGCAAGCCAACGACAAGGACTCGGCGACCGGGGCCAGGCGATCCATAACCCTCACGACAGCACCCCCGCCCACCAGGCGCAGCCAATCACGGTGGCAGCAGCCACGCTCACCGTCACGAACAAACGGACCACAAACGCACCCCGGAACTGAGAGGCCAGGAGCGCCACATTCTTCACATCCATCATCGGCCCGTACACCATGAAACCCATCAGCGCGCCCGTGGGCGCCAACGAAGCGAGAGAACGGGCAATCACTGCGTCAGAGGATGAACACAGAGACAACGCAAAACCGGCACCCATCATCAGGGCCAGTGCTGCGGGCGCGGGAAGCCCCGCGAGCAGAGAAGACACCGGCCATAGCACTTGAGCCAGCGTCGACGCCGCAACGCCACCGAGCAGATACGGCAGAATCCTGCCGAAAGACTGCCCTGTCGCACCCAGCACGCCGAAGAAGGATTGATCCGGCACCGCGCAGCCACCCTCACAGCCGCACGCATCGCCGTCATGGAAGGCGCCATCCGCCCGCAGCGCCCGCGGGGAAGCGACCAGCATCGACAGGCCAACCGAGAGAGCAACAATAACGCTCAGTCCGATACGCGTGGCGACCAACGGCCATGAGCCAAACGCGTAGTAGGTCGACGCAATCACCAGCGGGTTGATGGCGGGAGAAGCCAGCATGAGGGTCGTGGCTGCCGAGAGTGGAACACCCTTGCGCAACAGCGAGCGGAAGATCGGTACCGCCGAGCAATCGCACACGGGGAGCAGGAAAGCCGTGAGAAGCGCAGTAGCGACGGAAGCAATCGGATTCCTCGGGAATACGCGCGCGATGAGCGCGGGGGGAGATGAATGCCTCGATGAGTTCAGCGACGAACACGCCCAGCAGCAGGAACGGAATCGCCTGCATCGTCATGCCGACGGCGATCGTTGCCGCGCGACCAATGGGTAACCCCGATCCAGCTAGAACACCCTGCGCCGCCCACACGGCGATCAACGCAATGAGGAACAGTACGCCAATGAGCGCACCCCAGGGGCGCGCAGGGCGTCTCGTATCTGTCGAACTCACCCCACAACTCTAGGACAGGAGGCCCAAGCCTCCCCGGTCACGCGCCGACCACAGCCCACCAGACCATCGTCTGCGCGTGCGTCGCCGAGCGCTCTCAGGTGCGCTGTGGGCAGACAGACGCTCCGCCCGGTGGGCGCGCCGGAGTTTCTTCGCTACACTTGTTTCTCGCTATGATCCGGCCCGCTCCAGCGGGGTATCACCGGGGAGCATCCGGAAGAAAGAGGAACGCGACAGCCGGCCACGGCCTCGTCCCCTCCAGTAGAACCGGACGGGAGGGCCCGACACAGCCCCAACGAAGCGGCCGCGCCCCAGCGGGGAGCGGCAAGCGGGTGGTACCGCAGGGTGCCGGCGACGCCGGTCCTCGTCCCTGTATAGGCGCGAGACGAGGACACTCATGACGAAGCACGGCTTCTACCCCCGCCACCGGCAAGACGAGGTGGACCCCAGCCCTTCCTTCCCCGACGATGGAAGAGGGCACGCTGGCGTTCTGGGCCAGCGACGACACCTTCCGCAAGTCCATTGCAGATGCGCGACGCCGGCGAGCATGGCTCCAACGAGTTCGTGTTCTACGATGGTCCGCCTTTCGCCAACGGCCTGCCCCACTACGGTCACCTCCTGACCGGCTACGTCAGGACGTCGTGGGCCGCTACCAGACCATGAAGGGCCACCGCGTCGAGCGCCGCTTTCGGCTGGGACACGCACGGCCTGCCCGCCGAGCTCGAGGCGCAGCGCCAGCTCGGCATCGAGGACGTCACCGAGATCACCCGCGAGGGTGGCATCGGCATCGAGGCGTTCAACGCGGCCTGCCGCTCCTCCGTCCTGCGCTACACGAAGGAATGGGAAGAGTACGTCACCCGCCAGGCCCGCTGGGTGGACTTCGAGAACGACTACAAGACGCTCGACATAGTCCCTACACCGAGTCCGTGCTGTGGGCTTTCAAGCAGCTCTACGACAAGGGCCTGGCCTACCAGGGTCACCGCGTCCTGCCCTACTGCTGGAACGATCGCACGCCTCTGAGCAATCACGAGCTCAAGATGGACGACGACGTCTACCAGGACCGCACTGACAACACGGTGACGGTTGGCCTGCGCCTCGAGACGAAGCTGCGCGACGACTCGGCGCGTCCCCGAGCTGGCCCTCATCTGGACGACCACGCCCTGGACGCTGCCCGTCGAACTCGGCTGTCGCCGTGGGCCCGCGGATCGAGTACTCGCTTGTCGAGGTCGCCTCCGACCACGAGGGTAACCTCGCCGGCGAGCGCGTCCTCATTGCCACCGACCTGATCCCCTCATACGCCAAGGAACTCGGCGAGGACCCCACCGTCGTCGCCACCTACAAGGGCCACGAGCTGGTGGGCATCCACTACCACCCGATCTACGACTACTTCGACACCCCCGAGCGCCGCGCCGAAGGCGGTGCCCCCGGACCCAACGGCTGGTCCATCATCGCCGCCGACTACGTGACGACCACGGACGGCACCGGCCTGGTCCACCAGGCGCCCGCCTTCGGTGAGGACGACATGTGGACGTGCATGGAGTACGGCATTGGCCTCGTCATGCCCGTCGACGAGGGTGGCGTCTTCACGTCCGAGGTGCCCGACTACGAGGGCATGCAGATCTTTGACGCGAACCGCTACGTGGTCGCCGACCTGCGTGAGCAGGGTGGCCCGATCGCGCGCCGCGCCCCCGAGATCCGCGCCGTGCTGGTGCGCGAGAAGTCCTACGTGCACTCCTACCCGCACTGCTGGCGTTGCCGCAAGCCCCTCATGTACAAGGCGGTGTCCTCGTGGTTCGTGCGCGTCACCCAGATCCGCGACCGCATGGTGGAGCTGAACCAGGAGATCACCTGGACCCCCGCTCACACCAAGGACGGCATCTTCGGCAAGTGGCTGGAGGGTGCCCGCGACTGGTCGATCTCGCGTAACCGCTTCTGGGGCGCGCCGATCCCCGTGTGGGTCTCGGACGATCCCGGCGTACCCGCGCACGGACGTCTACGGCTCCATCGCGGAGCTCGAGGCCGACTTTCGGCGTGAAGGTCACGGACTTCCACCGTCCCTTCATTGATCAGCTCACGCGCCCGAACCCGGACGATCCCGACGGGCAAGTCGACGATGCGTCGCATCTCCGACGTGTTCGACTGCTGGTTTCGAGTCCGGCTCGATGCCCTTCGCGCAGGTGCACTACCCGTTCGAGAAACCAGGAGTGGTTCGAGAACCACTATCCCGGGCGACTTCATCGTCGAGTACATCGGTCAGACGCGCGGCTGGTTCTACACGCTGCACGTCCTGGCGACCGCGCTCTTCGACCGTCCCGCCTTCCGCTCGTGCGTCTCCCACGGCATCGTGCTGGGTGACGACGGCCTGAAGATGAGTAAGTCGCTGCGCAACTACCCGGACGTGGCCGAGGTGTTCAACAAGTACGGCTCCGACGCGATGCGTTGGTTCCTCATGTCGAGTCCCGGTCGTGCGCGGCGGCAACCTGATCGTCAAGGAAGAGTCGATCCGCGACACGGTCCGTCAGGTGCTGCTGCCCATCTGGAACACGTACTACTTCTTCACGCTGTACGCGGGCGCCTGCAACAAGGGCGAGGGTTACGAGGCGAAGCGCATCGATCTGTCCTCGCCCGAGGCTGTGGCCGCGCTGGCGGAGATGGACCGCTACCTGCTGGCCCACACGCTCACCCTGGCGGAGGACGTGCGCGCCGACCTTGACGAGTACGACGTCGCGGGTGCCTGCGAGTCGATCCGCGACTACCTGGACGTCCTGACGAACTGGTACGTGCGCACCCAGCGTCAGCGCTTCTGGGACGAGGATAGTTCGGCCTTCGACGCGCTGTACACGGCGCTCGTGACGCTCATGGAGCTGGCGGCGCCCTTGCTGCCGCTGCTGACTGAGGAGATCTGGCGCGGCCTGACGGGCGGGGAGTCCGTGCACCTGGTCGACTTCCCGGTCATCGACGAGGCCGTGGATGCCCCTGAGCTCGTGGCCGCCATGGACGAGGTTCGCTCGATCGTGTCGGCGGCCCACGCGCTGCGTAAGACGCATCAGCTGCGTGTGCGCCAGCCGCTGGCCTCCCTGCAGGTCGTCTCGGAGAATTACGAGGAGCTGGAGCCTTTCGCGGACCTGATCGCCTCCGAGGTGAACGTGAAGTCCGTGGTCTTCTACGACCCGCAGAAACTCGGGCCTGAGCGTGCGTACCGAGCTCGCCCTGAACCCGCGCGCCTTCGAGCCTGCGGTCCGTAAGCTGACGAGCCAGCTGTTCAAGGCCCAGAAGGCCGGGGAGTGGGAGCTCACGGACGAGGGCACGTGCCGTTTCGCGTCCGTCGAGCTGGACGGCGCACCGCTGGAGCTGACCGGGCGATATGTTCTCGGTGTCCACGTCCGTGGACGCGGCCGAGGGCCAGGTCGCGGACGTGCTGGCCTCTGGGCACCTTCGTCGTGCTCGATACGGAGCTGACCCCCGAGCTGGAGGCCGAGGGCTACGCCCGCGACGTCGTGCGCGCCGTCCAGGATGAGCGTAAGAACGCCGGCCTGCACATCGCGGACCGCATCGACCTGTCGCTGACCGTGCCCTCCGATCACGTGGCCGATGTGGAGACCTGGCGCGACATGATCGCCGCCGAGACCCTCGCCCTGTCGGTTGAGATCGAGGCCGGCGACAAGCTCGCAGTGCGCGTCGCTAAGCACTGAGTGCTGTCGCTCAGGCGGGCGGGCCGGGCGAAAACCGCCCGCCCGCCCGCTATGTGGTATCTCGGTCGAATCGGGCGCGATCAGCTTTCTGCCGCGCTCATCTCCTGGTAGCGCTTGAAGAGAATCGCGAGCCGCTGTTCGTTCGTTTCCAGGGCCTTGCGCGCCCCGAAAGCTCGGTCGACCGCGCGATCGAGGGCCCGGTGAGCCTTCAGCAGGCTTGGGGCCATCGCCAGCGGGTTGTACATGTTGGCGAGGCTGACGCCTGGCTGCTCCGCGCGAGCATCCAGGACCCCCTGCCCAGCCGCGATGATGGCGGCGCGCTGCTTGTCGGAGACCTTGGGCAGCGGGAGGGTGTTCCAGACGATTTTGTTCGAGAAGTTGAGATCAGACTTCAGGCGTCCACCGACGAGCATCTGCCAGGACATGAACATCGAAGAGCTAATTATTGCGAAGAGAAAGCCATCGGGATCAAGAGCTGTGTATACCTTGTCACCGGCGATGACGTCTTCACTCAGATGTGCTGCCGTGTAGAAAAATCGCGTCTCCGACACCACGCGGGGGATTGCAACGTATGGCTCAGATGGCTGGTGATTCTCTTGGAAGAGGTGAGCGGTCTGAGCTCCCGCCACCGTTGCCTTCTTCTTTGAGCCTTGTCTAAAAGTGGCGCACGCTCGCACTCGTTCTTTCAAGATGGGGCTACGGTCAATGTCACGAGGATCGAAATCTTCCGTGTGCATCCAGAGGCACCAGCGGTCGAGGCCTCGAACGACCTCGCGGCCCATGCGGAAGGGGCGCAGATACTTCGCTGCGATCGGGTCGGCCGCGACTTGTGGATAGTCCTCTGCCTCCACGATGAGATTCCCGCCGTCTACGGGTTTTGATCCGAAGCGCACTTCTGGAAGATTCGGAGACAGAGGGTGTCTGAGTGCCTTGAGGAAGATATCAGGTCCCTCGACCAGGTAGGGGTTGATGTGCTTGACCGGTAGCGCCTCGGGCTGTGCCTTCAGGCTCGAATACGTGAAGAGCATGGGACGTGCCTTTTCGTGCGGCGCTCCCCGGTCGAAGCCCGTGATGACGCAGTGGACGGCGGTTGCCTGCGGAGGAAACTTAGACGGGTGAAATAGCGAATGCTTAATTGTGCTGGTGCTCTTTCAAATCCGCGTCAATGCTGCTACCTTGCGCAAACCACAGTGGAATCGAGAGTCCCGCGTAAAGCAGGGTGCATAAGAGCCCCAAAAGCATCAGAAATGCTAACACAAAAGCATTTGTGACTTTATTCGCGCTGGGCGCTATTTTGACAGCGTTAAATGAACCCCATGCTATTGATAGGAGGATTGGGATGAGGGGAAGGGACCAGGGATAACCCGGTGAGAACAGGTCGATGCACAGACCGAAGAATGCTGTTACGCCAAATACGGAATTCGGGGCAATGTTGAGGCTATCTGGAATGTTATCGTTGTATGTATGTGCGAAGAAGATGCATGAAAACACGAGCCATAAGCCCAATAGAAGTGCGAGAAAATGATGTGTAGCTCCAGTTAAATCTCGGATAGTTGTGTAGAAGAACCTGAGTTGTGAAGAACCTGAATCGAGACCAAGCAGATCAAGCCCACGCGCTACGTTTTCAATCCCGCTAGGTCCGTATCCCAAGAATGAAGACATTACTGCCATTGCATACACAGAAACCAGAAAGTTAACAACGCTTCGAAGCTTGAAACCGAAGCTAGCCAGTATTGTTTCGCCAACCAAAGTGCCCCCTCGATCCGAAAACTACTTCCTACGCTGCCAGATCGTAGATTTTACTAAATTGTATCCATTCCGCACCGAAAGTTCCCACGATTCGTAGTTCTTTGAGCTCCTACAGTTTACTCAGACTGCGCGTGTGTTCCGCGAATCTTTGGCGCAGCTCGTCGAGAAAGAGCGGACCAAGCGTCTTGAGGATGTTTGTCTCGCTGGTGTAGTGCTCGCCCAGCTCGCGGCGGGCCTCGGGGGACTTGACGGCCTGGAAGAGGGAACCGAAGACGGCGGGGCTGATGCCGGACCAGTCGAAGGCGCACGCGCGCATGAGCTCGTCACGCATCGCGGAGGAGAAGCTGGGGATGTTGAGCCGCTCCTCGAAGATCCCGCCGTTGACGTACGGGAAACGCGCGGTCAGCTCGTCCAGGGTCGACTGACGGCACTCCACGGGTGTTTTCAGCGTCTGATAGAGGAGTGCGAGCTGCGCGCCGAGATCGCTGCCGTCTTCGCGAGTTCGGGTCACGAGAAACTCTGCGAACAGGTCGCGTTCCCACAGGCCGGCATCGTCCCCGTAGAGACAAAAGAGCGTGCGGATGAGGAAGATGGAGGCCTCGTGGTCGCTGTAGCCGGACCCGTCCAGGGCCTCGTAGAGGTCGGCCATGACGCGGGCGGCCCGAATCGAGGCCTCCTCCTGCTCGCGCGAACCGACCTGAACCATTCCGTATCCGGCGAGGAACTTCAGGTCGTCGACGTGATCGGGGAGCTGTGCGAGTTCGAACTCCGTGCGCCCTGAATCGATGCCGTCAGCGGTCATCATGTCGTTGTCGAGATCGACGATCCGGATGCGGCGGAAGTCGCTCATAATCAGGAGGCGAGGAGTCTCGACGTCGGCGAGGTCGTGGATGTAATCGAGAGCCTGTCCCTCAGCTTCATCCAGGTTCTTACCCGCGGACTTCATCTCGATGAGCGCCTTACCGGGGATGAGCGCGTCAATGTAACCCTGCCGCCCCGTCGAAGCTCGGTTAGAACGCTTCTCGTAGGCGATAGCTTTGTGTTTGGTGATGCCAAAGCACTTCATGAGTTTGCGCATGAACTCGTGACCGTCCTGCTTCTCATCCCCCACGCAATCGCTCCAGTCGTAAGCGAACTTCACGCACCTGTCGCGGATGGCGTTAATCGAGAGCGTTGCGGGCACGGGCGACTCCTGGTTGTCGATCGAAAGGTTACGAGCGGGGCTCGAGGCTGTTTGCTTGCTCAGCATATCTGGGCTTGACAGTTGGCAAGTATCGCGCGTGAATTTAGCACGGCTACAAGCAGAAATGTGACTCTTTTTCGTACCAGTCCACTGTCTGTAGGTGGGCGCATGCGTGTCGCGACAGCTTGAGAGTAAAGCGGAAGCTGTGAAACAACCGCGCTACTACTCGGCAGGCGGGATGTGCATCATGATCTCGATGGAGTCCATGAACTGGCCCAGCGACTTGTTGAACTTCTCGTAGTCGGTGTGTTGATATTCCTCGCCGACGCGGCCCACCGCGACGTTGACGAAGGACGTTTGGTTGTGGAACACCACCATGGCGGGCGCCTTGATGACGGGCGAGAAGCCGCGAATGGTGATGGAACCGGCCTCGGGGATGGAGAGGATCTCGTCGCGGGAAGAAATCTGAATGATCGCGTCGTCGACCAATACCTCGGGACTATCGGCGTCCGAGGAGATGCTGTGCATGTATGGGAAGACGCCGCGCACCCCCTTGAGCAGCCCCTCCCAGGGGACGCGTTAGGTGAGGTTAAAGGTGGAACGAATCCAGCCGGGTTCTTCAGTGAAGCCGATCAGAAGCATGGCGCGTCCTGTCGTCGATGATGAATATGTGATCGGCATCCTATCAGAGCGGTTGGTTGGCCGAGTGCGAGGACAGGCGAGAGACGCGAGCGGCCCCGTACTCGTCGCTATTGGTGAAAGGACACCATCGCATCATGCGCGTCAGTAGCGGGCGTCCTGACGCGGATAGGTAATGAGCATGTGGATAGGTTAATAAGCTATCCGTATCTGCATAACCTATCCGCAAGCGCACAACCCTATCCGCATGAGGCAGCGTCACCGGGGAAACGGTCACCCTATTTGCCGACGCTCTGCGGGCTGCGTCGATTGCCGCCTTCGACGTCTTCAGGTCGAGGCCGGTGCGGTCCTTGTAGTTCTTGACGGCGTAGATCATCCTGCCCTCAGCGATCATCTGGATCTCCACTGCGTTCAGTTCCGGCAACGAGGCCGGGGAAGGGTAGCGCAGGAACCGGCGGGAACTGAGGCCTGCGGGGCTGCGCCTCGAAGGCGGGGGAGGCGGATCCCGGCGAGGGCCGTGACCCCGGCGTCCGCGTAGGCGGCACGCAGTCGCGCCTCGAGGTTCGCGACCTGTTCCTTCAGACTGGCTGGTTTCTCGGCGCGCAGCTCTTCGATTTCGCTCGCCTGGCCAAACCACTTACCCACGTGTTGCCTCCTCGAGTCGATCACGTCGTTGACGGCATCAATACTATCTGCCCTGCGTCGGGCAGCGAGCCTGCACTCGACGATGCGCCCGAGGCGAACGGGGAGGTGATGCGGGTGATCCCGCCCCGGCCTCGTCGATGACGACGCACGACCAGTGCGCGCCAACGCGCCGTGACCGGCAGAACAAGCCGCCCGCCGCGCCCGGCCCGGTAAAATAGCGGAGACACTGCGAGCAGCGGAGGAAACATGGCAGGCGAATCGTTCTTCGGGGCAAGACACCCACCCACGAGGACCAGCGCGGTGGCATCCCGGCCGACCTGATCCCGTACCTGGAAGCGGCCGACGAGGTCGAGGACACCGAGGCGGGGGAGGGCGCCGACCCTCAGGCGGAGGAGAGCGAACGCGAGGCCGCGCTGCGCGCCCTCGTCGAGCACTCGCTGCTGCTGGGCCCCGACCCCTCCGTCCTCGCGGAGATCGAGGGCGAGGTGGACGAGGACTTCGCCGACGACGCCGCCGAGCACGCAATGAGCGCGCCTCTCACGAGGCTGCGCTCGCGAAGGCTCAGGACGACGTCGCCCTGGACGCACGCGTGCAGGAGATCTACCAGTCCATCGTCGCGCGCGCACCCGAGCACGACATCGATCCCACGCTGGACCGCGTGAAGCTCGCCCTGGACATCCTGGGCGACCCGCAGAACTCCTACCCGTCGATCCACATCACGGGTACGAACGGCAAGACGTCGACGTCGCGCATGATCGACTCGCTCCTGACCGCTTTCGGCATGAAGACGGGCCGCTTCACGAGCCCGCACCTGCTCGACGTGCGCGAACGCATTTCGCTCGAGGGGCACCCGATTACGCGCGAGGGCTTCGTGCGCGCGTGGGAGGACATCGAACCCTACGTCGGCATGGTGGACGAGCGCAGCTCGCAGGAGGGCGGCCCCCGCCTGTCCTTCTTCGAGGTCTTCACGATCATGGCCTACGCGGCCTTCGCCGACTACCCGGTCGACGCCGCCGCCGTCGAGGTCGGCATGGGCGGGCGCTGGGACGCCACGAACGTCATCGACGCCGGCGTCTCCGTCATCACGCCGATCGCCCTGGATCACACGAAGTGGCTGGGCTCCACGATCGAGGAGATCGCGCGCGAAAAGGCCGGCATCATCAAGCCCGGACAGGTCGTCGTCATCATGGCTCAGGAGGAGGAAGTCCTCGACATCCTCCTCGAGCAGGCGCGCTCCGTCGACGCGATCGCCCGCGTCGAGGGCCGCGACTTCGAGGTCGTGGATCGCCAGATGGGGGTCGGCGGCCAGATGGTCACGATCCGCACGCCCTCCGCGGTCTATGAGGACGTGTTTGTCCCGCTGTTCGGCCAGTATCAGGCCCACAACGCGGCGGCGGCGCTCGTGGCCGTCGAGGCCTTCATGGGGGGCCGCGGCCTGGACGGTCGCATCGTCGAGCAGGGTCTCATGAACGCCTCCAGCCCGGGCCGCATGCAGGTCGTGCGTCATTCGCCCACGATCATCGTGGACGCCGCGCACAACCCCGCGGGTGCGGCCACCCTGCGCGAGGCCGTGGAATCCTCCTTTGGGTTCGCGCGTATCGCGGGCGTGTACGCGGCGATGGGGGACAAGGACGTCGAGGGCGTCCTGTCCGAGGTCGAGCCCTTCATCGATCACCTCGTCGTCACGCAGATGCCGGGCGAGCGCGCGGCCGACGTTGCGCGCCTGGCCGAGATCGCCGAGGAGGTCTTCGGTCCCGACCGGGTAGACGTGCGCGAGTCATTGGCCGACGCGGTCGATCGTGCAGCCGAGATCGCCGAGGCCGGGGCCGAGCCCGCGGATCGCAGCGGAGTCCTCGTGTTTGGCTCGGTCATGCTGGCTGGGAAATGCTGGCCCTCGCCGGCCATAGCCCACGCTAGGATGGAACCCGACCAGGGCGGCCGCATCGTGGCGGCCGCCACGGTTGGGAATTCGTGCTCAAAGGTGGCACGATTGACCATGCGTACAAGTACAGATGAGCAATGTGCAAGGAGGCATCATGAAGAAGCTCGTCAATGACGTCCACGCCGTCGTCCGCGAAACCCTCGAAGGTTTCGCACTGGCCCACCCCGACCTCGTCGATGTCCACTACTCGCCGGATTTCGTGACCCGACGCGCTCCCAAGGCTGAGGGCAAGGTCGGCCTCGTCTCCGGTGGCGGATCCGGACACGAGCCTCTGCACGCGGGCTTCGTCGGCGAAGGCATGCTGGACGCGGCCGTGCCCGGCGCGGTCTTCACGTCGCCCACCCCCGACCCGATCCTGGAGGCCACGAAGGCCGCCGACCATGGCGCGGGCGTCCTGCACATCGTCAAGAACTACACGGGCGACGTCCTCAACTTCGAGACCGCCGCCGAGCTGGCCGACATGGAGGACATCACGGTCGCCACCGTCGTCGTCAACGATGATGTGGCCGTCGAGGACTCCCTGTACACCGCGGGGCGCCGCGGCGTCGCCGGCACCATCTTCGTCGAGAAGATCGCGGGCGCGGCCGCCGAGCGCGGCGACTCCCTCGAGGAAGTCACCCGTATCGCCACCAAGGTCAACGGCCAGACCCGCTCCATGGGCCTGGCCCTGGGCCCCTGCACCGTGCCCCACGCCGGCAAGCCCTCCTTCGACCTGGGCGAGGACGAGATCGAGCTGGGCATCGGTATCCACGGCGAGCCCGGATACCGCCGCGGCTCCATGGAGACCGCCGACAGCCTCGTCGCCGAGCTCTACGAGCGCGTGCGCGAAGACCTGGGCCTGGCCGACGGCGAGCGCGTCGTGGCCCTCGTCAATGGCATGGGCGGCACCCCCATCTCCGAGCTCTACATCTGCTTCCGCGCCCTCGCGGCCCTCCTGAAGAAGGACGGCATCGAGATCGCCCGCCAGATGGTCGGCAACTACGTGACCAGCCTGGAGATGCCCGGCGTCTCCGTGACCCTCATGCGAGCCGACGACGAGCTCCTTGAGCTCTTTGACGCCCCCGTGAACACGGTCGCCTGGAAGTAAGCAACGAAGCAGGACAAGGAGAAGCACGATGAGCCTAGATGCAGCGTGGGCACGCCGGTGGATCGAGTCGTCGGCGGCGGACATCGCTGAGCAGCGCGACTACCTGGTGGACCTGGACCGAGCCATCGGGGATGGCGACCACGGCGAAAACATGGACCGCGGATTCAAGGCCGCAGTTGAGGCCCTGGAACAGGCCCAGCCGGGCAGCGTCGCCGAGGTCCTCAAGACGGTCGCCAAGACCCTCATGTCCACGGTCGGCGGCGCCGCCGGTCCCCTGTACGGGACCGCGTTCCTGCGCGCATCCAAGGCCGCCGGCGACGGCGATCTCGACGGCGCGGGCGTGGCAGCGGTAATCGCGGGCGCGCTCGACGGAATCCAGGCCCGAGGCAAGGCCACCACGGGTGAGAAGACCATGGTGGACGCGTGGACTCCGGCCCTCGAGGCCGCCCGCGCCGCCGCCGAGTCCGGTAGCGATCCTGCTGCTGTCTTCGAGGCCGCTGCAGCTGCCGCCGAGGCCGGAGCGGCCGCGACGGAGCCCCTGCGGGCCACGAAGGGACGTGCCTCCTACCTGGGTGAACGCTCCATCGGGCACCTCGATCCGGGCGCTGTGTCCACCTCCCTCATCCTGCGCGCCGCCGTGCGTGCAGCGGGCGAGGCCGGCGCGGCATGAGCGTGCGCGTTTCCTTCGTCATCGTCTCCCACTCGGCCTCGCTGGCCACCGGAGTCTGTGAACTGGCCGCCCAGATGGCCCCCGACGTGCACTTCGAGGCCGCCGGGGGCACGGACGACGGCCGCATCGGCACCTCCTACGACCTCGTGGAGGCGGCCCTCGAGGCCGCCGCCGCGGCCGTGGAGGGCGAGGGCAGCGGCGTCATCGTCCTGACCGACCTCGGCTCGGCCACGATGACCGTCGAATCCGTCATCGACATGTGCGACGAGCCCGAGCGCGTGCGCTTTGTCGACACCTGCCTCGTCGAAGGGGCCGTCGCGTCCTCCGTGCGGGCTCAACTCGGTGAAGACCTCGGCCAGGTCGCCGACGTTGCAGCCGCCCTAGCTCCGCGCGTGGACGACGTGCCCGCACAGGAGGTGCCCAGCCCCGCCACCTGTGCGCCCGGCGGGGGAGGGGCCCAGGCCTCGCACGAGTGGGCGCAGGGGGATGCGGTCGTTGCGGACCCCGTCGGCCTGCATGCGCGCCCGGCCGCCGCCTTCGTGCGCCTGGCGGGCACCTTCGATGCCGAGGTCACCGTCAACGGGGCGGACGGCGGCTCGGTCTTGGAGCTCATGGCCCTGGGCATTACCCAAGGTCAGAGCGTCCATATCGAAGCCAATGGGGCCGACGCCACAGCGGCGGTCGCAGCGCTGACGGATATGCTTGAAAGCGCAGCAACGCAACCGCCAGAATCAAAGGAGACAACGTGAGCGCTAAGAGTGTTCTGCTGGAGCCCCAGCACCTTCTCGACCCCACCCTCGAGCACACCCTCATCGTCGTGAAGCCCGACGGCTACGCCCGCGGCCTGACCGGTGAGATCCTGCGCCGCATCGAGGCCAAGGGCTACACGATCAAGGGCCTCAAGCTCATGATCGCCTCCCGCGAGCTGCTCGCCGAGCACTACGCCGACCACAAGGACAAGCCCTTCTTCGAGGGCCTCCTGGAGTTCATGAGCTCCGGCCCGGTCGTCGCCATCATCGTCGAAGGCCAGCGCGTCGTCGAGGGCATGCGCGTCCTCATGGGTTCGACCGACCCGACGACGGCCCCCGCGGGCACGATCCGCGGCGACCTGGGTCGCGCGTGGAACAGCCCCCACATGGAGAACCTGATCCACGGCTCGGACTCTGTGGACAACGCAACGCGCGAAATCTCCCTGTGGTTCCCGGAGATTTACTGAGTCACGGCTAACCTGCAAGGGTGTACCTCAAGAACCTGACGCTGCGGGGCTTTAAGTCCTTCGCCAGTGCGACCACGCTCGCCCTTCAACCGGGCATCACGTGCGTCGTCGGCCCCAACGGGTCGGGTAAATCCAACGTCGTCGACGCTCTCGCCTGGGTCATGGGCGAGCAGGGTGCCCGCGCGCTGCGCGGCGGGCAAATGGCGGACGTGATCTTCGCGGGGACATCTGGGCGCGCGGCGTTGGGGCGCGCCCAGGTGGACCTGACGATCGACAACACCGACGGGCTGCTCGACATCGAGTATTCCGAGGTGACGATCAGCCGCACGCTGTTTCGCGGGGGCGGCTCCGAATACTCCATTAACGGCACTCCGGCGAGGCTGCTGGACGTTCAGGAGCTGCTCTCCGACACGGGCATGGGCCGTCAGATGCACGTCATCGTCGGCCAGGGGCAGCTCGACGCGATTCTGTCTTCCACGCCTGAGGAGCGTCGCGGCTTCATCGAAGAGGCCGCGGGTGTCCTCAAGCATCGTCGTCGCAAGGAGCGCGCGCTCAAGAAACTGGCCGACATGGACGCGAACCTCGTGCGCGTCCTGGACCTGACGAACGAGATTCACCGCCAGCTCGGGCCCCTGGCCCGTCAGGCGCGGGTCGCCCGTCGTGCCTCCCTCATTCAGGCGCGCGTGCGCGACGCGAAGGCCCGACTGCTCGCCGACGACCTGGCCTCTGCGCTTTCCAAGCTGTCCGTGCTCGAGGCATCGGATGAGTCCGCTGCCGAGCGCCGGGCCTCGCTCGAGGAGCAGATAGCTGCCGCGCGCGCCGAGCTTGCGTGTCTGGAGGACGCTGAGCGCGCGTCCTCGCCGGCGCTCGAGCAGGCTTCCTCCGACTGGCAGTCGCTCACCACGATCACCGAGCGCCTGCGCGGCACGCTGATGGCCGCGACCCAGAAGGTTTCCCTGCGTGCCACCCCCGAGCTGCCCCCGGGCGGTGAGGATCCCGACGTGCTCGATGAGCTTGCTCGCGTAGCGGGTGCCGAGGACGCCGCGCTGGTGGGCCAGGTCGAGGCCGCGCGCTCTGCCCTGACGTCTGCGACTCGCGCGCGCGAGGCCGCGGAGGACGCCGACGATTCCGCGTCCCGCGAGCTGGCCCGCGTCAACCGCGTCATCGCCGACCACCGCGAGAAGGTCGCGCGCCTGACGGGCGACGCCTCCACGGCCGCGTCTCGCCTGGAGGCAGCGATCGCCGAGGCGGACCGTGCGTGGGGCGCATACCGCGCGGCTCAGGAGCGCGCTGAGGCCGCCGAGAAGGCGGTGCCCGTGTCGTCTATGGGCACCGTTGGTGTGGACGACTCTGCCGCTTCGGGTTCCTTGTCCGAGGACGAAGCCGGTGGGGGGAGCGGCCCGCGCACACGCCGAGGCCTCCGCCCGCCGCGACGCTGCGCGCGCCCGCGTGGACGAGCTGCTCGGCATCGAACGCGAGGCCCGCGCCGACCGCGCGCGCTGGGAGGCCCGCCGCGACGCGCTCGAGCAGCTGCTCGCCCCCGAGGACGGCACGGCCGAGCTGCTCGGACGCCCCGGAGTGCTCGGCCAGGTCGCGCCCCTCCTGCACGTCACCCCCGGTTTCGAGGACGCCGTCGCCGCCGCGCTGGCACCCTTCGCCGACGCCGTCGTCGTCGACTCCCTAACCCGAGGCCTGGGCGAGCTGGACGCGGCCCGCGCCGCCGGGCGCTCGCTACGGCTTGTTGTGGCATCGGGTTCTTCTGGTTCTTCCGGTACTGCAGATGATCCCGTGGATGGGACCGGCGGGGCTGCCCGCGCCGATCTGCCCGAGGGGGCGACGTGGCTCGCCGACGTTGTCACCTGCGAGGGAGCCGCCGCGCCCCTCGCGTCCCTGCTGGACGGGGTCGTCGCCTGCCCCCTCGAGGTCGCCGCTGCTGCGCTGGACGTGCCTGGCGTGCGCGCCGTCGTCACGTCAGGTGGGGATGTGCTGCGCTCCTGGTCGGTGGAGGGCGGCCGCCAGGCCTCCTCCGTGCTATCCGTGCGCGCCGACTACGAGGAGGCTTGCGCGCAAGCCGAGGCCGCCCAGGCTCGAATGGCCGAGGTGTCCGAGCAGCTCAGCGAAGCGAACGCCCACCTGGACCGGCGCATCCGCGAGGCGAACGACGCCCTGAAGGCCCTGCGCGAGGAAGATGCGCAGCGCGCCAAGGAAGCCCAGGAGCTGGCACGCGCCCAATCCGCCGCACAGGCCGCCCGCGCCGAGGCCGAGCGCGCCCACGACGTGGCACGCCGCGCCGACGAACAGGTCACGTGGGCCCGCGAGCAGGACGTCGCCGCCCGCGCCCGCCTCGACGGCGCCGACACCGTCGGCCCGCCCGAATCCCTCGAAGACGCACAGGCCCGCGCCGACGCAGCCTCCCGCGCCGCGCGCGAGGCACGCGACGGCGAAAACCAGGCGCGCCTGGCGCTGCGCTCCCTGGAAGAACAGTCGCGGCGCGCAGCCTCACGCGCCCGCTCCCTGCGCCAAGCGGCCGCCGCCGAGCGCGAGGAACGCGCCCGCTACGCCCAGCGCGAGGCCGCGCGAAAGACGGAGCTGGCCACGGCCTCGGACGTGGAGGCCGCCGCGCGCGTCGCCCTCGAGGCCGCCGAGCGAGCCCTGTCCCGGGCCGCCGCCGAGCGCGACCGCCTGAGCGAGAGACGCTCCCAGGTCTCCCAGGAAGTCTCGGACGCCCGCCGCGCCCTGGACCGGCTGAGCGCGGAGCTGTCGGAGGCCACGGCCTCGGCCCACCAGGGGCAGATCGCGGCCGAACAGACGCGCCTGCGCGTCGAGGACCTGCAGCGGCGCGCCCTCGAGGAGCTGTCCCTCGAACCCGAGCAGCTGCTCGCCGAGTTCGGGCCCGCAGACGCTGGTGCCGATGCTGCCGCTCGACCCCGATCAGGTCGAGAAGGCCGCGGCCGCCGAGCCGAGCGCGTACGTGCGCGCCGAGCAGGAGCGGGCGCTCGCCAAGGCGCAGAAGGACTTGGAGAAGCTGGGGCGCGTCAACCCGCTGGCGCTCGAGGAGCACGAGGCGCTGGCCTCGCGGCACAAGTTCCTCGTGGACCAGGTCCAAGACCTCAAAGCGTCGAAGGCGGACCTGCTGCGCATCGTGCAGGACGTGGATCGCCTGGTTCAGGAGGCCTTCGCGTCGGCGTTCGCCGAGACGCGCGAGCAGTTCGAGCACGTGTTCGGCGTGCTGTTCCCGGGCGGGCAGGGCGACCTGGTGCTCACCGACCCGGACGACATGCTCTCGACCGGCATCGAGATCGAGGCGCGGCCCGCGGGCAAAAAGGTGAAGCGCCTGTCGCTGCTGTCGGGCGGCGAGCGTTCCCTGGCCGCGATCGCGTTCCTGGTCGCGATCTTTCAAGGCGCGCCCGTCCCCGTTCTACGTCATGGACGAGGTCGAGGCCGCCCTGGACGACATGAACCTGACGCGCCTGCTCGCCATCTTCAAGGAGCTGCAGGAGACCTCACAGCTGATCGTCATCACCCACCAGAAGCGCACGATGGAAATCGCGGACGTCCTCTACGGCGTCACCATGCGCGACGGCGTCACGACGGTGGTGTCCCAGCGCTTGGTGGACTAGGGGAGTGTACTGTCAAGCGTCGCTGATAGCCTTAACGCATGGTGGAACGATGTGGCGCACGTGAGCGGGACCAAGGCGACAGCTTCGACAAAGGCGTTGACCGGGCAGCTTTCGGCGAGCTGACGACCCGATGCGATGACGTCAGTGAACCGTGGCTCGCGGACGCCGATATCTACGACGAGAAAGGTGCTCCGGCCGCGTTCGATGAACAAAGCATGACTGCCCACGAGGCATGTGAGACCGGTGTCTATCATCTTGCAGGTGGTTGCGTCGTTACCGATGCTGATCTTGAGGCAGACGCGGCGCGCTTTGAGGTGGGAGAGTCCACTGGTGAGTGGAGGATCGTATAGGAATCGTTATTCGTATATCACTATGAAGAGCCAGTTACGCGCGCGCCAGCTGAGAGATTCTGGACCGGGAAACGCCCATGATCCAGGCAGTATCGTCAATGGACAGGCCTGAGGCGCGCAGTGCACGAGCGACCTCGCGGGATTGAGCAGCAGCGGCTGCTTGGGCATCAATGGCGTCTTGTGTCGCAGCCTTTGCTTGTTTGACGGACTGTGCCTGTGGGATAGCTGGGATGATGGTGATATCCCAGTCCCTGTGGTCGACATCTGGGTCAATCGTGTCCAGGTAATCGATCACTTGCTGTCGGGCGTCGGAAAGGCGTCGGACCTGCGTCATTGCGTGGTCGTCGTTTAGGAGCTCCCAGCCACCACCGAGTTTGCTCTCCCACCGCTGGGCGGTGACGATAATGCTCGTCATTTCTGTTTGCTCCTTTCGATAGCCTCAAGGGCTTGTCGTGTTAATGCGGGCGACACTTCGCGGGTCTGTGTAATAACAACTGTGATACCGTCCTTCGACCAGACCTCGTGATCCCCTTTTCCCTGGCGGGCGACGAAGCCAGCCTTGAGGAGCTCTCGCTTCAGCTTGCGGTATGGCATTGGTCGCGTCATGACACAAGTTTAGTCCCCCTAAACTCGTTGGGCAATCCGATTGCGGTGATTGCTCGGTAGGTAGGGGTTGGCTGTACTGCGAAACGCGGGCGGGGACCCCGTCGGTCCCCGCCCGCGCCTGCAAGCCGTGCATCCCGCCGCTGCGGGAGGCTCGCTTTCAGTCGTTCATGAAATGACGCTCGTCGAGGATCTGTGCGCCGCCGCCCACCAGCGAGGGCAGGTGCTCATTTGCGTGGTGGCCGCAGAAATAGAGCTGGCCACCCGAAGGCATCGTCGCACGAACCCAGGCGCGAGCGCCGCAGGCGTCGCAACGATTCGCCGCGTTCAGCTGCGGCTCGTCCAGTACGGGGCGTTCAAGAGTCTGTGCGTTCATGCTTCCATCACACACCATCGTCCCGCGCCTCGCACCCCTGTTCACCCGGGGCGCAATCGACCGCCCGCACGCCGACACAATGAGAACGGGGGAGCACAAATCCCTCCAACCGCAGCCCCGTCCGCCCCGAAAGCGCGCCCACCAGCGGGATCCAGCCCCGGCCTCGTCAATCGTGGAAAGCGTCCCAGAACCCGCGCCACGCGCACCGTTGGCCACAAACGAGCGTTGACCCACATATGATGCACCTCGTGACTCCTACCGACGCATCCGACTACAACGCACGGCACCTCTCGGTCCTCGAGGGGCTCGAGGCCGTGCGCAAGCGCCCCGGCATGTACATCGGCTCGACCGACCACCGGGGCCTCATGCACTGCCTCTGGGAGATCATCGACAACGCGGTCGACGAGGCCCTGGAAGGTCACTGCGACACGATCGACGTGCGCCTGCACCCCGACCACTCCGCCTCCGTCGCCGACAACGGCCGAGGCATCCCCGTCGACATCGTGCCCGGCCAGGGCCTGACGGGCGTCGAGGTCGTCTACACCAAGCTCCACGCCGGCGGTAAGTTCGGCGGCGGCTCCTATGCGGCCTCGGGCGGCCTCCACGGCGTCGGTGCCTCCGTCGTCAACGCCCTGTCGGCCCGCCTCGACGTGCAGGTCGACCGTGGTGGCAAGACCCACGAGATGTGCTTCCGTCGCGGAGAACCCGGGCAGTTCGACGACTCGAAGCAGCGCACCCCCAACTCGCCCTTCAAGCCTTTCGTGGACGGCTCGACCCTCAAGACCGTCGGCAAGGTGAAGAAAACCCAGACCGGCACGCGCGTGCGCTTCTGGGCGGACTTCCAGATCTTCCCGGCCACCGAGGGCTTCTCGTGGGAGAACCTGCTGGCGCGCGCCCGCCAGACCGCGTTCCTCGTGCCGGCCTGACCATCAACTGCTACGACGAGCGCGGCGAAGAGGAGCTCCACGAGAGCTTCCGCTTCGACGGAGGCGTCGTCGACTTCGCGAACTGGCTGGCCTCCGATGGCCCCGTCACCGACACCTGGCACATCACGGGTGAGGGCACCTACAACGAGACCGTGCAGGCCCTGGACTCCGAGACCGGGCACCTGCGCGCCACCGAGGTCGAGCGCACCTGCGAGGTCGACATCGCGCTGCGCTGGGGCATCGGCTACGACACGACCGTCCAGTCTTTCGTCAACATCATCGCCACCCCCAAGGGCGGTACCCACGTCACCGGTTTCGAGCAGGCGGTCCTCAAGACCCTGCGCGCCGCGATCGATAAGAATGCGCGTAAGCTCAAGGTCGGTGCGAAGGACGGTCGTCCCGAAAAGGACGACGTCCAGGCCGGCATGACCGCCGTTATCACCGTGCGTTTCCCCGAGCCTCAGTTCGAGGGGCAGACGAAGGAAACCCTGGGAACGCCCCAGATCCGCACCGTCGTCAACCGCGTCGTCTCCGACTGGCTGAAGGCCAAGTTTGCGTCCTCCAAGCGCGACGACAAGCAGCAGACCTCCCTGCTCATGGAGAAGGTCGTCGGCGAGATGAAGGCTCGCGTCTCAGCGCGCATCCACAAGGAAATCTCGCGTAAGAAAAACGCGCTCGAAACATCCTCGCTGCCCGCCAAGCTCGCGGACTGCAGACTCGAGGACGTTGAGGAGACTGAGCTCTTCATCGTCGAAGGCGACTCCGCCCTGGGCACGGCCAAGGCCGCGCGCAACTCCCACTACCAGGCCCTCTTCCCGATTCGAGGCAAGATCCTCAACGTGCAGAAGGCCTCGACCGCGGACATGCTGGCCAACGCCGAGTGCGCCAACATCATCCAGGTGATCGGCGCGGGCTCGGGCCGCACCTTCGACCTGCCTCAGGCGAGGTACGGCAAGGTCATCCTGATGACAGATGCCGACGTGGACGGCGCGCACATCCGTACCCTGCTGCTGACGCTGTTCTTCCGCTACATGCGCCCCATGGTCGAGGCCGGCCGCATCTACGCCGCCGTCCCGCCCCTGCATCGCATCGAGGTCGCGGGCAAGGGGCGCAAGAAGCGCGAGTATATCTACACCTACTCCGAGGACGAGCTGCATCGTAAGCTCGCCGCCCTGCGCCGGTCGGGGCGCACCTGGAAGGAACCGATCCAGCGCTACAAGGGCCTGGGTGAGATGGACGCCGACCAGCTGGCGGAGACCACGATGGACCGGGCGCATCGCTCGCTGCGCCGCATCACGCTGGCCGACGAGGAGGCCCTGCGTCAGGCTGAGGATGTGTTTGAGCTGCTCATGGGTTCGACTGTGGGCCCGCGTAAGGAGTTCATTGTCGAGGAGTCCGCGGGGCTGGATCGTACGCGCATCGACGCGTAATTTCAGGCAAAAGTGCCCGCACGCTGCACAAACGTTCATACGTGTTGACCATATGTCATGCGCCAGTGTGACTAAAGGCCCGATCAGCCGGTAGGATATTACGCATGACAGGACTTGCGCAGCGACTCACGCCGCCCGGGTCCGTCCCGTACCCGGGCAATCACCTCGGGTTGCGCTGGCGGCCCATGATCGGCCGCGACGCGCCCGCCGTGTACGCACTTATCTCCCTGATCGAAGACGACGACAACGCCATTCGGCGCACCTCCGTCGACGACATCGCGGACATGATGGAGGGCGAGAACGGGCGCGACTGGGTGGACACGATCGTCGGCCTGGACGCGAAGCGAAACATCTGCGCGGTGGCGTCCGTGCGCGTCCTGCGAGGCATCCACGAGGCCGCGACCGCCGTCGTCAGCGCCTTCATCCACCCGCACTGGCGTGGCCGAGGCGTGGGCCGGGCTCTGCTCTACTGGCAGGACGGGCGTGCCCGACAGATGCTCGTCGAAGCTTTCGGCGCCGAGTCCGAGGTGCCCGCTTCGATCTCGAATCTCGTCGATGCACACATGACCGATCGTCGTCGCCTCTACATTGCTGCCGGCTTCTTTGCTAAGCGCACGTATCAGGTCATGTACCGCGACCTGGCCGGCGGCGAGGTGCCCGTGCCCGCGCGCCACGGATACCGCGTCCTGCCGTGGAACCAGGTTCCGCAGGAGCAGATCCGCGCCATCCACATGGAGGCCTTCCAGCAGTCGTTCCGTTCGCCGCTGCGCGCCCTGTGGTGGGACGACGCGATGAACCACTTCGACACGCGCTGGTCGTTCGTGGCCGTGGACGCGCAGGGCGAGGTCGTCGGCTACGCGATCACCGGGCGTCCCGCGCAGCGCTGGGTGGCCACGGGCCGCTCCGAGGCTTACATCTACCTGCTCGGTGTCGCCGAGGCTCACCGCGGACGCTCCATCGCGAGCGCCCTCGTCGGGCATGCCGTCGCTGCAGCATCCGCGTCCGGCGCGTCGCGCATTGGCCTCGACGTTGACATGTCGAGCCCGGACGGAGCACATAAGATTTACGAACACCTGGGCTTCGTGGATGAAGCCGCCGAGGTTTACTACACGATCGACCAGTAGAGACGGAAGGAGGCGAGCATGAGCATTCCTCTCGCGCAGCGAGCAAATGCCCCCGAGTTCGTCCCCTTCCCGGGCGAGCATCATGGGATTGAATGGGAGTCGCTCTCGGCTGCCCACCACGATGGCCTGTCCGCCCTTTTCGCCCGCATGGAGGCCCGCGACAACCCGCCGTATCGCACCAGCCCGGACGAGGTCGAGGAGATGCTCTCGGCTGCCTCGCAGTGGCGTGGCCTCGTCGGGATTGCCCGCAGGGGGATCGCAGCGGGGCGCATCGTCGCCTTTGCCCAGGTGGTCCTGCGTTTCCCGGGGCGCGTGGAGTGCGTGTGCGTCGGGGGAGTGGACCCCGACTTTCGGCGCATCGGCCTCGGCAATGCGATCGTCGACTGGCAGGAGGGTACTGCTCGCCAGATGCTGGCCGAGGTTGAGGGTGATGCTCCCGCCCAGATCACCTGTCACGTTGAGACCGGCCAGGATGATCTCGAGGCTCAGCTGAAGGTTCATGGCTTCCGCTGGACGCGCACCTACTACGAGCTGCGTGCCTCCCTGGAGGGGCTCCCGCGGGTTCCTGACCTGGGATCGTACATGAGCGTCGAGGCCTGGGGTCCCCAGTGGGAGGAACCCGCCCTGCGCGCGGCGAACCGCCTCAACGAGTCCGAGTGGGGCCGGCCCCCGCTCACTCAGGAGCAGTGGATGCAGGGGCGCACGGCCTTCGCTCCCGAATGGTCGTTCGTCGCCGTCGACCGCACGGGGGACCGTCCCCGCGTCGCCGGCTTCCTCCTGGCCTCGCGCTATGAGCAGGATTGGGCGGCTCTGGGCTGGCGCGAGGGGTACATCGACCAGCTGGGCGTCCTGTCCCAGTGGCGCGACAGTCGCGTCGCGGACGCGCTCATCCTGGCCTCGATGTGGGCGCAGAAGCGCGACGGTATGGATCGTGCGGGCACAGGCGTGGGCTCCGCGAATCACACGGGCGCTCTCGCCATCTACGACTACCTGGGTTTCCGCACGGTCGGGCAGACCCGGCTGTACGCGATCGAGATTTGATCATCGTTTCGCATCGTGGATATTTCCGCGCATGTCCTTGTGTTATTGTCGTTACTTTTTCTTTGTCGGTGGGCGCTGTTCTTCCTGTTTTCTTTTTAGTTTTCATATAATCGCTTCTTAGGTCCTAATCGTCCGACCAATTAAATTCTTAGGCTCACTGCGGAGGACCGCGAGCGTCCTCGGTGCCACGCGCGCCCCTCTCCACAGTGCGGAGCCAGCATGACTACGAAGTCGTCAGTACAAACCACATCCATTCCGCCCCTGGTCATTCGAAGTGCCATTGTCGCCTCCCTCGGCGGCCTGCTCTTTGGCTTCGACACCGCCGTCATCTCCGGCGCGGAAGAAAAACTCACCCAGCTCTACGCCCTGTCCTCCACGGGCGAGGGCATGATTGTCGCCATCGCAACCATCGGTACGATCTGCGGTGCCATCGTTGCCGGTAACCTCGCCGACCGATTCGGACGTAAGCCCATCCTCTTCTGGATCGGCATCCTGTTTGGCCTCGGCGCGCTCGCGACGGCCCTGGCCCCGCTCCCCACACTGGTGAGCGCAGCGGATGGAACGGTGTCGGCCTCGTCCGCGTTCCCGATCACCTTCTTCATGATCTTCCGCTTCCTCGGCGGCGTCGGCGTGGGCCTGTCCTCCGTGGTTGCGCCCATCTACACCGCTGAGATCGCGCCCGCGCGCGTGCGCGGACGGCTGGTCGGCCTCGTCCAGTTCAATATCGTCTTCGGTATCCTACTGGCCTACGCGTCGAACGCTGTTATCCGCGAAATCGCGCACGAGGAGACCGCCTGGCGGTGGATGCTCGGCGTCATGGCCGTGCCCGCCGTGTTCTTCCTGATCTTCCTAGCCACCGTGCCCGAGACTCCTCGCTGGCTCCTGGCTCATGGACAGGAAGATCGCGCCGTCACAATCTCCGAGCGTCTCACCTCCTCTCAAGCCGAATGCGACGAGCAGATCGGAGAAATGAAGGCGCAGATCGCCGAGGATGCCGCCGGCGGCAAGGTCGCCTTCTTCACGCGCCGCTACCGCAAGGTCATCCTCATGGCCTTCTGCATCGCGATGTTCAACCAGCTCTCGGGAATCAACGCGATCCTCTACTACGCGCCCAAGGTCATGAAGCTCGCGGGCGGCGCCGCCGTCCTGGGTGACGCTTTCCCCTACATTGGCTCCGTCATCGTCGGCCTCATGAACCTGATCGCCACCATGGCCGCTCTGACCGTCATCGACCGCATCGGGCGCCGCCAGCTCATGATCGTCGGCTCGATCGGATACCTGATCTCGCTCGGCTTCCTCGCCGGCATGATGTTCGCGTACGAGAACGGCTACTTCGAGGAGGGAAGCGCCGCACCCGTGTGGCTGATCCTCCTGGGTCTACTCGGCTTTATTGCCTCGCACGCGTTTGGCCAGGGTTCCGTCATTTGGGTGTTTATCTCGGAAATTTTCCCCAACCGCGTGCGCGCCCGCGGCCAGTCCCTGGGATCGCTCACGCACTGGGTGTTCGCCTTCATTACCACCTACGCCTTCCCCGTGCTCACCGATAAACTCGGCGGTGGCTACGCTTTTGGAATCTTCTTCCTCGCGATGGTCGGTCAGCTATTCTGGGTCCTGAAGGTCATGCCCGAAACGAAGGGCATTCCGCTCGAAGAAATGGAAGAGAAAGCTGGGGTTGACGAATGACTAGAATCGTGAACATCGGGGAAGCTCTCATCGACGAGATCACCCGCCCGAACAGTGAACCCGTCGAGGTCGTCGGGGGATCGATGCTCAACGTCGCAGCCGGTCTGACCCGGCTGGGGCACGAATCCGAGCTGGCGACGTGGTTCGCGCGCGACGCTCGCGGCGACAAGGTGCGCGCTCACGCCGAGGCCGCCGGAGTCGTCCTGACGCCCGGCAGCGACGGCGCTGAGTTCACCACGGTGGCTCACGCCGCCGTCGACGAGAAGGGCACGCCACCTACGAGTTCGACCTCTCGTGGGACGTTCCCGCCGTCGAGGACCCGGACACCGTCGGGCACGTCCACACCGGCTCCTACGTGGTTGTCGTCGAGCCCGGGCGCCGACAAGGTCCTGGCCGCCGTCAAGCGCCAGGCCATCCGCGGCACCGTCTCCTACGACCCGAACATCCGCCCGGCTCTCCTGGGCACGCCCGGACGAGGCCCGCCCGCACATCGAGGCGATCGTGGCCCTCGCGGACGTCGTGAAGGCATCGGACGAGGACCTTGAGTGGCTCTACCCGGGCCGCCCCGTCGAGGACGTCATCCGCGAGTGGTCGCAGTCCGGCCCGTCGCTGATCCTGTGCACGCGCGGCCCCTGGGGCGTCTACATCAAGGCCGCCGCCGAGCGCGACATGCTCGTCGTCGACCCGCTGGACGTTGAGCTGGTGGACACCGTGGGCGCGGGCGACTCGCTCATGGCCGGCCTCATCTCCGGCCTGGTGGACGCGGGACTCCTGGGCTCCGGCGAGGCGAAGCAGCGCCTGCGCGAGGCATCGTGGGACCAGATCCTGCCCGCCATCCACCGCGGCATCATCACTTCGGGCATCACTATCCTGTACCAGGGTGCATACTCGCCCACGCGTGACGAGGTAGCCGACATCCTGGCTGCCGATCGGACGCTGCGGGGCTGACAGGAAGCATCCCTGAACGAATGGGTGTGGGCCCGGCCAATCGGCCGGGCCCACACCCATATCTGCCGGTCTGTGGTCGCTGTGCGGTCTTCGGACACGCTTGTCAATGTGAACAAGTGGTCATATGCTTGCAGGGGTCTCATAGTGTTCCGTGGAACACGTCATTTTCGGCCTTGGTATTCGTGGAGGTGACGCGTGGCTGACGTTGGCTTTGACTCTGATAAGCATGCCCAAACAAGCGGAGATATGGAGAAGGGGGGCAATCGCTCACTGACTCCTCTCAGGCGATCAGTCGATTGATCGATGCTCAGAAGGCGTCATACTGGTCCGAAGAGGCGGGGTTTCAGGCGATGCGCCGCTCGTTGATTGCATATCTGCGGACTGAGAAAGACGTCGTCTCCAACCAAAAGGTCCGTTTCCAGAAATTTGATGGCGACGTCAATACAGCTGTGAGCGCTTTTGAAGCCGCCGAGCAGGGTAACGCCGATGAGCTCGCTCGGATCCTCGCTTCTATGGACCCGCAGCCTGCAGGCTCACCCTCATCCCCTGCGACGCAGGCACCCTCGCAGATCGCGGGCGGGGGCACAACACAGTCTGGAAATGCCAACGGTGCTGCGACGCCTAGCGCAGGTAGTAGTAGTTCCGGCGCCGGCACAAGTCCCACGCAGAACGCGCCGTCTGAGGTCTGAGAAAGAGAGGAATCATCATGGTTGATAGCCCCATGTACGACCGACTCATGCGCTTGGTCGCCGCCATTGAGAGCGCCTCCGCACTCGATGCCTCGGACGATGAGCACAACACGATCGTGTGCGGCCTGAACGAGGCCAATAACGTCACGCACCACATGCGCTCCTACCAGGGCTTCACGGGTGAAACCGGCGATCAGATTGATGCGTGGACCGACGCGACGATGAAGCAGGTCCAGGGAATCAAGGAGAACCACAACACCGCGATGGAGTACTACGTCGAGGCGCGGCGAGCCATGAGGCATATTCGTGAGGAGGCGCAGCAGCTTTCGCCGACTCTCATCGACTCCCAATCTGCAGAAGCTCGCTGACGCGACGCACGTGGCGGTACCCGTCGTGAAGTACCTCGGCCCGTTCGGTGAACCGATCAACACGGTCGCTGTGTCGGCCGATGCCTACTTCCAGGCGCTTATCGCTCAGGCCAATGCGCAGCGGGAGGTCGCGGCGACGGACATCCTCGAGCGAGCGAATAATACGATGCAAGGCTTGGCGGATGGTATTTCCGCTCAGACGCAGCAGCTCGATGATCCTGGCGCACACCAGTGGTCCGGGCAAGGACCGTCAATTCCTTCGATTCGTAACGACATCGAGAATGGATACCTGAACGTCTCTCCACACGCGCCTGGCGTGTATCCCGGAGATCGCGATAGTGACTACGGGCGTTCCGATCTGCGTGGCACGGGTTCCGGCCTCTACGCGGATGGCTATGACGAGGGTGGACCTGTCAACGGTCGTGTCATGTCCTCGCCCCGCATCCCGAACGAGTACATAACCGAGGGAGAGGCCGGCTCACGACTGAACCCCGTCACCGACCCGCAGGATCTTATGCGTATGGACCTGCTGCACACGCGGGTGAATGGCGATCGGCACGCGAACGGAACGGTAGGAGGATACACGCCCGCGCCGCCCGTCGATCGCTACCACCCTCTGTGGAATGTGAACGGCGGACCGGGTAGTGAGGCAGCGCTTGCGGCCCGTATGGGTGGTGCCGGCGTTCTCAGGGGCAGGTGCTCTGGGGATGGGCGCCGCCTCGCGCCTCGGGGCTGGAGGAATGAGTGCGCTGGGGCGTGCGGGTGCTTCCGGCGCATCTGGTAGCGGTCTATCGGGAGCGGCTGCCCTTCGAACGGGATCCTATTCAGGCCCGGGATACGGAACGTACAGGCTCCTGCCACCGGTGGTGCAGGGAACGGTGCCAGTGGAACGACCGCCGCCCCCGGTGGATCCGTCGGCTCCGGTAAGGTCTCGGCCTCGGGAGGCGCTGGTCAGGGGAATGCTCGCGGTGCCGGTGGCTTCATGGGTGGAGCCGGTGCCGGTGGGGCTGGCGGTAAAGACGATAAGAAGAAGTCGGCGCGTCGCAAGTACACGCCCTTCCGCTTTGACGATGATGGAGATGAACTGCCCGAGGGCTACGTGAATCCGATGTCGCAGACCTACGGGTCGGATACGGACTTGAGCCCCGCCCCGCGAAAGGACGATGGATGGGATCCGCGCCAATGGTAGAGCAGAGACGAGCGCCTCGTAAGCGCAGGCACGCATGGGGAGCTTCGGCTGCCGCCCTCGTCGTTGCTGCCGGAGTTACGACGCTTCCAACCACTCCATCCCGGGCAGACAATACGATCACCGCGGCGGACCAGCCTTACTTCGCGTATTACCACCTGGATCAGGCCAGGGCAAAAGGGTACACGGGTAAAGGCGTAACAATTGCGATGATCGATGGGCCTGTTGAGACGACGGCTGCAGAACTCACGGGCGCGTCGATTCAAGAACGGGAGACGTGCACGATTAACTCGTCGCTCGCATCGAAAAGCCACGGTACTTCAGTGGCCTCAGTTTTGGTCTCTGGAAGCTATGGCGTTGCACCAGAAGCCACACTTTTGACGTACCGTACTGGTTCTAAACAAGATGGTGATCAGCCATCATCCGATTGCTCGGATAACGGTAAGCATTTGAAATACGGTTATTCCTGGTTGCTTAACGCAGCCATGAATGATGGTGCGCAAATTATTAATGTCTCATCCTCGAGTACCTCTCAGGAAGATCCCCTTTAAATGGGCAATTGCACGATCCATGGTTCAAGGAACGATCGTTACGGCTTCTGCAGGTAACGGCGGAGCAGATGATAATGCGACCTCGTTGTCGCAGTGGTCTGGCGTAGTAGGTGTTACTGCTATTGGAACTGATGGTAATCGTCAGGATTATTCGTCGTGGGGGCAGGGAGTAACAACAACGGCGGTCGGTGGGCCGCTGTCTGTGCATGATTACGACACTGGGCAGATTAAACAGGTGTCAGGTACGTCGGTATCTGCGCCCATTGTCGCCGGCGTCCTAGCGCTCGCCCGCCAGAAGTGGCCGAACGCGACCTCCAATCAGCTGCTCCAACTCCTGGTAAAGACGGGACTGAACCCCGACCACACCTGGAATCAGTACACCGGCTATGGCGGCATCGATCCGGGGGCGATCCTCAATACGGATCCCACGACGCTACCCGACGTCAATCCACTCGCTGACAAGGGGAATGGATCGAGCCCGACCCCCGACGAAGTTCAGCAGTATGCGGACGGCGTCGTCAGTCCCCTCCAGATTGTCAACGACAACTCGTATTCTTACAGGGGCTTTGACGAATCCTTGATCACCGATCCGATGGTCATGGTTCCCACGCATCTGGGAACCAGCCCCCGCTATCACGCGAAATAAGCGCGCACGCACAGCTGACAAAGCGGTGGGGTGGCCGGGAGAAATCCCGGCCACCCCACCACTTAAAGCGACAGGGGCGCGTCAGCCAATCGACGCGATCGCGAAGGTGATCGGCACGCCCGAGCCATCGCGTCGCTCGTCCTCCGCGGGCAGCTCGATGGGAGAACCGTCCGCGGACGCTGCGCGGCCCGGCTTCGTTCCCACCCACGCGATGTCGAGCCGATCCTCGCCGCGCAGGAAGCGCTGGCAGCGCACGCCCTGACCGCCTCGACCCTTCGCCGGGTAGCAGCCGAAAGGCGTCACCTTCACGGTCGTCTGACCCGTACCCGGCAGTGCGCCCAGCGCCGCCGCAACCGTCACGACGACCGCATCGATAGGTGCCTCGACCACCCAGAAGCCCAGGGCCTCGGCCCCGGCGTTTAGTTTCATGCCCGCCATGCCGCCGGCCGTGCGACCCTGCGGGCGTACCTTCGCGGCGGGGTGCGCAGCAGCTGCGCGTCCGACGAAAATAAACACGAGATCCGCCCCGTCCGAGCAACGATCAAAGCCCACGAGACGGTCCCCGTCCTCCAGGGCGATGACCTCCCACTCGTCGCGCTGAAGCACATCCGGGCGCAGGCGCTTGACGGTTCCACGGGCCGTGCCCATGGCGACGACGTCCGTACCCTCGGGATCAAGCAGACCCACCGCGGGAACATCCGTGTGTAGCAGCAGAGACGCGGGCATAGCGCCCGCCAGCGACAAGCCCGTCTCGAAGCGGGGCAGCGCCGGCAGGTCCACGACGTCAATGCGGTGTGCGAGACCGTCCTCCGTCACCACCGCCACCTGCGAGCGGGCAGTCGACGGCAGCTGCGTGCGCCACCCGTCCGATGCGGCGCGCGGCCCGGGTTCCAGCGGGTCCCCACCCTCCACGCGGGCGAGCGCGCCCGAGGAGGACAGGACCACCACACACGGATCGTCAGGAATCTGCAGGTCGAGGCCCTTGCCCGAACGTGACACCGACGGCAGCGCCGCCAGCGCTGCATCGTCGGCTGCGGCTCCCACGGGCGTGCCCGTCGAAGCCAGGAGCAGCGTGCGGCGCGGCGTTCCCAGGCGATCCGAGACCTCGCGCAGCTCCTTCTTCACGAGAGCGCGCAGCAGCTCGGGATCCTCCAGGATCTCGCGCAGCGAAGCGATCTTCGCCAACAGCTCGTCGCGCTCGGTCTCCAGCTCGATACGCGAGAACTTCGTGAGGCGGCGCAGACGCAGCTCGAGGATGTAGTTGGCCTGGGCCTCGGACAGGTCGAACGCCGTCATGAGCGCTCGCGCGCGATCTCCGCGTCGTCCGAGGACCGAATAATCGCGATGACGTCGTCAATATCCAGGATCGCGATGAGCAGCCCCTCGACTAGGTGCAGGCGATCCTCGTACTTCTTCAGGCGGAAGCGGCTGCGGCGCGTCGTGACATCCAGGCGGTGATCCAGGAAGACCTGCAGCATCTCCTTCAGGCCCAGGGTGCGCGGCTGGCCGTCCACGAGCGCCACGGCGTTGATCGAGAAAGAATCCTCCAGTGGCGTGCGCTGGTAGAGCTGCTGAAGCACCGCCTCGGGGTTGAAACCGTTCTTCACCTCAATGACCAGGCGCAGGCCGTGGATGCGGTCGGTGAGGTTCTGGACCGAGGAAATGCCCTTGAGGCGTCCCGCGTTCGCGTTTTCCTTGATCTTCTCAATGACCTTTTCGGGGCCCACCATGTAGGGCAGCTGCGTGACGATAATGCCCATCTTGCGGGCAGTCACGCGTTCGATCTGGACCTTCGCGCGGGTCTTAAACGCGCCTCGACCCGTCTCGTAGGCTTCCTTGATCCCATCGAGACCCACGATGACGCCGCCCTCGGGCAGGTCGGGACCCGGGATGTAGCGCATGAGGTCAGCGACAGACGCCGATGGGTTATCCAGCAGGTGGATAGCGCCCGCGATTGTCTCCGACAGGTTGTGCGGCGCGATGTTCGTCGCCATGCCCACCGCGATGCCCGAGGCGCCGTTGACCAGCAGCTGCGGAAAAGCGGCCGGCAGAACGTCCGGCTGCATGAACTGGTTGTCATAGTTGGGGACGAAGTCGACCGTGTCCTCGTCCAGACCGGTCACCAGGTCCAGTGCGGCGGGCGCCATGCGCGCCTCGGTGTAACGCGCGGCGGCTGGGCCGTCGTCTAGAGAGCCGAAGTTACCGTGCCCATCGACCAGGGGGACGCGCAGGTTAAACGGCTGAGCGAGGCGCACCAGGGCCTCGTAAATCGCGGAATCGCCGTGCGGGTGGAGCTTACCCATGACCTCGCCGACGACGCGCTGGGACTTCACGTGCCCCTTGTCGGGGCGCAGCCCCATCTGATCCATCTGGAACATGATGCGGCGCTGGACGGGCTTGAGGCCGTCGCGCGCGTCGGGGAGCGCGCGAGCGTAGATCACGGAGACGGCATACTCCAGGAAGGACCCGCGCATCTCATCGGACACGTCGATCTCTGTGATGTTCTCGTCCTTCTCAGGGATGTCGACGACCTGGTCCTTCTTAGCCATACGCGCAATTATTGCGCGGGTCGGCGCTCATTTCGACTGGCGCGCCGCTTCGGGGCACAATTGGAGGATGGACACATGGACCCGTATCGAACGTGGGGGCTTCTATCCCAAGGCGGTGCAGCGTGCGCTGCGCCGAGCACTGGGCGCCGCGGAGCCATTGGCGACGCTGTGCCAGGTGGACACGGGCTTCGACCGCGGGACGGTCTTCCGTCACCTCACGATTGCGTCGTTGACGGATCGCGCTATCGTCCAGCTGCACGTCGATGAGATGGACGCGGGTTCGGCGACGATCGCGACCGCTGTGCACCGCGTGGGAGACATCGCCGGGTACTCCACGATGGAGGTCTACACCGACCCCGAGAACGCGACCGGTCTGTCCGAAATGACGATCGCGCTGGACCTGAAGGGTGCGCGCCACCTCGAGCTTGAGCCCGCCCGCTGTGACGACCCGAATTGCATGGCGGACCACGGTTTGACGGGCTCGTCTTTCCCCGACGACCTGACCTTCCGCATCTCGGCGGCCGCCGACGGGCAGGATGCACTTGACGAGGCCATGGTGTTCGTTGATCGACTGGCACAGCTGATGGGGACCCGCAGTGAGTGAGGGCCTGGGGACGCTACATCTGCCCGGAGCGGACCTCCCCGGTGTGGGCGACCCTCTCATCACGAACGTTGTCGCGGGTGGCCTCGCCTCGATCGACCCCGCCCTGCCTGGTGCATCAGTTCAGGCCGCCGCCTCACTCGGCATGGCGGCGGGGGCTGACCAGCTGCTTCTTATCCTCGTGGACGGCCTCGGATACGAGTTCATCCAGGAGTATGCCGGGCACACTCCGACGCTGCGCCGCATGCGAGACGATATCCGTTCAATTCACACGGTTGTCCCTTCGACGACGGCCGCGGCGATCACTGCGTTTGGGACGGGAGAGCGTCCGGGCACCACGAACATGGTGGGCTTTTCCGTTGCCTACGGCGGCGGCGTCATGAACCTACTGGCGATGGAGGGCGGACCGGCGCCCACCGAGTGGCAGCCGGTCCCCACGTACTTCGAGCGCCTGGCTGCCGCGGGTGTTGCTTCGGCGGTCATCTCACCGGCGCGTTTCGCTGGCTCCGGCCTGACGGGGGCGGCATTGCGTGGTGCGCGTCATGTGCCTGCAGAGACGCTCGACGACCGCGTGAGCGCCGCGTTGCGTGAGCTGCGCGCCGGCACGCCCGTTGTCTACCTGTACTGGTCGGAAATCGATCACGCGGGCCACGGATCGGGAGTCGGCTCCGACAGCTGGATCGGCGCCCTGGAAGAGTTCGACGCTGGCCTTGCGCGCCTGCTCAGGTCGCTTCCCGCCGGCGTGCGGACCGTCATGACGGCCGATCGCGGATGATCAACGTCGATGCGTCGCAGATCGTCGATGTCGCTTCCACCCCCGCGCTACGCGATGGCGTACGCGTCGTCGCTGGGGAAACCCGGGCTGTACACGTTCACACCGATGAGGGGCGCGCCGACGAGGTCGAGATGCGCTGGCGCGACGTTCTGGGGGAGAGCGCCTGGATCATCTCCCGCGAGGAGATCAGCGCCCTCATCGGTGAGGGCGACGGTGCATCGATCATCGGAGACTTCCTCGTGCTCGCACGAGGCCGTTGCGGAGTCGTCGACTCGCGCACGCAGAGCGCGTCTGCGATCGCGATGCCAGGTGTTCACGGGTCGCTCACCTCCACGGAAATGCGCATCCCGGTCGTGGTTTGGTCCTAAGAATCCGCTGACATGCGGCAAGCGGCCGCTCTGTGCCAAGAGCGACCGCCTGCCGTGAGCGAGTCCTTAGGATTTCGAACCGAAGAGGATCTCATCCCAGCTGGGCACCGACCTGCGGTTTTTCTTCGAGGAAGCGCGGGCCATTCGCGAGCCGGTAATCCCCTGGGAGGGGACAGCCCCCGTTGCGCCTTCCTCGGCCTTGCCCGGCGCTGAATCAGTGGGTGCAACAGCTTTCATGGGAATTGCTGGGGTCTGCTGCTCCTCGGCCTGCGGCTCGCCCGCATTCTCCTCATCCGAGGAGGTGGGAGCTTCAGACAGCCACGGGAGGGCGCCCGACGAGGCCGGGGCCTCGCTCTTGGACGAGCGTGATGCGACTGGAATGGATCCCGTCGCCGTGGGGCGAGCTGACGGGATCTGGCCGGTCGCGGGGAACAGTCCGTCCTCGGCCGTCGGAGCCGGCACCTCGGCCTTCGTGCGTGCGGATGCAAGCGAATAGATGCGCGCAGAAATGGGGCCGGTGGAGGTATCGGGCTCGGTTGCCTCCGGCTCCTCCTCACTCGCAATTGCGGCGAGGTACTCGGCTTCCTCGTCCACCTCGTCATCCAGGTCCAGATCAATCTGCTGACGCTTACCGCGCGCAGCGTTGAGCTGATCGAGGATCGCCTCACGGTTACGGAGGTCTTCCTCATCCGGATCGGGGGCGGGAGCAGGTGCCGTGCGCGGCAGGGGCGTAAAGATCGATGCCGTCGGGGACGTGGACACCTGCTCCGTCAGCCACTGAGCTTCCTGGTCGATAGCCTCGAGAGAACCGGAATTCGACAGATGCCAGTGCGCAGCATGCTCGGCTGCGCCCTGCACGAACGTGACGATAATCTGCCAGGGCTCTCCCGCCTCGCGCGTCGCAGCCCACTCCAGGGAAGTGGGATCAACGCCACGCGCCGCCAGACGATCAACGACCAGATCGCCCATCGTCGGACCGCCCTCGCCGATGCGAACAGCGCGCGCACGCGTGAGCGCGTAGTCCTTTTCCGCCTGAACGGGAGCCTCGAAGCGCTCCACCGCGCTGACCTCCATCCCGTGCTCGGAGGCGATCTCCGCGGGGGTGGCGCCCGCACGCAGCAGCGCCTGGATGTCACGAGGAGCGAGAATCGGACGAGCGGGCGCAAGCTCCACCCGCGGACGGTCACGGCGCGTCGCGCCGCGGAGCTCGTCCGAGATCAACACCGAGTAGCGTTCACCCTGGGCATCGGTGAGCACCAGGGACTCGCCATCAGCGCTGGTCCCGAGCAATTCGAGCTCAATCATCACTTCCTCCTCATACGTCTAGGTCGAATCGTCTCAAATAATGCCGAGAATGTCGCGTAGTCGTGCGCGTGTCACACAAACGGTTGCACATTAGCCTCATAAGTGTTATCCTCCCTGCGCACAGACCGCTCGCGCGAACCGGCTCGAGTGGCGAAAGGGGAGAACCATGGCAACCGATTACGATGCGCCGCGCAAGAACGAAGACGAGGTCGCAGAGGACTCGATCGAAGAGCTGAAGTCCCGTCGCAACGACGCCGGCTCCGCGGAGATCGAGGAGGATGAGAACGAGGCCGCCGAGAATTTCGAGCTTCCCGGCGCTGACCTGTCAAAGGAAGAACTAACCGTTCACGTTGTTCCCCGTCAGGAAGACGAATTCACCTGCTCGCAGTGCTTCCTCGTGCACCACGCGTCGCAGCTCGACCACGTGGACGCCAACGGTGCCCCCGTGTGCACCGAGTGCGCGATGTGAGGTAGGACGATGTTCGGACGTAAGAAGAAGACCGTCGAAGACGAGATCGAAGAGGTCGAGGCCCTGCCTCGCCTCAGCGATGAAGACGCGGAGATCTGGAGCGAGCCCGGCCCTCGCAACTACGGTGAGGTCGACGCATCCGAAGGCTACGTCGACATGGGATCGATCCTGTTCCCGGCGGTTCAGGGCATGCAGCTGCGTACGCAGGTCGCGGACGACGGCACGACCGTCCTGCAGATCCTCGTCGTGCTCGGCAACTCCGGCATCCAGATGAGCGTCGCCGCGGCACCCCGATCCGGGGGTGTGTGGGAGGAACTGCGCGAAGAAATCCGGAAGGGTTTCGAAGAGCAGGGTGCCAAGGTCGCCGACTATCCGACACGCTACGGCAATGAGCTGCTCGTCGATATGCCGATGCAGATGCCTGATGGTCGCACCGCGACCTCCCGCATGCGCATCATCGGTCGCGAAGGCGACCGCTGGTTTGCGCGCATCGACATCCTCGGCCCGGCTGCCGCGAACGAGGAAGCCGGCGTCGAGATCGAGAAGGTCATCGATCGCATCATCGTGCGACGTGATGACCACCCGCGCACGCGTCTGGAGCTTCTCCCGGTGCACCTGCCCGCGGGCGCTCAGGAGGCCTGAGATGGCCTCGTGGATCGCTCGGGTCGGCGCCGCGCTCGGCCTCGATAAGGATGCGCGTTCCCTGGATGCAGCTCTCGACGAGGATTCGGCGCGCGCCGCCCGCGGCATCACGCCTATCCGCGACGTGACGGACCGCTCTCACGCGCTCGTTTTCGGCACGCTCCTGGGCATGACCTACCCGCCCGAGGAGGGCACTCAGCGGGTGCTTGTCGCCACGCTCTACGACGGCACTGACACCCTGGAGCTGCGGTGGCCCGGCCGCACGTCTATTCCCGGACTCAGCGTCGGCCAGCGCCTCGAAGTTGAGGGCACTGTTGGGCGTACAGGGGATCGCCTCGTCATCATCAATCCCCTGTATCGCGTTATCGCAGGGGAAGGCTGATGCCGACCCCACGTTGGATGGATCAGGCGAACTCCGAGGACTTCTCCTGGTCGGAGGCGCTCGGAGGTACGCGCGGAGTCATCGAAGCGACAGCTCCGGGCCTCGTGTTCGTGATCGTCTTCGTCGCAACGCGTGCCCTCGTACCGACGCTGGTTGCAGCATCGTGTGTGGCACTACTTTGCCTGCGCGATCCGACTGGTTCAGCGACAGGGAGTCCAGCAGGCACTCTCAGGGCTGTTCGGCGTCGCGATCGGCGTCATTTTTGCCGCAGCCACGGGGCGCGGGAGAACTACTGCATGGGGGCATCGCCACGAACGTGGCCATGGCCCTCGCCTTCGCCCTGTCCGTCCTGTGTCGGCGAGGCCTCGTCGCCCAGTTCTACGGGCCACTGACGGGTCTGGCTCAAGGATGGCGGACCGACCCGGCACACGCGGACCTGGCGCGCAGGTGCAACCTGCTGACGTGGATGTGGGCGGGAATCTTCGTGCTGCGTGTTGCCGTTCAGGTGCCCCTGTGGCTGAGCGGCCAGGTCGCGGCGCTCGGCGTCGCCAAGCTGGCCCTGGGCCTACCGCTCTTCGCCCTCGGTGCTTGGGCCACCTGGTGGGGTCTGCGCGGCTACTCCTCGTCCTCCGAAGAAGCCTCGGGCTCAGGGGAAGCGACCAACTGACGAAGCTTCGTCAGCTCCTGAGCATCCGCGTCGGGCACGAGGAGCAGGAGCTCATCGGAGGCCTCGAACACATCGTCGGCGCTCGGCGTGATCGGACGGCCGTCGCGCAGGAGAGCGGCCAACACAGAGCGCGCAGGCAGCTCGAGGGAGTGGACGCGCTTGCCGACGACCGGAGAATCGTCCGGCAGGATGAGAGCGTGCATAGACACGGCAGCGGTATTGAAAGAGAACAGGCGCACCGGGATACCCACCGAGACGGCCTCTTCGACGAGAGACGTCATGATACGAGGCGTCGACACCGACACGTCTACACCCCATGCCTGATCGAAGAGCCACTCGTTCTTCGGGTTGTTCAGGCGGGCGACGACGCGAGGAACCGCAAACTCCGTCTTAGCCAGCAGAGAAATGACGAGGTTCGCTTTATCGTCCCCCGTGGCGGCAACCATGACGTCGGCCTCGTCCACGCCCGCGTCGTGCAGGGCATCGGGCGAGCATGCGTCTGCGAGCACCCAGTCAGCGTCCGCGACCGAAGAAATACGCAGCTTTTCGGGCATGTTGTCGATCAGGGTGATGTCGTGACCGTGAGCGAGGAGCTCCAGGGCGACGCTGCGTCCCACCGAACCGGCACCGGCAATGACGATCTTCATGCTCACTCCTCCGTCTTGGGCGCGCTCGCCAGCTGATTGCGCAGCGTGGCCGTATCTGTCCCATTGATCGCAAAGTACAGTTGGTCGTGCTCCTGAACGACTAGGTCAGGCGATGCCGTGCGAATCGACCCCAGGCGCGAGGTAAACGCGATTCGGCATCCCGTCAGTTCCTCGACGAGCTGGAAGCTCAGCCCATACCAGGGCGCCGAAGGCGTCGCGTTGACGAGAGCGACCTCACCGGTCGGATGTGACCAGATGAGTGAGGCATCCGGTGGCAGCAGGCGACGCAGGACCGAGTCCGCGGTGCGCTGGACAGACGCAACAGTCGGAATGCCGAGGCGCTCATACAGGTAGGCGCGAGTCGGGTCATAGATGCGCGCAACCACGTGTTCAACGTGAAAAACCTCACGAGCAAACGCGCGCTGCAATAATATTCGAGTTATCGCCCGATGAGACTGCCGCAAACGCGTACGCATCCTTAATGTTCGCTTGACGCAGGCAGTCGCGGTCCATGCCCACGCCCGTCACGCGACGGCCGGAAAAGTCCGGTGACAGGCGAGAGAAAGCCTTGGAATCCTGGTCAATAACCGCCACGGAATGACCCGCAGCGTCCAACGTCGATGCAAGGCGGGCACCGACGCGCCCGCAACCCATGATCACAGAGTGCACGACTAACAAAGTACTCCGGTCCCCGCAGAATAGCCATGCGTGACGTTTCGGCGTTCCCATTGCTCAGCGAGGTGGACTAGGCTTGTTATTCGTGACGAACTTGTTGGCCTACGCAAAGCGCGTGCTCATCGGACGCCCGATGCGATCGGACGCGATGGGCCACCAGCTTCTCCCCAAACGTATTGCTCTGCCGATCTTCGCGTCGGATGCGCTCTCGTCGGTCGCCTACGCGCCCGATGAAGTCCTCCTGACGCTTGCGCTCGCCGGATCCATGGCCGCCCTTCAGTCGGTCTGGGTGGGCGTTGTTGTTGCTCTCGTGTTGGCTGTCGTGGTCGCGTCCTACCGCCAGACGGTTCACGCCTACCCCTCAGGTGGCGGCGACTACGAGGTTGTGACCACGAACTTGGGTCGGTCGTGGGGGCTACTCGTCGCCTCGGCCTTGTTGGTCGACCACATCCTCACCGTTGCGGTCTCGATTTCGTCGGGTGCCAACTACATCACGACGGCAGTCCCCGCTCTCCTCGGCCACGAGGTTCCCATCGCGGTGGCGCTCGTCATTATTCTGGCGACTCTGAACCTGCGCGGTACACGCGAGGCCGGTGGCGCGTTTGCCGTGCCCACCTACCTGTACATGGGCGCGATCGGCCTCATGGTCGTCGTCGGTTTCGCGAAGATGGCAACCGGGCATCTGGGCGCGGCTCCGACGGCCGCCTACGACCTCGTTGCTGCCCCCGCTCACGCGGACGGCCTCGCCGGACTCGCGGGCGCTTTCCTCCTCATGCGCGCCTTCTCGTCGGGTTGCGCGGCCCTCACCGGCGTCGAGGCGATCTCTAACGGCGTGCCGATGTTCCGCCGCCCCAAGTCGCGCAACGCGGCCACCACGCTGGCAATGCTCGGCCTCATCGCGGCTTCGATGATGCTCTCGATCCTCGTGCTGGCCCGTGCGACCGGCGTGAAGATCGTCGACGACGCGGCGAGCCAGCTGACCTATCAGGGCGCGCCCGTCCCGGAGAAAACGCCGATCGAACCGGCGATCTCTCAGATTGCGTCGGCCGTGTTCGGACAAGGGTCGATCCTGTTCATTCTGATCACCGTCGTCACCGGCTTCATCCTGGTTCTCGCCGGTAACACGGCGTTCAACGGATTCCCGACGCTGGCCTCGGTCCTGTCTCGCGACTCGTTCCTGCCTCACCAGATGGTGCGCCGTGGCGACCGCCTGTCCTATTCGAACGGCATCGTGGTTCTCACCGTTGCGGCAGTCGCACTCATCGTTGGTTTCCAGGCACAGACGACGCGCCTCATCCAGCTCTACGTCGTTGGTGTCTTCATTTCCTTCACGCTCTCGCAGCTGGGCATGATCAAGCACTGGAACAGGCAGCTGCGTTCTCGCCAGTCCGGCCAGGCGCGCATGGCCGTCCGCGCTCGCGCGCCGTTAACATTGTCGGCTTTATGATGACCGGCATCGTGCTGCTCATCGTGTTGGCCACGAAGTTCACGCACGGCGCGTGGATTACTCTGCTCATGATCGCGGTCGCGTTTGGCGTCCAGATTTCGATTCACCACCACTACGAAACGGTTCGCACGCAGCTGCGCGTGGACGACTGGAACGCGCGCCGCGCCCCTGCCGACCCGCGTGCGTGCCCTCGTGCTCGTATCGTCGTTGTCGCGCCCGGCAATGCGTGCCATCGCGGCTGCGCGCGCGTCGTCACCGACGTCGATCGAACTCGTCTCCGTCGTCGCGGACGACGAGGAAGAAAACAAGATTCTGCGCCAGTGGAAGGCTTCCGGCGTTCCCGTGCCGCTGACCTTGCTGTCTGCGCCCTACCGTGACATCTCATCGGTGATCCTGCAGTACGTGCGCGGCCGCCGACGCGCGATGCCCACGGAGATGCTCGTCGTCTACATGCCCCAGTTCCTCGTGACCCACTGGTGGGAAAACTTCGTCCACAACCAGTCGGCGCTGCGCCTGCGTGCCGCGCTGCTGACCGTTCCGGGTGTCGTCATTACGATCGTGCCCTGGCAGCTCGGCGAGGACGATATCGTCGAGGGCCGCCAGCGTGTCAACGACCCGTTCTTGCGCGTCGGGGCATCGGCACCGAGTGAGTCGAATGCCCGTACTGAACAGCCTGGCACCGCCAGCGGTGACGCCACCCCTGAGGAGAGTGCATGAGCCCCCGTTCGTCCCGTCGCCGTCCCTCCCCGCGTCGTCGTCACGCTTCTGCGCGTGCGCGCGAGGGGATTGGTGAGATCCTCCAGCTCACCGTCGGCGAACCCGCACACGGTGGGGCGTGCGTCGCCCGCGACGAGAGCGGGCGCGTCGTCTTCGTGCGCCACGCGGCACCCGGTGAGGTGGTCCGTGCAAGGGTCACCGCCGTTCAGAACAAGCTCGCGTGGGCGGACGCTGTGGAGATTCTGGAGCCCTCGCCTGATCGCGTGGAGTCCGTGTGGCCACAGGCCGGACCGGGCGGTGTCGGTGGTGGGGAGCTCGGTCATCTGACCCCGGCCGCGCAGCGTGAGTGGAAGTCTCGCGTGATCGCCGGGCAGCTGCGCCGCGTGGGCGGCGAGGCCCTGGCCGAGGCCGTGGATGCCCTCGGGGAAGTGTACGTCGCACCTGCGCCTGGCGACGAGGAGCCGCACGATCCGTTGACCGGTCGCCGCTCGCGCATCGACGTCGTCATCGATGCGGATGGTCGCGCAGGCATGCACGAGTTCCGCGGCCGCCGGGTGATCGCACTCGATGATATGCCGCTGGCTGTTCCAGGGATCCGTGAGCTCGGCCTGTTCGACGCGGATTCTCCGTGGCGTCGACTGTAGCCGGGGATCGGGCGCGCTGTCGCCCCGTCCGGTGGTGATCCCGTCGTCCTGATCGGCGATGACACCTACGCCGCGGACGGCGAGCGTGTTGACGCCGACGTCTTGCGTTGAACGTGCCCGTCGGCTGCGGCGTCGAGTCGTACCACGTGCGTCCCTCCGGTTTTTGGCAGACCCACGTGCGCGGCGCCGAGGTGCTCGCCAACGCTGTGCTTGCTGCTGCGTTCGGATCGGACGAGGCCGGGGCTGGCCGTGCGGTCATGGAGCTATACTCGGGCGCCGGCCTATTCTCCGTCCCGCTCGCACGCGCCGTCGGCGAATCGGGGCGCGTCGTGACGCTCGAGGGCGACGAAGCGGCCGTGCGTGACGCGGGCGAGAACCTCGCAGCTTTCGACTGGGTGGACGCGTTCGCCGGCAACGTGGATCGTGAGGGCGTTGTCGACCTGTCCGGGCAGCTGGGTGCCGTGCCCGACGTTGTCGTAGCCGACCCGCCGCGCGCCGGTGCAGGAGCCGAGGTGTGCGAGGCTATCGTCGCCACGGGTACCCCGCGCGTCGTCCTCGTATCCTGTGACCCCGCTGCAGGCGCGCGCGACCTGCGCACTCTCACCGAGGCCGGATACCAGCTCGAATCGCTGCAGGCGTGGGACCTCTTCCCGCATACCCACCACGTGGAGATGGCCTCGGTTCTGAGCCGCTAGCGGGTCTTCCTGCGCTCAAGCATGCGCGAGCCCCACGACGTCTGCGTGCGCGCCTCAATAGCACGGCGCTGATCGCGGTACATGCGATCCACCAGATCGCGCTCGGACACCCAGCCAACGACACGTCGATCAACGTCCACGACCGGCAGAGCCTGCAAGCCGGTACGGCGCAGCGCCCCGAGAACCTCGGACGGAGGAGCGGAGGCAGCCACGGCCTCGTCGATGAGAGGCAAATCCGATAGGGGAGCGTCGAGAGAGCCATCCTCCTGGGTGAGTTCGGCGAGGCGTAGGGAGGACACCAGGCCGATGAAACGCCCTTTGTCGGACACGACGGGCAGGACCGTCTCCCTCGTGCGGCGCAGGGCAGCGATCGCGGATGCCGCACTCGTTGTCGAAACCAGCGTCTCGGGGGCCTCCATCATCCACTCGGAAGCCGCGGGTACCCAGCAGTGTTCCGTCGACCGGATCGTCGAGCACGTCACCGCGGCGGCGCAGCTTCTCCGTGTAGATCGTCGCACGCGTGAGGAAACGCGACGCCCCCGTCGCGATCACGACCGCGAGCATCATGGGCAGGATGAGCGAGAACTGGCCGGTCATTTCCACGATAATGAGGACAGCGGTCATGGGGGCTCGGGCGGCACCCGCGAAGGCGGCACCCATACCGACCACGGCAAAAACACCGATGGGAGAGTTCGATACGGGGGAGATGATATTCCCGAAGGCTGCACCCGCCATCGCGCCAATAAAGAGCGTGGGTGCGAAGACGCCACCCGAGCCACCCATACCGATCGTGAACGACGTATAGACGGCGCGCCCCAGCATGAGGGCAAGAAGGAATGCGATCGAGAAGTTTCCGGCGATCGCCTCCTCCTCAAGCGGATAACCGGAACCGTACATGTAGGGGAAGGCGACGAGAGCAGCGCCGAGTGCGAGGCCGAGGACCCCCGGACGCGCCCACTCAGGCAGGTGCGTGCGTGCCCACACCCAATCAATCGCGTCCTCTGAGGCATACAGGAGCTTCGAGAAACCCAAGCCGCACAGGCCAGCAACGAGGCCGAGAACGCCGACCCACCACATGTCCGACATGGACGCGAACGTCAGGTTGTCGGCGACGTGCACGACCATTTCGTCGCCCTGGAGGAGACGCGCGACCACCGACGAGGTGACGGCTGACAGAACGACGAAACCGAAGGTTTCAGCAGTGAACTCGACGAGGATAACCTCAAGAGCGAAGACGGCACCCGCGAGAGGTGCATGGAACGTGGCCGCGATGCCGGCCGCCGACCCGCACGAGGACAGCAAGACCACGCGAGAGACGGGCATATGCAGCCACGAGGCGATGGTTGACCCGAGCGACGCCCCGACTTGGACGATCGGGCCCTCGCGGCCGGCCGACCCGCCCGAACCGATGGTGAGCGCCGAGGCCAGAATTTTCACGATGGCGACACGCCCCGGGATGCGCCCTCCCTTGCGGCGCACGGCGAGCATGACTTCGGGGATACCGTGTCCTCTCGCGGAAGGGGCGAAGCGCTGGATGAGCGGGCCGTAGAGGAGACCGGCCACGGCGGGGGAGAGAAGCAGGAAGAGCCACGGTGCCCACCCCCAGACGCCGTGCGACTGACCGATGTGGGTCGTGTACTCGTCGAACCCCGTCGACACCCACGTCCATGCGCGAATCGCAAGGTTAAACAGGACGGCCGCCGCGCCGACGACGCTGCCAACGAGTGCAGCGGCGACGCCGAGCAGGGAACGATGCGCGGCGACCGCATGGCCGACGCGTCAGCGAGTCCCCGCAGCCGGTTCCTCTGACTGCGGGGACTGTGTCGTATGTATCACAGGTTTGCGATCTCCACGTGAATGGGGGCATCAGTGGCGATGCCCCAGACGGTCCGGTAGAAGGACAGCTCAGACTGCCATGCATCCTTGATGTTGATGGCCGAGCGGAAGCGGTGCCCCTCACCCTGATACAGCTTGAGGGCAACAGCATTGCCGTTTGCGCGCAGCGCCTCGTACATTTCCTGTGCCTGCGAGACGGGGACCACCGGATCTGCGGTTCCCTGCAGGAGCATGAGGGGTGCCTTGATGTGAGACACTCGGTTGATCGGCGAGCGCTGCGTCCACACCGGATCCGACCTATCGTCTGTACCGAGCAGAATGTCGTCGTAGTGCGACTCAAACTTGTGGCTGGTTTCGGCCAGCTTCGCCAGGTCCGCGATGCCCGAGAAGGAAGCGCCGGCGGTGAACACTTCGGAGGACGCCAGCGCGTTGAGCACGGTGAAGCCACCGGAGGAACGGCCGCGGATCGCGATCCGCTTGGGATCGACGCGCCCCAGATCAACGAGGTACTGGGCGCCGTCGATGCAGTCCTGAACGTCCATGACGCCCCAGTGGCCGTTGAGACGCTGACGGTAGGGACGCCCGAAGGAGGTCGAACCGCGGAAATTCACGTCTAGAACAGCGAAGCCGCGGCTGGTCCAGTACTGGAACGGTACCTGCAGGCCGGGTCGTGCTGCCTCGGTCGGGCCGCCGTGCACGTTCACAATGAGGGGCGGAAGCTCGCCCTCAGGCGCGGTGAAATCGGGGTTCACGGGCGCGTAGTAGAAGCCGTGGGCCTCCTCGCCATCCGAGGTCTTCCACGTCAGCATCTCGGCCGTGGAGACGAGCGCTGTCGGGACCTCGGCCTCCGACGACGGACGAAGCACCTTGGTCTTGCCGCGCGACACTTCGATGATGGCCGGCGTGTGGGTCGCGGAGTCAGCAAGGAAAACGACACGGCCGTCAGCGGCTGCCACGTTGCCGATGGGCCACCAGCCGGTCGCCCACTCCTCGGCCATGCCGTTGTCGATACGAACGGTTCCGATGTGCCACACCTGCTCCTCGGTCCACGAACACACGAGGTAGTCGTTGTCGTAGTTGTCGTAGGAGTGCAGGCCAAGCTGCCAGTGCGGGTGCGAGAACGCGCAGTGTCCAGGGTGCAGTGCACGGGTGCGCAGGCGGGAGGTCCACGCGTTCGCATCCTCGCCTTCCTTCCACACGAAGCCCTGGGTGCGGTAGAGGTTTGCCCAACCGGAAGAATCGTCCACGTGGATCAGATCGCCGTCAAGGGTCCAGCGCGGCTCGTAGACGCACACGTCAGAGCGATCCACCAGGATAACCTCCCGGTCGATGGTGCCCTCGAAGGTGAGGGAGGCGACACGCAGCTGGGAATAGGTCCACGGCATGTTCGGGTGATTCCAGGTGATCCAGGCAATCTTCGTACCGTCCGGGGAAACCGTTGGCGCCTGCGCGAAGTCGGTGCCCTCGAACACCGTGATGATTGCGCTGTCGTCACGGGCGGCAGAGCCGTCGAGCGGGATGGCGACGATCTTGTTCACGGGCTCGCCCGGGGCCGAGTGATCCTCTGCCACCGCGTACACGAGGCCGCGCACGTCGGCGATCCAGAAGTCGCCGTAACGGACCTTCGACAGGGTTGTCAGCGGACGGATGACACGGCGAGGGTCGGCCGTATCGAACGCGTATACGCGGTCATCGGTCCGATCGGAGAAGACGATGACGCCGCGTGGTGAACGGCATACGCCTTGCCGCCGTACTCGTGCACGCGTGTGCCGACGTCGGGCAGACGAGAACCATCGATGAGGGGCAGAACCTCACCCGTCTCGCCCGTCGCGCGACGGCGCAACAGAGTCCCGCGTCCACCCTGGAGTGGATGTCCTTCAACCCAGTAGGTATCGGGTCCGTCGACACGAACCTGGGAAAGCGTGACCGAACGGGCGGTGAAGGAATCGCCCGAGATGGGGGACTCCCACAGGCCGTGGGGTGCGACGGTGACGGACATAGTGCCTCCTTGAGCGGTACGGCGAGCCAACAGTATCTATCTTAGTGCGCGCGCTTGTCGCCTGCGCGGGTCGAAGGCTGCTGACATGCACTTTGATCTGTAGGTGAGACGCTTCGGCAATTACACTGGTTGGTATGTCTGGAACACGAGAGTCGCGCGACCTGCTGTCGCGCTGCAGCGCACCGCGGGAGCTGCGTCGCCTGGAACGCGCGCAGCTGGACGAATTGGCGGCGGAGATTCGTGCGTTCCTCATCGACAACGTGTCCCGCACGGGCGGGCACCTTGGCCCCAACCTGGGGGTCGTTGAGCTAACGATCGGGTTGCACCGGGTGTTCCGGTCCCCGCAGGACACGATCGTGTTTGATACGGGTCACCAGACGTACGTGCATAAGCTCCTGACGGGCCGTCAGGATTTCTCGTCGCTGCGCTCGCCGGGCGGGTTGTCGGGCTATCCGTCACGCGCCGAATCTGAGCATGACGTTGTGGAGTCTTCGCATGCGTCCTCGTCGATCGCGTGGGTCGATGGCATTTCGAGGGAAAAGCACCGCCGGGGGAACCGCACGTGGACGGTTGGTGTCATCGGCGATGGCGCGTTGACCGGCGGCCTCGCGTGGGAGGCGCTCAACAACATTGCGACGGCGAAGAACCGTCGCATCGTGATCGTGGTGAACGACAATGGGCGCTCGTATGCGCCGACGATCGGTGGCCTCGCCGATCATCTCGATGCTTTGCGTACCTCGGCGGGCTACGAGAAGGCGCTGGCCTGGGGCAAACAGCATCTCCTCAGTCACGGAATGCCCGGCCGCGCGGCCTACGACGCGTTGCACGGCCTGAAGTCCGGCATCAAGGACGCGCTCATTCCCCAGGTCATGTTTGAAGACCTCGGCCTCAAATACATTGGGCCCGTCAACGGTCATGACATTTCTGCGGTGGAGACTGCGTTGCGCCGCGCGCGCTCTCTTGGCGAGCCAGTCCTCGTTCATATGATCACGGAGAAGGGACGCGGATACACCCCCGCTGAGGAAGACATCGCAGACCGTTTCCACGCCGTCGGGCCGATCCACCCGGAGACTGGCCTGCCCGTCGCTCCCGAGCGTTTTGGGTGGACGGGTGTCTTCGCCGACGAGATTTGTGCTCAGGCGGCGAGGCGCGACGATATCGTCGGTATTACTGCGGCAATGATGCGCCCGGTCGGTCTGGGCCCGATGCACGAGGCCTACCCGGGGCGCGTGATCGACGTCGGCATCGCCGAGGCCGAGGCCGTCGCCTCCGCAGCCGGTATGGCCTACGAGGGTGCGCATCCCGTCGTCGCGCTCTATGCGACTTTCTTGAACCGTGGCTTCGACCAGCTCCTCATGGATGTTGCTCTCCATCGCGCGGGTGTGACTTTCGTGCTGGATCGCGCGGGTGTCACGGGTGCGGATGGCGCTTCGCACAACGGTGTGTGGGATATCGCGATGTGCTCCCTGATTCCGGGCCTGCGCTTGGCCGCACCCCGCGATGAGGACAGTCTGCGCTCACGTGTACGTGAGGCGCTTGACGTTGATGACGCGCCCACCGTTATCCGATACCGCAAGGGTTCTCTGCCTGCACCCATGCCCGCGCTACGCACCGTTGGGGGAGTGGATATTCTTTTTCACGAGGCCGGGGATCCCTCATCCGATCGGGTTCTCATCGTCGGTACGGGGGCATGTGCGCCCGACGCGATGGAAGCCGCGCGCCGCCTGGCCGCCGACGGTGTGAGCGTGACCGTCGCGGATCCGCAGTGGATGATCCCGATCTCGCCCGATCTGGTGTCGCTGGCGGGGGAGTACGACTGTGTCGTGAGCGTCGAAGATGGCATCGTCCAGGGCGGTTTCGGCTGGTCGCTGCGCGATGCGTTGGCGGAGGCGCGCGTGCCCGTACGATGCCTCGGCGTCCCGCAGGGATTCCCCGAGCACGGTGATCGTGCAGCGATAATTGCCCGCTTCGGCTACGACGCCGACGGCATCGAGAGCGCCGTGCGCGAGCTACTCGAGCATATCTCCGCCCGGTAACGGGTCCTTGGTCAGACGCCGAGCGCGTCGCAAATCGGATCGAGCGTCAGGTCGATCTGCCAGTCGCGTGCACCGCGATTGACCATGCGCTCTTCGACCTCGTCGCCGGACGGGCGCGACGGGTCGAGGGGCGCCCATGCAAGGTATCGCTGTACCTGGGGAGCGAGCACAACCTCGGGTGCCAGCCCGAGACTCGACGCTACGGACGCGACTGCGTTGCGCACCGTTCCCAGGCGTGCGGCCGAGGCCTCGTCGATTCGGTTCCAATGACGGGGCTCCGGGATAGAGCCCGGCTGAACGGGTTTGCGCTTCGGCGGAAGTTCATCCTCCGTCATGGCGGCCACACTGGCGAGCGCGCGCATCCACTCGTCCTCGTACTGGCGGGCGACGGGGGAGCGGAACTCGCTGATGCTCATGAGGGCCCGCCTGTTACGCGGAGGATTCGACGCCGAGCGCACGAGCGCTGCATTACGCACGAGGCGCCCCGGACTCAGGTCGATGCGCTGAGCGATCGACTCGCGTGTCTCCCACAGGGCCTTAAGGACCGCGAGGCCGCGGCGCGACCGAATCTTGCCCGCGCCGGGTACCGAACGCCAACGATCCGGCTTAGGGGCGGGAGGAGTGACCGCCAGGGCGTGGGTGAACTCCTGCTGTGCCCACTCCCAACGGCCCATCTCATCGAGCCTCTTTGAGAGCCGGTAGTAGAGCTCGGTCAGCAACTCGACGTCAAGGGCCGCATAGCGCAACCACTCCTTGGGCAGGGGACGCACCGACCAGTCAGATGCCTGATGATCCTTCACGAGGCCCAGGCCGAGAATCTGCTCTGCGACAGCCGCCAGCCCGAAACGCTCCAAGCCAATCAAGCGAGCGGCAATCTCAGTGTCAAAGAGAGCGGGGGGGACGGAGCCCAACCTGGCGGAGATTCGGCAGATCCTGCAGGCAGTCATGCAAGAGCCACACGTCCTCCACACCTCTCTGAAGCACAGACAGGTCCGGTAGTGCGTGCGTATCGATGAGGAACGTGCCGACGTCCTCACGCCGAATCTGGACAAGGTAGGGGTCTGCGCCATAGCGGAACCCCTGCGCTCGCTCAACATCCACGGCGATCGGGGTTGAACCGGCGCTCAACGCGCGGGCCGCCACCTCAAGTTCCTTCTGGGTATCAATGACCGAGGGGGTACCCCCACGCGGCTGCGCGATAAGCTCCGGATTATCCGTATCGCCCTGCGGCAAGCCGCCGCCATTGTTGACCAGCACTCAGACTCCTTCGAGATGACGGGCAGGCACGATCCCTGCCGTCCGACGCATCACATCCGCCCAGCCGGACAGATGCTCACCAAGATACTCACTGTACGGCGTCCATGACGCGCGGACCTCGACGAATAGCGATGATCCGCGAAGCTCGAGACCGCCGAAGGCCTCACTGATTTCACGCGTCACCGTCCCCGTCATGTCGTGGAATCCTGCCCCTGCGCTCTCCAAGCAGTCGAGCATCCAGCCCCAAATCCCCTCCGACAGCATCGGGTCGCCGATCATCTCAGCATCTATCTGGGTGCGCAGCTGGGAGACGATGCGGAAGGTACCGTTCCAGCCGATCTGCTCCACCGGGTCGTGCAGGATGACTATACGACCAGTCGACAGGGGCTGTCCGGCCTCGTCCTCGTCCGTGGTTCGCATCGCGAGCGCCGCCGTAAAGGGGGCCAAACGACGAGGTGGGGGGACCTCCTCGAGGAGGATGTGCGGCAGGTGGTCCGCCTGTCGCAGGGACAGCAGAGCCCGCATAAACTCCTCGGGCACCGCGTTTTCATTCACAAATCAAATCGTACGGGTGTCCACACGCCTTTTGGGCCAGACGCGCGCCGCCAACCCCCAGGTCGATAAGTAGTCGGTACGCGTACCTGGAAGTTGGCGGCCTGCATTGGTCGTCTAGAGCCCGCGCGGGTTGCGCAGGATAAACGACGTGCGTGGCTTGACGTGCACGACGTCGCCCGAGTGATACTCAGCGCGATCATCGTCGCCCGCCGTATCGACGACGGTGTGCCAGATTTGACCGTACTTTGTGTCGGGGAGCGTGAAATCGACGGGCTCCGGAGCAGCGTTCAGAAGAAGCAGGAAATCGTCGTCGAGGATCCGGCGTCCGTTCGCGTCGGGTTCGCGGATGGCATCGCCGTTGTAGAACACCATCGTCGATCGCGCCCACGGCTGGTTCCATTCCTCTTCCGTCATGTGAGTGCCGGCGGGGGTGAACCACTCAATTTCACCGAGCTCTGACTCGCCACCGCGCTGGGCCGGGCCTTCGAGGAAGCGACGCCGACGCATGACCGGATGATCGCGACGCAGGTGGATGAGATGACGGGTAAATTGCAGCAACTGGTGATCGTTCTCGTCCAGATCCCAGTTGATCCACGAAATCTCATTGTCCTGACAGTACGCGTTGTTGTTACCGCGCTGGGTGCGCCCGAGCTCATCACCATGGGCGATCATGGGCACGCCCTGGGAGAACATGAGGGTCGTCAGGAAGTTGCGCTGCTGTCGGTAGCGCAACTCGATGATGTCTGGGTCGTCTGTGTCGCCCTCTGCGCCGCAGTTCCATGAACGGTTGTCGTTCGCTCCATCCGCGCCGCCTTCGAGGTTCGCCTCGTTGTGCTTCTCGTTGTAGGACACGAGGTCACGCAGTGTGAAGCCATCGTGCGCAACCACGAAGTTGATGGATGCCATGGGCTTGCGGCCCGTCGAGCCATACAGGTCCGAAGATCCCGCGAGGCGCGAGGCAAAGTCGGGCAACGAGGAGAACTCTCCGCGCCAGAAGTCGCGCACCGTATCGCGGTACCTGCCATTCCACTCGGACCACAGGGGTGGGAAGCCACCCACCTGGTAGCCGTCAGAGCCGACGTCCCACGGTTCAGCGATGAGCTTGACCTGTGAGACCACGGGATCCTGATGGATCAGATCGAAGAAGGCGGATAGGCGGTCGACCTCAGCGAACTGTCGGGCCAGGGTGGAGGCTAGGTCGAAGCGGAAACCATCGACGTGCATCTCCGTGACCCAATAGCGCAGCGAATCCATGATGAGTTGCAGGACCTGGGGGGGGAACTCATAAGGAGCGAGTTGCCCGTGCCCGTCGTATCGAAGTAGTGCTGGCGGTCTCCGTCGACGAGGCGGTAGTAGGAGGGATTGTCGATGCCGCGGAAGGAGAGGGTTGGCCCCATGTGGTTACCCTCTGCCGTGTGGTTGTAGACGACGTCAAGGATGACCTCAATGTCGGCTGCGTGCAGGGCCTTGACCATTGCCTTGAACTCGGAGACCTGTGCGCCCGGTTCGTTCGTCGCCGCGTAGCCATTATGCGGGGCAAAATAACCGATCGTGTTGTAGCCCCAGTAGTTCGACAGCCCCTTCGCCTGCAGGGGTTGTGTCGTTCGTGAACTGCTGGATCGGCATGAGCTCGACCGTGGTGATGCCCAGCTTCTTTAGGTGCTCGATGATCGCTGGATGTGCCATGCCGGCGTACGTTCCGCGCAGTTCCTCCGGGACTTCCGGGTGGCGCATCGTCATGCCCTTGATGTGGGCCTCGTAGATGATCGACTCAGAGTAATCATGGCCGGGGCTATGGTCGCCTTCCCAGTCGAAGAAGGGGTTGACCACGACGGAATGCATCGTAGCGTCGGCGGAGTCACCACCCTTGAGAGTGAGAGGATCATCGGCCTGATAGGACAGGAGGTCGAGTGAATCGGTCAGCTGTCCCTCGATAGCCTTTGCGTAGGGATCAAGGAGGAGCTTCGAGGCGTCGCATCGTAGACCGTTGTGAGGATCCCACGGGCCGTCAATGCGGTATCCGTAGCGCTGTCCGGCCCGCACCTGCGGCACGTAGACGTGCCACACGTAGGCGTCGACCTCCGTCATGGGGATGCGCATTTCATTGAGATCATCATCCAAGAGACACAGCGTCACAGACGTTGCGACCGAGGAGTAGATCGCGAAGTTCGTACCGGTTCCGTCAAAGGTGGCACCCAGGGGGTAGGCCTTGCCAGGTCGCGTTTCCATACCGTCAAGCCTCCCACGAATGTGCCGCGACGGGTGATAATCCGCGCAAAAATGGTCGTGTGACTTGGATAACGGCTGTTTGGTTTTGCGTTCTGGGTGGATCGTCTGTTAAGGTTTTACCCGTTGCGAAGAACGGTTGACGTTCTGAGAAACGCGGATGTGGCTCAGTTGGTAGAGCATCACCTTGCCAAGGTGAGGGTCGCGGGTTCGAGTCCCGTCATCCGCTCGGGCGATTGGCGCAGCGGGAGCGCGCTTCCCTGACACGGAAGAGGTCACTGGTTCGATCCCAGTATCGCCCACGGTCATCCTGGTAACAGGATAGGCGGGCTTTAGCCCGGCCGCACATGCGGTTCACGCGGATGTGGCTCAGTTGGTAGAGCATCACCTTGCCAAGGTGAGGGTCGCGGGTTCGAGTCCCGTCATCCGCTCTCAATCGGGAATCCACTCGATCCCATTGGGTGTGGTGGGTTGGCCGAGAGGCGAGGCAGCGGCCTGCAAAGCCGTATACACGGGTTCGAATCCCGTACCCACCTCGGGCGATTGGCGCAGGGGTAGCGCGCTTCCTTCACACGGAAGAGGTCACTGGTTCGATCCCAGTATCGCCCACCAGTTAGCCGGATCTGTCGATCCGGTTTTTTCGTTTATCTGGCTCCTGCCGTTGTGGTGGGAGCCTTTTTCGTACGTGTGCTGGGTTGTGCTGCCGAGCTTATGGGTGATAGGTGCTACGTGTCACTGGAAGGTCAAGTGCCGGGCCTGACGTAGGCACACAGTGGTCAGGACTGAGTGCCATAGGGTTCATGGTTGGACGAGAGTCAACGTCCTGGGCACAGTGCAGAAGTCGAGAAGACTGGAGGGGCATGCAGTGGTCTGATGTCCGGCCAGGCGATACAGTGGCGCATATCGTCCTCTATGGTCTGCCCCGTTGTGTGTGGACTGTCTCTGAATGCTTGGTTTGCCCGTTCGATGAGCGTCTACCGTCCGCGTGGTCGAGGAGCTTGTCCGCGAATTCGTGTCAGCTGAGCGTCCCCTGTTATCCGTTCGGTTCGGTTTCTGAACAGCAGGGTTAGTTGTCGGGGTGTTGTTGCTCAGGTTTTCGCTGACGACACGCCCGGACAGCAAATTTTTGTCAGTTTATTAGGCAGGTCTAAAACTCGGCGAAAATTGCTTTTGTCGATTCTATCTTTTGCGGTGTTTTCAGAATGTATTTCTCCCATTCTTGACCGTATTGCAGGTGATTGGCATAAACTGGTTCGGTATGCGGCGACGCCGTCGCACATCCCGTTGACAGGAGTTTTCTATGGTTGCCCTGAAGCGCCGTCACTTCGGTGTCCTTCTTGCGATTTTCGCATTGGTTCTGAGTTTCTTTGGTCTTGCGCAGTTTGTTGGCGCCCAGATCCCTGCTTCCGCGGCTCCCTTGAGCTGCCCGGCGCCGACCACGGATGTGAGTAATAAGGTCACGCTGGATTGGGACAACGCTCAGCTTGTCGACCACAGTGGTCGCGAAACGCATGCTGTTGGTGACTGGTGGGACCTGGGTATCAAGCTTCCGTGGCAGACCCAGGGACGGGTGAAGGCCGGCGACTTTTTCACCTATGATGCGTCCATCGTGAACACTGCGACGGGTCAGAGCGTCCTGCGCCCGAACATCACGCGCCAGTTCGAGGTCATCTCCAACAACGGTGTTGTCGTCGGCTGTGGCACCTGGGCCACCGACGGCAAGGTAACCGTCGTCTTCAATGAGAAGGTTGAGTCCGCCGCGCAGTGGTACGGCCATGTCTCGACGAACGGCCTCACCAGCTACACGGGTCCCGGAGGTGAGACCTACACGGTGAAGCTGGGCAAGAAGGTAGAGCGGGAGCTGACCATGCTGCGCCGTACTCCCGGCGTCGCTCGCTACCAGAAGGACGGTTGGCTGAACCTTCCCGAGAACTCGGATGGCGACGAAAACCAGGCCATTATGTGGCGTGTCGTCTTCCCTGCGGGCAATGCAGCTGTCTCCGGCGCGTCGATCGTCGATGAGGTCCCCGCGGGCTCCAACTGGAACTTCAACTGCGATGTCGTGAACGAGTACACGAAGAACCACACCTACCTCGTCACCGATCCGACGACGTCCGCCGGTCTGAGCCAGGGTAACGATACGTCGCACGGCGCTTTCGGTGCCGCTGCGCAGGTCGACTGCACCTCGACCAAGGTGACTGTGACGCTCGCCGAGATCCCGGCGAACCAGTCCGCCATCATCCTCCTGCCCGGTCACGTCCAGGGCGCGAAGCGTGCTGGTGACATCAATGGTCTCTTCTCGAATACCGTCAACTTCAATGTCGCGGGCGTGAAGATTACTGAACCCATCACGAAGGTTCTGCGCTACGGGGCGTCCGCCGATGCGTACGCACACCAGACCTTCTCGGTGACCAAGAAGGTGGTGGGTGACCTTCCTGAGTCCGCGAAGGACCTCGAGTACACTCTCTCAATTACCCTGAAGAATGATGCTGATCCTTCGGTGAACAAGACGTTCGAGGCGACCCTCAAGGCGGGCGAAACCTACACCTACCCGACGTCTCTGCCGCTGGGGACTGTCGTCACGGTCTCTGAGGGTGACCTGCCCGCCGGTGCTGATATCACTTGGGTCGATGGCGAGAGCCGTGTCTTCGAGACCGCCGATGGTGTCACCCTCTCGGCGGACAATCGTGAGGCTACCTTCACCCTGAGCGATGACCAGGTCTACTCGCTGACTCTCACCAACGTTCTGGCTCCGACGCCGACCCCGTCGGCCACGCCCTCGACCCCTGCTCCGACGCCGTCGGCTACACCGTCGCCTGCCCCGCAGCTGGCGAAGACCGGTACTGATGCGGCTGGCCTTGGCGTCCTGGCTGGCATTGTCGCCATCGCGGGTCTGTCCCTCGTGGCCGCCAAGCGCCGCAGCCACTGATCGCGAAGAGGACTCGGGGCGCGTGAGCGCCTATCGGTGGGCGGGATGAGCAATGCTCATCCCGCCCACCTTTTTGTTCCGTTGTCTCGTATCTGTGGTTGTGCTGGCAAGCATCGATACGTGAAAAGGCGGGGGAGCAAAGGTGTTTATTTCTCGCGTTTGAATTGAGAATGAGCGAATTATTGTGGCTTGTCATCTCGTCGTTCTTGCGCACTCCCAGAGGGGTGGCCAATGGGGCAGTGACGGACGAAAGTCCTGTCAAGATGGCAGCCTCCTCGTCATGGTGCATGCCTGCTGACTGGACGAGGTGGGTAGATGCAAGGATGTGGGTGCGTATGACGGGGAGTCGATTGTCTTGTTTGGCCAGATTGACGCCGATTGCTCGCGCCTGTGAGACATTGAGCGGTCGACGGTATGCTGTCACGGCTCGTTTCATGCATCGGTACAAATTTCTCAATAATGTGATTAAAGACATTTTTCATCGAATTCGCATTTGCGCTGGTCAAGCCCAATTGACCCGCTGTGCAGGAAATTAAAATGGGTGGTTTACCAGGGGTTGCTAGTGCCAGTATATATGCAGGTGAAAGCTGTTTGACAGAAGAATTATGTTGAAATAGATTCCGCATTGTCGCGCAATTCTCGGTTATTTTGTGGCGTTACTCTATAATTATGTGCTTGAGGCGACAGAGTCTCATGCCCATCGACAGGAGTAATTTATGGTTGCGTTGAAGAGCAGTCGGCTTGGCGCACTTCTTGTGGCTTTTGCATTAGTACTGAGTTTCTTTGGAGCTCTGCAGCTGTTGACGACCGGTACCGCGTCGGCGACCGCGCTTGCGTGCCCCGCCCCAGCGACGAACGTCAACGACAAGGTTGATCTCGACTGGGACAATTTGCAGCTGGTGAATCCCCAGGGGACCCAGGCTAAGACGGTCGCAGATCTGTGGGACCTCGGTGTGAAGCTTCCGTGGAAGACGAAGGGAGCCGTCAAGGCTGGCGACTTCTTCACCTACGACGCGACCGTCGCCGAGGCCGGAACCGGCCAACCGATCCTGCGTCCTACCGCTGAACGTACCTTCGATGTTCGATCTGCCAACGGTGTTGTCGTCGGCTGTGGCACGTGGGGGACCGACGGTATCGTCACCGTTGTCTTTAATGAGAATGCCGACTCTGCTGCCGAATGGGCGGGTTCCGTCACGACGAGTGCGATGGTTCACTATACCGGGCCTGCGAAGGAGAACTTCCAGGTTCAGGTCGGCAACAAGCTAGTGGCAAACAAGCTCAATATGGTTGTGAAACCGACTGGTGAGGCTTGCTATGCTAAGGAGGGCTGGCTGGGACTGAGTGACAGCGAGGATGGAGACGAGAACAAGGCTGTCATGTGGCGTGTCATCCTTCCCCGCCGGTGATCAGTCCGTGACTGGAGCATCGATTGTTGACGAGGTCCCTGCCGGTGAGGATTGGTCTTTTGACTGTGCGACAGTGACTGACTACGTCAAGGCGCACACCTTCGTCGTCGTTGATCCGACCACGCCTGAGGGTAAGCGTCAGAGCAAGGACACATCGAATGGTGCTTTCGGTGCAGGCTCTACCGTTGCGTGCACCTCGCAGAAGGTGACGGTCAACTTCCCGACGATCCCTGCTAACCAGTCGGCGATCGTCGAGATTCCGAGCCGTGTTGAGGGTGCCAAGCGCGCCGCGGATGTGAGCGGCAAGTTCACGAATACTGTCAACTTCAATGTTCCGGGCAAGAACGTTGCCCCGGTCACGAAGGTTGCGCGTTTTGGAGCGGTGGCGGATGCCTTCGCCCATCAGACGTTCGCGGTGATCAAGAAGGTTGATGGCGAGCTGCCTGAAAGCGCCAAGAATCTCGACTACACCCTCAGCATCACGCTGAAGAACGACACGGATCCGTCGGTGAATAAGACCTATCAGGCGACCGTGAAGGCGGGCAAGAAGTACACCTATCCTGGGACTCTTCCGCTCGGCACTCAGGTCACCGTCTCCGAGGGAGACCTACCTACTGCCGATGGCATCACCTGGAACGAAGCTGAGAGCCGCATCTTCGAGACTGCGCAGGGAGTATCCCTGAAGGCCAACAATCGAGAGGCAACGTTCACGCTGAGCGAGGATAACGTCTTTGTGCTGACGCTCAACAACAAGCTCGCGCCTACGCCTACGCCTACGCCTACGCCCACGCCTCACGCCGACGCCCTACGCCGTCGGAGAGCCCGACCCCACGCCGTCTCCGACGCCGTCGGAGAGCCCGACCCCGACGCCCACGCCGACGCCCACGCCGACGCCGTCGGAGAGCCCGACCCGACTCCCACGCCGCCCCCGACCCCGTCGACGCCTCCCGCACCGCGCCTGGCCAAAACAGGAGCAGATACGACGAGCCTCGGCTTCCTGGCCGGACTAGTGACGATTGCTGGAGTATCTCTGGTGATTGCTCAGCGACGTCGTGGCTGACGCATTTCTAGAATGAAGCGCGGATGAGAAGACACCATCTTCTCATCCGCGCTTTTCTTAGTGTCACCGACGTTCGGGGATCAGTGTACGGCTGTCGGGATACGGGTTAACGTCCTGTTAAGCGTTGGCGATTGCGAGGAACCTACAGGGCACTTACGTAGACGCGCGCCTCCCACGGCCGCATTGACGCGCGTGGAGGGAGCTCGTGATCCTCCTCATTCTGTTCGTTCTGCACGTCGAGGGAGCTACCTGAATGGGACTGTCCCGTATTGCCCAGATACAGTGCCCAGCGTGACGATGCCCAGGCCTCGTCGGGGGAAGGGAAGTGTGGCGTACGTGCAGTGCCCGAGAGGTTCACCATCACGAGAACCTCGCTTTGTGACGTGCAGCGACAGTACGTGAAGAGCGCCGGATCACCGACGTCAATGCGGTCGAATGTGCCGTCGGTCAGCGCCGGAATACGATGGCGAGCATCGATCAGCGCCTTGTAATACGACAGTACCGATGTGGGATCTGGAACCTGCGCTGCGACGTTAATGGAAGAAGCTGACGGCGGGATGTCAATCCAGGGATCGGCTGAAGTGAAACCGGCGGCGGGGGAGTCGTCCCACTGCATGGGGGTGCGCCCGTTATCGCGCGACATAGCCGCCACACCGGCAGGCACGTGGTCGCCGCTGAAACTAGCCAAATAGTTGAGGGATTCAACGTCACGGAAATCGGAGGGTGCTGAGAAAGAACCTCCGAGCATCCCGATTTCCTGACCCTGATAGATGAAAGGCGTTCCGCGCTGCAGGAAATACGCGGTCGCGAGGGCCGTTGCAGAGTCTCGCCAATACGCCTCAGGATCACCGAACCGGGCGACCGAACGAGGCTGATCATGGTTCTCCAGATACAGAGCGTTCCAGCCGCGTTCCCCGAGCGTCTCCTGCCAACGCGTGAAGACATCGGCGAGCTCGCCCTCCTGAAGGGGGTGAGGTGAGAACTTCCCGTCTTCGAGCCCCAGATTCATGTGTTCAAACTGAATGAGCATGTTGAACTCACCGCGCTCTGGTGCGCAGAACAGCAGCGCGGACTCAGGAGATGCATTCGAGGCTCGCCGACCGTGAAGGTGCCCGGGTGATGGGCGAACGTTCGCGCGTTCATCTCCTGCAAGAACTCGTGCAGGCGAGGGCCATCTGCGTAGAGCTCATGCCCGACTCCGAATGGGGCGCGAGCCGGGCCACCATCGGGGAGCCCCGGCGCCTTGGAAATGACGTCGATGGCGTCGACCCGGAAACCATCAACGCCACGGTCCAGCCACCAGTTCATCATCTCGTAGACGGCTTCGCGCACCCGTGGGTTCTCCCAGTTCAGATCCGCCTGCTCGCGGGCGAAAAAGGTGCAGATAATACTGTCCCGAATCCGGGTCAAATTCCCAGGCTGATCCTCCGAAAAACGACTCCCAGTTGTTCGGCTCCGCACCGGGCGTTCCAGGCTCCGTGCCAGGGCGTGCGTCACGCCAGTAATACCAGTCACGGCGCGGTGAATGAACGGACGAGGCAGACTCAAGAAACCACGGGTGCTCGATCGACGTGTGGTTGACGACGAGATCCATCACAATGCGCATACCGAGCTCATGGGCACGTGCGACCAGACGATCGAAGGCCGCGAGGTCCCCGAAAAGCGGATCAATATCGCGGTAGTCCGAGATGTCGTAGCCGTTGTCGGCCTGCGGCGAACGGTAGATCGGGGAAATCCACACGATGTCGATCCCGAGATCCGCCAGGTAGTCCAACCGCTGATAGACGCCCTCTAGTCACCAACTCCATCCCCGTTCGTGTCCTGATACGAACGGGGATAGATCTGGTAGAGAACCGCGTTTGTCCACCACGTTTGTGCTTCGTAGCGTGCGGAAGGAAGCAGTTCCGGACGGTACAGCATCGCTTGTGCTCGCTGCCAGGCTTACTTGTGTTCGATGGTCGACCAGGCCTCGTACAGCCCGGAGTCCTGGTGGTAGACGGCCGTGCATGTGAAGTTGTAGATACCCGTCTCGCCGGTGATCAGTGTGCCGTTAATTTGGCCCTTGGAGATGTATTGCTTCTCTCCCTTGGAATTCACGCCGTCGCGTTCGACGGTCCAGTTTTCCAGCTTGCCCTGTTGAACGAACTGTGTCATCGCATTCTTGCACTCAGATTTCACGCCGTATTCCTCGTCAACGGACACGGTGCTTGACGAGCTAGCGCTCTGAGACGGCGTCGGCTTGGAGGAGGCGCTGGAGGAAGGCGAGGATTGGCTCGGTGTCGGCTTTGAAGAGGAGGACGTCGACGGTTGAGAGGTCGAGGACGGTGAAGCTGACGGGGTAGTGCTGGTCGAGGTCGTCGGCGAGGCGCTGGGCGAGGCCGAGGAGTCGTCAGAGGAATCCCCCCCCTGTTCAGTGCGATGATTGCAATGACGGCAATGAGTATCACAACGATGACAGCGGCGATCGCACCGATAATGAGGCCGGTATTTGGCCCTTTCTTTTTCGGCTGTCCGCCATAGGGACTTGCCGGGAACTGACCCGGAGGATAATAACCCTGCTGCTGTGCGTAGCCGGGCTGAGCCTGCCCATATCCGCCTGCGGTCGGCATTTGTTGGGTTGCTTGTTGGCCGTAGTTGGCTGCCGGCATTTGTTGGGTTGCTTGTTGGCCGTACCCGCCTACGGCCGGCATTTGTTGGGTTGCTTGTTGGCCGTACCCGCCTACGGCCGGCATTTGTTGGGTTGCTTGTTGGCCGTAGTTGACTGCCGGCAACTGTTCGGTCGGTTGTTGGCCGTAGTCAACGGCTGGCAACTGTTCTGTCGGTTGTTGTTCAGTAGAGTACTGGCCGTTGTTATCGCCGTTAAGAGGTTGCTGATTGGGGTCGTACGGGTTGGACATGAGGACTCCCTGAAGTTGATAGTGGTAGAAGTCTGGTGAGTGCGGCCGATCTCGCCCGTGGCCGGAGACCGAAGAAGTGGCGGGACAGGCTGCAGCACAGGCTCGTTGATTACTGGAATGTTGTCTCGATCAAACCCGTCGCCGGGTCATAGTCTGCCTTGCAGTTGAAATCGCCATTGACGGCCTCGTTGGTTGAGGCTTTCCTGCCGGTCACGCGACCCGTGTACTCGTAGGTTTGCTTACTGGAGGTCGAGGAAACCAAGGTGATCTGCTGATCCGTGATAGACGCGCCCTTGATCGCCGCGTTGATCTGGCTGTCGCAGGTGGACATGATCCTCGATTCGACATCGGGGTCGGATCCGCCATTCGACCCCTTCGAGCCCTTGGAGGAGCCCGTACCGGTGCCAGATCCCGACGTCGGTGACGGCTTGGAGCCGTAGGTGGGCGACGAGGAAGGCTGGCTCGTGGGCTTCGATCCGTATGACGGAGAGCTTGACGATGTGGGTGAGGGGCTTGCTGAACGGTCGTCTTGAGAGGACGACGAGCTGTATCCAAATACAAGATAGATGACTGTCGCTACGACGAGGGCAGCGACAAAAGAACCGGCAATGATCGCAAAGATCTTCCCGTTGTTGGAACCCGAAGGCTGCGGGCCCATCGGGCTGCCCGAGTAGGCGGGTTGGCCGTACGGGGAAGCGCCGTACCCGCCCTGAGGGGACTGCTGGGAGTATCCGCCCTGCTGATATGCACCTTGCTGGTAGCCTCCCTGCTGGTTTCCTCCCTGAGGGTAGCCTCCCTGATGGGGGTATCCGCCTGCTCCCTGCTGAGGCTGGAAGGGCTGTTGATTATGCTGCGAAAATGGCGAACTCATAGCGAACTTTCGTAGAGGTGAGAGAGGTCTCAGGGATAGTTCTGTATCCTACCAGGCGCTAGGCTTATGGCATGACAATCGACTACCTGACCCGGCCTCGTCCCCTGTCGCCACGCGACGATATTCTGCCTGTCATCATTGGCGGAGACTTCGGCGTGTATGGAATCGGGCGCTGTTTCAACGAAGCATTCGGTTGCCGATGCCTCTGCGTCGGGTCCCAACCCACGGAGTCGATCACACGGTCACACTTTTTCGATGTCCGACACGTGAGCGCCCACGCGAGCGATGCACAGCTCCCTCGACGTCCTGATGACCATCGCCGGTGAGCACGCGGACAAGAAACTTATCCTGATGGCGAACCACGACATCTTCTCCGCGTTCGTCGCCCGCAATATGGAGGCGCTGTCGAGGCACTACGCCGTGCCTTTCCCGACCGAAGAGGTCATGGATCGACTCACTGATAAGGAAGAGTTTGCGCGCGCGTGTGAGCGTGCGGGGATTGACTCGCCGGGCACGGTCGCGGTCGATTTTTCCGGCGCTGACGACGAGGCCTGGGCTGCCCCGGACATTCCGTTCAGTTTCCCGGTCGTCGCCAAGTCCGCAAAGGGCGAGCCCTACGACGTTCTCGATTTCGACGGCAAGCGTAAGATCTGGTTCATCGATACGCCCGAGGAGCTGGCGCAACTCTGGAAGACCCTGAAGGATGCAGGCTTCCGCGATACTTTCCTGGTCCAGGAACTAATTCCCGGGGACAACACGGCGATGCGATCGATCACCGCTTATGTTGACTCGCATGGGAAGGTCACCCTCATCGGTTCGGCTCGCGTCCTGCTGGAGGATCACGCCCCCACAATGATCGGCAACCCGGTTGCGATGATCACCGAAGACTTCCCCCAGCTGTGGGCCGACGCGTGCACGCTGCTCACCGAGAACGGATATCGCGGATTCGCAAACTTTGACGTGAAGATCGACCCTCGCGACGGGCGCGCCCTCTTCTTCGAGGTCAACCCTCGAATTGGCCGTAACAATTGGTATATGGCCGCTGCCGGTGCGAACCCGATGATCCCGATGGTCGCAGACCTTATCGACGGACAGGAATGTGAGCAGGTTCAGGCCAAGGATGAAATCCTGTACACCCTCGTCCCGGACTCGCTGCTCCTGCACTACATCACCGATCCCGAGCTGCGAACGCGCGTCAAGCGCATCATCCGGGAGGGGCGTCGCTTCGACCTGCTCCTGAACCCGACGGAGAAAGATCTGCGCCGTAATCTCACTGTTTGGCTGCAGAAGCAGAACCATCGTCGTAAGTTTGCCCGCTACTATCCGGAGCCCACGGAGACGTCCTACTGAGGTCGTGTCTCTTCCGTGCTGCCCCGGCCTCGTCGGCGGGGAGTAGGCCCTGATAGACTGACCCCCTACGCGACCGATATTTCCGACTAACGAGGACACCATGACGACAACCGCACTCGTGCCCATTTCCAAGGACGATAAGATCGCTGCGGTCTCTGGCTTCCAGGACCGTTCACTTCCCATCGAGCAGGCGTGCGTGTGGGAGGCGTTCGAGGAGTCTCAGGGACACGGGGTGTGGGGCCGCTACGCGTGGTGCGAGGATGACGCGAAGATCGCGTTCATCACGCTCTATAAGTACTCCGTGCGCGGCGTCCACTACCTGTGGGCCAAGTGGGGACCGGCGTGGGTCAAGGAAGCGACCCCCGAGCGCGAAGCGGCTCTGCGTGCCGACCTCCTGCGTGAGATCAGGGCGAAGGACAAGTCGGTCGCCTTGTGCGCCTTCATGCCATCTACCAGCACCCCGATCTGTGCATGCCGCTGCAGACAATCTCCTACGATCGTACCGTCGTCATCGACACCAGCGGCAAGACCGAGGAGGCAATCCTCGCCGCCATGCCCAAGGCCGGCAAGCGCTCGATCCGCTCGGGCCTGAAGAAGGGCAAGGCGGAGGGCGTGACCTTCCACGAGGACACCGCGAACGCGGCCGAGGTCATCGACGAGTACTACGCCGTCATGGAGGAGACCGCCCAACGTGACGGCTTCCGCCCGCATCCCAGGACTACTACCTCAAGCTCCTGACGATCCTCGGCCCTCAAGCACGCGCGTATCTTCTCGATGCGTGACGCCGAGGGCAACATCCTCTGCTGGGACTTCTGCCTCGTCGAGGGAATCCGCGCGCAGGCAGAGTACGGCGCCTCCACTGAGGCCGGCCGACGCCTGCGTCAGCCCCCGGTCCTGGACTTCCTGGCCGCCGAATTCCTCGCCCGCGACGGCGTGCGCGAATTCGACCTTATGGGTGCCCACTCGCCGCGCTGCCCCGAGCTCTACAGCGTCGGCAAGTACAAGAGCGCCTTTGCCTCGCACTTCACAGACGTTCCCGGCGGATGGGACATGCCGATCAAAAAGGCGACCTACCGGGCCCTCAGTGCGGCGAAAGCTGTCAAGGACTGGCGTGCCCGCTCCTGAAGCGTTCGCGCCACAGGGATAGAATCCCAGTAACAACACAATCTCGCGTACCTCATGAAACTAGGAGACACAGTGCCCGATATCTCGCTCGTCATTGACGGACATGAACAAACCGTACCGGCGGGGACCACGGGCACGACGTGGTTCGAGAAGTCTCGCGATGTCGTCGCTATCAAGGTTGACGGAACTCCGCGCGACCTGGCGACCCCCTTCGAGGAGGGCACGTCCGTCGAGGCCATCACGCTGGCTAGCGAGGACGGCCTGAACATCCTGCGCCACAGCGCTACGCACGTGCTCGCCCAGGCCGTCCAGGACGTGTTCCCCGACGTCAACCTCGGCATCGGCCCCTTCATCACCGACGGTTTCTACTACGACTTCGGTAACATCGACGCGGTCACGCCCGAGCTGCTGCGTGAGCTCGAGAAGCGCATGAAGCGCATCGTCAAGGAAGGGCAGCGCTTCGTGCGCCGCGAAATCTCCGAAGAGGAGGCCACCCGCGAGCTGGCCGCTCAGCCCTACAAGCTTGAGCTCGTCACCACCAAGGGCAAGGGCGCAGAGGGCGCTTCCGTTGAGGTCGGCGGTGCCACGCTCACCATGTACGACAACGTCCGCCGCGACGGCTCCGTCGCGTGGAAGGACCTGTGCCGCGGTCCCCACCTGCCCTCCACCAAGCTCATCGGTAACGGCTTCGCGCTGACCAAGGCCTCGGCTGCCTACTGGAAGGGCGACCAGTCGAACGATCAGCTCCAGCGCATCTACGGCACCGCCTGGGCCTCGAAGGAGGACCTCGTCGCCTACCAGGAACGCATCAAGGAAGCGGAACGTCGCGACCACCGTCGCCTGGGCGCCGAGCTGGATCTGTACTCCTTCCCCGAGGAAATCGGCCCCGGCCTCGTCGTCTTCCACCCCAAGGGCGGCATCCTGCGCCACGAGATCGAGTCCTACGTGACCGATCGTCACAAGAAGGCCGGTTTCGACTTCGTGCACACCCCCGAGATCTCCAAGGGTGGTCTCTTCCACACGTCGGGTCACCTGCCCTACTACGCAGACACGATGTTCCCGCCCATGCTCGTCGATGAGGAGCGCGACGAGGATGGCAACGTGACCAAGGCAGGCCAGGAGTACTACCTCAAGGCCATGAACTGCCCGATGCACAACCTCATCTTCCGTTCGCGCGGCCGCTCCTACCGTGAGCTGCCCCTGCGCTTCTACGAGCTGGGGCACGACTACCGTTATGAGAAGAGCGGTGTCGTTCACGGCCTGACCCGCATGCGCGGCTTCACGCAGGACGACTCGCACACCTACTGCACCCCTGAGCAGGCCTCGGAGGAGATCCGCAGCCAGATCGAGTTCTTCCTGTCGATCCTGTCGGCCTTCGGCCTCAAGGACTTCTACCTCGAGCTGTCCACGCGCGACGAGGACGGCAAGAAGAAGGATAAGTTCATCGGCTCGGATGAAGACTGGGCGGCCGCCACGAAGGCCCTCGAGGACGCCTGCGCCGCAACCGGTCTCGACCTCGTTCCCGATCCGGGTGGCGCCGCCTTCTACGGCCCCCAAGGTCTCCGTCCAGGTCAAGGACGCGATCGGCCGCACCTGGCAGATGTCGACGATTCAGTACGACTTCAACCAGCCCGAGCGTTTCGACCTCGAGTACACGGCGGCCGACGGTAGCCGTCAGCGTCCCGTGATGATCCACTCTGCGAAGCTTGGCTCCGTTGAGCGCTTCATCGGCGTTCTCACCGAGCACTACGCGGGTGCGTTCCCGGCGTGGCTCTCGCCCGTTCAGGTCCGCCTCATCCCCGTCGCCGAAGCCTTCGACGGATACGTCAAGGACGTCGCCGCCAAGCTACGCGAGCGCGGCGTGCGCGTTGAGACCGACCTGTCCGATGACCGCTTCGGGAAGAAGATCCGCAACGCCTCCAAGGACAAGGTTCCCTTCACGCTCATCGCGGGTGGCGAGGACGTCGAGGCGGGAGCGGTTTCCTTCCGCCTGCGTGACGGTTCGCAGCATAACGGCATTGCTGTTGACCGCGCGATCGAGCTGATTGTGTCGCACATCGAGGCGCGTAACAACGCGGATCAGATCGACGGTCTCGACGAGGCGTGAGAGACATGAGCCGCGACGCCGGTCCCGATGCGATCGGTACTACGAACGGCCCGTTGCCGACAGAGGACGCCCGCTCGCTGGCAGGCGTCCCGGACGGCTTCGGTCGCTTCTGGACCCCCTATCGGATGGCTTACATCCGCGGAGAGGGGAAGCCTTCAGACGCCTCGGATGTCGGCTGCCCGTTCTGTACGGCACCCGGCAAAGACGACCAGACTGGCCTGATTGTCCATCGCGGACGCACGTGCTTCGTCCTCATGAACCTGTTCCCCACAACTCGGGGCACCTCCTCGTGTGCCCGTATCGGCATGTTTCCGACTACACGGAGCTCACCGACGAGGAACGCGTCGAGTTGGGTGACCTGACGGCCACCGCGATGCGAGTCACGCGGGCTGTTGCTGCGCCGGCAGGTTTCAACCTCGGTATGAACCAGGGAGAGGTCGCCCGGGGCAGGAATCGCCGCGCACCTCCATCAGCACGTTGTTCCCCGCTGGCTGGGAGACGCCAACTTTCTGCCGATTATCGCTCAGACGAAGGCCGTCCCCGAGCTGCTCGAGGACGCTCGCGCCCGGCTGGCCGCTGCCTGGCCCAAGGAGAACTGATGCTCGGAAATCACGGACGTTCTATCACGCGGGCCGTCTTTACACCGCTCGCGCGTGTTCTCGCGCGCGCGGGGGTAACCCCCAACATGGTGACGGTCGCCGGAACGGTCGCGACTGTCGCCATCGCGGTCATCTGCATCCCGCAGGGGTGGATCTGGCAGGGAGGCATCGCTCTCGCGGTCGTGATGTTCGGCGATTCCGTCGATGGGACGCTCGCGCGTATGACGACGGGAGGCACCCGTTTTGGTGCCTTCCTTGACTCGACGCTTGACCGTCTGGGTGATGGTGCCGTGTTTGGATCGCTTACTGCTTACGCGGTCTTTCACATGGACAACTCGTCCGTTCGTACGTGGACGATCATCGGCGGTATCTGCTCGATCGTCGGTGCAGCCGCCGTTCCTTACGCGCGCGCCCGCGCGGAGTCCGTTGGAGTTGTCGCCAAACTGGGGATCGCTGAGCGAACCGACCGGCTCATCATCGGTATGGGAACGGCCATGCTGATGAGCCTCGGCCTGCCGGAGTGGGTGTTCGCGTGCGGCCTGACGTGGGTTGCGTTCGCCTCATTCGTCACGGTGTGCCAGCGCATTTGGTTTACCGCTCGCCACATTGACGAAGGAGCCCAGTGAGTTTCTCGCCCCTGTCACTCGCTTTTTCCGTTGCGCCCCGCCTTCCGCTACGCCTTGTCATACGCATGGCGGATACGGGTGCATCGATCGCTGCGAGACGTGGGGGGAGCCATGATCGAGCGGCTGCGCTCCAACATGGCTCGTTTGACCGGAATTGATCCATCGGATGCGCAGGTGCGCGATGCGGTTCGCTCGCACATCCGCAACTACGCCGAGCAGCTGATGCTCGGATCACGTCGCGGCGCACCATTGCTTGAGGGCGTGTCCTTTGAAGGGTTCGAGGCCTTGGTACAGGCGAGCGAGGATGGGCCTGTCGTCCTCGCTCTGGGGCATTCGGGCAGCTGGGACCGCGCGGGTGCGTGGGTCTGCGCGCACGGTCGTGGCATCGTTACCGTGGCCGAGAAAGTTGAACCTCCCAGTCTCTTCGATCGTTTTGTCGCTCTGCGCGAGGGACTGGGCATGGAAATTATCGGCGTCGCGAAGGGCGAATCGGTGTTCTCGACGCTCATGGAGCGCGTTCGTGGACGCAGCGTGATTGTGCCGCTTCTGGCGGATCGAGACATTTCCGGCTCGGGTATTGAAGTCGATTTAGGGACGCGGCGGGCGCTCGTCGCGGCAGGGCCGGCCGCCCTAGCGACAAAGCTCGAACGCCCGCTTTTTGCGGCGTGCATTACCTACGAGAATGAGAGCGCAACGGGGGCTGACGTGCGCGTGCGCTGCGTCGGGCCGATCACCGTCGGTGAAGAGGAACGCCCGGGGTTCAACCGCGTCGAGGCTCTCACGCAGGCGTGGGTGGAACAGTTTGCCGCCATGATGGCGTCGAAGCCTCAGGACTGGCACATGATGCAGAGGGTGTTTGTCGAAGACCTTGACCCCGAACGGCTTGCACGCGCGAGGGCCGAGCACGAGAGGAAGAATCGATGAAGATCGGGATCGTGAACCCGTACTCCTGGGACGTGCCCGGGGGAGTGGGCTTTCATATTCGTGACCTTGCGCTGAAGCTTCGTTCGCGCGGCCACGATGTGCGGGTGCTGACCCCTTCAACATCCGATGACCTGCCCGAGTGGATTACATCCGCCGGCTCCTCTGTGTCTATTCCCTTCAACGGGTCGGTTGCAAATATTTCCATCAAGCCCAAGGCTCTCGCGCGCACCCGTCGGTGGCTCGCGGACAACGACTTCGATGTGGTGCACGTTCACGAACCCGTCGTGCCTTCGGTGTCGATGGCTGCCGCGATGCTCTCGAGTGCACCTCTCGTGGGTACGTTCCATGCAGCACTCGGACGCTCAGTATCTCGCGCGATTGCGTCGGCTCCGATGCGCCTGTACATGGAACGCATTGGCGTGCGCATCGCTGTCTCAGAAGAGGCTCGACGCACCCTGATTGAGCACCATGGGGGGAGACGCCGTCATTATCCCGAACGGCGTGGAAACGGCATCGTTCCGCACGGCGCAGCCCCTGGACCAGTGGGTTGCGACGGACGACAGGCCGGTCATCGTGTTCCTTGGCCGCCTTGATGAGCCGCGCAAGGGACTGGGTATTTTCGCGGGTGCGATCGAGTCTGTCCTCGAGCGCGTTCCAGGCACCCGTTTCTTGATCGCGGGGCGCGGAGATGCCCCCGATATTCGCGCGACTGTGGCACGTTTCGGAGATTCAGTCTCGTTCCTGGGTGGAATCAGCGATGAGGAGAAGGAATCCCTCCTCGCCGGAGCGTCGATCTATGTGGCTCCGCAAACCGGCGGGGAGTCCTTCGGTATTGTCCTTGTCGAGGCCATGGCGGCCCGAACCACCGTTGTTGCCTCCGATATTCCAGCGTTCCGAGCCGTTTTGGAGGATGGTCGAGCAGGCGCACTCTTCGAGACCGGTAACAGCGACTCCCTTGCCTCAGTCCTGACGGACCTGCTGGGTGATCGCGAGCGCCTCGACGCCCTCGCGGATGCGGGTCAGCGCGCGTCCGCTCAGTACGACTGGGAGGTCGTCGCGGATAAGGTCTTTGAGGTCTACAAGCTCGCCATCGACATGGGCAGTCCTGCAGATTCGGGTTCGAGGCGGGCGCTCGATCTGATTCGTGGCCGTGATGACGAGGAGAACCCCCGATGATTCATGTCTCGCCTTGGACGGTTGTTCTCGCCTGCGTGTGCGTCATCGTGGCAGCCCTCGTCGCGGGCGTCGCCATCACGCGTGCGCGTCGGCTCGATCGCCTGCATCAGCGAATCCTCGCATCGCGCGACGCGCTCTCTCGTCTGCTGTTGCGTCGCGCCTCGGAGGCGGAACTGCTGGCTCACGCAGCCAGCCTTGAAAGCGCCGGTGGCCCCAGCCTCGTCGATGCCGCACGCGCGTATATCCAAGACGGTGGCGATCAGCTGACGACAGACGGACTCGACCGGCGCACGAGTGCGCAGCGTCAGGCGGATCGCGTCGAGGTGAGTGCTCGGCTGGAGCGAGCGTCGGCATTGACGCGTGCGATCCGGGAAACGCTCACACCGGACGTGCGTGCGCGGATTGAAGAGGACCCACAAGCAAAAGCGCGACTCGAGGCACTCGACGCGACGTGTTACCGCATCGAACTAACCCGAAACGTCCACAACGTCGATGTAGCGGGAGTCCGTGCTCTGCGTTCCGCACGAATGGTAAAATTACTTCGGCTCGCCGGACACGCGCCGGTGCCCGAGCCTATTGACTTTGATGACGACACACTATCGGCGGACGGGGATACTGACACGAACACGACCCACTGGGGAGGGCCGGGAAGACTATCGCCTGAAGAAAATCAGCAGCGTCAACGTCGACATGGTGAACGGCATGTCCACGCCTGCCCCCGACGATGCCGCGCCCGTGTGGCAGACGCCGAAGGCACGGCATTCGTTTCCGTGGCTCGAGGTCATCATCGCGACGGTCAGTACTATCGGTTTCGTTGCGCTCGTTATCTTCTGGCTGAGCCCGGCGTCATCGGGTGTCGTATCCCTTGTTCGGACGAGCCTTCTCGCCGTCGTGCCTCTCCTTATCGTCGTCAGCTTCATCCTGCTCATCGACCGCTGGGAGCCTGAGCCGTGGAAGACGAAGGGAGCTCTCTTTCTCTGGGGAGCGGGGGTTGCCACTATTTCTGCCGGTATCTTGAACACGGCCCTTCAGGAAAACATCATCCTCTCGCTCGGTGATGTCAATCAATCCAACGCACTCGCCGCTACCTTTATCGCCCCACTCATCGAAGAGACCCTCAAGGGGTTGGGTGTTCTCATCGTCGTCGTCGTGCGTCGAACCAACATCAATTCGATTATCGATGGCGTCGTCTACGCGGGTTTTTCTGCCTGTGGATTCATGTTTGCCGAGGACATCCTGTACTTCCTCAGGGTCGATGATCCCGCTGACAACAGTCTCCTGTTTACCTTCATTATGCGTGGAATCGCCAGCCCCTTCGTGCACGCCATGGCGACCTCGATGACGGGTATCGGCCTCGCGCTGGCGCTCATCAAGTTCAAGCGCGGCTGGTCCAAGACCGGCATTGTCCTGGTGTTCTGGTTCTTCGCGATGGTCATCCACTTTGTATGGAACGGAACCGCGTCGTTCCTGGGTCAATACTTCTTCCTGATCTATCTCGGGATCGAAGTTCCAGCCTTCTTGGTCTGGGCGATCACGCTCATCATTTTGTCCCGGAAGGAAGCCGAGAAGATCCGCGTCGGACTCGTCCCGTACGTGCGTACCGGGTGGCTTATTCCTGGCGAGGTCACGATGGCCACGGACAGGCGAGCGCGCAGGGCCGCCCTCAAGTGGGCACGCAGCGGCGGACGCGAGGCCAAGCGAGCCATGCGGTCCTTCCTCGTCAACCTCGCCTCGCTGGGCATGGATCAGCGACTCATGGCCAAGCATGGTCCTGACCGCGCACGCATCGATAACGATCAACGCATGCTGGCCGAGGCCGTCGAAAATAGGCGCGAATTCTTGCGTCTGACATCGATCGCCGAGCAGCAACAGGACGTGACCGACGCCGTTTCCCGCCTCGCACAGGCACGCTAAGAAGGAAGAACTATGAGCAACAATTTCCCGCATTCCATGCCTCCGCAGGGCAATATGCCGCCGAATCAGCAGCAGAACCAGTGGGCTCTGGGCGGTCAGTACGGTGCGCCGGCGGGTTCGGGTTATGCTCCCGTTCCTCAGCCCCAGCAGGGACAGTCGGCACCGGGTGGGCAGTACGGTGCGCCTGCGGGTTCGGGTTACGTTCCCGTGCCTCAGCCGGGCGCTTCGGATGTGCCGCAGCCGCAGGAAGCGAGCGTTCCGCAGCCACAGCCTGCGCGAAGCTACGCTCCCGCTGCTTCCACCGGACAGTCTTTCGGCACTTCGGCACAGATTCCTGCTCCAGATCCGATGACCCGCTTCGAACCAGAAGCACAGTTCACCCCGTCCTTCCAGTCGTTCGTCAATACTGCGCCGACCATGCCCGGGCCCAGCGCCGCACAGTATCCGCAGGCTGCACCACAGCAGGTGCAGGCGTGGGCTATGCCCACAACTGCCAAGAAAGCGCCGGTTTTTGAAGCCGTCGTGATCGGTGTCGGCGCGGCTTTGATGCTTGTGGGTATCAGCGGCTTCCTCTTCGCGAGCGGACCGTTCCTTGGTCTTCTCCTCGCCTTCTGCTGCCTGATTCCTCTTGCCATTACTCTGACGTTCCTCCAGTTCGTGGACCGTTTTGAGCCCGAACCGTGGTGGACGAAGATCGCGGCTCTGCTGTGGGGCGGTGGTGTGGCGATTTTCTTCGGCATCATCTCGAACGAAATCGCCGGCAGTGTTGTCGCAAGCGCAACCGGTAGCGAAGCTGCGGGACAGATTTTTATGGTCGTTGTTGCCGCTCCAGTCGGCGAGGAATTCCTCAAGGCCCTCGGCGTGCTCGTGATCGTGATGATGCGTCGTAACAGCATTTCCTCCCCGCTCGATGGCCTCGTTTACGCCGGTTATTCAGCGGCCGGATTCCTAGTTGTCGAAGACTTCACCTATTTCGTGAGAGGTGCCTACGCCGGGCAATTCGCTCAAATGTTCATGATGCGTGTCTTCCTGGGTGTCTTCGGACACATCATGTACACCTCGTGCACCGGCTGGGCGATTGGATGGGCTGCGACGCGCACTCGTTCGGTGGGTACCGGTATCGGCGTGAGCCTCCTCGGCTACCTGATTGGTGTGACGATGCACGGTGTGTGGAACGGATCCTCAGTGATCTCTGGCAGCCGCGGTGGCTTCTTGTTGCTCTACTTCATCATTCAGGTTCCGCTGTTCTGTGGCTGGTTGTTCTTCGTGTCCCGTGCGATGCGTCGAGAGCGGCGCGATATCGCCGCCGGTCTCATGCCCTACGTCAACCAGGGCTGGATTCTGCCCAGCGAAGTCCAGATGGTCTGCGATCCCGCTGCCCGCCGAAACGCACTCTCCTGGGTGGCAAGCGGTGGCCCAGAAGCAAAGCGGGCGATGAAGTCCTTCATGAACAACTTGGCGTCCCTCGGCCTCGACCAGGTCATCATGAATGTGCGCGGTCCCGAACCTGGGCGGATTGCGGATACGCAGCAAAAGGTGCAGGAGGCGACGACGCAGCGTCAGACGTTCCAGGCGCTCATGGGCATCCGCCCCATGTGAGTCTTTCGATTCACACGGTCGTCGCATGGCGTTTTCATAGGTTACGCATAGGTTGATGTCGCACGATGGTGGGGATAGAAAGGAAACAAACGTGACTCACGCTCATCCTGCCCGCCCTTCGTCGCGGGCCCTCACCGTGTGCTCGATCATCTTGATCGTCATCGGCATTCCGGCACTAGCCTACGAGGTCCTTGGTGCGATTGACGGTGCCACCAGCTCCACGGCGGCACTCGCAGTGAGCGCCTCGTGCGTCAGCGCTCTCATCGGCCTCCTCTTCTTGGCCTGGGCGGCGCGATTCACTCCGTCGATCCTGTCATGGATTGCCGCGTTCACGTGGGGCACCGGCGGTGCGCTCATGATCGCAGGCATCGGGAACGGCCTGATCGACGCCGCGGTGGAATCAACCAGCATGAGTGACGATGCGGTTGACTTTGTCACTTCCGTTGCCACGGGGCCCGTCGTGGAGGAGACCGCGAAGGGCATCGGTGTTCTTATCCTGATCCTCGCCGCCCGTAAACTGCTGACCCATCCGTCTCAGGGCGCAGTCCTGGGTGTCCTCGTTGGTCTCGGCTTCGCGTGGGGCGAGGACATGGGCTACTACGTGAGCGCCCTCGACGAGGGGATGGGCGGACTGTGGGAATCCTTCCTGGCGCGTGCGCTCCTGGGCGGATACGGGCACGCGATCTTCACGGGCGTCTTCGGCTACGCTCTCGCGTGGGCTGCGCTGCGCGCGAAGAATGTGCTTGCGGGCATCCTCGTTGCGGTCGGTGGATTCGTCGCAGCCCTCGTGCTTCATGGGCAGGCCAACGGCGTTGGCTTCCTGGCGCCCGAGGACTCGTGGAACCTCACCTACGGAGCTATCGAGGTGCCCGTCCTGCTTGTGAGCGTTGCGCTCCTCGTGTGGGGCCTGCGTCGTCACCGGGCTACCCTGGAGGCATGAGCGCACTCGACTGGCCCGTGGACGCGGACGGCTATCCCCACCGGGAGGCCGCCCGCGTCCTCCTGTTTGACGATGCGGGACGTGTCCTGTTGGCGAGGGGCCATGATGAGGATCAGCCGGAGCGATCCTGGTGGTTCACGATTGGGGGTGGCATCGAGGAAGGAGAGGATCCGCGCAGCGCAGCTGTCCGTGAGGTTTTCGAAGAAACTGGGATCGAGCTGGCCCCTGACGACTTGGTCGGCCCCGTCCTCTACCGGACCGCCGAGTTTGACTTCCTGGCGGTCACCGCACGCCAGGACGAGTGGTTTTCCTCGCCCATACGCCGTCGACGGCGCTGAGCCGGGAGGGGTGGACCGATCTGGAGCGATCCGTCATCGACGCGCAGGCCTGGTGGGACATTGACGAGGCTGTTGCTCAGATTGACGCAGACATCTACCCCGCGCAGATTCTCGAGTACGCCCGTTCGTGGCGGCATGGTTGGGATGGGCGCATGATCCGCCTCACGGACACGCGCGAGCCCTGACGTCGGCGGCTAGGCGAGTCCGAGGGGAGCGATAGCCAGGGAGAGGTCCGGCGTGTTGAGCTGGATCGACACATGATCGCGAACGGCGGGCTTTGCGCAGAACGCGATACCGACGCCGGCCTCGTACATCATTGGGATGTCGTTCGCCCCGTCGCCGATCGCAACCGTGCGCTCGAGGGGAGGTTGAGCGCCGAGGCCCACGAACGCAGGCAGTCGACCTTCACCTGGGAGGTGACGATGCGGCCCAACACGCGGCCCGTCAGTACACCATCTACGACCTCAAGGTGGTTTGCCGCGTAGAAATCGATGCCGAGGGAGGCCGCCAGGGGAGCGACCACTTCCTCGAAGCCGCCCGACACGATGCCGAACTTGCCGCCGCAGCGGTGGACCGCTTCGATGAGCTCGCGTGCGCCCTTCGTGGGAGTGATGGAGGTCAGGACATCGCCGAACACGGATCCTGGGACACCCGCAAGGGTCGCGACTCGCTCGCGTAGCGATTGCGCGAAATCGAGCTCGCCGTTCATGGCGCGGGAGGTAATCTCGGCGACCTGCTCACGCGTGCCAGCGGCCTCGGCGAGCTCCTCGATGACCTCCTGGCAGATCAGCGTCGAGTCGACGTCTGTGACGACGAGGCCGGGTGCCCCGCTGGGAAATAGCAGCGGGGCACTCGGCTCATCGAGATGGAGCATCATACTCACTTGTGGACGACAGTGCCCTTGGGAACGACCGTGATGCCGGACTCGGTCACCGTAAAGCCGCGCTCGAGGTCGTGCTCGAGATCGACGCCGACGACGGCACCCTCCTCGACGATGACGTTCTTATCCAGAATCGTCTTGACGACCCGTGAGGAACGACCGATGCGAGACCCGTGCATAACGACCGAATCCTCGATCTTCGCCCATGAATGAACGTAGGTGTGAGGGGAGACGATCGAGCGCACGATCTCGCCACCGGAAACAATGACGCCGGGGGGAAACGAACGAGTCGATCGCATGACCCAGGCGATCCTTATCACCGTAGACGAACTTTGCGGGTGGCAGGGAACCGTCGATCATCGTCATCGTCGGCCAGTCGCGGTTGTACAGGTTGAACACCGGGTGCACCGAGATGAGGTCCATGTTCGCCTCGTAGTAGGCGTCCAGCGTACCAACGTCGCGCCAGTAATCGCGGTCGCGGTCGGTCGAACCCGGCACGTCGTTGTCCTGGAAGTCGTAAACGCCGCACTCGCCGCGCTCCACGAACCACGGGATGATGTTGCCTCCCATGTCGTGCTTGGAATCGGGGTTGGCCGCGTCCTCGCGCAGGGCGTTGACCAGATCCTTCGTGGTGAACACGTAGTTGCCCATCGAGGCAAGCACCTTGGTTGGGTCGTCGGGCAGGCCGACAGCGTGCTTCGGCTTCTCGAGGAAGTTCTTCACGACGCCGCCCTCGCCGTCGATGACGCCGAGCGCGGGAGCCAGCTCGATCGGCTGGCGGATGCCGGCTACCGTGGCGGGCAGGCCCGAATCGATGTGGTGCTGGACCATCTGCGAGAAGTCCATGCGGTAGATGTTGTCAGCGCCGATGATGACGATGTATTCCGGTGCCTCGTCATCAACGATGTTGAGGGACTGGTAGATAGCATCCGCGCTACCCAGGTACCAGTGCGGTCCGCGACGCTGCTGGGCCGGCACGGGGGCAATGAAGTTGCCGAGTAGGGGAGATGTGTACCAGGTCTTCGTGACGTGGCGGTCAAGGGAATGGGACTTGTACTGCGTCAAGACGACAATCTTGAGGTATCCGGAATTCACGATGTTCGACAGCGCGAAATCGATGAGACGGAAGTGACCACCGAACGGGACGGCCGGCTTTGCGCGGTCCTCCGTCAGGGGCATCAGTCGCTTACCCTCACCGCCCGCGAGAACGATTGCCAGGACGTGGTTCTTTGCCATGTGGCACCTCTTCGTTGGTCGAGTGGACTCGCATCGGCGCGAATCCGTGGGAGTGGTCACACTGTATTACAAATGTCTATCGATTGCTACATCGTCTCGTTTTCGATCAGCACTGACGTGAGATCGGATACGATGTGTACTACGCGTCGCTACTGTCGGAAGGACCCCATTATGCGCGTCGATCTGCTTACCCGCGAATACCCGCCCCACGTCTACGGAGGCGCTGGTGTTCACGTCCTTTGAACTGGCAAAGGTCCTGCGTGGGCTGGTCGATGACCTGCGGGTGCAGGCGTTTGACGGTCCGCGCGAGCCGGGCACCGACGGTGCTGACCCGGGAGTGACCGGGCATGCCGACCTGCCTCAGTTGGCCGGAGCGAATCCGGCCTTACGTACCCTGGGCGTTGACCTTGAGATCGCCGCTGCATGTGAGGGCTCGGACCTCGTGCACTCGCACACGTGGTACGCGAACTTCGCCGGTCATGTCGCTTCATTGCTGGGTGACATTCCCCACGTTATCTCCGCCCACTCGCTCGAGCCGCTGCGCCCCCTGGAAGGCCGAGCAGCTCGGCGGCGGCTACCGCCTCTCCTCCTACGTGGAGAAGACCGCCTACGAGGCGGCCAGCGCGATCGTCGCCGTGTCGAACGGTATGCGCGACGACATCCTGCGCTGCTACCCGGGCATTGATCCCGACCGAGTGCACGTCATCCACAACGGCATCGACCTGAACAAGTGGCACGCGCCCGAAGGCGAAGCAGGAGAGGAACTGCGTGCCCGCGTGCTCGCCGAGCACGGTATTGACCCGTCGCGTCGCACCGTCGTCTTCGTCGGCCGTATCACCCGCCAGAAGGGCCTGCCGTACTTCCTGCGCGCCGCCCAGCTTCTCCCCGAGGACGTCCAGCTGGTCCTGTGCGCAGGTGCCCCCGATACCCCCGAAATTGCGGCCGAGGTTGAGGGCCTCGTCGCCGAGCTGCGTGCCCGACGCTCCGGCGTCGTCCTCATTTCCGAAATGCTTCCCCAGCCGGAGGTTGCTGCGATCCTTTCCTCGGCGCAGGTGTTCATTACGCCTTCCGTCTACGAACCCCTCGGTATTGTGAACCTGGAGGCGATGGCCCTGGGCCTGCCCGTCGTTGGTACCGCAACCGGCGGCATTCCCGACGTGATCGTCGACGGAGAGACGGGCTACCTCGTGCCGATCGAGCAGAAGCAGGACGGGACGGGAACGCCGCTGGATCCGCGTGCGTTCGAGGAAGCGATGGCCGACCGCCTGATTCGTGTTCTCGACGATCCCGAGCTGGGCCGCCGCATGGGCGAGGCCGGCCTGGCACGCGCGCGCGATCACTTCTCGTGGGAAGCGATCGGCGTTAAGACCGCCGAGCTGTATCGTTCGCTCGTTTAGGGCGCACGCCACCCTACAGACGACTAGGCTGGATACATGACTTACGTCCTGAATCTTTCGCACGTGTCCGTCCAACGAGGGGATACGCAGATCCTGTCCGATGTCTCATGGTCAACGCGTCCGCGTCAGCACTGGGTCATTGTTGGTCCAAACGGTGCGGGCAAGACCACGCTGGCGCGCGTCGCATCTGGTCGCGTTGCGCCGGACGCCGGTGAGGTGACTGTCTCGGACACGGATTTGGCGCAGGCGGATCCTGCCGAGGTAGCTACTCGCGTCGGACTGGCCTCCGCTGCGGTGGCTGCCAAGATCGTGCCGACGCAGTCGGTTCTCGACACTGTTCGCAGCGCCGCCTGGGGTTTGGCTGTGGCTCACGACGAGGAGTACGAACAGGTTGATGACGAGCGTGCTCGTGCGCTCATGGAGATCTTCGGCATTGATCACCTCGCTCAGCGTGAGTTTGCGACACTGTCGGAGGGGGAGGCGCAGCGCGTGCTCCTCGCCCGAGCGCTCATGACCGACCCGGAGGTCCTCGTCTTAGACGAGCCGACGTCCGGGCTCGATCTGGGCGCTCGTGAGTTGCTGATCGCCGCTCTTTCTGAGATCATGAAAGGTTCCAAGTCTCCTCAGATCATCTTGGTGACCCACCAGATCGAGGAGATTCCTGATGGCGTGACGCATTGCGCGATCATGTCACAGGGGCAGATTGCCCATCAGGGTCCGATTGAGGATGTTCTGACGGGCGTCAATCTGTCGCAGGTCTATGGCATGCCGCTGCTCGCCGGTCGCACCGATGGTCGCTGGTGGGCGCGCGGTGTGACCGAGTAAGAGAGGCAGGGCGATGAATACCTGGTGGCTGTGGATCCTTGCGGCACTCGTGTGCGGCATTGTCGAGGTCATGAGTGTGAGCTTCGTGTTCTTGATGTTCGCGATTGGAGCTCTTGCCGCCGGTATCGCGGGAGCGTGTGGCGCGAGTCTGACGGTCCAGGTGATCGTCTTCATCGTCGTGTCCATCGCTCTCCTGTTTCTGTTGCGTCCGTTCCTGAAAGGACGGATTGAACGATCGAGCAATTATGTTCCCAGCAATACGGACCGCCTGATCGGCAAGAGTGGCTACGTCACCGAGGCAGTGGGTGTGCGTCACGGACGTATCCAGTTTTCTGGCGGTGAATGGAGCGCGCGGACCGAAGGACCGGAGTTGCCCGTTGGTGCCGAGGTACGCGTTGATCGTATCGATGGTGCAACTGCCGTTGTCAGCGCTCTTCACCTGGCGCAGCAGCCCCCCGCCCAGCCGTCTGCAGGTTCGGCCTCCTGATAGACCCGACTTGTTGACTTTGAAGTAAGAAAGGAAAGACGACAGTGAGCTCAGCAGAACTCTTTGGCGATGTCGCGTTCATCGTGATCCTTGCCCTCGTCATCTTTGTCGTTGTATCGCTTGTCCGCGCGGTCCGCATCGTTCCGCAGTCGCAGGCGTACGTCGTCGAGCGTCTGGGACGTTACCAGGCCGTGATGGAGGGTGGTTTCCACCTCCTCGTCCCCTTCGTGGATCGCGTCGCAGCCCGTATCGACCTGCGTGAGCAGGTTGCGAACTTCCCGCCGCAGCCTGTCATCACCGCCGACCAGGCGATGGTGTCGATCGACTCCGTGATCTACTTCCAGATCACGGATCCGCGCAGTGCTACCTACGAGGTGGCCAACTTCCTGCAGGCGATTGAGCAGCTGACCGCGACGACCCTGCGTAACCTGATTGGTTCGCTCGATCTCGAGCAGACGCAGACCTCGCGCGAGTCGATCAACAAGCAGCTGCGCGGTGTCCTCGATGAGGCCACGGGCCCGTGGGGCATTCGCGTCACCCGCGTGGAACTCAAGTCGATTGAGCCGCCGCCGCGAGTGCTGGCCGCCATGGAGCAGCAGATCACGGCTGAGCGCACCAAGCGTGCGACGATTCTGACGGCCGAGGCTGAGCGTGAGGCACAGATCAAGAAGGCTGAGGGCGCCAAGCAGGCCGCAGTGCTGGCGGCTTCTGCTCAGCAGGAAGCACAGGTGCTCCAGGCCAAGGGCCAGAGGGAAGCGCTGATCCTGCAGGCCGAAGGTGCACGTCAGGCGCAGATCCTGCGTGCGCAGGGCGAGTCCGAGGCCATCCAGACGGTCTTTGCGGCAATTAACGCCGGCAAGGCCACGCCCGAGCTCCTGTCCTACAAGTACCTTGAAATGCTGCCGAAGATCGCTGACGGTCAGGCGTCCAAGCTGTGGATGCTTCCTTCCGATCTCACCGGCGCACTGGAATCCATCTCGAAGGGTTTCAACCTGGGCAAGTAGACTGAAGCCATGCCGGGCCGACCGCAGTCCCTGCGGTCGGCCCGTTCATTTTCTCGACGGGAGGACATCGGTGGATTCGCATCAGGAATATGTGCTGCGTGAGGTGGCGCAGAAGAATATTCGTTTTATTCGTTTGTGGTTCACGGATGTTGCGGGCGTCTTGAAGTCAATTTCGATCGACCCGGGCGAGCTTGAAGAAGCGTTCGCCGAGGGCATTGGTTTCGACGGCTCGGCGGTCGAGGGCTTGACGCGCGTCTACGAGTCGGACATGCTCCTGAAGCCGGATGCCTCGACGTTCCAGTTGCTCCCGTGGCGTTCGAATGATGACCCGGTGGCGCGCATGTTCTGCGACGTGCTCATGCCTGACGGGCGGCCTGCGCCTTCCGATCCGCGCGGCGTACTTGAGCGCACCGTCCAGCGGGCCGCGGATGCGGGTTTCCGCGTCATGATCCACCCTGAGATCGAGTTTTATCTCCTGCGTCAGCCGGTCACCCCCGACCGCATGATTCCGGTCGACCAGGCCGGCTACTTTGACCACGTCGCACGCGGGGATTCGAATGACTTCCGTCGTCGTGCGGTTCGTATGTTGGAGGACATGGCGATCCCTGTCGAGTTCTCCCACCACGAGGGCGGGCCCGGGCAAAACGAGATCGACCTGCGTGCGGTGGATCCCGTACGCGCTGCGGACAACATCATGACTGCACGTACCCTGATCGAAGAGGTCGCGCTGCGTGAGGAGCTCGTCGCCACGTTTATGCCCAAGCCGTTCATCGAGCATCCGGGCTCGGGCATGCACACGCACCTGTCGCTGTTCGAGGGCGAAGAAAATGCGTTCTTCTCCCCGGCGGGTCAGTACCGTCTGTCGACGACGGGGCGCCAGTTCATCGCGGGCCTGCTCGCGCACGCGGAGGAGATCGCGGCGATCACGAACCAGCACGTGAACTCCTACAAGCGTCTGTGGGGCGGGGGAGAAGCTCCTTCCTACGTGTGCTGGGGTCACTTGAATCGTTCTGCGCTCGTGCGCGTCCCGCTGTACAAGCCGAAGAAGGCCGCTGCCGCGCGCATCGAGTACCGCGCTCCCGACCCGAGCGCGAATCCCTACCTCGCCTTCGCGGTCCTTATTGCGGCGGGCCTGGAAGGCATCGAGAAGAAGATGGAGCTCATGCCCGAGGCCGAGGATAACGTGTGGGACCTGTCGGATCGTGAACGCCAGGTGATGGGTATTCGCGCGCTTCCGGCATCCCTGGCTGACGCCGTGCGCTCCATGAAGAGCTCCGATCTGGTGGCTTCTACCCTCGGTGAGCAGGTTTTTCGACTACGTTATTCGTAACAAGCGCAAGGAATGGACGGAATATCGTCAGCAGATCACTCGCCAGGAGCTTGAGCAATTCCTGAAGGTCGTTCCGCGGTGACGCCGGACGAGCTTCGGATTGCCGGGTTCCTGGACCCGCGCCGCGCGCTCAGCTTTTTCGAGGAGCTGCCGGGCGGTGCCGAGGCGTGGGAGCGTGACCTGGGCGCGAGCGCCGATCCCGACCAGGCGCTCCTGGCCGCGATCCGTCTGCACGAAGCAGACCCCGGCCTCGTGCGCGGGCTCGTGGACAAGCCCGACGCCCGGCGTCGCGTGTGTGCCGTGCTGGGCGGCAGTCAGTGGCTGGGCGACTACGTGATCGCCGATCCCGCGCGTGCGGTGTCTATCTGGGAGGACCCCGGCCAGAGCAGGCAGGTGCTCCTGGCTTCCGTGGGCGCAACTCGGGCTGAGGGGGGAGCCTATGTAGCCGCAGAGGGGGCGAGCGCGGACGACTTGCGCGCAGCCTACCGACGCGTTCTCCTGTCTGTGGCCGCCGACGATCTGACAAGTGAGGATCCCGGAGGCTCTCATGCCCGAGGTTGGGCGACGCATTGCGGACCTCGTGGATGCGACGCTCGAGGCTGGTCTCGCACTCGCCCGTCGCGACATCGATCCACAGGGGCAGACCCCGTTTGCGATCATCGCGATGGGTAAGACGGGGGCGCGCGAGCTCAACTACATCTCCGACGTTGATGTCGTCTACGTCGCGCAAGCCGGGGTGGATCAGGACGAGCGTGTGGCCCTTGAGGTCGCTACGCGACTTGCGGCGGCAACGGCTTCCGCGTGCTCGGGGCCGGGCACGCAGGCGCCACTGTGGACCGTGGACGCGAACCTGCGCCCGGAGGGACGCAACGGGGCCCTCGTTCGCACGGTTGAGTCCTACCGCCAATACTGGGACAAATGGGCACAGACGTGGGAGTTTCAGGCGCTGCTGAAGGCCCGTGCCTGCGCCGGAGACGAGACTGTTGGGCGCGCCTTCGAGGATGCCGCGCAGCCCTACGTGTGGAGCGCCGCCACTCGTGAAGGGTTCGTCGAGGCTGCGCGTGCGATGCGTCGAAGAGTCGAGGACAACATCTCGCGTTTGCATGCGTCGCGTGAACTTAAGCTCGGACGTGGCGGCCTGCGCGACGTCGAGTTCACGGTCCAGCTGCTCCAACTTGTCCACGGCCGCACGGATGCTTTCTTGCGCGTGCGCTCGACGCTGGAGGCGATTGAAGCGCTGCGAGACGGCGGCTATATCGCTCGCAGTGATGCTGATCAGCTCGCATCCTGCTATCGCTTCCTGCGTGCCGTCGAGCACCGTACGCAGCTGCCTCGTATGCGCCGCACCCACCTGATCCCGGACAAGGATCGGGAACTGCGTGTCCTCGGGCGCGCGATGGATCGCTCGCGCTTCCCCGACGCGGGCTCGATCAGTGCCGCGATCGATGAGGTACGTGCACGGGTACGGGCCCTCCATGAGGATGTGTTCTACCGACCGATCATCGCCGCGACTGCGTCGCTGAGCGAGGACGAGGTGTCCCTGCATGCAGATGGCGCGCGCGACCGACTGGCCGCGATCGGCTACCGTGATCCGGCGGGTGCCCTCACACATATCGCTGCTCTCACGCAGGGGACGAGCAGACGCGCTGCAATTCAGCGCCACCTGCTCCCGGTGTTTATCTCGTGGCTTGCGGCGGGGGCCGACCCCGACATGGGTCTGCTGAATTTCCGAATCCTGTCCGAGGACATCGGCGATTCGCACTGGTACCTCGCGCTCCTGCGTGACTCCGGCGTTGCTGCTCGCAGGCTCACGACCATGCTCCCGAACTCCAGGTGGATCGCCGAGGCGCTCGCCCAAGCGTCCCGAGGCCGTCGCCTGGCTCGATGACGATGACGAGCTGGCACCGCGCGAGCCGCATCGGCTGGCTCGAAGTGGCGGCGCTCATTGACCGCCATGAGGATGCGTCCGAGGCAGCTGCCCGAGTCCGTGCTGTGCGCACGCGTGAGCTGACCCGTTGCGCGATGACCGACCTCCTGGATGGCGTCAATCCTCGTGGAAACGCGATCGCCGACGCCACGGATGCTGCAATCCTGGGAGCCCTCGCCATCGCCCAGCGGGAGGAAATCGAGCGCTGGGGCGGGCAGCGGGCGAACGTTGTCTTTGTCGCGATGGGACGCTACGGGGGCCGCGAGTGCTCCTATGCATCCGATGCGGATGTGATCGCCGTGCATGAGGCGGTCGGCGGTGCCTCTGATGCCGAGGCTGCGGCCAGCGCGACGGCCATCGTGAACCGTGTGAAGAGCCTTCTTGGTTCGGCCACCAGCCAGCTGGGTATCGCCGTCGATCTTGACCTGCGCCCCGAGGGCAAGAACGGCCCGATGAGTCGCACGATCGAGTCGCATCGCGAGTACGCGCAGCGCTGGGCTTCCACGTGGGAGAGGCAAGCGGCGGTGCGCGCGCGTCCGATTGGGGAGGGGAGCTCGCCGATCAGGCGCGGGAGCTCTTCGCGGAGCTCTCCTACGGAGGAGTGAGTGAGTCGGACGTGCGCGACATCCGACTGCTGAAAGCCCGCATGGAGAACGAGCGCTTGCCCCGCGGCACCGAGCCTGCGCGCCATGTCAAGCTGGGCCCCGGTGGCCTCTCTGACGTCGAGTGGACGATTCAGCTCATTCAGATGCGCACCGGTATGCGCAACCGCGCGCTGCGTACGCCGTCGACGACGCAGGCGATTCTGGCTGCTCGGGATCACGATCTGATGAGTGCCCAGGACGCGCAGATTCTCCTCGAAGCCTGGGACATGGCGACCCGTATCCGCGCTGCGAATACGCTGGCAACAGGCCGTATGAGCGGTGTGAAGCTCGACGTTTTACCCCGTGATAGTGCGGAGCTGCGTGCTCTTGCGGCGATCCTCGGGTACGGTAGCGGCGGGCTGAATGCCCTCGAAGAAGACTGGCTGCGCGCCGGACGCAAGGCGCGCGCCGTGATGGAACGACTTTTCTGGGAGCAGCAGTGAAGATTGTGCTGGTACGGCACGGACAGACACCCGCGAATCGCCTCGGCGCGCTCGACACCGTGCGCCCCGGCCTCGGGCTGACCCCCGAAGGGCTCCTGCAGGCCCAGCGCCTCGCGGATCGGTGGGAGTCCGAGGTTGCGCCTCCTCCCACCGTCATTGCGCTATCTGGCCTGTACCGCACGCGCCTGACTGCGGCACCGCTGGCGAGCAGGTACGACCTGACCCCGCAGGTGCACCCCGGCATCCGTGAGCTGCGTTCCGGTGACCTTGAAATGGCTGCAGACCCGGCTTCCCAGTCCCTCTACGTGCGCACAACCCTGTCGTGGTGTGCGGGTGAGCTGGATAACCGTATGCCGGGCGGCGAAAACGGGCGCGAGGCACTGGCGCGCTCGCTCGAGACCGTACGTCGCGTGGGCCTGGAAGCGCGTAAGCAGGCGGGGGACGAGGCCGTCGCGGTCTTCGTCATCCACGGTGCGCTCACGCGCCTGCTGGCCACGTGGCTGTCCCAAGAGATCGACGAGGAACTCGTCTCCCAGCACTTCATGTCGAACACGGGTACCTCCACCTTCGAGTGGGCGCCCGACTTTACTCCGGCGTCTGCAGATGAACTCGCGAAGCGGCTCCACGCCCTGACCTGGAACGACCGTCCTCTCGATCAGTGGTCGTGAGGCGCCTCCTGATCGTGCGCGACGAAGGCTGATACCTCGAAAGGGAACGAGCGGTATCTGAAGTAGTTCTCCAGGTAGGACAGATGCTCCTCGCACGCCAGCCACGTCTTCGTCCGGGCGCGGTGGATCGCCGGATTGCGCCAGTCGATCCGATAGATAGCAGCGTTCGTGCATTCGCGTGCCGAGCAGATGCCCGAGGCGCTTTCGAGACCCAGTGCCATGGTGTCCTCCCCGTGCGGTTACGCTTGGAAGTATGCCAACCCTCGTTCTCGTTCGCCACGCGCAGGCCGCATACTCCTACCCCGATCACGTCCGACCCCTCACGCAAGCAGGCCTCGACCAGGCGGCGCGCCTCGGCGGTGCCCTGAGCCGTGAGGTCGGCGTGTTCGACGTTGCGGCGTGCTCGGATGCCACACGTGCTCAGCAGACCTTTGAACAGATCCGCCAGCGCGTCCAGATCCGTGACAGCTGGTTCGACCGCGGTGTCTACAACGCCGACGAGGATGACATCCTGACCTTGGCGCGCACTTTCGAGGGCGACAGAGCACTCATCGTCGGTCACGAGCCCACCATCTCCGGTGCCGGATACGTGCTGGCCCGCGAGGACGATCGGGGAGAGGTCGCTCGAGGTGTGCCCACTGCGACCGCGGTCATCCTTACGTTCGACGGCACCTGGGAGGATCTGGCCCCCACCAGTTGCACTCTGCGCGTCCTGTTCACCCCGCCCACCCGATAGGTCACGGAGAGCTCAAGCGGCCCCGGCCTCGTCCATCGTTCCTGTGACTGTGTTTACGTTTGTCCACGTGGGGCCCGCCCGGATGCGGAAGGGGCCGCAAGCGCGATAGAATATGGCGGTATCTATCCACACAACAGGGAGAAGTGATGTCGGGACACTCTAAGTGGGCGACCACCAAGCACAAGAAGGCCGCCATTGACGCCAAGCGCGGCAAGCTCTTCGCGCGCCTCATCAAGAACATTGAGGTTGCAGCTCGCACGGGCGGCGGCGACCCCGCTGGCAACCCGACCCTGTACGACGCCATCCAGAAGGCGAAGAAGAACTCCGTCCCCGCCGACAACATCGACCGCGCCGTCAAGCGCGGCTCCGGTGCCGAGGCCGGCGGCGCGAACTACGAGACGATCATGTACGAGGGCTACGGCCCGGGCGGCGTCGCCTTCCTCGTGGAGTGTCTGACGGACAACCGCAACCGCGCCGCCTCCGACGTGCGTCTGGGCTTCACCCGCCACGGCGGATCACTCGCCGACCCGGGTTCGGTGTCCTACCTGTTCTCGCGTCGCGGCATCGTCGAGGTGCCCGCCGCCGACGGCGTGGACGAGGAATCCATCATGATGGCCGTCCTGGACGCGGGTGCCGAAGAGGTCGAGGACGCCGGCGAGCTCTTCGTCGTCGAGTCCGATCCCAAGGACGTTGTCGCCGTGCGCAGCGCCCTGCAGGACGCCGGCATCGACTATGACTCCGCCGAAGTCCAGTTCGTCGCCTCCACCGAGGTCGAGCTTGATCTCGAGGGTGCCCTCAAGGTCAACAAGCTCATCGACGTCCTTGAGGACTCCGACGACGTGCAGAACATCTACACGAACATGTCCCTGTCGGACGAGGTTCGTGCCCAGCTGGAAGAGCAGGAGTGAACATGAGCGACTCGACCGCTAAGCGCGAGGTCGGCACCCCTCAGGTCAAGCGCGGTATGGCCCAGATGCTCAAGGGCGGCGTCATCATGGACGTCGTCACCCCCGAGCAGGCGAAGATCGCCGAGGACGCGGGCGCCGTGGCCGTCATGGCCCTCGAGCGCGTCCCCGCTGACATTCGCGCCCAGGGTGGCGTGGCCCGCATGTCCGACCCGGACCTGATCGAAGGCATCATCGAGGCCGTGTCGATCCCGGTTATGGCCAAGGCCCGCATCGGTCACTTCGTCGAGGCGCAGGTCCTGCAGTCCCTCGGCGTCGACTACATCGACGAGTCCGAGGTCCTGACCCCCGCCGATTACAGCCACCACATTGACAAGTGGAACTTCACCGTTCCCTTCGTGTGCGGCGCGACCAACCTCGGTGAGGCACTGCGCCGCATCAACGAGGGCGCGGCCATGATCCGCTCCAAGGGTGAGGCCGGCACCGGCGACGTCTCCAACGCGACCACGCACATGCGTAAGATCCGCGATGAGATCCGCCACCTGACCTCCCTGCCCGAGGACGAGCTCTACGTCGCGGCTAAGGAACTGCAGGCCCCCTACGAGCTCGTCGCCGAGGTCGCCCGTGAGGGTCGCCTCCCCGTCGTGCTGTTCACGGCCGGTGGCATCGCCACCCCCGCCGACGCTGCCATGATGATGCGGCTCGGTGCCGAGGGCGTGTTCGTTGGGTCGGGCATCTTCAGGTCCGGTGACCCCGCCAAGCGCGCGGCCGCCATCGTCAAGGCCACGACCTCTACGACGACCCGTCCGTCATCGCCGAGGTCTCGCGTGGCCTGGGCGAGGCCATGGTCGGCATTAACGTCGACGACCTGCCCTGTCGATCACCGTCTCGCGGAGCGCGGATGGTGACCATCGGCGTTCTCGCCCTCCAGGGCGACGTCGCAGAAAGCATGTGCGGGCGCTGGAAAACTCCGGCGCCCGCGCGCTGCTGTGCGAAGGGTTTGCGAACTGGAGCAGGTTGACGGCCTTGTCATCCCGGGCGGTGAGTCGACGACCATGTCGAATCTCCTCCTGTCTTTTCGGGCTTTTTGACACGCTCAACGAACGCATCGCCTCCGGCATGCCCGTGTACGGGACGTGTGCGGGCATGATCATGCTCGCCTCGTCGATCCTGGACGGTCGAGCGGACCAGCGTTCTTTCGGTGCGCTCGACATGGTTGTGCGGCGCAATGCCTTCGGTCGCCAGGTCGACTCCTACGAGGAAGACCTGGATGTCGTGGGTCTTGAGGGCGGTCCGTTCCATGCCGTGTTCATCCGCGCTCCGTGGGTCGAGTCGGTGGGTGAGGGGCGTCGAGGTGATCGCGCGCGCCGGCAACAGCGCCGACGGCCCAATCGTCGCGGTGCGACGCGGCAATGTCATGGCGACGTCCTTCCATCCCGAGGTAGGTGGGGACGACCGCATTCACGCGATGTTCGTCGACATGGTGGCCAGCGCCTAATGCGCGTCATGGGCATCGACCCGGGCCTGACTCGCTGCGGACTCGGAGTCGTTGACGTCGATGCGTCGCGGCGTGCCTCGCTCGTGTACGTCGGGGTTGCCCGCACCGACAAGGACTTGGCGACGCACTTTCGCCTCCGTACCATCGCGGATGCAATCGACAGCGTCATCGAACGCTACGAACCTGAGGTCGTTGCTATTGAGCGCGTCTTTGCACAGGATAACCTGCAGTCGGTGACCACAACGATGCAGGTCATGGGGAGCGGCGATGACCTGCGTCGGTCGCGCCGGTCTGCCGATGGCAGTGCATACGCCCTCGAGGTGAAGTCCGCCGTCTCCGGCAACGGCAACGCGGATAAAGCGCAGGTGCAGGCGATGGTCGCGCGCATCCTCGGCCTCGCGAAAGCTCCCAAACCTGCCGACGCTGCTGATGCGCTGGCCATCGCGATTACGCACGCGTGGCGGGGGACAGGGCTCCTCGGTGCTCCCGAGGACTCCTCGGTGGCCGTCTCGATCTCGGGTCGCCTGACTGCTCGCGGATCGATGACGCCCGCTCAACGGGCGTGGGCCGAGGCCCAGGCCGCGCAACGCCGAACGGGTGCCGTCGATCCGAGGCGTAGGCGCGGCTAGAATCGTACATATGTTCGCCCGTGTGTGGGCGATCCATGAGCGAAAGGAACGCAGTGATCTCCATTCTGCGCGGCACTGTCGCGAGCGTCGGCCTCGACCACATCGATATCCTCGTCGGAGGCATTGGTTTCCGCGTGCATGTGACGCCGGCTTTCGCGCAGGGTGCTTCCCGCGACGCGGAGATGACGGTGTTTACGTCCATGATCGTGCGCGAGGACTCAATGACCCTGTACGGCTTCGAGTCCGCGGATGAGCGCGACGTGTTCACGAAGCTCCTGTCGGTCTCGGGTATCGGTCCCAAGATTGCTCTCGCAGCGCTGGCGGTCTTGCGTCCCGATGACCTGCGTCGCGCCGTGCGTGACCAGGATCTGGCGGCTCTCCAGCGTATTCCCGGTGTGGGCAAGAAATCGGCTCAGCGCATGGCGCTCGAGATTGGCGACAAGCTTGGAACCCCTGCGGCCCTGCCGGGCGGAGAAACCGCCGCTGCTCCCGCGCCCACCCAGGATGCGGTGGCCTCCGAGGTGAGCGCCGCTCTGGTTGGTCTCGGGTGGTCCGAGGCTCAGGCCGCCAAGGCGATCGAGAAGCTGGCGGGCAGCGGCCTCGGTGCTTCGGACATGCTGCGCGCCGCTCTCGTGAGCTTGGGAGGCGGACGTGGCTGATCAGATGGATTCGGGTTTCGACGTCGATGCAATGCGCATCGTCGCCCCCGACGCCGGGGAACTCGAGCGTGCGGCCGAGGCCGCGCTACGCCCCAAGAAGCTCTCAGAGTTCGTGGGTCAGCGTGTTGTACGAGGCCAGCTGCAGCTCGTGCTTGACGCTGCACGCATGCGCTCGGCCAGCCCCGACCACGTCCTGCTTGCGGGTCCTCCGGGACTCGGCAAGACGACGCTCGCCATGATCATCGCCGCCGAGATGGGAACGTCCCTGCGACTGACCTCCGGCCCGGCGATCCAGCATGCGGGCGACTTGGCGGCGATCCTGTCCGGCCTCCAAGAGGGCGACATTCTGTTCATCGATGAGATCCACCGCCTCGCGCGCACAGCCGAGGAAATGCTCTACCTCGCGATGGAAGATTTCCGCGTCGATGTCGTCGTTGGTAAGGGCCCCGGCGCGACGTCGATTCCGCTGACGCTCCCGCCCTTCACGGTCGTCGGTGCGACAACGAGATCTGGTCTGCTGCCAGCCCCGCTGCGTGACCGCTTTGGCTTTACGGCCCACCTTGAGTTCTACGAGACCGACGAGCTTCAGTCCGTCGTGACCCGTTCCGCCTCGTTGCTCGGATCGCCCATCGACGCGCAGGCTGCGCACGAGATCGCGTCGCGTTCGCGCGGTACGCCCCGTATCGCGAACCGTCTCCTGCGTCGCGTCGTTGACTACGCCCAGGTGCACGGTGACGGGCAGCTGACTCTTGAGGCCGCGCGTGGCGCTCTTGAGCTTTTCGAGGTCGACCCTTCGGGCCTTGATCGCCTCGACCGAGCCGTCCTCGACGCGATCTGCCGTCGTTTTGCGGGAGGCCCAGTTGGCCTCACGACCCTGTCCGTGACGATCGGCGAGGAAGCAGAAACGGTCGAAACGGTCGCAGAACCCTACCTCGTGCGCGAAGGATTCCTCGTCCGTACCAACCGAGGACGGATGGCAACCCCCAAGGCGTGGGCGCACCTCGGGCTCAACCCGCCCGCGCCGGACGGGGCGCTCTTCGACTAGGGGGAGTGGGCCTCGTGCCCATCGTGGCTGGCCACAGCCGCACATGGCGGTGTCAAAGAGGCTCGGGTGATACACGCGCCGCGCCACTCCTTGATCACTTAGGCTAAAACCCTCCTCGGGCATTAGACTGGCAAAGGTGCGCTTCAAGCGCCTGACCGTCATCGAAAGTGAATCAGCCTTTATGAACAACTACACCCTCGTGATCCTGATCGTCGTCATGGTCGCTTTTATGTGGTGGACCTCGTCCTCGCGCAAGAAGCAGATGGCGAAGATGGAGCAGGAAAAGCGCGACCAGCTTGCCGCCGTGAAGCCCGGAGAATGGGTTCGTACCCGCGTCGGCTTCTGGGGTCGTTTTGTTGACCTCGACGGCGACATCATCGTCCTGGAGACCACCGACGGGCACGAGATGTACTGGGAGCGTGAAATGATCGCCGAAATTGGCGGTCAGCCGCCCCTCGCCGACACAGAGCAGAAGGACACGCTCGAGACCGCTGGCGCGGACGAGACGACGGACGAGGACGAGACGGTCCTTGGCCTCGACGAGCCGACCAACGATGATTTCTTCAACAACGAGCCCGACGAGCAGCAGAAGTAAGTCAAGGCTGAACGGAAAGTAGAACCGTGGCATCACATAAGCGACGCCCCGTGCGCGCGCTCGTGACCCTCACCGTCTCCATCGTGGCGGCGTGTGCGGCACTTGCGATCGGGCACTTGAGCGAGGGCGTGTCTCCGTATCCTGATCTCGCCCTCGATCTGAAGGGCGGTACTCAGCTCATCCTGACCCCGACCGTGACGGGTGACGGACAGCGCGAGATTACCGAAGAGGACATCACCCAGGCGATCTCGATTATTCGTAACCGTATCGACGCCTCCGGGTGTGTCCGAGTCCGAGATTACCTCGATGGGTAACTCGAACATCATGGTGTCGATCCCCGGCACGCCCTCTCAGGAGCAGCTGGACCTGATTCGTTCGTCCTCGCAGATGAACTTCCGTCCTGTCCTGCGCATCGGCGCAGCCCAGGGCGTCATCCAGAACCAGCAGCCGTCGCAGACGGGTACGCCGCAGTCTGGCGAACAGTCAGGGTGCCCAGTCCGGCGAACAGTCGGGTGCCCAGTCTGGTGCCCCGGCGACCGAAGCGGCCCAGTCTGGCGTGCAGTCCACCGCTCTTGATGCGTCGACCGCGATGGGCATTGCTGACACCAACCAGGACGGTGTCCTGTCCGATACTCCTGCGACGACCCCCGAGAACGCGTCCGATCTGGCGTGGATCACCGAACAGGTCATGTACGACTTCCTGACGCTTGACTGCTCGGCTGCGGCCGACGTGAAGCACGTCGAGGGTGCCTCGGACAAGCCCTACGCTGCCTGTGACGAGTCCGGTCAGATCAAGTACATCCTCGGCCCCGTGGCGGTGCCGGGTTCGGACCTGAAGACTGCGACGGCCGGTCTCGCGCGCAACAGCAACGGACAGACCACCGGCCAGTGGGCGGTCTCCTTGCAGTTCAACGACGCGGGCACGGAGAAGTTCAAGGACACCTCCACCATCCTCTACGGATTCCACGAGTCTGACCCCTCGGGTTCCTCGTTCTACCAGGGCCGTCCCGACCGTAACTCCTTCGCGGTCGTCCTCGACGGTACAGTCATCACGGCCCCCTCGATGAACGCGATCATCCCCAACGGACAGGCTGAGATCACCGGTAACTTCACCGCTCAGTCGGCGTCCACCCTCGCGAATCAGCTGAGCTTCGGTTCGCTGCCGCTGAACTTCGAGGTCGAGTCCGAACAGCAGATCTCGGCGACAATCGGTACCGATCATCTGACGGTTGGCCTGTGGGCAGCCCTCATCGGCTTCCTGCTCGTCATCCTCTACCTGATTTGGCAGTACCGCGGCCTGGCAATCATCTCGGCGGGCTCCCTGGTGGTGGCCTCGATTATCACCTACCTGGTGATTACGCTGCTGTCGTGGGCGATGGGCTATCGCCTGTCGCTGGCGGGTGTCGCGGGTTTGATTATGGCAATCGGCGTGACGACTGACTCCTTCATTGTGTACTTCGAACGTGTTCGCGATGAAGTGCGTGATGGCCGACCGCTGCAGGCTGCTGTCGAAGAGGGTTGGGATCGCGCCAAGCGCATCATCCTCGTCTCCGACGCTGTCAACCTGGTCGCTGCCGTGGTCCTCTACCTGCTTGCTGTGGGTGGCGTTCAGGGCTTCGCTTTCACGCTCGGTGTCACGACGATCATCGATATCGCTGTGATCTTCCTGTTCACCCACCCGATGATGGAGCTGCTGATCCGTACTCGCTTCTTCGGCGAAGGTCACAAGTTCTCTGGCCTCGACCCCGAACACCTGGGTGCGAAGAGCTCCCTCGTGTACGCGGGCCGTGGGCGCGTCGTCGCTCGTGGCGATTCCGCCTCCAAGAACAAGGAAGACGAGGCCGGGGACGGGCTGTCGATCGCCGAGCGCCGCCGTGCGGCGCGCCTTGCTGCCGCGAAGGCGCAGGAAGAGGCAGAGGCGGCCTCGTCGAGTGAATCGACAGATGACGCGACGGTCGCGACCGAGGAAGAGGAGAACTGACATGATGAGTTTTGCTCAGTGGGGCAACGCCCTGTACTCGGGCGACAAGTCCTACGCTGTCATTCCCAAGCGCAAGATCTTCGTTGGTCTGGCCGCGGGCGTAATTGTCGTTGGTTTCGCGCTCGTCGCGATCCTTGGCTGAACCGTTCGATCGAGTTCACCGGTGGCTCCCAGTTCGACGTCGCTCACGTGAGCGACCAGAGCGAGTCCTTCGCACTGCGTGCGGTCAGCTCGAGTGGCCTCGTCGAGGGCAGCCCGAAGGTGACGCGCGTGGGTTCTGACTCCGTGCGCATTCAGACCACGTCCCTCGACTCCGCGCAGACCGCGCAGATGCGCGAGGTCCTGGCCGGTGCCTACGGCGTCGATGCCTCCGAGGTTCAGTCCTCCTCGATCGGTCCCTCCTGGGGCTCGTCGGTCACCACCAAGGCCGCGCAGTCGCTCGCGATCTTCATGGCCCTCGTTGCCTGCTGATGACCGTCTACTTCCGCTCGTGGCGCATGGCTGCCTCCGCGCTCCTGGCGCTGCTGCACGATATCGCCGTCACCGTGGGTGTCTTCGCGATCCTCCAGGTAGAGGTTTCGCCCGCGACCGTCATCGGCTTCCTGACGATTCTGGGCTACTCGCTCTATGACACCGTCGTCGTCTTCGACAAGGTGCGCGAGCTGACCTCGGATGTCTACGACCAGAAGCACTACACCTTCGGCGAGTACGTGAACCTTGCAGTCAACCAGACGATGGTTCGCTCGATCAACACCTCAGTTGTGGCGCTTCTCCCTGTCGGTGCGATCCTCATTATCGGTTCCGTGGCCCTGGGCCCGGGTACGCTGGTAGACATCTCGCTGGCCCTGTTCGTCGGCATGATCGCCGGTACCTACTCGTCGATCTTCATCGCGTCGCCGCTCCTCGTGACCTTCCAGGAGCTCTCGAACAAGACCCGCGAGCACAACGCGGCGGTCGAGCGTGAGCGCGATCATCGCACCGCCACCGGTGAGACTTCCACACCGAAGTCCGTCAAGGTGGCTCCGATCAAGCCCGGACAGCGTCTGGGTAATGAGAACCAGCCCCGCAGGAAGAAGAATCATCGATGATCGGCGAGCTTGGCGACCGCGTCGCCGCCCTGGTGCAACATAACCTTCTGGAGATTCCGGATTTCCCGGAGCCCGGCGTCCTGTTCCGTGATATCACCGAGCTGTTCGCCAACGGCCCGGCGTTCAAAGAACTGGTCGAGCTGATCGGTGCGCGCTACGCGGGCCGCATCGACGCCGTCGCGGGCCTCGAGTCGCGCGGTTTCATCCTCGGTGCCCCCGTGGCCGCCGAACTCGGGCTCGGCATGCTCACGATCCGTAAGGCCGGCAAGCTGCCCGGCCACGTGATCGGCGTCGATTATGAGCTCGAGTACGGCACGGCTCGCATGGAGATGCATCCCGAGTCCGTTCATGAAGGGCAGCGTGTCCTCATCATTGACGACGTGCTCGCCACCGGTGGCACCGCGAATGCCGCGGTGCGGCTGCTGCGTCAGTGCGGTGCGTCCGTCGAGGCCGTGGCCGTTCTGCTCGAGCTTGACGCGCTGGGCGGGCGCTCGGTGCTCTCGGATGTGACGGTGGAGACCGCACTCCATCTGTGAGTATCGCTTTGTGACAGTGAGCGGGTCCGGGGATCGTCTGATCCCCGGACCCGCTCGTTCGTCGCTATCATGGGGCCGCGAGCAGCGACGACATGACAACAGGCTCCGCGCTTCCGGCGGCTGGTTCCCCGGGTGCGCTCCGGCCTCGTGTGGTTTGGCTCGCGTGGGCGCGCCACAATCCCTGAAATTGAGCCGCTCGTGCGCGCGCTGCGTGCTAACCATCCGAAAGCGGATATTAGCGTCGTTGAGCGTGCCTACCGTACCGCTGAAGAGCACCATCGCGGGCAAACGCGCAAGTCCGGCGAACCTTATATCACCCACCCGGTTGCCGTTGCGACCATCCTCGCTGAGATGGGTATGACGACGCCGACGCTCGTTGCCGCACTGTTGCATGACACGGTCGAGGACACGGATTACACCCTCGAGCAGTTGGCTGCCGAGTACGGCGAGGCCATCGCCAACCTCGTCGACGGCGTCACCAAGCTCGACAAGGTGCATTACGGGGCGGCTGCACAGTCCGAGACGCTGCGCAAGATGCTCGTCGCCATGAGCCGGGACATCCGCGTCCTCCTCATTAAGCTGGCTGACCGTCTCCACAATGCTCGGACGTGGCGCTTCGTCCCAGCGAAGTCGGCGGCGAAGAAAGCGCAGGAGACCCTCGAAATCTATGCGCCGCTGGCCCACCGCCTCGGCATGAATATGGTGAAGTGGGAGCTTGAGGAACTGTCCTTCAAGACGCTGTACCCGGAGATCTACGAGGAGATCGACCATCTCGTTGCTGAGCGCGCTCCGCAGCGTGAGGAATACCTGCGTGACATCATCGATCAGATCGAGGAGGATCTGCGTCGCTCGGGCACGAAGGGCACGGTCAGCGGTCGCCCGAAGAGCCACTATTCGATCTACCAGAAGATGATCGTGCGCGGGAAGGCATTCGACGAGGTCTTCGACCTGGTCGCGGTCCGCGTCCTTGTGGAGTCGATCAAAGACTGCTACGGAGTCCTGGGGTCGTTGCACGGGCGGTGGAATCCCATCCCGGGTCGTTTTAAAGACTACATCGCGATGCCGAAGTTTAACCTCTACCAGTCGCTGCATACGACGGTTATCGGTCCCGGTGGCAAGCCCGTGGAGATTCAGATCCGCACCTTCGATATGCACGAGCGTGCCGAACATGGCGTGGCGGCGCACTGGAAGTACAAGCAGAACCCCAATGCCACGGGCGGCGATTCCGATCGGATGAGCTCGGACGAGCAGGCGAACTGGTTGCGTGCCCTGGTCGAGATGGAACGCGAGACGGGTGACCCCGAGGAGTTCCTGGATTCGCTGCGCTATGAGATCGCCGGCGACGAGGTGTACGTGTTTACCCCGAAGGGACAGGTCATCGTCCTGCCGGCGCGCGCAACTCCCGTTGATTTCGCCTATGCCGTGCACACGGAGGTTGGGCACCGCACCGTGGGTGCGAAGGTGAACGGTCGTCTCGTTTCGCTTGACACGCGCCTTGAGTCGGGTGAGACGGTCGAGGTCGTCACGTCGAAGTCCGATAAGTCGGGCCCGTCTCGCGATTGGCTCGCTTTTGTTGCGTCCCCGCGTGCGCGCTCCAAGATTAAGGCGTGGTTCTCGAAGGAACGCCGCGAGGAAGCCATCGAAGCTGGTAAGGAAGCGTTGGCGCGCACGATGCGCAAGCAGAACCTGCCCCTCCAGCGCCTGATGAATCACGACTCGATTCTGTCGGTAGCGACGTCGTTCGGCTATCCGGACGTATCCGGACTGTACGCGGCTGTTGGGGAAGGACATATTTCCGCGCAAAACGTCGTGACCCGCCTCGTCGACAACCTGGGTGGGGGAGACGGTACGGAGGAGACGCTTGCCGAGGGAGTAACGCCGGGCTCGCAGAAGCCTCGCTCGGAGCCTAGCGGCGATGCGGCGATTACGGTCGCCGGACTGAGTCCTAACGACATCTGGGTCAAGCTCGCCAAGTGCTGTACTCCTGTTCCCGGGGATGACATCGTCGGATTCATTACCCGCGGCCAAGGGGTGTCGGTGCACCGCTCCACGTGCGCGAACGCGGTGCGTTTGGGACAGCTGCAGCCTGAGCGTTTCGTTGATGTTTCGTGGAACGAGAAGGGGGCTTGGGGCTCCTTTCCGGGTGCAGATTGAGGTGCGTGCGCTCGATCGTGGCGGCCTGTTGTCCGATCTGACGCGTGTCCTGTCCGACTACCGCGTCAACATTCTCGCTGCTGCGCTGAAGACCGACGGGGATCAGGTCGCGTCGGGCAACTTTTCCTTCGAGCTGGCTGATCTTGGCCATCTCAGTGCGGTTCTGTCCGCCCTGCGTCGGGTTGACGGTGTCTTCGAGGCAGTGCGCATTGGTGCTGACACATAGACGAGGCGGGGGTGGCCTGCGTTGATGAGCGGAAAATGGGTGTTACATCCGTCCCCTTTTCCGGCGATTCGCTTTCCCCTTGTCGTTAGATGTGACACACTAGATGTGTGTGTCACATCGGCACACACCCGCGCCGGGCGTAAGCCCTCGTCTCAGAAGGAATATCGTGACCACGACGCCGATTCCGAATAACGAAAACGCTCCTGAAGCTGCTCCCTCAACGCCGGAGGAGGTCGCTTCCTCGACGACGATAACAGCGTCCGAGGTGCCTGAGCATCCCTTCGCCCGTATCGGCGAGGATGGGACCGTCTATGTCAAGGATGGAGACGAGGAACGCGTCATTGGCGGTTTCCCCGAGGGTATTCCCGCTTCTCCCTACGCTCTCTATGAGCGCCGTTACGCCGACCTTGAGGCGACGATTAAGCTCTTCGAGGATCGGTTGGCGAGCCTGAGCCCGCGCGACATTGACCAGACGCTCGCGACGCTGCGAGAGCAGGTCGCCTCTCCCAACGTTATCGGTGACATCCCGGCGCTGCGTGAGCGCGTTGCAGCCGTCGAGAAGGCAGCCGAGGAACGCAAGGAGGTCGCCCGCGAAGAGCGCAAGGCAGCCAAGGCCCAGGCTCTTGCCGAGCGCACCTCGGTCGTTGAGCGCGCCGAGGCGATTGTCGCGCAGGATCCTGCGAAGACGCACTGGAAGCAGTCCGGGCAAACGCTGCGTGACCTGCTGGAAGAGTGGAAGACCCTTCAGCGCCGTGGCCCCCGCCTGGAAAAGGCCGTGGAGGACGAGCTCTGGAAGCGCTTCTCTTCCGCGCGTACCCAGTTTGACCGTCACCGCCGTCAGTTCTTCTCGCAGCTTGACCAGGCGCAGTCCGAAGCCAAGCGCGTGAAGGAAGCGCTGATCGCTGAAGCCGAGGCCCTGTCCTCGTCCGAGGACTGGTCGCGTACCTCCGGCGCCTACCGCGAGCTCATGAACCGTTGGAAGGCTGCCCCGCGCGCGTCCCGCAAGGAAGACGATGCGCTGTGGGCGCGCTTCCGTGCCGCTCAGCAGGTCTTCTTCGATGCCCGTCGCGCCAAGGATGAGGCCACGGACGCGCAGTACCGTGAGAACCTCGCGGCCAAGGAAGCCATCCTCGTGGATGCTGAGGCGATCCTGCCGGTGACCGACATTGAACGCGCCAAGGCCCAGTTGCGCCAGATTCAGGACCGCTGGGAAGAGGTAGGCCGCGTGCCCTCTTCCGACCTGCACCGCATCGAGGGCCGCCTGCGCGCCGTCGAGGCCGCCGTCCGTGAAGCGGAAGAGAAGGAATGGCGTCGCACGAACCCGGAGACCCGCGCTCGTGCGGCAGGCATGGTTGGTCAGCTTGAGGAACAGATCGCGCAGCTCGAGCGTTCCCTGTCCGAGGCCGAGGCCAGGGGTGACGAGAAGGCGGCACAGAGCGTTCGCGAAACCCTTGAGACCAAGCGGTCGTGGCTCGAGCAGATCTCCTCGTCCATGGAGTGACATGCGTCTTCACGTTATTCCGTCGCCTTTCTACGCGGCGAATGGGCTGGTGCTCGTCCCTTCCGGGGCGGGCACAGCCCTTGTCGTCGATCCGTCGGCCGGTATCCAGCATCTGATCCGTGAGGTCCTTGAACGTGAGGGCGTGAGTGTTGGTGCGGTCCTGCTCACCCACGGTCATCCCGACCACGTCTGGGACGCCGCTGCTGTGTCCTCGTGGGGACCAGATGGTTCGAGCGTGCCGGTCTACCTGCCGGGCCCTGACATGTACCGCATGGATGACCCGGCCTCGTTTCTTCCCATGCCGCTGCCGGACTTCGTCGGCGAGTGGGTGAGGCCCGCGCACTTGCGTGAAGCGCCTACCGACTCCTTCGAAGCGGTACCTGACGTGTGGCTGCGTATGGTCCCGGCTCCCGGTCACACCGAAGGTTCTGCAGTCTTCCTGGGCGAGAGCCCGCTGGATATTCGCGTGAATAACCAGTCCTTCTACTCCTCGGGTGAGCCAGTTCCGTGGGCGTTGAGCGCCGACGTCCTCTTCAAAGACAGCGTCGGACGCACGGATCTACCCGGTGGTGATGAAACACAAATGCGTCATTCGCTGCGTACGATTTCCAACGCTCTTGACCCGCGCACGGTTCTCGTCCCCGGACACGGTCCGGCCACGACGCTGGCGGATGAGATAACCTCGAATCAATATCTGATTCGCGCACGCCGTATCGGTTAACGCCTCCTCCCTCACAGAAAGAAAGCTTCATGGCTCGCACGTCCCTGTCAGGTTTCCCGAATGGCTCCCCGAAGGGCGCATCATCGAGATGCATGTTCTTGACGAGCTGCGGCGCGTGTTTGAACTGCACGGGTTTGCGGGTATTGAAACCCGGGCGGTCGAGACCCTGGAGCAGCTGGAAGCCAAGGGCGAGACCTCTAAGGAGATTTACGTTCTGGATCGACTGCAGGCGTTGAAGGCCGCCGCGTCCGGCGGACGTGCTCCCAAGGATAAGGGGATGGGTCTGCACTTCGATCTGACCGTTCCTTTCGCCCGCTACGTGGTGGAGAACGCGAACGAACTGGACTTCCCGTTCAAGCGCTATCAGATCCAGAAGGTGTGGCGCGGCGAGCGTCCTCAGGACGGTCGCTTCCGTGAATTCACGCAGGCGGATATTGACGTCGTGGGCAACGGAGAGCTGCCCTTCCACTTTGAGGTCGATCTGCCGCTCGTGATGGCGCAGGCCCTGAACAATCTGCCGATCCCGCCGGTGCGCGTGCTCGTCAACAACCGCAAGGTCGTTCAGGGCGTGTGTGAGTCTCTGGGCGTGACTGACGTTGAGGCTGCCCTGCGTGGCCTCGACAAGATCGACAAGATCGGCCCGGAGGGCGTGGCAGGCGAGCTCGCTGAGGCGGGTATCGACGGTGATCAGGCGAACGTTCTGCTTCAGATGGCGCAGATTCGCACGTCGGACCCGGCTGAGATCCGGGATCGCCTCACTGGCCTTGGCGTGGGCGGCGAGCTGCTCGAAGAGGGGCTGCGTGAGCTGACCGAGCTGCTGGACACTGCGAATAAGCGGATGCCTGGCGCAGTCGTCGCCGACCTGAAGATCGCACGCGGGCTCGACTATTACACGGGTAGCGTCTACGAGTCTGAAATCGAAGGGCACGAGGACCTGGGTTCGATCTGCTCGGGTGGCCGCTACGATTCGCTTGCAAAGGACGGTAAGCGCACGTATCCGGGTGTTGGCCTGTCGATTGGCGTCTCGCGGCTCGTGTCTCGAATGATTTCGGCGCCGATGGTGAAGGCTTCTCGGAAAGTGCCCACGGCCGTTGTCGTCGCGGTTATCACCGATGACCAGCGTGAGCGTTCCGAGGCGATCGCGGCTGTGCTGCGTGCGCGCGGTATTTCTACGGACGTTGCACCGAGTGCCGCGAAGTTCGGCAAGCAGATCAAGTTCGCCGATAAGCGTGGCATTCCATTCGTGTGGTTCCCCGGCGGTGAGGGTGAAGCGGACACAGTGAAGGACATCCGCAGCGGCGAGCAGGTGGAAGCTGATCCCGCAACCTGGATGATCCCCGCAGCGGATGCGGTCCCCTCGGTCGAGAGAGTGACGGACTGAGTGCCGCTCACGTCGGTGGAGGCAGCCCGCTCGTGGGCGGGTGCCCTCGAGCAGTCCCTGGAGGCGATGCCCCAGGGGAGCCGTAGTGATGCGCAGCGTGCGCTGCGCCGTCTGCAGGACGTCGTTCTACCTCGGCTTGAGGACGCCGACGCGCCGCTGTTGATCGTTGTCGGAGGCTCGACGGGGTCGGGTAAGTCCACGCTCGTGAATTCGCTACTGGGACGTAACGTGAGTCGTACTGGCGCGGTACGTCCGACGACCCGTCGACCTGTCCTCGTGTGCGCGCAGTCATCGCGCGCATGGTTCATGTCGGATCGCGTACTGCCGCGTCTGGCGAAGCACGTCGGCGTTGGGGGAGACAGCCTCGATGCAGTCACGATCACCGTCGATGACAAGGTATGGCCGGGCGTGGGTATCTTGGACGCGCCCGATATTGACTCGGTGGAGGAGGGCAATCGTCGTCTTGCAGCGGAGCTTCTTGACGGTGCTGACCTGTGGGTGTTTGTGACGAGCGCAGCGCGCTACGCTGATGCAGTCGCGTGGAAGCACCTGGAGGATGCCGCCAGCCGTGGCTTGCGTGTCGCGATTGTTCTCAACCGAGTGCCAGCCGGGGCAGCGGGTGAGATTCGTGCGGACCTAGCGGGGCTCGCGCAGAGCCGCGGTCTGGGCGATGTGCCGATTATGACGATTGACGAGCAGCCGCTCACGGATGGGCGACTGCCGGTCGATGCGGTTGCTCCTATCGGTTCTTTCTTGGAATCGATTGGTCGAGACGCTGCGGAGCGCGCTGCCATCATCCGCCGCTCGCTCGCTGGGGCGGTCTCCTCGTCCCTCGCGGAATCTGTGCGTGCCCTCGATGGAGCCCGTGCGCGTCATCGTGCGTTTGAGCAAGCTGCTGATGGTGTCGAGCACCTCGTCGCTTCGCGTGCGCGAGAGGTCGCGTCCACGTCGAGTGATGACGTCTTGCGCGGCGAAGTGAGCGCGCGTATTGCCGAGGGTGCTCGGCTCGTGGGATATGACGCGCACGATTTCCCGTTTTGTGTCGGGTGTGAGGGCTCGCGTCATGGGCGCGCTGCGCGGTGAGGCAGCCCCGGACATTCAGGTGCAGCGCGACCTGACGGGCGGTTTGGCGGCTCGCTTGGCTGACCAGTATCACCAGGCGTGGGCAGATGCGTTGCGTACTGCTCGGCCGGTCCTCGGACCTAGCCCCGCGCTGGAGCCTCTCTTGAACGCGGATGAGGCATCTGAGCGTGCGCGCCGCACGGCACAGGAATGGACCGCCGAGGTCACGCAGATCATTCGTAGCCAGGCTGAATCCTCGCACGTGAGTGGTCGGCTTCTCGCCGGTGGAATCAACGTCGTGACGGTGTCTCTGATGGTGAGCGTGTTTGCGATGACGGGGGGCTTGACCGGCCTCGAGGTCGGTGTCGCTGGTGCGTCGGCGGCGCTGTCTCAGACAGTTCTGGAGTCTTATTTCGGTGAGCGCACCGTTCGTTCTCTCGCCGCGCAGGCGCGCGACGCGCTGGAGCGGCTTGCGCTCACCTCTCTGACGGATGTTGTGGCACCCGTTTCTACGCTGCTGGATCGCTCCGACGAGGGGGCGCGTCTGAGTGCGCTGGAGCAGGCACTAGCGGATGCGCGGGAGGCTCTGGCATGATGCGTTCGAAGGGAACGGTCGCGTCCGCTGCCTCGGAACTAGACCGGATATGCACCCTGGCATCCCCGGACATCGATGAGGCGACGCTGTCCCAGATTCGTCAGTTGATCGACATAACTTCGGAGCGCAGCGAGATTGATCCGACGTGGTGCGTGATTGGCATGCTGGGTGGGACCGGTGCCGGTAAGTCGTCGCTGGTGAACGCTATGAGCGGGGGAGAGGTCGTGACCGCCGGCGTTCGACGCCCGACGACAAACGAGCCGTGCGCTGTTCTGCCCGTCGGCCGCGCTCCCCGTGACCTCCTGGGGTGGCTGGGAGTCGCGCGGTGGGTCGAGGCCCCTCGCGGCCTGCCGGGAGACACGGTTGTTATTGACATACCGGATATTGACTCGGTTGAGAGTAGCCATGCGGAGATTGCGGAGCGCCTCGCCTCGCGCGTTGACGCCCTCGTGGTTGTCGTCAACCCCCAGAAATATGCGGATGCAAGGCTTCACGACGAGTGGCTCGCCCGCCTGCACTCCTCCCATGCCTCGGTGACCGTCGTACTGACGCACATCGATACCGTCGTCGCCGCTGAGCGTGATTCGATCGAGCGAGACCTGCGTCGTCTCCTGTCCGAGCGGGAATGAAAGACGCGACCGTTGTGTCTGTTTCGTCAACGACTGGCGAAGGGGTGCAGACGCTCGTCAAGCATCTGTCCAAGGAAGCGGAACGCGTGTCGCGCCAGGCGTCTCGGTCCCGTCAGGCTCTGCGTGAGGCCGCGGTGCTGATTCGAGATGCAGTGGGATTGACGGAACCATCCGCGGCATTGAGACGGATGGCATGGCATCGGACCTTTCTCCTCCGCCGCCGACCTGGCGGGTGCGCCGATCATCGCCGAGGCCGTGGCGGCTTCCACGGTGCGTGCGGGGCGGCGAGCGGGTGGCTGGCTCCCGCTTCGCTGGGTTGCGCGTCTGGGCGCTGATCCGTTGCGTCGGCTCCATCTGGATGAGGAGTCCCGATCTGAGGGGCGACGACGCCGACGCTGCCGACGCGCTCCCCGTCGGATGAGGCTGCTTTGTCAATGCCGTGCGACGCGAAGTTGCGCAGCGCTCTTCTGGGCGTCCCTCACCATGGCGCGCTCGGCTGATGGAGCGGGCACTGGAGGGGCGCGCGATGTCCCAGCTGTTGCCCACCGTGAGGTCTCCGACAATATGCAGGTGGCGACGGGCGCTCCTTCGACGAGTCGTCTCTTGGGCGGGATACAGGCGTTGGCCTGGGTCGTGTGTCTCGTCGGCGCTGCATGGATCGGCCTTGTTCACCTGGGGCGCCGTCCTCATCGACTGGCGTGTACCGGCACTCGGCCCTGTTCCAGCACCGACGGCGCTCGTCGGCCTTTCCCTTCTCGTGACTGTGATTCTCGCAGGTATCAATCGGGGAGTGTCTCGGTGGGCTGCGGGTCGTCGGCGACGTGCAGTTATGCGTGATCTGAGGGGTCTGTGCCGCGACGAGGTGGAGCGTGCGGTCGTGGCACCAGTGCGTGCCGAAGATAATCGACAGGTGACAATCGCCTCCTATATTGCGCGTCTGCGCCTGTGAACGATGCGTTGCTCGTCACGGTGCGACGTCAGCGGAACAGTGAATTGGCCGACCACGCGCTCCGTGGCGCGTGTATGGCCTGTAAACTGAACGTAGCGATGAGGCGCTGCCCCTTGTTATGGTGCCCGCGGGATGCGGGGTTTGTTGTTATGGGTGAGGCCGCGCTGAGGAGCCGAGATGGCCCGCCCGATGGTTTTGCTACCCACATGCAACAGGCAAGGAACGACTATGCCCTCAGAGGATTACACGGAACCCGCCCGCGACGAGCGTGACGATATTTTTGATGCAGACGAGGATCGTGACCTCGTTGACGGCACCGACCAGGATGCACGCGACGAGACAACGGCGGAGCCGGAAGGAGACGCTGTCACTTTTGCGAGCCTCGGTCTGCCCGAGGAGATCCTCGAGGCCGTTACCGACATGGGGTTCCGTGTTCCCACGCCGATTCAGGCCGCCGCCATTCCGCCGCTGCTGGAGCTGCGTGACGTCGTCGGCATCGCCCAGACCGGCACCGGTAAGACCGCGGCGTTCGGCCTGCCGCTGCTGGCGATTGTTGACGCCGACGAGCGCGACGTGCAGGCTCTCGTTCTGGCACCCACCCGTGAACTTGCGATGCAGAGCGCCCAGGCGATCGAGGACTTTGCGGCGCGCACAGCCCGCCTTGATGTTGTGCCCGTGTACGGCGGCTCGCCCTACGGCCCCCAGATTGGTGCGCTCAAGCGCGGCGCGCAGGTCGTTGTCGGCACGCCGGGTCGCGTCATCGACCTCATTGAGAAAGGCGCGCTGGACCTGTCGAACGTGCGCATGCTGGTTCTCGACGAGGCCGACGAGATGCTGCGCATGGGATTCGCCGAGGACGTTGAGACAATCGCGTCGAGCGCTCCCGATGATCGCCTGACCGCGCTTTTTAGTGCGACGATGCCCGCAGCGATTGAGAAGGTTGCGCGTGAGCACCTGAAGGATCCGGTGAAGGTCGCGGTGTCGACCGAGTCCTCCACGGTGGATACGATCCACCAGACTTACGCGGTTGTGCCCTACAAGCACAAGATCGGGGCGCTTTCTCGCGTGCTGGCCACCCGCGCTCAGCACATCAAGGAAGGCCAGGAGGAGGCCGACGCCGCCATCGTCTTCGTGCGCACGCGCGCCGATGTCGAAGAGGTGTCGCTCGAGCTGGCGGGTCGCGGATTCCGCGCGGCTGGCATCTCCGGCGACGTCGCCCAGACCGAGCGCGAGCGCATGGTCGAGCGCCTCAAGAACAGCTCGCTCGACGTGCTGGTTGCGACCGACGTGGCCGCCCGAGGCCTCGACGTCGAACGAATCTCACTCGTCGTTAACTTCGATGTTCCTCGCGAGCCCGAGGCCTACGTGCATCGCATCGGCCGCACTGGCCGTGCGGGTCGTGAAGGCCGAGCGCTCACGTTCTTCACTCCGCGTGAGCACGGCCGCCTGCGCCGCATCGAGAAGCTGACGGGCACCGAGATGGAAGAGGTTGAGATTCCCTCACCCGCAGCCGTCTCCGAGTTCCGCGCCAGCCGCCTGCTCGAGGGCCTGTCTGCCCGCATTGAGCGCGGCCGTCTCGACATGTACAAGCGCCTGCTGGCCGAACTCGGCGATGAGGTCTCCGTCGAAGACGTCGCTGCGGCGCTGATGGCCACGGCTGTCGGAGACGAGGGCCCGGCTCCGCGTGTCGCGAAGGATCGCCGTGGCAACGGCAAGATTCGCCGCGAGGAACAGCTGGACGAGTCCGGTGAGTTCGTCGGCGCTACTTTCGAGGCCGGCCGCGATAAGGACCGACCGATCAAGGGCGGCGCGAACGGTGCTCGTCGTCGTGGCGGCGGCCGCCCCGCCCCCGGCTCCGGTACGCGTTACCGCATCGAGGTCGGCAAGAAGGACCGCGTGAAGCCCGGTTCCATCGTCGGCGCGATTGCGGGCGAGGGTGGCATCGACGGTCGCGATATCGGGAACATTGAGATCTACCCGACTTTCTCGCTGGTCGACATTACCGCGGACCCTGTCCGGCGAGCAGCTTTCTCGTATCTCCAGGGATACGTGTCGGGCCGTCAGCTGCGTATCCGCGTGGACGAGGGACCCGGTGGGCGCAACCATAGTGACCGCGATGGTTTCGAGCGCCGTGAACGTCGCGACTACGATCGCGATAACCGCGGCCGCGGTGGCTATGGCGAGCGCGAGGGACGTTTTGGGGACCGCGACGAGAAGCGTCCGCACCGCTTCGAAAAAGGGCGATGGATCGCGTCCTCGTCGCAGCGTTCGCACCGAGCGCTGGGAGAAAGACATCAAGCGTGCCCGTCGTGAACGCGAGGGCGGCCGTGACGGCAGTTGGGAGCGCGACGGCGGCCGCGAGGGCGGACGTCGCCACTTCGGCAAGCGTCGCTACGACGACTGACCGTTCGTCTCGCCGGACGTGGAGCGTTCCGATGCGAGACGCAGTCGACCCACCGCAACCACGGTGAGGACGGCGAGCACAGTAGCAATCACCCAGTAGGGAGCGTAGGCCGCCCCGCCCACCGTGGCGGTGGCGGCCCACGCGCATGGCGGCCACTGACACGAGGGCGAGTTCGAGTGCGGGACCTGCTGAATCCGCGACCTGTAGCCACGATGAGACGCGCCCGTGCTTGGCCTCGGGTGTCACCTCAAGCGCCATGACCGACAGGGGCGCGTGGACGAGGCCGACCCCCAGGCCGACGAGAAGCCAACCGACGAGGGCGACCCACATGGGAAACGATGGGGCAAGGAGCGCGCCCACGGGGATCGCCCCTGATTGCCATCAGTGAACCCCCCGATGACGGGAAGCAGGCGTCGCGCCTGTTGATCGTGGATCCGTGCCTGGCCGACTGCGCCGATGGCCCACGTGATCGAGCCGAGGGTGACCCACCAGGCGGAGGAGGCCTCGGACCATCCGTGCACCCGCTGCAGAATCAGTGGAATCATGACGGCGAAACCCACCTGGGAGGCCATGGCGCTCAGCCTTGCGAGGATCGCCGACGGCATTCCCCGACGGGATCGGAACGTGCCGCGCGGGAGGAGCCGAGGCAGTGCCCAGATCGTGATGCACACGCCGAGGACGAAGACCACGATCTGTGCCAGTTGTGAGGGAAGCGCGCCCGCGAGCTGGAGCGCCATGACACCGATTCCCACTAGCCCGGCGTCACGTGAAAGCGTTGCGAGCATAGGGGAGCGGCGCCCACGGGCAGTCGGCAGCGAGCGGAGAACGTAGGCGATGGGCACAGCAGCGATCGCAACGAACAGGGGGACAACACCGAAGACGTAACGCCATCCCCACGCTTCGGTGACATGTCCTGCGATTGCGGGACCGACCAGAGACGGTAGGACCCACGCCAAGGAGAATGACGCGAAAAATGATGGGCGATGACGTGCAGACGCAACCGCTCCGACGAGAACGTAGAGCGGAACGATGAGCAGACCGCCTCCCAGTCCCTGGAGAGCTCGTCCGATGACGAAGATCGTCACGTGCGAACCTGCGGCGCACACCATCAGGCCTACGGCGAACAAGGCCAGACCCGAGAGCAACACCACACGCGGCCCCTTCCAGTCTGCCAGGGCACCCGCGACCACCGTGGCGCTGAGCTGAGTCGCCAATGCCGCACCCGAAGCGATCGGATACCACGCCGCGGCGTCAAAAGAAGCGACGACTGCGGGCATGATCGTGGTGGCCGCGAGCTCCTCGAAGGCCACGAGTGTGATGAGCAGAACCGAGCCGATAGCCAATCCGATTTCGGCCGGAGTCCAGGAAACATCAGCGGAGGAAGAGGCGGAAGCATCGGCGGGCATGGTGACTATCCTACTCGCGGCACAAGCGACTATTGGGCGGGCAGGCGTACAATGACACCGCCGCCGCCTGTCTCGCGGATGGTAACAACGAAAGGAATCACAGTGCTTCGCACTCACAACATTGGAACCCTCGGCACCGACCTGGTCGGTCAGACCGTGACGCTCACCGGTTGGGTGGATCGTCGTCGTGACCACGGTGGCGTTGCGTTCATCGATCTGCGCGATGCGTCGGGTATTGCCCAGGTTGTCGTCCGTGACGAGCGTGTCGCTCACGAGCTGCGCTCCGAGTTCGTCCTGAAGGTCACCGGCGAGGTCTGTGCTCGCCCCGAGGGCAACGAGAACCCGCACCCAGCCACCGGCGCCATTGAGGTCATGGGTGACGACATCGAAATCCTGAACACCAGCGCGCCCCTGCCGTTCCAGGTGTCCTCCAATGCTGAAGATTCCGGCAACGTCGGCGAGGAAACGCGTCTGAAGTACCGTTACCTCGACCTGCGTCGCGAGCCTGAGCAGTACGCGATCCGTCTGCGCTCGAAGGTGTCGCGTGCCGCGCGCGAGGCGCTCTACGCCCGTGACTTCGTCGAGATCGAGACCCCGACCCTGACCCGTTCGACCCCCGAAGGTGCCCGCGACTTCATCGTGCCCGCGCGCCTCTCGCCGGGTTCGTGGTACGCCCTGCCACAGTCGCCTCAGCTCTTCAAGCAGCTGCTCATGGTGGCCGGCATGGAACGTTACTTCCAGATCGCTCGCTGCTACCGTGACGAGGACTTCCGCGCGGACCGTCAGCCCGAGTTCACCCAGCTCGATATCGAGATGAGCTTCGTGGACCAGGACGACGTTATCGAGGTCGCCGAGGACGTCCTGAAGAACGTGTGGGCCCTGATCGGCTACGACCTGTCCACGCCGATCCCGCGTATGACGTACAAGGACGCGATGGAGCGCTACGGTTCGGACAAGCCCGATCTGCGCTTCGGCCTCGAGCTGACCGAGCTCACCGATTACTTCAAGGACACGACTTTCCGCGTGTTCCAGGCACCTACGTTGGTGCCGTCGTCATGCCCGGCGGCGGCTCGCAGCCGCGCCGCACCTTCGACAAGTGGCAGGAATGGGCCAAGGCGCGCGGTGCCAAGGGTCTGGCCTACGTCACGGTCGCCGAGGACGGCACGCTGGGCGGCCCGGTTGCTAAGAACATCACCGAGGCCGAGCGTGAGGGCCTTGCTGCCGCCACCGGAGCACAGCCTGGTGACTGCATCTTCTTCGCCGCTGGCAAGCCGACCCCGTCGCGTGAGCTGCTCGGCGCTGCTCGCCTCGAGATTGGCAAGCGCTGCAACCTCATTGACCCCGACGCCTGGGCCTTCACCTGGGTTGTCGACGCGCCGCTCTTCAAGCCCACCGGTGATGCCGAGGCCGAGGGCGACGTGGCACTGGGCCACAGCGCCTGGACGGCTGTCCACCACGCGTTCACCTCGCCCAAGCCCGAGTGGATCGACTCCTTCGACAAGGATCCGGGTAACGCGCTGGCCTACGCTTACGACATCGTCTGCAACGGCAACGAGATCGGCGGCGGCTCGATCCGTATCCACCGCCGCGACATCCAGAACCGCGTGTTTAACGTCATGGGTATCGGTGAGGAAGAGGCTCAGGCACAGTTCGGCTTCCTGCTGGATGCCTTCAAGTTCGGCGCTCCGCCGCACGGCGGCGTGGCCTTCGGCTGGGACCGCATCGTCTCGCTGCTGACGAAGTCCGAGTCGATCCGCGACGTCATCGCCTTCCCGAAGTCCGGCGGCGGCTTCGACCCGCTGACTGAGGCTCCGGCGCCGATTACGCCCGCTCAGCGTAAGGAAGCCGGCGTCGATGCGAAGCCGAAGAAGCGCGGCGAGGAAGCATCCGAGGAATCCGAGAAGTGATCCTCTCGCCGTGACCTTGTCCACGGAACCCCCATTGGTCACCGACCGGTGGGGGTTTCGTGCACAATAGGGGTATGTCGTACGTCGAGATGCACCCGGTTAATCCGCAGGCACGTTTGGTTAACACGGTCGTTGATCTGCTGGAGCGCGGCGGCACGATTGCGCTGCCCACTGACTCCGGCTATGCGATCGCGACGAAGGCTGGCAACAAGGCGGGCATGGATACGATCCGATCGATCCGTAAGCTCGATGACAAGCATAATTTTTCGCTGCTGTGCCACTCGTTTGCGCAGCTGGGCGAGCTTGTGATTATTGACAACCACGAATTCCGCACCATGAAGGCGCTCACGCCCGGTCCCTACACATTCATCCTGCGGGGGACCAAGGAGGTTCCGCGCATCATGCTGAACAAGAAGAAGCACACGGTGGGCGTGCGTATCCCCGATCACGTCATCACTCAGGCGATCGTTGAGGCGCTGGGTGAGCCCCTGGCGTGTTCGACGCTCATTATGCCCGGCGAGGATGAGCCCTCACAGATGGTTTCGATGTCGATGAGCGCATCGGGCACCAGGTTGATCTCGTCGTGGTGGGACCCGTCGGCGTGGCGCAGCCGACCACGGTCATCGACTTCGCGGGCGGAGATGCGGTCGTCGCTCGTGTTGGCGCTGGCGATATTTCGCTGTTCGACTGATCACGTGGCATTCGACGCCTCGTCCTTTTCGCGCACCGGTTTTTGCCTGTTGCGCCAAGAGACAAGAGACGGGGTTTATCGCGACGCCGATGGTCTCCCGATTGTTGGCCAGCGCCTTGTCATTGATGGGGCTGACGCCGTTCGTGTGACCTTTCAATCCGCAGACGAGGCCGCCGCTGATTGCTACGTCATCTTGAACACGATTACGGATCGCGCGCGCGAGCACCTTGACGAGTTTCGCATGGGTGCGGGCGCGGACGACGGCAATGCTCACGCGCTCGTGTGTGCGCTTCCCGCTGACGCGATCATCAGCTACCAGCAGGCGATCGTGGGGCCGCGGGGTCTCGAACCCGAGGTTCGTACGGACATGGGGGAGTGGATCCGCTTCGTTGAGGAAGCTCACCCTGATGAATCGAATCCGCTCAGGGTTATGAATGGGAGAGGCAGCGAGGCTTCCCTGTTCGTCGGGCCGGACGCGCGTGTGGTGTGGCCGTCGGAGGATTTGTCTGCTCCGCAGATGCATGCGGCGCGTGAAGAAGACATCGCGGCGAATATCAACGCTCGGCTCGGGGGGCCGCGCAAGCGCAGCGTGATTGTTCATGACGGTGAGGCGGAGCCGACGTGCACGCTCATTGTCTTCGATGGCGAAATCTGGCGAGGCAACGGCGTGGGCTGGCTGACCCGCCGCTATCCCGGGCTGCGCGTGGTCACCATCGATGCGGGTGCTTGTGCGCAGCGTGAGGCGGAGCTGACGGATGCGGATCGTGTTGCTGCTCTGCTTCAGGCAGTGTGTGACGAGGCCGGGGCAGGTCCCGTGATGGTCGCCGGCCAATCCTACGGTGGCCTCGCCGCGCTGGAGGTTGGCTTACGACAGGATCTGTCCGTCGACGAGATCGTCGCCCAATCGCCGTCCCTGTGGTGGGGTGGGGCTGCGCGAGGCGTGGGCGAGGGGACGTTGATGCGAGACCTGCGCTCTGGGATGGCGACGCCCCATCCCGGAGTGACGCTACGCCTGCAGGTCGGGACTCTGGAGCAGACGATGTGCCCGGTCGTTAATGACTGTGCGGAGCTTCTGCGGAGCCTGGGAGCCCATGTGGAATTGGATCATTACCGCAGCGGGCATGATGTCGCCTGGTGGCGGGAAGGGCTGATTCGTGCACTCGATGAGTGGCGTGCTCTCACATACTGACCAGTGACGAAATAGACTGGGTTGTCATGCGCCCTATAGGTTAGGCTTACCTTTGCCCGTAATAGATCGACTGAATTGAGGCACTTGTGCACCTGTCGACGCGAATTCGCGCCATCGTCGGCGTCGCTGTGACTGCTCTCGCCCTGGGAGCCTGCTCGTCCACCCAACCCACCCCGGCCTCGTCCCCCGAGGCCTCTGCGACGTCCGAGACACGCACTGTTACCGACGCATCCGGCCAGGAGGTGACCCTGCCGTCGCACCCGAGCCGCGTCGTGACGCTCTCCGAGCCGACGACCGATAATGCGCTCGCCCTCGGTGTTACCCCGATTGGTGTCGTGTCCGGCCGCGGCCAGCAGACCGTCCCGAACTACCTGATCGATCGTGCGGGAGATATCCCGATCCTTGGCTCGATCGGCACGCCCAACCTTGAGGCTATCGGTGCAGCGCACCCCGATCTGATCCTCGTCGACGGCACCTCCGTGAAGAATAACGACACGGAAACCCTGACTGCGCTTTCTCAGATCGCGCCCGTCTTCTTCACCACTCAGTCCGGTGGTGACTGGCGGCAGACCTTCACGCTCACCGCGGATGCGCTGGGTCTGGCCGACCAGGCCGAGACCAAGCTTGCGGAGTTCGACCAGCATGTCGCATCGGTGAGCGCCCGTCTGAAGGACGCCGGTTACCTCGATCAGACGTACTCGGTCGTGCGTTGGCAGGGCGATAGCGCCGGCCTGATCCTCAAGGAGCTCCCCGCTGGACAGGCTCTGACCGCACTCGGCATGAAGCGCCCCGCGAACCAGGACCGTGACGGCGAGGGCCACTCTGAGCCCGTCTCTCTGGAGAACATCGACCAGATCGATGCGGACTGGATCTTCTTTGGCACGCTTGGCAAGTCTTCGGTGAACAACCCGTCCGCCGGTGGCAACACGGGTGTTGAGGCTTCTGCCGCAGCCCTCGAAGAGGCGAAGAATACCGTTGGTTTTGACTCTCTCGGTGCCGTCAAGGCGAACCACGTCATCCCCGTCGACGGTTCCCTGTGGACCTCGACCGGCGGCTACCTCCCTGATGGACGGCATCGTCTCGAGCATCGAGGCCCAGTTCGTCCCGGCTTCCTGAGCCTGATGGTCGGACGATGCGGGTCGCTGACCTGACATGACGACACGTCGTATCGCCAGCGTCGCCATTGCTTGTGCAGTGGCGACGCTGGTGCTTGTCCTCGTTGCGATGGCCTCGCTCGCCCTCGGTTCCCGTTCCATTGCTCCCGATGTTGTGTGGGATGCTCTGGTTCGTGGTGGGGCGAGTCAGGACGCTCAGGTGGTCACCCAGCTGCGCGTGCCGCGCACGATCGCCGCGCTCATGATCGGCGGTGCGCTCGGTTTGGCGGGCTCCATCATGCAGGCGATGACCCGCAATCCGCTCGCCGACCCCGGCGTGCTCGGCATTAACGCAGGTGCGGCGTTCATCGTTGTCTCCGTGACGGCCATCTCCGGAGTCGTGACGCGTGCGGGGACGCTCGGTGCTTCCCTCGTCGGTGCCGGTGTGGCCGCGGCGCTCGTGTTTGCTATTTCGGGGCGCGGTGGAGGATCGCGTTCTCGGCTGGCTCTTGCGGGCATCGCCGTATCTGCGGCTCTTGCATCCCTCACGCAGGCAGTGTTGACGGCGAATCAATTCGCATTCAACGAGTTCCGCTACTGGGCATCCGGCTCGTTGGAGGGAGTCGATATGGGCTCCGTGGCCGCTGCGGGAGTCGTTATCCTGTGCGGCTGCGTCCTCGCAGCTCTGATCTCGTCAGCTCTCGGCGTTCTCACCATCGGTGAGGATGCCGCCGTGAGTCTTGGTGTGCGCGTGCGGCTCATTCGGGCACTGGGAGTTCTTGCGGTGACGGCTCTCGCGGGTGGAGCGACGGCGCTGGGCGGTCCGCTGACATTCGTCGGCCTCGCGGTGCCGCTCATGGTCCGACGCGTTGTGGGGGCGAGGCAGGGCACGATCGCGATCTGGTCGACGGTTTCGGGCGCTGTGTGGGTGTGCATTGCAGACATTGCGTCGCGTCTCGTCCTCGCGCCTTCCGAGGTGCCCGTTGGCGTCGTTGTAGCCCTGATCGGCGCCTTCTTCATTATCGGTGCGCGTGGAAGGGGCATGTCGTGACGCGAGAAAGCCATCGGTACACCACTCTGTCGAGAGCGGGTTTCTCCGTGCGCATCCATCGACGTAGCGCGGCGGTAGTCATCATCGGTCTCCTTCTTCTGATCGGCTTGTCCATCTATTCGCTGACACTCGGCGACTATGGGCTCAGTGCTGGGGATTCCTTCCGACGCCTGCTGGGTGATGGCGGACCTCGAGATGATTTCCTCGGTGTCTACTTTGTTCAGTCTGTGCGGCTGCCGCGGATGCTGGCCGCTGTCGCGGTCGGGTGCGCGCTCGGCATTTCGGGGCGTATCTTCCAGACGATCTCGGGTAATCCTCTGGGCAGCCCCGATATTGTCGGGCTTTCGACGGGGTGTGCCACTGGAGCGCTGATAGCGATTATTGTGCTGGGGTCGAGTCCGGCCGTCACTGGCTTCGGAGCGTTGCTCGGTGGTCTCCTCTCAGGCGTGCTTATTCTCGCCTGCGCGGGCGGTATGCGCGTGACAGGAATACGTGTTGTCCTGGTCGGTATTGGTTGCTCTGCTGCGCTGCGCGCTATCAATTCGCTGCTGATCGTCGAGGCGCCACTGGAGGCGGCGCAGCGAGCGCAGCTGTGGAGTGCCGGATCATTTTCGGGGGTTACGTTCGCTCGACTGACGCCGCTCCTGATCGTGCTCGGCGTTGTCGCATGTGCGTGCGTCGCGGCTGCAGTTCCGCTGGGGCTTGTGGCGATGGGAGACGACGTTGCGACCGGGCTCGGTGTGCGCGTGCGCCGCATTCGTCTTCTGTCGATCGTTGTCGCCATCCTGCTCGTTGCCTGCGCGACGGCCGTCGCTGGTCCGGTCGCGTTCGTCGCATTGTCCGCCCCGCATATTGCGCATCGCCTGTGCGGTGGCGGGGGAGTGGGTTTCGCTTCGTCCGCGCTCGTCGGAGCGTTGCTGGTGTTGACTTCCGACGTGTGTGCTCAGCGTTTGATTGCTCCCGCTGAGCTTCCCGTCGGTGTTGTGACGGGTGTCGTGGGAGGCTTGTATCTCCTGTGGCTGTTGATTCGTGAGGTGAGGTCGTGACTGAGGTGGGAACGAGGCCGGGGCTGGGCGCCCGAGATATCGTCGTCGGCTACGGGAAGAATGCTCCGATTCTGGATGGGTTGTCCCTGGATGTGCTGACTGGGGAATTGACCGTCATCGTCGGCCCCAATGCGTGCGGGAAGTCGACTCTCTTGCGGTCGTTGGCGCGCGTGCTCGACGTTCGTAGCGGTGTGGTGGAGTTGGACGGCAGCAGTGTTGCTGACATGAATCAGAAGGCGCTCGCGCGCAGGCTCGGATTGCTCGCGCAATCGTCCCTGGCTCCGGGCGATATGCTCGTGGAGGACTTGGTTGCGAGGGGACGCTACCCCTACCAGTCCCTTCTGCGTCAGTGGAGTCGTGAAGACGATGAAGCGCTCGCCCGTGCGATGGAAGATGCCGGCGTCGCCTCCCTCGTGGGGCGCCGCGTTGGCGAACTCTCCGGTGGCCAGCGTCAGCGTGTCTGGATTGCGATGGCCTTGGCGCAGTCGACGGAGATTTTGCTGCTTGATGAACCGACGACGTATCTCGATCTTAATCACCAGCTGGAGGTGCTCCGTCTCGCCGAGCGTTTGCAGCGCGCAGGTACGACCGTTGTCGCCGTCCTGCATGATCTGCATCTTGCATTCCGCTATGCCACGCACCTCGTCTTCATGAAGGACGGGCAGATCCTCGCGCAGGGGGAGCCTGCCCAGGTAGTCACGCCCGAGCTCGTAGAACGTGTCTTCGCAGTGCCCTGCCGCATCATTGAGGATCCGGAGACGGGAGCTCCTCTAGTCATCCCACGCCGGTAATCGTCGTTGTGTTTCTCGATATCTCAAATGCTGACCAGCGGGTCATCAGAAGCCATGATTGCTCGATAATATTGCTCACAGTTACAGTGACAAATTCGTGTAAATGCAGGTAAAATAAGGTGTTGAGCGGGTGTGCCGTGAATTTGCTTGTTGCTCGCAATTACATCTTGCAGACCAGGCAATAGTATGGTGCCCGTATCGAGTGGTTACTCAGGCACTGACATGCGCATTCTGGGCGTGACAGTGTTGATCGGTTGAGACTATCCCAGACAGAAGGAAACGAATACGCATGACGACACAGGTGCGCTCACAGAGCCGGGGCCTTCGCATGTCCCTGCTCGCACTGACCGCCTCTGCTTCCGTCGTCGGTGGAATGTTCGTGTCGGTCGCCCCCGCATATAGCGCCGATGGGATTGGCGATAATGCGGCGCAGTGTTTGACTGCGTCCGAAGAAGGGGCATCGATCATAGCGTCGTCGGTCGTAGCAACCGGTGTGCCGTTACATGTGGAAGGCGCTGGCTGGGGTCCGTCCTCCGAGGATGCTCTCGGTTTTGTGATTGCTACGCTCGATGATGGCCGGGAAAAGCGCCCCGACGACATGATCCTCCCAGCGTGGGTTCCGTCCTCGGTCGCACGTAATAGGGCTGCGTGGTCCGTCGCGAAGGTCGATACGGACGGCAAGTTCTCGGCGGATATTGACCTGCCGGCTACGTGGGCGGTTGGAACGCGGCATCAGGTCATGATCGGTGATGGCGTGACGGGCAACTATGTGCAGGTTGAGGTAACAGTCGTCGATTCAGCGGCCGAGGCGCGCTCTTGTTCGCTGTCGCCGACCGAGCTGCCGACGAGCGATGTTACCGATCCGGTGACGGATGACAGTGACGCTCCGACACCCGATCCTCGTTCTGATAACTCCCCTGTCAGCCCTACCGACGCTCCCTCTGTTCTTAGTAGCGCATCGACCAGTGCGCGCGGTGAGGCTCAGGCACCCGAACGAACGCAGGTGATGAACCGGCATCTTCTGCATCGTCTCCTTCTCCCAGCTCTTCGTCTGCGAGTGGCGGATCGTCGACGCAGTCCTCGTCTGCTTCATCCGGTGGATCTGGTAGTGGCGTGGATCCCGCTCCGGAGCCTTCGACCTCCTCGACTCAGCAAAGTGTGTCCGCATCGCAGATCGGTCCTAAGGCTCACTCCGAGCAGCAGGCCTCGAATCAGGCTGCGCGCGAGGAGGAGTCGCGCCTGAATGGTTGGATCCTTGCTGGTGGTGGCGTTCTTGCGTTGCTCGGTGCCATCGTGACGGTCAGTATTGTTCGCCGCTCCCACGGATTGCCGCGCTAATCATCTTTCATCTGGGCTAGTGCTCTGAGAAAATGTGCATTAACCGATTGGTGTGCGTTGGAATTTAGCATTCGTGCGCCACGCCTGTTACTCTAGTTTCAGAACAAATGCTTCCGAGGATTAAGTCACTAAGGAGAACGGTATGCAGCACGCACGGGCCGCTTCTGCCCTTGCCGCGCGCGGCCTCGGGGGGCGCAGTCGATTGATGAGCCTCCTGATGGCTCTGTGCCTGTTCGCTGCCATCGCGCTTGCGATCCCAGGGTTTGCTGCTCGCGCAGACGATAACGACGGGGCAATCCCTGTCCCGACGACAGCGTTCACTGTTCGAATTGAACAGGGCTTCTTTCGAGAAGCAGTACGGCGATACGGGTTATTGGGGCGTGATGCTCGACTCGGGTCGCGTGACGCCCATCGCGCAGCCGACGTACGAGCGTAACGGTGAAACGGTGCCCGTTACTGCGGATGATGTGTGGGTTGCCACCAGTCCGCACAGCTACACCCTGAGGGTTCCCTGTGCCCAACGGACAGAACAACGTCGAGGGCATCACGTGGGCACCTGGAACAAAGCACACCGTCACGGTGCTCATGTTCAAGGAAGGCCGAGACCTCGTTGAGGGCGACCCCGTGAGCTACACGGTGAGCGTGTATCAGCCTGTTGATAACGACGACACGCGTACGCCTGAACCGACGACGGATCCGACTGCTGATCCCGCGCCTCAGCCCACGGCCGAGCCGACGACGGAACCCGCGCCCGAACCGACGTCCGATCCCGCACCCGAACCGACGTCCGATCCCGCGCCTCAGCCCACGGCCGAGCCGACGACGGAACCCGCGCCTGCCCCGACCACCGGGCAGCCCGCAGCTCAGCCTGATGATCCGCAGCTGCCTGCCGTGCGTCCGACTCCGGCACCTTCTGAAACGCCGACCCCGACGCCTTCTGCGAGTGCTTCTGCTGGCTCCGCGCAGCCTTCCGACACTCCGGTGTCGCCTATCTCGGACGTGTCGCAGCTGACTGACGCGAATAAGGGGGGCGTGAGTGCCGCTTTCACGGGCGGGCAGCTGACGATCAATGTCCCTTCGGATAAGGCCGTTGCCGGCGACTGGGTGAGCGCGAACATCATGCAGACCGGTGAGGCCCGCTGGCTTCAGGTCGAAGACTCCAATCAGGTGACCATGGACGTCACGGGCCTGCCGATGGGCGACTACAAGGTCGTCGTGGCGAACCGACAGCATGAACTGGTCGGTTGGGCTGAGTTCAAGGTCGCTTCGACGGTTGCCGCAGCCGGTGCTGGGTCTTCCGTTGACGCCTCGGGCGGCGTGAAGCTGCACGCTGAGATGTTGTCTTCCTCGCTGGCTGGCGACGAGTCTGAAGGTCTGAATGGCTACCTGTTGGGTGCCGGTGCCTGCATGCTGATCCTCGGTGGCCTCGTCGTTGTCCAGGTTCTCTCAGGTCCCAAGATTGGCTCTTCTTCGAATGGAGTCACATTGTCCTAAGCTAGGGCTCATGGATCTGTTTGATTCTGAGTCTGTCGACGAGTCGGGCGTGCCTGCTTTCAATGCGGGCGCGCCCCTCGCCGTTCGTATGCGCCCGACGACGCTCGCAGAGGTGGTTGGTCAGTCGCACCTGTTGGGTGAGGGGGCTCCGTTGCGGCGCTTGCTCTCTCCGGGTGCGAGCGATGGGGTCTCTGTTTCCTCCGTGGTCCTGTGGGGACCTCCGGGTACGGGAAAGACGACGCTTGCCTACTTGATTGCTCGTGCGTCCGGGCGCCGGTTTGTGGAGCTGTCCGCAGTTTCCTCTGGTGTGAGCGATGTTCGTCGCGTAGTCGATGATGCTCGACGGACTCTTGCCGGCGGGGGACAAGAGACGATCCTGTTCGTCGATGAGGTGCATCGTTTTTCGAAGTCGCAACAGGACTCGCTTCTGCCCGCGGTTGAGAATCGCTGGGTTGTTCTTGTTGCCGCAACGACTGAGAATCCCTCGTTCTCGGTGATTTCCCCTCTCCTGTCGCGCTCGTTGCTGCTGACCCTGCGTCCGCTTGATGCGGATGCGATTGAGGGGCTGATTCGTCGTGCGCTCTCGGATGAACGTGGGTTGTCGGGCCGTTTCTCCATTACTGACGAGGCCGTGGCTGGCTTGGTGCAGCTCGCGGGCTCGGATGCGCGTAAGTCTTTGACTCTCCTGAGGCAGCCGCTGGCGTAGCCAGCGACGATGGATCCGGCGAGATTACAGTTGCGAGCGTTGAAGCGGCGGCCAACCAGGCCCTCGTTCGATGGAGCAAGGATCAGCACTACGATGTGGCAAGCGCGTTCATCAAGTCGATGCGTGGGTCTGACGTGGATGCGGCGCTCCACTACCTCGCCCGTATGATCGAGGCCGGGGAGGACCCGCGCTTCATTGCGCGGCGTATCATGATCGCCGCCTCAGAAGAGGTCGGAATGGCTGCCCCTGAGGTGTTGACGACCTGCGTGAGCGTCGCGCAGGGCGTTGCGCTGATTGGTATGCCCGAGGCCCGTCTGCTCCTCGCGGAGGCGGTGGTCGCCGTGGCAACGGCCCCGAAGTCGAACGCGACGTACCTGGCGATTGATCGTGCGATCGCCGATGTGCGTGCGGGGCGTGGGGGAGCAGTACCGGAACACTTGCGCGACGCGCACTATTCCGGTGCGAAGTCGCTGGGCCACGGTGAGGGGTACCTCTATGCGCATGATTATCCGCACCATGTTGCGGCGCAGCAGTACCTACCTAACGACCTGGAAGGCACGCGTTACTACGAGCCAACGGAAAACGGGCATGAGGCGATGCTCACGAAGCGGCTTGGCGTGATTCGCAATTTACTGAAAAGACGCTAGGATGTAACAGTTGTCCGCACCAGCGGACACCTGGGGCCTTAGCCGACGGATCTCATTGATCCTGGAGTTGGCCCCATGCCGGTACCTCCGGCATGACATGAGAAACAGGAAGAAGAAACATGGCAACGAATCGTTCCCGCAAGCAGGTGCGTGAGTCTCGCGCCCTCGGTCTGGCTCTGACCCCCAAGGCCGTTCGCTACTTCGAGAAGCGTCCCTACGGCCCCGGTGAGCACGGTCGTACGCGCCGCCGCCAGGACTCCGACTACGCCGTTCGTCTGAAGGAAAAGCAGCGTCTGCGCGCCCAGTACGGCATCCGTGAGTCGCAGCTGCGCCGCACCTTCGAAGAGGCTCGTCGTACCGTCGGCCTGACCGGTGAGAACCTGGTTGAGCTACTCGAAATGCGTCTGGACGCCCTCGTCCTGCGCGCTGGCTTCGCCCGCACCATCCAGCAGGCTCGCCAGTTCGTCGTTCACCGTCACATCCTCGTTGATGGCAAGATCGTCGACCGTCCCTCGTTCCGCGTGAAGCCCGGCCAGACCCTGCAGGTCAAGCCCAAGTCGCAGACCACGGTTCCTTTCGAGATTGCTGCCGAGGGTATTCACCGCGACGTTCTGCCCGCCGTCCCCGAGTACCTGGACGTTGATCTCGCCCGCCTGAAGGCGACCCTGGTGCGTCGCCCCGAAGCGCGCTGAGGTTCCGGTGACCGTCGATGTTCAGATGGTCGTCGAGCACTACTCGCGCTGACACTGGCTTTTTCCACGCCCTCGAGCGATGCTCGGGGGCGCGGTTTTTCTTTTATCCCACTGTCCGCTTGCGCGTGCCGATGTGCCGTGATGGCTGGGGACCGACTAACATAAGGCACTATGCGTACTTCTGAAATCCGTACCCGTTGGCTCGACTACTTTGAGAAGCAGGGTCATGAGATTCGTCCTTCTGTTTCTCTCGTCTCCCCGGAGCCTTCGATTCTGTTCACGATCGCGGGCATGGTTCCGTTCATCCCTTACATCATGGGCGTCGAGCCTGCGCCGTGGCCTCGTGCCGCGTCGGTGCAGAAGTGCATTCGCACGAACGACATTGATAACGTCGGTAAGACGACCCGTCACGGAACGTTCTTCCAGATGAACGGCAACTTCTCATTCGGCGATTACTTCAAGGAAGGTGCCATTAATTTCGCGTGGGACCTGCTGACCGGCTCGCGCGAGGAAGGCAAGTACGGCCTCGACGGCGATCGTTTCTGGGTGACGATCTGGGACGAGGACGATGAGGCTCTGAGCGTCCTGACCAAGCAGATCGGCATGGATCCCAGCACATCGTGCGCCCTGCCGCGGGTTGAAAAACTTCTGGGATACGGGTCAGCCCGGCCCTGCTGGCCCCTGCGCCGAGTGGCACTACGACCGCGGCCCCGCCTACGGTCCCGAGGCCGTGGGCGGCACCGTGGACCCCGGCGGTGACCGCTACCTCGAGCTGTGGAACCTGGTGTTCGACCAGTTCATGCGCGGCGCGGGCACCGGCAAGGACTACCCGTTGCTCGGCGAACTCGACAAGAAGGCGATTGATACCGGGGCAGGCCTGGAGCGCCTCGCGTTCGTCATGCAGGACAAGCCGAACATGTACGAGATCGACGAGGTGTTCCCCGTCATCGATGCCGCGATGCAGATGAGCGGCAAGCGCTACGGCCTGGGTGCCGCGGGCCCCGAGGCCGGCGCGGCTTACGACGATGACGTGCGCATGCGTGTGGTTGCCGACCACGTTCGCTCCTCCCTCATGCTCATCGGCGACGGCGTGCGTCCGGGCAACGACGGCCGCGGCTACGTGCTGCGTCGCCTGATCCGCCGCGCGGTGCGATCGATGCGTCTGCTGGGGGTCGACGAGCCGGCGATGCCGACGCTGCTGACGGCCTCGAAGGATGCGATGAAGGCCTCCTACCCCGAGCTGGAGACGAACTGGAAGACGATTTCCGAGGTTGCCTACGCGGAGGAGGATGCTTTCCGTCGCACGCTCAGCGCCGGCACGACGATCCTGGACGTGGCCGTGGCGAGCGCGAAGGATTCGACGGGCGCGCCCGTCATCTCGGGCAAGTCGGCATTCTTGCTGCACGACACCTACGGTTTCCCGATCGACCTGACCCTCGAGATGGCCGCCGAGCAGGGCGTGTCCGTCGATGAGGAGGGCTCGCACCCTCATGGCCGAGCAGAAGGAACGCGCCCGCGCCGACGCGCGCTCGAAGAAGACTGGTCATACCGACGTGCGCGTCTTCCACGAGATCGAAAAGGAGATGGGCGGGGGTTCGACCTTCCTCGGCTACACCCAGGACTCCGCGCCTGCCCGTGTTCAGGCGATCCTCGTGGACGGACAGCCGGTACCGGCGGCTGAGGCTCCTGCCGCTATCGACATTGTCCTCGATCAGACGCCCTTCTATGCGGAGATGGGCGGCCAGCTGGCCGATCATGGAACGATTCGCCTGCCCGGCGGCGACACGGTGATCGACGTGACCGACGTCCAGGCTCCGATCCGCGGGCTGACCGTCCACCGTGGTCACCCTGCGTCAGGGTGGCATTGCTCTGGGCGATTCGGTGATCGCCGAGATTGACTCCGAGCGCCGCCTCGCGATCGCTCGTGCGCACACGGCGACCCACATGGTCTACGCGGGACTGCGCAACGTCGTGTCCGAGCATGCGGACCAGGCGGGGTCGGAGAACTCGCCCTCGCGTCTGCGCTTCGACTTCCGCCACAACAGCGCGCTTGCCGCTTCCCAGCTGGGCGACATCGAGGAGCTGGTGAACGAGAAGCTGGCCGAGGACCTGCCCGTGACCACCGAGGTCATGAGCATCGACAAGGCGAAGGAAATGGGCGCGATCGCTCTCTTCGGCGAGAAGTATGGCTCCGAGGTGCGCGTCGTCACGATCGGTGACGGCTTCGATCGCGAGCTGTGCGGTGGCACCCACGTGCCCACGACGGGCCACATCGGCCGCGTGACGGTGCTCGGCGAGGGCTCGGTGGCCTCCGGCGTGCGCCGCATCGAGGCCCTGGTCGGTACCGGCGCGTATGAGTTCCAGGCGAAGGAACACGCCTCGTCTCCCCAGCTGTCCCAGCTCGTGGGCGGGCGCGTGGACGAGCTGCCCGCGCGCATCGAGTCGCTGCTCGCCAAGCTGCGCGAATCCGAGAAGAAGCTGGGAAGGTTCAGGCCGAACAGGCGAAGCGTCGGGGTGGCGACCTCGCGGCATCCGCTGAGCGCATCGGCGCGGTCGACCTCGTGGCAGCCGCGGTCGACGGTGTCCCGACGAAGGAGCTGCGCGGTCTGGTCCAGGACGTCGTGGCGCGTCTGGGGCACGAGCGCGGCGCGGTCGTCGCCCTGGCCGGTGCCGAGGGTGGCAAGGTCGCTTTGGTGGTTGCCACGAACGAGCGTGCGCGCGAGCTGACGCTCGACGCGGGTGCGTTGTTGCGCGCGGGACTCGCGCACGTCGATGGTCGCGGTGGCGGCAAGGCTGACATCGCTCAGGGCGGCGGTACGAAGCCCGAGGGCATCGCGGATGCGATCGATGCGATCCGCAAGGAAATCGAGGCCCTGTGAGTATTCGTCGGGGTATTCGTATCGGCGTGGACGTCGGCACCGTGCGTGTCGGCGTCAGCCGGTGCGACCCCGACGGCATTCTCACGATGCCTGTCGAAACCCTTCACAGGGCGTCCGATCTGTCTGATCTTGATCGTCTGGCTGACATCGTTCGTCGTCATGAAGCGATCGAAGTGATCGTTGGATTGCCTCGCCATCTGCGCGGGGAGAGGGCATTTCTGCAAAGGGGACGCGCAAGTATGCGCGTCGCATCAGAAGCTTGTTCCCGATGTTCGGGTCGCGATGGTCGATGAGCGCATGACATCCAACCAGGCGCACGCTCGACTGCGCGCCTCAGGTATCCCGGAAATTGACCATCGCAGCGTCATCGACCAGGTGGCTGCGCAGATCATCTTGGAACAGGCTCTCGAGCTTGAACGCATGGGCGGTCGAGCTCCCGGTGAGGAGATTATCCTCGAACCCAACGAAGGAGTACACACGTGAGCACGCCTCCCCCTTACCCCTTCCGTTCTCGCCGTGAGATTCACTCCGGTGAACCCAAGGTCTACCCGATGCCCCACAAGAGAGCTCCGACGCCACGGCGGCGCAGGATTCAGATCGTACCCCGGTTCACGGCACACCTGCGGTAGCCTCGGCTTCGACCGACGCAGCACCCGTGCGCGGAGCGCGCCCTCGTCAACGCGCGGCTGTGCACTCGTCCTTCGATGAGGTGACGGACACTGGCTCATCACCGCGTGTTTCCGCTACGCCCGCCCGCGCAAGTGGCGTGGCGACGATCGCCGAAAACCGCGTCAGAAACGACTGGTATGCGCTCGCGCAGGCTTGCCAGCGAACGCCGTGCGGCCCGTAAACGTAAGCGTCGTCGTCGTATTCGTTCGTTCTTCATCATCGTTCTCGTGCTCGGGTTGCTCGCCGGTGCGAGCTACGTTGCCTACGATCAGCTCTTCAACGCATCAACGACGTCGTCGGATGACTATCCGGGCCCCGGCACCGGCTCGGTTGAAGTGACCATCGATGAGGAGGCCACCGGCCGCGCGATCGGTCAGACCCTCGTGGAAGCGGGCGTCGTGAAGTCCGTGGGTGCCTTCGTGCGCCAGTTCGAGAAGACTTCGGCATCCATGTCGATCCGCCCGGGCACGTACCGCTTGAAGCTGCAGATGAGCGCCTCCGGAGCGCTTGCCGCCCTGCTGGACGAGACAAACCGTGTGGACTCGACGGTGACTATTGGCGCCGGGCAGAAGCTGTCGGAAGTTAAGCAGCGCATCGTGGATATCATGGGTGTTTCCGAGGCCGACGTCGATGCGGCATTCGCCGATACCGAGGCGATCGGCCTGCCTTCTGAGGCAGGCGGTAACGCCGAAGGGTGGCTCCTTCCGGGCTCTTATGAGGTCGGTGAAACAGACACGCCGACGACCCTCATCGCGCGTATGGTCAAGGGCACGATCGATGAGCTCGACCGTCTGGGTGTCGCCCCGGCAGATCGCGAGACCGTCCTCATTAAGGCGTCCATCGTGGATGGCGAGATGAACATCGATAAGTACATGCCGATGGTCGCGCGCGTCATCGATAATCGTCTGGCCGATACGAACGGAGAGACGAAGGGCATGCTCGGCATGGACTCGACGGTGCTGTACGGCGTGGGGAAGACCAGCGGTGTGCCAGATCAGGCGGACCTCGATAACGACAACCCATACAACACGCGCCTCCACCCGGGACTGCCGCCCACCCCGATTGGGCAGCCGAGCGAAAAGGCCATCAAGGCCGTGCTGAATCCGGCCGACGGAACATGGCTGTACTTCGTGACGGTGAACCTGGACACGGGTGAGACCCTGTTCGCTTCCACTCTGGAAGAGCAGGAGAAGAACCGCGAGCAGTTTAAGGCGTACTGCGCTGCGAACCCGAAGGTCTGTACGGCCTCATGACCTGGGCCGCCGTCATCGGTTCTCCGATCGAGCATTCCCTGTCGCCGGTCATCCACCGAGCAGCATGGGCGCAGCTCGGCATCGATGGGTGGGAGTATCGTCGCCTCGAGCAGGACGGCGCATCACTTCCCGGTTTCATCGGTGGACTCGGCGACGACTGTGTGGGCCTATCGGTGACGATGCCCTGCAAACAGGCGGTGATGCCGCTGCTGGATGCGATCGATCCTCTCGCGAGTGCTGTCGGCGCGGTCAATACGGTTGTTCCGTCCTCGGGCGTTCTCGCCGGCTTTAACACCGACGTGGCGGGTATCGCCTCGGCTGTTCGCCATGCGTGTTCGCTCGCGCAACGCCCCTTGCCTGCGAGTGCTCTGATCCTTGGTGCCCGCGCCACGGCTTCCTCGGCACTCGCCGCGCTTGGCGAGCTGGGGATAACGACGTCGACCGTCGCTGCACGCCGCTTCGGTGGGCCCGGGTCGGCTGTTGCTGCAGCATCGCGTCTGGGCGTCACCATCGAACAGGTTCTATGGTCAAACGTCGAGGCCGTGTTGCAGGCAGCGCGCGCGGTTGACCTCATCGTGTCAACGCTGCCCGCGGGCGTTGCGGATCCGCTCGCGCAGTGCCTCGATGTACGTGACGGACAAGTCCTTTTGGATGTCGTCTATTCCCCGCGCAATACGGCATTGCGCAGCGTCTTTGAGGCAGGCGGCGGCATTGTCGCGGAAGGTACGGATATGCTCGTCTCATCAGGCGGGCGCACAGGTCCAGTTGATGACCGGGCGCAGTCCCGATATTGATGTGATGCGCACTGCGCTTGAGGAGGAGCTGGAGCAGCGCTCACGGGAAGGAGCGGCGTCGTGATCGTCGGTTGGCTTTCCCAGCGTATTAGTGCGGATCTGTCTCTTGTATCCGGATTCCTCACGTGGATTATCGTGCTGGTGTGGCTGTGGCGCTCTGGCTGGAAGATTCAGCGGCGTTATTTCATTGAAGCGACTCGTACCCCGCTCACGCGTAACGCGATTGTGTGGAGTTCCGCGATCGTCGGGGCGATCCTTTTTGTGGCGGCGCAGATGCGCCCCGGCATGCCGGCTGTCATGACGGTTGCGATGATCGGGGTACTGAGTGCCTACGTTGACGCGCAGACCCACCGCCTGCCGAACGCATATACCGCGGCGATGGGTATCGGCGTGAGCGTGGGTGTCATTGTTGGCGTCATCATTTCGCCCCTGTGGCAGCAGCGCCTCATCGGATGTGTTGCCGGAGCTCTCATTTGGACTATCCCTATCGCACTGCTGAACCGTTTGCCCGGCGGTATGGGTGGGGGAGACGTGAAGCTCGCACCCGTTTTGGGAGCGATGGTTGGGACCGTCGGTATTCAGGCGGCAGTCTCCTCACTGGCCTTATCTTTCGTGCTGGCTGGCTTCGCTGCGCTCTGGAAAATTGTGATCGGCTCAGCGGGGACGAAGTCGCGCGTGCCGATGGGTCCTTGGATGATTGGATCCGCGCTGACGGCCGCAATCGCGTGGGGCGTCGTTCCGGACTGGCTGTAGCAGTCGGTCTCATTGTGGACCCCGCCGGGACGAGTACGCGTCCGGATGGGACAATAGGGTGGTGAGTATTTCGACGCCTTCGTACCAGTTTGAGCCTGTGAGCCTTGAGTGGGGCCAGACCTGGCCCCCACGCGACGTCTTGTCGATCTCGCGGCCTCCAGGCGCGTGATCCCCGTTGTGCGGCGTGTCCTCGCAGATGAGCTGAGCGCGGTCGGCGTCTATCGACAGCTCGCCCATGGCAATTACGGAAGCTTCATTCTCGAGTCTGCCGAACACGGTGGTTCGTGGGGGCGCTGGTCTTTTGTCGGAGCCTCGAGTGCTGGTGCCATCGTCGCACGCGACGGTCACGCACAGTGGATCGGTTCCCTCCCGGAAGGTGCTCGTGAGGAGGGAACGTTCCTTGAGGTCGTTCACTCTGCACTCGAAGAACTCGCTGCGCCGGCGATTGACGGATTGCCTCCGCTGACGGGTGCTCTCGTTGGTTCCCTCGGTTGGGGCATCATCCCCGAGTGGGAGCCTACGCTCGCCGCGACAGCGCCGAAGGAGTCGGATGTTCCGGACGCGACGCTCGTGTTGGCGACGGAGGTTGCTGCCCTCGATCATGCGACAGGGTCGGTGTACCTGATGGCGATTGCCTGGAACCTCAACGGTTCGGCGGACGGCGTTGATGGGGCGTACGACCGTGCTATTGAGCGCCTCGATGCGATGACGACACAACTGGCGACCCCGATTGCGCCCGCGGTGCTGGGGACGAGCGATGCGACGCCGCCTCAGGTACGTGAGCGTACAACGCGCGCCGATTTCGAGTCCTCTGTCAACGCAGCGAAGCGCGCCATTGAAGATGGTGATGCGTTCCAGATCGTCGTGTCGCAACGCCTTGATGTATCGACGTCAGCCAGCGGCATCGATGTCTATCGCGTGCTGCGTACGGTCAACCCTTCGCCTACATGTACTTCCTGGACCTGCCCGACGAGAAGGGCGGTCATTTTGAGGTTGTCGGTTCGTCTCCGGAGACCCTCGTCAAGAGTGAACGACGCCGCGTCTGGACGTATCCGATCGCCGGTTCGCGTCCGCGTGGGGCGGATTCTGCGCAGGATCACCGCCTGGCGGCCGAGCTGCTTGAGGATCCCAAGGAGCTGTCGGAACACGTGATGCTCGTCGACCTGGCTCGCAATGACCTGTCGAAGGTGTGCGATCCTGCGTCGGTCGAGGTCTCCACGCTCATGGAGCTGAAGCGTTTTTCGCATATTCAGCACATTTCGTCCACGGTGACGGGTGTGCTGCGTCCGGATGCTGATGCTCTCGATGCTCTGGTCGCGACCTTCCCTGCGGGGACGCTCTCCGGTGCGCCCAAGCCTCGTGCCATTGAGCTCATCGACGACTTCGAACCCGCCGCGCGAGGCGTATACGGTGGCGTCGTCGGTTACTTCGATCTGTCGGGCGATGCTGATTTGGCGATCGCGATTCGTACGGCATCGTTGAAGGACGGCGTTGCCTCGGTCCAGGCGGGTGCGGGACTTGTTGCCGATTCGGTGCCGGCGCTGGAGTATGAGGAATCCCGTAACAAGGCTGCTGCCGCAGTGGAGTCCGTCGTGCGGGCATCGACCTGGTCTCCCTGTCCTGACCCGTCCTGCGGGATGCCTCACCCACCGTCCGCCATTTTTCGCTAGCCTAGGTGAAGATTGATTGTTTCTGCCTGAAAGGGGAGCATCGTGAGCGTTCTCGATGACATTATCGCCGGGGTCCTCCAGGACCTGAAAGAGCGTGAAGATCGCGTCCCTCTGGCTCGGATCAAGGAGATGGAGACCCAGGTTCCCGAGGCGAAGGATGCGCTTGGTGCCCTTCGTAACCGTGACGGTGCCGTCAAGATCATCTCCGAGGTGAAGCGCTCTTCGCCGTCCAAGGGGGCACTCGCGTCGATTCCGGATCCGGCCGCGCTTGCTTCCACGTACGAGGCCGGGGGGAGCATCGGTTATCTCGGTGCTCACCGAGCAGCGGCGCTTCAACGGTTCGCTCGCCGATCTCGATGCGGTACGCGCAGCCGTCGACATTCCAATCTTGCGCAAGGACTTCATCGTCACGCCGTACCAGATCCACGAGGCGCGTGCTCACGGTGCTGATCTCGTGCTCCTGATAGTCGCGGCGTTGGAGCAGAACGTCCTTGTGTCCCTGCTGGAGCGTACCCGCTCGTTGGGTATGGAGGCCCTCGTCGAGACACACTCGCGTCTCGAGGCCCTGCGTGCGATGGAGGCCGGGGCATCTATCATCGGCGTCAATGCTCGTAACTTGAAGACGCTGGAGGTTGACCGCGCGACCGTCGAGCAGGTCATCGACGTCATTCCTCAGGATGTCGTTGCCGTTGCCGAGTCCGGCGTTGCAAACGCGCACGACGTGTTTGAATACGCCAGTGGGGCGCAGACGCGGTTCTCGTCGGTGAGGCACTCGTGACGTCGGGCGACCCGATGGCGAGCATTCAGGACATGGTGAGCGCTGGACAGCATCCCGCGCTGCGCACGGATCGTAAGGCTCGCGTCGCTGCGGCGCGTCAGGAAGGACAGTGATGGTTGCCGAGAATTTTGTGCAAGGACCGTACTTTGGTGATTTCGGTGGGCGTTTCGTTGCCGAGTCCCTCGTGGGTCCCCTCGAAGAGGTTGAGGCTGCGTGGAAGCGTCTGTGGCGTGATCGGTCTTTCCAACGCCGCTTGCGTGACCTGTTTGTGAATTACGCGGGGCGGCCCTCCCTGCTGACGGAGGCACCCCGTTTCGCAGCAGATTTGGGCGGCGTGCGCGTATTCCTCAAGCGCGAGGATCTCAACCACACGGGGTCGCACAAGATTAACAACGTTCTCGGCCAGGCCCTGCTGACGAAGGAGCTCGGAAAGACCCGGGTCATCGCGGAGACCGGTGCGGGCCAGCACGGCGTGGCCACGGCGACAGCGGCTGCCCTCCTCGGTTTGGATTGCACGATCTACATGGGGCGTGAGGACACGGAGCGCCAGGCTCTCAACGTCGCGCGCATGCAGATGCTCGGGGCCGAGGTCATCGCTGTGACGGCGGGTTCCGCGACCCTCAAGGATGCGATCAACGAGGCTTTCCGCGACTGGGTGACCAACGTCGAGACGACCAACTACATCTTCGGTACCGCCGCGGGTCCGCACCCGTTCCCCGAACTCGTGCGTGACCTCCAGCGTGTCATCGGCGACGAAGCGCGTGCTCAGCTGCTTGCCGCCGAGGGCCGCCTGCCCGACGTCGTGGTCGCCTGCGTGGGTGGCGGCTCCAACGCCATTGGCTCATTCACCGCTTTTATCGATGACCCGAGCGTCGAGCTCCTCGGATGCGAGGCTGCCGGCGATGGTTTCGAGACGGGGCGTCACGCTGCCTCCATCACCGCCGACGAGGTGGGCGTGCTCCACGGAGCACGCACGTTCGTCCTGCAGGAACGTGACGGCCAGACGAAGGCTTCTCACTCGATTTCCGCCGGCCTCGACTATCCGGGAGTCGGTCCGGAGCACGCGTGGTTGGCGCGTACGGGTCGTGCCTCCTACATGCCGATTTCTGACGCCGAGGCCATGGATGCGTTCCTGCATCTGTCCCGCACCGAGGGCATTATCCCCGCCATCGAGTCCTCTCATGCGCTCGCTGGCGTTCGCAAGTGGGCGTTGGCCAAGGCCGAAGCAGAGGGGCCTTTCGAACCGGGGGAGGAGCCTATTGTCATCGTGACCGTCTCTGGGCGCGGCGACAAGGACGTGGATACCGCATCGCGGTGGTTTGGATACGGGCGCGCCAAGCTGCAGGTCATCGACCCCAGCGCCGGCCCGTCGGGCGTTGCCGTCCTGGACCAGAACGAGGAGAAGTGACATGACGCGCGCACCCCATTCAGCCGTTGCCATTGATGCCGCCCTCCAGCGTGGCGACGCGGCTCTCATCGGCTACCTTCCCGTCGGCTTCCCGTCTGTTGAGGATTCGATTCGTGCGGGCAAGGTCCTCGCGGACTGCGGCGTTGATGTCATCGAACTCGGTTTCCCCTACTCGGATCCCGGGATGGACGGACCGACCATCCAGCGTGCGACCGTCGCCGCTCTTGAGCGTGGCACCCACCTGGAGGATCTGTTCCACGCCGTGGACGAGCTGACCTCGTACGGCATTTCGACATGCTCCATGACCTACTGGAACCCCGTCGAGTGGTGGGGCGTTGAGCGCTTCGCTAAGGACTTCGCCGCAGTTGGTGGTTCGGGTCTCATTACCCCCGACCTGCCGCCCGAAGAGGGCGCGCAGTGGGAGGCTGCGTCGGATAAGTACGACCTGGAACGCATCTACCTGAGCGCACCCTCGTCCCCCGAGCACCGCCTCAAGCTCATTGCCGAGCACTCGCGCGGCTGGGTGTACGCGGCCTCGTCGATGGGCGTCACGGGTGCACGTGCCGCGGTTGGCGCGCATGTCACCGATGTTGTGGCGCGTACCCGCGCGGCCGGAGCCGAGCGCGTGTGCGTGGGTCTCGGCGTATCCAATGGTGCCCAGGCCCGAGAGATCGGGGCCTACGCGGACGGAGTCATCGTGGGTTCCGCTCTCGTTAAGACGCTCTTCGATGACGACATCGACCGCGGGCTGAAGGCCCTGGGCGAGCTCGCCACTGAGCTGAAGACGGGCGTCACTGGAGCGCGCGCGTGAGCGCCCTCATCGCGGCCGGTATTCCTTCTCCTTCTCAAGGCGTCTGGCACCTCGGGCCGATTCCGCTGCGAGCCTACGGCATCATTATTGCCGTTGGTATGATCGTCGGCGTCTGGTGGACCGCTCGTCGCTACCGAGACCGCGGTGGAAACCCGGACACACTGTACGACGTCGCTCTTTGGGCGATTCCGCTTGGCGTCATCGGCGCACGTATCTATCACGTTATTACCTCCCCGGATGCCTACTTCGGTCCGGGTGGTGATCCGATGCTCGCCTTCCAGATTTGGCGCGGTGGTCTCGGTATCTGGGGTGGCGTTGCCTTCGGAGCGCTTGGAGCTTTTATCGCTGTCAAGCGGGCTGGTGTGCGTTTCGCTCCGATCGCGGACTCTTTGGCTCCCGCACTCCTGGTCGCCCAGGCCATCGGTCGGTGGGGAAATTGGTTTAACCAGGAGCTCTTCGGCGGACCGACGACTGTGCCATGGGGGCTCCAGATCGATGCAGCCCACATGCCTGCGGGGTATCCGGCGGGAACCTTATTCCACCCCACGTTCCTCTACGAGTGCCTGTGGAACCTTGCTGCCGCTGCCATTATCGTGTGGCTCGATCGGCGTCACCGCTTCGCCGGAGGCCAGGTGTTCGGCCTGTATCTGATGGCTTATACGGCGGGACGCTGCTGGATCGAGATGCTGCGCATCGATGATGCGCACACGGTTCTCGGTCTGCGCCTGAACGTATGGACATCCCTGCTCGTGTTCGCGCTCGGAGTGCTCGTATTCGTTATCGCAGGACGCCTGGGGCATCCGACAACCGTCGTCGCTGACGAGAGCGAGGCCGCGGCGGACACCGAGAGACGGGGATGAAGCGGTGCCCGACGATAGCGACGCTGACGATATCGTCGGTGCCGGTGTGACCGAGGAAGAATCCGCCGACGAGAGCACCCTCGAGGCATTCTGATCCTGAACTCGGTCATTTTTCCGATGCGCGAAGGTCCCGCCACAGGTGGATTCATGGGAATGATCACGTCGACCCGGCGCGGATCCTCCTCGTTTCAACAGTGATTGGGCGGTAAACTCTTATCTATGCGTCGAGCTAAGATTGTCTGCACTATTGGACCTGCTACTGATTCCCCTGAGCAGCTCCAGGCGCTGGTGGACGCCGGCATGGATGTCGCGCGTATCAACCGGTCGCATGGAAAGGCTGAGGAACATGAGGCCGTCATCGAGCGCGTGAGGAAGGCGTCTGCGACGTCCGGTCGCGCGGTCGCTATCCTGGTTGACCTCCAGGGCCCCAAGATCCGCCTAGAGACGTTCCAGGACGGCCCTCAGGAGCTCAAGATCGGTGACACCTTCACCATTACCACCCGCGACGTTCCCGGCACCAAGGAACTCGTCGGCACGACCTTCAAGGGGCTGCCCGGCGACTGTGCTCCCGGTGACCGCCTGCTGATCGACGACGGCAACGTCGCGGTCCGCGTGGTCGAGGTGACGGATACTGATGTCGTGACCCGCGTCGAGGTTCCCGGTATGGTCTCGGACCACAAAGGGCCTGAACCTTCCCGGCGTTGCTGTGTCCGTCCCAGCACTGTCCGAAAAGGACAAGGAAGACCTGCGCTGGGGCATCGAGCAGGATGCCGACTTCATCGCGCTGTCCTTCGTGCGTTCTGCGCAGGACATCAAGGATGTCCACGAGATCATGGACGAGATGGGCAAGCGCATCCCGGTCATCGCCAAGATCGAGAAGCCCCAGGCTGTTGAGGCGCTGGAAGAGATCGTCGAGGCCTTCGACGGCATCATGGTCGCCCGCGGTGACCTCGGCGTTGAGATGCCCCTGGAAGCCGTGCCGCTGGTCCAGAAGCGCGCGATTGAGCTTGCCCGTATTGCTGCCAAGCCGGTTATCGTCGCGACGCAGGTCATGGATTCCATGATCAAGAACCCGCGTCCCACGCGCGCCGAGGCATCCGACTGTGCGAACGCCATTCTCGATGGTGCCGATGCGGTCATGCTGTCCGGCGAGACCTCGGTCGGCGCATTCCCGATCGAGACTGTCCGTACGATGGCCGCGATCATCGAGTCGACGGAAGAAAACGGTGGTGAGCGCATCGCCTCCATCCCCGGTTTCTACGCCGATCGTGCGGGCGTTATCTGCGAAGCTGCGGCTCGTATCGCGGAGCACCTGGATGCCCGTTACCTCGTGACCTTCAGCCAGTCCGGCACGTCGGCGCGTTTGCTCTCGCGCATGCGCCGTCCGATCCCGATGCTGGCGTTCACGCCGCTCGAATCGACACGTCGTCGTCTGGCCCTGTCGTGGGGTATCCAGACCTACCGTGTTCCCGAGGTGAAACACACAGACGATATGGTGTGGCAGCTCGATCAGGTCGTGCAGTCCTCGCACCTGGCGGACATCGGTGATCAGCTTGTCATCGTCGCCGGTATGCCGCCGGGCATCGCTGGCTCCTCGAACATGCTGCGTATCCACGAAGTCGGAGATGAAGCCGACTATGCGATTGGCGGTCTGCGCCACGCGTGAGATGCGGCAGTAGGGGGGCGCTGGCGATGAGCCAGCGCCCCCACTGTTTTTGTTTCGTCACGTGGACAAAACGGAATTCGTGGAATAAAGTACTCGGATACGCGTTGAGACACGTGGACGCCGCACCAATGACGGCGCGGCACATGCAGCAAAGTGCTGCTAGGCGTGCTCAGAAATGCCTGTGCGATCAAAGCATGTTTTCTGGGGCGCCCGAAGAGAAGAAGATGGAGGAAGAAAAATGAATACGAACATCCGGACCGTGTCGGTCCACGACACTCTGTTTGGCCGCGTGGCCAACAACCTGGAGGTCGGCCAGCTCTCGCGCGCCGTTGAGCCCTGGTTCGCTGACTTCCACGATTCGAGGGTCAAGCAGGCTATCGCCGACCTTGACGAGCCGGCCCGCAGGGGCGCGGCTGCCGAGTACCTCGGTCTCGAGCTGAGCGTCGTGGCCTGAGCAGCAAAAGGGGCCGACAAGCAACGCTTGTCGGCCCCTTTTCATCTGCAGTTTTGAGGTATCAATTGCGGTGCGCACGTCGCATATGCGCTGAAATGCCGGTACCATTAGGAGCACGTACTCCACTGGCGGTACCCCGAGTGGGATTCGAACCCACAACAAGCCGGGTTTGAGCCGACCGCCTCTGCCAGTTGGGCTATCGGGGCTTCGCGTGTGCGAGACCCACAATAGAGCAGCTGAGCAAACCGATCAAACTGAGGAATATGACAATGAGTGAAGAGCAGGCTGAACCGCGTCGCGTCCTCGTCGCAGAAGACGAGGGGTTGATCCGTCTCGATATCGTTGAGACGCTCACCCAGGCGGGGTTCGAGGTCGTCGGCGAAGCTGCCGACGGTGAGGAAGCTGTCGAGCTGGCACTCGAGCTCGAACCCGATCTATGCGTGATGGATGTCAAGATGCCGAAGATGGATGGCATCACCGCTGCGGAGAAGATCCTGCAGGAGCTGTCGTGCGCCGTTGTGATGCTCACCGCGTTCTCGCAGACGGAGCTCGTTGAGCGCGCACGCGACGCCGGTGCGATGGCCTACGTCGTGAAGCCGTTCAGCCCTGCCGACCTGATCCCTGCAGTCGAGATCGCACTGTCGCGTCACGCTGAGATCGAGTCGCTTGAAGACCAGATCGCCGATCTGTCCGATCGTTTCGAGACCCGCAAGCGCGTGGACCGCGCCAAGGGACTGCTCATGAAGAACATGGGAATGAGCGAGCCTGAAGCCTTCCGCTGGATCCAGAAGACGTCGATGGATCGCCGTCTGTCGATGCGTGAGGTCGCTGACGCGGTCATCAACCAGGTCGACGACTGAGAATCACGTACACGAATGGGGAGGGTCACTCGGCCCTCCCCATTACTGTTTCTTGTCGGTCAGTCGTGGCTCGCGCGCACGAGGATCCGGTTGGTGACGCGCGCAACTGAGATGAGGCGGTCGGCCTCGTCCCTGATCTCCACAGTGTGGACGGTGGACGAGCGTCCGAGGTGGACCGCCGTCGCGGTCGCTGTGATGATCCCTTCACGTCCGGCGCTGATGTGCGATGCGTTGAGCTCCGTGCCCACTGCGTAGGCTTGCTTGCCTGGGTTTGTCTCGCGCGCATGAATCTGGGCGGCGAAGGACGCCGCCGTTTCGGCGAGTGCAGCGGAGGCACCCCCGTGCAGAATGCCAGCGCTCTGGCGGTTTCCGTCAATCGGCATGGAAATAACGGTACGCACAGCACTGTGCTCAATGACCTCCATACCCGTTGCTTCCATGAGGGTCCCAGGCCAGTGGGCGCCGACCCAGCCGCCGCGGGCGAGCGGATCAGGTGAGGAAGACTGCGTGTGTTTCATCTGGTGATCGTGTGTCATGGCATCTAGGGTGGCATGTGTGAGTGACACTGTGCTGATTATTGATGGCCATTCGATGGCGTTTCGCGCCTTCTATGCGCTCCCGCCAGATAACTTCGTGACGGCCACAGGCCAGCACACAAACGCGGTTTACGGCTTCGTTTCAATGCTGACGCGCTTGTTGGAGACCGAGCAGCCGACGCATATCGCTGTCGCATTCGATGTGTCGAGGCACTCATTCCGCACGGAGGAGTACCCCGAGTACAAGGGCACCCGTGACGCGACGCCCGAAGAATTTAAGGGGCAGGTGGAGCTCATCCGCGAGGTGCTTGACGCGATGGGTATCGTGTCTCTGTCCCGTGAGGGTTTTGAGGCCGACGATATCCTCGCGACTCTTGCGTATCGCGCAGGTCACGAGGGATCGACTGTTCTGGTGGTGTCCGGCGATCGTGACTCGTTTCAGACGGTGACCGACAACGTGACGGTGCTCTACCCCGGTACGGGGCCAGGTGACCTGCGTCGTATGACTCCGCAGGCGGTGGAAGACAAGTACGGCGTTCCGCCGCACCGTTACCCCGAGATTGCCGCAATCGTTGGTGAGACCTCGGATAATCTGCCCGGCGTCCCGGGTGTAGGGCCGAAGACCGCCGCGCAGTGGATCAACAAGTTCGACGGTCTCGACAACCTGCTGGCGCGTGCCGATGAGATTGGCGGAAAGCGCGGCGCTGCACTGCGTGAACACATGAACGACGTGGCGCGCAATCGTCGGCTCAATCGTCTGCTCACCGACATGGACCCTAGAGGTCTCGCTCAGTGATCTGGCACGTCGCCCCACGGACGTCGCCGCCATCGACCGTCTCTTCGACTCTCTCGAGTTCGGGCGACTGCGTACGAAGGTCCGTGAGGTTGCCGGTATCGGCATGGGGGAAGGGGCCATCGACGAGACTCCCGAGCCCGCCGCCGACGTTGACATCGAGGTGATGGCTGCCGATGCCTCGTGCGATATCGCGCAATGGGTGGGCACTCGCTCCAGCCTCGCCCTTCTCGTTGAAGGCGATTCACGCCCCGTGCGTGGAGACGTCACCCGCGTTGTTCTGGCGTCCGAGAACGACGCACTCGTCATCGATCCCGTCGAACTCAGCCCCGCGCAGGAGCAAGCGCTCGGCGACGTTCTTGCCACGGCCTCGTCCCTGATCGTGCACGATGCCAAGGGGACGCGCCATGCGCTCGCTTCACGCGGCTGGACTCTCGGTACCGTCGGCTGCGACACGATGCTCGCCGCCTACCTCGCGCACCCCGACCAGCGTTCCCACAAGCTTTGAGGACGTTCTCTCGCGTGTCCTCGGCGTCGTGATCGACGTGGAGGAGGGTGATTCGGATGCTCTCTTCGGCCTGGATGACCTGGGCGCCGGTCCCAGCGCTGGCGCAGTGCGCGCCGGGAAACTAGCCGCCCACCTGCACCCGCTTGCCCGGGCGCTGCGCGCCCAACTGGAGGAAAGCGCCGAGACGTCTCTCCTCACCGACATGGAGATGCCGCTGTCGATCCTTCTGGGCCAGATGGAGACCATCGGCATCGCCGCGGACACTGACGTTCTCGACGGTCTGTCCGCAGAACTCGGCAAGGCGGTCGATGCTGCGCGTGAGGGGGGCGTGGGCCGCAGCGGGACGCGAAGTCAACCTCTCAAGCACCAAGCAGCTCCAGGAGCTTCTTTTCGATCACTTCGGCCTGCCCAAGACGAAGAAGACGAAGACCGGGTATACGACGAACGCTGAGGCGCTGGCCGACCTGTACGCCAAGACGGCGGATGCCGGGGGAGCAGGGGCATGACTTCTCGGTTTCCTGCTGACTCACCGCGACCGCATCAAGCTCAAGCAGATGGTGGACTCGCTGTCCGCCACCGTCGCCTCGGACGGGCGCATCCACACGACGTTCTCTCAGGTCGCAGCTGCCACGGGGCGTCTGGCCTCCTCCGACCCGAACCTGCAGAACATCCCCGCGCGCAGCGCCGACGGTATGCGCATTCGCGGCGCTTTCGTCGCGGGCGAGGGCTTTGAGTCACTGATGAGCGCGGACTATTCGCAGATTGAAATGCGCCTGATGGCGCACCTGTCCGGGGACGAGGCGCTTATTGAGGCCTTCAACTCCGGCGAAGACCTGCACCGCACCATGGCGTCAATGGTGTTCGGCACTCCGGTCGCCGAGGTCTCCGGCGAGGAACGCTCGCGCATCAAGGCCACCTCCTACGGCCTGGCCTACGGTCTTTCCTCCTACGGCCTGGCGGCGCAGCTCGGTATTGCGGTCCCCGAGGCGTCTGCGCTGCGTGACCGCTACTTCGAGCGCTTCGGAAAGGTTCGAGACTATCTCGAAGGGCTCGTCGCCCAGGCGCGCGCGGATGGCTACACCCAGACGATGTTCGGGCGCCGCCGCTACCTGCCCGACCTGCGTTCCTCGAATCGCCAGCGTCGAGAAATGGCTGAACGTGCCGCCCTCAACGCGCCGATCCAGGGCAGTGCCGCGGACATCGTGAAGATCGCGATGATGAACGTGGCGGACGCGCTGTCCGAGGTCGGGCTTGCCTCCCGACTCCTCGTGCAGATCCACGACGAACTGCTCCTCGAAGTTGCTCCCGGAGAGGCTGCGGCCGTCGAGGCGCTTGTCCGTGAGAAGATGGCGACTCCCGTCGAGCTTTCCGTCCCGCTTGACGTCGCTGTCGGAATCGGCGCGTCGTGGCAGCTCGCTGCCCACTGAAACCTGTGACGACGCGACGCACGCCACGGAAAGTGTCGCCAAATTCGTCACATTTGCGCGCTCAAGGCTGCTAAACTAGACCCCAGTGTCTGGGGACAGGTGCATCCGCAACAGTCTTCAGGCGCTGGAACTGTCCATCTACTATCCAGTCCGTTTCGGAGAAACTACTACATGACCACCAACACGCCGCAGGTCGCTATCAACGACATTGGTTCGGAAGCAGACCTGATCGCAGCCATCGACGAGACCATCAAGTACTTCAACGATGGCGACATCGTCGAGGGCACTGTCGTCAAGGTCGACCACGACGAGGTCCTCCTCGACATCGGCTACAAGACCGAGGGTGTCATCCTCTCTCGCGAGCTGTCCATCAAGCACGACGTCAACCCCGACGACGTTGTCGCCGTGGGCGACCAGATCGAGGCGCTCGTCCTCCAGAAGGAAGACAAGGAAGGCCGCCTCCTCCTGTCGAAGAAGCGTGCGCAGTACGAGCGCGCGTGGGGCCAGATCGAGAAGGTCAAGGAAGAGGACGGCGTCGTTACCGGTACCGTCATCGAGGTCGTCAAGGGCGGCCTGATCCTCGACATCGGCCTGCGTGGCTTCCTGCCCGCCTCCCTCGTCGAGATGCGTCGCGTCCGCGACCTCGCCCCCTACATCGGTCGCGAGATCGAAGCGAAGATCATCGAGCTCGACAAGAACCGCAACAACGTGGTCCTGTCCCGCCGCGCATGGCTCGAGCAGACCCAGTCCGAGGTCCGCACGAACTTCCTGCACACCCTGCAGAAGGGCCAGGTGCGCTCCGGCGTCGTTTCCTCCATCGTCAACTTCGGCGCGTTCGTCGATCTCGGTGGTGTCGACGGCCTGGTTCACGTCTCCGAGCTGTCCTGGAAGCACATCGACCACCCGTCCGAGGTCGTCGAGGTTGGCCAGGAAGTCACCGTCGAGGTTCTCGACGTCGACATGGATCGCGAGCGCGTCTCCCTGTCGCTCAAGGCCACCCAGGAAGATCCGTGGCAGGCATTCGCCCGCACCCACGCCATCGGCCAGGTTGTGCCCGGCAAGGTCACCAAGCTGGTCCCCTTCGGCGCGTTCGTCCGCGTCGAGGACGGCATCGAGGGCCTCGTCCACATCTCCGAGCTGGCTCAGCGTCACGTCGAGCTGCCGGACCAGGTCGTCAAGGTCGGCGAAGAGGTCTTCGTCAAGGTCATCGACATCGACCTCGAGCGTCGCCGCATCTCCCTGTCCCTCAAGCAGGCCAACGAGGGCGTGGACCCGAACTCCGAAGAGTTCGATCCTTCGCTCTACGGCATGGCTGCCGAGTACGACGAGAACGGCAACTACAAGTACCCCGAGGGCTTCGATCCGGAGACCCAGGAGTGGATGGAAGGCTTCGACGCTCAGCGCGAGGCTTGGGAAGCTCAGTACGCCGAGGCTCAGGCCCGCTGGGAGGCCCACAAGGCTCAGGTCCGCAAGGCCCTCGAAGAGGACGCCGAAGCGGCTCCCTCCATCGAGGAGCAGGCCTCCTACTCGACCCCGGTCGACAACGAGGGCACCCTTGCTTCCGACGAGGCCCTGGCCGCGCTGCGTGAGAAGCTGACGAACAACTGAATCAGTTTTCCTGACTGAGCTTCGACTCGTCAGTTCACGTCAGTGAACGCATGAGTGGTGGTCCCCAGGTTTTCCTGGGGGCCACCACTTTTTTGTCTGATTGCCCTGTCGCCAGATTTCCGGCCGCCGCGAGGCCTGCCCGCCCGCGAGCCTCGGCAGCCGAGCTGCGCTCGGTGCCTCGTCTCGAAGCCCGGCCAGGCCCCGCAGTCCTCGCGGCGGCCTCCAATCGGGCGGTGCTACTATGCTCCGGCCAGGCCTCGCCAGCGCCCACGGGCAACGTAGCCAGGCCCCGCAGGCCTCGCGACGGCCTCCAATCGCGCGGACTAGTTGCTCAGTAATGTCGCACGTAATTCCCTTGCGGGTGTTTCAAATATTGAAGTCGCATCGTTGGAATTGCAACGTTTTTAGCGGATCTCGAAAACTGACCGTTGGAAATTATGTGCGATTTTTGTTCTGGCTTACGTCGTGGCGTCGCAGCACAGACAACGAGACCCCGCTCAGTAACGATGCTGTGCGGGGTCTGGTGCTGACGGTGATCAGGTGGCTGAACGCTTCATCACTGCCACGTCGATGCTCGCGCCGATCGCCGCCGCGATGACCGTGGGGAGGATCCAGCCAAGCTGGTTCGCCTGGAGCGGGCTCCACATGAGACCGCAGTTGATGCTCTGGGTGCAACACCGATATGAGCCAGCGTTGTCGCCGCAGACCATGCCGCAGCCATCCACGCGCCCAGGCGGAACGTCCACAGCGCCGGCGTTGCGAGTCGAAGCGGATGGGTGATGATCGTGATGAACACGACCGTGATCGCGACAGGGGTAGAGGAACGTGATGATCGGTACCGCGATGGCGAGCACCGAGCTCAGTCCCGCCGAAGCCAGCACGAACGAGATGATCGTGAAGACGATCATCCACGCGCGGTAGGAAATGGTCGGGAGCAGGCGGTGGAAAAATTCAGAGGTTGCTGCGATCAGGCCGACCGCCGTTGTCATGCAGGCCGTCAGCACGATGAGGCCGAAAGACGATCTGCCCGGGCCATCCCATCGTCATCTGGGCGGCATCCGCGAGAAGCGTCGCGCCGTCGCTGTAGCTCTGAGCATTCGGGATCACGTGACCGATCAGTCCCAGGCCCACGTAGACGACGGCAAGCAGCGAACCCGCGATAATGGCCGCCGTCGAGGTTCGGCGCACGACCTTCGCCCCGATGCCGCCCCCGGTGTGTCCGAGCGACGTGACGACGATGATGCCGAAAGCCAGAGCGGCGATCGAGTCCATCGTCATGTAGCCCTCGAGTAGGCCCGCCGCCAGGGGAGTGGCAGCGTACTCGCCGGTTGGAGCATCATGCGAAGCCGGCAGCGACGCCAGGCACAGGAAAACTAGGAGGACGAGAAGCCCGAGCAGGATTGGGGTGAGGATCTTTCCGAGGTTGTCGATGATTGTGCCGGGATTCCAACACAGGTAGAACGCGATGCCGAAGAAAATGAAGCTGAAGATGACCGACGCGGTCAGCGAGTTCGTGCCGATGAGAGGTGCGACGGCCGTCGAGAAAGATACTGCGCCTGTACGTGGGAGCGCGTAGAAGGCACCGATCGACAGGTACACCATGATCGAAAAGACGATCCCGAAAGACTTTCCAGCGCGGCTCACGAGGTCGCGCATGTCTGTGCCCGACAGTGCGATCGTGATGATGGAGATGACGGGCAGCGCCACGCCGCCGATCAGGAAGCCGATCATCGCAGGCGCGAAAGTTGGTGCCCGCCGACGCGCCCATGATCGGCGGAAAAATCAGGTTACCTGCGCCGAAGAACATAGAGAAAAGCGTCAGAGAGGTCGCGATGAGGACGGCGGTGCTGCTTGAGCGTCCAGCGGAATCGTCATTGACTGTCTGCGTCACTGCTACTCACTTGATGGTGTGGGTTCTATAACAGCCCCAATTCTTGCATGACGACCACATGAAGCAACAGTTGGCGGGCTACCCTGTGGGTGTGAACACGACTCTGAGTTGCGGGGCTTGCACGGCGACCCTCATTCGTCCGATGGGTGCGCCTCACACGCAGGGACCGCGCCGCATTGTTGCGGTCAGCGGAGGCATCGGTTCCGGAAAGTCCTCGGTGACGCGCGTCTTCGCATCTCGGGGTGCGGTGACTGCGGACGCCGATGCTATCGCACGGCAGATCCTCGAACCGGGCGAGCCAGCGCTGAACGAGGTCGCACGCGCCTTTGGAGGCGACCTGCTGAGGCGAGGATGGGACTCTGGACCGGCGCTCCTGGCCTCCCGGGTCTTCGGAGGTGAAGGAGCTGACGAACGCGTCGCTCGGCTCAATGCCATCACCCACCCCCTCATTGAGGCGCGCGCGTGGTCGATCCTGCGTGAAGCCCCGGAGGGGACCCTCGCGGTCTACGATATTCCGCTTCTCATCGAAGGGGACCACGCGGATCGCTTCGACGCGGTCGTCATCGTGGACGCACCCATCGAGGAACGCGTTAAGCGCCTGGAGGGCAGGGGAGTTGCGCCCGAGGACGCGCGTGCACGTATCCGCGCCCAGGCCTCGTCGCAGGAGCGCCGCGCGATCGCAACGATCTGGATTGACAACGAGGGCAGCTGCCGACGACCTCGAGGCAGTCGCGCGCCTCGTCTATGAGCGTTGGCTGACCCCGGACGCTCCCGTCATCGTCTGACGAGGCCGGGGCGCTCCACGCTCGTCGCGAACCCGTGCGCTTTGTGCGCGCAGCTCGACGTGCCTGGGCGGTAGCGTAGGGAGCGTGAGCGAAAACCCCGTCATCCGCCAAGACAAGCCTTTCGAGGTCATCTCTCCCTATACGCCATCGGGCGACCAGCCCAAGGCGATCCGGGAGCTGGCTGCGCGCATCCGAGACGGCGAACAGGACGTCGTCCTCATGGGCGCGACGGGCACGGGCAAGAGCGCGACCACGGCTTGGCTCATCGAGGAGCTGCAGCGTCCCCGCGCTGGTGCTCGAGCCGAACAAGACGCTCGCCGCCCAGCTCGCGGCCGAGTTCCGCGAGCTGCTTCCGAACAACGCCGTCGAATACTTTGTCTCCTACTACGATTACTACCAACCCGAGGCCTACGTTCCCCAGACGGACACCTTCATCGAGAAGGACTCCTCGATCAATGACGAGGTCGAGCGGCTGCGCCACAGCGCCACGAACTCGCTGCTCACGAGGCGCGACACGGTCGTCGTCTCATCGGTGTCCTGCATCTACGGCCTCGGTACCCCCGAGGAGTACGTGGCCCGCATGATCGAGCTCGAGCGGGGCATGATCATCGACCGCGACGCGCTGCTGCGCCGCTTCGTCGCCATGCAGTACGTGCGCAACGATTTGGCTTTTACGCGCGGTACCTTCCGCGTGCGCGGCGATACGATCGAGATCATCCCCGTGTACGAGGAGCTCGCGATCCGCATCGAGATGTTCGGCGACGAGATTGATTCCCTCGCGGTCCTGCACCCGCTCACCGGCGACGTGATCGACCAGGTCGACCACACCTACCTGTTCCCCGGCCTCGCACTATGTGGCGGGCGAGGAGCGCATGAAGAAGGCGATCGCCTCCATCGAGGACGAGCTCGATGATCGCCTCGCGTGGTTCCGCGGCCAGAACAAGCTGCTCGAGGAGCAGCGCCTGCGCATGCGCACCACCTTCGACCTGGAGATGCTCAAAGAAATCGGCTCGTGCTCGGGCGTCGAAAACTACTCGCGCCACATCGACGGGCGAGGGCCCCGGCACGCCTCCGCACACGCTGCTGGACTACTTCCCCGACGACTTCCTGCTCATCATCGACGAGTCGCACGTGACCGTCCCGCAGATCGGCGCGATGTTTGAGGGAGACATGTCGCGTAAGCGCACCCTCGTCGACTATGGGTTCCGCCTGCCCTCCGCGATGGACAACCGCCCTCTCAAGTGGGACGAGTTCACCGAGCGCATCGGCCAGACCGTCTACCTGTCGGCGACCCCCGGCCCCTACGAGCTTGAACGCTCCGACGGCGTCGTCGAGCAGATCATTCGCCCGACGGGCCTCGTCGACCCGCTCGTCGTCGTCAAGCCCACCGAGGGGCAGATCGACGATCTCCTGGAGCAGGTGCGTCTGCGCGTCGAACGCGACGAGCGAGTCCTTGTCACCACCCTGACGAAGAAGATGGCCGAGGAGCTCACGACCTACCTCGCCGAGCGGGGCGTCAAGGTCGAGTATCTGCACTCCGACGTCGACACTCTGCGCCGCGTCGAGCTACTCCGCGAGCTGCGCCTGGGCACGTTTGACGTGCTCGTCGGCATCAACCTGCTGCGTGAGGGCCTCGACCTGCCCGAGGTCTCCCTCGTGTCGATCCTCGACGCGGACAAGGAAGGCTTCCTGCGCTCCACCCGCTCGCTCATCCAGACGATCGGCCGCGCCGCCCGAAACGTGTCCGGCGAGGTCCACATGTACGCGGACAACATGACGGATTCGATGAACGAGGCCATCTCGGAGACGATGCGTCGTCGCGAGATCCAGATCGCCTACAACAAGGAACACGGCATCGACCCGCAGCCGCTGCGCAAGAAGATCTCCGACGTGACCGACATGCTCGCCCGCGAGCAGGTCGATACGCAGACCCTCCTCGAGGGCGGGTACCGCAAGGAGAAGAGCAAGAGGGAGCGTAGCGACGCGACCGGTGGCGGCCGCGCCGTGACATCGGGTCAGCGCGCCGAGGCTGAGCTCGCCGAACTCATCGAGGAGCTGTCCGCCCAGATGATGACAGCCGCCCAGCACCTCCAATTCGAGGTCGCGGCTCGCCTGCGCGACGAAATCGAAGACCTGAAGAAGGAACTGCGTGCCATGAAGCGCGCACACTGACGTCGGCCCCGCCCCGGGCTGCCTGTCGGCATGGGACGGCCCCGGCCTCGTCGATCAGGCACTCGCGTGGGAATCGCGACCGACGCCACGTCGCACGTGGGACGCGACGTGAGGTGCACCGACTAGGATGGAAGCGTTAGCGGAGGGGAGTACTCCCACCAACAGTGGCGTCGTCATCACGACGGCCCGCCCACGCGGCGCGGCCTCCGGCGTCACCGGCCAGGATTTCCTGGCGGGAGGAGACCTCCGGTACCCGACTCGTACCGGAGGCCCCACGTATGCACGTGCACGCCCTTGCCTGGATCGTCCTGGCTGGCATCATCCTGACCATGATCGTTGTCGACATCGTCGGCCACGTCCGCACACCCCACGAACCCACGCTGAAGGAAGCGACCTGGTGGTCCGTCGCCTACATCGCGATCGCCCTTATTTTCGGCGCCATCGTCTGGGCGGTCTGGGGCCCCCAATACGGCCAGGAATACCTCGGCGGTTACATCACCGAAAAAGCGCTGAGTATTGACAACCTCTTCGTGTTCGTCATCATCCTGTCCACCTTCCGCGTGCCCAGGAAAAACCAGCAGGAGGTGCTGCTTGCCGGCATCATCATCGCGCTGGTTCTGCGCCTCATCTTCATTCTGGCGGGTGCCGCGCTCATCGAAACTTCTCGTGGGTCTTCTACCTGTTCGGCGCGTGGCTGCTGTGGACCGCAATCAGCCAGGTCCGTGAAGGCTCTAGCGATGACGACGACGAGGAGTACCGCCCGCCGTCAATCGTGCGCTGGGTGTCGAAGGTCGTGCCCGTCACCGACGGCTTCATCGGCTCGCGTATGCTTTACCGCCACGGCGGCCGCACGTACATCACACCGATGCTGCTGTGCGTCATTGCGATCGGCACCGCCGACGTCATGTTCGCCGTCGACTCGATCCCCGCGATCTACTCGCTGACCTCCGAGGCGTACCTGGTGTTCGCTGCCAACGCGTTTTCGCTGCTCGGCCTGCTCCAGCTCTACTTCCTCATCGATGGCCTGCTCGACCGCATCGTGTTCCTCCACTACGGCCTTGCGGCGATTCTGGGCTTCATCGGCTTCAAGCTGATCAACCACGCGCTGCACACTAATGAGCTGCCCTTCATCAATGGCGGCCATGAGGTAGCCGCGATCCCCGAGCCGTCCATCGCGTTCTCCCTGGGCTTCATCGTCGTCACCATCCTGGTCACGGTCCTGGCCTCCCTCGCGGTTTCCAGCAAACGGCGCGCGTGACGTGAGCCGACCGTGGGACAGAGCTAAAATTCCATGGTCGGATAGTTAAGAGGTACACATGGTTGTTCACCCGTGGGCGTGGGGCATTCTGGCCCTCGTTGCCATCGGTCTGGTTGCGCTCGATTTTCTCGGGCATGCCCGTAATCCCCATCCGCCGACGGCTGCCGAGGCAGCGCGTTGGACGCTGTTCTACGTCGGGTTGGCGGCCGTTTTCGGCGTCGGAATCTGGCTGACCAACGGGTGGCTGTACGCCCAGGAGTTCTACGCGGGATGGGCGATGGAATGGTCGCTGTCCGTGGACAACCTTTTCGTGTTCATCCTGATCCTGAAAGCGTTCCGCGTCCCGCGGGAGAACCAGCAGATGGCGCTGCTCTTCGGCATCGTCATCGCACTGGGGCTGCGCCTTGTGTTTATTCTGCTGGGTGCCGCGCTGGTGGCGCGCTTCTCCTGGGTGTTCTTCATTTTCGGCGTATGGCTGCTGTGGACTGCTTTCTCGCAGATCAAGGAGACCGCGACCGGTGGCAGTGACGACGAGGAGTACGAGGAGAACGCCTTCATCCGCGTCGTACGCCGAGTCCTGCCCATCACGGACGGCTTTATCGGCAACCGCATGCTGTACCGTCACGGTGGTCGCACGTACCTCACCCCGCTGTTCGTCGTCGTGCTTGCCCTGGGCTCCGCCGACCTCATGTTTGCCTTCGACTCGATTCCCGCGATCTTCGGCATCACCTCGCAGGCGTTCCTGGTGTTTGCGTGCAACGTGTTTGCACTCATGGGGCTGCGACAGCTGTTCTTCCTGGTGGACGCGCTCCTCGGCAAGCTCGTGTACCTGGGCTACGGCCTCGGCGTCATCCTGAGTTTTATCGGCATTAAGCTGATTCTTGAGGCCCTGCATGCCAACACGCTCGCGTTTATTAACGGCGGTCGCGGGCTCGAGTGGGCGCCGGAGATTTCGGTGTCCGTGTCGCTGGGAGTCATCGTCGTGACTCTCGTGGTCACCGTGATTGCGTCGCTGGTGCGCAGCGCGATGGACGAGGAGGGTGCCGATGAGCGCTGACAGCCTGACGATCGATGAACATGGCCTGAGCGCCGCCGAGGTCGCCGAGCGCGTTGCGCGCGGAGCGGTCAACCGGGTGAAAGACCGTACGTCCCGCTCGGTGACGTCGATTATTCGAGAGAACGTGCTGACGCTGTTCAACGCGATCATCGTCGCGGCGTCCGTGATCGTGCTTCTGTTTGGCGACCTGCGTGATGGCATTTTCGGCGGCGTGATGATCATCAACGCGGTGATCGGCATCGTGTCTGAGCTGCGTGCCAAGCGAACCCTCGACTCGCTCGCTATCGTGGATGCTCCGCAGGCGACCGTCCTGCGTGACGGCACCCTGTCGGTCGTTCCCGCACGTGACGTCGTGCTCGACGACGTCATCGATCTGACGCTCGGCGATCAGGTGAGTGTGGACGGCACGGTCCTGTCCGCGGCGGGCCTCGAAATCGATGAGTCGCTGCTGACCGGCGAGTCGCGCCCCGTGAAGAAGAAGCAGGGCGATCAGCTGTTGGCCGGCACGAGCGTCGTTGCGGGTGCTGGCCGCATGGTGGCCACGGCTGTCGGTGAGCGCGTCTACGCGCAGGGCCTGTCCGAACAGGCGCGCGCCTTCACGCGTACGGTCTCGGAGATCCAGACGTCGATTAACCGGGTGCTGCAGGTCGTCTCCGTCATGCTGCTTCCGATCGTCGTCCTGACCTTCTACTCGCAGAAATCGCATCGCTGGCGGACACGGGGAGACTGGCGCGAGGCCCTCGTGCTCTCGGTCGCCTCGGTGATCGGCATGATCCCGCAGGGCCTGGTGCTCCTGACGTCCATGAACTTCGCGATCGGCTCGGCGACGCTGGCACGCCGGGGCGTGCTCGTCCAGGAACTTCCTGCCGTCGAGGTCCTTGCGCGCGTGGACTGCCTGTGCCTCGACAAGACGGGTACGCTGACGACCGGCGGTATTCGAGTGCGTGGCGTTGAGGTCGTTTCCGGTGACGAAGCCGTGGTCCTCCGGGCGCTGGCAAGCGCAGCGAGCGACCGCACCAACGCGACGGCGGAGGCCATCTGGGAGCACCTGGGCGAATCTGAGTGTTCCGGCGCGTCCGAGCGGATCGAGTGGTCTGTCCCCTTCTCCTCGGCCCGCAAGTGGAGCGCGTGGGGGAGCGGGAGGGAATCCTGGATTCTCGGCGCCCCCGAGTTCGTCATTGACGAGGCCTCGGCCGCCAACGCCGAGCTCCTCGCGAAGGTGCGCGGCATCGCGCAGGAGGGCTCCCGCGTGGTGGCCCTCGTCCATGCCGACGAGGCTGTGGTCGATGACGAGCTTCCCGCACGCCGTCGGTTGCCGCCCTCGTGGTCCTCGAGGAGGACCTGCGCCCCTGACGCCGCCGAGACGCTCGACTACTTCCGTTCCCAGGATGTGCACGTCCGCGTCATTTCGGGTGACAACCCGACGACGGTGGGTGCGCTGGCCGCGCAGGCTGGCCTGACCGCGCCCGACGGTACGCCCGCGCGCCTCATGGACGCGCGCGATCTGCCCGAAGACCTGACCTCTGAGGCATTCATCGACGCGATCGAGAACCACGACGTGTTCGGGCGCGTGACCCCCGAGCAGAAGCGTGCGATGGTTGGCGCGCTCCAGGCACGCGATCACTGCGTGGCGATGACGGGAGATGGCGTGAATGACGCCCTCGCGCTCAAGGACGCCGACCTGGGTATCGCGATGGGGAACGGCACGCAGGCCACGAAGGCGGTCGCGCAGATTGTTCTCGTGGACTCGAAGTTTTCTGTCCTGCCCGGTGTCCTGTCCGAAGGCCGCCGCATTATCGCCAACATGGAACGCGTGTCCTCGCTGTTCCTGGCGAAGACCACCTACGCCGCCGTGCTCGTCATCGTTACGGCCCTGGTCGGCTGGCGTTACCCGTTCCTGCCCCGCCAGTTCAGCTACATCGACTCGCTGACCATCGGTATTCCCGCGTTCTTCCTGGCGCTGTGGCCGAACCCGCGCCGCTACGTGCCCGGTTTCTTGAAGCGCACGCTGTCGCTCGCAATGCCCACGGGTATCATCCTCGCGGCGGCTGCCCTCACCGCCTTCGGTATCGTCGACGGCCCTCCGCAGGCGCGCGAGTCCACGGCCGCGATCCTCTCCTCATGCTGGGGGCCATCTGGCTGCTCGTCATCACGTCGCGCCCGCTCTCGACTTGGAAGTGGGTGCTCCTGGTCAGCGTCATCTCCGCGACTGTGGGCGGCGTGCTCATTCCGCCCGTGCGCCACTTCTTCTCGATGGTCGCGCCGAGCGGATACGAGTGGCTCGTCATCGCGTGCGTCGGTGCCTGCGCCGCCCTCCTCATCGAGGTCGCTCAGCGCATCTTCTACGCGCGCCAGTTTGCTCGCTCCTTGGAGGGCTGAGAGCGCCCGATACGAGTCGAGGCCGGTGTCGGGTGTGAACCCGGCCCCGGCCTCGTTCGTTTGCTGCGATCAGAACGCCCGGATGACGGGGTTCCACTCGCGGATCAGGCGCGCCTGGATGACTTCAGCGACGTAGAAGGGATCCTCGTTGAGGATGCGCTCGACGTCGGCCTGGCTCTCGGCGTTGATGAGGATCAGGGCGCCGGGGATCTCGCCAACGAGGGGACCGGACGCGATGTTGATGCCCCTGCTCGAGCAGGCCGGACAGGAACGCGCGGTGCGTTGGGCGGACTTCGTCCATCGTCTCGGTCATCGAGGGGTTGTACACGTATTCGACTGCGTAGAATGCCATACGCACAACACTAGCCCCATCCGCCCTTTTGCCTAGGGGACGGCTAGGATCGAGGGGTGCATGACAAGCTAATCATCCAGGGTGCCCGCGAACACAACCTCAAGGACGTGAACCTCGAGCTGCCCCGCGACTCCATGATCGTCTTCACCGGCCTGTCGGGATCCGGGAAGTCCTCCCTCGCCTTCGACACGATCTTCGCCGAGGGACAGCGCCGCTACGTCGAGTCCCTGTCCTCCTACGCGCGCCAGTTCCTCGGACAGATGGACAAGCCCGGACGTGGACTTCATCGAAGGCCTGTCGCCCGCCGTGTCCATCGACCAGAAGTCGACGTCGCGCAACCCGCGCTCGACGGTGGGCACGATCACGGAGATCCACGACTACCTGCGTCTGCTCTACGCCCGCGCCGGCGTGGCGCACTGCCCCGAGTGTGGCGCCCGCATTCAGGCGCAGACGCCCCAGCAGATCGTCGACCGCGTGCGCACGATGGATGAGGGCACGCGATTCCAGGTGCTCTCCCCGGTCGTGCGCGGCCGTAAGGGCGAGTACCAGGACCTCATCGACGAGCTGCGCTCCGAGGGCTACACGCGCGCGATCATCGACGATGAGATGGTTCGCCTCGAGAACGCCCCCAAGCTCGAGAAGAAGCTCAAGCACACAATCGAGGTCGTCGTCGACCGTCTCGTCGTGCGCGAGGGCATGCGCCAGCGCCTCACCGACTCCGTCGAGACCGCCCTGCGCCTGTCGGATGGCCTCGTCGTCATCGACTGCGTCGACCTGGACGCCGACGATCCCGAGCGTCGCCGCCGCTTCTCCGAGAAGCGCGCGTGCCCCAACGACCACCCGCTGATGCTCGACGAGATCGAGCCGCGCACCTTCTCCTTCAACGCACCCTACGGTGCCTGCCCGGACTGCTCGGGACTCGGCTTCCGCCTCGAGGTCGACCCCGAGCTGGTCGTTCCCCGACGAGGAGCTTTCCCTCGCCGACGGTGCCGTCATTGTCTGGAACTCGAACTTCAAGTACCACAGGAAACTTCTCGAATCCCTCTCCAAGGAGCTGGGCTTGCGATGGGCACGCCGTGGAAGTCCCTGCCGAAGAAGGTCAAGGACGCCGTCTTGTACGGCAAGGACTACGAGGTCACGGTCAAGTTCCGTAACCGCTGGGGGCGCGAGCGCTCCTACACGACGGGCTTCGAAGGCGCGGTCAAGTACATCGAGCGCAAGCGCGAGGAAACCGAGTCCGCCGCCGTGTCCGAGAAGCTCGACTCCTACATGCGCGAGATCCCGTGCCCGACGTGCCACGGTGCGCGCCTGCGCCCGGAGGTGCTGGCCGTGCGCATCGGCGACAAGTCGATCGCCGAGCTCTCCGACATGTCGATCGCGGACGCGCGCGCGTTCCTCACGGACGTCGAGCTCGAGCAGCGCGCACGCTCGATCGCCGCGCCGATCCTCACCGAGATCGAGGCTCGTCTCGCGTTTCTCGTTGACGTTGGGCTCACCTACCTGACGCTGTCGCGCGGTGCGGGCACTCTTTCGGGTGGCGAGGCGCAGCGTATCCGCCTGGCCACGCAGATCGGCTCCGGCCTCGTCGGTGTCCTCTACGTCCTTGACGAGCCGTCGATCGGCCTGCATCAGCGCGACAACCGCAAGCTCATTGCCACCCTTGAGCGCCTGCGGGACCTGGGCAACACGCTCATCGTTGTCGAGCACGACGAGGAGACGATGGAGGCCGCCGACTGGATCGTCGACATTGGCCCCGGTGCCGGTGAGACCGGCGGCTGGGTCGTACACTCGGGCCCGCTGTCGGAATTGTTGGAGAACCGCAAGTCGCTGACCGGCCAGTACCTGTCGGGCAAGCGCCGCATCGTCCTGCCTCCGACCCGCCGCCCGATCGACAAGAAGCGCGTGGTGACCGTCAAGGGTGCTCGCGAAAACAACCTGAAGAACGTTGACGTGTCCTTCCCGCTCGGCGTGCTCACTGCCGTCACCGGCGTGTCTGGTTCCGGTAAGTCGACGCTCGTCAACGGTATCTTGTATCGCACCCTGGCCTCGCGCCTCAACGGCGCGCGCATGGTGCCCGGCCGCCACCGCACGATTACGGGTATCGAACAGCTCGACAAGGTCGTGCACGTGGACCAGAGCCCGATTGGTCGGACGCCGCGCTCGAACCCGGCGACCTACACCGGCGTGTGGGATCAGATCCGCAAGCTATTCGCTGAGACGCAGGAGGCGAAGGTGCGCGGCTACGGTCCGGGACGCTTCTCCTTCAACGTCAAGGGCGGACGCTGCGAGTCATGCAAGGGCGACGGCACCCTGAAGATCGAGATGAACTTCCTACCCGACGTCTACGTGCCCTGCGAGGTTTGCCACGGCGCACGTTACAACCGCGAGACCCTCGAGGTCGAGTACAAGGGCAAGACCGTCGCGGACGTCCTCGACATGCCGATCGCCGAGGCCGCGCAGTTCTTCGCGCCGATCTCGCGCATCGCCCGCCACCTCAACACGCTCGTCGAGGTGGGCCTGGGCTACGTGCGCCTCGGCCAGAGCGCCACGACCCTGTCGGGCGGCGAGGCTCAGCGCGTGAAGCTGGCCTCCGAGCTGCAGCGACGCTCGACCGGGACGCACGGTGTACGTGCTCGACGAGCCCACGACCGGCCTGCACTCCGAGGACATCCGCAAGCTCCTCCTCGTGCTGCAGTCGCTCGCTGACAAGGGCAACACGGTCATCGTCATCGAGCACAACCTGGACGTCATCAAGAGCGCCGACTGGATCATCGATATGGGTCCCGAAGGCGGCGCTGGAGGAGGCACGGTCGTCGCGCAGGGCACGCCCGAGGAGGTCGCGACGGTCGAGGGAATCCTTCACCGGCCAGTACCTCGCCGAGGTTCTCGCGAAGGAGGCCGCGCGCGATGCCGCCAGTGCGCAGAAGTGTGAACTGGTTAGTATGGGACCTCATGGTATCCCGTTACCGCCATCTCGGCCACATCGTACTTCTGGCCCAGCTGGGTCCACCTCATCGTCATTGCACTCATGGTGGTGTCCGCAGCCTCGCTCGACGCACTCGTCGCGCATGCAGCGGGGCGGTCGATCGCGCGTCTATGGCCTGGGCTGCGGCTTTCGTCGCGGGCATCGGCAAACCTGATGCCTGAGCGTTCTGGCTCAGCGCGAGGCCCGCCACACGTGGCAGACTGGGGCATGGTCATCGCAATCTATGCGGTCGCGGTCGTCTTCCTGATTATGACGCTTGTGTCTCTGTGGAGCGCTGGATCGAGGCGGCTTCGTGTGGGTCGCGTGCGTTCCACACTGTTCCTTCTGGTCGGCGTGGTCGCGTCGGGCGCCATGGAGTCTGCGACGTCTGGCGTACTGGATTCCCGATGCCCGGTCGTCGGGCGTCGCTGTCCTTCTCGCGCTCTTCTGCTGCTTTTGTCGTGGGACGCAACAGCCGACGAGTAGTCTTTATCGGATGCTGAAGCGGCCCCGACCTCGTCGATGAACGAGGCCGGGGCCGCTTTGTCTGATGCGAGATCCGCGCAGGGTGGCCGGGTTACTCCTGGTTCTTCGCTGCTCGCCCGACGCGTACAGGGCGTCGACCTCGTCGGCGTAGTCGGCCAGGACGCGGCGGCGCTTGAGCTTGAGGGAGGGCGTCATGTAGCCGTTCTCTACGGTAAAGGCTGCATTGACGATGCGGTAGCGGCGGATCGACTCGGCACGAGAAACCGCCTTGTTGGCGCGGGCGATCGCCTTTTCGAGCGAGTCGCGCACCTCGGGCAGGTTTGCCGCCTGCGCCGCATCCACGACGGGCAGACCGTGGGTGGCCAGCCACTCGGGGAGCATCTCCGTGTCCAGGGCTATGAGTGCGCCGATGTACGGGCGGTTATCGCCGACCACGATGATGTTCGCGATGAGCGGGTGCGTCGACAGGGACTCTTCGAGGATCTCGGGCGAGACGTTCTTGCCGCCCGCAGTGACGATGAGTTCCTTCTTGCGGCCCGTGATCCGCAGGTGGCCTCGATCGTCGATGGAGGCGAGGTCGCCCGGTCTTGAACCAGCCGTCGACGTAGGCCTCAGCCGTGGCCTCGGGCAGGTTGTGGTAGCCCTTCGACACGGAGATACCCTGGACGAGCAGCTCGCCGTCGGGTGCGATCTTCATGCGGTTGCCCGGGCCAGGGAATCCCACCGAGTCCGGCGGGAAGTCCTGCGGCGTCTCCACGGAGATCGGGCCGGTCGTCTCGGACAGGCCGTAGCCCTGCAGCAGCGTGATGCCCAGGCCGCGATAGAAGTTCGCCAGGTCGAGGGCCAGGGGAGCGCCGCCCGAGATGATCGTGTGCAGGTTCGGGCCCAGGATCGCGCGGACTCTCGACAGGACGAGCGCGTCGGCGACGCGACCGCGCAGCTTGAGCGCGGTCGACGGGCCGGGTGAGGGCATCGCCGAGGCGTCGGGAATGGGCGTCGTGTCCGGGCCGGGACCCGCGACGGCGGACTCGGGCAGGGGAGAGTCGACGTAGGCGGTGGCCTTGGACAGGGCGCGCGCCTGGTTGGCGGCCCAGGCGAACAGACGGCCCTTCATGCCGCCGCCAGCCTTCGCCGCGGCGGCGTTGTAGACCTTCTCCATGACGCGCGGGACAACGAGGAGCATCGTCGGCTTGAAGGTCGCGATGTCGTTGACCAGGTTGCGCGTGTCGGGGGAGAATGCGGTGACGCCCTGGCCTGCGAGCAGGCAGTACATGACGAAACGTGCGAGCACATGCGCGACCGGCAGGAAGAGCAGAGAACGCGACTTCGGGTCGTTAATGAGGAGGGGCAGGAAGTCGTAGGCCTGCAGCATCGGCGAGATGAAATTGCCGTGCGTGAGCACGACGCCCTTGGGCATGCCGGTCGTGCCGGAGGTGTAGATGACCGTCGCCTCGTCGCTCAGCTTGACGGCGTCGGTGCGCTCGCGCACCTGCTCAACGCTCACGTCCTGTGCGGCACCGGTCAGGACGCGCTCGGCGCCGCGGTCCAGGGAGAGGATATGGCGCACGCCGTCGGTGCGCACGGACTCGACCAGCTCGGCCTGCTGCGTGGTGGCCGTGATGACGATGCGCACGTCGGCGTCGGCCAGGATGTGCGCGATCTGCGAGGCCGAGTCCGTCTCGTAGATCGGCACGGTGATGGCGCCGCAGGACAGCGCGGCCACGTCGATGAGCGCCCACTCGTAGGAGGTGGGGGCCAGGATCGCCAGGTGGTCGCCGGGCTTCGAGCCCGATGCCGATGAGGCCACGCGCAATCGAGTCGGCCTCGCCGAGGAAGGTCTCCATCGTGACGTGGCGCCACGCGCCGACGTTGGAGCGGCGCTCGATCGCGACCTGCCCGGGGTGAGATGCCACGCGCTGGTGGAGCATCTTCGGCAGGTTCATGTCCTCGGTGGCTTCTCGGGTCGCGATCGACTCCCATGAGCCGTCGGCGAGCCTGCGTACCGTCATTGCGGTCCTTTCGTGGGGTGGGCGCTGTGCGCCGTGCGTGGTGGATCAGTTCTTCTTGGCGCGGCCGAAAAGCCCGCGCTTCTTGGGTCGGCTCGGCGGAGACAGGACCGCCGTACAGGGCGTCGACCTCGTGGGCGTAGTCGGTGATGACCTTGCGGCGGCGCAGCTTCATCGACGGTGTCACGTAGCCGTTCTCGACGGTGAAGGTGGCGTCGATGATGCGGAACTTACGGATCGACTCGGCGCGGGAGACGGCCTTGTTGGCGCGCTCGACGGCCTTCTCGAGAGACTCGCGTACGGCGGGCAGCTCGGCCGCCTCGGTGGGCGAGCACTGCGGCAGGCCGTGCTTGGCCAGCCAGTCGGGCAGCATGTCGGCGTCGAGGGTGAAGAGCGCGCCCACGTAGGGGCGCTGATCGCCGACGACGATGACGTTCGCGATGAGTGGGTGCGTGGCCAGGGAGTCCTCGAGGACCTCGGGGGAGACGTTCTTGCCGCCCGCGGTGATGATGAGTTCCTTCTTGCGGCCCGTGATGGTCAGCTGGCCCTTGCGATCGATCGAGCCCAGGTCGCCGGTGTGGAACCACTTGCCGTCGGGCATGACCTCGGCGGTCTGCTCGGGCAGGTGGTAGTAGCCGGGCATGACGGACTGGCCGCGCACGAGGATCTCGCCGTCCTTGGCGATCTTGATGAAGTTGCCGGGCAGGGGCAGTCCGACGCCGCCGACGGGGTTCTTGCCGATGTGCTGGACGGAGATCGGGCCGGTGGTCTCGGACAGGCCGTAGCCCTGGATGAGGGTGATGCCCATGCCGGCGTAGAAGTGGGCGAGGTCGGTGGCCAGGGGTGCGCCGCCGGAGACGATGTAGCGCAGGTTGGGGCCCAGGACCGAGCGGATCTTCTTGAGGACGAGCGCGTCGGCGATGCCGTGGCGCATCTTCTTGAACAGGCCGGGGCCGAAGGTCTTCGCGGATGCGACGGAGAAGGTGCGTGCCTGCTTGGCGCTCCACGCAAACATGCGGCCCTTGAAGCCGCCGCCCGCCTTGGAGGAGGCCGCGTTGTAGACCTTCTCGAGGACGCGGGGGACGACGAGGAGCACGGAGGGCTTGAAGGCCTGAATGTCCGGCAGCAGGTTCTTGATGCTGGGGGAGAATCCGAGGACGCCCTGGCCCGACAGGATCACGTGCATGACGAGGCGAGCGAGCACGTGGGCGACGGGCAGGAAGAGGAGCAGGCGGGTTTCGGGGGAGTCGATGACGTCGCCGAGGACCTGGCGTGCACCTTCTGCGGTCGCGATGAAGTTCGCGTGCGTGAGGGCCACGCCCTTGGGGTTTCCGGTCGTTCCGGAGGTGTAGATGATGGTGGCGATGTCCGAGGACGAGATGGCCGTGCGGCGCTGCTCGACGTTTTCGATGGTGATGCCGGTGGCGGCACGTGCGATCATGCGCTGGGCGCCACGGTCGAAGGAGTCGACCGCCACGGTGTATTCGGGGGCCACGGAGTGCACGAGCTCGGCCTGCTGGGTGGTGGCCGTGAAGACGCGGGTCACGTGCGCGTCGGTGAGGATGTGCTCGATCTGGGCGGCGGAATCGGACTCGTAGATCGGGACGGTGATCGCGCCGATGGACAGGAGCGCGAGGTCGAGGAGGAGCCACTCGTACGAGGTCGGGGCCAGGATCGCGACCGCGTCGCCCGCCTGCACGCCGAGGCCGATGAGGCCGCAGGCGGTGTACTCGACCTGGCGTTGGAGTTCAGATGTGGTGAGGGAGCGCGTGGAGCCGACGGAGGACGGTGCTCGACCGCCACCTGGTCGGGGTGCAGGAGCGCGCGCTTGGCCAGCATGTCCGGAACGATGTCGTGCTCGCCGACCTTGTAAGTCGGCTTAATCGTGTACGAGCCATCACGCATGCGCTTCATCGTGTCCTCCGGGATGTCGGTTCAAAGACTGAACAACAGGTTCGATGTGAGTCTACTGGTTGAGGCGCGGCCCCCGCCCCTTAATCGGGGTGGGGGCCGCTGAGTGACGATTAGATCACAGATCGTAGTACATCTGGTACTCGTACGGGATGCGGGTAGGCGCGCATCGGGGCGACCTCGTTGGTCTCCTTGTACTCCAGCCAGGTGTCGATGAGGTCCTGCGTGAAGACGTCGCCTTCGGTGAGGAACTCGTGGTCCTCGCGCAGTGCGTCGAGGGCAGCCTCAAGCGAGCTGGGCAGCTTCGCGATGTCCTGGTACTCGGCCGGGGGCAGCTCGTAGAGGTCCTTGTCGATGGGGGCTGCCGGTTCGATGCGGCGCTTGATGCCGTCGATGCCCGCCATGAGGCACGCGGAGAACGCCAGGTAGGGGTTGGCGCTCGGGTCCGGCACGCGGTACTCCACGCGCTTGGCCTTGGGCGACGTGCCCGTCACGGGGATGCGGATGCATGCGGAGCGGTTGCGCGCCGAGTACACGAGGTTGATCGGAGCCTCGAAAGCCGGGAACCAGGCGTCGGAAGGAGTTCACCGACGGGTTCGTGAAGGCGAGGAGCGCGGGCGCGTGCTCGAGCAGGCCGCCGATGAACCAGCGGGCCGTGTCGGACAGGGATCCGTAGCCGCGCTCGTCGTAGAACAGCGGCTCGCCGTTCTTCCACAGCGAGATGAGTGTGTGCATGCCCGAGCCGTTGTCGCCGAACAGGGGCTTGGGCATGAAGGTTGCGGAATGGCCGAACTCGAGGGCGGAGTTCTTGATGACGTACTTGAACTTCATCATGTCGTCGGCCGCAGTCTGCAGCGTTGCGAAGCGGTAGTTGATCTCCTGCTGGCCACCCGAGCCAACCTCGTGGTGGGCGCGCTCGATCGTCAGGCCAACCTCTTCGAGGAGGCGGCTCATCTCGTCGCGCACGTCCGCGTACTTGTCGGCAGGGGAGACGGGGAAGTAGCCGCCCTTGATGGGCACCTTGTAGCCCATGTTGCCGCCCTCTTCGGCGCGACCGGTGTTCCAGTACGCCTCGGGGGAGTCGACGGAGAAGAAGGTGTTGTGCGGGGTGACCTGGTAGCGCACGTCGTCGAAGAGGTAGAACTCCGCCTCGGCGCCGATGAAGCACTCATCCGCGATGCCGGTCGAACGCAGGTAGGCCTCGGCCTTGGCGGCGACCTGGCGCGGGTCGCGCGAGAAGGGCTCGTCGGTGAACGGATCGACGATCGAGAAGTTCACGACCAGGGTCTTGCGATCGCGGAACGGATCGACGAACGCGGAGGAGATGTCCGGGATGAGCTTCATGTCGGACTCGTGGATGGCGGTGAATCCGCGCACCGAGGAGCCGTCGAACATGAGGCCGTCCGACAAAGCGGCGTCCAAGAACTCGCTCACGGGGATCGTAAAGTGCTGCTGAACCCCGGGGACGTCGCAGAAGCGCACGTCGACGAGTTCAATGTTCTGCTCGGAGATAAAGTCTGCGACCTCTTGGGTTGAGGTGAACATGAACGTCCTTTGTTGTGGGAGAGCTGTACTCGAAGGTCAAGAATCGGTCAATTCGCAACCAAGTCCAGTATATGCCCACAGGTGGCGTGCGTGTGTATTGGTTTCATTATTCAAATGTTTCATGACATAGAGCACGCCCGAGGTGGGTGCCGGGCACTCCCAGCCCCGGCCTCGTACCCTGGGAGTGTGTCAGATCCTTCGACGTACCGACCCCGCACGGGAGATATCCCGACCTCGCCGGGCGTCTACCGATTCTCAGACCCGCAGGGTCGCGTCATCTACGTCGGCAAGGCCAAAAACCTGCGCAATCGCCTCACCAACTACTTCCAGGACCTGGCGAACCTGCACCCGCGCACCCAGCAGATGGTGACGACCGCGAGCGCCGTGCAGTGGACCGTCGTGCGCTCTGAGGTCGAGGCGCTGACGCTGGAGTTCACGTGGATTAAGGAATTCAATCCGCGTTTCAACGTGATGTTTAAGGACGACAAGTCCTACCCCTACCTGGCGGTGTCGATGGGGGAGCGTTTCCCTCGCGTGCAGGTGACGCGGGAGCGCAAAGCGTGCGGGGTCGCGCTACTTCGGCCCGTACACGCAGGTGTGGGCGATTCGCGAGACGATCGACCAGCTGCTGCGCGTTTTCCCGATGCGCTCGTGTTCGGCGGGTGTGTTTCAGCGCGCGAAGGCGCAGGGGCGTCCGTGCTTGCTCGGCTATATCGACAAGTGTGCGGCCCCGTGCGTGGGTCGCATCTCGATGGAGGAGCACCGCGAGCTCGCGGAGGGGCTGTGCCAGTTCATGGAGGGGCGCACGGGCCCGGTGATCCGCGACCTGGAGGAGCAGATGCGCCAGGCCTCCATGGAGCTGAACTTCGAGCGTGCGGCGAAGCTGCGCGATGACGTCAAGGCGCTGCGCACGGTGCTGGAGCGAAACGCGGTCGTGCTCGACGACGGGTCGGACGCGGATGTGTTCTCGCTCGTCAGTGATGACTTGGACGCTGCGGTGCACGTCTTCCACGTGCGCGGTGGGCGCATCCGAGGCACGCGCGGCTGGGTGATTGAGCGCGTGGATGGCGCAGACGACGCGGCGCTCATGGCTCGCCTCCTCGAGCAGGTGTACTCCTCGGCGTCGATGGACGAGGCCGGGGCCGGGAAGGCTGCGAAGGTGGCGGCCGTGAGCGTGGACGACGTCGCGCACGCCGACGTCCGCAATCCCGCGTGAGGTGCTCGTCTCCATTGAGCCCGAGGAGAAGGAGACCATCGCACGATGGCTGGCCGAGATTCGCGGCGCGTCCGTGTCGGTGCACGTGCCCAAGCGCGGCCCGAAGGCCCAGATCATGGACACGGTCACGGAGAACGCCCGCCAGGCCCTCGCCCTGCACCGCACGAAGCGCGCGGGCGACATTACGGCGCGCTCGAAGGCGCTCGAGCAGCTTGCCGAGAACCTCGATCTGCCGGGTGCGCCCGCTGCGCATCGAGTGCTACGACGTGTCGCATACGGGTGGTGAGAACCAGGTCGCCTCGATGGTGGTCTTTGAGGACGGTATGCCGCGCAAGGACGCCTACCGCACCTACAACATCCGCGGTGAGGGCGGAAACGGCACCCCCGACGACACGAGCGCGATGAACGAGGTTCTCACGCGACGCTTCTCGCGGCTGCTCGCCGAGGAGGCCGGCGTCGACGGGTGAGGACGAGGACGGCGTCGCCTACGCTTCCGGCCCGATCGACGCCATGACCGGGCGCCCCAAGCGATTCTCCTATCGTCCCGACCTGGTCGTCGTGGATGGCGGCCTGCCCCAGGTGAATGCTGCCCGAGCTGCCCTGGACGCGGTGGGCGCGGACGTGCCCGTCGTGGGCCTGGCTAAGCGCCTCGAAGAGGTGTGGATCCCCGGCGATGACTTCCCGCTGATCCTCCCACGCACGTCGGAGGCTCTCTACCTCCTGCAGTATTTGCGCGACGAGTCCCACCGCTTCGCGATCACGAAGCACCGCAAGCGCCGGTCGAAGGCGCAGCGCCGCTCGGTTCTCGATTCCATCCCAGGGCTTGGACCCGCACGCCAGGCCGCGCTGCTCAAGCATTTCGGCTCCGTTAAGCGGATTCGAGAGGCCACGCCCGAGCAGATTGCCGAGGTGAAGGGCGTGGGACTCGGCCTTGCGCGCACGATCCGCGATAGGCTAACGACATCGTCGAGGGAGGACACATCATGACAACGACGCTTCCCGTGCCGCTGCCGGCACGCGTGCTGCTGCTGGGATCGGGCGAACTCGGTAAGGAAGTCGTGATCGCCCTGCAACGCTACGGATGCACGGTGATCGCCTGCGACTCCTACGGCAATGCTCCCGCCATGCAGGTGGCGGACGAATCCCGCGTTTTTGACATGAGCGACCCGCAGGCTCTGCGTAAGGTCCTCGACAACGTCGATGTTGACCTCATCGTCCCCGAGGTCGAGGCCATCGCGACAGACGAGCTGAGCGCCTATGAAGAGCGCGGCGTGCGCGTCGTCCCCAACGCATTCGCCGTCCAGGCGACGATGGACCGTCAGCGCATCCGCAACCTCGCTGCGTCCCTGCCCGGCGTGCGCACATCGGCCTTCCGCTTCGCGCGCAGCGAGGCCGAGCTGGCCGCAGCTCTCGATGAGGTCGGCTACCCCGCGTTCGTCAAGCCCACGATGTCCTCCTCCGGGCACGGTCAGTCCCGTGTCACGGGACCCGAGCAGGCCGCCTCCGCCTGGGCGCACGCCGAGGAGGATGCGCGCGCCACGACCGGCGTTGTCATCGTTGAAGAGGGTGTCGACTTCGACTACGAGATCACACTGCTCACCGTGCGCTCCTGGGATGCCGCGTCCGGCAGCGTCGTGACGAGCTTCTGCGCGCCCGATCGGGCACCGCCAGGAGGACGGCGACTACGTCGAATCCTGGCAGCCCATGGCGATGAGCGAACCTGCCCTCGAGGGTGCGCGACAGATGGCCAAGGCCGTGACCGACGCCCTGGCTGAGGCCGGAAATGGCCCGTGCCTCGGCATCTTCGGCGTCGAGTTCTTCGTGAAGGGCGACGACGTCTGGTTCTCCGAACTCTCGCCCCGCCCCCACGACACCGGCATGGTGACGATGGTGACGCAAGCCCAGTCCGAGTTTGAGCTGCACGCACGCGCCATCCTCGGCCTGCCCGTCTCCACCGCACAGTCCACCCCGGGTGCGTCGGCGGTCATCAAGTCGACGAGCGCCGTCGATGTTCCTGTCTACAACGGCGTCGCTCGCGCCCTCGAATCCGCCGACATCGTGCGCATCTTCGGCAAGCCGGTAAGCCGCGCCGGCAGGCGCGTCGGCGTCGTCGCCACCACCGCGAGCACGCCGAAGGAAGCGCGAGTCATCGCCAGGCGCGCCGCTGCCGGCATCGCGATCGACGAGGCCTCCGCACCTTCCGCCTAACAGCTCCCATCAACCGACCAGCCGACCCGTCAGGAGGACGCCATGCCCGACCACACACCCACGGACGCTCACGACGCAGACGAGGCCCAGACCTCGTCGATGAACGAGGAGAACCCTCCCACGGTCCCCGAGGGCATCGCCGTGCGCGACATGATGCGGGTGAAGTACGAGCCGCGCGCCTCCAATGAGGTGCTGATCATCACCGGCTATTCGGGAGCGGGTCGCACCGGCGCCGCCCGCGCGCTCGAAGATCTGGACTGGTACGTCGTCGACAACCTGCCCCCGACGATGCTTCCCGCCCTCGTCGGCATGATGTCGAACGACCCGGCTGCGGGCGTGCACCGACTGGCTGTCGGCGTGGACGTGCGCTCGCGTACCTTCTTCCGAACGCTTGATGCCACGCTTGAGCAGCTTAAGGGCGCGGGCATCGCCTACCGCGTCATCTTCCTCGAGGCCAGTCCCGAGACCCTGGTGCGTCGCTATGAATCCAACCGCCGCCCGCATCCCCTCCAGGGCGCCGGCACCCTCATGGACGGCATCAAGGCCGAGATGCGTCTGCTCGCGCCCCTGCGTCGCGCGGCCGACGAGGTCATCGACACCTCCACGATGAGCGTCCACGATCTGACGAGGCGCATCCGCGACATCGTGGCGGGGGAGGAGCGCCCCCTGCAGGTCACGGTTGAGTCTTTCGGATTCAAACATGGACTCCCGCTCGACGCCGATCACGTCGTCGACGTGCGCTTTCTCAAGAACCCGTACTGGGTGGACGAGCTGCGCCATCTGACGGGCAAGGACCAGGCGGTCGCCGACTACGTGCTCTCCCAGCCGGGCGCGCGCGATTTTGCTCTCGGATATGCCGACCTTCTTGCCCCCATGCTCAGCGGCTATCTGGCAGAATTGAAGCCATTCGTCACGATTGCCGTCGGATGCACGGGCGGAAAGCACCGCTCCGTCGCGTCTTCCGAGGCTATCGCCGAACGCCTGCGCTCACACGGATACACGGTTCGCGTGATGCACCGTGACATTGGGAGAGACTGATGCCCTATCTTGATGCAGCCGGCTGGGTTCAACGTGGAGAATCCGGCCAAAACATCGTCGCCCTCGGCGGCGGACACGGCCTGTCCGCAACCCTGCGGGCGCTGCGCCATATCACCCGCGCGCTGACGGCCGTCGTGACCGTCGCCGACGACGGCGGTAGCTCCGGCCGACTGCGCCAGGAGATGCCGATCCTGCCTCCCGGTGATCTGCGTATGGCGCTGGCGTCCCTCTGCGAAGAATCCGAGTGGGGTCTGACGTGGCGCGACGTCATGCAGCTGCGCCTCGACACGACCGGCCCGCTCAACGGGCACGCCCTCGGCAACCTGCTGATCTCCGGCCTGTGGCAGCTTCTCGATGATCCGGTCGAAGGCCTCGACTGGGTCGGTCGTCTCCTGGGCGCGCAGGGACGCGTCCTGCCCATGTCGTCGACGCCGATCGACATCGAGGCGGATATGAACGACGGCGGCCGCCGCTACGTCGTGTCCGGCCAGTCCAAGGTCGCCGTCGCCCCCGGCACCGTCGAGCACGTGCGCATTTCGCCCGAGGCGCCCGAGGTGCCCTCCGCGGTCACCGAAGCTATCTCCGAGGCCGACTGGGTCGTCCTGGGACCCGGGTCGTGGTACACCTCCGTGATTCCGCACCTGCTGGTGCCAGAGATTAACCGCGCGCTTGCGACGACCGACGCCCACCGCGCGCTTGTGCTCAACCTGGCGCGCCAGCGCGGCGAAACCGATCTCATGTCGACCGCCGACCACGTGCGCGTTCTGCGCGAGTACGCACCCATGCTCAAGCTCGACGTCATCGTCGCGGATCCGACGGCGTGTGACGACATCGACGACCTGATCGTGGCCGCCGAAGAACTGGGTGCGCGTGTCCTGTTGCGGCAGGTGCGCACGGGTGACGGAGCCCCGCACCACGACCCGCTGCGCCTCGCCGCCGCGCTGCGTGACGCATTTGACGGCTTCCTTGGTGAGGTCGGACAGCCCGAAACGTGGTTACCTTAGAACCTGTTGCCTGCTGACACACGCATGACATATCTGGAGAAGCCGTGTCCCTGACATCTGATATGAAGGACGAGCTGGCGCGCGCCGTCGTTACGACGCCGTCCGAGGTCGCTGCCGAGGTGAGCGCGACGCTGCGTTTCGCGGGAGGCCTGCACCTCGTGGGTGGGCGCATCCTCGTCGAGGCCGAGCTTGACTCGCCCGTGGCCGCGCGCCGCCTGCGCACCTACCTGCAGGCCCTGTACAACGCCGAGTCTTCCGTCGTCGTGGTGTCCGGTTCCTCCCTGCGACGTGGCAAGCGCTACGTCGTGCGTGTCGTCCATAAGGCCGACGAGCTGGCGCGCCTCACCGGCCTCGTTGATTCCCTCCGCCGTCCCGTTCGCGGCCTGCCGCCCGTGCTCGTCGCCTCTGGAACCGCCGAGGCCGCGGCTATCTGGCGCGGCGCTTTCCTCGCGCGCGGCTCGCTCATGGAGCCCGGGCGCTCTTCTTCGCTTGAGATCACGTGCCCCGGACCCGAGGTGGCTCTCGCGATGGTTGGCTGTGCGCGCAAGCTCGGCGCGGCCGCCCGTTCCAAGGAGGTGCGCGGCACCGACCGTGTTTCCGTCCGCGATTCGGACGCGATCGGCACGTTGATCTCCGCCATGGGCGCCCCCCAGACCTTCGAGGCATGGCAGGAGCGGCGCGAACGCCGCGAGGCCCGAGGCAGCGCCAACCGACTGGCTAACTTTGACGACGCGAACCTGCGCCGCTCCGCCCGCGCGGCCGTCGCCGCGGGTGCCCGCGTTGAACGTGCCTTCGAGATCCTCGGGGACGACGTCCCCGCCCACCTGCTCGAGGCCGGCACCCTGCGTCTGCAGTACAAGCAGGCCTCCCTCGAGGAGCTCGGCAAGCACACGAATCCGCCCTCTCACCAAGGATGCCGTCGCCGGTCGTATCCGTCGCCTTCTCGCTCTCGCCGATAAGGTCGCGCACGAACGCGGCATCCCGGACACGGAATCCGCGCTCACCCTCGACATGCTCGAGGAGGACTGAGGTCCCTTTTTCCTGCCGCTTCGTCTCAATCCAAACGAGAATTACCCCACGTGCAGATTTTCAAATTGGATTGTGACTGAGTCCGCTTTTAGGGTGTAGATTAGGAACTGCTGGAACCGCAGACATCTGCGGGCCGGGCAGGCAACCCGCACGCCCGGTTGCATCGAAGACCGTGTCCCGTGTGGGCACGAGCAGGAGGAACATAGTGACCACCCGCGTTGGCATCAACGGCTTCGGCCGCATTGGCCGTAACTTCTTCCGCGCCGCTCTCGAGCAGGGCGCGGATATCGAGATCGTTGCCGTTAACGACCTCACCGACAACAAGACCCTCGCTCACCTGCTGAAGTACGACTCGATCACGGGTCGCTTCCAGGGCGAGGTTTCCTACGACGACGAGGGCATCATCGTCGACGGCAAGCACATCAAGGTGCTCGCGCAGCGTAACCCCGCCGACCTGCCCTGGGGCGAGCTCGGCGTCGAGGTTGTCGTTGAGTCGACCGGCTTCTTCACCGACGGCGAGAAGGCCAAGGCTCACCTCGACGGTGGCGCCAAGAAGGTCGTCATCTCCGCTCCCGCGAAGAACGTCGACGGCACCTTCGTCATGGGCGTGAACGAGGCTGACTACGACAACGCCACGATGAACATCGTGTCGAACGCCTCCTGCACGACCAACTGCCTCGCCCCCCTCGCCAAGGTTCTCGAGGAGAACTTCGGCATCGAGCGCGGCATCATGACCACCATCCACTCCTACACGGGTGACCAGCGCGTCCTCGACGCCCCCCACTCGGATCTGCGTCGCGCCCGCGCCGCGGCCCTGAACATGATCCCCACCAAGACCGGTGCTGCCCAGGCCGTCGCCCTGGTTCTGCCCGCGCTCGAGGGCAAGTTCGATGGCCTCGCCGTCCGCGTCCCCACCCCGACCGGCTCCCTGACCGACCTCACCTTCATCGCGAAGAACGAGGTTTCCGTCGAGGCCGTCAAGGCTGCCGTCAAGGCCGCCGCCGAGGGTGAGCTCAAGGGTGTTCTGAAGTACACCGAGGATCCGATCGTCTCCTCCGACATCGTGGGCGACCCGCACACCTCGATCTTCGACGCCACCGAGACCAAGGTCATCGGCAACCTCGTCAAGGTCCTGTCCTGGTACGACAACGAGTGGGGCTACTCGAACGCTCTCGTTCGCCTCACCGCCCTCATCGGCTCCAAGCTCGCCTGAGCACACAGCTGATACACCAGCCATGAGCTGATCAGCGAGATGCCCGTGCACGCTCGTGCACGGGCATCTCGTACATCGCCACCGCCTTCAGACCGAAAGGACTCCTCGTGAGGACCATCTCCACCCTGGGCGACCTGCGCGGCAAGCGCGTCCTCGTCCGCTCCGACTTCAACGTTCCGCTCAAGGACGGCGTCATCACCGACGACGGCCGTATCCGCGCGGCGCTGCCGACCCTCAAGACCCTCACCGACGCCGGTGCCAAGGTCGTCATCATGGCCCACCTGGGCCGCCCCAAGGGTCAGGTCGATCCCGCCTTCTCGCTGGCCCCCGTCGCCACGCGCCTCGCCGAGCTGTCCGGCGTGAAGGTCACGCTGGCCTCCGACGTCGTTGGCCCGTCCGCCACCGAGACCGTCGCCGCCCTGGGTGAGGGCGAGATCGCCCTGCTCGAGAACGTCCGCTACGACGCTCGCGAGACCTCCAAGGTCGACGAAGAGCGCGAAGAGCTGGCCCGCGAGTACGCCAAGCTCGGCGACGCGTTCGTCTCCGACGGCTTTGGTGTCGTCCACCGCAAGCAGGCCTCCGTCTACGACATTGCCAAGCTGCTGCCCTCGGCCGCAGGCCTGCTCGTCCTCAAGGAGATCGAGTCCCTGTCCAAGGTCACCGGCGACCCCGAGCGCCCCTACGGCGTCGTCCTCGGTGGCTCCAAGGTCTCCGACAAGCTGGGCGTCATCGCCAACCTGCTGAAGAAGGCTGACATGCTCTTCATCGGCGGCGGCATGGTCTTCACCTTCCTGGCCGCTCAGGGCTACTCCGTGGGCAAGTCCCTCCTGGAGGAAGACCAGATCGATACCGTCAAGGGCTACATCGCCGAGGCCGCAGAGCGCGGCGTCGACCTCGTCCTGCCCGTCGATGTCATCGTCGCCCCCGAGTTCGCGGCCGACGCGCCCGCGACCGTCGTCAAGGTCGACGCGATCCCCGATGACCAGATGGGTCTGGACATCGGCCCCGAGTCCGCGAAGCTCTTCGCCGACAAGCTCGCGACCGCGAAGACCGTGGCCTGGAACGGCCCCATGGGCGTCTTCGAATTCGATGCGTTCGCCGGCGGCACCCGCGCCGTCGCCGAGGCCCTCTCAAGGGCTCCATGTTCTCCGTCATCGGCGGTGGCGACTCCGCCGCGGCCGTGCGCCTGCTCGGCTTCGACGAGAACACCTTCTCCCACATTTCCACTGGTGGCGGCGCCTCCCTCGAGCTCCTCGAGGGCAAGGTTCTGCCCGGTATCGCAGTTCTGGAGGACTGACTCATGGCACGTACGCCCCTGATGGCCGGCAACTGGAAGATGAACCTCGATCACCTCGAGGCCAACCACCTCGTCCAGGGCCTGGCGATGGCTCTGTCCGACGCGGGCCACGACTACTCCAAGTGCGAGGTCCTCGTCATCCCGCCGTTCACCGACATCCGCACCGTCCAGACCATCGTCGACGCCGATGATCTTCAGATCAAGTACGGCGCCCAGGACGTCTCGATCCACGACAACGGCGCCTACACCGGCGAAATCTCCACCGAGATGCTCACCAAGCTCGGCGTCACCTACGTGGTCATGGGCCACTCCGAGCGTCGCGAGTACCACGGCGAGTCCGACGAGCTCGTCGGCGCCAAGGCCCGCAAGGTCTTCGACGCCGGCATGACCCCGATCCTGTGCTGCGGTGAGGCCCTCGAGGTCCGCAAGGCCGGCACCTACGTCGAGTTCGTGCTCGGCCAGATCCGCGCCGCCCTCGCCGGCTGGAAGGCCGAAGAGGTCGCCAAGATCGTCATCGCCTACGAGCCCATCTGGGCCATCGGCACCGGCGAAACCGCTTCCGCCGAGGACGCCCAGGAAGTGTGCGGCGCCATCCGCGCCGCCCTGGCCGAGGACTTCGGCGCCGAGACCGCCGAGTCCACCCGCATCCTCTACGGCGGCTCCGCCAAGCCCGACAACATCAAGGAGCTCATGGCTCAGCCCGACGTCGACGGTGGCCTCGTCGGCGGCGCGTCCCTCAAGGCTGACTCCTTCGCCGCCATGGCGACGTTCTACGCCTGAGAAGCCGTGACGCGCTCACTCCGCCTGACCACTTAGGCCGGGTCGGAGCGGACGCGAGGTGGGGCCAACCGGTGTGCCGGTTGGCCCCACCGGCATTCTCAGTTAGACTAGAGGTATATGTGCCCCGATCCGGGGCGAACTGCGATAGAAACTGGATTGACCGTGACCATTCTGAACAACGTCCTGATCGTGCTGATCTTCCTGACCAGCATCCTGCTGACCCTGACCGTCCTCATGCACAAGGGACAGGGTGGCGGTCTGTCGGACATGTTCGGTGGCGGCATCTCCTCGTCGGCCGGCTCTTCCGGTGTCGCCGAGCGTAACCTGAACCGCATCACGCTGGGCACGCTGCTCATCTGGCTGGTGTGCATCATCGGTTACGCGCTTCTCGCGAAGTTCGGCGCCTGACGATAGTTCGTCTCTGAGATGGCTCTCCGCTTGTGAGCGGGGAGCCATTTTATATCCGGCAACCCGTGTGGGGCCGTCTTCGTGACGAAGACGGCCCCACAGAGTGATGGTGCTGTATTACGCAACCTCAATTTCGCGAGGCAGCCGCCTCATCGAGGTAAACGCGCGTCGTGGGTGAAAGGATGCCCCGCGACGGGAGGTCGAGGGGCGACGCGCCTGCAAAGGCTCGCCCGAGAGCATCCGCCTTCGCTGCACCCGCCGTCGTCAGCCATACTTCGCCGCATGCGCGCATGACTGGCATCGCCACCGTGATGCGCTCGGGTGGGGGCTTCGGAGAATTGCGGATCGCCAGAATGGGGGAGGCCTCGTCCATATCGACGCGTCCCGGGAAGAGTGAGCAGATGTGCCCGTCGGGACCCATGCCGATCAGTGCGATGTCGAAGGAGTGCTCGCCCATGAGCTCGCGCCACGTGGCGGCGAACGCCACGGTCGCCTCGTCGAGAGAACCCGCCGCCAGCAGCGGACGCATCCGAGGTCGGCATACGGACGAACTCAACGCCGGCGGCCACGTGGAAGAAACCTTCCCACGCCTGATCGTCGTTGCGATCCTCGTCGCCGGCGGGCACATAACGCTCGTCGACAAGCCACACGCGCACGCGGGACCAATCGACGTCGCCAACAAACGGAAGCAACGAGGGCAGCAGGCTCGTCGTGATCGCGCCCCCAGAGATGGCCAGGTTGACGCGAGAATCGGCCCCGGCCTCGTCGATGAGCGTACTGAGACGAGCGAGGAACGCACGGCCCACGGCCTCGTTCAGTTCCTCGACGGTCGGGTAGACCTCAAGCGTGTGGACAGCCACCATCGTCACTCACCCTCAGAGCATGCAGCCAGCCGCGGGAGCTCTTTGGTGAGGAGCTCACCGTAGTAGACGTCCGGATCCATGCGACGCAGATCCTCCATGAGGGAGTCCTGCACGGAGCGGCGTGCGAGGTTCACGGAGCGATCCTCGAGGCCCGGACGCGACAGGCGCGCGACCGACGAGGAGGCGCTACGCGAGAGCGAGACGGTCGTGTCGTCGTCGAAGAAGAACGTGATGTCCGTGATCGTGAGGGCCTCGGGATCCACGACTCGCTCGACGGGCACGCCCAGCTGGTGATGCAGCCATGCGGCCACGAGGAACGGCGAGGGATGCGTCGCATTACCCGCGACGCGGATCGACGTCGGTAGACGGTCAAAGTCCTCGGCGACAGCCGCGAGCAGCGCGCGCCATAGCGTGACGCCGGCCCACGCGAGATCCGTGTCGCCGGGGGTGTACACGGCCGAGAGGGCCGACAGGGTATCCATGGGGCATTCGGTTGCGCGCGAATCGGTGATGCGCTTGACCGCGAGGCGACCAAGTGGGTGCGCGCCCGGATTCTGCGGGGGAACGACCGGCCAGTACGTGACGACCGGAGTATCCGACTGGAGAAGCGGCATGACGAGCGAGTCGATGTTCGACGCGGCCTCACCGCGAGGCTCCAGGATGATGATGTCGGACAGGCCCGCTGCGTCGCCGACGCGGATCTGTGCGTTCAGACGCGCCGTGCCCTCGGTGGACTCGGGCTCGACGATGACGATCACTCGGCAGGGATGCTCGCGTGAGACCGCGTCGGAAGACCTCGATCGCGTTGTCGACGTCGATGAGGTCGGGCACGCAGATGAGCAGCGTGAGGACACGGCTCAGGGCGGCGGAACCGCGCTCGTCGCGCAGCTCCACGATGCGGGAGGCGACCTCAGCCGACGTGGTGTTCTTCAGGGTGATGATCACGGGAGCCTCCAGAAACGGCCGTCGCGGGCCAGCATGTCGTGCGCGGATTGGGGACCCCACGTGCCGGGCGCGTAGGGATCGGGTTGCCCCTGGGTCTCCCAGAAGGACAGGATCGGGTCGAGGATCTTCCACGAGGCCTCGACCTCGCGCTGATGCGGGAACAGGGGAGCGGAGCCGACGAGGGCGCGTCCAGGATGAGGCGCTCGTAGGCCTCGGGCGAATCCTCGGTGAAACGCGTGGCCGTAGGCGAAGTCCATGGTCACGTCACGCACCTGCATGGAAGTGCCCGGAACCTTCGCGCCAAGTTTGAGGGTCAGGCCCTCGTCCGGCTGGACGCGAATAACGAGCGCGTTCTGGCCCGACTCGCTGGGTCGGAGTTGCCGAAGGGAACGTGGGCCGAACGCTTGAAGATGACGGCGATCTCGGTGACGCGCTTGCCGAGGCGCTTGCCGGCGCGCAGGTAGAAGGGCACGCCCGCCCAGCGGCGCGTATCCACGAAGAGCTTGATCGCGGCGAAGGTCTCGGTGGTCGAGTCGGCTGGAATGCCGTCCTCCTCGAGGTAGCCGCGCACCTGATCGCCGCCCTGCCAGCCGCCGGCGTACTGCCCGCGCGCCGTATCGATGGCCAGATCCTCGGGCAGGCGCACCGCGGAGAGCACCTTCTCCTTCTCCGCCCGGATTTCCTCGGGCGTGAAGTGGACGGGCTCCTCCATGGCGGTCAGCGCCATGAGCTGAAGCAGGTGATTCTGGATGATGTCGCGGGCCGCGCCGATGCCGTCGTAGTAGCCCGCGCGTGTGCCGATGCCGATGTCCTCGGCCATCGTGATCTGTACGGAGTCGACGTAGTTCGCCTTCCACAGCGGCTCGAACATCGCGTTCGCGAAGCGCATCGCCATGATGTTCTGGACGGTTTCCTTGCCCAGGTAGTGGTCGATGCGGAAGACGTCCTGCTCGTCGAAGATCTGCGAGATGACGTCGGAGAGCTCCTGCGCGGACTCAAGGTCGTGTCCGAAAGGCTTCTCGATGATGACGCGACGCCATTCGCGGCCCTGACGCTTGTTGAGGCCTGTGTCGGACAGGTGCTTGGCCACGACCGGGAAGTATGAGGGCGGAATCGACAGGTAGAACGCGTGGTTGCCGCCGGTGCCGCGCGAGTGGTCGAGCTCGGCGACGGTGTCGGCCAGCTGGCGGTAGGCATCGGGGTCGTCGAAGGTGCCCGAGACGAAGCGCAGGCCTGAGCGCAGCTGGTTCCAGGTCCCCTCGTTGAAGCCGGTGCGGGTGTGCGCCTCGATGGATACGCGCACGTATTCCTCGAAGTCCTGCGGGCTCCAGTCGCGGCGCGCAAAGCCGGTGAGGGAGAACGCCGGGTGGAGCAAACCACGGTTGGCGAGGTCGTAGATGGCGGGAAGGAGCTTCTTGCGTGCGAGGTCGCCCGTGATACCAAAGATGACGAGGCCACACGGCGGGGAGATGCGCGGAAGCCTGCGATCCTGGGGATCGCGGAGGGTGGGAATCTCGTTGGTCACGAGTGGTCGCTCCGTTCGCTAGGGGTGAGGACGAGGCCGGGTCCCGAACGCTTTCGCCCGCAGGGAAATGGAACGGGACCGAGGACCCACACATGTCTAAGAGAATAGGGCTGCTGGCACGCCCCTCGCGCGCCAGCAGCCCTATCTTCAGTTCAGCTGACTAAAAAGTCACGAACGAGCGGCCTCGATGGATTCCTTCGCGGCTGCGGCCACGTGCTCGGCGTCGATGCCGTACTCCTTGAAGAGGAGTTCGCCCGGCGCGGAGGCGCCGAAGTGCTCGATGGAGACCGCGCGGCCGGCGTCGCCGATCCAGCGGTACCACGGCAGGGCGATGCCGGCCTCGACGGAGACGCGAGCGCGCACCGACGGGGGCAGGACGGAGTCGCGGTACTCGCGGTCCTGGGCCTCGAACCAGTCGAGGCAGGGCACGGACACGACACGGGCGGCGATGCCGTCGGCGGCCAGGGCCTCGCGTGCCTCGAGGGCGACGGAAACTTCGGAGCCGGAGGCCAGCAGGATCACGTCGGGCGTGCCCTCGGTGTCGGCCAGGACGTAGGCGCCGCGCGCCAGGTCCTCGGTGGTGGCCAGGCCGGTGCCTTCGCCACGTGCCGGGTTGGGCAGGTTCTGGCGCGACAGGATGATGGCGGCCGGGTGGGACTGCTCGAGGATGGCCTTCCAGGACGCGGCCGTCTCGGCGGCGTCGGCGGGGCGCACGACCGCGAAGTTCGGGATTGCGCGGTAGGAGGCCAGGTGCTCGATCGGCTGGTGGGTCGGGCCGTCCTCGCCCACGCCGATGGAGTCGTGGGTCCACACGTAGGTGACGGGCAGGTCCATGAGGGCGGCGAGGCGGACGGCGCCGCGCATGAAGTCGGAGAACACGAAGAATGTGCCGCCGTAAGCGCGGGTGAAGCCGTCGGCGGCGATGCCGTTAAGGGCGGCACCCATCGCGAACTCACGCACGCCGAAGTGGAGGTTGCGACCGAACTCGTCGCCGCTGAAGGACGAGGAGGAACGGTGCGCGGGCAGGAACGAGGGCTCGCCCTTCAGGAAAGGTGTTGTTCGAGCCGGCGAGGTCGGCGGAGCCACCCCACAGTTCGGGCAGGACGGGGGCGATCGCGTTGAGGACCTGGCCGGAGGCGGCGCGGGTCGCGATGGCCTTGCCCTCTTCGAAGGTGGGCAGTGCGGCTTCCCAGCCCTCGGGCAGGCGGCCTGCGAGGAGACGCTCGAGCAGGGCGGCCTGCTCGGGGTGAGCGGCCTTCCACGCCTCGAAGCGTGCGTCCCAGTCCTTGCGGTACTCGGCGGCGCGGGCGGCGGCGCGGGCGCGGACCTCGTCCACGATCGCGGCGTCAGCGTCGAACATCTTCTCGGGGTCGGCGCCCAGGGCTTCCTTCAGTCCCTTGAGGGCCTCGGAGCCGAGCTTGGAGCCGTGGATGCCACCGGTGTTCTGCTTGCCGGGGGTCGGCCAGCCGATGATGGTGCGCAGCGCGATGAGCGAGGGCTTCTTCGTCTCGGCCTGAGCGGCGTCGAGGGCCTCGTTCAGGGCAGCGGTGTTCTCCTCGTAGGAGCCGTCCTCGCCGAGCCAGTCGACGCGCTGGACGTGCCAGCCGTAGGCCTCGTAGCGAGCCAGGACATCCTCGGTGAAGGCGATAGAGGTGTTGTCCTCGATGGAGATGTGGTTGTCGTCCCAGATGACGGTGATGTTGCCCAGCTCCTGGGTGCCTGCCAGGGAGGAGGCCTCGGCGGAGACGCCCTCTTCGAAGCAGCCATCGCCGGCGATGACGTAGACGTTGTGGTCGAAAACGGACTCACCGAGCGGGGTCTCGGGATCGAGCAGGCCGTGGACGCGGCGGGCGTTCATGGCGAAGCCGACGGCGGAGGCGATGCCGGTGCCCAGCGGGCCGGTCGTGATCTCGACGCCCTTTGGTGTGGCCGTACTCGGGGTGACCCGGGGTCAGGGAGCCAGCGGTGCGCAGGGTCTTGATGTCGTCGAGCTCGAGACCGAAGCCGGAGAGGTAGAGCTGGACGTACTGGGTCAGCGACGAGTGGCCGGCCGAGAGGATGAAGCGGTCGCGACCGATCCAGCGGGGGTCGGCCGGGTCGACGTTCATAACCTTGTTGTAGAGGAGGTAGGCGGCGGGGGCGAGCGAGATGGCGGTGCCGGGGTGGCCCGACCCGGCCTGCTCGACGGCGTCGGCGGCGAGGAGCTTAGCGGTCTTGACCGCTTCGTCATCGATGTGATCCCAGTGAAGTGTCACGGTGGTCTCCAGTTGTTGGGCCCCAGCGTTGGGGCAGGAAATGGTTTACCGCGTCACAGTCTAGCGAAAATGTGCGCTTGCCGATAGCGCTCACGCACATTTGTTGCATAGTCGCTTACCCTGTCACCATGACATCCCTCGAAGCTCTCGTCCGCGACTGGGTGGACTATCTGCGCGTTGAGAAGGGGGCGTCTGCGCATACAGTTTCGAACTATCGCCGCGACGTCGCCCGCTACGCGTTTGACATGAAGAGGCAAGGGAAGCTCAACGTCGAAGACATCAGTCCCAGGGACATCGAGGACTACACGATGCGCCTGGCATCTGGGCAGGTCACGGGAACTCCGGCCGCAGCCTCATCGGTGGCGCGCGCCTCGGCGGCGATCCGGGGACTCCACAAGTACGCGCTGAGCGAGGGAGCGGTCGGGACTGATGCTGCTGCGCAGTTGCATGCCCCGCGCCAGGGGCGCCACCTCCCCAAGGCCCTGTCTGTCGACGAGGTGGGACGACTGCTGGACGCCGCCCACGCCGACGACTCCCCGATTGGTCTGCGCGATGCCGCCCTCCTCGAGCTCCTGTATGCGACCGGTGCCCGCGTTTCAGAGGCAGTGTCCCTCAGCGCCGATGACCTCGACCTGGACGGAGACGTTCCTGTCGTGCGCCTGTTCGGAAAGGGCGCAAAGAGCGGATTGTTCCCGTGGGGTCGTTCGCCGTGGACGCGCTCGACGCGTATCGGGTGCGCGCCCGCCCTGCCCTCGCTGCACGAGGTCGGGGTTCCACCGCGTTTTTCCTGAACTCCCGGGGAGGCGCGCTGTCCCGGCAGAGCGCATGGACTGCGATCCGGCGCGCGGCTGAGGCCGCGCAGCTGGGGGAGCGGGTGTCTCCGCATACGCTGCGGCACTCTTTTGCGACGCATCTGCTTGAGGGAGGCGCATCTGTCCGTGAAGTGCAGGAGCTTCTCGGGCACGCGTCGGTGGCGACGACTCAGATCTACACGCAGGTGACTGCTGCCGCGCTGCGCGAAGTCTTTACGCTCTCGCACCCTCGGGCGCGTGGCACCGACGCATCCGCGCGGTGATGAATTAGGATGGTGGGCGTGACCACAAACTCGCACCCTACGCTGACGCCCGACCTGCACGAAGAGCCGGTCGATTTTCCCGTGCCCGCGCCGCTGTCGGGGCATGGTCCCGCCCGTGTGATCGCGATGTGCAACCAGAAGGGTGGTGTCGGCAAGACGACGACCACCATCAACCTGGGCGCCGCGCTGGCTGAGTATGGTCGCCGTGTGCTGATCGTGGACTTCGACCCCCAGGGTGCTGCTTCTGTTGGCCTGGGCATCAATGCTCTCGACATGGAACAGACGATCTATACGCTGCTCATGAACCCGAAGGCGGACGTCAAGGCGACGATCTGCCACACGTCGACGGAGAACCTCGACATCATCCCCGCGAACATTGACCTGTCCGCGGCGGAGGTCCAGCTCGTCAACGAGGTCGCCCGCGAGAGCGCCCTGGCCCGCGTCCTGCGTCACGTCGAATCCGACTACGACGTGGTGCTGATCGACTGCCAGCCTTCCCTCGGCCTGCTAGCTGTCAATGCTCTGACCGCAGCTCACGGCGTCATCGTTCCGGTCGAGGCAGAGTTCTTCGCGCTGCGTGGCGTGGCCCTGCTGGTTGAGACGATCGAGACGGTGCGCGATCGCATCAACCCGCGCCTGAAGATTGACGGTATCGTCGCCACGATGGTCGACTCGCGCACGCTGCACTCGCGTGAGGTCCTCCAGCGCCTGCAGGAGGCTTTCGGCGATCTCGTGTTCGATACCCGTATCGGACGCACGATCAAGTTCCCGGATGCTTCTGTAGCCACCGAGCCGATCATCTCCTACGCTCCCAACCATGCGGGCGCTCACGCGTACCGTCGACTTGCGCGGGAAGTCATCGCCCGTGGCGACGCGGCCTGACAGTCTCGAGGTTCAGGGAGAGTTCGACCTCTTCGCGGTCTCGCTCCCGGTTTTTGAAGGTCCTTTCGATCTTCTCCTGTCGCTGATCGCGCGTAAGAAACTCGACATTACCGAGGTTGCACTCGCGCAGGTGACCGACGAGTTCATCGCGTTTATGAAGGCGTCCCCGGATCTGTCGCGCACGACCGAATTCCTGGTTGTCGCGGCGACACTACTCGACATGAAGGCCGCGCATTTGCTGCCCAGTGTCGATGAGGAAGATAACGCGTCCGAGGCTGACCTGGAGGCCCGCGATCTGCTGTTCTCGCGGCTCCTGCAGTATCGGGCGTTCAAGGAAGCGGCGAAACACATCGACGCGCGGATGGGGGAGTATGGCTCGTACGTCGCCAGGGATGTGCCCCTCGAACCGCATTTCGCGACCCTCTTACCCGAGCTTCGGTGGCTGACGACCCCCGAAGACCTTGCGCGTTGGCTGCCGATGCCCTGTCATCGACGAGTCCGACGGTTCAGGTCGCCCATCTGCACGATCCCGTTGTTCCGGTCCGTGAGCAGGCTCTGCTCGTCTCATCGATGCTCGCTGAAGCAGGCCGAATGACCTTCCATGAGCTCGTCGCGGATGCGCCCACGCGAGCCGTCGTCGTCTCTCGCTTCCTTGCGCTCTTGGAGCTCTACAGGCGGGGAGCCATCGAGTTTGAGCAAGACGGGGCACTTGACACGCTGACGATTCAGTGGACCAGCGACGAAGGGAACATCGACATCGACGTGGACGACTATACGGGTGCCGGTGACGCGCACTCAGCCACGGCCTCGTCCCCGTCCGAGGCCGCGAGTGAGACAGAAGGAGATGACGCCGATGAGTGAGAGCACGCTGCGCGGTGCGATCGAGGCGATTCTGATGGTGGCCTCGGAGCCGGTTGCCGCGTCCGATCTTGCCGATGTCCTCGGTGTGAGTAGCGCGGACATCGAACAGCACCTGCGCGCTCTCGCCGCCGAGTACCTGGGCGAGGGGCACGAATGCCCGCGCGGTTTCGAGCTGCGCGAAGTGGCGGGCGGCTGGCGCATCTATTCCGCACGGGCATACGCCGATGTGGTTGGGCGCTTTGTCGTCGGCTCCTCGCACGCGCGCCTGTCTCAGGCTGCTCTTGAAACGCTGGCGGTCATTGCCTACCGTCAGCCCATCTCGAGGGCGCGAATCTGCCGTATTCGAGGGGTGAACGTGGATGGTGTCGTGCGTACGCTGCTCGCCCGAGGCCTCGTGGAAGAGACGGGGCTGACACCGTCTGGGGCGCGCCTGTACGGGACGACCGGGGAGTTTCTTGAGAAAATGGGATTAACGAGCCTGTCGGAGCTGGTACCGTTGGCACCCTACCTGCCAGACGCCGACGCGCTGGAGGAATTGGAGGAAGAACTATGAGGGCTAACCCTACACCGAGGGTGGAGTGCGCCTGCAGAAGGTGCTCGCCCAGGCAGGCGTCGCATCCAGGCGCGCGTCCGAACAGATGATCGCCGACGGCCGCGTGAGCGTCGATGGCACCGTTGTCCGTAACCAGGGCGTGCGCGTGGACCCGGCGAAGCAGGTCATTCACGTGGACGGCGAACGCCTGATCCTGGATGAGACGAAGCACATCGTCCTGGCCGTCAATAAGCCGATCGGCACGGTGTCCACGATGAGCGACCCGGAGGGCCGCCCCACGATCGCCGACCTGATCGCCGACTATCCCGAGCGTCTGTACCACGTGGGCCGCCTCGACATCGACACGTCCGGCCTGCTGTTGCTGACGAATGACGGCGAGCTGGCGAACCGTCTGACGCACCCCAAGTACGAGATCCGCAAGACCTACGTGGCGCGCCTGCACGGCGAGGTGAAGCCCGGCGTCAAGCGCACCCTCATGAACGGCATCGAGCTGGAGGATGGCCCGATCAAGGTTGACTCCTTCCGCATCGTCGACACCTACGGTGATATCACGACCGTCGAAATCGTTGTGCACGAGGGACGCAACCGCCTCGTGCGCCGCATGATGGAGGCTGTCGGCTACCCGGTGCGCGAGCTCGTCCGCACGGGCTTCGGTCAATCACTCTTGACCACCTCAAGCAGGGGACGACCCGCCGCGTGAAGGGCAACGCGCTGAGCGCACTGTACGGGCCGTCGGACTGCAGAGCACCTCGGACGGCGTCGGCGCGCGCGTCGTGCAAACGGCGGGGCCGGTTCTCATCATCGGATCGGGTCTGCTGGGTGCGTCCCTGGGCCTCGCGCTGCGGGCCGGGGGAGTGCGCGTTTATCTCGAAGATGCCTCGCCCACTTCGCTACGCCTGGCCTCCGATGTGGGTGCCGGACAGGCATTCGGGGACGTTCTTGCCGAGGCCGGGGTGCATCCTCGCGAGTGCGGCTCGGATACGCCTTCGTATCAGGCGCCGTCCATCGTTGTCGTCGCGACGCCTCCGGATGTCGCGGACCGTGTGATCGTCGAATCGCTGCTACGTTTCCCTGATGCGATCGTCACCGATGTTGCCTCCGTGAAGGACGCGGTTGTAGCCGATGTGCTGCGCGGCTTGGAGCGCGAGGACGTCTCGAGGAAGCCTCGCGTTACGTCGGTTCGCATCCGATGGCAGGGTCGCGAGCGCAGCGGTGCAGGGTGCCGCAGATGCCGATCTGTTCTACGGGCGTCCGTGGGTGATCGTTGCACATGAGTCGACCTGGCCGCGCGCCGTGCTGGTGGCGCGCGCGTTGGCGACGGACGTCGGAGCCGTGCCCCTCGAGATGAACGCGGGAACGCATGATCACGCTGTCGCCCTTGTGTCGCACGTTCCTCAGCTGGTCTCGTCGATGCTTGCCGCGCGTCTTGTGGACGCTCCCGCCCAGGCGCTCGGGCTGGCGGGCCAGGGGCTGCGCGATACCGCCCGCATTGCGGCGTCCGATCCGCGCCTGTGGACAGCGATTTTTGGCCGGCAATGCCCGACCGGTTGCAGACATCCTGCAGGGAGCTGCGCACCGACTCGACGACTTGCTGACGCACCTCGATGCGGCCGCTGAACTTAGCCCCCTGCGCGGCGGTTCCGTGGGCGCGATCAATCGGGTCATGACCGCGGGTAATCAGGGAGTCGCGCGCATTCCCGGCAAGCACGGTGGTGCTCCTTCTCGGTATCGCGAGATCGAAGTGCTTATCCCCGACGAGCCGGGCGCTCTTGGTAGGCTTTTCAGCGAGCTCGGCGAGGCAGGGATCAACATCGAAGACTTGGTTCCTGAGAACACTCTGCGGGCGCGCAGGCGGGCGTCGCCCGCGTCATGATTGACCCGGCGGTCGCTGACCGCGCTGTCGCCGACCTGCAACAGCGGGGTTGGCGACTCATCACCCACTAAACGACCTCGGTGAGGAGAACGTTTTGATGAACGACATGCAGCGTCGAGACGCGATTTCCCGCGTCGGCATCACGATAGCTATCGATGGGCCGGCCGGTTCGGGCAAGTCCACGGTCTCGAAGGCTCTGGCGACCCGTCTGGGCATCGGCTACTTGGACACGGGTGCTATGTACCGTGCGCTCACGTGGTACTGCCTGGATGAAGGCATCGATCTGGAGGATACGGCTGCTGTAGCAGCTGCTGCTGATCGTATGCCGCTTCGCCTCGTCTCGGATCCGTCGGATCCGCACGTGTGGATCGGCGATTCAGAGATCACCCTTGAGATTCGCGAGCCGCGTATCGCCCTCGCGATTAAGCACATCTCGACGAATCTGGACGTGCGTGCGTGGATGGCGACGGAGCAGCGTCGTCGCATGATGGAGGCGCGTGAACAGGGCTCCGGCATGATCGCTGAGGGCGCGATATCACGACCGTTGTCTGCCCCGATGCGGATGTTCGTGTTCTCCTGCTCGCCGATCAGGAGGCCCGTCTGCGTCGTCGGACGCTCGAACTCTACGGAGACGCCACCGAGGACCACATGGAGATCGTGCGGGCCCAGGTCGAGGGCCGTGACAAGGCCGATTCGCAGGTCTCCGAGTTCATGGTGGCCGCCCCTGGTGTCGAGACCGTGGACTCCACGGGCCTCGACATCGAAGGCGTGTGCGAGGCGGTCCTGGTCTTTGTCGACCGCGATCTCAAGGCGCGCGACGCTTCGCGCTGAGATGTTCCTTCCCTTGACGTGAGTGCCCCGTACCCAATCGGTACGGGGCACTCACGGTAAAGCGCTCAGAATCCTGTTCCGTAGGGTCCCTGGACGCCCTGCTGATTGCCGTAGGTCCCTGTGCCGTATGTCGGGGAGCCTGGCTGTGCCGCGTCCGCTGCGGTCCCGTATCCTGCTCCCGCGGTGCCGTAGCCGGCTCCAGCCGTGCCGTATCCGGTTCCCGCGGTGCCGTAGCCGGCTCCAGCGGTGCCATAGCCGGTTCCAGGGGTTCCGTAGTTGCTTCCTGTCACGCCGTACTGCGGCCCATTGGGGCCGTTGAAGGCTGTCGGTGGGGTCGAGTTGCGCTGAGTGGCCTTGAAGATCGCGAAGCGGACCAGAATGCCGCCACCAACAATGAGGAGGGCCAGGATCCACGAGATGATTGTGATGGTGGGATTGTTGGAGTGTGAGTGGATTCGGATGCGCCTCGCCGGCATCGTCACGGGCTGGCTCTGTGCCCGCGTTCCTGGAGTGACGGCGGCAGGGGCATATGCGGGAGCGCTTGAGGATACGCTCACCATCGGGCTCGCCGCTGCAGGGGACCCCTGCGTGACGAATGTGGGTGCAATCAGGCCTGCGGCTGCCAGAGCAAGGGTTGCCGTGACGGAGAGGAGGTGTCGACTGGTCATCAAAAGGAGCTCTCGTGGATGCAAGGGATGCGGACGAAGGACAGTGTAGTCACCTTATGTGCGTCTATTCATCTGTTCCGGCTTCTGACACGTGGCTCGGGATTAAGCTGCATACCAGTTCGATCTGATGACAGTGTGGCGCGGCGCACTGCGGTCGGCTTGCCTGACTTCGTCTAGGTGCGCTATAGTTCTACAGGTCGCCACGGCGACGAACTGAATACGGGCTGTGGCGCAGCTTGGTAGCGCACTTGACTGGGGGTCAAGGGGTCGTGGGTTCAAATCCCGCCAGCCCGACGAAAAGAACCGCGAGGAATTGCTCCTCGTGGTTTTTTGTATGCACTGACCAGGACTTTTAGTCCCGTGGATCAGTGGGGACCTCCGTCCCTGGTCCGTGGTATCGCCTCGCTTTGTAATCGAAATGTGACGCAGTATTTTGCGGTATTATTTCGACTGGTAAACGCGGGTTTTTGGCTAATCTCTCACGTAATTTCGCAGGTAGAAGCGCCGGGATTTGCCCGTTGCAACGGACACATGTCCTTCAATGACTGCAGTAAACTGTTTCACAGGTCGAAGTCGTCAACGGGGATGATTTCGACCTGCTTACTTATGCGGCCAGAGTGGTGGTCATGCGCAGTCGCGGCGTGTTCACTCGTTGTCCAATGCACACACCGATATGCGCACGAGCGGCGCGAGCTCGCCCGATGTACAGCTCCGGCCTCGTCCAAAGAAGAACGAGGCCGGGGCGAGTGCTGCGTCGGGGGCTGAGGATGCTCACTCGGAAGTCCCAGCACCTGTGTCGGTGTTATCGGCTGCAAACTCCTCGAGGGTGGGCGCCTGCGAATCAGGGGTTCAGGAACTCAGTCACAGTCGTGACGACGTTGACAGCGGATCGGAAATACTCATGGCCGTCGTATTGCCGGACTCGTCGACAATGTTCAATCGGTTATCGGGAGTCAGTTCCACGATGAAGAGGTCTTCCAGTTCACCGATACCGGCCTGAGAAATTTCGTGTCGCAGCCAATCCTCGTCTCGGTGGGCGAGGTTGAGGTTGTCAGCTACGATCTGGCCATTGGACACCAGGACGTAGTTGACGCCGCCCTCGCCCTTGCGCCGCTACCGTCAGGGAGCCGTTGGCTTCGCGTTGTACGAGGCTGATGTCGCTCAGTGAAAAAGATGCCCATGCCGTAATACCCAGA